>Ga0160485_100007_pt1 | contig 482208 bp, 427 predicted proteins | sample DIDnMG_2_FD_108224 | JGI IMG/M metagenome (GOLD analysis project Ga0160485, IMG submission 108224) | Enriched soil microbial communities from UW Madison campus, WI, USA - DID2878_E24_Lignin MG | ecosystem: Environmental > Terrestrial > Soil > Unclassified | place: USA: Madison, Wisconsin...
AGGGACTGCAGGTGGAGCGCTTCAGGCACGCCTGGCAGCAGGTGGTGCAGCGCCATGACGTGCTGCGAACAGGCTTCCTGAGCATGGCCCAGCCTCCGATGCAGTGGGTAGCCCGCCAGGTGGTGCTGCCGTTTGTCGAGCACGACTGGCGCGGGCGCACCGACCAGGCGCAGGCCACCGAGGCGCTGGCGCTGGAACAACAGGCGGCCTTCGACCTGGCGGCACCACCGCTCATGCGGCTCGCAACAATCCGTATCGACGACAAGCGCCATCGTTTCATCTGGAGCTGCCATCACCTGCTGCTGGACGGCTGGAGCATGTCGCGCCTGTTTGGCGAGGTGCTGCAGGCCTACGACGGCGTGGCGGTCGAGGAGCCGGCATGCAACTATCGCGACTACATCGCATGGCTGGCCGCGCGTCCTGCAAAGGACGGGGAAGCCTACTGGCGCGGCAGGCTGCGGCAGGTGGATGCGCCGACGCTGCTCGGCACGGCGCTGGAGCCGCCGGCCACCGGGGAGGGCCACGGCGAAGTCGGGGCCGCGCTCGATGTCGCGGGAACGCAGGCGCTGCAGGCCTTCGCCCGGCGCGAGCGCGTGACGCTGAACACTCTCGTGCAGGGCGCCTGGTCGCTGCTGCTCGCGCGCTACACCGCGCAGGACACGGTCGTTTTCGGCGCCACAGTGGCGGGCCGACCCGCGGGACTGGTGGGCGCGGACCGGATGCTGGGCCTGTTCATCAACACGCTGCCGGTGATCGTCGACGCCACGTCGGCGCAACAGTTGGGCGACTGGCTGCGCGAACTGCAGGCGCAGAACCTGGCATCGCGAGAGCACGAATACACGCCGCTGCACGACATCCAGCGCTGGGCCGGGCAGGGCGGCGGGCAGGGGCTGTTTGACAGCATCGTGGTGTTCGAGAACTACCCGATCGACCAGACGCTCGCCGGCCGCGCCGACCAGGGGCTGAAATTCGAGCAGGCAGAGTCGGTCGACGTGACCCATTACCCGATGGACGTGGAAGTCCATCTCGGCGAAGTGCTGACGATCAAGCTCAAGTACCTGCGCGAACGCTTCAAGGAAGCCGACGTGCAGGCGCTTTCGCAGCAGCTGTTCGGCCTGATGGAGCGGATGCGCGAGGACGGCTCGAAGGCGCTGCGCGACCTGGACACGCTGACGCCCACGCAGCAGACCGAGATCGCGCGGCTGGGACGCAGCGGACGCCACGGCTTCCTGCGCACGCCGGTGCACCAGTTGATCGCGCAGCAGGCGCAGCTGCAGCCCGAGGCCATTGCCCTGCTGATGGGAGATGCCGAGCTGAACTATGCCGACCTCAACGCACGCGCCAACCGGCTCGCCCATGCGCTGATCGACCGGGGCGTGCACGGCAATGCGGTGGTCGCGGTGTCGCTGCAGCGCTCGCTGGAGACCATCGTCGCGCTGCTCGCGGTGCTCAAGGCCGGCGCCGCCTATCTGCCACTGGACCCGGACTATCCGCAAGACCGCCTGCACTTCATGTGCAAGGACAGCGGCGCGCGGCTGATGCTCACACAGCGCGCGGTGCTGCCGCGCCTGCCTTCGATGGACGACACGCTCGTGCTGGACGAAACGGATCTCTGCTGCTGGCCCGACCATGATCCCGGGACCGAGGTTCACGTGGACCAACTGGCCTACGTGATCTACACCTCGGGCTCCACCGGCCAGCCCAAGGGCGTGGCGGTGTCGCACGGGCCGCTCAGCATGCATTGCCAGGCCACGGCGGAGATCTACGGCATGGTGGCGCGCTCGTGCGAACTGCACTTCATGTCCTTCTCCTTCGACGGGGCCCACGAACGCTGGTTGACCGCGCTCACGGTGGGCGCCAGCCTGGCGCTGCGCGACAACGAACTCTGGACGGCGGAGCAGACCTGCGACGCGCTGTACCGCTACGGCGTCACCAACGCCGCCTTCCCGCCGGCCTACCTGAGCCAGTTGGCCGACTGGGCCCATGCGCGCGGCGAGGCCCCGCCGGTGGAGCTCTACGTGTTCGGCGGCGAGGCGATGCCGCGCGCCGCCTACGACAAGGTCTGCCAGTCGCTGCGCCCGCGCACGCTGATCAACGGCTACGGGCCGACGGAGACCGTCGTGACGCCCCTCATCTGGAAGACCAGCGCGGACCGCGGTTTCGACGAAGCCTATGCACCCATCGGCCGCCCGGTCGGCGAACGCACGGTCCACGTGCTCGACGCCGAACTGCGGCCGGTGGCCCGGGGCAGCGTCGGCGAGCTGTACATCGGCGGCTATGGCCTGGCCCGCGGCTATCTGGGGCGCAGCGCGTTGACGGCCGAACGCTTCGTTGCCGATCCGTTCGGCGGCGGCGGTGGCCGCCTGTACCGCACGGGCGACCTGGTGCGGTGGCGCGAGGACGGCAACGTTGCCTACATCGGGCGTGCCGACCAGCAGGTCAAGATCCGCGGCTTTCGCATCGAGCTGGGCGAAGTCGAGGCGCAACTGCGCGAGGTGCCGGGCGTCCTCGAAGCTGCGGTGCAACTGCACGAAGGCGCGGCAGGGCGGCAGCTGGTCGGCTACATCGTGCCCATGCCGAACGGACCGCGCGCGCAGTTGTCGAAACAGGCCCTGCAGCAACTGCGCCGGCGCCTGCCCGAGCACATGGTTCCCGCGCACCTGATCGTGCTGGAGGCGCTGCCACGGCTGATCAGCGGCAAGCTGGACCGTCACGCGCTGCCCGAACCCGACATAGACGCGCAACGCGAAATCAAGGCGCCGCGCAACGACACGGAACGCCAGCTCGCGGCCATCTGGGCCGGCGTGCTGGGCGTAGATTCGGTGGGCATCTCGGACAACTTCTTCGAGCTGGGCGGCGACTCGATCCTGAGCCTGCAGGTGATCTCGAAGGTGCGCCAAGCCGGGATCGGCTTCCAGCTGCGCCTTCGCGACCTGATGCGCCACCCGACCATCGAGACGCTGTTGGAACAGTTCGCCGACGCTGCGCCCGCACAGCCAGTGCCAGCCACCGCCGAGGCCGAGGCTGAGGGCACGCTGCCGCTCATTCCGATCCAGGCCTGGTTCTTCGACACGGCCATTCCGCGGCGTCATCATTTCAACCAGGCGCTGATGCTGCAGACCGCGCAGCCGCTGGACGAATCGCTGCTGTTGCAAGCGCTGGATGCGCTGGCGGCGCATCACGATGCGCTGCGGCTGCGCTATGCGCCGCGGGCCGACGGAAGCTGGGAGCAGCGCTATAGCGCGCAGGCCGAGCCGCGCGACTTGCTCTGGAGCCGCGAGGTTGCCGATGCCGAAGAGATCGTGCGCGTGGCCGACGCCGCACAGCGCAGCCTCGACCTGAGCGAAGGCCCTGTCTGGCGCACAGTGCACATGCGGCATGCGGACGGCAGCGCGAGGTTGTTGCTTGTGGTGCATCACCTGGTGGTCGACGGTGTGTCCTGGCGCGTGCTGCTGGAAGACCTTCAAGCGGTCTACGGCCAGCTGAGCAACGGCCGCGCGGTGCAGTTGCCCGGCAAGAGTGCGTCCTTCAAAGCGTGGGCCGAGCATCTTCAAAGCCTGGCGCAGAGCGGCGAGCTCGACAGCGAAATCGCGTACTGGCAGGCGCAGATGCAGCCGGTGACCGATATTCCACGCGACCGCCCGGTCGATGCGCTGCTGGATCGCGATGCGGTGACACAACGCCTGCGCCTGGACAGCGAGCGCACGGCCCAGCTGCTGCGCGTGGCGCCGTCGGCCTACGGTACGTCTATCGACGACCTGCTGCTGGCGGCCCTGTCGAGAACCGTCTGGCGCTGGTGCGGCGAGTCCGAGACGCTGGTGCAGTTGGAAGGCCACGGGCGGGAGGGCGATGCCGCCGGGCTCGACCTGAGCCGCACGCTGGGCTGGTTCACCAGCGTGTATCCGGTACGGCTGCGCGAGGGCAACTCGCCGGTCGAAGCGCTGATTCTTTCCGCCAGGCAGCAGCGGCAGGACGTGCCGCGCCGCGGCGTCGGCCATGGCGTGCTGAAGTACCTCCGGCCTCACGGCGCCACGCTTGGCAAAGCCCAGCCGCGCATCACCTTCAACTACCTGGGGCAGTTCGACCGCAGCCTGGGGGGAGACGACGCCATGTTCAAGCCGGCCGAGGAGCATCCCGGGCCAGTGCACGACGAGGAGGCGCCGCTGGCCAACTGGCTGGAGATTGCAGGCAACGTGTACGAGGGGCAGCTCTCGATGAGCTGGATCTTCAGCCGGGCCATGTACGACGAGGCAACCGTCCAGCAACTCATCGGCTTCTACCGCGAAGCGCTGGAGGAGATCGTGGACCACTGCGTCGAGGTGGCGCAGCGGGCCCGCGGGTAGGCACCGGCGAGGGGTAAAAAAAGGCCGGCCCCTTTCGGGACCGGCCATGTTTTTTTCGTACGCTGTTGCGCGGAGCGTCAGAGCTTGTAGGTCAGCTTCAGCCAGGCGTTGCGCGGACGGCCGTAGGTGTAGCCGTTGTAGCCGCCAAGACCGCTGTAGTAGCGCTTGTCGGCCAGGTTTTCGATGTTGAGGGACGCGCTCAGCTTCTTGCTGAACTCGTAGCGCGCCATCAGGCCGATCACCGTCAGCCCACCTTGGCTCGCGCGGCCCAGGCCGGAGTACTCGTCGTAGTAGATGCCGCTCTGGTAGTTCACGCTGCCGCCGATGGTGAGCTTGCTCCATTCGCCCGGCAGGCGGTAGCTCGTACTGACGCGGAACAGGCGGTTGGGGATGGTAGGTTCCAGGAGCGCGCCATCCTTGTCGCGCTTGGCGTAGTAGGTGTAGCCCGCCAGTACCTGCCAGCCGGGCGCGAGTTCGCCGGAGGCGGTCAACTCGAAGCCCTTGCTGTGCGCACCCGGGACGGCGCGATAGGGGATGCTGCCGTCTGGCAGCAGGCCTGCGCTGGTGTCTTCCACCGGAACGTTGGTCTGCTTGGTGCGGAATACCGCGAGGCTGGTGTTGAGCTTGCCGCCGAAATGTTCACCCTTGATGCCGACCTCGTAGTTCTTGCCGCGCTGCGGCGCGATCAGCCTGTTGTTGCTGTCGCGCTGGGAGTTCGGAAGGAAGATGTCGGTGTAGCTGCCGTAGATCGAGAACTCCTTGCTCAGGTCGTACACGATGCCGGCATAGGGCGTGATGACGCCGCTCTCGTGCGAGCCCGGGTTCCGGGTCAGCGTGCCAGCGACCTGGTTGCGGTTCAGGGAGCTGTCCGTGTACCAGGTCCCCCGTGCGCCCACGATGACCGAAAGCGGATCGGCAAGACGCAGCCGCGTCGACGCATAGATTGCCTTCTGGGTCACCTGGCCCGACAGGGTGTACGACTTGTAAGGGAAGGACGTGACCGCAGGGAAGGATTGCAGCGTGTAAAAGTTCAGCGGCCGGGTGTCGAAGGCCGTGGAGGTTGCCAGGTTGGTGTCGATGGCGTAGTCGTAGTTGTTGTAGCTCAGCCCGAGGACTGCCTCGTGCTGGCGGCCGAAGGCTTCGAAGGGCCCGCGGAGGTAGGCGTCGAACGAGGTGTTTTTCCCGTTCGCGGGGTTGTCCCGGATATCGATGGTGGAGTCGCCCGTCACGCCGTCGACGGGGTAGTAGGTGTTGAGGTCGCCGGAGGCCCGCTTGCGCTTGGTCTTCGTGTAGCTCGCATCGAGCTTGAGGCGCCAGCCGCTGCCCAGTTGCTGGTCGAGGCTCGCGAAGACCTTGTCCGAATACATGTTCCAGTAGCTCCATGGCGCGCTGGAGTTGAAGGAGCGCGGCAGGTTCGTGCGCGTGCCGTCGCTGAAGAAGAGCGGGGCCTGGCCGAAGTTGGCGCCGTCGGTGGCGGTCTTCTGGTGCTCGACGCCGAGGGAAAGCGTCGTAGTGGGAGAGAGATCCGCCTCGAGGATGCCGTACAGCACGTCCTCCGCGGTCTTCTTCGATTCGATGAAGCTCTTGCCTTCGGTACGCGAAGCCACGAACCTGCCGCGCAGTGTGCCTGCCGCGTTCAGCGGACCGCCCACGTCGACCTCGGCGTTGTACCGGTTCCACGAGCCGAAGCCCCCGGTCACGTGACCCGCGAACTCGGTGGTGGGCCGCTTGCGAACCAGGTTCACCACGCCACCCGGCGAGCCCGAGCCGCTGAGCAGGCCGGCCGAGCCGCGGATGACTTCCACGCGGTCGTAGATGGCGGTGCTCAGCATGCTGGCCTCGCCCGCCACGGAGCTGAACGACAGCGTGGGGACACCGTCGATCATGGTGCCCAGCTCGAAGCCGCGCGAGGTGAATTTGACCCGCTCGTCCAGCCGGTCGGACACGATGCCGGGCGTCTGGCGCAGTACGTCGTCGAGCGTCACGAGGTTCTGGTCCTCGATCTGCTGGCGGCCGATCACGCTCACGGACTGGGGCGTCTCGCGCTGGGACAGGTCCAGCCGCGTGGCCGTCGCCGTGGAGCGCGTGGTGTAGGAGCCGGTGCCTTCGGTGGTGCCGTCGGAGTCGGCCTGGACGGTCACCGTCGGCAGCGATGAACCTGCGGCGGCGGCCGAGGCACGCTGGATCGTGACTTGCGACGATCCGTTCCGAACGGCAACCAGGCCGCTGCCCACCAGGAGCCGGTCCAGCGCCTGCTGCAGCGTGAGCCGCCCCGACACGGCGGGCGCGTTGATGCCCGTCACCACGTCACCTGCTGCGAGCACCTGGGCGCTGGTCTGGCGCGAGAGTTCGTTCAGGGCCGCCGCCAGCGGCTGCGGCCCGACATTGATATCGAATGTCGGCGTGGCCGCCTGCCCGGGTGCTTGGGCGGCAGCGATGCCGCTCCAGCTGACGAAGGTGGTTCCAAAGGCAGCGGCAAGCGCGGCACTCAGAAGGCGGTGGCGAGGCGAAGAACGCATGGGTCAGGGCTCCAGGTCAGATAAATGCGACGTATTCGTACTTTTGGGCGGCAGAGCCCCCGAATTGATCGGGTCCCTGGCGCTTCTCAAAGTAAGACGTTTGAACTCGTCAAACAGAGACAGCCTGTTTCAGGCACGACGCGCCAGAGGCCCGGCGCGGTTCGTTGTCAGCGGGGCTGCAGTTCCACGCCGCCACCCGCCCGGGAGACGGCCGTCACTGGAAGAATCGTCGGCAGCACCGCCACCAAGGCGGCCGAGTCGTTGGCGCGGAAGCGGCCCGACAGGCGCAGCGCGTCGATGCGCTCGCTGGCGCTGACGATCGGACTGGCGCGGTAGCTGTTGACCACCGCCAGCGCTTCGCCCAGCGGCGTGTTGTCGAAAACCAGCCAGCCCTCGCGCCAGGCCGACATGGCCCGGATATCGGCCTGCCGCACCGCGTCGGCATGGCCATCCTGCACCTCCACGAGTTCACCCCCGCGCAGGTCGATGGCTTGCGGCGCGTTCCGAGCGGACGCTCCATCGCCCTGGCGGGCATGGACCTGCACGCGCACATGGCCCTGTTCCACACCCACGGTGACGGGCCCGCCACGGTCGCGCACAGTGAACACCGTACCGACCACCTCGATCACGGCTGCACGCGTGCGGACCAGGAAGGGGCGCTGCGTGTCGTGCGCGACTTCGAAGCGCACCTCGCCGCGAGACATGTCGACGATGCGGCGCTGCCGGTACAGCGTGACGTCGACGGCGCTTTGCGGCGCGATGTCGAGCTGGCTGCCCGCCGCGTTGCCGCCGCCGTCCGCGAGCGTGACTTTCAGCATCTGGGCGGTGCGGGTGCTGTAGGCCGCTTGAAAAACTGGCTGCTGCCAATACCACTGCACGCCGCGGCCCGCGACCAAACCGCCGCCAAGCAACCCTGCGATGGAAAGCAGGATCTTGCGGCGCTGCGACCGCCGGCCGGATTGCGCCGCCGCAGCCGCCATGCCCGCCGCCGGTTCGTCGAAGTGCGCACGCAGTTCGCCTGCCATACCGCCGAGCGCGTCCCAGCGATGCCGCGCCTCCAGCAAGGCAGCCGCGTGCTCCGGCGACTTGCTGCGCCACTGGTTCATGGCCGCGCGGGCGCGCTGCGCGGCCTCACCCGGCGCGATCTCGCCTTCGACGATCAGCGCGAGCGCACGCTCGATCAGCCGTTCGCGCGGAGCGCCCATCGCCATGCCGCCGCTCACGAGAAGTCTTCGGCGAGCGCAGTGTCGAAGCCTGCGTGGTTGTGCATGTGCTGCGGCTCGATCAGTTCGGCGCGCAGTTCGGCGAACACCCGCGAGCAATCGATGGTGGCGCGCAGCAGGTGCTTGGCCACCGCCATCTCGGTGATGTTCAGGCGCTCGGCGATCTCGGCGCGGGTGTGGCCGTAGGCACGGAACAGCAGAAACACCTCGCGTCGCCGCGGCGGGAGCTTTTCCATGGTGTCGACCACGCGCGCAAGCACGCGTTGCTGCGCCAGGATGAATTCACTGGAAGGTGCCACGAGGTGGGTGCCGAGCGTGGCGTGCGTGCCGACCCATTCCTGCGCCACCTTGCGGCGGCGCGCCTCGTCGATGCACAGGTTGCGGGCCACCCGAAAGAGCAGGGCGCGCGGCGATTCGATGCCGCCGTTCGCGTCGTCGCACGCGGCACCGCGCGGCTTCGTGGCCTGTGCGTACACCCGCTCGAAGCTCGACTGCGCGATGTCGGCCGCGTAGTGGGGATCCCTCAGGTCGCGAGTCAGCTGCCGGCGCAAGTCCGCATAGTGAGCTACAAGTTCCTGGACGAGGTCGCGCATCCGGCCGCCTTCTCGCAAGCATCGACGATAAGCCCCGGAAACCGGGCGTCGATCATGCTGGCGGTGCCGACATTGCGCTTCGGTGAACCCGGGGACGGGTGTTAATAAGAACTATTCTTATTGAGTGTATCACCGAGCCGCGTCCGAGGAACAGCAAATCTCAAAGAACGGCTGCCGCCTGAGGCGCGCGTTCTGCCGCTTGAGCCGCCGGCCGCGGATTCGCATTCAGCAGCGCCTGTCCGATCTCATCCGAGCGGATCGCCGTGACCGAGAGCAGCGTGTCGCTCAGGCCGTGGCTCATCTCGCAGGCGCCTTGCAGGAAGATGGCCGGCTTCAGTTCCGGTGCGGCTTGCAGCCGGTAGTGGCGGTCGACCGTGAAGTCGCCCAGGTACGGCGCGATCGGATCGAGCAGCGCCTTGTGGCCGTCGCGCTTGTAGCCGGTCGCGAGGATCACCACGTCGTAAGCCTGGCTGCCGCGCTGGCCGGTGTTCATGTCGTGCAGCGCCAGGTGGATGCCGTCGGCGGCCGCGCGCACCGCCGACACCTCGTGGCGGCGCAGGAAGCTGTGGCGCGCCACGCCGGCCACGCGCTGGCGATAGAACACGTTGAAGATCTGCTGGATCAATTCCAGGTCGGGCGCGGCATAGTTGGTGTGCCAGAACTCCTCCAGCAGCTCGGCACGCTCGGGCTCCGAGCGGTTGAACACGAAGTCGGTGAAGTCGGCATTGAAGATCTCGTTGACGAAGGGACTGTCATCCGACGGCTTGATCGAGCGGGCCCGCATGATCAGGTCGACCGCGGGCTTGTTCGGGTGGCTCTGCAGGTCCATGAAGAGTTCGGCAGCGCTCTGCCCCGCGCCGACGATGGCGATGCGCTTGGCATCCGGATGCCGGGCAATCGCCTCGAGGTAGCTGCTCGAATGGAAGACGCGCGCGTCGTCCCTGAAGGGCAGGAAGCGCGTGGGAACGTTCGGTACACCACCCACGCTCACCACCAGGTTGCGCGCCAGCCGTTCGCGCACGGCGCCGCCCGCTTCGCGCGAGCGCACCCGCAGCAGCTGCACATCCGTGCCGCGCATCTCCGGAAGCACCTCGAACACCGCCTCGCCGTAGGCGCAGCGGTCCTCGAACTGCGCGGCAGCCCAGCCCAGGTAGTCGTTGAACTCGTGGCGGCTCGGGAAGAAAGTCTTGAGGTTGACGAAGTCCTGCAGGCGCTGCTTTTCGTGCAGGTAGTTCAGGAACGTGAAGCGGCTCGCGGGGTTGCGCAGTGTCGCCAGGTCCTTGATGAAGGAGATCTGCATGTGCGCGTTGTCCAGCAGCATGTTCTTGTGCCAGACGAAGCCCGGCTGCTTCTCGATGAACAGCGCATCCACGAACTGGCCGTGGTGGCGTTTCTCGTCGAGGGCGATCGCCAGGGCGATGTTGGACGGGCCGAAGCCGACGCCGATCAGGTCATGGATTTGCATAGGGTGTCCTCGATGGGAAGTTCGGCGCCCTTGGCCGAAGTTGGCGAAATGCTCGACTCCCCTTGGGGAATCCAGAGGGCCTCGCCGAAGAAGCGTTCGCGCAGCAGCACGCCGAGCATGGCCCGCTTGTGCGGAAAGTCGAACTCCTTGACGTGGGCATAGCCGCAGCGGCCCAGGCTCTTGATCATCTTGTGGTTGTCCGCGCGCGGCTCGATCACGATGCGCTGCGTGCGGCAGTCGTCCAGGAACAGGTAGTGCGACACGGAAGGCATCCACGCCGTGAGGAACGGCTTGCCACGAAGGCGCGGCTCGCCGATCAGCGCATGCCAGCCGCGGTCGTGGTCACCGGCGTCGCAGAAGGGCGCAATGCGGTCTTCCTTGGCCCAGTACACCTCGAAGTAGCCGAATGCCTCGCCGTCGAGCCGGCCGACGAGCCCGGTGACGCGCGGATCGGCGGCAATGGCCTCGAGGTAGGCGCGGTGCCTGGCGAGGTCGCCCTGTTCCTCCCAGAAGTGGGCCACCACCGGGTCGTTCATCCAGCGGTTGAAGGCTGGGAGGTCGCGCTCGATGTCGACGGCGTCCAGTGTCAGCGTCTGCGACAGCCACGGAATGTGGCGCTGGTAGACGGTGCCCGATGGCTTGGCCGGGCGCAACGGATGGCGCTTGCCCTGGCTCATGGTGTAGCGCTGCGCGAAGGGCTCGCGCGGGTTGCGCTGCCACACGCGAGGCAATTGCCAGAAGGCTTCGCGCGAGACGATCGCCGGCCGCGAACCGGAAGCCTCGCTTGCCGCACCCGCGTCCACCAACCGTGCGATGCGCGACGCAGGCACCTGCAGCAAGAGCAGGCCATGCCCGGGGTGACGCACGAAGGCCGCCTCGATCGCTGCCAGCAGATGAGGCTCCTCGGGTTCCGTGACGCTGTCGCCCGGCCATTCCAGACGCAGCGAATCGGCTTGCTCGCGCAACGCCCATTGGCTCGCGCCTTCCTTGCTCGCCTGCGGTCCGACGGTCAGCCGTGCCCCGTCGAGCCGCACTTCGAGCGGATGGCCATCAGGATGCGCATGGAACACCCAGGCACCGATCGAAGCCGGCGTGATCGGCGCTGCGGAGACGGCCGGAGGGCAGAACGCGTCGGCCAGCGTCCGCGCGATCGCGGTGCGCAGCGTGTCGGCTTCCTCCACCACCTGGCTCAGGCGCGCGAAGTCGTGGACCATGCCCTCGTGCACGTCCAGCTGTGTGCGCACGCCGGCGGCCTGAAGTCGCTGCGCATAGGCCTTGCCCTCGTCCACCAGCGGGTCGTACTCCGCCAGCACGATGTGCGCGGGCGCCAGGCCCGACAGGTCTTGTGCGGCCAGCGGCGCGAAGCGCCAGTCCTGCCGATCCTCGTCGCTGCGCAGGTAGTGGTCGAACATCCACTGCAGCGTGCGCTGTTCGAGCAGATGCCCGCGCGCGTAACGCTGGTGCGAGGCGCTGTCCTGTCGGATGCTGGTGCATGGATAGAGCAGCAGTTGCAGCAGCGGTTGCTGGCGGCGGGCTTCACGCGCGGCCAGTGTCAAGGCGGTGGCCAGCGTGCCGCCGACGCTGTCGCCGCCGAAGGCCACGCGCGTGGTATCGAGGCCGTGCGAGCCGCCGTGCGCCAGGAGCCACGCCGCGGCGTCCTCGGCGTCGTGGAACGCGGTCGGAAACTTGTGCTCCGGCGCTAGCCGATAGTCGACCGCCAGCACCGCGCAGGGCGTACGCAGCGCGATCGCTCGGCACAGTGCGTCGTGCGAGTCGAGGCCGCCGACCACGTAACCGCCGCCGTGAAAATACAGCAGCGTCGGCAGCGGCGCCGCTGTAGCGACGCCCCGGTAGAGCCTGGCCCGCAGCGTCGCGCCGTCGCGCGCCTGAAAGGCGATGTCCTCGACCGGCAGGTCGGGGCCGACGCCGTCCAGCGCCAAGGTCGACTGGTCGTAGCTCTCGCGGGCCTGCGCGGGCGACATCTCGCACATCGGCGGGCGCCCGTCTTCTTCGGCGAGAGTGGCCAGTTCGAGGAAGGCTTCGAGATCGGGATGCAGTGGCATGGGGAATTGCAGTGGCACCGATGAATGGATGCTTAACCGCAAATGACGCGCGGCCAGTGCGTTTGTTTAGGCAGCCGTCTTGCGGGATTCCGGCGCCAGCGGACATGCGCCGCAATAGCCTTCTTCGGGCAGCAGGTAGTAGAGACAGCACTGCCGGTGCAGCGAGAGATGCTCGGGCATGCCCGAGTGCATCCGCACGACCTTGCGTTGCACCGCGAACATCGGGTTGTCCTCGCCGTCCCAGCGCGGCTGATGCAGCAGGTACTGGAGGTCTTTCGCGATGGCTGGCGCATGTCCGCTCAATGCCAGTCCCTGTTCGAGCACGGGCTCCAGATACCTTGCCGCGTTGCCCCACAGAATCTTCGGCGCAATGCGCGTGAGACGTGTCAGTTGCTCGAAGAGCGGGGCCAGGTGCTCACCGAGCAGTCCTGCGTAGCGCGCCGCCGTGTCGGCGCCCGGAAACGGCTGCCCTTCGTGCGGAATGTGAAAACGTCGCGGCACGGACCCTTCGGCCAATGAAAGCCAGACCTGCGCCGGCGCCATCGGAAAGACGTGCTGCAGCAGGCTGGCCGCCGCCGTCACCGGTGGCAGCAGGGCATTCAGGTAATGCATGCTCCAGGCCGAGGCCACCGGGCGCAGGTCGGGCTTGCGCACCCGCAGGTGGCGCGCGTGCGCCTGCAGCAGCCCGGCGAGCAGCGCGGGATCGGCGACGAGGTCGGCCACCCGCAGCGCGCCGGCCGGTGGCTGCGGCGCACATGCCAGCGCCTCGCCGTAGGCCGCCCATTCGCCCTGGAAGATCGGCACCAGCAGGGGAATCATCGAAAAGGCGCAGCCGCGCAAATGAAGCTCATCGCAGATGGAGACGGATCGGGCGCCCCCGGGTTTAGTGCGGCGCACCGGTCCACGAAATTGCGACGCGCGGATGACACGCGCTAAACATACGGCGGCGGGTCGCGTCTATCCACGCATCCACAGCAGTCCGGCCTCCCGAATGCGATGAACTCCCGACACCAGGCTCCTTCCGACCCGGCTTTCAGCGAGGCCTGGCGGCTTTTTCGCGCGCTGCACGACGCGCCGTCGCTTGACCGCGCGGAAAAGCTGGTCCTGTGGCTGGGGCGCGATGCGAAGCATGTGCGTGCGTTCGACGAGGCGCTGACGCTCTGGGCGCTGGCCGGTGCAGCAATGGTCGGCTCCGCGTCCGGCGAGGAATCCAGGCACGAATCGACACTGCAATAGCGGCACCGGCGCGCGCTAAACATTCCGGCCGCCGGACCGTCTTACCCGTCATGCAAACCCAACCCGCCAGCGCCAAGGCGTCCGACCTGCTTCGGCTGCTGCAACCCTTCACTCCCTGGATCGCGCTCTCGTCCGTCACCGGCATCGGAGCGGGCGTGGCCACCGTGGCGCTGCTGGCAACCATCAACGAGGTGCTCAGCCGACCCGGCGGCATGGCCGGCGGCCTGCTGCTGACTTTTGTCGCGCTGTGCGCCCTGGCGCTCGTCGGCCGCGCGGTGTCCGACATCTCGAACAACGTCGTGGGCCAGCGGCTGGTCGCGCAGGTGCGCAAGGACCTGGCGCAGAAAATTCTCGCGGCGCCCATCGATGCGCTGGAGCGCTACCGCATGCACCGGCTGATGCCCGTGCTCACGCAGGACGTGGACATGATCAGCGACGTGGCCTTCATGCTGGCCGCCACCATGATTTCGCTGGCCATCGCGCTGGGCTGCCTGGGCTACCTCGCGTGGCTGTCGCTGCCGCTGTTCGGCCTGCTGGTGGTGGCGATGCTGATCGGCGTGGCAGTCCAGACCTGGGCCCACGGTCGTGGCATCGCGGGCTTCTTCCAGTCGCGCGAACAGGAAGAGCTGCTGCACAAGGCCTACCGCGGCATCAGCGAAGGCGCCAAGGAACTGCGCATGCACCGTGCCCGCCGCGCCAGGGTGTACGAGGGGCAGATCGCCCGCACAGTCGACAACATCCGCGACATCAACCGCCGCGCGATCAACATCTTCGTGCTGGCCACGTCCTTCGGCTCGGCACTTTTTTTTCTGCTGATCGCGCTGATCCTCGGCTGGGCCGCCTGGCGCACGACCGACCCGGTGGTGCTCAGCGGCTTCGTGCTCGTGCTGCTGTTCATCAAGGGGCCGATCGACCAGATCGTCGGTGCCCTGCCACACCTGGGCCGCGCCAGGGTGGCGTTCGAGCGCATCGCCGACCTGTCGGCCCGCTTCGCCACGCCAGAGCCGCACCTGCACCTCGGCTCCCCGCCGACTTCGCCACCGCTGCGCAACGCCATCGAGCTGCGCGGCGTGCGCTACGCGTTCGACACGCCAGAGGGCAGCGAGGCCTTCTCGCTGGGGCCGGTCGACCTGCAGATCGGGCGCAGCGAGATCGTCTTCGTCGTGGGCGACAACGGCTCGGGCAAGACCACGCTCATCAAGCTGCTGCTCGGGCTCTACGTGCCGCTGCAGGGCGAGGTCGTGCTCGACGGAAAGCCCATCACACCCGAGACGCGCGACGACTACCGCCAGCTGTTCACCACCGTGTTCTCCGACTTCTATCTGTTCGAGGACCTCGTGGCAGGCGAGGAGGGCGGCCACCAGGCGCTGCCCGAGACCGCGCTGCCCTACCTGCAGCGGCTGGAGATCGCGCACAAGGTGTCTGTGAAGGACGGCGCGTTCAGCACCACCGATCTGTCCACGGGCCAGCGCAAGCGGCTCGCGCTGGTGCACGCCTATTTGGAAGGCCGCCCCGTGCTGGTGTTCGACGAATGGGCCGCCGACCAGGACCCGACCTTCCGCCACCTCTTCTACACCGAGCTGTTGCCCGAGCTGCGCGCCAAAGGGCATTCGCTGGTGGTCATCTCGCACGACGACCGCTACTTCCACGTGGCCGACCGCATCGTCCACATGAAGGCCGGGCGCATCGCGCAGGACACCAAGGCGCCGGCGCCAGGCCTCGCGGCCTGAACGCACGGCAACACGGGCGGCAGCGGAAGGTGCGCAAGTCGACGGCAGTGTCAGGCACGCACGGGGCGCAGGTGCCGGCGAGCAGCGGCTTTTCAGAGCAACTGCGCAGCCTGGGTATTCGGCCCACCGTCATCCGTCTGTGCGTGCTGCAGACGCTGGCGGAAAGCGATTCCCAATGGCTCGGCGGCGAGGAAGTGTTTCGCCGCATGCTCAAGCGCGGCACGGCCACCGGCCTGGCGAGCGTCTACCGCGTGATCAAAGAGCTGGAAAAAGCCAGGCTCGTGCAGCGCGAATGGGAGCGCGGCCTGGGCGGCGCGCGCGCGGTGCACCGGCTGCGGCGCACGCAAACGCCAGAAAGCACGGTGCGCCTGCGCTGCGGGGGCTGCAACGCGAGCGTCGAGGTGGTCGACGAGGCATTGCACGAGGGCCTGCTGCGCGCGGCGCAGGCGCATGGCATGCCGGCAGGCGGGCCCTTCACGGTGCAGCTCGCCTGCGCGCGGGCGGACTGCGTTCGTTGAAACGCGGGGCCGGCGTCTTTCCGATGCCATCGAGGAGATCGAACAGGGGCAGCTCGAAGATCCGCGATCCCATTGCCCAACGCGAACTGCACGAACGACCGATGCGGAGATAATCGCCGCTGCACTTCAACGGCAAACAGATCCCGGTCCGGCGCAGCAAGCATTGCGTCCATGGCCGCTGGGTCCAAGGTCCCAACACCACCTCACAAGGGTCGGGAGAAGGGGCACCCGAGGTATTTCGTCAGAGAAATTCACAAAGGTAGACCATGCAAAACTTCTCCGCCGGGCACATCCCGGCAGCCGCGGCATTGCCGCGCGAAATATCCGCCGCGCCGGCTTCACACGACGCATCCAGCGAAGAGCTCACAGGCTCTGAAATCCTCATTCGATGCCTTCAGGCAGAAGGTGTCGCCTGCCTGTGGGGCTACCCCGGCGGTGCCGTTCTTCATGTGTACGACGCCCTGCACAGGCAGCAGCAGATCCAGCATGTCCTGGTCCGGCATGAGCAATCGGCCGTGCATGCGGCCGACGGCTATGCGCGTGCCACGGGCCATGTCGGCGTGGCGCTCGTCACATCCGGCCCGGGCCTGACCAATGCCGTGACCGGCATTGCGACGGCCTACATGGACTCGATCCCCATGGTCGTCATCAGCGGCCAGGTGCCGACCCGCGACATCGGGCAGGACGCGTTCCAGGAGTGCGACACGGTCGGCATCACGCGCCCGATCGTGAAGCACAACTTCCTGATCAAGGATCCGCGCGACATCGTGCAGACCATGAAGAAAGCTTTCCACATCGCGCGCAGCGGGCGTCCAGGCCCCGTGGTGGTGGACTTTCCGAAGGACGTGTCGGCAAGCAGGATCATCCATGCGGGCTACCCGCAAACGCTGGAAATGCGGTCGTACAAACCCACGTTGCAAGGACACGGCGGACAGATCCGAAAGGCGCTGCAGCTGCTTCTGACCGCCAGGCGTCCCTATATCTACACAGGTGGGGGCGTGATCCTCAGCGGTGCTTGCGACGAACTTCGCACGCTGGTCGAGCGGCTGGGTTTCCCGGTCACCAGCACGCTCATGGGATTGGGCGCCTACCCGGCGTCGGATCCCAAGTTTCTCGGGATGCTGGGGATGCACGGCACATGGGAGGCCAACAACGCCATGCAGGACTGCGACGTGCTGCTGGCCATCGGGGCTCGCTTCGATGACCGGGTCATCGGCAATGTGGAGCACTTTGCGCAAAGCAAGCGCAAGATCATTCACATCGATATCGATCCCTCGAGCATTGCCAAGCGCGTGAAGGTGGACGTTCCCATCGTCGGGGACGTCAAGACCGTTCTCGTGGAAATGCTGTCGCTGCTCGATGCTTCGGACGTTCGGCCCGCGCCGCAGGACATGGCGCAATGGTGGTCGGCGATCGGGACGTGGCGCGCCCGGCGTTGCCTTGACTACGATCGCGGCAACACATACGTCATCAAGCCGCAGCGCGTCATCGAGACGTTGTGCGACATCACCCGCAATGAAGATGTCTACATCGCATCGGATGTCGGGCAGCACCAGATGTGGGCCGCGCAGTACTTCCGCTTCGAGAAGCCGCGGCGCTGGATCAATTCAGGTGGGCTTGGCACCATGGGCGTGAGCATCCCCTTCGCGATGGGGGTGAAGATGGGCAGGCCCGACAGCGAGGTCTATTGCATCGTCGGCGACGGATCGGTGCAGATGAGCACCAAGGAGCTGTCGACCTGCCTGCAGTACGACACGCCGATCAAGATCGTTCTTCTGAACAACCGCTATCTCGGGATGGTCCGGCAACAGCAGCAGATCAGCCATGAGGGCCGATACAGCCACAGCTATCTCGACGCCTTGCCCGACTTCGTGAAGCTCGCGCAAGCCTACGGCCACGTCGGCATGCTGATCGAACGCCCGGCCGATATCGAAGCTGCGCTGCGAGAAGCCCGGGCCATGCCCGACCGTACCGTTCTTCTCGATTTCCGCATCGATCCGACGGAGAACGTTTTCCCCGTGGTGGAGGTCGGCAAGGGCATCAACGAGATGTTGCTGGGAAGCGAAGACCTCTGAGCAGGAAGGCGCGTCGCCGACCATCAGCAAGCTGCCGGGCAAGGGGTTTTCTCTGCCCGCTCCTGCAGCCAGCAGGACAAAGCCTCCTTGTCCATGGGCGCTGCAATGCAGTAGCCCTGGCCTTCGTTGCAGTCCATGGCCAGCAGCGCCTGCCAGGCCGCGGCGTCCTCGATGCCTTCGGCCAGCACGTGCAGGCCGAGCTTGCGGCCCAGTTGCACGACCATCTCCGCGATGCGCGCCCCCTGTGTCTCGCTGAGCTGGCGTACGAAAGTGCCGTCGATCTTGATGCGGTCCAGCGGCAGCCGCTCCAGGTAACTCAGCGACGAATAGCCGGTGCCGAAGTCGTCGATGGCGATGGAGATGCCTTGGGCGCGCAAGGCGGTGAGGGTGGATTCGAGCAGTTGCGTGGGCAGCGCAGCCACGGATTCGGTGATCTCCAGTTCCAGGTGATGGCCCTGCAGCCGGCTGTGCGCCAGCGCCGCGCACACGCTTTCGAAGAAGCCGGGGTCTTGCAACTGGACGGTCGAGACGTTGACGGCCATGCGCAGCGGCGCGCGCCCCGCGTCCAGCAGCTCGCGCATGGTCATGCAGGCCGTGGACAACACCCATTGCCCGAGCGCCACGATCAACCCCGAGTGCTCGGCCACCGGAATGAACCGGTCCGGCGGCACCAGATTGCCGTCCTCGGCGCGCCAGCGCAGCAGTGCCTCCAGGCCGACCAGCGCGCAGGTGCCCAGGTCGATCTGCGGCTGATAGACCAGGAACAGCTGCCGGTTGTCGATCGCGGCACGCAGGTTGGACAGCAACAAGGCGCGGGCGCGCGCCTCGGTGCCCATGTGGCCGGAGTACTGCAGGTGCTGGCCGCGGTGGTCCCGTTTGGCCCGCTTCAGGGCGATGGTGGCGTCCTTGACCAGGTCGACGCCGGCCTGCGCATCTTCCGGAAGCAATACGTAGCCGCAGGTCAGCGAGACCTTGTGCGGCACGCCGTCGACCGCCAGCGGCTGGCGCACGCATTCCAGCAGTTGCGGCGGCGACACCTGGCCCACCGGGCCGAGCACGCCGAACGTGTCGGCGCCCAGGCGGGCCAGCATGATGCCGGCCGGCAATGCGTCGGCCAGGCGCCGGGCCACGGTCTCCAGCAGGCGGTCGCCGAATCGGTGGCCCATGACATCGTTGGTGGCGCTGAAATCGTCGATGTCGACCAGCGCCAGGATGTGGTCCCGCCTGCCTTGCCGTGCGCAGGCGTCGACCTCCTCGACGAAGTGGGTGCGGTTGGGCAGGCGCACCAGGGGATCGTAGTAGGCATATTCATGCAGCCGCTCCAGCAGTCCCCGGCTGTGCAGCAGCGTGCTGAGGTTGACGCAGAAGACGTCCAGCAGTTGCCGGTCGATGGTGCCGCGCACCCCGGTCGTGTCGATGAAGACGGCCATGTCCTGCTCGTCCTTGCGTCCGATGTGCAGGGCCACCCCGCCTTCCTCGCCGTAGACATTGCAGCCGAGCGCCAGCGCGCGGCGCAGCAGGTGCAGGCCGGACAACTCGGGCAGCTGCGGCACCGCATCCAGCGGCAGATCGACGAGGCCTGAGAACCGGCCAGCCGCCGCCATCACGCGGTACGGACTGCCCTGCTGCATGCCGGGTGCACAGACCAGGCCGTCGCCGGCCGCGCCCAGCAACGCGGCGAGCTGCGTGATGATGCTGCGGGCAAACGCGCGCAGGTCTGTTTCCTCCAGCAAGGAGGCGCTGGAGCGCACGATGAGTTCGAGGCTGCGGCTGTTGGCCTCGATGGCGCACAGCTGCTTGTAGGAACGCACGGCCGTGACGACCATGGCCAGCAGGCGGTCCTGGGTGAGTTCGGCCTTGGTCCGGTAGTCGTTGATGTCGTAGCGCAGCAGCGTGTCCAGCGCCGGCACATGGCCGGGGCCACCTGTGCGCAGCACGATGCGTGTGTTGCGCAGGCCTGCCGTGTGGCGGATGAAGTCGACCAGGTCCAGGCCGGCTTTCGTGCTTTCGGTCACCACGTCCAGGATCACAACGGCCAGGTCGTGCTCGCGCAGCACCAGCGCGCGTGCCTCCTCGCCGGAGTACGCATGCACGAACACCAATGGCCGCTCGAACAGCGTGAGGCCCTGCAGCGCGGCGCGCGCTGCGGCATGCACATCGGCGTCCTGGTCCACCACGAGCACGCGCCAGTCGGGCGTCCGGCGCCTCGCTTGGGTCGGCCGCCCCGGCTCAGCCGCGCGCCTCATGCGGGCTGCACATGCACGTGGCCGGATGCGAGCGCGACCTGGTTGCGGCCGCCGCGCTTGGCAACGTACAAGGCTTCGTCGGCCAGCCCGTAGGCGATGTCGAAGTTGCTGCCGCGCGGAAGCCAGCAAACGCCGAAGCTGGCCGTGACGCCGCTGCCGTCGGGCAAGTCGAAGGCGTACGCCTCGATGGCGCTTCGCAGCGTCTGTGCGACCTGCCCGCAGGTATCGCCGCGCTGCCCTGGCAGCACTACGGTGAACTCCTCGCCGCCGACACGGCCGATGTGCGCAGTCGCGGGCACCTGCGCCTGCAGACAGGTCACCACGGCCTGGATGACCCGGTCTCCCGCAGGATGGCCGAAGCTGTCGTTGATGCGCTTGAAGTGGTCGATGTCCAGCACGATCAGCGCGATGTCGCCGTCCGCGAAATGGCTGTTCACGAGCTCGATGACGGCCGCCCGGTTGAGCACGCCGGTCAGGGGGTCGTGCGTGGCGCGGTATTCGAGTTCGGCGGCCAGATCCTGCAGGCGCAGGTTCAGCTGATTCATCTCGAGCTCGGCGCGATCGCTGCGCCGCACCAGCCGGCGCGTTTCGCGCAGGAGCCGCTCGTAGGCGGTAAGCAGTTCGCCCAACGCCCGGTGGCAGGGTGCGGGCTGCGTCGCGGCACAAGTGTCGTAGGCTGCGCGCGCGGCCTGCAGCGCCCGGCTCTCGGCGTCGAACAGGTCCGGTGGTGCGGCGGTGTCCATTCAGCTCGACTTCACGGGATGGCTCGCGAAATCGATCGCGGGGAAGTCTTCGCTGAGCTCCTGGCCGAATTCGAGGATGGTGTCGTCGTCCTCGTCGTGGTACCAGTTCAGGGTGACGCGGTTGCCGGCCTCCACGGCGTCGTTGAGCGCCGCGATCAGGTTGAACAGCATCTTGGTGCTGGAACTGTTGAAGTAGGCCAGCGCGATATTGACCTCGATCTGGGTGCCGTTCTGCTGGGCCAGGTAGTCCTTGAGCCGCGAGATCACCTCGCCGTAGAAGGCGGCTGCGTTCTCGGGGTAGGACTCGCCCCGCAGGCTGAGTGTCCGAGTGTCGAACTTGAAGTCCACCTGGGGTGAACTGGGCGTCGGGGCGATGTAGAGGTTTTCCATCTGTAATCTCGATTCGTTGCCGGGCTTGGGCGTGTCAGATCGCCGCCTTCAGGTAGAACACCGGGGCGCCGCCGTCGCTGTCCGCGGCGTCGAAATCGAACTCCAGCGGTTCGCGGGCGTCGCGAGCGACCGTGAGAAGCCCCATGCCCGCGCCTTTGCTGCCTTCGGGCGTTTCCTCGCGCAGCGTCTGGCGGTAGGCCTGCTTGATCTCTTCCAGCGTCATGCTGCGCAGGGTTTCCAGTTTCGCGCGCAGCGCATCGGCGATCTCGGGCTCCACCGGATTGGCGCACAGCAGCAGGAAGCCGCCATCGCTTTCGCGGCGGATGCAGACCGAGCCGTGGCGCAGCTCGCCGCTGTGCGTGCTCGCGGCGGTGAGCGTGTCGGCAGAGTAGTGAATGATGTTCTGCGCCATCTCCACGAACGACGAAAACAGCCTTCGCCGGGTCGGGCCGGCGACGCCGGCCACCTCGAGCTGCAGCTTCACGGCGTCGGACATGGCGGCCACGATGTGCTGGGAGAAGTAGCCGACGTAATAGAAGATGACCTGGTGTTGGCGCGCCACGTTGAAGAAGGAGCCGTACTTGTCGGCGATCTGAGGGAAGGGCATGAGTGATTCCGTGTCAGGTGCGGAAGCAGAAAAATGTCAGGTCGTCGCGGCGATGGTGCTCGCCCTGCCAGGCCTGCAGGGCGTCCAGCACGGCCTGGTTGACTTGCGCGGCCGTGCGCCCGCGCTGCTCGAGCAGCAGTTCGCGCACACGCCGTTTGCCCAGCGCGATGGCGCGGGGACCGCCGACCTGGTCGATCAGCCCGTCGGTGCTGACGAAGACGAGGCTGCCCGGGGGCAACAGCAGTTCCTGGTTGACCCAGCTGAAGTCGAACTCGGTGTCCATGTAGCCCACGCCCTTGCGCTGCCCCTCGACCAGCTCCAGGGCATCGGCGTCGGGGCGCAGCAGGAACAGGGACAGCCGTGCGCCGGCAAACACCAGGCGGCCATTTGCGGGCTCGAACCAGAAGCATGCGGCGTCCATGCCGTCGTCCGAGCCAGGCGTTGCGTCCTGCCCGTCCATCTGGCCCAGCATATGTTTGATACTGCGATTCACGTTGCCCAGCAGCCGCGCGGGGTCACGCGGGCCGTGCTGTTCGATGGCCCGGCTCAGGTTGGTGGAGGCGATCAGCGTCATGAAGGCGCCGGGAACGCCGTGCCCCGTGCAGTCGGCCACGGTGGCGAACCAGCCGTCCGGCGCGGTGCTGAACTGGTAGAAATCGCCGCCGACCACGTCCCGCGGCTCCCACACCAGGTGCGCCTGCGGGCACGCGCGTGCCAAGGCATCGAGCGAGCTGCGCAAGGTGGAGCGCTGGATCACGCTGGCGTATTCGATGCTGTGCATGATCTGGCGGTTGCGCGACACCTGCAGGTCCGCCACCAGGCGCATGAGCTGCAGTCCATTGCCCACACCGGCGAATTCGCCTTCGCGCGTGATGATGAAGCCGTCGGACAGGGCCTTCTCGCCGTGCGCCACGGTCTTGAGGGTCAGCGCTTCCAGGTCCAGCGCCGCATCGACGATCAGCGGGTCCTTGTCCATGAAGGCGATGCAACTCTTGCGGCCGTACAGTTCCACGCGAAACGGCTTGCTCATCTGCGAGAGAAAGATGTTCCGGTTGATCAGGCCGATCGGCTGGTTTCCCTCCACCACCGGCAGGCTGACGAGGTCGCGGTGCCGGTTGAAGACTTCCAGCACTTTCTCGTTCGTTTCCTCGGTCGTCATGCACGGCACTTCCGTGCAGAGATCCGCCGCACTGGGCTGGCGAAAACGCGGCCGGAAATCGCTCAAGTACTCGGAGGTTTCGGGCATGGAAACGTCGCCTGCTGATATATGTGTACTTATGTTATGTTTTTAACGTTTCGTATCCATGACAAACGAATGACGGCTACCGCCGATGGAGGATTTGAGTGCGCAATGCGAAGGCTTGGTCGCCGAGGGGGGCCGTGGTTGCCTTGACGGCGCTGTGTCTGCTGGTCGGCTGCAACGAGCAGCCTGCTTCATCTTCACCCGGTCCGACGACAGCGGCCGTCGTGACCGATCCCACCACCGGGTTGCGATGGCTGCGATGCGCGGTGGGCCAGACCTTGAAGGAAGAACGCTGCGTGGGCAACGCCGAGGCACTGGGCCTGATGGATGCCCAGGCGCGCGTTCAGGCGCTCAATGCCCAGGGCCACGAAGGCATCGACCAGTGGCGGCTGCCGACCATCACGGAACTGGCAGCCCTGCGGCGATGCGACCATGGACTGGTGGAAGAGAGCTTCACGCTTGCACTTGGCCCCGAGCAGACCCCCGTGACCTTGCCCCGATGGTGCGCAGGCGAGACCCGCATCCCCACCATCGACACGGCGCGCTTTCCCGACACGCCAGCCGTCAAGTTCTGGTCGGGCTCCGGCAGCGAAGCCGAGCAGCACTTCTACGCCGTGAACTTCGGCAATGCGTGGATCGGCCTCAACGAGGACGCCGAATCCACCTACGCCGTGCGGCCGGTGGCCGACCAGGCGCGCTGATCGGCCTCCGCGGCCGCTCAGGTGCCGGAAAGGCTCGGGGCGTACACCCGCCTGCTGCGCCCGCGTGCCTGCGTCGGCCGAACTATCTGGAACTCCGATCCCGCGAAGCCAGCCCGGGATAGCTGGCCCGCACCACCTCCTGCAGTTGGCGCGGGGAGGGCAGCTTGCCCTTCATCTCCGCCGGCAGCCGGCCCTGGAGGTGGTACTCGGCCACGCCGATCGGGTTCGACTTGCTCTTGAGCGCGAACTCCACCTCGAGGTTGTCCTTCTCGGCGCACAGGATGATCCCGATGGACGGTGCATCGTCCGGCGCACGCTCCTTCTCGTTGAGGAGGTTGAGATAGAAGTCCATCTTGCCGGCGAATTCCGGCTCGAAGGCACCGATCTTCAGTTCGATGGCCACCAGCGCCTTGAGAAAGCGATGGTAGAAGAGCAGGTCGATGAAGTACTCCTTGCGCCCGAGCGTGAGGCGGTACTGGCGCCCGACGAAGCAGAAGCCGTAGCCCAGCTCGAGGATGAAGTCGCGCAGCCTGTCGATCAGGTGATCTTCCAGCTCGCGCTCCCTGATCTCTCGCCGGATGCCGAGAAATTCCAGGTTGTAGCTGCTCTTGAGGGCTTCCTCGGCCTGCTCGGCGAGGTGCTCTGGCAGCGCCAGCGCGAAGTTGTGCGCCTTGCCCTCGGCCAGCGACCGTTCGTAGGCCTGCGCCTTGATCTGGTTGAGCAGCACGTTGCGGCTCCAGCCGAAGCGCGCGGTGGCCTTGAGGTAGAAAAGCCGCTGGCCGGCGTCGTCGAGCTTGGACAGCAGGTTGACATGATGGCCCCAGGGCACGGCCTCCACCATGTCTCGCACAGCCTGTGCGAGTTGCCGATCGCCGGTCACCGCAAGCGCCTTGGACGCCCGCGGGCGCTTGGCATCGCGCTCGTTTTCTCGCACAAGCTGTGCGAGAAATTCCGGCGCGGTGTAGAGCGCGTGGAACTGCCGCATGCGCCAGAGGCTCGCCGCCGAAAAACCGGCCGTCCCGGGAAAGAAGGTCTTGAGATCGCGCGCCAGCCGGTCGACCACCGCGTCGCCCCATCCGCGGCGCGCCTGCTGCTCATGAATGGCCTGCCCAATGTCCCAGTACAGCGCCACCAGTTCGCGGTTGACGGCCCGCGCGGCCGACAGCCGCGCGCCATCGATGCGCTGTTTCAGGTCCTCGACGAAGCGGGCGTAGTCGAACGGGGTGGGGGCAGTGGTGGTGGGCACCAGGGGAATATAGTGCCTTGCGTCCGGCGGCTTGCTGGCAGTGGCGACCTTCAGTTCGCGGCCAGGCGCAGCTCATGGATCAGGTCGATGAGCGCCCGCAGCCGCGCGGGCACGAAGCGACGGCCTGGGTAGTAGAGCCTCAGGCCACCGAACGGCGGGCACCACGGAACCAGCAGAGGCTTCAGCGCGCCGGACGCGAGTTCTTCCTCGATGAACCATTCGGAGATGAAGCCGATGCCCAGGCCGAGCAGCACCGCCTGCTTGATGGCTGGCATCTCGTTGAGCGCCAGGCGCACGGGCAGGTCCATCTGCAGCTTCTGGCCGTTTCGCTCCAGCTCCCAGTGATAGATGCCGCCGTGCGACATGCGCATGCCGATGCTCTGGTGCTTGAGCAGGTCGCGCGGATGCCTGGGGGTTCCGTGGCGCGCCAGGTACGCCGGCGTTGCCACCACGAGCATGCGTATGTCGCGCGAGAGCGCGACCGCGATCATGTCCTGCGGCACGGACTCGGCCAGGCGGATGCCCGCATCGAAGCCACCGGCCACGATGTCGACCATGCGCGACTCGCTCAAGATGTCGATCCGCACCTGCGGATAGCGTTGCGCGTACGTGCTGAAGAGAGGCTCCAGCAGCAGAAAAGCGGCCCCTTGCGGCGCATTGATCCGCAGCGTGCCGCTGGGAACGCCCGAGCCGGTGCCGGCCTCTTCACCCGCGCTGCGGATCTCGGCAAGCGCCGGCGCGATGCGCTCCACATAGCGCTGGCCGGCATCGGTAAGTGCCACGCTGCGCGTAGAACGGTTGAACAGGCGCACCTTCAGCCGCGCTTCCAGCCCGGCCACGGCGCTGCTCACTGCGGTGGTCGACATGCCGAGTTCCAGCGCCGCGGCGCGAAAGCTGTTGCGGCGTGCCACGGCCAGCACCACTTCGAGCTCGGTCATTCCTGTGCGATGCATGAATTGTCCTGATTATCCGGATATGTCATCCATGAAAAGGCGGCTTATCAGAACAATAAACCATTCCTAGACTTCCATGTCACCGCGGATTCGAGCCCCCGTTCCTTCCCTGGCGCCGAAGGCCGCGAGTCATTTCCAAGGAGTCACCATGCACCGCATTGAACGCATCTACATCGACGGCGAATTCGTCGCACCGCACGGCCAGGAATGGTTCGATCTTCACAATCCGAGCACCGAGGAAGTCATCGGCCAGGTGCTGCTTGGCGATGCGCACGATGCGAGGCGCGCAATCGCAGCTGCCAAGGCCGCGTTCCCCGCCTGGTCGCGCACCACGCGCGAGGAACGCGTGGCGGCGCTCAAGCGCATGCACCGGGCCGTCGTCGCACGCGAAGACCGGTTGATGGAAGCCATCCTGGAGGAATACGGCGCGCCTTCGGTGCGCGGGCGCTGGATGGCGACCTATCCGGCCGCCGTCATCGAGCAGGCCGTCGAAGTGCTGGAATCCTTCGCGTTCGAGGAGCAGGCGGGAACCGCGCGGGTGATCCAGACGCCCGTGGGCGTCGCTGGCCTGATCACCCCCTGGAACAGCAATGCGGGCTTCATCTGCAACAAGCTCGCCACGGCGCTCGCGGCAGGCTGCACCGTCGTCATCAAGCCCAGCGAGATGAGCGCGCTGCAAACGCAGGTCATTGCCGAGGCGCTGCATGACGCCGGCCTGCCTGCCGGCGTGTTCAACATCGTCAATGGCCGGGGCGATGTCGTCGGCGAGGAAATCGCACGCCATCCCGACATCGCCAAGATATCGTTCACCGGATCGTCCGCCGTCGGCGAGCATTTGGTGACCGCCGGTGCGGCCACGATGAAGCGTGTGACGCTGGAATTGGGCGGCAAGTCGCCCACGGTGGTGCTGGAGGACGCCGACTTCGCGGGCGTCATGCCTCTCGTGCTCCAGGCAGGCTTCGCCAACAGCGGACAAGCCTGCATCGCGGGGACGCGCATTCTCGTGCCGCGGGCGCGGCTGGCCGAGTTCGAGCAGATCGCAAGGGAAGCGGTGTCGCACATCAAGTCGGGCGACCCGAGCAAAGCCGACACCGACATCGGCCCCATGGTGAGCGCAAAGCAATGGGAGCGCGTGCAGAGCTACATCCGCCTTGGCCAAGCCGAAGGCGCGAAGCTGCTCGTCGGCGGTGAAGGGCGGCCCGAGGGACTGCACAGGGGCTGGTTCGTGAAGCCGACGATCTTCACCGGCGCAACCAACCAGATGCGCATTGCGCGCGAGGAAATCTTCGGCCCCGTGCTGACCGTGATCCCCTATGAAGACGAGGCCGACGCCATTGCCATCGCCAACGACACGCGCTACGGACTGAGCGCCCTCGTGGTCGGCAAGGACTCTGCGCGCTGCGAACGGGTGGCGCGGCAGATCGATGCGGGCCGGGTTCTCGTCAACACGCTGTCCCATGAGCCGCGCGCGCCGTTCGGCGGCTTCAAGCACTCGGGGCTCGGGCGCGAGATGGGGCGATGGGGAGTGAATGCCTATCTGGAGCCCAAGACGCTGCTGATGGAAGCGGGGGTGTCCCGGCGTTGACGGACCGCAGCTTTCGCGGCGCACTCTGACGGCCGATGAAGCGGCATTCCGATGCACCAAGTGCATGGCCGCCCGCATGGTTGCGCCATGCAAACCTCTGTCCTTATCCCCCATGGTGAAACGCTGCTGCGTCTTCTCGTCGCTGCTGCCCTAGGCAGCCTCGTCGGCCTGGAGCGCGAGCGATTGCTTTGGGCCGCGGGCATCCGTACGCACATGCTCGTGAGTGTCGGCGCCTGTCTGTTCATGCTGGTATCGGCATACGGCTTTGCGGACAGCCTGCGCGGCGAGCATGTGGTGCTCGACCCTTCGCGCGCTGCCGCCCAGGTGGTGTCGGGCATCGGCTTCCTGGGCGCGGGCGCGATCCTGGCGCGTGGAGAGATCGTGCGTGGGCTCACCACGGCAGCCAGCATCTGGACGGTGGCAGCGATCGGACTCGCGGTGGGCGGCGGGCTCTACTTTCCGGCCGCTGCCTCGACGGTGATCATCCTCGTCATCCTGGCGGGGATCAAACCGCTCGAAGAGGCCTATCGTGCCCGCAGCCAGAGCTGCCGCCTGGGCGTGGTCGCGGACCACGGCGCGGTAAGCCCCGAGACGCTGGAACGCGGCCTGGGCATCCAGCCTGCGCGGCTGCGGCGCTTCCTGGTGGCGGTGCAGCCGGGCGGTCAGATGGACGACATCACGGTTCAGCTGGTGCGCGTGTCATCGGCCGACATCGACCGCTTCGTGCAGCGCCTGCAGCAGCAGCCTGGCGTGCGCTCCGTCGAGGTCATGACCCGTGGCGGCGGCCACGGCACCGAGGTCAACTGAGCCTGCGGATCATCCAGGCTGCAGCGCAGCCAGCTCCGAGAACCGCAACGGCGCGTCCAGCGACAACGCGCGCAGGGCGGACTGCTTCTGCGCGGCATCGAGCGCCACCAGCATCGTGACTTCCCCGGCCACGCTGGTGGCGACCGGCACGCCGTCGAGGTACACCACGCGCGATCCCGCCACGCGGGGAACCTTCGGCCCGGGCACCAGCGTGCCCAGCAGGTTGGCCGGGTCGCTGGCCGCCAGCGCGACCAGCTCGCCAGTGTCCGGCTGGCGGCGCACCTGCCGCATCGACGCGATGGCTTCAGGCAACGCGAATTGCTCGCCCGATACACCGGCGATGAAGCGCCCGCCGCGGATCTCGCCGCGCGCTTCCAGCCGCCGGCACACGCGCACCAGGTCGCGCCACGGCGCAAGCCATGCAGCCTCGCGCTCCAGCAGGCGCCAGCAGATCACGCCATAGCGGCGCAGCAGCACGCGCACGACCTGCTCGATGGCCTCCGTGGAACCGGTCGGCAAGGCTTCAGCAGCCGGCGGGCGCACCAGCGTCCATCGGCCCGCATCCTCGATGCTGAAGAGCGGCGCGCGACGGCGCCGCCGTGTGTCGGCTGACGCACGCTTCGACGCCGGCACCAGCAAGGCGCGCAGGCCGGCGTAGCTGTCGCAGCGCACACGGCCCTTGGCGACCAGTTCGGCCAGCGCCTCCTCGATCTCGACCGGCAGCAGCCGGGTACCGGCCGCGATCTCGTCGAAGAAGCAGGCACCGTGTTGCGCAAGGTGCGCGGCCACGCGCGCGGCCCGCGAGCCCAGGTGTTCGTCGTCGGCCGGCGCGGGTGCCAGCGTGGTCCACAACGCGGCGCTGCGACGCGGCAGCAGCACGACCGGCGTGGCGCGCAGCGACAGACTGCCCGCACCCTTGCGGCTCTCCGTGGCGTTGGGCCGCAGCCGTGTCCACAACACCCGTCCGGCGGTGCACAGGTCGTCGAGCCATGCGCCGGCGTAATCGGCCACGCGCGCGGGAAGCAGTTCGGCCTCCCACAGCGGCGCAGGCGCCTCGTAGCCTTCGAGCTGCGAGAGGATGCCCGAGAGCGCCTCCGGACCGCGCACCCGCGCGGACGCGCCGATGTGCTGCCACTCGAAGAGAAAGCGCACGAAGTCGCGCGGCTCCACCGGTTCGATTTCGCGGCGCAGGCGCTTGAGCGTGTAGCGATGGATCCGCGCCAGAAGATGCCGCTCGCACCACTCGAGGGCCGTCGTGCCCGGTGTGAAGCGGCCCTGCAGCACGCTCCCCTCGGCTTGCAGCGCTAGCAGCGCACCTTCGATATCGGCAGGCTGCAGGAACAACGGTCGTGCCAACTGTTCTACCGTCACCGGCCCAAGGCCGCCGAGGCGTGAACGCAGCAGCTCGCGCAAGGCGGCATCGCGGTCCGGCGGTTGTTCGCCATCGGCGGGCGGGGTGATGGCGGGTTGCAGCGGTGCATCGGGCGCCACGGCCTGCAGCAGCCGCAGCCGTTCGGCCGTCACCCACAGCCCGCGCGCGGCACGCCCCTTGCCTTCGCACAGCAGGCGCGTGGCGCGGCCTGCCTTGGCGAGCGTCGCGAGCCAGGGCTTCCAGTCCTCCTGCCGGGCCACTTCGTCGTCGCCCACCGCGCCTAGCATGCCCAGCGCCTCATGCATCTCGTCGGCGTTGCGCGGTTGCGGCCAAGCTTCATCGCGCACGCTGGCGATGGCATCGGCGTCGAGCTGGCCGACATCGTCTGCGCTTTCGGGGTCGCTGTAGCGGCGGTTCTGCACGGCTTGGGTGCGGCGCTCTTCCAGCGGGGCGTCGTCGAGGAAGGCGTAGGGACGCGCGTTCAACGCTTCCATCGCAAGCGGCGAGGGTGCCGGCAGGTCGCGCGCAATCACCTTCACCTCGCCCGACTCCATCCGGCGCAGCAACGCAAGCCAGCCGTCGGCATCCATCGCGTCGTGCAGGCAGTCGTCGAGGGTCTGCGCGACCAGCGGATGCGCGGGCACTTCGCGCTCGCCGACGATGTTCTCCGCGCATGCGACCTGGTCCGGGAACACGGCCGCCAGGAGGTCTTCGGAGCGCATGCGCTGCAGCTGCGGCGCCACCTTGCGCCCGCCGCTGAAGCGCGGCAGTGCCAGCGCCGTGGTCGCGTTCCAGCGCCAGCGCACGTTGAACAGCGGCGCGTCGAGCAATGCCTGTACCAGCACGTGCAGCGCCGAGGCCGAATGCAGATAGCGCGCGACCTCGTCGAGCGGAAAGCTGTGGCTGGCGGACAGCGACAGCACGATGGCGTCTTCCGTGGCCGCGGCCTGCAGCTCGAAGTTGAAGGTGCGGCAAAAGCGCTTGCGCAACGCCAGACCCCACGCACGGTTGAGCCGGCTGCCGAAAGGCGAATGAATCACCAGCTGCATGCCGCCCGAGGCGTCGAAGAAACGTTCCATGACCAGCGTGCGTTGCGTCGGCAGCGCGCCGAGCACCGCGTGTGCATGCGCCAGGTGTTCGACGATCTGGCGCGCCGCTTCTGCGTCGAGGCCGAGGGTCTGCGTCAGCAGTCGCATGGCGCTGTCGCGGCCGCCGGCTTCCAGGGCCCGCGCCACCTCCTCGCGCAGGCGCGACACACCGGACGACAGCTCGTCGCTGCGCCCCGGTGCCTCGCCGAGCCAGAACGGAATGTTGGGCGCAACCCCGTGCGCGTCTTCCACCCGCACGCGCCCCGGCTCGATCTTCAGGATGCGGTAGCTGGTGTTGCCAAGCTGGAACACGTCGCCCGCCAGGCTCTCGATCGCGAAGTCCTCGTTGACCGTGCCGATCTTGTCGGCCTGCGGCTCCAGTACCACCGTGTAGTCGCCGGTCTCCGGAATCGTGCCGCCGGAAGTCAGCGCGGTCATGCGCGCACCCTTGCGTTCGCGAAGCAGGTGGTTCACCGCGTCGCGGTGCACATGGCCGGCACGCTGGCCCTGGCGCGTGGTGAAGCCTTCGCTCACCATGCGCACCACCTGCATGTAGCTCTCGCGCGTGAGCCGCGCGTAAGGCCAGGCGCGGCGCACCAGCGCGAAGAGCGCGTCCTCGTCCCACTCGCGGCAAGCGGTCTCGGCGACGATCTGCTGGGCCAGCACGTCCAGCGGCGCAGGCAGTATGCGCAAGGCGTCGAGCTCGCCACGGCGTATGCAGTCGAGCAGGGCGGCGCATTCGACCAGTTCGTCGCGCGACTGCGGGAAGAGCCGCGCCTTCGGCACCCCGCCCACCGCGTGGCCCGAGCGCCCCGCGCGCTGCAGGAAGGTGGCAATGGCACGCGGCGAGCCGATCTGGCAGACCAGGTCGACGTCGCCGATGTCCAGGCCCAGCTCCAGCGAGGCCGTGGCCACCAGCACCTTCAGCGCGCCGCGCTTGAGGCGCTGCTCGGCGTCGAGCCGCGTTTCCTTCGACAGGCTGCCGTGGTGCGCGGCCACCGCTTCCTTGCCGAGAATGTCGCCCAGGTGCCGCGCCGCCCGCTCGGCCATGCGGCGCGTGTTGACGAACACCAGCGTGGTCTTGTGCAGCCACACCAGCTCGGCCACGCGCGCGTACACCTGCGTCCACTGGTCGCCGGACATGACGGCTTCCAGCGGCGTCGGCGGCAGTTCGAGCGCCAGATCGCGCTGCCTGGCATAGCCGATGTCGACGACCGCGCAGTCGGCCGTGCCGTCCGCGCGCAGTGCGCCCGCGCCCACCAGGAAGCGCGCCACCTCGTCGATGGGCTTTTGCGTGGCCGACAGGCCGATGCGCACCGGTCGCGCGCCCGAATGTGCCGCGCACAGCGCCTGCAATCGCTCCAGCGACAGCGCCAGGTGACTGCCACGCTTGCTCGCGGCGACGGCATGGATCTCGTCGACGATCACGCTGCGCACCGTTGCGAGCATCCGCCGTCCGGACGCCGATCCCAGCAGCACGTAGAGCGATTCCGGCGTGGTCACCAGCACGTGCGGCGGCCGGCGCAGGCTTTGCTGGCGCTCGCGTTGCGGCGTGTCGCCGGTACGCACGGCGGTGCGGATGTCGACATCGGCCAGCCCGAGCGCCGCCAGTTCGGCGCGGATGCCCGCGAGCGGCGCTTCCAGGTTCAGGCGGATGTCGTTCGACAGCGCCTTCAGCGGCGACACGTAGACGACCGCCGTCTCGTCGGGCAGGCCGCCGGGTTCGAGGCCCCGGCGCACGAGATCGTCCAGCGCGGCGAGAAAAGCGGTCAGCGTCTTGCCGGAGCCGGTGGGTGCGGCCACCAGCGTGTCACGCCCGGCGCCGATCGCCGGCCAGGCCTCGGCCTGGGCGGGCGTGGGCCCGGGAAAGGTTCTCAGGAACCACCGGGCAACGGCGGGATGGAATGAATGCAGGGGCACGGGAAGAAAGGCTACGGCAGGCGCCCGGCGAGCGCAAATGCGGCAGGTCCTGGCTCAAGAGATCGGGGCATGGCGCCCGATCTCAACCCGGCTCAGAGCGGCCGGCGGCGCGCGTACCGGACCACCGTCACGCCGGGCCGGGCCTGGCGGGTCGACGGCATGACGAGCACGCAGTCGTCATACGGCGTGGTCACGGGCTCGCCCTCGTTCCAGCCGATCACAGTGCCCGCCTGGGCGATCACCTCCAGGCCGGTGAACGGGCGGGCGAAGCGGAAGTCCTCGCCGCGCGCGACCACCGGGCCGGTGACGTCCAGCGCCCACTGGCGCGGCGCATCGGCCTGCAGCCAGCCGGGCAGGGCCCGCGCAATGGCCGCATCGTCGAGCGTGCCCGCGGCGCGCAGGAAGCGGGCGCATTGGTCCTGCGCCACGATGCGGCTGGCCGGGTCCCCATGGAAACCGCACTCGACCAGCAGCGCCAGTGCATCGCTGCGCGGGTCGGCGTCGGGCGCGCCGAAGCGGCCGAAATCGCGCATGCGCACGCCATCCTTGTGGCCCGCGTCGATCACGATGTGCTCGGGGCTGCGCAACTGCCGCGCCAGCGCGAGGTTGCGCGGCTGCATGCCGGTGAGCGTGAGCGGTGCGGACGGCTCGTGCATCGAATGAAGGTCGAGCAGCCAGTCGGCCTGCGCCACGTGCGGCTGCAAAGCCGCGGCGCGGCGGCGCTCGCGTGTGCCGCCCGCCTCCAGGCGATCGACGGACCACTGGCGGTTGAGGTCCTCGTCCACGAAACGCGAGGCGTCGGTATCGGCCGGATCGAAAGCGTCGAAGGCCTCCAGGTTGCAAAAGGCCAGCGTCAGGCTGCCGCGCTGCGGACGCACGGCAGCGTCCAGCAGCCCTTTGAGCGCCCAGGCGCCGCACACCTCGTTGCCGTGCACCAGCGCGCTGATCATCACGCGGTGCCCGGCCTGGCCGGAGTCGAAGTGCCAGACGCCTTCGGTGCCGGTGTTGCCGGCGCGCCAGGCGGAAATATCAGGTGGAAGAAGTTCGAATGTGGACACTGGCAAGCTCGTTCCTTGATGTTGGCGAATTGGACGATGTCCGGGTATTTGACACGACGGCCGTCCCGGTCAACCGCCGCCCGCAAAGCGCACGCTGGTAAACCCTGCTCACTCGACATGCATGTGTCCAAATATTGATCACGCTATTTGTCTGAATCAACGACACACGCCCAGCGGCTCGCAAGAAATGTCCTTGTGAATCAACGTTTCGGCGTCTGGCACGGGCCATGCAAAGAAGCATGCGATCCCCTGGTCGCGCAGGTCACCAACCATCACACCCGCGCTCCGGGGCTGTCACACATCGCGCAGGGACATCGCATGGACACGCTTCAATCGCTCGACAACGTACCTCAGGCACACGACAGCGTGGCCGCGTGGTTCGATCCGCTGTTGTCCGAACGGCTTGAGCAGGCCGGCTTCGGCACGCTCGGGCAATTGGTGCAACGGATCAACGACACCGGAACGACCTGGTGGTATCCGGTGCGAGGCATCGGTGTCACGCGTGCCGAGCGTCTGGTGCAGTGGCTGCATGAACAGCAGGAAAGCACGGGCATGCAGGTGGACCTGGGCAACCTGCAGGCACACAGGCACAGGCCCGTCCGCCACGCACCGGCACGGCCGGCCGCAAGCCCGCCCTGGTTTTCTGCTCCCTGAGAGATACGTAGTTCCCCTTACCGCGGCGTCAGACAACGCTCAGGTACGCCCGAGAGCATCCGTTCGTCCGGGTTCCACCCGGATGGAGACGGGGCCGGGGCGGAGTTGTCCGCGCCGGTGACTTTGGACAACCCAGTAAATCGGGAACTATGAAAAACAGGAACCTTGTCAGAGGACTCTTCCTCATGGCAATTGCGCTGGCCTTCGGCCTCACGGCGCTTCGCTACCCCATTGGAGACTTGAGTCGCGCAGGACCGGGATTGTTCCCGGCCATGGTCAGCGCGATGCTGCTGGTGATCGGCGTATCGACCGTGATCCGGTCGTTCTTCGTCGCGCCGGTGAAGCTCGACTTCAACTTCAAGAACATCTCGCTCATCCTCGCAAGCCTCTGCGGGTTCGCGCTGATCTCCACCTTCCTGAACATGATCGCGGGCATCGTCTTCATGGTGTTCTGCTCGGCGTTCGCCGGCAGCTCGTATTCGTGGGTGCGCAACGTCAAGGTCTCGGCCGGCCTGATCGTGATGGCGCTGGCGCTGCAGAAGCTCCTCGGCCTGAACCTGCCACTCTTCTGAGGCGACGATCATGGAAGTCCTGAACAATCTCGCATTCGGCTTTTCGCATGCCCTGACGTGGCAGAACCTGATGTTCTGCGCCATCGGCTGCACCGTGGGTACGCTGGTGGGCCTGCTGCCCGGCCTCGGGCCGCTGGCGACCATCAGCCTGCTGCTGCCGCTGACGTACTCCATTCCCACGACTGGCGCGCTCATCATGCTCGCCGGCATCTACTACGGCGCGCAGTACGGCGACAGCGTGAGTGCCATCACGATGAAGATCCCGCACGCCAGCAGCATCGTGGCCTGTATCGACGGGTACGCGATGACGCTCAAGGGGCAGACGGGGCTGGCGCTATTCACCGCGGGCTTCTCCAGCTTCATCGGCGGCACGGTCGCCATCCTGGTGCTGACCTTCCTGGCTCCGGTGCTCGGCGAGGTCGCCTTCCTGTTCGGCCCCGCCGACTATGTCGCGATGATGCTGGTGGGTTTCGTGTGCGTGAGCTTCGTCACCACGGGCAGCCTGCTCAACGGCCTGGCCATGTGCATGATCGGCGTGCTGCTGGGAACGATCGGCACCGACGTCAACAGCGGCGCACAGCGCTTCACCATGGACCTGCCTTTCCTGGTGGACGGCGTCGGCATCGTGAGCATTGCGCTGGGCTGCTTCGGCATCGCCGAGATCACGAAGAATCTCGATTCGCGCGAAGAGCGCTCGCCTTTCAACGGCAAGATCAATCTCATCCCGACCCGGGCCGAGTTCATGCGGATCATCCCCAGCGCGCTGCGCGGCAGCGTGATCGGCTCCTTCCTGGGCATCCTGCCCGGCGGCGGCCCCACCATCGCGCAGTTCGCGGCCTACGCGATCGACAAGAAGGTCAGCAAGTACAAGCACGAGATCGGCTCCGGCTGCATCGAAGGCGTGGCCGGACAGGCCGCTGCCGACGAAGCCGCCGCACGCACGAGCTTCATTCCGCTGATGAGCATCGGCATTCCGGAGAACGCCGTGATGGCGCTGATGCTGGCCGCCTTCATCATCAAGGGCATCCAGCCGGGGCCGAACATGATCGGCAGCCATCCCGACCTGTTCTGGGGCCTGGTCGCCAGCATGTGGATCGGCAATGTCTTCCTGCTCGTGCTGAACGTGCCGCTGGTGCGGTACTGGCTGTCGGTGTTCAAGATCCCGTACGCCGTGCTGTTTCCGTCGATCCTGTTCTTCTGCTGCATCGGCACCTACAGCGTGAACAACAACCTGGAAGACGTCTTCATCACGGCCGCCTTCGGCTTCATGGGCTACATGTTCATGCGCCTGGAACTCGATGCGGCGCCGCTGATGCTCGGCTTCATCCTCGGCCCGATGCTGGAGGAGAACTTCCGCCGCGCGATGCTGCTGAGCCGCGGCAGCTTCGGCGCCTTCGTGACCCGTCCCATCAGCGGCACGCTGCTGAGCCTGATCGCGGTCTTCGTGGCCTGGCAGGTTGTCTCGTTCGTCTTCCAGGCGCGCAAGAGAGGAGTCGCCATCGAGGCGAAGTGAACCGATGTGGCGCAGCATCGGCCTTCGCGGGCCGGTGCGGCGCCATCCTACCGGCGCTGCAGACGCCTGCCGACGATGTCTTCGCGCCGTGGCCATAGCCTCCTGGAATCAGGCATATGCCTGAGACAACGCCCCCCCAGGACCCTCTCCATGGCTCAACGCAAAGTCGCCGAACTCGTCGTCGAAACCCTTCAGCATGCGGGCGTCAAGCGCTGCTACGGCATCGTCGGCGACACGCTGAACCATGTCACCGATGCCATCCACCGCAGCGACATCGAATGGGTCCACGTGCGGCATGAAGAGGCGGCCGCATTCGCCGCCGGCGCCGAGTCCTACCTGACAGGCGAACTCACGGCCTGTGCCGGCTCCTGCGGCCCGGGCGGCCTGCATTTCATCAACGGCGTGTTCGAGGCAAACCGCAATCGCGCGCCTGTGGTGTTGATCGCCAGCCAGGTCGTCACGACCGAGCTGGGCATGGAATTCCCCCAGGAGGTCGACTTCAAGTCGCTCTACGCGAGCTGTACCGTGTTCTGCGAACAGGTGTACTCGGCCGAACAGGCGCAGCGGCTCACTGCGCTCGCGGCACAGGCGGCCCTCTCGCGCAAGGGCGTGGCGGTGATCATCCTGCCGAGCGACATCGCGCAGACCGAGGTGAAGGAAGGCCTGACGTACGCGGTGCATCGCGCCAGGCCGGTGCTGCGGCCGAACGATGCGGAACTGTCGCAGCTGGCCGCGCTGCTCGGCAAGGGACGCAAGATCGCGATCTACGCCGGCCACGGCTGCGAAGGCGCGCACGAGATGCTGCTCGCACTGGGGCAATGCCTGAAAGCACCGATCGCGCACACCTCCCGCGCCAAGGATTTCGTGGAGTACGACAACCCCTTCAACATGGGCATGACCGGCATCTTCGGTGTCGAGTCGGGCTACCGCGCCTTGCAGGAGTGCGACACCTTGCTGCTGCTCGGCGCCGACTTCGCGTGGAGCCAGTTCTACCCGGCCAAGGCCACCATCGCGCAGATCGATATCGACGGCAGCCACCTCGGGCGGCGCCATCCCGTGGCGCTGGGGCTGGTCGGCGACGTGGCCGCCACCATCGAGGCGCTCATTCCGCTGCTGGAAGAGCGCAGCGACCGAAGCTTTCTCGATGATTGCCTGCGCCACAGGAAAGAGGCGGTGGAAACGCTGCGCCGCGACGAGCGTCCGGGCAAGGAAGGCCTGATTCATCCGCAGCACCTGACGCGCATCATCGACGAGATGGCCGCCGACGATGCGATCTTCACGGCGGACGGCGGCAGCCCGATGGTGTGGTCGCTGCGCCACCTGACGATGAACGGACGCCGGCGCACCCTGGTGAGCCTGCTGCACGGCACCATGGCCAATGCCATGCCTCAGGCTCTTGGCGCGCAGAAGGCCTATCCCGGGCGCCAGGTCATTTCACTTTCGGGCGACGGCGGCATCGCGATGCTGCTCGGCGACCTGATGACCGCCGTGCAGGAGAAGCTGCCGATCAAGGTGGTGGTCTACAACAACGCGAGCCTGAACTTCGTCGAGCTGGAGCAGAAAGTCGAAGGCCTGCTCGACAACTACACCGACCTGCTCAACCCCGACTTCGCCCGGCTGGCAGAGGTGATCGGCTTCTACGGGCAGAAGGTCGAGCGCGCGGAGGATCTGCCCGATGCGGTGCGCGCGTTCCTCGCGCATCCCGGCCCCGCTTTGCTGGACGTGAGCGTCAACCGGACCGAACTGGTGATGCCGCCGAAGGTGGAATTCGCCCAGGTCGCCGGCACCATGCTGTATTCGGCCAAGGCCGTCCTGAGCGGACGCTCGTCAGACGTGATCGATCTGCTCAAAGACAATTTCACGCAGTAGCGTCATCAGCCCGCCGTGGCGCGGCTGGCCACCAGCGCGACCAGCGCATGCGGCTGCAACGGCTTGCCGAGGTGTGCATCGAAGCCTGTCTCCGTGGTCTTCGCCAGGTCTTGCGGACGGGTGAAAGCCGTGTGGGCAACCGAGAACAGCCTGGGCTTGCCGAGCAGGCGCTCGCGCTCGCGCACTTCGCGGATCAGGTCGTAGCCGTCGCGGCCCGGCAGGCCGATGTCGCTGATCAGCACATCCGGCCATTTCTGGTCGAACAGCTGCAGCGCGCTTTCGACATCGACGCCCAGCCGGACACTGGCGCCGGCGTCGGCCAGCACCACCGTGATGATCTCGCTCGCATCCGCGTTGTCCTCGACCACCAGCACATCGAGGCCATGAAGCGCGCCGCTCATGGCAGGGGCCGGCCTGCCCGCCTGCGACTCCGGCGTATCCGGAAGCAGGATCGACGCTTCGTCCGAAGGAACGACGCCGAGCGTCACGCGCAGCGTTGCGCCGTGGCCTTCGCCCTCGCTGTGGGCCGACACGCCGCCGCCATGCAGCTCGGCGAGGTTCTTCACGATGGACAGCCCCAGCCCGAGCCCGCCATGAAATCGGTTGTCGGGGGAGTCGCTCTGGGAAAAGCGGTCGAACAGGTGCTCCAGGAAGTCCGCGCGGATGCCGCGGCCGAAGTCCCGCACCGACAGATGCAACATATGGTCCTGCCGTTGCAGCTCGATCAGGATGCGCCCGCCCTCGCCGGAGAACTTGATGGCATTCGAAAGCAGGTTCCAGACGATCTGCTGGAACCGCGTGGCGTCGAGCCAGGCGGGCGCGTCGGCCTCCTGCCGGTCGAACACGATGTCCAGCCGCTTGGCCGCCACCGGGGCCGCCAGCGCCTCGATCGCCGCGCTCACCAGGGCGCGTGGCTCCGCCCACTCGCGGTGAAGCCGCAGTTTTCCGGAACTGATGCGTGAGACGTCCAGGATGTCGGCGATGAGCCGCGTCTGCGCCTTGACGCTGCGATCGATGGCGGCAAGCCCTTTTTCCATCTGCTCGGGGGTTCGCCCGCCGACCTTGAGCACATGCACCCACCCGCTGATCGCGTTGAGCGGGTTGCGCAATTCGTGCGAGAGCACCGCCACGAAGTCGTCCTTGGTCCGGCTCAGCCGCTCGGCGGCAACGCGCGCCGCCTGCTCGCGCTCCAGCACTTCGCGGCGGCGCGCCTCCAGCTCGAAGCGCTCCGATACATCGAGCGCGATGCCCACGCGCAGGCCGGGCTCGATGTGGCCGGACATGGTCCATTCGAGCCGTATCCAGGAGCCGTCGAGCCGCAACAGCGGGAATTCGCCTTTCCATGGCGCCGAGGGGAGCTGCGCCCCCTGGGTGTGGGCGTTCACGAATGCGGTCCACTCGCCGGGGGCAAAGGCGCTGACCGGCTGGCCGACCAGGACGTCGCGCGGCTGTCCTAGCATGGCGACCAGCGCCGGATTCACGTCGGCAAAGCGCCCCTCGGCATCGATCAGTGCGATGCCGGTGGGCGCATGGTCATGGATCGCACGGAAGCGCGCCTCGCTGTTGCGCTGTTTCTCCTCTGCCATGCGGGCACGGATGAGGGCCTGCAGCGTGGCGATGAGCACCGGTGGCTCGACCGGGTGCACCAGATAGGCGTCGGCGCCGGCGTTGAGGCCTGCCACCTTGTCCTCGTTGCGCACGAAGGTGGCCGACAGGTGCACCACGGGCAGGGTGGCGGTCGATGGCTGCACCCTCAGCTCGCGGCATACCTCGAAGCCGCTGAAATCCGGGAGATGCACATCGAGCACCACGGCCGCAATCTGCCGGGATGCGAGTTCCAGCGCCTCGCCGCCAGTGCCTGCTTCACGGGTCTGGAAACCCGCCGCGCGGATCGTGCGCGCGGTCGCGTAGCGCGTCGTGGGGTTGTCGTCGACCACCAGCACCGTATGGCGCGACCGGTCGATCGTGGTGTTGATCAGGGGTCCGCTCGGCATGCCTATTCCTGTGGCGCGGATGCCTGGCGGGGCCACTGCACGGGGACCGTCACCGAAAACACCGAACCCTTGCCCAGCTCGCTCGCCACCTCGACATGTCCCCCGAGCAGCACAGCGAGCTGCCGGCTGAGGGACAGGCCCAGTCCGGTGCCGCGCAGGCGCTTCTGCACGGGGGAATCGACCTGCGAGAAGTCGTCGAACACCGCGGCGTGGTGTTCGGGCGCAATGCCGATGCCGGTGTCGGAGACCGAGAACTTCAGGGCGTCCTCGCCCACGCGAATGACGTTCACCCGAACCTCGCCCTGTGGCGTGAACTTGAGCGCGTTCGAGATGAAGTTGCGCAGGATCTGCGAAAGCTTGCGGTCGTCCGTGTAGAGCTTGGGCAAGCCCTCAGGCTCCTCGAAGATCAGGGCGGTGGCGGGGTTGTGCAGCACCGGGCGAAACATGCCCCGCAGCGCGGAGAACAGGTCGACCATCTCGAACCAGGCCGGCGAGATGTCGACGCGGCCCGCCTCGATCTTGGCCAAATCCAGCAGGTCGTCGACCATCTCGGCCAGTTCCGTCGCGGTGCCGTCGATGAAGCCGACCTGCTTTTCCTGCTCCGGCGTCAGCGGTCCGTCCAGGCGGTCGCTGAGCAGGCGAGCGATGCTGCGGATCGCACTGATCGGGGTGCGGAACTCATGGCTCATGTAGGCCAGGAAACGGCTCTTGAGTTCGGTGGCCTTCTTGAGTTGCTCGGCCTGCGCATCGAGCTCTGCATACAGCGCCACCACGCCGCGGTTGGTTTCCTCGAGTTCCGCGCGCAGTTCATCGACTTCGCGTCGGCTGGCTGCCAGCGCTGCTTGCGAGTCGTCGCAGTCGGCCAGGCCGGTGCTGTTCATCGGTTATTCCTTTTGACGGATCACCACGACGGTGGCGTCGTCGCGGTGACGTGTATGGTCGCGCAAAAGAACCGCGGCCACCAGCGTCGGGTCCTTTTGCAGCAGTGGCCGGATGCGATCGACGTTCCAGCGCGTCTCGATGCCGTCGCTGTGCAGGATCACCAGCGCGTGCGCAGGCAGCGCCAGCGAGGCGGTCTCCGGCTTGCGGATCTGCATGCCCGCGGTGCCATGCTGGGTGACGAGCGACTTGTCGAACACACCCGACAGTACCCGGCCCACGATATTGCCGGCGCCGGTGTAGGTGACGGTGGCGTCGGCCGTGTCGATGCGCAGGGCGCAGATCGCGGCGCCCCGGGTGGTCTGAAGTTCGCGGTGCACCTTCTGCACGGTCTCGCGCAGATCTCCTTCGCAGCAAGAGGCAAAGGCGGCCGTGGCGGCCTGCGAGGCCTTGGCCGCTTCCGGGCCGTGCCCCAGCCCGTCGGCCAGCAGTACGGTGGTCCGCTCGCCATGGATCGCGGCCGCCCAGCCGTCGCCGCAGACGGCTTCGTGCGGCGCGGGCAGGCAGATGGCGCCGATCTGCCTGGCGGCAACATGCCATGTCCCCTCGGCGGAAGACGCGGCCGGACGCACGCGCGCCACGCTCACCGTGCCGTCCGGCATGCTGGAGTGGATGTCGAATTCGCTGGCCAGGCGGCGCACCGCGCCCAGCCCGGTACCCGGCGTGCTGCCCGAGGAGTGGCCATCCTGCATCGCAAGCGCAAGATCCGCGATGCCGGGTCCGTCATCGATCGAGATGACCTCGACCTCGCCGGCTTCGCCCGTCTCTCGGTGCGACGCGATCAACAGCCGCCCGTTCATTGCGTGCCGGTGCAGGTTGGTGCCCAGCTCCGTCACCACCAGTGCCAGTCGACCCGCATCGACCTCGTTCCAGCCCATGTTCGCGACTGCCTGCGCGGCGTGGCGCCGGGCCTCGCCGACGCAACTGGCGTCGCTCATGGGGAAGGCCTTGTGGGTCCAGCCGGTGACTATTTCCACTTGGTGATGCTCACTCGGGTGCCCTGTCCCGACGCCGATGCGATGTCGAACTCGTTCACGAGCCGCTTGCTCCCGGGCAGGCCCAGGCCCATGCCGCTGCCGCTGGTCCAGCCGTCGGTCAGGGCGAGCGCGAGATCCGCGATGCCCGGACCCTCGTCCTCGAAGTGCAGCATCAGGCCTCGGCGACCGTTGCGCTCCACGAATTCCCATCGCATCCGGCCACCGCCGCCGTGGATGAGCGTGTTTCGCGAAAGCTCGCTGGCCGCGGTGATCATCTTGGTCTGGTCGACCAGGGACAGCTTCAGCTCCTGGCAGAGCGTGCGCACCAACTGCCGGCTCGCGACGATGTTCTGCTCGCTGAGCAACGGCAACGTACCGGATTGTTCAGTGGCCAAAGGAGTTCTCCTGACGGGAACGCCGCAGGAGCTCCATGCCGCGCTCGACATTGAGCGCGGTCCGCACACCGTCGAGCGACAGCCCGAGCTCGACCAGCGTGATCGCCACCGCCGGCTGCATGCCGACGACGACGGTCGTGGCCGAGAGGATGCGGGCGATGCCGGAGATGCTGGTGAGCATGCGGCCGACGAAGGAGTCGACGATCTCGAGCGCGGAGATGTCGATCATGACGCCCGATGCGCCGGTCTTGGCAATCTGGTTGGACAGATCGTCCTGCAGCGTCAGCGCTGTCTGGTCCTGCATGTCGACCTGGATGGTGACCAGCAGCGTGTCACCCATGCGAAGAATTGGGATGCGGTCCATGAGGCCTGCCGCTCACTTGTCGCGCGAGACGCGCCAGCCTGTCTGCTGAAGCGCGAGCGCGAGCGCATCGGCGAGCGTGGCCTTGGTGCGCACCCCCTGCAGGTCGATGCCCAGGTGCACGATGGTCTGCGCGATCTGCGGACGGATGCCGCTGATGATGCAGTCGGCGCCCATCAGGCGAATGGCCGTGACCGTCTTGAGCAGGTGCTGCGCCACCAGCGTGTCGACCGTGGGCACCCCGGTGATGTCGATGATGGCCAGCTCGGAGCCGGTTTCCACGATCTTCTGCAACAGGGCTTCCATCACCATCTGCGTGCGACTGCTGTCGAGCACGCCGATCATCGGCACGGCGAGCACGCCGTCCCACAGTTTGACCACGGGTGTGGACAGCTCGAGCAGCTCTTCCTGCTGGCGGCGGATGATTTCTTCCCGCGCCTGCTGGTAGATGCCCACCGTGTGTTGCGCGAGCTTGTCGACGGTCGTCGAGAGCGACCAGAGCGACGCCGCCATGGCTTCGGGGTTGGCGGCAAGGCGGCGCTGCAACGAAGAGAAGAGGGGCTTCTTGAGAGCGAGCAGGAACATGCTGGTGTCCGCCGCCGACTGGCCTTTGGCCGCGCGGGTTTTCGACAGGTCGCCCAGCACCTCGCGCAACGGCGCCCATGCGGCGCTGTCCAGACGGGAGGGGTCGCCGCCGCTCTCCAGCGCCTGGCGCAAATGGCTCAGGATGTCGCGGGCCTCGGTCTCGGCTGCGCGCCTCGCGCCGGTGTCCGTCAGCCTTGCCTCGGTCAGCCAGGCATCGACGACGTCTTTTTCTTCTTCCCGCACGGTGGCGAGCAGCGCTTCGAATTCTTCTCTCATGAGTTCCTCATCGGATGTTTTTGGAGTCGTCCGGTGAAACGTGCAGCGCCCCTGCCCGAACGCATGCGCCATGCAGTTGAGCTGCTGGCGTGAAGTTTCACTATGGACGATCCTACCTTTGGCGAAGCGTCGGAAACGCGTTGCAAGAAGCGCCAGATTGCGTCTTTTGACGTAGGCTGATTCTTACGGGCGTGCTAGCGAGGAAGAAGTCGAAAAACGGCACCACGGCTCGGCGGCCGCTTCAGCGACCGGGGTAGTGCCCGGCGGCGATGTCTTCCAGCAGCGTCGCGTGGCTCGGCTCCCAGTCCAGGAGCTCGCGAGTCCTGGCGTTGGATGCAGGCGCGTCGGCGCCGAAGAACAGGCCGATCCACTCGAAATGCGCAGCCGCGCGATCGACCGGAACCGACTCCACCGGCACCTGCATCGATCGGCCGAGGGCCTCGGCAATGTCGCGCGTGGCGATGGCTTCCTCGGCCACCGCATGCAGCACGGTCGCGGGCGGCGCCTTGTCTACCGCGAGCCGCACGAGCCTGGCTGCGTCCAGCCGGTTGACGGCGGACCAGCGGTTGCGGCCCTCGCCGAGGTAGGCCGACACGCCTTTCGCGCGGGCGATCTTCGCCAGCGTGGCGACGAAGCCGTGGTCGCCTCCGGCGCCGTGCACTGTCGGGGCAAAGCGCACCACGAGCGAGCGGATGCCGCGCTCGGCCAGGCCGAGCGTGTATGCCGCGTTGGCCACGCGCGGGTGCACCGCCGGATTCGGCATGTCGCTCTCGGTGCCGACTCGTCCGGGCGCGAGGCCGAGCGTGCCCGACGCAATCAGCAGCGGGCCGCCGGTGCCGTCGAGGACATCGGCGAAGGCGTCGATGGCCGCCCGGTCGGTGCGCGCCGCATCGGCCATCTGCGAGAAGTCGTGGTTGTATCCGAGATGCACCACGCCCTCGGCACGTCCGGCGGCGGCGCGCAGGCTGGCCACATCGTCGAGCGAGCCCTTCACCGCTTCAGCGCCGAGCTTTCGGATCTTGGCCGCGGCCTCGTCGTTGCGGGCGAGGCCGAGCACCTGGTGTCCCGCGGAAATCAGTTCGACGACGCTGGCCGAGCCGATCCAGCCCGAGGCTCCGGTGACGAGAATTCGCATGTGCGTTCCTTTGATGTCATTGAGTGACATCATTGTAGGCCTATGATGTCACTCTGTGTCAACACTGTGAGGATGCGATGGGTCGCTGGGAGCCGGATGGGGAAGGGCGCCTGCGCATGGCCGCCATGGAATTGTTCGCGGAGATCGGCTATGAGCAGACGACCGTCGCCGCCATCGCCGAGCGCGCAGGCCTGACTTCAAGAACTTTTTTTCGCTATTTCGCCGACAAGCGCGAGGTGCTGTTCAGCGGATCGGAGGTCTTGCAGGAATCGATGGTGGCTGCGCTGCACAGCGCCCCGATGGATGCAACGGCCATGGATGCCATTGCCTTCGCATTGCAGGCGCCTGCCGATTTCTTCGACGAGGACCGCCGCGGCTTCGCCCGCTTGCGCGCTGCGGTGATCGCAGCCAACGGCGAACTGCGCGAGCGAGAGCTGATCAAGCTCGCAAGGCTGTCCACGGCGCTGGCCGAGGCTTTGCGCGCCAGGGGATTCGCCGAGCCCGACGCGAGTCTGCTGGCGGAGTCGGGCATCGCGGTCTTCCGCGTTGCATTCGGGCTGTGGGTCGCACCTGCCGAGCGTCGGCCCTGGGGCGACATCGTCGGCGCCTTGCTGACGCGGCTGAAGACGCTTTCGACGGCCCAGTAGGGCCGAGGCCGTGAAGGGCCTTGCTGCGTGCGAAGCTGCGTCGGCGAGAGCTGAAGCTCGCGCTATTTCCGCGCCTTCTCGACTTCAGCCATCAACTCCGCGACGGTGGCTTCGCCCACGGACGCGGAATATTTGTCGATCACCGGCTGGACCTTGGCACGCAGCTTCGCGGTCTCTTGCGGCGGAATCTCGGAAACGACCATGCCAGCCTTCTTCAGGGCGTCGAGTGCGCCATCCGCGGCGCCGCGAGAGGCTGCACGCTGGAACAGCGTGGATTCCGCCGACGCCTGCTCAATGATCTTTTTCTCGTCCGCGCTCATGCCGTCCCAGGTCTTCCTGCTGATCAGCAGCGCCTGCGGGTTGTAGATGTGCCGGGTCTGGGTGATGTACTTCTGCACTTCGGAAAACTTCGACGACAGGATGGTCGTGTTCGGGTTCTCCTGCCCATCGACGGCCTTCTGGTCGAGCGCAGGGTAGAGCTCGGGAAACGGCAGCGGCGTGGCGTTTGCGCCCAGTGCAGTGAACAGGTCGATATAGATCGGCGACTGGATCACGCGGATCTTCAGGCCCGCAATGTCGTCCGCCTTCGTGATCGGCCGCTTGCTGTTGGTGAGATTGCGGAAACCCAGGTCCCAGTAGCCCAGGCCGTGCAGGCCCTTGTCTTCCAGCTTGGCCATGAGCTTCTGGCCGAAGGGGCCATCGGTGACCGCATCGGCCTCCTTGGCGCTGTTGAAGAGGAACGGCAAGTCGTAAGCCGCGAATTCCTTCACCTGCGCCGAGAGGATGCCCGCGTTCAGCACCGTGAGCTCGATGGTTCCGCCCTGCAGGGCCGACACGGTTTGCAGGTCGCCGCCCAGCACGCCGCCGGCAAACAGCTTCACCGCGATCTTGCCGCCGGACTTGGCGGCCACGAGGTCAGCGAATTTCTGCGCGCCCAGCGCCTGCGGATGACCCGCCTGGTTCTGGAACGCGAATTTCAGCGTGCGCTCCTTGACCTGCGCAGCCGCACCCGATGCCACAAGCAAGGCCGTGGCGGCAACAGCGGCTGCCAGCAGCCTGTGAATCAAGTTCTTCCTCATGGCGTTTGTCTCCTCGTTGTGTCATTCATGCTCTTTTCTTGAACAGCGCCGAAGCACCGCTGGCACGCGCCACTTCCTCGACCGTGGCGAGCAGCGCGGGCCCCAGTGCCTCCATGCGTTGCTGCGTCAGCCTGACGGCGGGCCCCGCGATGGTGATGACACCGATGACCGAACCGCCGGAAGCGAAGACCGGCGCGGCCATGGCGGTCATTCCCGGTGCGAAGACCTCGTTGATCATGCTGAAGCCGCGCTGGCGGGCCGCCTTCACGTAGGTCATCACCGCCTTGAGCGTGGTGGGCGCCTTCGGGCCGTAGTCTTCGGGCTTGCCCAGGCCCTTCTTGGCCACCAGCGCCACCGCATCGTCCTCGCTCATGGTCGAAAGCCACGCATGCCCGGCCGCGCTGCACGACAGGGTGACCGACAGCCCCATGTCCGGGTCGTAGCGAAGTCCGTGCGTTGCCCCTTGCGCCTTGGCCACGAAGGTCAGGTCTTCACCGTCGACCACCGCCAGGCGCACCAGTTCGCCGGAGGTCGCGGCAAGCTGGTCGAGCAGTGGCTGCGCCACGTCCACGATGCCCGAATTGCTCAGGAACGACAGACCGACGGAGACGAGCTTGATGGTCAGCACGTAGTGGCCGTCGGCCACGTCCTGGCGCACGTAGCCGCAGCGAATCAGTTCGGTCAGCAATCGGTGCGATGCGCTCAACGGGATCTGCAATTGACTGGCCACGGTGGACAGTGCGACGCCGTGCGGATGCTCCGCCAGGTATTCCAAGACCTTGAAGCTGCGTCCCAGCATTTCGCTCATTTCGTGTCTCCGGTTGCGTGGCGTTGCGACATCGTCACTCTATCAGATCGCGGGAAGGGATTTCCATTATGGAAAGTTTTTCCGAAAAACTCAGAATCGGGCCAGTCAGACTTTTCTGCACCCTTTTGGAGATACCTGTGAAACTTCTTCGAACGCTTGCCGTCGCCGGCCTGTGCATCGGCCTTGTCGCCCCGACCTGGGCCCAGCAGGAGCGGGTGATCCGCTTCGGCCATCTCAACAATGCGGACCATCCGGTGAGCTTCGGCGTGAAGCGCTTCGCCGAACTGCTCGCCGCCAAGAGCGGCGGCAAGATGAAGGTGCAGGAGTACCCGGCCTCCCAGCTCGGCAACGAGATGCAGCAGCAGTCCGCCCTGCAGGGCGGCGTGCAGCAGATGTCGGCACCGGCCACCACCTCGCTGGCGGGGATCGTCAAGGAGTTCGGCCTGGTCGACTTTCCGTTCTCGGTGAACAACTTCGCGCAGGCCGATGCGTTGCTCGACGGCCCGCTGGGACAGGCACTGATCGCCAAGCTGCCGGAGAAGGGCCTCGTGGCGCTGGGCTACTGGGACCTGGGCTTTCGCAACGTGACGAACAGCAAGCGCCCCATCGCCAAGCCGGAGGATCTCGAGGGACTGAAGATCCGGGTCATTCCCAACCCGGTGTTCCTGGAGACGTTCAAGTCGTTCAAGGCCAATCCGGTGCCGATGCCCTTCGCCGAGCTCTATGGCGCGCTCGAGTCGAAAGCGGTCGACGGCCAGGAGAACCCGTATTCGGTGATTCTGTCGAACAAGTTCTTCGAGGTGCAGAAGTTCGTGAGCGCCACGAACCACGTGTATGCGGCCAACATCGTGCTGGTCAGCAAGAAGTTCTGGGACTCGCTGAGCGCCGCCGAGCAGAAGATGATGAATGAGGCCGCCAACGAGGCGCGCGGCTATCAGCGCCAGGTCAGCCGTGCCGCTGCCCAGAAGGCGATCGGCGACCTGCAAGCCAAGGGCGCGCAGTTCAACGAAGTGAGCGCGGCAGAACAAGTGCGCATGCGCGAGATCGCCAAGCCGGCGATCGACAAGTTCGCGGCGCAGTACGACCCCGCCATCGTCAAGCTCTACAACGACGAGCTCGCCCGCATCCGCAAACAATGACCGCCCGCTCGGCTTCCCTCATGAAAATCCTCGTTCTCCACGGCCCGAACCTCAACCTGTTCGGGCGCCGCGAACCGCACATCTACGGCAAGACCACGCTCGCGGAAATCAATGCCCAGCTGCAAGCGCTGGCAAGCGAACTCGGCGTGGCACTGGAGACGATCCAGTCGAACCACGAAGGCGATCTCATCGACTTCCTGCACGCCCACATCGACGATGCCCAAGGCGCGCTGGTCAATCCCGCAGGGCTGACCCAGCACGGCGTGCCGCTGCATGACGCGATCAAGGCCATGCCATTTCCGACCATCGAGGTGCACATGTCGAACATCGCCGCACGCGAGACCTGGCGTGCGCACTCGATCATCTCGCCGGCGGTGAAAGGCACGGTGCAGGGACTGGGGCCGCATTCCTACCTGGCGGCGTTGCGCGCACTGGTCGACATGCAAAAGCAGGTGGCCGCCTCCTGAAACACCGTGCTGTCCGGCGAGGACGGACCGCCAGAGAGAAAACAAGATGAATCAATGGATCGATCGGTGCTGTGCCGGCATCGAGGCACTGATCGCCGCCGCGCTCGCGGTCATGGTGGTGCTGGTGTTCGGCAACGTGGTGCTGCGATACGGTTTCAATTCGGGCATCACCATGTCCGAAGAGGTGTCGCGCTGGCTCTTCATCTGGATGACCTTCCTTGGCGCGGTGGTCGCGCTCAAGGAGCACGGCCACCTGGGCGTGGACATGGTGGTCCAGAAGCTGCCGCCTCTCGGCAAGAAGATCTGCCTGGCGGTAGGCCACGTGGTCATGCTCTACATCGTCTGGCTCCTGTTCCAGGGCAGCGTGGCGCAGGCGCGCATCAACTGGGACGTCACTGCACCGGTCACCGGCGCTTCGATGGCCATCGTCTATGCCTCCGGCGTGGTGTTCTCGGTGTTGGCCGGGTTCATCCTGGCGCTCGATCTGCTTCGGCTGCTCACGGGGCGCATCGCCGATGACGAGCTCGTGATGATCCAGGAGTCGGAGGAGGCCGTCCAGCTCAAGCAGATCCTCGGATCGAAAGATGAGGCTCCAGGAGCGCGCAAATGACCATACTCGTTTTCGTGGGCTCCCTGCTGCTGGCCATGGCGATGGGCATTCCCATCGCGTTCTCGCTGCTCGCATGCGGCGTGGCGCTGATGTGGCACCTCGATCTGTTCGACGCACAGATCCTCGCGCAGAACGTGATCGGCGGTGCCGACAGTTTTCCGCTGCTGGCGGTGCCGTTCTTCATGCTGGCCGGCGAGATCATGAATGCCGGTGGCCTGTCCAAGCGCATCGTCGACCTTGCGCTGGCACTGGTGGGGCACGTGCGAGGAGGCCTGGGCTACGTGACCATCATGGCCGGCTGCCTGCTCTCGGCGCTCTCGGGTTCGGCCGTCGCGGACGCCGCCGCGCTGACCGCATTGTTGCTGCCGATGATGGTCAGGGCGGGCCATGACAAGGCGCGGGCAGGCGGCCTCATCGCCGCCACGGGGATCATCGGCCCTGTGATTCCGCCCAGCATCGGCCTGGTGATCTTCGGCGTCGCCGCGAATGTGTCGATCTCCAAGCTGTTCCTGGCCGCCATCGTGCCGGGCTTGCTGATCGGCGGCGCACTGTGGGTGACCTGGGCATGGCTCGTGCGGCACGAGAAGATCCAGCCGCCGCCGCGCAAGCCGGCACGCGAAGTCATGAAGGCCGCGCGGGACGCGGGCTGGGCATTGATGCTGCCCGTCATCATCCTGGTCGGCCTGCGCATGGGTGTCTTCACGCCGACGGAAGCTGCCGTGGTCGCGGCCGTCTACGCGTTCTTCGTCGCCACCTTCATCTATCGCGAGCTGAGCTTCGGCGAGCTCTACAAGGTGTTCGTGAGCGCCGCGAAGACGAGCGCCGTGGTCATGTTCCTGATCGCCGCGGCCATGGTCAGCGCCTGGCTGATCACGGTGGCGGACCTGCCGTCCAAGGTGGTGGGACTGCTCCAGCCCTTCATGGGGAACAAGATCCTTTTGATGATCACGATCATGGTGCTGGTCATGGCCGTGGGCACGGCCATGGACATGACGCCCACCATCCTGATCCTGACACCGGTATTGATGCCGGTCGTCATTGCCGCGGGCATCGATCCGGTCTACTTCGGCGTGATGTTCATCATCAACAACTCCATCGGGCTCATCACACCGCCCGTGGGGGTGGTGCTGAACGTCGTTGCAGGTGTCGGGAAGATGAAGATGGACGACGTCACCCGCGGCGTGCTGCCGTTCATGGCGGCCGAGTTCGCCATCATGTTCGTCATGGTGCTGTTCCCGCAACTGGTGACGGTGCCGGCCCGGTGGTTCGGGGGCTGAGATGCCCAAGGCTGCGATGCGCTTCGCGCGCCCCGCGTGGTTCGCCGCGCTGGCGCTCCTCGCCCAATCGGCCGCGTTCGCGCAGGATCCCGAGCGCGAAGTTCTTCCCGAGCAGCGCCAGCGGCTGGCCTTCGTCTCTCCCACCGGACTGACGCCGCTGGGCGCGCGGATGCTTTTTTCCGCCTTCCACGCGAGCTCGGGCCAGGAGCTCTGGATCACGGACGGCAGCGCCGCGGGCACGAAGATGCTCAAGGACATCCGCTCCGGCTTCCGGGGATCTTTCCCCGTCTGGCAGACGCCGTTCCGTGGCCGTGTGTACTTCACGGCCACAGACGGCGAGCGCGGCCTCGAACTCTGGCGCACCGATGGAACGGCTGCAGGCACTTCGCCGGTGATCGACCTGCGCCCAGGCGAGGAAGGCTCCATGCCCAGCGAGCTGACGGTGTTCGGCGACGCGCTGTACTTTGTCGCCAACGACGGCAGCACCGGCTTCCAGGTGTGGAAGACGCCGGGCAGCGCGACAACCACCACGCGCGTGTCCTCGATCAACGCCGGGCCCCGGGCGGTCGCACGCCAGCTCACGGTGGCCGGCAAGCGCCTGTTCTTCACCGCGACCACGCGCGAGCAAGGCCATGAGCTCTGGGTCAGCGAGGGAACGCCGCAGAGCACACGCCTGGTGAAGGACATCCGCCCGGGCATCGAGGATGCGGACATTCAAGGCCTGACCGCCGTCGGCGACAGCATCTACTTCACCGCGAACGACGGTGTGCACGGGGCCGAGCTGTGGAAGAGCGACGGCACCGATCAGGGCACGCGAATGGTGAAGGACATCCGCCCGGGCGAAGCGTCCTCGCGCCCCGCGCACCTGGTCGCACTCGACCGCATGCTGTACTTTGCCGCCAACGACGGTGTCCATGGCACCGAACTGTGGAGGAGCGACGGCACCACGGCCGGCACGACGCTTGTGGCGGACATCCGTCCGGGCGCCGAGGGGGCCATTGCGAGCCCGTTGTCGACGATGGGCGGACGGCTCTATTTCGCCGCGACGGACGGTGTGTCCGGTGCCGAACTTTGGCGCAGCGACGGCACGGCAAAGGGGACCGCACTCGTCAAGGACATCGCACCGGGCGCCGAAAGCGGCTCTCCGGCACGCTTCGCCGCCATCGGCTCGCGGCTGTGGTTCTCGGCGAACGGCGGGGCCGCGCGCGGCGTCGAGCCCTGGACGAGCGACGGTTCGTCGGCCGGTACCCGCGCCGTGGCCGATGTCGCGGCGGGTCCGCGCAATTCGATGCCGCTGGGCTTTCGCGCGCTCGCGGATGCGGTGCTCTTCGTGGCCGATGACGGCCATGGCAACGAGCGCCTGTGGATCCGCCGTCCCGATGGCCGGGTCGCATTGGTCGGAGACCCGCTCGAGCAGCGGTTGCGCTGATCGCACTGCGCTGCTCCAAAAAAAACACCGGCAAATGCCGGTGTTTTTTTGCATGGAGCCTGCGAACGGCGCAGCTCAGTACACGACGATCTTGCCGGTGGGGCGCGGACTGTGGCAGTCGTTGTAGAAGTACTCGCCGGGCGCGTCGAAGGTGTGGTTCGCAGACTGTCCAGGCGCCAGCCTGAAGTTGAAGCGACCCTCGAAGAACTGGGTGGCGCAATGCGTGTTGGCGTTGTCGGCCGGGTTGGTGAAGGTCACGGTGGTGTTCACCGGCACGCGCATGAAGGTCGGGGTCATGGCGTTGACCGCCGTCGACTCGGCAGCCCCTGGCGCATTCCCGGCGGTCTGCACACGTGCCAGGAACACCGTGTTGGGTGTGGGCAGCGCCGCGCCTTCCACGGCCGACCCCGACACCGGGCGACGCACGACAGGCGGAATCGGCGTTGCTGGCGGCTGCACCGTGCCACCGACCTTGAACGCCCAGAGGCGGTCGCCGCGAGGGGCCGAGTCGCCATACGGAATGCTCGTACCGCCAGAGAACACGGCGACATACTGCTCGCCGTCGATCTCGTAGGTGATCGGGCTGGCGCTGATCGCGGCGCCGGTCTGGAAGCGCCACAACTCGCTGCCGTCGTTGGCATCCATGGCCAGCAGGTTGCCGTCGGGCTGGCCGATGAAGAGGAGGTTGGACGCCGTGGTCAGGATGCCGTTGCCGTGCGCAAGGGAGTACGGCATCTGCTTCTTCCACTTGACGAGGTTGGTGCCCGGATCGACGGCCACCACGGCGCCCGTCATGTAGGTGCCCGGCGGGCGCAGGCCGTTGCTCGCCTCGGTCAGCGAGTGCGCGGCGGACACGTAGCCCATGCCCGTGTAGACCAGGCCGGTGCGCTGGCTGTACGACTGGTGGTTCCAGTTGGCACCGCCCCCGTGCCCCGGAATGGAGAGGATGGGCACGTCCCAATGCGCGTCGTACAGGCAACCCTTCACATAGTTCGGCACCGCGCGGTTGGGGTCGCCCGGAATCGCCGTGCCCAGCGGCTGGTCCACGATGCAGGTCTCGGTCCAGGCGCCCTGGCGCGGCATGGGCTGCGTGGGCCAGCTGGCCTGGCGGGCATCCTGCTTGACCGGCACTTCGTCGATGCCCAGCGGCGCGCTGCCGTCCTTTCGGTCGAGGATGTAGTACATGCCGGTCTTGCTGCCGTAGATCACGACCTTGCGATCACGCCCGTCGATCTTCACGTCCGCGAGCACCGGCGACATGACGTTGTCCATGTCCCAGATGTCGTGGTGGACGGACTGGAAGTGCCATTTGTACTCGCCGGTCTTGAGGTCGAGGGCGACGATCGAGTTGGCGAACAGGTTCAGCCCGGGACGTGCGGAACCGTTCTGCGACGAGCCGCCGCGCACGTTGCCGAAGGTCCAGTAGACGAGGCCCAGCTCCGGGTCCACGGCTGGATGGATCCAGGGTGTCGCGCCCGTGCGATCGGACTCGGCGGCACCTCCCCAGGTGTCGTAGCCGATCTCGCCGGCGCGCGGCACGCCCCAGAACGACGTCAGCACCTTGCCGGTCAACGCATCGGCGGAGAAGGCGGCACCGCGGTTGCCGTCGTTGGTGCCCAGGTAGAGGCGCTTGTCGTGATAGACCAGGGCCACCTTCTGCAGGGCGCCCTGATAGTCGGGGTCGGTGGTGCTGCTCGGATACTGCTTGATCCAGGCGATGGCGCCCGTGTCGGTGCGCAGGGCCACCAGGCGGTTGCCGGTGGCCACGGTGAACACCAGGCCCAGGTCCTTCGCGACGGCCACGCCGCGGCGGGTGATGCCGCCGTAGGGCGTGGTCCATTTCCATTTGGTGAGACCGGTCTTGCCGTCCACCGCGATCACGTTGCCGAGGGCGGACTCGATGTAGATGACGCCATCGACCACCACCGTCGTGCTCTGGTTGTTGCCGGTGGTCATGCCGCCTTCGATCTGGTTGACCCAGGCGCCACCCAATCGGCCGATCGCGGCCTTGTCGATCTTGCGCAGGCTGGAATAGTTCTGGTTGCCGAGGTTGCCTCCCACCTTGGGAAAGTCCTTGTCGCCGGCGGTGCAGCAGTCCGACAGGTCGGCCGCGGGCGCGCCGGCCGCCGGCGGCGGTGCTGGCGGCGGCGGCGCGCTGGATGACGGTGGCGGCGCGGGAGCCGGTGCTACCGGCAGGAAGGGTGCGCCGTCGCCGCTCGAGCCGCCGCAGGCAGTGATCAGCAATGGCGATGCGAGCACGCCGCAGGAAATCAGCAACGTGACCAATGATTTTTGCTTCATGGATGTCTGTCCCGTGAACGGTTGCCGGGCGTTACTCGGTGCAGAAAGGCGTGAGGCCCATGGCCGACTTGACGCCCTGGACGACGAGCTTCTGGAACTCGATGGCACCGACGCCCTGCAGGTCGGCGGTGAACGAGTGGGCGTTGTGGCCGAGGGTCGTGAGCCATGCGCGGCCGCCGTCGTAGTACTGGCACCAGGCGACTGGATGGAAGTCGGCGTGGCCCGGGTGCGGCGCCGAGGTGAGCGGTTTCAGCGTCGAGGTATCGACCTTGGCCAGGAACTTCACCTTGGTGGGGAAGGGCATCAGGTTGTACCACTCGTCCTGGAAGGAGAAGCGCTTGGGCACGTCCTTCGTCGACGGATCGTCCGAGACGATTTCGACATCGCCGCCGCGGTTCGGACCGTGGTTGTAGAAGTTCGCGTTGCCGAGCAGGCCTTCGTAGTAGGGCCAGTTGTATTCCGCGCCGAAGGCGTTGTGCAGCCCGACGAAGCCGCCTCCGCGGCGCATGTAGTTGCGCAGCGCGGTGCGCGCCGCGTCCTGGCTCGTGCTGACCGCGCCGTTCCACAAGGTGTCCCGGTTCGAGCTCGCGAAGATGATCGCCTTGTAGTTGTTGATGCGGCCGCTGAGGATCGCGACGTCTTCCGTCCAGTCGACGGTGATGCCCTCGGCCGACAGCATGCGCACCAGGCCCGCCTGCATCACGTTGTCCGGGTTCATCACGGGGTTCAGGCCGGCCGCCATCGGCGTGCCCAGCACTGCATGCCGCGGACCCGCCGTGCGCGAATAAACGAGCACCCGGTCCGGCGTGGTGGCAAAGGCGCCCCAGTCGTTGTAGCACTTGGGGTTCGTGCCTCTGCAGACGTTGTAGTAGGTGTCGAAGCTGTCGTCGGGCGCCTCCGCGACCGGGTCCGCCGGCGCGGGCGGCGCCTCCTGGACGGGCGCCGCCGGGCTGCTGGGTGCGGCCGGCGAAGCGGGCAGGGCCGTGAAGGGGATGCCGCCGCCACCGCCGTCTCCTCCTCCGCATGCGGTCACGGCCAGTGCCAGGGCCGCGGTCGATGCAAGCCTGAAAGTCAAAGATTTGCCAAATTCCAAGGGAGTCTCCTCGTTCTGATCGATGGCGCAGAGGTGCGAGCGCTCTGCTGGTGCTGGCCGGCTGCTCCGCTGTCACGGACTCGGCCGGGGGCGATCATAGGAATTTTGTGGAAATAATTTCCATTATGGAAATCCCTTCCTATTTCAAAAACGAGCGAAAACCGCCGCTTCAGATGAGTCGGAAGGTCAGGCTGCCGGACGGCCGGAACGGTCGTGGGCAATCCCCGCGGCCAGATGAGCGGGGAGACAGGTTCGGGAGATCGCGCGGACGCGCGACTCCCTGACTCTCTATCTTCGGAAACGCACTAGCGGAGCACCAGCACGGGCAGCGTCGAGTGCGCCAGCACGTGCTGTGTCTCGCTGCCCAGCAGCAGGCGCTTGATGCCCTTGCGCCCGTGCGAGGCCATCACGATCAGGTCGCTCTTGTATTTCTTCGCCGCCGCGATGATCGATTCCGCCACCAGATCGGAGTTGGCCGTCGCCGTCTTGATCCGCACGCCGCTTTCCTTGGCGCGTGCGCTCACGGTGTCGAGCATTGCCTGTGCCTTCTCGGCCCACTGTTTCTCGATGCGCCCGATGTCTTCCGCCGAAAAAGTCATGGCGCCTTCCAGGTAGCTCCTGGGGTAGCGCGGAATCACGTTGAGCGCCACGAGGTCGGCGTCGTTCCGGGCGGCGAGTGCGATCGCGCTCGTCACGGCCTTCTTCGAGAGCGTGGAGCCGTCGGTGGCAACGAGGATGCGTTTGAACATGAGAGGTCTCCGGGGAAGGTGTTGCGCGAGCTTAGGCAGGCCCGCGCCCCGCGCGTTGATGCAGATCAACAAGCGCGGCTGAGTCCGGCCTTAGCCTCGCTGCGATGCAAGCCGCGCTCGCCTCGTTCTCTCCGCATCCATCCTCCGCACCCGCTGCAACGGCCGCAGCCGAGAGCTGGCGGCTGCTCGACGACCCGCTGGAGTGGCCGGCCTTCAGCCAGCTGGAGCAGGGGGGTGCGGCCACGGGCCGATGGGCCTCGCAGGTGGCGGTCGAGGGCATGCACTGCGCCGCCTGCGCCTTCACCGTCGAAGATGCGCTGCGGAAAGTGCCGGGCGTGATCGAAGCGCAGGTCAACGCCGCGAGCAGGCGCGCGCGCGTGGTGTGGTCGGCCGCGGCCACACGGCCCTCGCGCTGGTTCGAGGCCTCGGCCGCGGCCGGCTACCCGCTGCTTCCCGCCGACAGCCAGCCGGCGAGCCGGCAGCGCGCGCGCGAACTGCGCATGGTACTCTGGCGCTGGCTGGTCTCGGGCTTCTGCATGATGCAGGTCATGATGTACGCCTACCCGGCCTACATCGCCAGGCCCGGCGACATGACGGCCGACGCGGCGCAGCTGCTGCGCTGGGCCTCCTGGGTGCTCACGCTGCCCGTCTTGCTGTTCTCCTGCGGTCCATTCTTTCGCAGCGCCTGGCGCGACCTGCGCGCGGGGCGCATCGGCATGGACCTGCCCGTGGCCTTCGGTGTGCTCACGACCTTCGCCGTCAGCAGCGCCGCCACCTTCGACAGCGGCGGGCCGCTGGGCCACGAGGTCTATTTCGACTCGCTGACGATGTTCGTTTTCTTCCTTCTGACCGGGCGCTGGCTGGAGGCGCGCCTGCGCGAGCGCACCGCCGGATCGCTCGAGGCCTTGATGCACCGGCTTCCCGACAGCGTGGAGCGGTTGTCCCGCGACCGCAGCTGGGTCCGCGTGGCCGCGCGCGGGCTCGCCGCCGGCGACGTGATCCGGGTGCGCCCCGGCGAGGCGTTCCCGGCCGATGGCGTGGTGATCGATGGCGACACCAGCGCGGACGAGGCCCTGCTCACCGGCGAATCGCGCCCCGTGCCGCGCCCTTGCGGCGACCGGGTGCTGGCCGGCAGCCACAACCTGTCGGCGGTGGTCCAGGTGCGCATCGAATCGGTGGGCGAGGGCACGCGCTTTGCCCAGATCGCGCGACTGATGGAAAGCGCGGCCCTGAACAAGCCGCGCCTGGCGCTGCTGGCGGACCGGGTGGCGCGGCCTTTCCTGGTCGTGGTGCTGGCCTGCGCGGTGGGCGCCGCGGCGTTCTGGTGGCGGGTGGACCCGGGCCGGGCGTTGATGGTGGCGGTGGCGGTGCTGATCGTGACCTGCCCGTGCGCGCTTTCGCTGGCGGCTCCGGCCGCCATGCTCGCGAGCGCCGGCGCGCTGGCGCGCGGCGGGGTGCTGACGTCCAACCTGCAGGCGCTGGAAGCGCTGGCATCCGTCGACACCGTGGTGTTCGACAAGACCGGCACCTTGACCGGCGACGTGCCGCGCCTGGAGCGCATCTATTGCCGGCAGGGCCTGCGACCCGGCGATGCGCTGGAGATGGCGGCCGCGCTCGCGGCGCAATCGCTGCATCCGGTTGCGCAGGCATTGGTGAAGGCATGGCATGCGCAGTTCCGCACCCCGCCTGGCTGGAACGTGGCGCATGCCGGCGAGACCGCTGGCCTCGGGCTCGAAGGCCTCATGCAGCGCGTGCGCGATCGCTCGGGCGCTCCGCGGCACGTGCGCCTCGGATCGGCCGCGTTCTGCGGCGTGCCACCGCTGCAGGTGGAAGCAGCGCAGGTCCATCTGCGCGACGCACAGGGTTGGGTCGCCAGCTTCGTGCTGGCCGAGGAACTGCGCGCGGATGCCGGTGCGGCCGTGGCGGCCCTGCGTGCGCAGGGCGTGACGGTGCGGCTGCTGTCGGGCGACCGCGACAGCGCGGCGAAGGACGTCGGCGCGCAGGCCGGCATTGCCTTCGCACAGGGCGGCTGCACGCCGGAGGACAAACTCGACGTGCTGTGGCGGCTGCAGGCCGAGGGCCGGCGAATCGCGATGGTGGGCGACGGGCTGAACGACGGCCCTTCGCTGGCACGCGCCAACGCCTCCTTCGCCTTCGGCCGCGCCGTGCCGCTGTCGCGGGCGCGCGCGGACTTCGTCGTGCTGGGGGACCGGCTGTGCGCCATTCCGCAGGCGATCGCGCAGGCACGCCGGACCGTGCGCGTGGTGCGCCAGAACCTCGCGTGGGCCGCGGGCTACAACGCGCTGTGCGTGCCGCTCGCCGTCGCCGGCTGGCTGCCGGCGTGGCTTGCCGGCCTCGGCATGGCCGCGAGCTCGCTCGTGGTGGTCCTCAACGCGGCGCGGCTCGCCGCCGCCGGCCCGGCGGCGCGCTGATGGACATCCTCTTCCTGCTCATCCCGCTGTCCGTGGTGCTGGTGCTCGCGATCCTCGGCGGGCTCTGGTGGGCGATCGAGCGCGGCCAGTTCGAGGACATCGAGGTCGAGGGCGACCGCATCCTGCACAACGATTGATTTGCATCAAGGCTCGCGAGCGGGGCCCCGGAGAGACTTCCCGTCATCCAACAAGAGGCTCGACGATGCAAGCAACGCACCCACCCGCCGCGACATACGACGACACGGTCGTGCGGCAGTTCGCTCTCATGTCCGTGGTCTGGGGGGTGGTCGGCATGCTGGTCGGCGTGATCATCGCCTCCCAGCTGACATGGCCCGAACTCAACCTCGGCATTCCATGGCTCAGCTACGGGCGGCTGCGGCCGCTGCATACCAACGCGGTGATCTTCGCGTTCGGCGGCTGCGCGCTGATGGCCACGAGCTTCCACGTGGTGCAGCGCACCTGTCAGGTCCGGCTGTTCGCACCCGCGCTCGCTTCCTTCGTGTTCTGGGGTTGGCAGCTGGTGATCGTGGCGGCCGCCATCAGCCTGCCGCTGGGCTACACCCGAGGCAAGGAATACGCCGAACTCGAATGGCCCATCGGCATCCTGATCGCCGTGGTCTGGGTGGCCTATGCGATCGTGTTCTTCGGCACCATCGGCAGGCGCAAGGTCCGCCACATCTACGTGGCCAACTGGTTCTACGGCGCGTTCATCATCGCGGTGGCGCTGCTGCACATCGTGAACGGCGCGGTGGTTCCCGCCGGCTGGATGAAGAGCTACTCGGCCTATGCGGGCGTGCAGGATGCGATGGTGCAGTGGTGGTACGGCCACAACGCCGTCGGCTTCTTCCTCACGGCCGGCTTCCTGGGGATGATGTACTACTACATCCCCAAGCAGGCGGGCCGCCCGGTGTATTCGTACCGGCTGTCCATCGTGCACTTCTGGGCGCTGATCTTCACCTACATGTGGGCGGGCCCGCACCACCTGCACTACACCGCGCTGCCCGACTGGACCCAGTCGCTGGGCATGGTGTTCTCGCTGATCCTGCTGGCGCCGAGCTGGGGCGGCATGATCAACGGCGTGATGACGCTCTCGGGCGCCTGGCACAAGCTGCGCACCGATCCGATCCTGCGCTTCCTGATCGTGGCGCTGTCGTTCTACGGCATGTCGACCTTCGAAGGGCCGATGATGTCCATCAAGACGGTCAACGCCCTGAGCCACTACACCGACTGGACCATCGGCCATGTGCACTCCGGCGCGCTCGGCTGGGTGGGCTTCATCACCATGGGCTCGCTTTACTACCTGATCCCGCGCATGTACGGCCGCACCACCATGTACAGCGTGAAGGCCATCGAGGCGCATTTCTGGATCGCCACCATCGGCATCGTGCTGTACATCGCGGCCATGTGGATCGCCGGCGTGATGCAGGGCCTGATGTGGCGCGCCATCAACCCCGACGGCACGCTCACCTATACCTTCGTGGAGAGCGTGAAGGCCACCTTCCCGTTCTACGTGGTGCGCCTGATCGGCGGCCTGCTCTACCTGAGCGGGATGCTGGTGATGGCCTGGAACGTCTGGATGACCGTCATCTCGGGCTTCTCGGTGCGCGCCAGTGTTCCGCCCGCCATCGCCCACGCCTGAGGACATCCATGAACAACCCCAAGACACCCGCGTCCACCGGCTTCTCCCACGAGAAGATCGAGACCAACAACCTGTTGATGATCGTCCTGATCCTGGTGGTCGTGGCCATCGGCGGCCTCGTCGAGATCGTGCCGCTGTTCTTCCAGAAGTCCACCACCGAAGCGGTGCAGGGCGTCAAGCCGCTCACGCCGCTGCAGCTCGCCGGACGCGATATCTACCTGCGCGAGGGTTGCTACAACTGCCACTCGCAGATGATCCGCCCCTTCCGCTCGGAGACGCTGCGCTATGGCCACTACTCCGTGGCCGGAGAGTTCGTCTACGACCACCCGTTCCAGTGGGGCAGCAAGCGCACAGGGCCCGACCTGCAGCGCGTGGGCGGCAAGTACAGCGACGAATGGCATCGCATCCACCTGAACAATCCGCGCGACCTCGTGCCCGAGTCGAACATGCCGGCCTACACATGGCTCGAAAAGAGCATGGTCGACGCAGAGTCCCTGCCGGCCCACATGCGCGCGCTGCGCGTCGCCGGCGTGCCCTACACCGACGCGGAGATCGCCAAGGCCCGGGAAGAGGTCACGGGCAAGACCGAGATGGAGGCCACCGTGGCCTACCTGCAATCCCTGGGCCTGGCGCTCAAGTAGGCAGCGAAGGAGCGAAACCATGATCGACATCACCACCTTGCGCGTCGCCGCCACCGTCGTCTGCTTCGTGCTTTTCATCGGCATCGTGATCTGGGCGTACTCGCGGCGCAATGCGCGCGACTTCCAGGAAGCGGCCCGCCTGCCGTTCGAGCAGGACTGAGGGAGACCCCACATGAGCGATTTCATCAGCCATTTCTGGTCGAACTACGTTGCCGTGGCGTCGCTGCTGAGCATCCTCGGCTGCGTGCTGCTGCTGTGGCTGACGGCGCGCAAGCGCGTGCCGGCCAGCGCCGACAACACCACCGGCCATGTCTGGGACGAAGACCTGCGCGAAGCCAACAACCCGCTCCCGATGTGGTGGATCGGCCTGTTCGTGCTGACCATCGTTTTCGGCCTGGGCTATCTGGCTGTCTTCCCCGGCCTGGGGAGCTTCGGGGGGCAGTCCGGCTGGAGCTCGCGCAGCGCCTATGACGCCGAGGTCGCCCAGGCCAGGCAAGCCCTCGCCCCGGTCTATGCCCGCTTCACGGCCATGCCGGTCGAGGAGGTGGCGCGCGACCCGCAGGCCAGGGCCATCGGCGAGCGCCTGTTCATGAACAACTGCGCCCAGTGCCATGGCTCCGATGCGCGCGGGAGCAAGGGATTTCCCAATCTCACCGACAAGGACTGGCTGCACGGCGGCACGCCCGACAAGATCGTCGAGACCATCACCAACGGGCGCATCGGCGTCATGCCGCCCATGGCCGCGGCGGTCGGGACGACGGAGGACGTGAAGAACCTGGCCAACTACGTGCTGAGCCTGTCGGGTGAGCCGCATGATTCGGTGCGCGCGGGCCTTGGCAAGTCGAAGTTCACGGCCTGCGCGGCCTGCCATGGGATCGGCGGCGTCGGCAACCAGGCGCTGGGGGCACCCAATCTCAGCGACAAGATCTGGCTGCATGGCTACGGCGAGGCCGCCATCATCCAGATGATCAACGAGGGCAAGCGCAACGAGATGCCGGCGCAGCAGGGTCGCCTGACCGAGGCCCAGATCAAGCTGCTGGCCTCGTATGTGTGGGGCTTCTCGAACACGAACACCACCGCCGCCGCCGCGCCCGCGGCGGCCGGACCCTGAGGCCGCGCGCCCATGCCGCGCAAGATCATTCCCATTGCCAGCGCGCCGGCAGCCGAGGAGATCGGCCTCTACGAGGCTTCGAAGAAGATCTATCCCCGCACGGTGCGCGGCGTGTTCGCGCGCTGGCGCTGGGCCATGGTGTTCCTGACCCAGCTCGTGTTCTACGGCATGCCCTGGGTGGAGTGGGGCGGGCGGCAGGTGGTGCTGTTCGACCTGGCCGCGCGCCGCTTCTTCATCTTCGGCTTGGTGCTGTATCCGCAGGACCTGATCTATCTGTCGGGCCTGCTGGTCATCAGCGCGCTGTCGCTGTTCCTGTTCACCGCGGTGGCGGGCCGCCTGTGGTGCGGCTACGCATGCCCGCAGACGGTCTACACCGAGATCTTCATGTGGGTGGAGCACAGGATCGAGGGCAACCGCACCGCGCGCATGCGGCTGGACGCCGAACCGATGTCGCTCGAGAAGCTGGTGAAGAAGTGGACCAAGCACATCATCTGGATCGGCATCGCGCTGTGGACCGGTTTCACCTTCGTGGGGTACTTCACGCCCATCCGCGAGCTGGGCATGGCCTTCCTGCAGACGCAGATGGGCTCCTGGGAAGTGTTCTGGGTCTTCTTCTATGGCCTGGCCACCTACGGCAACGCCGGCTTCATGCGCGAGCAGGTCTGCAAGTACATGTGCCCCTATGCGCGGTTCCAGAGCGCCATGTTCGACCGCGACACGCTCATCGTCACCTACGACCCCGCACGCGGCGAGCCGCGCGCGCCGCGCCGCAAGGGGCCGGACCCGCGCACGCTGGCGCTGGGCGACTGCATCGACTGCGGCCTGTGCGTCCAGGTGTGCCCGACCGGCATCGACATCCGCGAAGGCCTGCAGTACGAATGCATCGGCTGCGGCCTGTGCGTGGATGCCTGCGACACCGTCATGACGAAGATGGGCTATGCACCGCGGCTGATCCGCTACGACACGCACAACGGCATGGAAGGCCGCTGGAGCCGCCGCCAGCTGCTGCGCCGCGTGCTGCGCCCGCGCGTGCTGGTCTACGCGTCGATCCTCGCGCTGCTGGTGACCGGTTTGCTGGCCAGCCTCGTCACGCGCACGCCGCTGAAGGTGGACGTGGTGCGCGACCGCGCCTCGCTCGCGCGCATCGTGGAAGGCGGGCGCCTGGAGAACGTCTACCGGCTCCAGATCATGAACGCCACCGAGCAGCCGCAGCGCTACCGGATCGCCGCGCACGGCATCGAGGGCCTCAGTGTCTCGCCGGACGAAGCGGTTGCGGTCGAGCCGGCCCAGTCGCGCTGGGTCGCGGTGCGGCTGCAGGTGCCTTACGGCGCAGCGCCGGCCGGCTCCCACACGGTGCACTTCGACATCCGGGAAGAGGGTGGCGCGGTGCAGGTCTCCGAAAAAGCGGTCTTCCTGGTGCCGCGCTGAAAGGTCGAGATGAATACGATGGCAACAACAACACCCGAACCCGCGGCGCTCGCATGGTGGCGCTACCCGATGCTCTGGATGGTGATCGCGGGGCCCGCGGTGGTGGTGGTCGCGGGCTTCGTGACGCTCTGGCTCGCGCTCTCCCGCCCCGAAGCACTGGTGTCCGAGGACTACTACCGCGAGGGCCTCGAGATCAACAAGACGCTGGGCGACAGGAAACTCATGCCCGCGCTCGCAGGGCGAAACCATGCGCTCACGCCCGCCGAGGATGTGCCGCCGCCGTCGGGGAGGCCCGGGTCATGAACGGGTGGCGCCAACTGGCGACCATCCTCTGGCCCTCCTTCCTGGTGGCTTGCGGCATGGAGGTGCTGGTGTTCGCGCTGTTCGATCCGCTCAACACCTTCTGCGGCGCCGATGCGCTGCGGATGTCCCGCCAGAGCCTGTACACGGCGGCGTTCTTCGTCTTCTGGCTGATGGCGGCGGCATCGAGCGCCTGCACCGTGCTGCTCGCCAGGCCGCCGGCGGCCGAGCGCCGAGGCGCGCCGCCTCAAACATTTTCGGGATGAACATGTCCTCAGCAGCTGTCCTCGACGTTCCCGCGCCAGCCTTGCCGATCGAACTGCTGCGGCAGTTCGACGTTCCCGGGCCGCGCTACACCTCTTATCCCACCGCCGACCGTTTCGTCGAGGCCTTCGGCGAAGACGACTATCTGCAGGCCCTGCGCGAGCGACGCGACGCCGGCGCGCAAGCGGCGCCGTTGTCGCTCTACGTGCACATCCCGTTCTGCGAATCGCTGTGCTACTACTGCGCCTGCAACAAGTTCGTCACGCGCCACAAGGAGCGGGGGCGCCAGTACCTCGCCTACCTGGCGCGCGAGATCGAGCTGCAGGCGGCGCAGCTGGGGCGCGGCGCGACCGTGAGCCAGCTGCACCTGGGCGGCGGCTCGCCGACCTTCCTGGACGACCAGGAACTGGCCGAGCTGGCCGCGCTGCTGCACCGCTCCTTCTCCTTCGAGCGCGGCGGCGAGCGCTCGATAGAGATCGACCCGCGCACCGTCGACGCGCAGCGGCTGTCGAACCTCGCGGCGCTGGGGTTCAACCGCCTGAGTTTCGGCGTGCAGGACTTCGACCCCGCGGTGCAGCAAGCCGTGCACCGCGTTCAGCCGGCGTCGCAGGTCTTCTCTCTGATGGCGGCCGCGCGTGCGCTGGGGTTCGAGTCGATCAACGTGGACCTGATCTACGGGCTGCCGCGGCAGAACGATGCCTCCTTCGAACGCACGCTGTCGCAGATCCGCGAACTGCGGCCCGATCGCATCGCGCTGTACGCCTACGCGCACCTGCCGGAGCGCTTCAAGCCGCAGCGTCGCATCCTGGCCGAGGAACTGCCGGATGCGGCCGGGCGCGTGCGCATGCTCGCGCGGGCGATCGACGTGCTCACGGCAGCCGGCTACGTGTACATCGGCATGGATCATTTCGCTTTGCCAGACGATCCGCTTGCCGTCGCGAAGCGGCACGGAACGCTGCAGCGCGACTTCCAGGGCTACGGCACGCGGCCCGATGGCGACCTCATCGCGCTGGGCGTCTCCGCCATCGGACGCGTGGGGGCCACCTACAGCCAGAACGCCAAGACGCTCGACGAGTACTACGACCTTCTCGATCGGGGGCACCTGCCCGTGGTGCGCGGCCTCGTGCTGTCGCGCGACGACTTGCTGCGCCGCGCGGTGATCATGGCGCTGATGTGCCGCGGCCGGGTCGACTTCGATGCCATGGGCGAGGCCCATGCCGTCGATTTCCGGCACTACTTCGCCACCGAATTCGCGGCGCTCGGGCCGTTGGTCGCCTGCGGCATGGTGCGGTTGAGCGATCACGACATCACGGTCACCGAACAAGGCTGGTTCCTGGTGCGTGCCATCGCGATGGTGTTCGACCGCTACGCCCGCGCGAACCGCACGCGCTTTTCGCGCGTGGTCTGAACATGCAGGTCGCGCTCGCCGGTGCCGCGTTCGTCATGGGCCTTGCCGGCGGTCCGCACTGCGTGGCGATGTGCGGTGCGGCTTCGTCGGCGGTCATTCGCATCGTGCCGCTCGCGCCCACGGCGCAGCACGGCGCAATGGCGACGTTCGCAGCACCTGGCGCTTTCCACCTGGGGCGCTTCGCGAGCTACGCGGCGGCGGGCGCCGTCGCCGCCGCCAGCGTCGACAGCCTCGCACTGGCCAGCACACAGGTTGCCGCGCTGCGGCCGTTGTGGGTGCTGCTGCATGTGTTCGTGTTCGCCTGGGGCGCGATGCTGGCCGCCACGGGCCGGCAGCCGCTGTGGGCGCAGCGCATCGGCCGCTCGCTCGAATCGCGTCTTCGCTCGCATGCCGGCGGCACGTGGCTGGGCGTGCTTGCAACCGGGCTGCTGTGGGTGGCGCTGCCTTGCGGGCTGCTGTACTCAGCATTGATGCTGGCAGGCCTGGCCAACGGCGCGCTGGAGGGCGCAGCGCTGATGGCATTGTTTGCTGCCGGCAGCGGCATCTCGCTGCTGGTCGGGCCATGGCTCTGGCAGCGTCTGCGGCTGGCTGGCGGCAGGACACGCCAAGCCTGGGGCGCGAGGGTGGCTGGCGTGCTGCTGGCCGCAGTGGCCGTGCAGGCGCTGTGGTCGGACCTCGTTCGACAGATCGACGCCTGGTGCCGCTAACGCAGAGAGATGAATCAGACGCCCGCTTCGTCCTGAATCCGGAGGTCCGCCCAGCGGATGCAGCGAACCAGGACTGCATCGACGACTTCGAGCCGCGTGCGCTTCGTGTCCACGATCTGCAGGACGGCTTTGAGGACGGAATGCTCGAAGATCTCGGCCCTGCACACGACTGTCCGGCTATCGAAGCTCTGGTCAACGTGGAACACGAATTCGAACCGGTCCCGGTACTGTGGCGGCAGGATCAGCTTCATTGCCGCCTGCTTCCGCCAGGATTGCGGCAACCATGGTTTTCGACCGGTTCTTTCGGCCATCGAAAACTCGCGCCGGGGTTGACCCGCTGCGGGGGATCCATGTTCGATCCTTTCCACCGCAGCCGTCTTGCCCGAATGAGCCAGGCGATTGCCGCGCCTGGATGGAAAATGTATCGCCTTGTAGAAAATCTATCTACATACTTGCGATTTTTTTGCGCCCGCTACCGAAAACGCTTGGTGAATTCGCGCACGACGCCAATGACCCGCGCATTGCCGAGCAGCTTGATGGGATATCGGCTGTTCAACGGCTTGAGATACAGGTCTCCGCCGTCTTTCACGAGCTGCTTGAACGTGGTCTCGCTGGCATGGTTCACCGCGATGACATAGTCGCCGGGGAGGGCCTCCATCTCGGGTTCGACGATCAGGATGGATCCGGCGGGAAAGGAGTCGCCACTTTCGCTGACCATGCTGTCGCCATGAACGCGCAGTGCGTAGGTGTGCCGCTTGACCGGCACGCTCACAGGGATGGCGTCGAATTGCGTCGTCGGCTTGAAGTTGTCGATGACGGTGTAGTTGCCCGCCTCGACCTCGGAGACCAGGGGAACTTCAGCACGCACGTCGACCCCTCGTGCGCCCGCCGACACGCCCGAGACCAGTTCGGCGACGGAAATCCCGAGCAGTTTCGCCACGCGTGCCTGATTGGCCCGCTTCGGAGCTGTGCCGCCTTGCTTTTCCCATTGCTGTACTGCGCCACGGCTAACCCCCAGCGCATCAGCAAATTGCTGCTCGCTCATCTGGAGGCGCTTGCGTCCTTCGCGAATTAGTTGACGGCTATTCACAGCCCTAGGGTAGGCGCTGTTTGAGATAGAAAGAAAATCGATGATAGCTCTTCCATCACCTGGACAGGGGCTATCGGCGATGGTTCATGTGACCAGATGAGTCGCTCCGACTCTTGAGGCACTCCACCCATCCGACGCGGATAGTCGTGTGTCCACCAGACGAAATTTCTATCCTGGATTTAGTCGTTGCGCAGTCTTAGGATGAGTTCGCGCCGGCCTCCCCAAAAATCATTCGCTGCCGGCAGTTCTTGAGGGAATCCCATGCCAATGCCGTTGTTGCATCGTCTGGTCAGTGGCGCCGAGCGCGTCCACTGACGGCCATGTACCGCTATTTGCGCCTGGCAACCGTCAGCGAATTCGCTGCGGGCAGAACGCTCGGCGAGCGTGTGAGGGCCGCCTGCCTGGCCTCGCGTGCGTGGAAGTCCAACGGCTACGGGATCGCCTGGGTTCAGGACCGTGTCGACCGTCAGTTCCGGTATTTCGAGGCACTCGGGGAGTTCCGCATGTTCGCGCCCGGCGCGGTTTTCATCGGAGCCCGCGTGACCTCCGTCGACGACACGACGGCGCGCATTCGCTGGACGTCCGCTTTCTATCCCGGACCGCGTCATCGGCAAGTCGTCCGCGGGGGGCAGGGTGAATTGCTGCCGCTCGGTTTTCATGGACGCTTCGACCTGTACCTGCGGCGAGCGACCGAGATGCCGGTCGATGCACATCAAGCCATCGGGGATGTTTCACCGAACGCCGAGAGCGACGTCATCGTCGTGCGATCGGATGAGGGCGAGACAACGACCTTCGACTTTCGACAAGCGGGCGGCATGCCTGCCGATGTTGTCGATGCGTTGCGCGAAGGCATGCTGCGCGCAAGGCTCCTGGCTGCCGGACCTTCGTAAGGGAACGGTTGGATTCATCGGGGATACGCAAGGGAAGTGAACCATGCAAAAGCAGACGATCCACAGTGCGACCATCACACTGAAACTGCCGCTCGACCTGAGCCTGCGCGATGAAATCGCGGCCTTGCGCGCCGCAGGCATTCCAGTCGACTCGCTGGGCAATGCGCAGTTCGGCTTCCTGTTCATCCGGACGGGAGGAAACTCGCAGAATCGGAAGAACACCTTTCGATGGTTCGCCTCCAGCATCCAGTAGTTTCGCGGGAGGCGCGGCGATGAGCCCGGCCTCAGTCTCCTGACCGGGCGGTCAAGGCATGACGCCTGTGCATGGCGGGCAATGGCGTTTCCTCTTCGATCGTCCCCGTGCTCAGGACCCTGCGCCCCCGAGGCGTGATCTCGAGCACAGTGGCCGGGGGCTGGCGCATGTAGTGATCGCAGTCCACATGCACGGGCGGGATCAGCACCCTGATATGGCCGGCGGCCTCGAGCACACGCAGCCTGTCGATCATCGCGGGATCGGCTTCGGTGCAGGGAAGCCGCACGCTGGCGAGCTTCCTCAGCAAGGCCATGCACATGAGCGTTTCTCCGCGCAGGGCTCAGTCGAGCGTGAGCCGAATGATGAGCAGCCGGAATGCCCACCACAGGATGGCCGCGCCCAGTGCAATGCAGAGCGCAATGCGTAGCCAGAAGAAGAAGGCCATGGTAGTTTCTCGTCGAGCCAGATGAAGAAACATCTTGCGCGGTCGCACGGCCAAGCGCTTGAGATGGATCAATCTTCGCGCGCCGACGCGTGCCGTCCCCGGCGTCAGCCCATCAGCGTGCGCAGGCTGGCCAACGCCACCTTCGGGTCGGCGATCCCGTGGTAGATGGCGGGGACCTCCGTGTCCAGGCCCATGAGTCCGTAGACACCGTGCATCGCACCGCGCACCGAATACTCGACGGTGAAGACCACGTCCTCGGGAATTTCCACGTACTGGCCCAGCAAGGCGAAGTTACGTGCGCCGGCGGGTATGACCGGAGGCCGGTCCTACGCGCTCCTGCATTCGAACTCGCTGGTGATGTACGGCATCATCACCGGCACCACGGTCGTGGTGCGCCGGACTTCTTCGAGGATGTCCTCGAAGCCCAGGTGGTGCATGAGCTCCGTCAATATGTCCTGGCCGCCGGCTTGGGACATCGTCTTCTCGATGTAGTTGCCCTGCGTGTCCAGCAGCAGGCCGTAGCCCCACAAGGTGAAGACGCTTTCAGGCTGGTCCTCGAAATGCGGGGCATGCGGCACCACGATCGACATCAGCCAGCTCGAGTCCTTGAAGGTCATGAGTCCGCCGGTGCCGGGGGCGTTGCCTGAGAAGGCCTGGATGCGCCGGATCAGCAGAGGGCTGTGCATCGTGAGGGTGAACGACTCCCACTTGCTCTCGTCGACATTGCCGCAGAAAACCTCGGGCCGGCCGAAGCACGGTGCCTTGCGCGCCATGTTCCGCCACAGGGTCCAGGCGCCGTCGCGCTGGTCGCGTACCAGCTCCGGTGCCTGGTGATCGTTGCCGTTGCGCGAGTCGGCCAACATCGACCCGATGGTGATCAAGGCGCACTCGTGCGCGCCCAGGCTGTAGGTGAACGGGCGTCCCTCCCGCAGGCAATGCAGCGTGTCGAGCCGCAGGCCCTGCGCGCCGGCGGTGAAGTCCGCATCGGACACGCGCGTTCCGTAGTCGAAGCGCACGCCGTGTTCCAGCAGCCACTTCACCATCGGGCGCACGATGGCGTCGTACTGGTTGAACTCGGTGCGCCGCACGCCGCCCAGCGTATGGATGCGCGGCAGCTCCTGCAGGAAGCGCAGCATGTAGCGCTTGAGCTCGACCGCGCTGTGCCAGTTCTGGAACGCGAAGGTGGTGCGCCACATCGCCCAGAAATGGGTGTCCAGGAAGTGCGTGGAAAAGCACTCCTCGATGCGCTTCGTTCCCAGGGCGCGCTCGGGTGTGGCGAGCAGGCGCATGAGCTCCAGCCGGTCCTGGAAGTTGAAACCCAGGTCGCTGGCATCGAGTATGCGGCGGTTGCGGTCGATCAGCCGGGCATGCGCGTCGGAGCGCCACAGCGCGTTGAAGGCCAGGATCTCGTCGCGCACCGTGCGGTTCGGCGTGCCGGGCGAGGGAATGCTCTCCAGCACATTCCACAGGCAGGTGTAGGTCTCGTCGGTGAACATGCGCCCGCCGCGCGTCACGTAACCCTGGCGCGCATCGCCGCCGCCGTCGAGCGCGCCGCCGGGCAGCGTGGACTCCTCGAGGATGCGGATGTGCGAGCCCGGCATGCCGGCATCGCGGATCAGCAGGACCGCAGCGGACAGCGCGCCGATGCCGCTACCCACGATGCAGGCTTGTTGGAAGGAGGTCATTTCGTCGTTCCTTTGGTGATACCGGCGGCGCCACGGCAAGCGCGATGTCCGGATGCGGCTTCGAGGCCAAGCCGGGCACTCGCCCGAGGCTAGGCTGGAGCCCACCGTGCGGGTTTGCGCCCGATCAAGCAACACCGCGGTCACGCCTGAGCGCGCGGTTGATGCAGCGCAATGCCGCACCGTGAGCCACGGCCTAAGGTCTGCGCATCACAGGCCGCCGACCAAAGGAGCTTTCATGCAAACGCCCGGATCCATCCTGCTTCACCTTGACGGCTCCGCCCGCACGGTGGAGCGAATCAAGCTGGCGCGCCAGCTGGCCGAGACCTTCGATGCCGAGGTCACGGCCCGCCCGTGCACCCTGTCCGCGCTCATGCGCTATCCGTACGCCATCGAGGGTGCGGCCGAAGCCGTCGCGATCATGCAGGAGATCGACAAGGCGGCGCGCGACAAGATGCACGCCACCTTCATGGCCAACACTGCGGGCTCGCAGCGCCTTCATTGGGCGGAGCCCGAAAGCGATGGGCCCTGGGGGTTCGCGCGGCGCGCGCTCTATGCGGACCTGATGATCCTGGGCCAGCGCGACCGCGACGACCCGATGGACGGCGAGCTGCCCGGCGACTTCCTGCCCAGCGTGCTGGTGCAAAGCGGCCGGCCGGCGCTGGTGCTGCCCTATGCGGGGCCCATCGGCCCCATCGGCCGCAACGTGCTGGTGGCATGGAAGGAGACCCGCGAAGCCGCGCGCTCGGTGACCGCGGCGCTGCCATGGCTGCGCACCGCAGCTCGCGTGCACGCGGTCTCCTATGGCGAGGACGCCGAGGGCGCCCTGCAGCGCCTGCAGGAGTACCTGCGGGCCCAGGGTGTCGCCAATGCCACCCTGCACCCGGGCGGCAACAAGGAGGACGACGCCGGCAACAAGCTGCTGTCCTTCGCGGCCGACCTGAGCGCGGACCTGCTGGTCATGGGCTGCTACGGCCACAGCCGGGCACGCGAATGGGTGATGGGCGGGGCGACGCTGTCGATCCTTCAGTGGATGACGCTGCCGGTGCTGATGTCGCATTGAGCGCGAAGGCAGGCACGGCCGGTGCCGTGCCGGCTCACGGCACCAGCACCGCCGCGCCCTCGATCCGCCCCGCGCGCAGATCGGCCAGGGCCTCGTTGGCCTGGGTGAGCGCATAGGTCTTCACGTGCACGCGCAGCGGGTGGGACCGGGCGAAATCCAGGAACTCGCGTGCATCGGCGCGCGTCAGGTTCGCCACGGAGACCACGCTGCGCTCTTCCCAGAGCAAGCGGTAGGCGAAGGACGGGATGTCGCTCATGTGGATGCCGCCGCAGACGACCCGGCCGCCCTTGCGCACGGCGCGCAAAGCGGCCGGCACGAGCTCGCCGGCAGGCGCGAACAGGATGGCCGCATCCAGCGGTTCGGGCGGGCGCTGGTCCGAGCCGCCAGCCCATGCCGCACCCAGGCTGAGCGCAAGGGCCTGGGTGGCATGGTCGCCGGGCCGCGAGAAGGCGTACACCTCGCGCCCCTGGGCGACGGCCACCTGCGTCATGAGATGCGCGGCGGCGCCGAAACCGTAGAGGCCCAGCCGGCGCGCATGCGCGACCTCGCCCGCGGCCTTGAGGCTGCGCCAGCCGATCAGGCCCGCGCAAAGCAGGGGAGTGATGCGCGCTGCGTCGGTTTCAGGCAGCTCCAGCGGCAGGCAGAACGCCGCCTCCGCGATCACGTGGCTCGCGAAGCCGCCGTCGCGGTGGTAGCCGGTGAAGCGCGGCGCATCGCACAGGTTCTCGTGCGCGTCCAGGCAGAAGGCGCAGCAGCCGCAGCTGTGGCCCAGCCAGGGTACGCCCACCCGCTCGCCGATGGCAAAGCCCTCGACGCCCGCTCCGAGCGCATCCACCACCCCGACGATTTCATGCCCCGGCACGATCGGAAGCACGGGCAGCGGCAATTCGCCGTCGACGATGTGCAGGTCGGTACGGCAGACCGCGCAGGCCAGCACGCGCAGGCGCAGTTCGCCGGGACCGGGCTGCGGAGTCGCGCGGCACTCCAATTCGAGGGGAAGCCACGCCGCGCCGAGCACCATTGCACGCATGATGTTCAGGCGCTCACGAGCGCGACGCGCATGCTCAGGCGTCCACGAGCAGGTCGTTCACCACGACCGAGACGCCGGGCGTGGCCCACGCGGCGCCTTGCACCGCGTCGCGCTCGGCCCAGGAATGCACGACGCAGCGCAACGTGACCTGCGAGCCGTCGACGCTGACGGAGAGCCGGCGGGCCTCGCGGTCGGCCTGGCGGGAAAGCGCGTCGTGAATCTTCTTTTCCACGTCGGCGGGGCTCAGCTTCGGCGTGACCTTCACGAGATTGGACACGCCGGTCACGCCCATGAGGTCGCGCACCGCGCCTTCGGCGGCGCTGCGCTGGTAGCCCCACTCGACTTCGCCCTGGAGCGTGAGCCAGCCCTTTTCGACCACGGGGCGGATCTTGCCGTCCGGCACCAGCACGTTCCATTCGAGCGCGCGCTCGGCCGCCATGGCGATGTCGGCGTCGGTGCGCTCATTGCCGAAGGGCAGCTTCACCGTCATTTCGACGGCCACCGCCTTCACGCCGTGCACGCGCTGCACGGCGCGCTCCGCGGCGTACTTCTCCGCGTGGCTGGAAAGGTGGCCGGTGAGGGTCACCACGCCGTCCTTGACGATCACGCCGATGTCGGAGGCCTTGAAAGCCGGGTCCCAGCTCAGTTCGGCCTGGACATCGTCGCGCAATTGGGTATCGGTCTTCATGGGAATTCCTTGCGGTCAGTGGTTGGAAAATCGGCGCGTCGCGCTGTCATCGAAACGGCCGTGCAATCCACTGTAGGAAGCAGCCCGCCCGGGTGCATTGCGCTGGATCAAGGCCGGCGCGGAATGCGCCAGGCGGCTCAGCCGATGTGCTCCAGCAGCAGGGCCTGCACCATGAAACGCCGGTTGTCGGCCAGGGAAGTCCCGTCGCCGAGCAGTTCGGCAAGCCGGACGGCCGGATGGTCTTCCATGGCGGCGCCGTCGAACACCGGAATGCCCGCGTGCTCGCCGATCTGCCGCACCAAGGCCGGGTCCATGTCCTGGCACTCCACGGCCTCGTAGAGGCGCCCGAGCATGCGGGCGGTGTGCCGTACCTCCTGCGGCGGGGTGTCGAGCGACAGGCTCGAGCGCATCGTGGCGACGCGCGCTCCCAACCGCTCCGCGGCATCGCAGAACAGCGCCTGCGCCGCATCGCAGGGGGTTTCGTACAGCAGCCCCAGATTCTTGCCGCGCAGCGGTTTGGGCGTGGTTCCCTCCAACGCAGCGCGCTGCAGCATGCGCGCCCGGCACAGCAGGCTCGCCACGTCCAGCGGGGAAAGCTGGGGCCCGGCCTCGGGCTCGCGGAATCGGTTCGGAAGGCGCATGGGAATGATCGGTATGTGACCCGTCGAGGCTAGTCAGACTGCTCGCACCGAACTTGATTCAGGTCAAGGCCGCGGCGCTGATACACGCCGGACACATTCGGTTCACCGAGCGTTACGCACCGATTCCGAGCGTTGTCTCTGCATTGCCGTCGGCTTCCTAGCATCCATCCATCGAAAGACACGCGACAGACAACCCAGGAGTTCCATATGCTCACGATTGCCACCAACGAGAAGACAGCAACGGCCATGACGGGCCAGCAGACGTCCGACAACCTCAGGCTGTTGGCCGAGCAGCTGAAGCCGCAGCGCCGTGTCGTGCATACGGGCGATGTGATCTACCAGGCCGGCGAGCGCTTCGGCAATCTCTACATCCTGAACTCGGGTTTCTTCAAGATCGTGAACCTCACGGCGGACGGCCGCGAACAGGTGGTCGGCCTGAAGTTCCGCGGCGACTGGCTTGGCTTCGACGGCATCGCCGATGGCAGCTATTCCTGCGACGCGGTAGCGATGGACACGGGCGAGATCTGGATGGTTTCCTACGAAGCACTGATGCGCGCCTGCGTCTCGCATCCTGCCTTGCTGCAGGTGTTGCACACCGCGATGAGCCGCGAGATCGCCCACGACCGCGATTCGCTGATGTCGGTCTGCACACTGCCGGCCGATGCGCGCGTGGCCGACTTCCTGCGTTATTGGGCCGAATCGCTGGCCGAGCGCGGCATGCGCACCGACCAGATCACCTTGCGCATGACCCGCGCGGAGATCGGCAACTACCTGGGCATGACGCTGGAAACCGTGAGCCGGGCACTGTCGCGGCTGGCGCGCGACAACGTCATCGGCTTTGCCGAGAAGGGCCGCCGCGACGTGCAGATTCCCGACGTGGGGGCGCTGTCGGCCTTCGTGCAGCGCTGCCTGGCGCCGGCACCCGCGATGCTGCAATGAACGGGCGCAGCCGCCGCGCTCAGGCGCGGCCGGCCATCACCCTGCAAATCGCCCGCGCGAGTTCGGAGCGCGTGTAGGGCTTGCGCAGCAACTCCCAATCCTGCGGGACCTCACGGTCCGCATCCAGCAACTCGGACGAAAAGCCCGACATCAGCAGCACCGCCATCTGTGGAAAGCGCTGTCGTGCCTCGGCGCCCAGCCGCGTGCCGCGCATGCCCGGGCCGAGCGCGATGTCGCTCAGGAGCAGATCGAAGGCGACGCCGCCGGCGTCCATCGCCATGAGTGCCTGCTCGCCCGTGGCGGCCGTGGTGATTTCGCAGCCCAGCGTTGTCAGGAAGGTGTGCACCACGTTGCGGACCTCGGCGTCGTCCTCCACCAGCATCACGCGCAGGCCTGGCGGGATGGTCTCGTCGGGGCGCTCCTCATCCTCGACGCCGGGCGGGTCGGCCGCTTCGAGCAGCGGCAGATACAGCCTCACCGTCGTGCCCTGGCCCGGCTTGCTGTCGATGACGATTCCTCCCCTGGACTGCTTGACGAAGCCATAGACCGTGCTCAGGCCCAGGCCCGTGCCGCGTCCGGCCTCCTTGGTGGTGAAGAAGGGCTCGAAGGCGCGCTCCTTCACTTCTTCGTCCATGCCGGTGCCGTTGTCGGCCACGGATATCGCCACGAAGCGGCCGTGGGCAGGGTTTTGCAAATCGCTGTGAGCGCTGTGCAGGACGGCCGGCAGCGCATCGCACATCTCGGTACGGAACCGAAGCATGCCGCCTTCAGGCATGGCGTCGCGCGCATTGATCGCGATGTTCAGCAGCGCCGACTCCAGTTGTCCGGGGTCCGCAAGCACCGGCGGGCAGCCGGGGGCGGTATCGATCTCGATCCCGATGCGCTGATCGAGCGTGCGGCGCAGCATGTCGGCCAGCGAATGCAGCAACGCATGGGTGTCCACCGCCATCGGCTGAAGCACCTGCCGCCTGGAAAACGCCAGCAGCTTGCCCGTGAGTTCGGCGCCGCGCCGCGAGGCGCGCGTGGCGGCGTTCACCAATTGCTGCGCGTAGGCGTCCTGCGCCAGCGCGGGCAGTTCCCCCAGCACCTGCAGGTTGCCCTGGATCACGGTCAGCAGATTGTTGAAGTCGTGCGCGATGCCGCCGGTGAGCTGGCCGACGCTTTCGAGCCGCTGCGCATGGTTGAGCGCCTCCTCGGTCTGCACGCGCTGCAGGCTGGTGGCGAGCAGGCTGGACAGCGACTCCAGGAAGCGCAACTCCTCGTCGCCGAAGCGCTTGGCCTCCTTCGAGCGCACCGACAGCATGCCGATCACTCGTCCCCGATCGGACAACGGCACCGCCAGCGCGCTGGTCAGGCCGGCGTCGAGGTAGGCCTGGGGCACCGCGAAGCGCTGCTCGGTGCGGTAGTCGGGCACCACGACAGGCCGGCCCTGTGAGAGCACGAAGCCAGGGGGCGTGTCGGGCCGGTTGGCCAGCCGCATCCCGACCTCCTCGCCCGCGATCAGGCCGACGCCGCTGGCCACGCGGAATTCAAGACGGTTGTTGTCGAGCAGCCAGACCACCGCCACTTCGACCTGCAGCGCCGTGGTGATGATCTCCGGCACATGCTTGAGCACCACCTGCAAGTCGCGCGTGTCGACGGCGAGGCGCCCCAACTGGGCGAGATGCTCGCTGTACCGGGCGCGCTGCAGTGCCTGCTTCACGCGGGGATAGGCGCCGATGTCGCGGATGGCCGCCACCACGAACGGCAGCCCGTGGTCCTGCAGCGGACTCAGCGCGATCTCGACCATGACCTCGCTGCCGTCCTTGCGCTTGGCCACCAGCTCCATGTGCGTGCCCATGGGACGCGGACGCGGGGCGCGGCCATACGCCTCCCGGTAGGACGCATGTCGCGGACGGATGCTGTCGGGCACCAGCACGTCCACGTTCAGCCCGACCAGTTCGTCGACGGTGTAGCCCATCAGCGCGGCGGCCGAGGGGTTGGCCAGCATGATGTGGCCCGATTGGTCCACCAGCAGCAGCGAATCCGGATAGGCGATGAAAAGCGAGCGGAACACGCTGCCTTCCTCGATGCCCGACGGCAGACCCGGGATGGGCAGCCGGCCGGGCCGCAAAGGCGGGGTGTTTCCGGAATCAGTCATTGGAAACGAGCGGTACCAGGATGTAGCCCGCGCCGCGCACCGACTTGATGAGCTGCGGGTCGTCCACATCGGCCTCGATCTTCTTGCGCAGCCGGCCGACCTGCACGTCGATCGTGCGGTCGAAGGGAGCCGCCTCGCGGCCGCGAGTCTGCTCGAGCAGGAAATCGCGCGACAGCACGCGGCCGGGGTGCCGGGCGAAGGCGCACAGGAGATCGAACTCGCCGCCCGTGAGCGGCACCTCTTCGCCCTGCGGGCTGTGCAGGCTGCGCGCGGCGGTGTCCAGCCGCCAGCCGGCGAAGCGCAACCGGTCGGGGGAGGCGGTGGCGGCCGCGGCCGGCGCGGCGGGCGCCTCCGGCGTCAGGCGCCGCAGCACCGCCTTGACCCGCGCGACCAGTTCGCGCAGGTCGAAGGGCTTGGTGACGTAGTCGTCCGCACCGACTTCCAGGCCCACGATCTTGTCCACGGCGTCGCCGCGGCCTGTGACGATGACGAGGCCGCAGCGCCAGTTTTCGCGGATGCGGCGGGCAATGGAGAAGCCGTCTTCGCCGGGCAGGCCCAGGTCGAGCAGCACGAGGTCCGCCGGGTCCGTGCCCATGAGCGTCGTCAGCGAGCGGCCGTCGTGGACCTGGGTGACCCGGAAGCCGTGGCCTTGAAGGTAGTTGGCCAGCAGCAGCGTGATGTCGACTTCATCGTCGAGCACCGCGATGTGGGAGGCTTGTTTCATGCGATGGCAGGAGGGAAATGGAATGCGGATGCCGTGGGCATCCTGTATCGCCGGGAGCGTAGCACGCATGCCGCGCCGCGGCACCCCCGGGATGGGTACCTCAGATGGCCAGCCAGGCCCGCAGCGCCGCGCGGCTGCCCACGCCCGCGCGGTCGTAGGCGTTGCGCAGGTGCACCCGCACCGTGGCCGGCGACAGGCCGAGCCGCAGGGCCACATCCTTGCTGGAATGCCCCGCGCAATACAGCCGCGCGATTTCGGCCTGCCGCGGCGTGAGGGTGGCGACGCCGTCGCGCGAGGGGCGACGGCGCAGCGCGACGCGCAGGCCGCTGTCGTCGCGGCCGACCTCGATCGACCAGCCGGCGGCCTCCAGCCGCCGCAGCGCCCCGCGCCTGCCCGACAGCCAGGCATCGGGCAGGCGCGGCGAGGTCGCGCCCGCCAGTTCCGCAAGCGCAGGCCAGGCTGCGCAGAAGGCGCGGTTGGCAAACAGCACCCAGCCCTGCGAGTCGGTGAGGGCCAGCGGCTGCGCCTCCTCGTCCAGGCCCTGGCGGGCATGCGCGTACAGCCGGTTGACCAGCATGGCCTCGCGGATCTGCGGTGTGAGTGCGGTCAGAGCGCGCGCATCGCGCTCGGTGTGCGCCGGTGAACCCGGGCCACGGTTGAGGTAGAGGTGCACGAAGGTGTCGCTGCCCTCGAAGGGAATCGCCACGCCCATCTGGTGGACGATGCCGTGGCGCGACAGGAATTCGCGCCATGCCGGTGGCGTCTGCTTCCAGCGCGGGTCGTCGTCGTTGGCGAATGCGGCCTGCTCGGGCTGTGCGCGCATGGCGAAGGTGATGAAGTCCAGCTCCGCACCGTTGATGCGGTTCCATTGCTCGCTCATCGCGGCCAGGTCGTAGCCGATGCCCACCGACGAGACGAAGCTGCGCGGATGCCAGGTGTTGATGGCGCCATGGTCGGCACGGAATTCATCCAGCAGGCGGCGCAGCAGCTCATGCTGGAAGCGTTCGCTGCCGGTGGTGCGGGCCAGCCGCAGCAGCGGCAGCGGCTCGGCGCCGGAAGAGGTCAAGGCGGCTGGATCGGAGGGTGACGTCCGTGGAGGCATGGCGCGCGGGCTGTGCACAAGGGGCGGGCAGGGCCGGGCAGGCGGGGGCGCCGCAGGCTACCACAAAGCGTGGTAGGGGCAAGGCGCTTCGCGCACGCAGCATCGCCGTGTTGGCCCACGGAGCCGCTTCAGCGAGGAGAAACCATCATGCAACGTCATCCATCACCGCGCCTGCTGACTGCGGCCTCGGCGCTATGCGCACTGCACCTTTGCACGCCGCACGCGCAGGCGCAGGTGCTCAATCCCAACGTGTGCCCGGGCGGCACGCTCTACAGCAGCCGCGACGAAGGCGCCTACTCCGGCTTCAGCACGGCCCGCGACGTGGTGCAAGCCGACTGCCAGAGCAACATCGCCGGCGGCGCCGAGTCGCAGGCCGGCATCGACCTGACGTCGGGCAACACGGCGATCGGGCGATCGGCCACGGCCAGCGGCGGCTCGGCTTCGGCCTACGGGCTCCGTGCCCAGGCGGCGGCCAACGGCGCCACTGCGATAGGCCTCTCCAGCAAAGCCAGCGCGAATTCGGCCACCGCGATCGGCTCCTTCACCGAGGCCAGCGCCGGCTCGGCCCTGGCGGTGGGCAACGTCGCCAAGGCCAGCGGGGAGTCATCGGTCGCCCTGGGCTACCGCAGCGCGGCGTCGGCCGTGGAGGCGGTGTCGATCGGCGCGGACAGCGCGGCCAGCGCGGAGCGGGCGGTCGCGGTGGGCAACGACAGCCAGGCGAGCGGCGTGCGCGCCAGCGCCTTGGGCGTCAACAGCAAGGCCCGCGACGAACGCAGCGTGGCTGTCGGCGCCGACAGCGATGCCAGCGGCTACGGCAGCGCGGTGCTGGGTTCGGCGGCGCGCGCGTCCGGCTACGGCGCCCTGGCGCTGGGCTATGCCAGCTTCGCCAATGCCGACGGCGCGCTGGCGATGGGCCGCAGTGCATTGGCCAGCGGCCTGGGTTCCATGGCCCTGGGGGCGCTCAGCGAGGCGCGGGGGCAGAACTCGGTGGCCATCGGCGCCCAGAGCAGCGACGGCGGCCGCAGCGACGTGGTGTCGTTCGGCAGCCCGGGCAGCGGGCGCACGCTGACCAACGTCGCGGGCGTCGAGGCCAGCGGCCAGGTCAGCGCCGGCTCGCTGTCCGTCGGCGGGGGCGCGGTGGTGATCGGGCGGCTGGTCACCCAGGGCGGCATCGACAACCGCGGCGCCGGCATCGCCAATGCAGGGCGCATCGGCGGCGTCACCGCGGGCGATGTCAGCGCCACATCCACCGATGCCGTCAACGGCGCTCAGCTCCATGGCGTGCGCACCACTGCCGAACAGGCCCTGACCCTCGCGACCACGCAGGGCTCGCAGGTGATCGACATGACGCAGCAGCTGCAGTCGCACACCACGCGGATCCAGGCGCAGTCGGTGCAGCTGCAGGCAGTGGTGAACGGCCAGCTGGGCGTGTGCACCGTGGACGGTGGCGCGCTGCGCTGTTCGGTGGCCGGGCAGGCCGCTGCCACCGCCACCGGGATGGGCGCCGTCGCGGTGGGCATCGGTGCCTCGGCGCAGGGCGACGGGGCGCAGGCGATCGGGCGCAATGCGCAGGCGCTCCATGCGGGTTCGCTGGCCATCGGCGACGGCGCGCGGGCGCTGGCCGACCCGACCGTCGCCATCGGTGCGGGTTCGCTGGCCAACGGGGCCAACGCGGTGGCGCTGGGCGCGAACGCGCAGGCACTGGCGCCCGAGTCGGTGGCGCTCGGCCAGGGCTCGGTGGCCGACCGGCCCTCCACGGTAAGCGTGGGCAGCGCGGGCGCGCCGCGCCAGGTCGCCAACGTGGCCCCGGGCACCCTGCCCACGGACGCCGTCAACCTCTCGCAGCTGGAACGCTCGAGCGCACAGCTCGGCGCCCAGGTGCAGTCCGTGCGCGAGTTCGCGGCGCGCGGCATCGCGCAGGCCATGGCCATGCCCTCGGTGCCGATGCTGCAGGCCGGCCGCCGGTGGGTGGGTGCGGCGGCCGCGAACTACGCGGGCCAGAGCGCGGTCGGTGTGGGCTTCGCGTACCAGTTCGACGAGCACTGGCAGATCGGCGGTGGCCTGTCCGTCGCCACCGGCTCCGGCGCGCAGGTCGGAGGACGGGTGCAAGCCGGCTATCAGTGGTAGCACTGGCGGGCCGGGCGCCGGCTAGCCCTTCCAGCGCCACGTCTCGATCTCGGGCATGTCGCGGCCATGGCGGGTGATGTAGGCCCGGTGCTCCAGAAGCCTGTCGCGCAGGTGCTGCTGCACATGGCCCGTGCTGTCGCAAAGCCTGGGGGTGCGCGAGATGGCATCGGCCGCCAGGTGGAACCGGTCCAGCCGGTTGAGCACCGTCATGTCGAAGGGCGTGGTGGTGGTGCCTTCCTCGCAATAGCCGTGAACGTGGAAGCCGGGGTGGTTGCGCCGCTTGTAGATCAGCCGGTGGACCAGCGCAGGGTAGCCGTGGAACGCGAAGATCACGGGCCTGTCGGTGGTGAAGATGGCGTCGAACTCCTCGTCCGCGATGCCGTGGGGATGCGCCGAGGGCGACTGCAGCGCCATCAGGTCGACCACGTTCACCACCCTCACCTTCAACTGCGGCACTTCGTCGCGCAGCAGGTCGACGGCCGCCATCGTCTCCAGCGTGGGCACGTCGCCGGCGCAGGCCATCACCACGTCGGGCGCGCCACCTTCGTCGTTGCTCGCCCAGTCCCAGATGCCGAGGCCCGCGGCGCAGTGGCGCGTCGCGGCGTCGATGTCCAGCCACTGCGGCGAGGGCTGCTTGCCGGCCACGATCACATTCACGTAATCGCGGCTGCGCAGGCAGTGGTCGGTCACCGAGAGCAGGGTGTTGGCGTCCGGCGGCAGGTACACGCGCACGACCTCGGCCTTCTTGCTGACCACGTGGTCCAGGAAGCCCGGGTCCTGGTGGCTGAAGCCGTTGTGGTCCTGCCGCCAGACGTGGCTGGTCAGCAGGTAGTTCAGCGAGGCGATGGGCCGGCGCCAGCCGATGCCGCGCGACACCTTCAGCCACTTGGCATGCTGGTTGAACATCGAGTCGATGATGTGGATGAACGCCTCGTAGCAGGAGAAGAAGCCGTGCCGGCCGGTCAGCAGGTAGCCTTCGAGCCAGCCTTGGCAGAGATGTTCGCTCAGCACCTCCATCACGCGGCCGTCGGGCGAGAGATGGTCGTCTCCCGGAAGAATCTGCGCGCTGGTGGTGCGCTGTGTCACCTCGAACAGCGCGCCGAGCCGGTTCGATGCGGTTTCGTCCGGCCCCATGACCCGGAAGTTGCCCGCATCCGCGTTCAGCCGCATCACCTCGCGCAGGAACTCGCCGGCCACGCGCGTGGCCTCGGCGTCGGTGGCGCCGGGTGCATCGAGCGCCACCGCATGCGCGCGATAAGGCGGCATCGCCAGATCCTTCAGCAGCAGGCCGCCGTTGGCGTGCGGGTTGGCGCTCATGCGGCGGGCGCCCCGCGGCGCGAGTGCGGCGATCTCCGCACGCAGGGTGCCGGCCGCGTCGAACAGTTCCTCGGGGCGGTAGCTGCGCAGCCAGTCCTCCAGCAGGCCGATGTGCTCGGGCTTGGCGCGGAAGTCGGCCAGCGGCACCTGGTGCGCACGGAAAGTGCCTTCGATCTGCAGGCCGTCGACCCGGCGCGGTCCGCTCCACCCCTTGGGCGAGCGCAGCACGATCATCGGCCAGCGCGGCCGCTCGCGGAAGCCGCTCTCGCGCGCCTGCGCCTGGATCGACCGGATCCGGTCGAGCGCGCTGTCGAGCACCTGCGCCATCAGCGGATGCATCAGCGCCGGATCGTCGCCCACCACGAAGTACGGCTCGTGTCCGTAGCCGCGCAGCAGCTGGACCAGCTCCTCGTCGCCGATGCGCGCAAGCACGGTCGGGCCGGCGATCTTGTAGCCGTTGAGGTGCAGGATCGGCAGCACCGCGCCGTCGCGCGCGGGGTTCAGGAATTTGTTGGAGTGCCAGCTCGCCGCGAGCGCGCCGGTCTCGGCCTCGCCGTCGCCGATCACGCAGCAGGCCAGCAGCGTGGGGTTGTCGAACACCGCGCCATAGGCGTGGAGCAGCGAATAGCCCAGCTCCCCGCCTTCGTGGATCGAACCGGGTGTTTCCGGCGAGACATGGCTCGGAATGCCGCCCGGAAAGGAGAACTGGGTGAACAGCCGGCGCAGGCCGATGGCGTCCTGCCCGATGGCCGGATACACCTCGCTGTAGGTGCCCTCGAGGTAGGTGTTGGCGACCACGCCCGGTCCGCCATGGCCCGGGCCCGCGATGAAGATCGCGTCGAGATCGCGGGCATTGATGGCGCGGTTCATGTGCGCGTAGATGAAGTTCAGGCCAGGGGTGGTGCCCCAGTGCCCCAGCAGGCGCGGCTTGATGTGCGAAAGCGTGAGCTTCTCGCGCAGCAGCGGGTTGTCCATGAGGTAGATCTGGCCGGCCGAGAGGTAGTTGGCGGCGCGCCACCAGGCATCGAGCAGCCGGAATTCGCTCGGGACCGCCGGTGTGGATGAGGAGACCATGTCGGGCCGCTTTCTTGATGGAAGAGCGCCACAGTATGCGGAGCCGGCCGTGCATCGGCTTGCGCTCGGTCAATGTTGATCCCGCGCAAGCCCGTCGCGCCGCCGCGGCTTCAGCATTCGTTCCTGCAGGCCTTGGCCGAGAGGACACACCATGAGCACCGAGATCACATTTCCGCTGGCACTGTGCAAGGCGCAGTGGAGCATCTGGCTGCATGCGCTCGAAATGCTGGAGACCATCGGTTCCAGCGCGCTGCAGCGTGGCATCGAGGAGACCCGCGCCGGGACGGATGCGGTCATGCGCGCCGAGGACTGGCAAGCGCTGGCCCTGGCGCCGCTGCACGCGTTCTGGCCCGATGCCGCCGTCGGAACACGGCAGGAACGGGCCTTGAGCGCAGCGCCGGAAAACAAGGCCGCTCAGGCGCACGCGGCAGATGCCCCGGCCTCCCGTAACGACGTGGTGCACGACGCGCTGTGCACCCTTCACACGGCGCTGGCTGCTGGATCGGCGCCGCGCCGATCCAGGCCCAAGGCCCCGGTGGCCACGGCGCGAGGAAAGGCATGACGCTCCCGACCATCGCCGTTCACCTGGACCACACCGAGCGTTGCGAGGTCCGCACCCTTCTGGCGGCACGGCTCGCCAGGCGGCATTCCAGCCATCTCGTGGGCATGGTCACACATGGCGGGGATCCGCGCGTCAGCGGTGATGTGCCGGACTGGAACGCATCCAAGATCAACCTCCCTCTGTCTTGCTGCGGATTTCATTCTTCGGGCGTGCCTTCGGACGCGCCTTGACCCGCGTCAAGCGGTGCGTTGAGTCAGCGTGTGCAGGCCAGCGGAGTCACGCACGATGAGCCTGTTTTGCAGCGTGGTCAGGCCCTCGGTGCGGCGCGCGGCACGTTCGGCGGCCTGCCGCTGGGCTTCGTCTGCGACCTCGCCGCGCAAGGTCACGACGCCGTTCTCCACGCACACGTCGACGTCGCATGCGTTGACGGCAGGGTCCCAGTTGAGCTGGGCGAAGACGTCGTGCCTGAGTTGAATGTCCGGGTTCATGGCGATCCTTTCGGAAAAAGCAGGCGACCGAAATCAGGTCTTCTCGGCGCCCGCGGGGCGGGTGGCACGCTTCATGGCTTCGAGCGTGCGGGCAGAGGCGTCCGCAGCGGCCTTGGCGGCGGCGCGGGTGGCTTCCTCGGCCTTGTCGAGTGCCTCGCGCGTCGCACGCGCGGCCTTCTCGGCCTCTTCCTTGCTCGCCTGCGCGGAGCGTGCGACCGACTCCTCGGCCCTGGCAAGCGCTTCACTGGTCGCGGCGGCTGCCTTGCGGCCTTCTTCCTGGGCGGCGCGCGCGGCGTCCTTGCTTTCATCGAGCGCGCGGGCGCTCGCGGCGGCGGTCTTTTCCTCCACCCGGGTGGCGGCCTGCGCGGCCTTTTGCGCGGCGCGGCGGATGCCCTCGGCCACGGCACGCGACACCTTGCCCGCACCGACCTTGCCTTTCTCCGCCGCGTCCCTGGCGGCGTCGGCGGCCTTGCGGGCCGCCCGTTCCGCATCCTGTGCGGCCCTGTGGGCGGCATCACGGGTCTTTTTCTGCATCGCGCTTTCGGGCGGAGTCAGCTGGGCGGGGGCCGTGTAGTCGGCTGCGAAAGCCGTGGCGCTGAGCGCGATGGCGATCGGCGCCAGCAAGGTGCGAAGCGGGTGGGTGCTTGTCATGGGGGTCTCGCTTGAATGAAGGTTGGAGGGGAGCGGCCCGTGGAATGCTCAATCGGCCGCTTCCATGCGCACCAGCAGCACCGGCACGGCACTGCCCCTGACGACGCGCTCCGCGTCGCTGCCCAGCGCCAGCCGGCCCAGGCCACGGCGGCCATGGGTGCCCATCACGATCAGGTCGCAGGCGGTCTTGGCGGCCTCGTCGATCACGGCATCGGCCACGCGGCCCTGCGTGATCTCGCGCAGCACGGTCTGCGCCTGCACATCGGCCGCCGTGGCCTCCGACAAGGCCTTCGTCAGCACCGATTCGCCGTACTGGCGCATCTGCTGCATGCCGGCCTCGAAGCTGGAGATCGTCGACAGCTCCACGAGCATCGGGAAATCGTCGATGACATGAATCAGGCGCAACTTGCTCCCGAGCGCGGAAGCCAGGCGGATGGCCTCCCGCAGGCCGCGGTCGGCCGTGGCGCTGCCGTCCACCGGGACCAGGATGTGCGCGTACAGGGACATGGCGTTCTCTCCTTGGGGCCGCATGGAACACTTGCCTGCCGCCGGCCTAGCGCGACGGGCAGGTGCATTCTTCGGCCGCGCGGACAAAGCGGACTTGCGCCACGTCAACATCGCTCGAACTCACCGGCGGCTTGATGCGCGTCAAGCGGGCACGAAAGGGTGCGCGACACAGTGGATGCACACCGATTCGATCCGATCGGAGCCACGACTGGAGCCCGCCATGTATTCACGCATTCTTGTTCCCCTGGACGGCAGTCCGACCTCGCTGGCAGGGCTGGACGAGGCCATCCGCCTGGCCCGGATCGAGGGATCGACGCTTCGGCTGCTGCACGTCGTGGACGAACTGAAGTACGCCTGGAGCTTCGACAGCCTCGCGGGCTGCGGCAGCGATCTGATCCCGCTGATGCAGGAGGCCGGCGAACAGATCCTGCGCAGCGCCCCGGTACCCGTGCTGCTGGTGCATGCGCCGCGCGCGGGAGCCGTCGCACCGGCGGCCTCCCGCGTCGCGGCCAAGGCCTGAGCCTTCGCAAGCCGCCGGGGCAGCCCGTTTCAGGTGCTGTGCAATCCTGTCTGCCGCACCCGACGCTCGAGCAGTTCGAAGATGCCCATGCCGGCCAGCATCGCGGCCACGAAGACCAGGGCCTTGGGCTCGCCCATTCCGAGGGCGACAAGCCCGGGCCCGGGGCAGAAGCCGGCAACGCCCCAGCCCACGCCGAAGAGCAGGCTGCCCAGGACAAGGCGGCGATCGATGCGCCGCGCGGAGGGCACGCGCATCTGCACGCCCAGGATCGACAGCGTGCGGCGCCGGGCCGCCAGGAAACCGACCATGGCGACGGCGATGGCACCGGCCATCACGAAGGCGAGCGAGGGATCCCATGCGCCGGCCAGGTCGAGGAAGCCCAGCACCTTGGCCGGATTGGCAATCCCGGAGACGATCAGCCCGAGGCCAAAGACCAGGCCGGCGAGCAACGAAGCGAGAGCAATCATGGCAATCTCCTCAGGTGCCGAACAGATGGCGCACCACGAACACCGTCGCAAAGCCGGCGCCCATGAACGCCGCCGTGGCCACGAGCGAGCGAGGCGACAGGCGGGACAGGCCGCAGACCCCGTGGCCGCTGGTGCAGCCCGCCCCGTATCGGGTGCCCACGCCCACCAGCAGTCCGGCCAGGATCAACGCGCCGTAGTCCGCATCGATGCGAACACTCGGCAGCGCCGCGAAAAGCAGATAGACGCACGGCGCGCCGACCAGTCCGAGCAAGAAGGCGACACGCCAGGCGACGTCGCCACGGGACGGCCTGAGCAGGCCGCCAAGCACGCCGCTGATACCGGCGATGCGCCCGTTCAGAAGCACGAACATCGCCGCGGCGAGGCCGATGAGCGCGCCCCCGGCGAGCGCGGCGAGCGGCGTGAAATGGGCCCAGTCGATGGACATCATTCCTCCTTGGGACAGTAGAGGCGGTAGAGAACCGCGAGGATTTCCAGCATCGCCGGGTCGGCCACGCTGTAGAAGATGTTCTTGCCCTCGCGACGTGTGTCGACCACGCCTTCGTTGCGCAGCACGCCCAGCTGCTGCGACAGCGTGGGCTGGTGGATGCCCAGCTTCTGCTCCAGGTCGCTCACGCACATCTCGCCCTGGGACAGCTGGCACAGCAGCAGCAGGCGGTCTTCGTTGGCCAGGAGCTTGAGCGCTGCGACCGCACGGCCGGCGGCACTGCGCAGCGCTTCGGGATCGATGGTCATGGGGGAGGAGGAATTCATGGCTTTCCGATTTCAATTTCTGGCGATATATTATATTTAAATATATATTGTTTTCGACCCCACAGGACATCCATGGATGGAGCCCCATGACAACGCGCACGACGACCCAAGGTTTCTTCGATCCCGCGACATGGACGATTTCCTATGTCGTGTGGGAACACGCAACGAGGCACGCCGCCGTCATCGACCCGGTGCTGGACTACGACTTCAAGTCCGGGCACACGCGCACGGTGTCGGCCGACAGGCTGCTCGCCCACGTCAGGGACCATGGCCTGCAGGTCGACTGGATCCTGGAGACCCATGCACACGCCGATCACCTGTCCGGCGCCCGCCACGTCCAGGCGCAGGTGGGAGGGCGAATCGCCATCGGCGAGAACATCCGTGTCGTCCAGTCGACCTTCAAGAAGCTTTTCAACTTCGAGCAGGGGTTCTTGCCGGACGGCAGCCAGTTCGATCATCTGTTCAAGGACGGCGAGGTCTTCAGGATCGGCGAGGTCGAGATCACCGCGCTGGCGGTGCCGGGCCACACGCCGGCCGACATGGCGTATCTGGTGGACGGTGCCGTCTTCGTCGGCGACACGCTTTTCATGCCCGATGTCGGCAGCGCCCGTGCCGACTTTCCCGGCGGTGACGCCCGGCAGCTCCACGCGTCGATGCGCAGGCTGCTGGACCTGCCGCCCGACACCGTCATGTACGTCTGCCACGACTACCCGCCCGCGTCGCGGCAGGCCTGCTGGCAGACCACGGTGGCGAAGCAGCGCGCGCACAACATCCACGTGCGCGACGGCATCGGTGTCGACGAGTTCGTGGCGATGCGCACGGCCCGGGACGCGACTCTGGAGGTGCCGACGCTCATTCTTCCGTCGATCCAGGTGAATGTGCGCGGCGGGCGCTTTCCTCCCGCCGACGACAACGGCGTCTCCTACCTTCGCATCCCATTGAATGCACTCCCGCTGCCTTGACCTGCGTCAAGGTCCCGGCCGGGCGCGGTCCGCAGAATGCTGCGCACTGTTCATGAGGTACGAATGCAATCCTTGCTCTATTCCGGCGTGTTTGATCTTCCCTGGTGGGGTGCGGTGCTGGTCGCGCTGGCGCTCACGCACGTCACCATCGCGTCGGTCACCATCTTCCTGCACCGCCACCAGGCGCATCGCGCGCTCGAGCTGCACCCCGTGGCCAGCCATTTCTTCCGCTTCTGGCTGTGGCTGACCACCGGCATGGTGACCAAGGAATGGGCCGCCGTGCACCGCAAGCACCACGCCAAGTGCGAGACCCCCGAAGACCCGCACAGTCCGCAGGTGTACGGCCTCAACCGGGTGCTGTGGGGCGGTGTGTTCCTCTATGTGCGCGAGGCGGCGCATGCCGAAACACTCGAGCGCTATGGGCACGGAACGCCCGACGACTGGATCGAACGGCGCCTCTATTCGAGATACAAGATCCTCGGCATCGTGCTGATGGGCGCAGTGGACATGGCGCTGTTCGGCGCGGTACCGGGCGCCCTCATTCTGCTCACGCAGATCGCTTGGATCCCGTTCTGGGCGGCCGGCGTGGTCAACGGCATCGGCCACTACTGGGGCTACCGCAACTGGCCGGCGATGGACGCCAGCACCAACATCTCGCCGATCGGCATCCTGATCGGCGGGGAGGAACTGCACAACAACCACCATGCCTTTCCTTCCTCGGCCAAGCTGTCGAGCAAGTGGTTCGAGTTCGACATCGGCTGGCTCTACATCCGCGTGCTCCAGGCCCTGGGCCTGGCGAAGGTGAAACATGTGGCGCCGAGCCCGCGCCTCGTGGCGCCCAAGGCCGACATCGACCTTGCCACCGTGCAGGCCGTCATTCGCTGCCACTACGACGTGCTGTCGAACTACACGCGCTCGCTGAAGAAGGCCTGCGTCGCCGAACTCGAGCGCCTGCGCCGCATGTCGCCGGAGGCCGCGCGCGCCCTGAAGACGGTCAAGCCGCTGCTCGGCAAGGACCAGGGGGTGCTGGGCCCGTCACGGCAACAGCAGGTGATGCAGGCGTTGAACGCATCGCAGGTGCTGGCCACGATGTATGCGATGCGCGGGGAGTTGACCGCCTTGTGGAGCCGATCCGCAGCCACCGGCGAACAGCTCGCAAGGCAACTGCAGGACTGGTGCCAGCGCGCCGAGGCGAGCGGCATCGCCCCCCTGGCGGACTTCTCCCGACGCCTGCGCTCCTATGCCTGAACGAAGCTGAATCCCGGGAGGTGCGAATGAAGCCCGTGCCGTTGCTCTGCGCCCTGTGCGCCGCGCGGCGAGCGCGCTGGAAACCTTGCCATTCGCGAGCGCGTACTGGGCCGAGCCCCGAGCTTACGCTTGATGCAGCGCAACGCACCGGCTCGGCGAGATGCCTACGATCAGTGTCTGGCTCGGGCCGCCGCCGGATCGCTCACGTTCCGGCAGGCACGCTCCATGGAGGCATCCACCATGTTTGAAACACTCTATCGGCTGTCCCTTGCAAGGTTTCCGGTCAACGTGGCGGACCAGCGGCAGATCGAGAACCTCAGGAAGCTCGATGCGGCGGGATACGTTCGCGCCTTCATTCCCCCTCCGCATGTCGATTGCGACGACTGCATGCGCCAGGATCCGGCGACCGTTCTCGGCATCACGCCGCAGGGGTGGTCGATCCTCGGACGCGGTTCGAATTCGGAAAACTCGCACAGGCGAGGCCGCGGTCTGATCGACGGCCCCTGAACGGCTTTCCTTGCGCTATCTCAAGGAATGCGCGCTCGGATGCACCTAACGTAGGGCCATGAAAGCACTCGTCTACCAAGGCCCCGGCCTCAAGTCGCTCGAAGACCGTCCCAAGCCGCAGATCCAGGCAGCGGGCGACGCCATCGTGCGGATTCTCAAGACGACCATCTGCGGCACCGACCTGCACATCCTCAAGGGTGACGTGGCGACCTGCACGCCGGGCCGCATCCTCGGGCACGAGGGGGTGGGTGTCGTGGAGGCCGTCGGCGACGGCGTGACGGCCTTCCATCCGGGCGATCATGTGCTGATCTCGTGCATCTCGTCGTGCGGCAAGTGCGAGTACTGCCGGCGCGGCATGTATTCGCACTGCGCCACCGGCGGCTGGATCCTGGGCAATACCATCGACGGCACGCAGGCCGAGTACGTGCGCATCCCGCATGCGGACACCAGCCTCTATCCGATACCGCCGGGCGCGGACGAGGAGGCGCTGGTGATGCTCAGCGACATCCTGCCGACCGGCTTCGAGTGCGGCGTGCTCAACGGCAAGGTCGCGCCCGGCAGCACGGTGGCGATCGTGGGGGCGGGCCCGATCGGGCTGGCCACGCTGCTCACCGCCCGGTTCTATTCGCCTTCGCAGCTCATCCTGATCGACCTGGACGACGGCCGTCTCGAGGTCGCGCGCCGCTTTGGCGCGACGCACACGATCAACAGCGCCGACGGCAGGGCGGCCGAGGCCGTGCTCGCGCTCACGGGCGGGCGTGGCGTGGACGTGTCGATTGAGGCGGTTGGCATACCGGCCACCTTCGTGCTTTGCCAGGACATCGTGGCGCCCGGCGGCACCATCGCGAATATCGGTGTTCACGGGCATCCAGCGGAACTTCATCTGGAGCGGCTGTGGTCGCAGAACATCGCGATCACCACGCGGCTGGTCGACACGGTGTCGACACCGATGCTGCTGAAGACGGTGCAGTCGCGCAAGGTGGATCCGAAGTTGCTGATCACCCACAGGTTCAGGCTCGACCAGGTCCTGGAGGCCTACGACACCTTCGGTCGCGCGGCCGAGACGCATGCGCTGAAAGTGATCATCGAGGCGTAGGCCCGCGCGGCTGCCGCTCCGGAAGGCAATAAGAAGACTGATTCTCTTTGGCATCCCGGGCACATTGCGACGCGCTTCTTTGCTCCGGCGCTCAACCTGCTTACCCTTGGCGCAGTCGTGTGGTGGCTGCTGTTCGCCATGATGGTGGTAGGACGAGCCCGGCTTTCGCAGGCTGCCCGGGCGCTCTGCACGCTGACTGCCAATTCTCATGAAATCATTCCACTACCGCGCGCACGCCGAGCGCCATCGCACCGAACACATCGGCTGGCTGCGCGCCGCCGTGCTGGGCGCCAACGACGGCATCATCTCCACCGCCAGCCTTGTCGTGGGCGTCACCGCCGCCCACGCCAGCCACGAGGCCATCCTGACGACCGCCATCGCGGGGCTGGTCGCGGGCGCGATGTCGATGGCCGCCGGCGAGTTCGTGTCGGTGCATTCGCAGGCCGACACCGAGAAGGCCGACCTCGAGCGCGAGCGCATCGAACTCGCCACGGAGCCGGACGCGGAGCACCGGGAACTCACGGCGATCTACGTGCGGCGCGGTCTTGAGTACAAGCTCGCGCAGCAGGTCGCCGCGCAGCTCATGGCCCACGACGCGCTCGGGGCGCACGCGCGTGACGAACTCGGCATCTCGGAAACGCTCAGCGCACGGCCGTTGCAGGCCGCGCTGGCCTCGGCGGCGAGTTTTTCCGTGGGCGCCGCACTGCCCCTCGTGGTGGTCGCATGTGCGCCTTCCGGCGCGCTCCTGCCCTGGACCGTGTGCACCGCGATCGCATTCCTCGCCTTGCTGGGGGCTGCGGCCGCCAGGATCGGGGGCACGCCGATCGCGCGAAGCGTCTGGCGCGTGGCCTTCTGGGGCACGCTGGCCATGGGAGTCACCGCCGGCGTGGGAGCCCTGTTCGGCGTGCAGGCGTGAGCCCCGCGGCTTCGCGGCCGCGCGAGCCGCAACCGAGATGACGCCGGCTTGATCGCCGTCAATGCCGCGTTGCTCTCACGGCATGAACATCAGCCCTGCCGTCCATCCACTGCGCCGCTTGCGGTGCGCCATTCCGCGGGGCACGCATGAATTTCAAGACCATCCTCGTTCACCTGGATCACTCGCTCAGGAGTCCCGTGCGCGCCGCCATGGCCGCCCGTTGGGCGCGGGCGCACGAGAGCCATCTTGTCGGGCTCCTGCCTTCGGGGCTGTACGACGGCATCATTCCCGCCGGTGCCATCGCCACCGGCATGACCGACTACATCGCGGAATCCAGCGACTATCTGCGACGGCGCGCCGAGGCCGTCGCCCGGGAATTCAGGACGGACATCGCCAGATCGGGGCCGCTGTCGTACGAGGTGCGCATGGTCGACGATGTGGCGGCCGACGCCGTGGTGCGGTACGGGCGCGCGAGCGACCTGGTCGTGCTCGGTCAAAGCGACGCGTCGAACCGGGGCGACACCACGACCCGCGGGTTGGCCGAGGACGTGCTGATGGAGGTGGGGCGGCCGGTGCTGGTCGTGCCTTCGGCCGGTGTCTTCGAGGGCCGCCCCAGGACCATCGTCGCGGCGTGGGACGGCTCGCGCGAATCCGCCGTCGCGCTTCGCTCGGCGTTGCGGGCGCTGCGCCAGGCGGCGCGCGTCACGCTCATTTCGCTGCGCCACCCGCACGACGAAGACAACACGCAACGGCTGCTGCTGTCGGACATGATCCAGTTCCTGCTGCGCCACGGCGTGCAGGCGCGTGCTGAATCCGAGGTGACCGAGATCGACATCGCCGATGCGCTCCTGTCGCGGCTTTCGGACCTGGGTGCCGACCTGCTCGTGATGGGCGGCTACGGTCATTCGCGCCTGCGCGAGCGAGTGCTGGGTGGCGTGACGCGGCAGATACTCGCGCAGATGACCGTGCCGGTCCTTATCGCGCATTGAACCGCCCGGCGTGGGCCTGCCGGCGCAGTTGGCCGCGCCGCGCCGCGCACGCCACGCTGCGCTCCCGTGTGGCTGAGCGCGCTGCGCCCCGCTGACGACGAATCACTGGCTGGCAAGCATCCCGCTCGGCAGCGTGAAGTGCTCGGACTCGGCCTTCGCGCTCTCGGGCGCACGGACCAGCAGCACCGGCACCGGCGACATGCGCAGGATGTGTTCCGCGCTGCTGCCCATGACCCAGCGGCCGATTCCACGCCGGCCGTGCGTACCGATCACGATCAGATCGGCCTTCGACGACACCGCTTCGGCGATCACCTGGTCATGCACGGCACCCCTGAAGCTGTCGAGCAGCACGGCGTCGGACGCGACACTTGCTGCGGCGGCTTCGGCGCGCGCGTCCTCGAGCAGCTTCCTGGCATCCTTGCGCAGTTCCTCGAGCCAGTTGCCGGCGTAGCCGGAATAGGCATCCATGGCCAGTGCGAACGACAGCTCGTCGATGACGTGGACGAGGCGCAGGCGCCCGCCGGTGAGCTTCGCGAGGCGGATGGCTTCGGCCCGGCCCCGGGCGGACGTGGAACTGCCGTCGATGGGAACAAGAATTTTCTGGTACATGGCAAGACTCCGATGGGCTGATGGGATCGGTCCAGTATCCGGACGGAGCTGCCGCGCGGATTGACATGCATCAAGCGAGAGGCCCGCCCAGGGCCCGTCCTTGATCTGGAGCAACCCCGCGCACTGCCGAACGCGCGACCCTGCGGGCATGCACAGGAAGCCCCCCATGATCCACGCCACCACCCGCATCATTCGCCAGGAGCATGCCGCGCTTGCGGCCATGCTTCGCTCCATCGTCATGCTGCTCGAACAGCACCGCAAGAAAGGCACACTGCCCGATTTCGCGGCACTGCGGGCCATGCTCTTCTACGTCGACGAGTTTCCCGAGAAGCGGCATCACCGCAAGGAAACCGACCTGCTTTTCCCCAAGCTGCGCGCCAGGACGCCGATGTCGCGCGAGCTGATGGACCGGCTCGACAGCGACCATGCCTGGGGCGAGCGCCGGATCCGCAACGTCGAACATGCGCTGCTGGCGTTCGAGATGCTGGGCGAGCCGCGGCGCGAGGCCTTCGAAAGCGCGGTGAACGACTATGTGGACTTCTACCTGAACCACATGGCCCTGGAGGAGCGGGAGATCCTGCCCCTGGCCGAGCGCGTGCTGACCGAGAACGACTGGCGCGACCTGGACGAGGCCTTCTCGCAGAACCGGGATCCGCTGACCGGACACGTGGCGGATCTCGAATACAACGCGCTCTTCACGCGCATCGTGAACATCGTGCCTGCGCCCATCGGCCTGGGGCCGGAGCTATAGGGCCTGTACGTGCGCGTGCGCGCGTCGCTGAAAATCCCATATCCGGGTGATTGATGTTCAGGCGCAGGCCCTCCATGATGCGCGCCATGTACCTGAATCCCCTGACTGCCGGCCTGCCGGCCGCAGAGCGCGAGGCGCTCATCAAGTGCAGTGAACTTCGCGAATACAAGCGCAACGAAACCTTGCTGGACGTGGGAGAGTCGACCGATCAGGTCTATTACGTTGCAAGCGGCCTGCTGCGGGTCGTCACGCCGGCACGCGACGATGGCTTCGATGTGACGACCGAGTTCGTCGCACGCCAGGACTTCTTCTTCGACCTGTCGATCCGGGAAGACAGCTACCTCTCCAAGCACAAGCTGGTCGCCGCGCTTCCTTCGGCGGTCTACTTCGTGCCGATAGCCGCGATGCGCGACGTTTGCGCACGGCACCCCGAGGTGGTCTTCGGTCTGCTGGGGCTGGCAATGAAGCGCACGAGCATGTTGCGCACCCAGATGCGCCGCATCTCCTCGCTGCCGCCCGAAGCCGTGGTGCACCGCGTCCTGCACCAGCTCACGGATCTGGCGCCTTCTTCCGGCACCGGCGGCTTCGACAAGCGGATTTCGCAGTCGGTGATCGCGTCCTACGCGGGCCTTTCGAGAGAGGTGGTCAACAAGACCATGCGCGACATGGAGAGCCGGGGCCTCGTGCGCCGGGACAACGAGGCGGTCTACGTGACCGGCGAGGCGGCGGTGACCGATTTCGGCGTGCTGATGGACGGGGCAGCCTTGGCATCGTCCGCGAGCCGCGCGTCGACACCACCGGGCGGCCACAAGCACTAGGCGAATCGCCATTCGGGCCAGGGGCGGGGCGTCCGGCCGTTGGCGCCGCGTCCGCGGGGTGCACTCACCCCGCGCCTTGACCAGCGTCAAGGCGGCACGGGCAAGTGTCCCTACGCTATGGACAACGCGCCTTGCACCCCCACCGGAGCCGCCCATGCCAACCAGAGTCGTCGATTTTTCCGCCCGGTCCGAAGTCATTCGGGCCGAACCTTTCAACGCGCATTTCTGGGCCTGCACGCCCGCCGAGTTCCGCGCCTACCTGGGACGGCCGCGCGAATTCCTGCGCAGGCTCGGCATCGTGGTGCCACGCGAGTGCCGCATCGAGACGACGATCGAAAACCACGGCTGGCTCGAAGACGAGGCCCCCGATTTCGAGAACGACAGCGCGAGCAGGAACGACACGGTCATCTGCAACCTGGGCTGCGGCGGCGCCAACCGCTCCGTGTACCGCGTCGTGAGCTACGCGCGAGACGAAGCCGCGACAGGCAATGTCAAGAAGTCGTTGCTCCATGGCGCCGGCCGCCAGCAGGTCGCGGACGAAGTGCATGCGCCCGACGGAAGGAAAAAGGACAAGAAGACAAAGAGAGTGAAGAAGGCGAAGGATCGCCGCAAGGACGATCACGAATGAGGGCGGCCTTGCGCCTTCAGGTCCGATGCCGCGCCTCCGCCGCCGTCTGGCATGCAGTGCAGCGAACGGCGGTGGGCTGCGCGAGCAATCGCGCGCGCGGAATTTCCACGCCGCAGTCCTCGCAGATGCCGTAGCGTCCGTCCTCCATGCGCGCGAGCGCCCGCTCGATTTCTTCAAGCCTGGCGTAGTCGACCTCCACCTCGGCCATGTGCACGTCGGCGGCACGCTCCGCTTCGGCCTCGTCGGCATGTGTCTTCACTTCGTGCGCGTCCTCGGCGGACATGAGGTGCGCCGAAGGCGCCGATGCACGGAGTTCCTCGAGCACCTGCTCCTTCAGCAGGTCGAGTTGCTGGCGAATCGCGAGGCGATCGCTTGCGTTCAGATGTCTCATGGTGTGTCCTTGCAGAAAAGTGAAGAGAAGACCGCCGAGATTCCGCTCGGGCCGGATCAGGGGCGCCCGCGCGATGCCGGCATGCGCACCGCCAGGTAAGCGAGCCGCCGGTCGCGCAGCACCAGCAGCGCGACCATGCCCCCGGCAGGCTGCTGCGACAGGCCTTGCCTGAAATCTTCCAGACGATGGAGCTTCACGGTGTTCAGCGCGACGATCACGTCGCCCCCGCGAATGCCTTCGCTGCGTGCAATGCCGTCCGCCCCCCTCACGATCAGCCCGCTGTCGATGCGCAGCTGCAGCCGCTGCGCAGGCGAGAGATCACCCAGGCTCAGGCCCAATCCGTCGTTCCATTCGGGTGCCGCGCTCGTGAGGGAGGTCACGGGCTTCCCGGGCTGCGCCGCCAGCGACACCTGGAGCAGGCGGCTCTTGCCGTTGCGCCACACCTCCAGCTGCATGCGGCTGCCCGGCTTGCGTTGCGCGATCTGCTGCGGCAGGTCGATGACATGCGCCAGAGGCTTGCCGTCGAACTCCAGCACTGCATCTCCCTGCGCGAGGCCGGACACGTCCGCGGGGCTGCCTTTCTCGACCCGCACCACCAGCGCGCCGGTGGTCGCAGGCAGGCCGAAGGACTGGGCCAGCGCTGGCGTCACCTCCTGGAACTCGGCGCCCAGATAGGCACGCCGGACCATGCCATGCGCGCGCAACTGCTGCGCAACCTGCATCGCCAGGTTGATCGGCACCGCGAAGGACAGGCCCATGTAGCCGCCGCTGCCGCTGTAGATCAGCGAGTTGATGCCGACCACTTCGCCCCGGCTGTTGAGCAGAGGGCTGCCCGAGCTGCCCGGATTGATGGCGACATCGGTCTGGATGAAGGGAATCTCGCCTGCGCCGCCCATGACGCGTTCCACGGCGCTGACGACACCGGCCGTGACGCTGCCGTGGAACCCGAAGGGCGAGCTGATCGCGGCGACCCAGTCGCCAGCGGCCAGCGACGCGGAGTCACCGATCACGGCCACGGGCAACGCGTGCGCATCGATCTTCAGGAGCCCGACGTCGGTGCGCTTGTCGACGCCCACCACCTTCGCCGTGAAGCGGCGCCCGTCATCCAGCTGGACCTGTGCCTCGTCGATGTTCGCGACCACGTGGGCGCTGGTGAGAATCAGCCCGTCGCTGCCGATGATCAGGCCCGAGGCGAGGTCGCGGATCTGGCTGATCCGGGCGCTCGTCGGCAGCGGCCAGGCCAGGCGATCGGCGAAGTCGCGCTCCGGGGCGATTTCGAGTTCGATGTCTTGCGAGTTTTCGTCGCGCCCGACGCGCAGCGTGCTGATGTCGACCACCCACGCCCTGCGACTGGCCACGAGGGACGCGAAATCGAGAACGGCCGGCGGGGTGGCAGGGCCTGCCGCTGTCGCGGTCGACGCATGGGGCTGCGCCACCGTCGGCCCGCTCGCGCAGGCACTCAGGAAACAGCCGCAGGCCAGCAGGGCCGCCGTGCGGATGGCGCCGGGCGAGCGCATGCGTCAGACCGCCTGGGGCGACAAGGTGGCGGGGCGCACCACGGCGTGCGAATCCTCCGCGCTCTGCACCGCGGTGCCGAATGCCTGCAGCCGGGCGGCACAACTGCCGTCGTCGACCTCGTGCATGGTGAATGCGGTACTCAGGATGGGCGCCCGGCCGAGCCGCTTGCCGACTTCGGCCACGGCGTTGGGGGCGCCGCGTCCGCCCATGACGGAGATCAGTGCCACGTCGGGCAGGCGGGCACCCTTGCGGTCCACGAACGTGCGCATCGGGCCGGCCAGCCGGAGGCCCCAGATCGGCGAGACCAGCACCACGGCCTTGTAGTCGCCGGGCGGCGGCCCGTCGTAGCGGATGGCGGGCATCCGCCGGAAGAACGAGTCGATCAGGCAGCGCCAGTTGCCGAGTGCGCCGCTTCTCGGGTGCAGCTCGTGGATCTCGGCCATCTCCCAGCCCTGCTGGATGCAAAGAAGCTGGGCAAGACGGCGGCAGGTGCCGGTGTAGGAATAGACGATCACGAGGACGTTGTTCATGCTGGCCTCTGCTGCTGCATTCATGGCGGTCAATTTAGGCCTCGCGGCCCGTGGCCGGCTTGATGTGGCGCAAGGCGGTGCGAAGGCGTCGCGGCGACCATCCGGCCATCGGGAATGTCCCCGTCGAAAGAACCGTCATGAAGATTCCGCCTGCCTTCGATGGTGGCGACCACGCGAAGCGCGGGGCGGCTGGCCGCGCCGCCGCAATCGTCTTGGGCATGCTCGCGCTGCTCGGGTCCCATGTCGCATGGTCGCAAGACCAGGCGTGCGCGCAGCGGACGCAGCCGTCGTCGCAGGGCGTGGACTTCGCCGCCGCGGCGGCTCGCCAGGCACCGGCCGTCGTCGGCGTGAGCGTGATCGGGCAGCGCGACGACTGGCCGACCGTCGACGCCTCGGCGCATGTGCCGGCACCGTTCGACCAGGCCCCGGGCCGTGGCCTGGCCTCGGGGTTCATCTTCAGCCGCGACGGTTATGTCCTCACCAGTGCGCATGCCGTCCTTGGCGCCCAGCAGGTCGTCGTGTCCACGGCCGACCGGCATCGCTTCGATGCCGTGATCGTCGGGCTCGACCGGCGCACCGATGTCGCGCTGCTCAAGATACCGGGCGGCAACCTCCCGACGGTGGCCGTCGACCGGACAGGCAAGCTCTGCCCGGGCGAATGGGTCGCCGCCATGGGCGCGCCCTTCGGATTCGAGCGCAGCGTGACGGCGGGCGTCGTCAGCGCGAATCCGCGCTACATGCCGGGCGGCGGCGGCGTGCCGCTCATACAGACGGACGTCGCGCTCAACCCGGGAAATTCGGGCGGTCCGCTGTTCGACGAACGAGGCGAGGTCGTGGGAATGAACTCGATGATCTACGCCGTTGGCGGCAGCTACATCGGCCTGTCGTTCAGCCTCCCGATCGATACGGTCATGCGCATCGCCGAAGAGCTTCGTGCGACCGGGAAGGTCACGCGGGGACAGATCGGTGCCAGGACGCAGCCGCTCACGGACGAACTCGCCCCGGCCTTCGGCCTGGCGGCGGCGACAGGGGCCCTGATCGTGCGTGTCGATGCGGCAAGCCCGGCGGAGATCGCGGGCCTTCGCAGCGGGGATGTGATCCTTTCCGTCGACGCGGCGCAGCCGATGTCCTATGAAGACATCCAGAACCGCGTGTCCTCGGCCCGTCCCGGCAGCCGGCTGGCATTGAACGTCTGGCGCCACAGATCCGCGTTGCCGGTGCAGGTGGCGGTGGCACAGGGCGTGGCGGACGCCGTGCCGCAGGTCGCGCGGCGAACCGACATGCACGAGGTCCGGTTCGGCCTCGAACTCGCGGAGCGCAAGGGTCCGCTGGGCATCGGGTTGCTCGACCCCGGGCTCTACGTCAAGTCCGTCACGGGCTCGGCGCAACGGGCGGGACTGAGGTTCGGCGACATGGTGCTCGCGGTCAACGACGTGAGCGTCTCGGGACAGGCCGATTTCGATGCGGCGATCAAATCCATCGGCGACGACGAGACCGTCGCATTGCTCATCATGCGAGGCAACGCCAGAGGCTTCGTGCCCATCGCGCCGCGCAGGTCGGGCGCAGTGTCGACGGCGCGCCGGCTGGATGCCGCCGGGCCCGCATCGGCCAACTGACAACCGGCGATGAAATCGATCAGCCACGGCGTCCTGATCTTCAATGGCGACGCGCAACTGCTGCTCTGCCACGCCACCGGCAGCCCATACTGGGACATTCCCAAGGGAGGCGGCACGCTGACGGAAACCGGCCGGCAGACGGCTGTGCGCGAGACCTTCGAGGAATGCGGCCTGCGACTGGCACCCGAAGACCTCCTGCCGCTGGGATGCTTCGCCTATCGAGCGGGGAAGGACCTGCAGCTCTACGCGGTCCTGACGGGCAACTTCGACGTGCATACGTGCACATGCGCCAGCCAGTTCGTCGACCGCCGGGGCCGGCCGCGACCGGAGATGGATGCCTATCGGTGGGCAGGGTTCGACGAATTGCCGCAATGGTGCGCGAAGAGCCTGGTCGCCGTGCTGACACGAGCACTCTCGCTGAGTGCGATCCTGGCGCAACTGCAGGCGCTGAAACAGCGGCACACCGATGTTGATCCCGCGCAAGGTCACCAAGAGTTCATCGCACAAGAATGAAGGCACGGACCGCCCCCCGCGCGGCGGAGTAGATCCGCTTTTTTTTCTCTCAATGCGAGAACGACAATGCCCTCACATCGCCGCACCTTTCTTCTGACCCTTGTCGCAACCGGTGGACTGATGTCAGTCACCGAGGCCTTCTCCCAGGCCGCGCTCGATGAAAAGGATCCGCAGGCCGTGGCCCTCGGCTACGTCGCCGACACGACGAAGGCCGATGCCAGGAAGTACCCGAAGCACGACAACACGCAGGTCTGCAACGGCTGCGCGCTGTGGCAGTCCAAACCCACTGACGCCGTGGGCAACTGCGCGCTGTTCGCGGGCAAGCCGGTCCACGCGAAAGGCTGGTGCAGCGCCTGGTCCAGGAAGGCCTGAATCCGGGTGGACCGGCGACACCTTACTCAGGCGTTGCGAAGGGCGGACGACACCAGGTCGGCCAGGAAGCTGCCCGCGCTGGCCATGGAGGACTTCAAGAGGCGCGCGAAGGTGGACATGAACTTCATTCCCTACGCGAGCGCCTCGAAGATCGCCGTGGATGTCATGGGCGGCCACCTCGACGTGGGCGTCTCCGGGCTGCCCGCGCTGCTGGAGCACATCAAGGGCACTGCGACCTGGGCAACAAGGACCTGCCGTCCGCAGGCGAAACGCCCGAGCTCAAAGGCGCCGATTTCTTCTTCTGGACCGGTCTCTTCGCGCCGAAGGGGACGCCTGCCCCCATCGTCAACAAACTCAACCTCGCCTTCGCCGAGGTGCTGAAGGAACAGAAGGTCAAGTCACGCTTCGCGGAACTGGGCGTCAAGATTTCCGATCCGGCGAATCCGCAGGCGTTCGGCGCATTCGTCGCGCAAAGCAGTGCGCAATACGAACAGCTCGTCAAGCAGAGCAACGCGCCCCGGAACTAGCGCACCTCGCGCGTGCAGGCATCGAGGCCCCGGGCTGGCCTCCGGCTTCGGATCCAGGAGACACCGCATCACCGGCGCAGAGCCAGCGGCAGATGGTGTCGCCGCCGAACCGCAAGGGCGTGCGCTCATGCAGGAAGCCACAGGCAGCATCACCTTGCGCGTCCAACGGCACACCAGCGGCACATAACAGGGCGACGCGTTCCGATTCCGTGGTCCCGAAGGGAATTCGCACAGTGATGTCGGGCAGGCGGAAGTGACGTGCCATGGTTTTCCTCGTGTACGTGCTCATGGGTCATGCCGGTCTCGTGCCCCGCAATGCGATGAATTCGGGGCACTTCAGGAAGGCCGATTTCATCGCCCACTCGATCGAACGCGCTTGATCTGGATCAACGGTGTGCAGGCTGGCCGCACGGATACTGATCGTTCAAACTGCAATTCATCTTTGGAAGTCATGGCGCATCTCGTATGGAAGACCGAACTCGACACAGGAATCCGCGAGATCGATACCCAGCACCAACGCATCGTCCAGTACATCAATGCGCTGGGCGATGCGAAGCTGACGGACGATCAAAGGGCCGTCGGCAAGATCATCGACGAGGCGATTGACTACACCGCGTCGCACTTCGCCTTCGAGGAAGCCATGATCGAAGACGCCGGCTACTCGTTCGTGGGCCCACACCGGAAGGTGCATGAGATCTTCGTGCGCCGCGTGGTCGAGTTTCGGACCCGTTTCGAGCGTGGCGAGGATGTGCTGGCCGAGCTCCACGACATGCTTTCGCGCTGGCTTTTCAACCACATTCGTCACGAGGACGGTGCCTATGTGCATACAGTGAAGGCGCATCTGCACGCCACGGCCTCATCGGCGGAAAAGATCGTCAGGGCGCAGGTCGGCAAGGAGCTGGCGCAAGGCAGCCCCGGTGCCCGCACCAGGCACGGCTGGCTGAAAAGATTGTTCGCCGGGTAAACATGCTGGCGAACTGGGGAGATCCACGGCCAGTGCGATGAGCGGTTCCCTTTTCGAGGAGCGATGCGCCATGTCCCCCAACAGCCTGCTGGCCCCGCCGTGCCGGCATCGACACCTGCCAGCAGCCTGTCGTCTACATGCACGCCGACTGCGACGTCTGCAAGGCCGACGGGTTCCAGTCGCAGGTCAGGAGCAGTTGGCTTCGCAATGACGAGATCGCGCTGTCCGAATCCGCGTGGAAACTCATGGGCGCGGCGGACTGCGACGAACTGGTGGTGCGGCATTCGGGAGCGGCGGGCGACTGCCGCCGCCATGCGCGGCTGGAAGCTTTTTCGCGCGCTCGAGGTGTCGTGCCGCTAACTCGACTCAGATGCCGCTGATCACTGCATCGAGCGCGGCCACGAAATCGTTCGCCTGCGGCCGCAAGCTGCCCTGGACGGGACCCAGATCCTTGACCCGAAAGGGTGCAGCCAGATGCGGCAATGCCACCAGCGTCGATCCGTTCCAGCCGATGATCGGGCAAAGGGACCGCGGCATCGCCGCCGGCATGTGGACACGCAGTGCCAGCGGTATCACGAGGCGAGTCGGGAGCTTGTCGAGGATGTCGCTCTGGATGTCCACCATCCAGGGGATTTCTCCGCGCTGGGTCTTGGACGGATTGGCATAGACGTCGAACTGGGCCATCGCGCGATCCCCTCACCAGGGACGGTAGTCCTCGCCGAAAACGCCCACGCGATCAATGAGTCCGTTCTGGGCGGCAATCCATTCCGCATAGGCTTCATTGAATTCGCGCTTTCGCTGGCCGAGCGTCTTCGTCCGTTCCAGCGCCTCGAGTTCGGCATAACGGGCGGCCGAGACGATCACGACTGCGACGCGGTCGTTCTTCATCACCTGCACGGGCTCGCGCTCTGCCTGACTCAGGTAGTAGCCAAAACGGTTTTTGGCATCGGTAGCACTGACTTGCATGATTGGGCTTGAATGGGAGGATTAGCCATTTTAGCCATTCTCCGAAAGCAGCACGCTTAGAAACCCCGCATCTAAGCTCATGCGGATGAAGTATTTGCAATTCACATGCTAAATGCTTCATGATGATGAAAATGGATACTGAATCCCATGGAACTCCGGCAGCTTGAAGCCTTCGCCGCCGTCATGTCGACCGGCAGCGTCACGGGCGCCGCCCGGCTGCTGGCGCGCTCGCAGCCGGCGGTGTCGCGCCTGGTGCAGGAACTCGAAGCCGAGATCGGCTATGCGTTGTTCACCCGCCACGGCCCCCGGGTGACGCCGACGGAGCAGGGTTTCCTGCTCTATGAAGATGTAGACCGCGCCCTCGGCAGCCTGCAGCAGATCCACTTGCGCGCGGCCGAGATCGCGCGCGGCACTGCCCAGCCGCTGCTGCTGGCCGCCACCTCCGCGCTGGCGCTCGGGCTGCTGCCGCGGGCATTGCGGCAAATGGAGGCGCAGGCCGGCACCATGCCCATCCAGCTGCGCAGTGCCTCGGCCGAACAGGTCGTGCACGCGGTGCTCAGCGGCGCGGCGCAGCTCGGCGCGAGCAGCCTGCCGCTGGAGCACCGCGGGCTGGAAGTGCACTGGATCGGACAGATGCCCTGCGTGGCGGTGCTGCCGCAGAACGATCCGCTGGCGGCGCTCGAGGTCGTGCCGCTGGAGGCGCTCGCGCAGCGCCGCATCATCACGATGAGCAACCCGTTCCGCCTGCGCCACCGGCTCGACGCCACGCTGGCGCGCGCCGGCCATTCGCCGGCGCGGCGCGACGCGCTGATCGAGACCAATTCTTCGGTCAACGCCCAGGCGCTGGCGCGCGCCGGGCTCGGCGTGGCCGTGCTGGAGCCGCTGACCGCCTGCGGCGCGCCGCTCGAAGGCCTGGCCGTGCGTCCGCTGGATACCGACATTCCCTTCGTCTTCGGTGTGGTCACGCCGCACGCCAAGCCGATCACGGCGCCGGTGCGCGCGCTGATCGATGCGCTGCTGGCCGCCGCCAGCGAGCTGCCGCATTTCGTGCAGCACGACGTGTCGGCGCACGCGGCGCTGCTGCGCACCCTGTACGGCGGCGGCGATGCCGCCGCGGACGAAGAAAGCATTTCCTGAAAGCCACTGTGACGAACGTACCCCTCGGCCTTCCCGCGCTCGAAGCGCGCCTGCGGCAAGACCTGTCGTGGCTCGGCCTGCCCGCAAAACGCTGGGTGCCCCCCAACCCGGCGCACGGCGATGCGCTGCTGGACGTCGCCATCGTCGGCGGCGGCATGGCGGGCCTCGCGCTGCTCGCAACGCTCAAGCACCTGGGCGTGCACGCCCGCATCTACGATCGCTCGCCGGCCGGATTCGAAGGCCCCTGGGCCACCACCGCGCGCATGGAAACGCTGCGCTCGCCCAAGGAGCTCACCGGCCCCGCGCTGGGCCTGCCGGCGCTGACCTTCCGCGCCTGGTTCGAGGCGCAGTGGGGCCTGGCGGCCTGGGACGCGCTCGACAAGATCCCGCGCCTGCAGTGGGCCGAGTACCTGCGCTGGTATCGCCGCGTGCTCGAGCTCGACGTGCGCAACGAGCAGCAGGTGAGGGCGGTGCTGCCGCGCGCCGACGGCGTGGTGCAGCTGGACCTGGCCGATCTCGCCGCGGGCGGCGGGCACTACAGCGTGCAGGCGCGCCACGTCGTGCTCGCGACCGGCCGCGATGGCCTCGGCGGTGCCTGGGTGCCCGACTGGGCGGCTTCGCTGCCGCGCGATCGCTGGGCCCATTCGTCCGAACGCTGGGACGCCCAAAGCCTGCGCGGCAAGCGTGTCGCCGTGGTCGGCGGCGGGGCCTCGGCGATGGATGCCGCCGCGAGCGCGCTCGAAGCCGGTGCCGGGCGCGTCGACCTGCTGATCCGCCGCGCCGACCTGCCGCGCGTCAACAAGGGCAAGGGCGCGGGCAGCCCGGGCATGGTCCACGGCTTCTGGCAACTGCCCGACGAATGGAAGTGGCGCATACGCCACTACATCAACGTGCAGCAGGTGCCGCCGCCGCACGGCAGCACGCTGCGCGTGTCGCGCCATGCGAACGCGCATTTCCAGCTCGGCACGCCGGTGTTCGGTGCCGCGCAGCGGCCCGACGGCGCTCTGCGGCTGGACACGGCCAAGGGCCCGCTGGCGGCCGACTTCGTCGTGTTCAGCACGGGCTTTCGCACCGACTGGGCGCTGCGGCCCGAGTTCGCCGCGTTCTCTTCGCAGGTGCGCGTCTGGCAGGACCGCTTCGCGCCGCCCGAAGGCATGGCCGACAGCGAGCTCGCCGAATCTCCCGACCTCGGGCCGCTGTTCGAGTTCCAGGAGAAGACGCCCGGCGCCTGCCCCGGGCTGGAGCGCGTGCACTGCTTCAACTATGCCGCCTCGCTCTCGCACGGCGCCGCGGCCGGCGACATCCCGCAGATCACCGACGGCGCCCAGCGCCTGGCACGCGGCCTCGCGGCCAGGCTGCTGAGCGAGGACGCCGGCCAGCACTTCGCCGCCATGCAGCGCTACGCCGAGCCCGAGCTCGACGGCGACGAATGGACGCCCTCGGAGCTGCCGCCGTACATCGAAGCCGGCGACCGCGAGGTGTCGCCATGACTGGCTGGCTCCTGCGCCGCGTGCTGCAGGCGCTGGGCGTCGTGGTGGCGATGACGGTGATCGTCTTCATCGGCCTGCATGCCATCGGCAACCCGATCGACATCCTCATCAGCGAGGACATGAACCAGCAGGAGCGCCTGGCCGCCATCGCGCGGCTCGGGCTCGACCAGCCGCTGTGGCGCCAGTACCTGGCCTTCGTCGACGGCGCGCTGCACGGCAGCCTGGGGCGCAGCTTCGTCTACCAGGAAGACGCCGTTCGCCTGATCCTGCAGCGCCTGCCGGCCACCATGGAGCTGGCCTTCGCCGCGCTGCTCATGGCCATCGTGGTGGGCGTGCCGCTGGGGCTGTTCGCGGGCATGAAACCCGAGCATCCGGTGTCGCGCACGCTGATGGCCACCAGCATCGTCGGCTTCTCGCTGCCGGCCTTCTGGGTCGCGCTGATGCTGATCATGGTGTTCAGCGTGCAGCTCGGCTGGCTGCCCGCGAGCGGTCGCGGCGCCACGCGCGAGCTGTTCGGCGTGCAGTGGTCCTGGCTCACGCTCGACGGCTGGCAGCACCTGCTGCTGCCGGCCTTCAACCTGGCGCTGTTCAAGATCTCGCTGGTGCTGCGGCTCACGCGCGCCGGCGTGCGCGAGGTGCTGCCGCAGGACTACGTGAAGTTCGCGCGCGCCAAGGGCCTCACGCCCACGCGCGTGGTGCTGATGCACGTGATGCGCAACACCATGATCCCGCTGGTCACGGTGCTGGGGCTGGAACTGGGCGCGACCATCGCCTATGCGGTGGTCACCGAGAGCATCTTCGCCTGGCCGGGCGCCGGCAAGCTGATCCTCGACAGCATCAACTCGCTCGACCGCCCGGTGGTGGTGGCCTACCTGATGGTGGTGGTCGTGATCTTCGTGACGCTGAACCTCATCGTCGACCTGCTCTACAAACTCCTCGACCCGCGCGTGCGGCTGGAGGGCGCGAAATGAGCGCAGTGAAAAGCTACGACGAGCGCTCCATCTGGTGGCGCGTGGCCGCCGACTTCCTGCATTCGCGCATCGCCGTCGGCGGGCTGGTGGTGCTGGGCATCGTGGTGCTGGCCGCGCTGCTCGCGCCGTGGATCACGCCGCAGAACCCCTACGACCTGCTGCAGCTCGACGTGCTCGACGCGCGCCTGCCGCCGGGCTCGCACAGCAGCGAGGGCGGCTACACCTACTGGCTCGGCACCGACGGGCAGGGCCGCGACCTGTACTCGGCCATCGTCTACGGGCTGCGCATCAGCCTGACGGTGGGCGTGGGCTCGGCGCTGATCGCCGCGGTGGTCGGCACGCTGGTCGGCCTCATTGCCGCCTATGCCGGCGGCAAGGTCGACGCGCTGCTCATGCGGCTGGTCGACCTGCTGCTGTCGTTTCCGACCATCCTGATGGCGCTGATGATCCTGGCCTACGTCGGCAAGGGCGTGGGCAACGTGATGCTCACGCTGGTGCTGCTGGAGTGGGCCTACTACGCGCGCACCGCCCGCGGCCAGGCGCTGGTCGAGGCGCGGCGCGAGTACGTGGACGCGGCGCAGGGGCAGGGCATCCCGCGCTGGCGCATCGTCACCGGCCACATCCTGCCGAACTGCCTGCCGCCGCTGCTGGTGATCGGCGCGCTGCAGATCGCGCGCGCCATCACGCTGGAGGCCACGCTGTCCTTCCTGGGGCTGGGCGTGCCGATCACCGAGCCGTCGCTGGGGCTGCTGATCTCCAACGGCTACCAATACCTGCTGTCCAACGAATACTGGATCAGCTTCTTCCCCGGCGTCGCCTTGCTGGCCGCCATCGTCGCGATCAACCTGGTCGGTGACCAGCTGCGCGACGTGCTCAACCCGAGGCTGCAGAAATGAGCGCCGTACCCGTGCAAGACCTCGAGGTGCCGACGCTCGAGGTGCGCAACCTGCAGACGCGCTTCCACACGCGCGCCGGCGTGCTGCCGGTGGTCGACGGCGTGTCTTTCACGCTGGGGCGCGGCAAGGTGCTGGGCCTGGTGGGCGAGTCGGGCTCGGGCAAATCGGTCACCGGCTTCTCCATCATGGGCCTGGTCGATCCGCCAGGAAAGGTCGAGGGCGGGCAGGTGCTGTTCCAGGGCCGCGAACTCACACAGCTGCCGGCAACCGAGCGGCGCGAACTGCGCGGCAACCGCATCGCGATGATCTTCCAGGATCCGATGGCCACGCTCAACCCGGTGCTGCGGGTCGACACCCAGATGATCGAGGCGGTGAAGGCGCACAAGCGCGTCTCCACCGAAGAGGCACGCCGCCATGCGCGCGACACGCTGGGGCTGATGGGCATCCCGAGCCCCGAGGAGCGGCTGCGCGCCTACCCGCACCAGCTTTCGGGCGGCATGCGCCAGCGCGTGGCGATCGCCATCGCGATGCTGCACGGCCCCGACCTGATCATTGCGGACGAGCCGACCACCGCGCTGGACGTGACGATCCAGGCGCAGATCCTCTCCGAAGTGCAGAAGCTGGTGCGCGACACCGGCACCTCTCTGATCTGGATCAGCCACGACCTCTCGGTGGTGGCGAGCCTGGCCGACGAGATCGCCGTGATGTATGCCGGGCGCATCGTCGAGCACGGCACGGTGGCCGACGTGCTCGACCACCCGCAGCATCCGTACACGCGCGGGCTGATCGACAGCCTGCCGAGTGCCAACGAGCGCGGGGCGCGGCTGCGCCAGATCCCGGGCATGACGCCGAGCCTGCTCGACATGCCGGCCGGCTGCGCCTTCGCGCCGCGCTGCCCGCATGCGGATGCGGCCTGCGAAACGCGGCCCGGGGTTTCGCGCCCGCGGCATGACGCGCCCTGGCACGAGGTGCGCTGCTTTCATCCGCAGCGCGACAAGCCCGTGCGCACGTCGCCGGCCGCGGTGCCCGCCGCGGCGCGCGCCTCCGTGCAGGACAACGATGTGCCGCTGGTCGAACTGCGCCAGGTCGCGCAGCGTTTTGGCGTCGCACCGCCGCCCGGCGCTGTCGGCCGTGCGTTGCGCAGCGTCGGCATGATCAAGCCGCCGGTGGTCACGCACGCGGTCGATGTAGTCGACCTGTCCGTGCGGCCCGGCGAGGTGGTCGGCCTGGTCGGTGAATCCGGCTGCGGCAAGTCGACGCTGGGCCGCATCGCCGCGGGCCTGCTGACACCGACGGAGGGGCAAGTGATCGTCGGCGGCAAGCCGGTGGCGAGCCTTTCGGCCGAAGAGCAGCTGGCGGCGCGCCTGCGCATCCAGATGGTGTTCCAGGACCCGTATGCGAGCCTGAACCCGCGCCTGCGCGTCTCGCGCATCGTGGGCGAGGCGGCGCTGCTCCACGGGCTGACCGATGCGGCGGGGCAGGACGACTACGTGAGCGCCCAGCTGCAACGCGCCGGGCTCGACCCCGCGCTGCGCCATCGCTACCCGCACCAGTTCAGCGGCGGCCAGCGCCAGCGCATCGGCATTGCGCGGGCGCTCGCAGTGCAGCCTTCGATGCTGGTGTGCGACGAGGCGGTGGCGGCGCTGGACGTGTCGATCCAGGCGCAGATCCTCAACCTCTTCATGGACCTGCGCGACCAGCTCGGGCTGGCATACCTCTTCATCAGCCACGACCTGGGCGTGATCGAGCATCTGTGCGACCGCGTGGTCGTGATGTACCTCGGCCGCGTGGTCGAAAGCGCGCCGGTGGCCGAGCTGTTCGCGCGGCCGGCCCATCCGTACACGCAGGCGCTGCTGGCCGAGATTCCGAGCATCGACGCGCGGCGCACCACCTTCAGCGCGATCCGCGGCGAAATCCCGAGCCCGATCGCGCCGCCCTCGGGCTGCCACTTTCATCCGCGGTGTCCGAAGGCGATGCCGCGCTGCCGCACCGAGGTGCCGCAGCTGCGCGGCATCGCGATCCGGCATGCCACGGCCTGCCACCTCTACGACACCAACTGACCTCCCGATTCACTGTCTTCGCCAAAGGATCTTCATGAACCGCCTGCTCCCCATCGCCGCCGCCGCACTGCTCGCCGCCGGCGCGCTTGCGTCCGTATCGGCGTCCGCCCAGACGCTGTCCATCGGCTTCGCCGACCCGATCTCATCGGTCGACCCCGAGCTCAACAACCATGCGGGCGACCGATCGCTGGCGTTGCATTTCTGGGACTCGATCATCAATTCGCGCGACGGCGGCAAGCTGGAGCCCGCGCTCGCGTCGAGCTGGAAGACGCTGGACGACAAGACCTGGGAATTCAAGCTGCGCACCGACATCAAGTGGCAGGACGGCACGCCCTTCACGGCCGACGACATCGTGTTCTCCTTCCAGCGCGCGCGCAACGTGCCGGGCAGCGTGGCCTCGTATTCGGGCGCGCTGCGCTCGGTGGAGTCCGCCACCGCCAAGGACCCGGCCACGCTGATCGTCAAGACCACCACGCCCAACCCGATGCTGCCGCTGGAGATCGCATCGATCTACATCGTGAGCAAGCACGTCGGCGAGAAGTCGAAGACCGAGGACTACAACGCGGGCCGCGCCGTGGTCGGCACCGGCCCCTACAAGTTCATCTCGTACGTGCCGGGCGACCGCACGGTGTTCGAGCGCAACCCCGGCTACTACGGCCCGAAGCCGCTGTGGGAGAAGGTCAACTACCGCTTCATCAACAACGGCGCGGCGCGCACGGCCGCGTTGCTGGCCGGCGACGTGGACGTGATCGACAAGGTCGCCGTGACCGACGTGGAGAAGCTGCGCAAGGACCCGAAGGTCAGCGTGTACACCTACCCGGGCCTGCGCGTGCTGCTGCTGCAAACCACCTTCAGGGCCGGCCCGAACGAGTTCATCACCGACAACGCCGGCAAGCCGCTCGAGAAGAACCCGCTGCTCGACGTGAAGGTGCGCCAGGCGCTGTCGCTCTCGATCAACCGCAAGGCCATTGTCGACCGCGTGCTGCAGGGCACCGTGACCGAGGCCAACCAGTGGATGCCCAAGGGCAGCTTCGGCTACAACCCCGAAGTCAAGGACATCGCCTACAACCCCGAGCAGGCGAAGAAGCTGCTGGCCGAGGCCGGCTTCCCGCAGGGCTTCCAGATCGCGATCCACGTGCCCGGCGACCGCTATCCGCAGGCGCCCGAGACGGTGCAGGCCGTGGCGCAGTTCTGGAGCCGCATCGGCGTGAAGACCAAGGTCGAGGTGGTGCCGTGGGCCGTGTACTCGAGCCGCGCCAACAAGAACGAATATGCGGTCAGCGTGATCGCCTGGGGCAACGGCACGGGCGAAGCCGGCTACGGCCTGCTGCAGACGCTGACCACGCCCGACGCCAAGCGCGGACGCGGCTCCAACAACTGGGGCCGCTACAGCAACGAGTCGGTCGACAAGGCGCTGGACGCCGCCACCGTCGAGTTCGATGCCAAGCGCCGCGAAGCCATCTTCCGCCACGCCGCCAAGCTGGTGACCGACGACGTGGGCCAGATCCCGCTCTACCACTACCAGAACATCTGGGCCGCGAAGAAGGGCCTGAAGGTGGTGCCGCTGTTGAGCGACCGCACAACGGCGATGCAGGTCACGCCGGTCAAGTGAGGGCGCGCGCATGTTGAGCATCACGCCCGAGGACGCGCTCATCGACGTGCCCCGGCGCATCGCGGTCGATGGCCTGGCGCCGGGCGAGCAGATCGAGATCGCCAGCTGCACGCAGCGTGGCGCCGGCGTGCCGTGGCGCGCGTCGGCGCGCTTCGTGGCCGACGCCGCGGGCACGGTCGACCTGCAGCGCGACGCGCCGATCGCCGGCAGCAGCTACGAAGGCGTGTCGGCGATGGGCCTGGTCTGGTCCCAAGTGCCGGACACGCCCGGTGCGCGCGAGCAGTTCGGCGCCGTGCCGGGCGCGGCGCTGCGCACCGACATCGGCGTGCGCCGGGGTGGCGATGCGGCCGAGCTGCATGGCAGCTTCGTGCAGCGCCTGGCCGGCGAGGGCGTGACGCGCCGCGATGTGCGCGAAGAGGGCCTGGTCGGCACGCTCTACATGCCTGCGGGGCAGGGTCCGCATCCGGCCGTGATGATCCTCAACGGCTCCGGCGGCGGCATCAACGAGCCGCGCGCCGCGCTGTATGCATCGCACGGCTACGCGGCCTTGGCGCTCGCCTACTTCAAGGCGCCGGGCCTCTCGGACTACATCTCGAACACCCGGCTCGAATACTTCGAGACAGCGCTGGCCTGGCTGCACCGCACGGTGCGTCCGGCGCACGGATTCGTCGCGCTCAGCGGCCAGTCGCGCGGCGGAGAACTGGTGCTGCTGCTGGGCACGCTGTTTCCCGAATCGGTCTCGGCGGTGATCGGCTATGTGCCCGGCGCCGTGGTGCACTGCGCGCAGAACGCTTGCGATCCATCGCTCGGACGCGAAGGGCCCGCATGGCTCATGCGCGGGCAGCCGCTGCCGCATGTGTGGGAAAACAACCGCACCGCGACCTGGGCGCCCTGGGACGAAGGCCCCGAGCCGCGCCGCCATGCCGACGCGCTGCTGACCGCGCTGCAAGACCCCGAGGCGGTCGAGCGCGCGCGCATCCGGGTCGAACGCATCCGCGGCCCGGTGATGCTGCTGTCCGCGACGGACGACGGCTCCTGGCCGTCGAGCCTCTACAGCCGCATGGTGACCGAGCGACTCGCGCAGTTCGGGCATCCGCACGCGGTGGCTCATCTCGATTTCGAAGGCGCGGGCCATTCGATCCTGTTCCCCTATGTGCCGACCACGCAGCTCGGCTATGCGCATCCGGTGTCGGGCCGGCGCAGCACCTCGGGCGGCACGCCCGCGAACAACGCGCATGCGGACGAGGCTTCCTGGCAGGGCGTGCTGCGCTTTCTGCAGCAGGCCGTGGCCGCGCGCACCACATCTTCCGGAGACACCACCCATGACTGACTCACAGATTTCCCCCGACCTCGTCGACGCTTGCGTGCCGCTCGCCGAGGGCAGCGCCGTGCATGCGGTGCGCCACCAGCGCGACAAGGTGGCCGCCGCCACCCAGGGCAGCTACGAGGCCCTGTTCGATCCGGCACTGTCGGGCCCGCCGCTGGTCGAGCGGCTGCTTGCGGCCCATGCCATCGCGCGCAGCGCGGGCAGCGTCGCGCTGCAGGCGCACTACCGCGCGCGGCTCGATGCGCTGGCGCCGCTGAGCGCGACGCAGCAGGCCGCCGCCGACGGCGCCCCGGTCGAATCGCTCGGCGCGGATGCGCGGCTGCAGGCCGTGCTCGCGTTCACGCGCACGCTGACCGATCACCCGGTCGAGGGCGATCGCGAGGCCCTGCTCAAGCTGCCGGCCGCCGGCTTGGCGACGCCCGAGGTCGTGGCGCTGGCGCAGCTGATCGCCTTCGTCGCCTACCAGGTGCGCGTGGTCGCCGGCCTGCAGGCGCTGGCCGCGCTCGGCGGCGACAGCGCCGCAGCGGCCGTGGAAGAGAACACGGCCCCCTTCGTCCATCCGGCCAACCTGCCGCCGCCGGGCGAGCCGCTGCGCATCAACGGCTACACCAGCGAGACGCTGGGCTGGAAGGCCTGGCTGCCGGTGATCGACCTGACGCAGGCCTCCGCCGAACAGGTGCAGGTGCTGGACGCCAGCCACCCGAAGGCGCGCAGCTCCGACTACTACCTGCTGCTGGTGCACCAGCCGCGCATCCTGCAGGAGCGCGCCACGGTGTTCAACGCCATCATGTACGCGCCCGGCGGCCTGTCGCGCGCGGAGCGCGAACTGGCGAGCGCGGTGGTGTCGCGCATCAACGGCTGCGTGTACTGCGCCTCGGTGCACGCGCAGCGCTTCGAGCAGCTGGCCAAGCGCAACGACGTGATCGCACAGGTCTTCACCGACCCGCAAGGCGCGGGCACCACGCCGCGCGAGCGCGCCATCGTGAACCTGTCGATCGAGCTCACGCGCAGCCCGGCCGGCTTCGGTGCGGAGCAACTGCGCGCCGTGCGCGCCGCCGGCCTCACCGATCTCGAGATCCTGGACACCATCCACGCGGTGGCGATCTTCGCGTGGGCCAACCGGCTGATGCTCAACCTCGGCGAGCCGGTGTTTCCACCGCGCGACTGACACGCGCGCGGCCAGGGCGCATCGCTCATCGGTGGTCTACGCGGCCGATTGACTTTGCGGCAGCCAGCGGCGCAGCGACTGCAGCAGGTCGTCCACATAGGTGAACACCACGGGGACCACCAGAAGGCTCAGCACGGTCGAGGTGATCAGCCCGCCGATGACCACGATCGCCATCGGCTGCCGGAAACTGGGCTCAGCGCCGAGGCCGAGGGCGTTGGGCAGCATGCCGGCGCCCATGGCGATGGTCGTCATGACGATCGGACGCGCCCGCTTGTGGCAAGCGTCGATCACCGCCTCCAGCCGTGTCATTCCGCGCTGCCGCCTCGCGAGGATGGCGTACTCGACCAGCAGGATCGAGTTCTTGGTCACGATGCCCATGAGCATCAGCACGCCGATGACCACCGGCATCGAGAACGACTGGTTGGTGAGCCACAGCGCGCCGAACGCGCCGCCCAGGGCGAGCGGCAGCGCGCAGAGAATGGTGGCGGGTTGCATGAAGTCGTGAAACAGCAGCACGAGCACCGCATAGATGCAGAACACCCCGATCGCCATCGCCGTGCCGAAGCTCGTGAACAGCTCGGCCATGCGCTGCAACTCGCCTTGCTCCACGACGCGCACGCCCGCGGGCAGCGACTTGAAGGCCGGCAGGGCCATGGCCTCTTGCTGCACTTCGCCGAGCGCACGCCCGTTGAGCTCCACGCTGAGGGTCACGTTGCGGGAACGGTCCAGGCGGTCGATCTGCGAAGGGCCGCTGCCCATGGCCACGTCCGCCACTGAGCCGAGGCTGACCGCGCCGTCATCTCCCTTGACGCGCAACTGGGCGATCGCATCCATGTCGGCGCGCACCGAGGCATCCATGCGCACGCGAATCGCGATCTGGCGCTCGGGCAGATTCAGCTTGGGCAGCGCCGTCGAGTAGTCGCCGTAGGTCGCCAGTCGCACGGCGTCAGCGAGCGCCTCGGACGTGACGCCCAGGGCGGCGGCGCGCGCATAGTCCGGACGCACCTGAACCTCCGGGCGCTGCAACGCCGCGCTCGACGTCACGTTGCCGACATTCCTCAAGGTACGGAGCTGCTGCTCCGCCTGCTTGGCGGCCTTGTCGAGCGTGTCGGCATCGTCGCCGGCGAGCGTGATCTCCAGCGTCGATCCGTTGCTGCTGCCGCTGACGGTCACACGCACGCCGGGAATGGTCTTCAACCGGTCGCGGATCTTCGACTCGACCTGGGACTGCTTGAGGGTGCGGTCCCCGCGGTCCACCAGGTCCACCGTGAGCGTGGAACTGGTGACGTCGGTCGTGGCCGTCGCGCCCATGCCGCTTCCGGTGCTGGCCGTGCCGGCGGCGACGAAGACGGAGCGCACCTCGGGTATCTCGCCGAGCATCTGCTGCGCCTGCCGGCTGACGGCGACGGTCTGCTCCAGCGTGGCGTCGGGGCCGAGCTTGAGTGTCACCGTGCTCTGCGCCTTGTCCTGCGCCGGCATGAAGGCGGTCGGGATCGACAGCGCCAGCCCGATCGAAAGCACCAGGAAGAGCAGTGCGGCCGCGGCGGTGGATTTGCGATGCTGAAGGACGCCGCGTACCCACGCCAGGTAGCGCGTCATCGTGGGCCCGTCCGTCGATGCGTTGTGCAGATGGGCGGCCTTGGGCTTGAGCAGGTAGGCGGCCATCATCGGCGTGAGCAGGCGCGCCACCAGCAGGGACGCGAGCACCGCAATCGACGCGGTCACGCCGAACTGCCGGAAGAACTTGCCCGGAATGCCGCCCATGAAGGCCGTCGGCAGGAAGACCGCCACCAGCGTGAACGTCGTGGCGATCACCGCCAGGCCGATCTCGTCCGCGGCCTCCATCGCCGCCTGGTAGGGCGTCTTGCCCATCAGCAGATGCCGCTCGATGTTCTCGATTTCCACGATTGCATCGTCCACCAGCACGCCGATGACCAGGGAAAGCGAGAGAAGGGTGACCGTGTTCAGCGAATATCCCGCCAGCGCCATGAAAGCGAAGGCCGGTGCGATGGACAACGGAAGCGCGGCCGCCGCGATCCAGGTCGCGCGCATGTCGCGCAGGAACCATCCCACCACCAGAACCGCGAGCACGGCGCCTTCGAGCAGCAGCTCCATGGAGCCCTGGTAGTTCTCCTGGATCGGCGTGACGGTATTGCTGGCCTCGACGACCCTTGCCTCGGGATGCGCGGCGGAAAACTTCTTCAGCGCCTCGCGGATATCGTTCGCGACGCCGATGTCCGAGAATCCCCGGGAGCGCGTGACCTGGAATCCGATCACCTTCTTGCCGTCGCGAAACGCCATGGTCGTGCGCTCGGCATTCGCATCGCTGATGCGCGCAATCTGGTCGAGCCGCACATAGCGGCCGTCGCCCAGCGACAGCGTGATGGCCGCGACTTCGGCGGCCGACCCCACCGTGGCCAGGGTGCGGCTCGACTGCTTCTGGCCGCCCACGAAGGTTTCCCCGCCCGAGGCTTCCTTCTGCGTCGCCTTGAGTCTCGTGGACACATCGAAAGGCGTAACGCCCAGGCCCGCCATCAACCGCGAATCGAGATCGACGTGGACTTCGCGGCTGACGCCCCCCACCCGCGACACGGAACCGACGCCCTTGACGGCCAGCAGGCTCTTGGTGACCTGGTTGTCGACGAACCAGGACAGGTCTTTCTCATCCATCGTCTTCGATTCGATGGTGTAGGTGAGCAGCGCGCTGCTGGCCGTCGTCAGCTTGGAGACCGTCGGCGACGCCATGCTGGCCGGAAGGTCGGCCTTGGCGCTGTCGACCGCGTTGCGGACTTCATTGAGCGCTTCCTCCGAGTTCTTGTCGATCTCGAAGCTGACGCTGATGCTCACCAGGCCGTCGGTGATGGTCGTGGTGATGTGGTCAAGCCGGCTCAGCGACGCGAGCTTGTCCTCGATCTTGCGCGCAACCTCCGTCTCGAGCTGTGCCGGCGCGGCGCCTTCGAGCGAAGCGGAGACCTGGATGGTGGGCAGGTCGGTGTCGGGAAAATCCTGGATCTGCAGCGTCCTGAAGCCGATCAGCCCCAGCACCGTGAGCAGGATGAAGGTCAGGATCGCGGGGACCGGACTGCGGATAGACCAGGACGAGATATTCATCGCTTGGCCTCCGGTTGCTTCACCGTCACCTGCACACCGTCGGACAGGAATGCGCCGCCGCTGGCAACCACTTGCGCGTCAGCGGGCAGTTTCGACAGCAGCTCGACCCGGTCATCCTGGCGGCGGCCCGTCGTCACAGCCTGCGCGGAGACCTTGCTGCTCCCATCCACGAGATAGACATAGGCACGCCCGTCGCGCATCACGATCGCCGATTGCGGAAGCGTCAGGGCCGGCGCATTGCCCAGCCTGACCAGGCCGCTGGCGAACATGCCTGCGCGCGCAGTGCTGCCGCCGTTCAGGCTGACGTACACCGTGGCGCGCCCGGTGGTCGTCGACAAGGTGGGCGCCGCCATGCGCACGGTGCCCTCGACGCGCTCTCCGTTGAGCAGCGTCAGCTCGGCCTTCTGGCCGGCTTGCACCGAGGCGAGCTCGCGGGCATCGAATTCGGGCCTCCACTCGAGCCGGCCCTGCCGCACGAGGCGGAAGAGTTCGGTGCCGGCGCTCACCACATTGCCGACCACGCCGGTTTTCGACGACACCACGCCGTCATCGGCAGCCAGTACGCGCGTCTGCGTGAGCTTGAGCTTCACGCTGTCGAGGTCTGCCTGGGAGGACTGAAGGGTCGCGCGCGCCGAGTCCTCCGTGATGCGGTACTCCTCGATCTGCTGCGCGGAGAGCGACCCCGTCGTGCCGACGACCTTCGCCCGCCGCACATTCGCGCTGGCTTGCTCGAGGCTGCTGCGCGACTGCGCGACCACCGCTTCCTGCTTGCGCAGGTCGACCCGCAGGCCTTCGTCCGCCAGACGCGCGAGCACCTGGCCGCGCCGGACGGTGGCACCGACATCCACCATCAACTCGGCGATGCGGTAGCCGCCGGTCTCGGGGCTCACGATGATCTCCTGCCATGCCGTCACGGGGCCGCTGCCCTGCAGGGTCCGGGGCCAGACCCGGTTGTCGGGCGTCACGACCTCGACCGTCATCGCGCTGGCAGGCGCGCTCGGCGCAAGCGCCCGGGTCGGCGGCCGCAGAAGCAGCATCGCGCCGCCGACAGCCAGGAGAAGGACCACGGCGACGGCGGCGCCGCGGCGAAGCTTGGGTTTCGATGTGATGTTCATGGCGTTCTCGTCTTTTCATCGGCCAGCGCTCCGGGCGACACGGCCGGCGTGCCGGGCTGCCATCCGCCGCCGACGGCCTTGTAGAGGGCGATCCAGTACTGGACGCGGTTCTGCTGCAGCGTGATCTCGGTGATCTCCGCCGACAGCGCCGAGCGCCGGGCCTCCTCCAGCGAGAGAAGGCTGGCGCGCCCCGCGCGCCAGTTGGTCTCGGAAGACAGGAAGTAGCTGCGGTACTCGCGCGCTGCCTTCTCCGCCTGATCCGCCCGCAGGGCGGCGCCGTTGAGGTTCGTGAGGGCTTCTTCCACGTCCCGCACCACGGTGCGCACACCTTGCCGATAGGCGGCGAGTGCAGACGTATAGCTGGCGCGCGCCGTATCGACCGCGGCATCGAGCTTGCCGCCGTCGAACAGCGGTATCGAGAGCGACGGTCCGAACGACCAGAGCGTGGCCGGCGAGGCCAGGCTGCTTGCCGACACGCTGACCGATCCGCTGAGCGAAAGGCTCGGATACAGATCCGCCTGCGCCGCGCCGATCTCCGCGCCGGTGGCGGCCACCTCGCGCTCGAGCGAGGCCAGGTCGGGGCGCCGCCGCAGCACCTGCGCGGGCACCGCCTGCACCTGCAGGTCGGCCGGCCGCGGCACGGGGTCGTCCCCGCCTGTGATCAGCCGCCGCAGCGACGGCTCGTCGCTGCCGGTGAGATAGACCAGCGACTTGACCAGGATGTCGCACTGCGTGTTCTGCTGCAGAAGACTCGACTGCGCGCTTGCAAGGCTCGCACGCGCCAGGGCGCCGTCCGACGGCGCGGTGAAGCCGGCCTGCACGGCGGCCTCCGTCGCCTTCTCGGTGGTGGCCGTCGAGGCTGCCTCGCGTTGGTACGCGTCCGCGAGCAACACGCATGCGCGGTACTGCACATAGGTGTCGGCAACCTCCGCCGCGAGCGAGACGCGCGCATCGTGCCAGTCGGCGGCGCGTGCCTCGATGCGCGCCTCGGATGCTTCCGTGTTGCGGCGGACCTTGCCGAACAGGTCCAGCTCCCACGAGGCATCGAAGCCGGCGCTGCGCGAGGTGCCGGTGGCCGTGGACTCGCCCGACTGCAACTGGTTGCTGCGCGAGGCCGATGCGCTGCCAGTCACGCTGGGCCGGGCCTGCGCGCGCGTGCTGCGCAGGGTGGCGCGTGCCTTCTCTATGCTGGCCCAGGCCTTCGTGAGGGAGGGGCTGTCTCGCTCGGCCATCTCGACCAGGCGGGCGACACGTGTGTCGTCGAACTGCTGCCACCATTGCCGCAGGTCGCCGGTGCGCCCGCCGTGCGGCAATTCGGACTGCCATGAAGGCGGTGCCTGCGGTTGTGGCGGGCCTTCGAGGCGGCCTGTGGCGCAGGCGGCCAGGCCCCAGGCCAGGCAGACGGCCAGCGGGGTGACGAAGAGGGAGCGCAGCGGTGTGGTCATCAGATCTTCTTCCTCCACCGAGGTTAGAAGCGCCCCCTGTTGGCTGCGGTCAACCAGCGTTAAGCTGGGTAAATATCGGCGCCTGCCTGACGAGCCTCTGCCGGATCGGCGCCATACTCCGCCCATGCACAGGGTTCTGCTTGTCGACGACGACGTCGACCTCACATCGATGTTGTCGCTCTACATCTCCCGCGAGGGTTTCGATGTGCGTGTGGTCCATGACGGCGAGGCGGGCGTGAACGAGGCGTTGCGCGGCAGCTATGCGCTCGTGGTGCTGGACATCATGATGCCGCGCCTGTCCGGCATCGAAGCGCTGCGCCGGATCCGCTCCACGAGCAACGTGCCGGTGCTCATGCTCACGGCGCGCGGCGACAACGTCGACAAGATCGTCGGCCTCAACATGGGCGCGGACGACTACGTTCCCAAGCCATGCACGCCCGGCGAACTGGTGGCGCGCATCCATGCGATCCTGCGGCGCACCGAAAGCCGCAACCGGCCCGAAGGCGCGAACGCCGCGCTGATGCTGACGGCCGGCGCACTCACGCTCTGGCCCGGCACGCGCCAGGCCGCCTGGCAGGGTGCGCCGCTGGAGCTGACGGGCACCGAATTCAACCTGCTGGAAGTCCTGGTGCGCCATGCGGGGCAGCTGATCAGCAAGCAGGACATCTCCCTGGCCGCCTTCGACCGGCCGCTCACCCGCTTCGATCGCCGCATCGATGTGCACATCAGCAGCATCCGCCAGAAGATGGGCACGCGCGACGACGGCCGTTCGTGGATCCAGAGCGTGCGCGGCCTCGGCTACCAGCTGCTCAAGGACTGAACGTCCATGGCCCGGCCCACGCGCCTGTTCCGCAAGCTGTTGCTGGTGCTGTCGAGCTGCATGATCTCGAGCATCGGGTTGACGGCGCTCTATCTTTGGCTCATCGGCGCGGTGCCGCCGCCCAGCGATCCGGTGCCCAAGGTGAGCGGGATTCCCGTCGTTCCCGCGATGATCGCCGTGCTGGCCAGCCTGGTCTTCGGCGGCTTCCTGGCCTGGTATCTCTCCCGGCCGCTCCAGCACCTGCGCTGGGGGCTCCAGCGCATGGCGCAAGGGCATCTCGATACGCGCGTCGAACCGCTCATGAAAGGGCGCCGCGACGAGATCACCGATCTGGCGCACGACATCGACGGCATGGCGGCGCAGCTGCAGGCGCTGATCGCCGCGCGCGACCGCCTGCTGCACGACATCTCGCATGAGCTGCGTTCACCGCTGTCGCGCATCCAGGCGGCCATAGGGCTGCTCGAGCAGGATTCCTCGCAGGTGGGTGCCATGGTCGAGCGCGTCGAGCGCGAGACCCGGCGCCTGGACGCGCTGATCGACGAAATGCTCACGCTGCACCGGCTGACGGCATCGGCCCCCGTCTCGCGCAGCGCGGTCGATGTGATCGAGCTGCTGCACGACATCGTGGCCGACGCCGACTTCGAGGGAAGCGCGACGAACCGCTCGGTGAGCATCGAGGCGCCCGAGCACTTCGTCGCCCAGGTGGACGGCGAACTGATCTACCGCGCCTTCGAGAACGTGATTCGCAATGCCGTGAAGCACACGGCGCAGGGAAGCACGGTGGAGGTGCGCGCGAGTCTGCGCACGGAGGGCAGCTTGCTGGAGGTGGTGATCAGCGACCACGGGCCGGGCGTGCCGCCGCACATGCTCGAAGCGATCTTCGTGCCGTTCGTGCGGATCGACCGCCGCGAGGTCGATCGTGGTGTCGGGCTGGGCCTGGCCATCGCGCGCAGCGCGGTGCTGGCCCATGACGGCACGATCGAGGCATCGCTCGCCGACAACGGCGGCCTGCGCATCAGGATCGAACTGCCGCGCTGAAGTGCGCGTGGCGCCTCACACGCATTCGGGGGCCAGGTGGTCCAGCACCTTGACCAGGCGCTCGACGAGCCGAGTCGAGTAGATCTGCGAGGGATGGAGAATGTCCGCCATCTCGCCGCGACGCATCGGCACGCTGCCCCAGTCGGCAAACGGCACTGCGAGATCACCCGCCAGTCGCCGAACCGTCGCGTCGCCTCGTGCACGCACGTCGGCACCGGCGAGCGTTTGCGACAGGCCCGTCAAGACCACATCGCGCCCCTCGGCCCTGGATTGGTTGACCATGGCGCGCAGCGCCGGCTCCAGGGGCAAGTTCTGCATCGCGTCATTGAGCCCATGCTGGATGACCACGATGCGGCTCGAACGTGCCTCACTCGCGAATGCCGCCGACCGTGCGCTGGCTGTTTCCCCGCTCACGGAATGATCGATCACCCGGTATCTGGGACGCATCCGGCGCAGAGCGGCCGCCGGGCTTTCATCGAGCCGCCGGTCGCCCAGGAAACCGCCATGAAGGATGGAGTCGCCATAGAGCTCGACACTGCATGCGCCTTGGGGCGCCGCAGCACGCGCCACGGCGCGGCTTGCCGGCGACACGCCGCTGCTCTTGACGTGGTCTTCCGAGGGGACCACGGGGGCTTGCGCGCAACCGGTGGCCAGCGCCATGCCCAAGATGCGGGCGATCGTTCCGAACCGGCCGGCTCGCCGAGGCGGAACGTGGATGAGATCAGGCATTCCCTGAGGCTAGGGGCCAAAGAAGGAGAAAAAATGGAGACTTCGTGCCGGTCAGCAGCTGAAGCGGCAGGGGATGTGCCGCGCCATGCGATGGATGCGTGGAGATTCCAGGCGCGTCGATTCAGGAGGCGTTGTCCGAAGGCTTCGCGGCCACGGGCGTGTTCGTGGTCTCGACCCATCCGCCGCCCAGCGTCTTGTAGAAAGTCACCAGGTTGGCGAAGCGCGACAGGCGCGTGCCGATCAGGTCCTGCTGGGCGGTATAGAGCGAGCGCTGCGAATCGAGCACGCTCAGGTAGCTGTCCACGCCGCGGCTGAAGCGCGCCTGCGACAGGCGATAGCTGTTCGCCGTGGCGTTCACCAACGACTGCTGCGCGTCGAGCTGGCGCCCGAGCGTGTTGCGTTGCGCCAGCGCGTCCGACACTTCACGGAATGCCGTCTGGATCGCCTTTTCGTATTGCGCCACCGAGATGTCGCGGCTCACCGTGGCGATCTTGAGGTTGGCGCGGTTGGTGCCGCCGTCGAAGATCGGCAGCGTGATCTGCGGCGCGAAGCTCCAGCTGCCCGAGCCGCCCTTGAACAGGCCCGACAGCTCGCTGCTCGACGTGCCAGCCGAGGCCGTGAGGCTGATGCGCGGATAGAAGGCTGCGCGCGCCGCGCCGATGTAGGCATTGGCCGCCTTGAGGTCGCGCTCGGCCTGCAGGATGTCGGGCCGGCGCTGCAGCAGGTCCGAAGGCAGCCCCGGCGGAATGGAGGCCAGCGGGCTGGCCTCGGCCGTCGCCCCGTCGGGGAGCGCGCGGGGCAGGAGTTCGTCGGGCACTTCCGCGCCCACGAGCAGCACCAGCGCATTGCGGTCCTGCGCGACCTGCGAGGTGTAGCGTTCGACATCGACGCGCGCGCTGTCCACGCTGGTCTGTGCCTGGCTCAGCGTGAGGGCCGAAGCCGCGCCCAGTTCGAAGCTGCGCTGGTTGAGCCGGTAGGAGTCGCCCTGGCTGCGCAGCGTGTCGCCTGCAAGTGCCAGCCGGTCCTGATCGGCGGCGAGGGTGAGATAGGCGGTCGCCACCTCGGCCACCAGGCTGATCTGCGTGCTGCGGCGCGCTTCGGCCGTGGAGAGGAACTGCTGCAGCGCCTGCGCGCTCAGGCTGCGCACACGACCGAAGAGGTCGATCTCATAGGCGCTGAATCCGAGCGACGCGCTGTACTGGCGCGCAGTGAGCGCCTCGCCGGTGGACGACAGGTCGGCAGGGGTGCGGCTGCCGCTGCCGCCAGCGCTGGCATTGACGGTGGGAAAGAGCGCCGCGTCCTGCACGCGGTACTGGGCACGCGCCTTCTCGATGTTCAGCACCGCCACGCGCAGGTCGCGGTTGTTGGCAAGACTCATCTCGATCACGCGCTGCAGCGATGGATCGGTGAAGACGTCGCGCCAGCCGAGATCGGACACTGGCGTGGATGCCGGGTCGGCGGGACCCGTGTCGCCGGCGAATTTGCCGGCCACGGGGGCGGCGGGCTGCTGGTAGGCAGGCATCAGGCTGCAGCCGGCCATCAGGACTGCGAGCGCGAGGGGCGCTAGACGGAATGGTTTCATGGCGGATGCCTCAGGATGCGGCCGCGGCCGGTTGTGCGTGGGGGGCGACGGGAGCAGCGGGAGTGGCCGAACCGCCCTGGAAGAGACCGCGCACCAGCACGAAGAAAAGCGGCACGAAGAAGATCGCGAGCAGCGTGCCGGACAGCATGCCGCCGATCACCGCCGTGCCCAGCGCGTGCTGCGCGCCGGCCCCGGCGCCGCTGCCCAGCACCAGCGGCAGCACACCGAGAATGAAGGCCAGCGAAGTCATCAGGATGGGCCGCAGGCGCAGGCGTGCCGCCTCCAGCGCCGACTCCACCAGTCCCTTGCCCTGCGCATGCAGGTCTTTCGCGAACTCGACGATCAGGATGGCGTTCTTCGAAGCGAGCCCGATCGTGGTGAGCAGGCCCACCTGGAAGTACACGTCGTTCATCTTCCAGGTCAGGATCGCTCCGACCAGTGCGCCCAGCACACCGAGCGGCACCACCAGGATCACCGAGAACGGGATGGACCAGCTCTCGTAGAGCGCGGCAAGGCAGAGGAACACGATCAGGATCGAAAACCCGTACAGCAGGCCGGTCTGGCCGCTCGATGCCTTCTCCTGGCGCGACAGGCCGGTCCATTCGTAGCCGATGCCCGGCGGCAGCTGCGCGACCGCCGCTTCCACGATGGCGAGCGCTTCGCCGCTCGATGCGCTCCCCGGCATCGCCATGCCCAAAATTTCGACCGAGGGCACCCCGTTGTAGCGCTCCAGGCGCGGCGAACCCGAGCTCCAGCCGGCCTTGGCGAAGGAGGTGAAGGGCACCATCGTTCCGGCGCTGTTGCGCACGTACCAGCGGTCGATGTCCTCGGGCAGCATGCGGTAGCGGGCATCGGCCTGCAGCATCACCTTCTTCACGCGTCCCTTGTCGATGAAGTCGTTGACGTAGCTGCTGCCCCAGGCGGCCGAGAAGGTGTCGTTGATGTCCGACATCGAAAGGCCCTGGGCCTGCGCCTTGTGCGGATCGATTTCGAGCCTGAATTCCGGTGTGTCCTCCAGGCCGTTGGGGCGCACGGCCACCAGGCGCTTGTCCTTGGACAGCGTGCCGAGCAGCTGGTTGCGCGCCTGCATCAGGGCCGCGTGCCCGAGGTTGGCGCGGTCCTGCAGCATCAGGTCGAAGCCGGTCGCGTTGCCGAGCTCGGCCACGGCCGGCGGCGCGAAGGCAAACACCTTCGCGTCGCGGATCGTGTTGAAGAAGGCGCCGGCCTTGGCCGCCACGCCGGTCACGCTCAGGGCCTCGCCCTTGCGCTCGTCCCAGGGCCTGAGCTTGATGAAGGCGAAGCCGGTGTTCTGCCCGCTGCCCGCAAAGCTGAAGCCGGCCACCGTGAAGATGCCCGAGACGGCATCTTTCTGGTCGACCAGGAAGTGATGCTCCACCTGGCGGATCACTTCTTCCGTGCGCGCGTTGGTCGCGCCGGGCGGCAATTGCACCAGCGCGAACATCGTGCCCTGGTCTTCGTCGGGCAGGAAGCCCACCGGCAGCTTCATGAAGCCGACCACCACCACCGCCAGCAGCACCGCGTACACGGCCATGTAGCGCCAGCCCTTGGCCACCATGTGCCGCACGATGCCCTGGTAGCGCCCGTTGCCGCGGTCGAAGCTGCGGTTGAACCAGCCGAAGAATCCGGTGGTCGCCATCGCGTGGCCCTTGTGCACCGGCTTGAGCAGCGTCGCGCACAGCGCCGGCGTGAGCACCATCGCCACCAGCACCGACAGCGTCATCGCCGAGACGATGGTGATCGAGAACTGCCGGTAGATCACGCCCGTGGAGCCGCCGAAGAAGGCCATCGGCACGAACACCGCCGCCAGCACCAGGGCCACGCCCACCAGCGCGCCGGTGATCTGGCCCATGGACTTGCGCGTGGCCTCCTTGGGCGACAGGCCCTCTTCGGTCATCACGCGCTCGACGTTCTCGACCACCACGATCGCATCATCCACCAGCAGGCCGATGGCCAGCACCATCGCGAACATCGTCAGCGTGTTGATGGTGAAGCCGAAGGCCGCGAGCACGCCGAAGGTGCCCAGCAGCACCACCGGAACCGCGATGGTCGGGATCAGCGTGGCGCGGAAGTTCTGCAGGAACAGGTACATCACCAGGAACACCAGCACCACGGCCTCGACCAGCGTCTTGATGACCTCCTCGATGGAGATCCGCACGAAGGGCGTGGTGTCGTAGGGCTTCTGCACCTTCATGCCCTGCGGAAAGAACTTCTCGAGCTCCGCCACCCGCGCGTCTATGGCCTTGACCGTGTCGAGTGCATTGGCGCCCGCGGCCAGCTTGATGGCCAGGCCGGCGGCCGGCTTGCCGTTGTAGCGGCCAACCGTGTTGTACGACTCGCTGCCGAGCTCGATGCGGGCGACGTCGCGCAGGCGCACCTGGGCGCCGTTGGTCTGCGTGCGCAGCAGGATGTCCTCGAACTCCTGCGCGGTCTTCAGGCGCGTCTGCGAGGTGATGGTCGCGTTGATCTGCTGGTTGGCGGCCGCCGGCATGCCGCCGAGCTGGCCGGCCGACACCTGCGCGTTCTGCGCCTGGATCGCGGTCTTCACGTCCAGCGGCGTGAGGCTGAAGTTGGCGAGCTTGTTCGGGTCGAGCCAGATGCGCATGGCGTACTGCGAGCCGAAGAGCGTGGTGTCGCCGACGCCCTCCACGCGGCTGAGTGCTTCCTGCACGTTCGCGGCCACGTAGTCCGACAGGTCGGAGCCGTTCATGCTGCCGTCTTCGGAGGTGAAGGCCAGCACGTTCAGGAAGTTGGTGGCCGACTTGGTGACGGTCACGCCCTGCTGTTGCACCTCCTGCGGCAGCAGCGGCGTGGCCAGCGAGAGCTTGTTCTGCACCTGCACCTGCGCGGTGTCGGGGTCGGTGCCGTTCTCGAAGGTGAGGGTGATGGTGACCGAGCCGGACGATTCGCTGGTCGAGGCCATGTAGCTGAGCCGGTCCAGCCCCTTCATCTTCTGTTCGATGACCTGGGTGACGGTGTCCTCCAGCGTCTTGGCGGAAGCGCCGGGGTAGTTGGCGGTGATGGCGACGGCGGGCGGCGCGATGCTCGGGTACTGCGCGATCGGCAGCGTGGCGATTGCCATTGCGCCGCCCAGCATCACGATGATGGCGAGCACCCACGCGAAGATGGGGCGGTCGATGAAAAAGCGTGCCATGACGGTCTTTCGCGATCAGTTGGCCGCGCCGGCAGGCTCGGACGGAGCTGCCTTGGCGGTCTCGGTGCCTGGCACGGACTTGGGGTTCCATTGCACCGTCTTCACCTCGACGCCCGGCGCCGCGCGCTGCTGGCCGTCCACCACCAGCTGGTCGCCGGCCTTCAGGCCGCTGCGCACCAGCCACTGGTCGCCGATGGCGCGCTCGGTCTCGAGTGCGCGCCGCTGCAGCTTGTGCTGGGCGTCCACCACATAGGCCACGGGCTTGCCGGCACCGTCGCGCGACACCGCCTGCTGCGGCACCATGAGCGCCTGATCCTTCACGCCTTCCTGCAGCACCGCGCGCACGTACATGCCGGGCAGCAGATTCGCGTCGGGGTTGGGGAACACCGCGCGCAGCGTGATCGCGCCGGTGTTCTGGTCCACGGTGACGTCGGAGAACTCGAGCTTGCCCTCGAGCGGGTAGGTGCTGCCGTCTTCCAGCAGCAGCCGCACTTTCGCGGCATTGGCGCCGCTCTTCTGCAGGTCGCCGCGCGCCATTGCCTGCTTGAGCTGGAGCATCGCGGCGCTGGGCTGGGTCACGTCGACGTAGATCGGGTCGAGCTGCTGGATGGTGGCCAGCGCGGTCGACTGGCTGGCCGTGACCAATGCGCCCGGCGTGACCGACGACTTGCCGATGCGCCCCGAGATCGGCGCGTCGATGCGTGCGTAGGCGAGGTTGATGCGGCTCGTTTCGACGTTGGCCTTGGCCGAGGCGACGTCGGCCTCGCCTTGCTGCAGCGAAGCGGCGGCGTCGTCGTAGTCCTGCTGGCTCACGGCCTTGATGGCCACCAGCTCCTTGTAGCGCTCGGCCTTGAGCCGCGTGGTCACCAGGCTGGCCTGCGCCTTGGCGAGCGCGGCGACGTTGCTGTCGTAGGTCGCCTTGTAGGTGGCGGGATCGATCTGGTAGAGCGCCTCGCCGGCCTTCACGTCGCTGCCCTCGCGGAACTGGCGGGTCTTGACGATGCCGCCGACCTGCGGGCGCACGTCGGCGATGAGAAAGGGCACGGTGCGCCCTGGCAGCTCGGTCGTGATGGCCACGCGCTGCGGCTGCACCGTGACCACGCCGACTTCAGGGGTGCCGGCCGCCGGAGGCGGGCCGCCCGGCGGCTTGCCGCAGGCCACGAGCATGCAGGTGGACATGACGGCCGCGAGGAAAGTCAGGCCGTAGGTCAGAGGGGGGCGCATCGCGATTCTCCTGGGAAAAACGACGGGACGTTGCTTTGTCTCGCCGACTCATAAATAGACAGTGCTGTACTGAAATGTATTTTGACTTCAGGAGGGTGTCAATTAAAATAGTCAGACGTGTACAAAAATAAGGAGGCACACGGTATGCGGGTCAAGACAGAAGCCAAGCGCGACGCCATCGTCCAGGTGGCATCGGAAGTTTTCAGGGAGCTGGGGTTCGAGGGCGCCTCGATGGTGGAGATCGCTGCCCGCGTGGGGGGCTCCAGAGCGACCCTGTACGGCTACTTCAGCTCGAAGGAAGAACTGTTCGTTGCGGTGATCCACGCCTCCGCGAGCAAGCACTTCGATCCGATCTTCACGGCGCTGGCGCAGGAGGGCGAGGACGACCTCGCCCAGGTGCTGCAGCGGTTCGGCGAGAAGATCCTGGCCGTGGTGTGCTCGCAAGAGGTCATCCAGGCGCAGAGGGCGGTGATCGCCGAATCCGGCCGCAGCGACATAGGCCGGCTCTTCTATGAAGGCGGGCCCAGGAAGGGCGTGACCGCAATGGCGGACTTCCTGGCCCGGCAGATGCAAAAGGGCCGGCTGCGAACGGCCGACCCTGTCGTGGCGGCACACCACCTGATGAGCCTTCTGGATTCGGAGACCGTCAAGCCGAGCCTGATCGGCATCCAGGGACCGCTCACCCGCAAGGAGCTGCGCGAGGCGACGCGGCGCGCCGTGCAGGTGTTTCTTGGCGGATACGCCGCGGAGGGCCGGCCTGCCGGGTGAGGACGGCAGGCAGGCACGCCTCCTGGCAACCGCTTTTTTCATTTCAACTGCCAATTGAAGGCAGGAATCGACCCTGACCGGCGCCTGACCCGACGGCCGTCCGGATCAAGGGGCTGTCGCAGCTTCATCACAGCCGTGCGATATGGGCCTGCCGTTCACGGCAATGACTTCTTGCCCCCCTAGATTGCGCGTGGCCGCAGAGGGCCGACATGCCGAGCCCCGCGCCTTCTTTCCTCCATCCACTTCCTCATGCCGCATCTCTTTCCCTACGCCCGCCCCTTCGCCATCACCCTCGTCGCGGCCCTGTGCCTCTCGGCCTGCGGCGGCGGCAGCAACGACGGTGTCTCGTTTCCCATCTCGGGCACGCCGGCCACCACGAATCCGACCGCCGTCGTGGTGGCCGGGCCTCCGAAGGACCTGGGCTTCACGGACACCGCGCCCGTGCCCGACACGGCCGCGATTCCGCCCTTCGTCGACAACGTCGCGACCAACCAGCGTGGCGATGCGCGCTACGCGACCAAGGAAACCAATGCCGGCGTGCGCGTGGTGGCCGGCTTCCTCGACTTCTGGCAGCCCAGCACGCTGCTGGTCGACGCGGGCGTGTCGGCGCCGGCGCAGGGAAGCTTTCCGGCGGTCGTTCAGTCGACGTGGAGCGGCATTCCGGGCGACGCCTCCGACGGCAAGATCCTCAACAGCGGGGTGCTGAACAGCAACATCCAGTACGTCGTCGACGCCACCAACGCACGCACCAGCGCGCAGGAGCTGGCCGCCTACCTGGACGACCGCCGCGGCAAGGGCTACAGCATCAGCGACGGCATGGGCCCGCTCACCAGCGCCTGGCGCGCGGCCACGCAGCAGGTCACCACCATCACCGGCATCGCACCGGACGCCACCACGGTGCTCTACAACGACGGCGGCAACGACGTGGGCGTGGGCGGTGCCGCGAACCCGGCCTTCGGCACGGTGGTCGACCTGCTCAAGAACATCGGCGAGAACGGTTCCACCGAGCCCGCCAAGCGCTTCTACAAGTACGCACGTCCCTGGCGCTGGAGCAGCAGCGTGAAGGTGGTGCCCGCGCTGGAACCCGCCAAGAGCGGCACGCCCGCCACCGACGGCGGCTTCGTGAGCGGCCACACGGCCGAGGCGGTGCGCGATGCCATCGCCTCCGCCTACGTCGTGCCGCAGCGCTTCCAGGAAATGGTGGCGCGCGGCCTCGAGCTCGGTGAGAACCGCATCCTGGCCGGCATGCATTCGCCGCTGGACGTGGTCGGCGGACGACTGCACGGCCAGGCCGTGGCGGCCGCGAGCCTGGCCACCGGCGCCAACGCCGCGCGCAAGAGCGCGGCCTATGCCCAGGCGCAGAGCGTGCTGATGACCGCGGTGGGCGCCAGCGATGCCGCCGCCTTCAACAGCTTCGCCCATTCGCAGGGCGCCGCGGCCGACCGCTTTGCCGACCATGCCGCGAGCAAGGCCGACTACCTGCGCCGCCTGACCTTCGGCTTCAAGCCGGTGGCAGATACGACCAAGCCCGCCGTGGTGCCCAAGGGCGCCGAGGTGCTGCTCGAAACGCGCCTGCCGTACCTCGATGCCACGCAGCGCCGCGTGGTGCTCAAGACCACGGCCATGGCCTCCGGCTACCCGGTGATGGACGACCCCGAAGGCTGGGGCCGCCTCAACCTGTTCGACGCGGCCGACGGCTACGGCGTCTTCAACGGCGACGTGGTCGTGACCATGGACGCCAGCCGCGGCGGCTTCAATGCGCTGGACAGCTGGCGCAACAACATCTCCGGCGCCGGCAAGCTCACCAAGAAGGGCAGCGGCACGCTCGCGCTCGGTGGCAGCAACAGCTACACGGGCGGCACGCAGCTGATGGAAGGCTCGCTGCAGGCGGACGCGGCCGCGGCCTTCGGCAAGGGCAACGTCTACGTCGGTGGCGGCACGCTCGTCTGCAACGCCGCTTCGACCGTCACGATGGCGGGCGCCTACACGCAGCTGGCGGGCACGACGCTGCAGCTGAACCTGGGCGGCAACGGCGCCGGCCGCCTGAGCGTGGCGGGTGTGGCCGCTCTCGACGGAACGCTGAACCTGAGCTTCAAGCCAGGCTTTGCGCCCAGCGCGGGCGACACGCTCACCGTCATCAGCAGCGGCACCCTGACCGGCCGCTTCTCGGCCATCAACGCACCGGGCTTCAAGGTCACGCCGACCTACACGGGCACGCAGCTCGTCGTGCGCTTCGACGCATGACCTCCCGTTGATCTAGCCGACAGGTTGCCCCTTCTTCAAGCGGGAAGGGTGCAGCTCGACGCCCGGGGTGTCGAGGGAATGCGTCAGCACATTCCCATGCGTGGAGTCGGTCACGAACAGCGTGGACCGGTTCGGACCGCCGAAAGCGATGTTGGTGGTCGAGGCACCGGCAGGACCGCGCAGCACCATGACGGGCTCCGCGCGCGTGTTGAGCACCCAGACGTAGCCCAGCCCGGGGTTCGCAACCAGCACCCGGCCCTGCGTGTCGACCGCGAGCCCGTCGGGGCCGCTGGGCCCGTACGAGGTGAAGAACTGGCTCACCTTGGCCACGCTCCCGTCGGCCAGCAGCGGCACGCGCCAGACGCAGTTGCCCCGCGTCACCGCCAGGTAGAGCACCTTGCCGTCCGGCGAAAGGGCCACGCCGTTGGGGCTGGGCACGTTCGACAGGAGCAGGTCGAGCTGGCCGTTCGGGCGCAGCCGGTAGAGCCGGCCCGATGGATCGTGCAGCCCGCTTTGTCCCTGGTCCGTGAAGTAGATGTTGCCCTGGGCGTCGAGCACGAGGTCGTTCACGCCCTTGAAGCTCTCGGTGTTGCGCCGCTGCAGGTGCGGCGTGATCTGCCCGGTCTGCACGTCCACGCGCATCAGGCCGTTCTTGTAGTCGGTGACGAGCAGGGTGTGGTCGTCGATGAACCTCATGCCGTTGGGTTCGCCGTCGTACTCGGCCACCTGCGTCCATGCGCCGGCCGGGTCGATCCGGAAGATCCGGCCGAAGGGAATGTCGCAGACGTAGAGGTTGCCGGCGTCGTCGAACACCGGCCCTTCAAGGAACGAGTCGGTCGACTGCCCGCCACGGTTGGCGTCGGCCCAGACACTGCGCTGTGGCCGGCGCAGCGACGCGGGCATGGTCGTGAAGGTCTGCAGTTCCATCACCTGGGGCGCTTGCAGAAAGTACATGTCGGTCTCCTGGGAAGGCGGTGCTGCGGCTCAGGCGGCCGCAAAGCCGTAGAGCTTCGCCGGGTTGTCCACCAGGATGCGGTCGCGCACCGCGGTACTGTCGCACCAGGCCGCGAGAACGTCGACCAGGTCGGCATCGTTGACGGTGTCCGGCGCCTCGGTGGTGTGGGGCCAGTCGCTGCCCCACACCAGGCGCTCCGGCGCGGCGGTGACCAGCGCGCGGCCGAGCGCGAATGCATCGCCGTAGGCGGGCGCCCCGTCGCGCGATCGCATGTACACGCCCGACAGCTTCATCCATGTGTTGCCGCCGTCCAGCAGCCGGCGCGCGACCGCATAGGCCTCGCCCTTGACGCCTTCCGCCGGATCGATGCGGGCCATGTGGTCGATGACCAGCGGCACCGGGAGTGCGGCGAGCACCGGGCCCAGCGCCACCAGCTGCTCCGGCTGAACGAAGACCTGGATGTGCCAGCCCAGGCGGGCCACCTTGCGGGCCAGCGTGGTCAGCATCTCCGGCGTGGTCGTTCCCCAGGACTGCGGAGTGACGAAGTTCACGCGCAGGCCGCACACGCGCTGCGCCGCGAGCGCATCGAGCTCGCTGTCGGCCACCTGGTGGCCGACGACGGCCACGCCGCGCGCACGCTCGCCCAGTTGGGCGAGTGCGTCGAGCGTGCAGGCGTTGTCCGTGCCGTACGTCGAGGGATTGACCACCACCGTGCGCGAGGTGCCCAGCCGCAGCTGCAACCGGCGATAGGCCGCCACATCGGCGTGTGGCGGCTGGCGCGTCCAGTGCGGCGACGGCGCGAACCGCGGATCGAAGATGTGCATGTGGCTGTCGCAGGCATCCTTGGGCAGGGCGTGCGAGGGCCGGTCGATGCCGACGGAATGGGGAACCGGTCGAGAGTCCGGCACGTTGTTCATGGCGTCTTCAGTCGAGCTTGATGTTGCCCTTACGGATCACGTCCGCCCATTTCGCATCTTCCTTCTTCAGGAAGTCGGCGAACTCGGCCGGCGTCGAGCCCACCGGTTGCACGCCGACGTCCACGAAGCGGCGCTTCACATCGTCTTCCTTGAGCACTTCGACGACCGTCTTGTGGAGCTTGTCGGCAATGGAGGCGGGCGTGCCGGCGGGCAGCAGCAGGCCGTTCCATTCGTAGGCCTCGTAGCCGGGGACCACCGTCTCGCCCAGGGTCGGCGCCTCCGGCAGGCGCGCCGAGCGCTGCGGCGACGACACCGCCAGCGCGCGCAGCTTGCCCGACGACACCAGCGGGTACGAGGCGGCGATGGTGCTGAACATGAAGTCGACCTGGCCGCCCATCACATCGACGATGGCGGGGCCGCCGCTCTTGTAGCCCACGTGGACCATGTCCAGCCCGAGCCGCTGGCGCAGCAGTTCCGCCGCCAGCCGCTGCACGGTGCCGCTGCCGCCCGATGCGTAGTTCATCTTGCCCGGCTCGGCCTTGGCCTTGTCCACGAGATCCTTGATGCTCTTGAGCGGCGACTCCGCGCGCACGATCACGATGTTCGGCGCCAGTGCCACGAGCGCCAGGGGCTGCAGCGCATTGCTCGCATACGGCATGCGGGGGAACAGGTGCGGGTTGATCGAGTACGGCGTGGCGTCGTACAGCACGGTGTAGCCGTCGGGCGCGGCCTTGGCGGCAAAGGCCGCGCCGATGGTGCCGCTGGCGCCGGGCCGGTTGTCGACGATCACGCTGGTGCCGAGCTTCTGGCCGACGCGCACCGCGAGCACACGGGCCAGCGCATCGGCCGAGCCGCCGGGCGCATACGGCACGACGAGGGTGATGGGGCGCTCGGGATAGGCGGCGTGGGCGAGCGCGGCGGCGCACAGGCACAGGGCGAACATGCCCCGGACGAGAAATTTCATGTTGTCTCCAATATGGCGTGACGGCTCCGGGCAGGGCGCAGCGTTTTCATTCGGTCTTGAGGTCGAGCGAGCGGGCCAGTTCGCCGTACAGCTTGACCTCGCGCGCCAGTTGCGCGCCGAAGGCATCGCCGCAGGTGTTCTGCGCCTCCATGCCGAGCGAGCGCAATTTCTCCCGCGTGGCCGGCGACTGTGCGAATTCGGTGGCGACACGGCGCAGGACGGCCAGCACCTCCGGCGGCGTCTTCGCGGGCGCCAGCAGGCCGTACCAGGCGTCGGCCGTGTAGCCCTTGACGCCCACTTCCTCGAAGGTCGGCACGTTCGGCAGCAGCGCCGAGCGCTTGGGCGACGCCACGGCCAGGGCCAGGGCCGTCAGCTTGCCGGACTGCACCTGGGTGAGCACCGAACCCAGCGTGGCGAAGGAGCTGTCGACCTGGCCGCCCATGAGGTCGGTGGTCGCCTGCGCCGCACCCTTGTACGGTATGTGGTTCATCGACGTGCCCGTGAGCTGCGTGAAGTGCGCGCTCGCGAAATGCCCGGAGCTGCCGGAGCCCGGCGTGGCATATGTGCGCTTGCCGGGTTCCGCCTTCACCGCCCGCAGGAACGCCCCGAAGGAGGTGACCGGCATCGACGGGCCGACCACCAGCACCGTGGGGCTCACGGCGAGGGAACACACCGGCGCGAACGAGCGCACGGCATCGAACTTGACCCGCTGGCTGTAGAGCGCGGGAATCATCGTGTGGTTGGTCGCACCCAGCAGCAGCGTGTAGCCGTCCGCCGGAGCCGCCGCGACGGCCTCGGCCGCCAGGATCGTATTCGCGCCGGGCTTGTTGTCCACGATGAACGGCTGGCCCAGCGCACGCGAAGCGTGGTCGGCGAAGGCACGCGCCACCACATCGGTCGGGCCGCCCGCGGAAAAGCCCACGAGCACGCGCACCGGCTTGGCGGGCCATGCCTGTGCGTGCACCTGTGCAGCCAGCACCGTCAGCAGGCCCACGGCAGCCGCGACGCCACGGATGCTTCTGTTCCTCTTCATTTCTGTCTCCTTTTTCCTTTGAGCGGCGGCGGCCATGCCTCAGGTGGTCGCCGCGTGGCGCGAAAGCACCTGCAGAAGGTTCCTTGCCGCACCGACGCCCATGTTCACGTAAGCATCGCTGGTCACGCCGCCGATGTGGGGGCTGAGCACGATGTTTTTTTCGCCCTGGAACGGATGGCCGGGCGTCATCGGCTCGACCGCGAAGCTGTCCAGCCCGGCCATGGCGACCTGGCCCGAACGCACGGCCGCCAGCAACGCGTCTTCGTCGATCAGCCCGCCACGGGCCGTGTTGACGATGATCACGCCGCGCTTGCATTGCGCCAGTGTGCGGGCATTGAGCAGCCCGCGGTTGTCGTCGGTCAGCGGGCAGTGCAACGACACGGCGTCGGACTCGGCCCAGAGGGTCGCCAGGTCCGCGGGTTGCACATAGGCCGGAAGGTTCTTGGCGTAGGGGTCGTAGCCCAGCACCCGCATGCCCAGCGCGTCGGCCATGCGCGCGAAGCGAAGGCCGATGGCGCCCAGGCCGATGAGGCCGATGGTGCGCCCGCCGAGCTCCAGGCTCTTGTGCGTCGCCTTGTCCCAGTGGCCGGCATGCATGCGCGCGTCGAGCGCCACCACCGATTTGGCGCAGGCCAGCAGCAGGGCGAGCGCCTGCTCGGCCACCGCGGCCGCATTGGCGCCCACGGCCGCCACCACCTCGATGCCACGCTGCTGCGCCGCGGTCTTGTCGATCGTGTCTGTTCCGCTGCCGTGTTTGGAGATCACCTTCAGCGAAGGTGCCGCGTCCATCACGGCGGCGCCCACCTTGCCGTAGCGCACGATGATGGCCACGGGATCATGCGCGCGGCAAAGGGCGACCAGGTCGTCCTCGGTCGGCGTCTTGCCGGCGTAGACGATTTCATGGCCTTCGAGCAGCGCGAGTGCCTGCGGCGCCAGGTCGGCACCGGTCACGAGGATGGAGCTTGCGTTGGTCGCGGTCACAGCGTCTCGCCTTCCTTCAGCACGCCGGCCGCGCGCAGCGCGGAATCCAGCCACTTGGCCGCGGTGTCGCCCTCCTTGATGGCGGCGATGCGCGCGGCCTCGTCGCGGACCTTCTTGGCAGCCAGCGGCAGCAGCGATTCGATCTTCTCGCGCTCGACCACGACCACGCCGTCGCCGTCGCCGATCACGAAGTCGCCGGGACGCACCGTCACGCCGCCGATGGACACGGGGTGCCCGATGCGCCCGCCGATGTTCTTCGTCGGGCCGTTCGGGTTGGTGCCCACGCTGAAGACGGGGAAGTCCATCTCGTCGATCTCGAGGCTGTCGCGGCAGGCCCCGTCCATCACCACGCCGGCAATGCCGAGCTTCTTGCAGGCCGTCATCATGATCGTGCCCATCAGCGCCGAGGTCAGGTCGCCCTTGCCGTCGATCACGACCACGTCGCCGGGCTTCGCCATGGCGATGGCTGCATGGATCATGAGGTTGTCGCCGGGGCGCACTTCCACCGTGAGGGCGGTGCCGGCCAGCTTCATGCGCGGGCGCAGGGCCTTGATGCGCCCGTCGAGCGCGCCGCGGCGGCCGGCCACGTCGGCGAGGATGGCCGGCTGGAACTCTGCGGCCTGCGCCACGATGTTCGCGGGCACGCGCTCGAAGTTGCGAATGATGTCGGGAAGGGTCGAGGACATGGGAGTGCTTTCAGGAAAAGGAAGAGGAATGGAATGAAGTTCAGTCGGGCTTGACGCCGGCGTCCTTGATGACCTTGGCCCACTTGGACAGGTCGGCTTTCTGGGTGTCGGCGAGCTGCTGCGGCGTGCTTCCCACCAGCGTGACGCCGAGCTTGTCGGCCATCGCGACGACCTCGGGGTCCTTCAGCTGGCGCACGATTTCGTCGTGCAGGCGCTGGACCACCGGCGCGGGTGTGCCGGCCGGCGCGTAGACGGCCTGCCACTGCTCCACCACGAAGTCCTTGAAGCCGGCCTGCCCCATGGTCGGTACATCGGGCAGGGCCTTCAGGCGTGCCGCCGAAGTGACGGCCAGCGCCTTGAGGTGACCGCTCTGGATGTGCGGCAGCGCGGCGGCCACCGGCGCGAACATGAAGGTGGCATGGCCTGCCAGGACGTCCTGGATGGCCGGCGTGTCGCCCTTGTACGGAACGTGCGTCAGCTTCGCGCCTGTCTGCAGCCGCAGCAGTTCGCCCTGCATCTGCAGCACGGTGCCGTTGCCGCCGGAGGCGAAGGAGATCTCGTCGGGGCGCGCCTTCGCCTGCGCGACAAGGTCCGCGACCGTCCGGAACGGCTGGTTCGCACCGACGATGAGCACATGCGGGATGGTCCCGATGAGCGACACCGGCGCGAAGGCCTTGACCGGGTCGTACTGCATCTTCGGCAGCAGGTTGGGCACGATCGCCTGCGGGCCGATCGATGTGCCCAGCAGCGTGTAGCCATCGGGTGCCGCACGCGCGACGAAGGCGGAGCCGATCGTGCCGGTGGCGCCTGCCTTGTTGTCCACGATCACCGTGGCGCCCAGGGAGGTACCCAGGCGCAGCGCGATGGCACGCCCGAGGATGTCGGTGGTGCCGCCCGGCGGGTACGGCACCACCCAGGTGATGGGCTTGCCGGTGGGCCACTGGCCTTGAGCGAGAACGGGCAACGACACGGCGGCGAGCGCGGCCAGGCCCAGCGCGCCGAACCGGCGCCGATGAATGCGGATCATGGAGTCTCCAGAGTTGTGGTGGGGCGGTCGAAGCCGTAGAGCGCGACCGGGTTGTCGACGAGCACGCGGTGCAGCGCCCGACGTGTGCCGGTCCAGCCGGCGAGCAGCGCCATCAGCTGTGCGTCGTCCGGCATGGCCTGGTGGCCGGCGCTGGCGGATGCGTGCGGCCAGTCGCTGCCCCAGAGCACGCGGTCCGGCGCGGCTTCCAGGAAGCCGCGTGCCAGTGCGGCCACGTCTTCGTACCCCGGCGCGCCCCGCTCGCTGACGATGTAGGCGCCGGACAGCTTGACCCAGGCGCGGCGCTCCTCGAGCAAGCGAAGGATCAGCGCATGCGACGGGTGCACACCTGCCATGGCGGGCGCGAGCCGGCCGAAATGGTCGAACACGACCGGCACCGGCAAGTCCCCCAGCACGCCTGCGAGGTCACTCCACGCGTGCGCGGGTGCAAGCAGCTGCAGATGCCAGCCCAGTGGCGCGATACGGCGTGCGAGCGGTTCGATCTGCGAGGCGGAATTCACGACACCCAGCGACAGATTCAGGCGGATGCCCCGCACCCCACGGGCGTGCAGCGCCTCCAGTGCGGAATCGCTGACCCGTTCGTCGACCACGGCCACGCCGCGCGCCTGCGTTCCGAAGGCTGCAAGTGCGTCGCACAGCGGCCCGTTGTCGGTGCCGTAGGTCGAAGGCGTCACGAACACGACCCGCTGCGTTCCCGTGCGCCGCTGCAGCCGGCGGTAGTCCGCCGCGCTGGCGTCCGGCGGCCGCAGCGTGGCACCGGGCGCCGCGGGATAGCGCGCGTCGTACAGATGCACGTGGCAGTCGCAGGCACCGGGCGGAACGTCGACGTGCGTGCGGCCTCGCCCCGCGGAGAACGGAGCGACGAGCGCATCCGCGCATGAAGCATCGATCGCAGCCATGCGGAGTCAGTCCATCTTGGCGCCGGACGACTTGACGATCGCGCTCCAGCGCACGCCGTCGGTGCGGATGAGCGACGCGAACTTCTCGGGCGTGCCGGTCATCACTTCTGCGCCTTGCGCGACCAGCTTCTTCTTCACCTCGTCCGTCGCCAGGGCCTTGTTGAATGCGGCGTTCAGCTTGGCGACGGCGTCCTTGGGCATGGCGGCAGGGCCGGCGACGCCGAACCACGTCACGGCCTCGAAGTCCTTGTAGCCCGACTCGGCAACGGTGGGCACGTCGGGCAGGTCGCTGTTGCGCTGCAGCGAAGTCACCGCCAGCGCGCGCAACTGGCCGCTCTTGATCTGGGCGATCAGTGTCGGCACCGACGAGACGTACATCTGGATCTGGCCGCCGACGAGGTCCGTCAGGCCCTGCGAGGCGCCCTTGTACGGGACGTGCGTGAACTGCACGCCGGCGGCCTTCTGGAACTGCTCCGTGGCCAGGTGGGCCACGGTGCCGTTGCCCGAGCTCGCATAGTTGAGCGAAGTGGGCTTGGCCTTGGCGGCGGCAACCACGTCCGCGAGCTTCTTGTAGGGCGATGCGGCGGACACCACCACGACCAGGGGCGCCGACGCGACAAGCCCCACCGCCGCCAGGTCCTTCACCGGGTCGTAGGGCAGCTTCGCGTACAGCGACGGGTTGATCGCGAGGTTGCTGGTCTGGCCCAGCACCAGCGTGTAGCCGTCCGGGCTGGCCTTGACCGCGGCATCGACGCCGATGTTGCCGCCGGAGCCCGGCTTGTTGTCGATGACGATGGTCCAGCCTTCGGATGTCGCGACCTTGTTGGCCACTTCGCGGGCAATGATGTCCGTGCCGCCGCCGGGCGGGAAGGGCACGATCAGGCGGATCGGACGCGAGGGATAGGCCTGCGCCAGGGCCATGCCGCAGGTGAGCAGGAGGGCGGCGCCGAGCGCTGCACGGCGGGAAATGGAGCTGTGGCTCGAGTTACGCATGTAGGTGTCTCCGAATCGTTCGATGAGTGCCTGGCAGACGGGCTCCAGGGCATGCAGCGATTTTGGTTTTGCGTTTCGCGCCATACAATGGTGGTTCATGAGGCGGACCATGGACCATCCAGTGAAACAAAATGACCGTTGAGAAAAGTGTCGGAACAGCAAGGCGCAGGCGACCGACCGAAGTCGTCGAGGTCCCGCGCGAAGCCGATCTCGAAACGACAGGCGGCGTGACCGCGGTCACCCGCGCGCTGCAACTGCTCGACACCTTCGGCATGCAGGACGAACGGCTTTCGCTGGCCGAGCTGACACGGCGCACCGGCATGCACAAGACCACCATCCTGCGGCTGCTTCGCACGCTGGCGCTGGCCGGCTATGTGGTGCAGCGCGACGACGGCGAATGGCGGCTCGGGCCTGCCGCGGGCTGGCTCGGTGCGCGCTACCAGGCCAGCTTCGACGCCAACAACGTGGTGGAGCCGATGCTCCTTGCGCTATCGCAGGCCACGGGCGAGAGCGCGGCCTTCTATGTGCGCGAAGGCAATTCGCGCACCTGCCTCGCGCGCGTGGAAGGGCCGCAGCCGATCCGCCATCACGCGCGCATGGGCGCGATGCTTCCGCTGGAGCTGGGGTCGCCGGGGCGGGTGATCCTCGCGTTTTCCGGGGAGCAGGGAAAGCTGTACGAGGACATCCGCAAGAAGGGCTATCACTTTTCCATCGGCGAGCGCGAGAAGAACGTGGCGACGGTGTCGGCGCCGGTCTTCGGCCTGCGCTGGGCCTTGCTCGGGTCGGTATGCATTTCCGGGCCGGCGGACCGCTTGCCGAAAGCCAAGCTCATTGGCCACGCGAAGACGATCATGAAAGCGGCGAACGAGTTGTCCTATGCGTTGGCCGGCCGCCCCACGGCGCAGACGCCGGCCGTCGTCTCGACCTGGCATCCGTAGGCCGCGCCATCTCCATCACTTTGTGCGAGTCGGGGATGTCGCCTCGACCGACGTCCAGACGATGCAGTTCTTGCCGCTTCGCTTGGCCTGGTAGAGCGCGGTGTCCGCTGCTTTCGTCAATGCATCGAGCGACGCGGAGTTCGACCGCCGTGCCGTGGCACAACCGACGCTCACGGTGAGAGGCGCCAGGTCCTGCGCGCCATCGTTGGGGCGGGAGCCCTCGGCTTCGGCGCGGATGGCCTCGGCGACCCGCATGGCCCCTGTTTCGTCCGTGTCGGGCAGAACGGCCATGAACTCCTCGCCGCCATACCGTGCCGCAACATCGCCGCGTCGCCGCACGTGCCTTGCGATGCAGTTGGCGAGATGCTGGAGCGCGACGTCGCCGTGGGCATGCCCATGCGCGTCGTTGTAGCGTTTGAAATTGTCCGCATCCACGAAGAGCACGGACAGGCAACCGTCGCCGCGCTGCAGGCGGTCCCATTCGCTCTCCAGCGCCAGGTCGAGCGCGCGCCGGTTCTTCAGGCCCGTGAGGGAATCGGTCTGGGTCAGCTCCCTCAGGTGCTGCTCCGCGATCACCCGGCCTCGCAGCGCAAACGCGAGCAGCCACACGCCGGCGCAGAAGGCACTGCTGACCAGCAGCGACGAAAGGCCGACGATCCACGACAGCCGTTTCCAGGGCGCCAGGGCATCGTCCAAGGCCGGGGCAATCACCGCAATGAACGGCGTTCCGGGCACGCGCTGGAAGGTGTACAGGCGAATCGTTCCATCGATGACCGAGGACGCCGCATAGAAGCCGGACTCCCGATTCACCATGCTCGGAAACGTCGGCGACCCTTTCAGGTCGTGGGTGAGCGCCTTGCCCGGAGCGGGGTTTCTTGCAACCAGGGTGCCATCCGTGCGAACGATCGCCGCCACGCCGCGCGGGCCGATTTCCAGGTCGTCCAGCAAGTGCTTGAAGTAGTCGAGGTCGATGGCGACGAGCGCGGTGCCCCCGAAAGTCCCGTCTGGGCGGTTGATTCTTCGGCTCAGCGCGATGGCTTCAACGCCTTCGCGCGCGCGTGCCCGATAGGCCGACGAGACATAGAGGCCGAGGTTCTTGGCATCGCGATGCGCGGTGAAGTAGTCGCGGTCGCTGAAATCCCAACGATGCGTGCTGGAGCAGCAACCGTCGATGAGCTGGCCCTTGTCGTCCGTGACGCCCATGCCGGTGACATAGCGGGCGGAGACAGTCGAGCCGAACAGCAATTCGTGCCGCACCTCCGGACTCAGGCTTCGCACAATGGGTTTGTCCAAGGAGGCGATCAGCATGAGCAGCGACTGATCCGCCGATTCGACGGTCCGCGAGATGTTGCTCGCCAGAACGGCTGCGACGTTCTTCGACATCCCGTGCGCATGTTCGACGGCCGTTTCCCGGTCCGCCCACAGCGTGAGGACGCTGATGGACAGCACGACCAGTGTCAGGAGCGTCCCCAGCCCACCGACGATCAAAGGGTGATGACCTGCCAACGTGGCAAGTCTCTGTGAGCAGGGACGCGGGGGCATGACGCTTTTGTTGTCGATGGCTGCCGTGCAGGACCTTGGCGGAAATGCGCGGCGATGCCTGACCAGGGAGACTGGCGCCACAGGGGGCGCCATCGCGCGTTTATATGTCGCGGACAGGTTGTTGATCAAATCTACTACCTGACCGGAAGCGCGCCCGGGCAGGAGCCGGCGTGACTATCGGCGTGCGCCGGCGAGCAGCGCGATCTCCTCGAGCAGCTCGGCCAGCGCCGCCCCGATGAAGTCCAGCGTGGCCGCGTCGACCAGCCGGCCGTCCTGGATGCGCGAGGCCACATTGGCAATGGCCACGTGCGGGCGCACCAGCGGGCGGGCCAGCGTGGCGGCCAGCGCATCGCGGATCTGCGCCTGCGCGCGCACGCCGCCTGCGGTACCGGGCGATGCCGTCATCACCAGCGCCGGCTTGCCTTTCAGAGGCGACGCGAAGCCGGGCCGCGAGGCCCAGTCGATGGCGTTCTTCAGCACGCCCGGCATGCCGTAGTTGTATTCGGGCGAGCACAGCACGAGCCCGTCGGCGCCCGCAATGGCGCTCTTCAGGCGTGCCACGGGTGCGGGCGGCGTGTCGCCGTCGAGGTCGGCGTTGTAGATGGGAATGTCGTCCAGCGGCACGATCTCCAGCGCCACATGCGGTGGCAGCAGCGGCTGCAGGCTGCGCAGCACGGCCGTGCAGTTCGAGGCCCGGCGAATGCTGCCGGAGATGGCGACGAGTCGCGTGGTGGAGTGGGTGGTGTCGTTCAAAGCGGGGTGTTCCTCTGTTTCAAGCGGCGGAAGTTTATGCATAAAATTGAAAACATGTACAAAAAAGAATCGACCGCCGAGCGCGCGCTCCCGCTCGTCGACCAGGCCTTCATCCGGCTGCGCCAGGACGTGCTCTCGGGCACCTACGGCGCCGGGGCGAAGCTCAAGCTCGACGAGCTGCAGACGGCCTACGGCTTTTCGAGCAGCCCGCTGCGCGAGGCGCTCAGCCGGCTGGCGCAGGAGGGGCTGATCCGTGCCGACGAACGCCGCGGCTTCCGCGTGGCCGACATTTCGCCCGAAGACCTCGCGGACATCACCCGCATGCGCGTCATGCTCGACGTGCAGGCGCTGCGCGAGTCCATCGCGAACGGCGACGACGCCTGGGAGGCGTCGGTGGTCGGTGCCTACCACCGGCTCGAGAAGATCGAAGGCCGCCTCGGCGACGGGCCCGTGGTGCTGGACGACGACTGGACCCAGCTGCACTCGGCCTTCCACGCCGCGCTGCTGGCGGCCTGCCCTTCGGAGCGCTTGCGCACCTGGAGCGCGAGCCTGTTCGACCAGGCTGAGCGCTACCGCCGCTATTCCGCGCGCTTTCGCAAGACGGCGCGGCGCAAGTCGAACGAGCACCGCAAGATCATGGACGCCACCTTGCGCCGCGACGCCAAGACGGCCTGCGCACTGCTCGAAGAACACATCCTCAGCACCGAGCGCAATGTGATGGCGGTGCTGGGCGCCGCCGAGCGCGCCGACAAGAACTAGCGCGCCGCCGCGCCAGGATCGCCCGCGTGCAGCCGCCTGCACGCGGAGAGAACGCGACGCCCCGCGCAGCGCGCGCGTTCGCCGGTGGCTTGACGCCATCCCCGAATCTGCTTCTTTCCTTTTTTTCAGCCTCGCGCCCCGCGTTCCCGGCACGCGGCGCGAGGCCGCGCGCGCTCGCCAGGCCGTCGGTGAAAACCACTATGCATCAATCCATTTTTATGCACAAAAATACCTTCATGCATTAATCTGTGCATTCGACGGGTCGACCGCGGCCCGATGTGCAACGTACCCATCCGAAAGAAGCAACGCATGAAACTGATGTCCTACTCGCTCGCGGGCCGCGAAACCTGGGGTGCCGTCGTCGAAGGCGGCGTGGTCGATCTGGCCGCGCGTACCGGCCACGCGACGCTGGCCGACTTCATCGCCAGCGCCGACTTCGCGCGCCGCGACGCGCTGGTCGAGGGGCTCGCAGCCGACACGCCGCTGTCCGACGTGCGCTACCTGCCGGTGATTCCCAAGCCCGAGAAGATCGTGTGCGCCGTGCGCAACTACATGGACCACCACCAGGAGGTGCTGGCCGCCGGCATGCAGCGCGAGCTGTCGGAGCAGCCGCCGATCTTCCTGCGCGTCTGGCGCTCGCAGACACCGCACGAAGGGCCGATCGTGCGCCCGCGCGTGTCCGAGTCACTCGACTGGGAAGGGGAACTGGCGGTGATCATCGGCGAGGGCGGACGCGACATCGCCGAGGCCGACGCGTGGAAGCACGTGGCCGGCTACAGCTGCTACAACGACGGGAGCGTGCGCGAGTGGCAGTTCCACGCCAAGCAGATTGCCTCGGGCAAGAACTTCGAGTCCACCGGCGGCTTCGGTCCGTGGATGGTGACGGCCGACGAGATTGCGCCGGGGCGCGAGCTCAGGCTCGAGACGCGCCTCAACGGCGAGGTCGTTCAGTCCAGCCACACGGGCCACATGATCTTCTCGATTCCGCGGCTCATCGCCTATGCGTCGACCATCTTCACGCTGGTGCCCGGCGACGTCGTCATCACAGGCACGCCGGCCGGCGTGGGCTGGAGCAAGAAGCCGCCGCGCTTCATGAAGCCGGGCGACGTGGTCGAAGTCGAGATCGAGGCCGTGGGCCTCCTGCGCAACCCCGTGGTCGCGCAGGACTGACGCAACCCGCCTGCAACGGCCGCATCGCCGCGCAACGCCCCACCGCAATCGTGCGAGACGCCCGCAAAGGGCGCCGCCTCAGGAGACACACTTGAAACGAAGAACCCTTCTCGCCGCGTGCGCGGCGACGGCCGCCGCATGGCCGGCCGCCCGTGCCTTCGCGCAGGGCTACCCGGAACGTCCAGTGAAGCTCTACCAGGGCTTCGCGCCGGGCGGCAACGCCGACGCGATCGCCCGGGCCATCGGCGTCGAGATGGGCAAGACCCTCGGCCAGCCGGTCGTGGTCGAGGCCCAGGCCGGCGCGGGCGGCACCATCGCCGCGGCCACCGTGGCGCGCGCCAGGCCCGACGGCTACACGCTGCTGCTGGCCACCGGCGGCCACGCGGTGGCGGGGGCGCTGTACAACACGCTGCCCTACAAGACAGTGGCCGACTTCGAGGCGGTCTCGACCGTCACCTACTTTCCGTTCCTGATCGTGGTCAACGCCAGCTCCAAGGTGCAGAGCCTCGCGGAGATCCTCGCGTCGGCCAAGGCCGCGCCGGGCACGGTCGCCTACGGCACCGCCGGCATCGGCTCGACGCACCACCTGGCGGGCGAGCTGCTCACCAAGATGGCCGGCGTGTCGATGATGCACGTGCCCTACCGCGGCGACGCGGCCGCGCTCACCGCGCTGCTCGGCGGCGAGGTGCCGTTCATCATCGCGCCGCCGACGGCGGTGGTTCCCAACATCCAGGCCGGCAGGCTGCGCGCGGTGGCCGCCACCGGGCCGCAACGCTGGCCGGGCCTGCCGAAGGTGCCGACGGTTGCGGAGCAGGGCGTGCCGGGGTATGACGTGCGTTCGTGGGCCGGCGTGCTGGCGCCCGCGGGCACGCCGCGCCCCATCGTCGACCGGCTCAACGCCGAGACCCTGCATGCGCTGCAGGCCGCGTCGGTGCGCCAGCGCCTGGAAGACATGGGCGGCGAGGCGCGCGGCAGCACGCCCGAGGAAATGAAGGCGCTGGTCGCGCGCGAACTCGAGAAGTGGACCCAAGTGGTCGCCGATGCAAAGATTCCCAGGCAATGAAATGAACGAAAGAGCAATGCCATGTCACTGATCGCGCTGCGCAAGCGAAGCCTCACCGTCGAGACCGTTTTCCATGAAGGCGGGCCGCCGCCCGACAAGCCGCTGCGTATCGCCGCCGCGTGCGCCGTCATCCGCAACCCCTATGCCGGCCGCTACGAGCCCGACCTGCTGCCCTTCATGGCGGAACTGCGCAGCCTTGGCACCGCGCTGGCCGAAGAGCTGGTGGCCACGCTGGGCAAGGAGAACGTCGAGGCCTACAGCAAGGCGGCGATCGTCGGCGTCAACGGGGAACTCGAGCACGGCGCTGTCTGGCACGAGGCCGGCGGCTGGGCCATGCGCCAGGTGCTGGGCGAGCCCAAGGCCATCGTGCCCGCGGCCAAGGCGGTAGCCGCCACCGGCTACCGGCTGATGGTGCCGCTGCACTACATCCACGCAGCCTACGTGCGCAGCCACTTCAACACGGTCGAGGTCGGCATCCAGGACGCTCCCCGGCCCGACGAGATCCTCTTCGCGCTGGTGATGGCCGACGGCGGGCGCATCCATTCGCGCCTGGGCGGCCTCGCCAAGGAGCAGGTCAGCGTGAACGACGGGCAGCGCTGAGCATGGCGACGCAAACCATGCGCGCCGTGCAGTTGTCCGAGACGGGCGGCCCCGAAGTCCTGCGGCTGGTGGACCTGCCGCTGCCCGAGCCCGGCCCGGGGCAGGTGCGCGTTCGGGCGGCCGCCATCGGCGCGGGCGGGCCCGACGTGCTCATCCGCAACGGCACCTACAAGTGGATGCCGCCGCTGCCGGCCATTCCGGGCAACGAGATGGCGGGCACCATCGACGCGGTCGGCGCCGGCGTCACGCGGCTGTCGGTGGGCCAGCGCGTGCTCGTGAGCGCGCGCGAACTCGCGCAGCGCGGCGGCTGCTACGCCGAATGCATCTGCGTGAGCGAGGCTGCGCCCTTCGTGCTGCCGCCGGCGCTGGGCTTCGACGACGCCGTGAGCCTGGGTAACTTCCAGCTGGCCATCGCCTTGCTGGCGAGCAACGGCAACCTGCCCGCGCAGACCGTGCTGCTGCCGGGCGCGGCGGGCGGCGTGGCCACCGCGGTGGCGCAGGTGGCCCGTGCGCGCGGTCTGCGCGTGATCGGCACCGCCTCGTCCGACGAGAAGCGCGCCTTCGCGCTGGACAACGGCGCCAGCGAGGTCATCGACGGCGACCCTGCCACGCTGCCCGAACGCGTGATGGCGCTCACCGGCGGGCGCGGCGCCGACCTGGCCTTCGACCACGTGGGCGGCGCGCTCTTCATCGCCTGCCTTCGCTCCCTCGCGCCTTTCGGCATGGCGGTCTCCTACAACATCCTCGCGGGCCCGCCCGCGGGCGATGTGTTCGACGAATTGCGCAAGCTGCTCGGCAAGAGCCTGGCGATCCGCACCTTCTCCATCCACACCGTCGACAGCGACATAGTGCATCGGCGCGGCCTGATGGAGGAGGCCATCGCGCTGATGGCCGCGGGCCGGGTGCGCGCGCCGCGCGCCACCCGCCTGCCATTGGCCGAGGCGCGGCATGCGCACGAGTTGCTCGACCGCGGCGGCGCGCTCGGCAAGCTTGTCCTCGTTCCGTGAACCCCCAACCGACGAACCCGAAACCGGCGGAGACCGTCTTGAGCACACCCTACATTCCCAACCTGTCGCACTGCGGCATCTTCTGCCGCGACCTCGCGGTGATGAAGCGCTTCTACACCGGCGTGTTCGACATGCAGGAGACCGACCGCGGTGTCGGCGGCACCTTCCGCTACGAGCTGGTGTTCCTCAGCGGACGCGACGACCAGCACCACCAACTGGTGCTGGCGGGCGGCCGCGGCGCGGATGCGCCGAGCACCGTGATGCAGCTCTCGTTCAAGATCCACACCATCGACCACCTGCGCGAAGCGCGCCGGCGCGCGCTGTCGCTGGGCGCGACGAAGATGCGCGGCCTCAACCACGGCAACGCGCTGTCCATCTACTGCATGGACCCGGAGGACAACACGGTCGAGGTCTACCTCGACACACCGTGGTACGTCAGCCAGCCGCACGGCGATCCGTTGAACCTCGACGAGACCGACGATGCGATCTGGGCGCAGACCGAGCGCGTGGTGCGCTCGGACCCGAGCTTCATGCCCGCACAGGAATGGGCCGCCTTGTTCGCGCAGCGAAGCGCGGCACTGCGCGCATCGAAGGCCGACGGCGAGCGTCAGCGTTAGCCGGCGCCGGTCCGGCGGTGACCGGCGACCCGGGCGACAGGGCTCCTGGACAAGATGACGCCCCTGGCGATGTTCAGAGCCTGCCTTTCGTCTCCGCAGGAACCGCCCTTGCACGCCGGCTCGCGCCTTCGTCCGGCAGCAAGGCCAGCAAGGCTTTCACCAACGGCGACTCGTCCGACTTGCGCCAGACCACCAGCGTGTCGACGTAGGTTTTCTCGCCCTTGAGCGACCGGTACACCACGCCTTCACGGTGCAGCGCCTTCACGCATGCCGGCACCAGCGCAATGCCGACGCCGCCCGACACCAGGCTCACGATGGTATTCATCTGCCGCGCAGGGAACATCAGCGGGCTGAAGCCGCGCCGCATGCAAGTCGCGACGATGGCATCGAACATCTGCGGGCCGATGTGGCGCTCGAAGCCCAGGAAGCGTTCGCTCGAGAACTTCTCCAGGGCCACCGGCCCCGTGCCCGCGAGCGGGTGGGCCTCGGGCAGGGCGAGGATCAACGTGTCCTTCTGCACCAGCCGCGAGCCGAGCGTGGCCGGCATGTCGGACGGCTGCAGCACCATGCCGACGTCGAGGTGGCCGGCCTCGACGTCCGAGACGATCTGCTCGGTGATGCCTTCGCGCAGCGCCACACTGGCCCGGGGGTGCGCCTCGTTGAAACGCCGCAGCGTCGGCGGCAGGAACGAATAGGCGGGAAGGCTGATGAAGCCGACGGCGATCGAGCCCATGATGCCGGCCGCGCCGTCCTGCGCGCGGCGGCGCATGGTTTCCATGCCCGCGAGAACGGCGCGCGCGTCGTGCAGCGCGTCTTCGCCCGCGCGCGTGATCGCGATGCGACGCGACGTGCGCTCGAAAAGCGCCACGCCCAGCTCGTCTTCCAGCTCCTTGATGGCCAGGCTCACCGGCGGCTGCGACAGGTGCAGGCGTTGCGCGGCACGGCCGAAGTGAAGCTCTTCGGCCACAGCGACGAGGCAGCGGAGGTGACGCAGTTCCATCGATCTGAATCCTGTATTGATCGATATGAATTGTAGATTTGTTGCTATGGATGTCCGATCCTAGACTTTGCTCCGAGGACGCCGGCGCTACCCGCTGCCGCACCCCAAGGAGACAAAGAGATGACCGAAAAAGCGACGGCCCTGCCACGAGCACGGACCGTGGTTCACCCTGGCCCCTACGGTCCTGTGCGGATCGCCCACATGCATGCCGACAAGGGCAGGCACTTCCGGCTGTCGCTCCCCGCGGGCCGCACGCTGCACGACAGCCTGGTGCAGGCGCTGGCCGCCGAAGACGTGGCCAGCGCTTCGATGACGCTCATCGACGGCGAACTCGAACACCTGAGCTTCTGCACGGCGCTGCCCGATCCCGCCGGTCGTGTGCTCGCGACCTACGGCGCGCCGGAGGCGCTGCGCGGAGCGCGCCTGATCTTCGGCAACGCCACGATGGGCCGCCGCGCCGACGGCGGCCCCATCGTCCATTGCCATGGCGTGTTCCGCGAAGTCGACGGGCGCGTGCGCGGCGGGCACATCCTGGCCGAACGCACGTTGGTCGGCCGGCGTCCCGTCACCGTGGTGGTGACCGCGCTGGACAGCTTCGAGTTGCGCGTGGCCTACGACGAAGAAACGCGCATGCCGCTGATGCGCCCCCAGGCGCGGGCGGTGGCCCATGGCTGACGTTCGCCTGGTGGAGCGCGGCCGCATGGGCCGCGTGGCCTACGCGCGCATCGGCCCCAATGAAGACCTGGTGCAGAGCGTGGAAAAACTCTGCGTGGCCCAGGGCATGCGCCATGCCTTCGTGCGCGGTGCGCTCGGCAGCCTGATCGACGCATGCCTGGAGCGGCCCGACGGCGCGTGCCAGGTGGTCCGCGGCCCCGCCGTGGAAATCGTGAGCCTGGCCGGCGAGGTGCGCCTGCAGCCCGACGGCACGCTGCGCGCGGCCCTCACGGGCGTGGTCGCCGACACCGAAGGCCGGGTCCATGGCGGTCCGTTCGTGGCCGGCGCCAACGCTGTTTGCGTCACCTTCGAGATCACGCTCGAAGAGTGGCTTCCTTCCGAAGATTCCTGATTTCGAAAACCCCAAGGCAACCATGACAGACACCCCCTTCCTTCCCCGCGTCGCCGTCGTCACGGGAGGCGCGCGCGGCATAGGCCTTGCCATCGGACAGTGGTTCCTGGCCCACGGCTACCAAGTCGCGCTGCTCGACAACGACCATGCCACGCTCGATGCGGCCGTCGCCGAACTCGCCTTGCCCGATCGCGTGCTGGGCGTGCACTGCGACGTGTCCGACGCGGCGCAGGTAGCCGCCGCGGCCAAGGCCGTCGCCGGCCGCTTCGGCCGCGTCGACGCGCTGGTCAACAACGCTGGCGTCGCGGTGTTCAAGCGCATCGCGGACACCTCTTTCGCCGATTGGCGTTCGGTGATGGGCACCAACCTCGACGGCGCCTTCCTCTGCACGCAGGCATTCAGCCCTTCGATGGTCGAGGCCGGCAGGGGTGCGGTGGTGAACGTGGCGTCGATCTCGGGCTTGCGCGCCAGCACGCTGCGCGTGGCCTATGGCACCAGCAAGGCGGCGCTCATCCACCTCACGAAGCAGTACGCGGTGGAGCTGGGCAATGCGGGCGTGCGCGTGAATGTGATCGCGCCCGGCCCGGTCGAGACCGAAATGGCCAAGCTGGTGCACAGCGTGGCGATCCGCTCCGACTACGTCGACGCCATTCCCCTGGGCCGCTACGGCAGCGTCGAGGAAATGGCCAATGCGGTGGGCTTCCTGTGCAGCGATGCGGCGAGCTTCATCAATGGCCAGGTGATTGCGGTGGACGGCGGCTTCGACGCCGCCGGCGTCGGCCTGCCGACGCTGCGCCGGGGCGCGGCCACCGCGCAGGCCGACCACGCCTGAGGAGCGAAGCCCATGAGCAACGACAGCTACATCATCGGCTGGGGCCACACGCCCTTCGGCAAGCTCGACGCGGCCGACGGCGAGCAACTGATCCGCGACGCCGTCGAGCCCGCGCTGCAGACAGCCGGGCTCGAGGCCGCGGACATCGACGGCATCTTCGTCGGCCACTTCAACAGCGGCTTCGTGCCGCAGGACTTCAGCGCGTCGCTGGTCGCGCTGGCCGTGCCCGGCCTGCGCCACGTGCCGGCCGTGCGGCTGGAGAACGCATGCGCCACGGGTTCGGCCGCCATCTGGGCCGCGCTGGACGCAGTGAAGAGCGGCCGCGTGCGCCATGCGCTGGTGGTGGGTTTCGAGATCATGAACGCCGTGCCCGGCCCGGTCATCGCGCAGACGCTGCTGCGCTGTTCCTATGTGAAGGAGGAAGGCACGACGCCGGCGGGCTTCGCGGGCGTGTTCGGCCGCATCGCGGGCGGCTACTTCGAGCGCTTCGGCGACCAGAGCGACGCGCTCGCGGCCATCGCGGCCAAGAACCACGCCAACGGTGTGCACAACCCCCATGCGCACATGCGGCGCGACCTGGGGTTCGACTTCTGCCGCAATCCGTCGGACAAGAACCCCTTCGTCGCGGGACCGCTCAAGCGCTCCGACTGCTCGCTGGTGTCCGACGGCGCGGCGGCGCTGGTCATTTCGTCGACGCCCGTCGGGTCGGCCAAGGTGCCGGCGGTGCGCTGGCGCTCGCACACGCAGGTCAACGACTACCTGCCGCTGTCGCGGCGCGACCCGACGCGCTTCGAAGGTGCGGCGTTGGCGTGGCGGCGCGGCCTGGAAACGGCACGGCTCACGCTCGACGATCTTGGCTTCGTCGAGACGCACGACTGCTTCACGATCGCCGAATTGCTGGAGTACGAGGCCATGGGCCTGGCGCCGCACGGGCAGGGCGCACGCGCGATTCTCGACGGCGTGACGCGCAAGGACGGCCGGCTGCCCGTGAACCCCTCTGGCGGCCTGAAGTCGCGCGGCCATCCCATCGGCGCGACGGGCGTGTCGCAGCATGTGATGGCCGCGATGCAGTTGACCGGCACGGCCGGCGACATGCAGGTGGGCACGGGCAAGCCCGGCGCCGTGTTCAACATGGGCGGCGCCGCCGTCGCCAACTACCTCAGCGTGCTGGAGGCGGCATGAGCCAGGCGCAGGCCGCGAACCTGTCGGTGCTGCTGTCGCAGACGGCGGCGCTGTTTCCTGCGCGCGCCGGCCTGATCCTCGAGGACCGCACCTGGACCTGGCACGAGATCGACTCGCGCGTCGATGCGCTCGTGCAGGGGCTGCGCGCGCTGGGCATGCAGCGCGGCCACAAGTTGCTCGTGCAGTCGCGCAACAACCTCGCGCTGTTCGAGAGCTGCTGGGCCGCATTCCGCATGGGTGCGGTATGGGTGCCGGTCAACTTCCGGCTCACGCCGCCCGAAGTGGCTTACCTGGGCAGCTCGAGCGAGGCGACGGTGATGCTGGCCGAAGACGGCTTTGCCGCGCACGTCGACGCCGTGCGCGGTACCAGCGCGCATTTGCGCCACGTCGTCACCATCGGGGCGCCGCGCCAGGGCGAACAGGGCTACGAGGCGCTGATCGCCGCCAATGCGGGCGCGCAAAAGTCCGTTGCCGATGTCGAGGCCGGCACGCCGCTGTGGTACTTCTACACCTCGGGCACGACCGGCAAACCGAAAGCGGCCGTGCTGACGCACGGCCAGCTCGCCTTCGTCGTCGCCAACCATCTCGCCGACCTGATTCCCGGCACGACCGAAAACGACTGCTCCATCGCCGTGGCGCCCCTGTCGCACGGCGCGGGCATTCATGCGCTGCTGAACGTCGCGCGCGGCGCGGCCACGGTGCTGCCGTCGTCGGACCGGCTGGAGCCGCGCGCGTTCTGGTCGCTGGTCGAGCGCCACAAGGTCAGCAACCTCTTCACAGTGCCGACCATCGTCAAGATGCTGGTCGAAGACCCGTCGGTCGACGAGTTCGACCACCGCTCGCTGCGCTACGTGATCTACGCCGGCGCCCCGATGTACCGCGCCGACCAGAAGCGCGCGTTGCAGAAGCTGGGGCCGGTGCTCGTGCAGTACTTCGGCCTCGGCGAGGTGACGGGTTGCATCACGGTGCTGCCGCCGACGATGCACTCGGCCGACGACGCGGATGCCAACGCGCATATCGGCTCATGCGGGCGGCCGCGCACCGGCATGGAAGTCGCGATCCTCGACGAACAGATGCAAAGGCTGCCGGCCGGCGCCGTCGGAGAAATCTGCTGCCGCGGACCGGCCGTGTTCGCGGGGTACTTCAACAACCCGGAGGCCACGGCCAAGGCCGTGCGCGGCGGCTGGTTCCACACGGGCGACCTGGGGCGCATGGACGCGCAGGGCCTGCTCTACATCACGGGCCGAGAGTCGGACATGTACATCTCGGGCGGCTCCAACGTCTACCCGCGCGAGGTCGAGGAGATCCTGCTGACGCACCCCGCCGTGCGCGAGGCCGCCGTGCTGGGCCTGCCCGACGCCAAGTGGGGCGAGGTGGGCGTGGCCGTGCTCGTGTGCGATCGCGAAGGCGTGACGACCGAAGACATCCTGGGCCACCTCGACGGCCGCTGCGCCAGGTACCGCTGGCCGCGGCGCGTCTTCTTCTGGGAGTCGCTGCCCAAGTCAGGCTACGGCAAGGTCACCAAGAACGAAATACGCCGGCTCCTTTCGGAGCGCGGAGAGATCGGGGAGGCCACCACCCACTGAGCCTGCCTTTTCTTCCCGGACGATCGGATTCAAGACAAACCAGAACATAGAGACAACAGATGAACATCAACCGCCGTACCGTGCTGCGCACCGCCGCCGCTGCTTCCACCCTCGCCATGCCCCTGCGCCACGCCTTCGCGCAGAAGAACGTCTTCAACTACAAGTACGCCAACAACCTGCCGGTCTCGCACCCGATGAACATCCGGGCCAAGGAGATGGCCGACGCGATCCGCGCGGAGACCAGCGGCCAGGTCGACATCCAGATCTTCCCGAACAACCAGCTGGGCTCGGACACCGACGTGCTGAGCCAGTTGCGCGCGGGCGGCGTCGAGTTCTTCACGCTGTCGGGACTCATCCTGTCGACGCTGGTGCCCGCGGCCTCCATCAGCGGCGTGGGCTTTGCATTTCCCGACTACGCGAGCGTATGGAAGGCCATGGACGGGGACCTGGGCAGCCATATCCGCATGCAGATCGCCAAGTCCAACATCGTGGCCATGGACAGGATCTGGGACAACGGGTTCAGGCAGATCACGTCGTCGAACAAGGCCATTGCGTCGCCGGCCGACCTGAAGGGTTTCAAGATCCGCGTGCCGGTGTCGCCGCTGTGGACCTCGATGTTCAAGGCGCTGGATGCCGCGCCCACGTCGATCAACTTCGCCGAGGTGTATTCCGCGCTGCAGACGAAGATCGTCGACGGGCAGGAGAACCCGCTCGCCATCATCTCGACCGCCAAGCTCTACGAAGTGCAGAAGTTCTGCTCGATGAGCAACCACATGTGGGACGGCTTCTGGTTCCTGGCCAACAAGCGTGCATGGGACAAGCTGCCGCCCGCGCTGCAGGCCATCGTCGCGAAGCACATCAACGCGGCGGCGCTGAAGGAGCGAACCGACGTCGCCGAGCTCAACGCCAACCTGCAGAAGGAGCTCGCGGCGAAGGGCATGCAGGTCAGCCAGCCCGACCCCGGCGCCTTCCGCGACCAGTTGCGCAAGGCCGGCTTCTATGCGGAGTGGAAAGCCAAGTACGGCGACGAAGCATGGGCGCTGCTGGAGCGCAGCGCGGGCAAGCTCGCATGAACGCGCCGCGCCCGGCGGCGCGGCCGCCCGAGCATCACGCGGGTTCCCCGACCGTGGAAGACCCGGCGGGCGCGCACGGCCACGGCCACGGCGACGCGGCCAACGAGGCCGACCCGAGCTCGTTGCCCTCGTTGACCTCGCGCATCGAGCGGCTGCTCGGCGCGCTGGTGGACGGCGCGGCCGGGGCCCTGGTGCTGGCCGACGTGGTGGTGCTGCTGGCGGGCGTGGTCGCGCGCTTCGTGCTGCACCAGCCGCTGATCTGGTCGGACGAACTCGCTTCGATGCTCTTCATCTGGCTCGCCATGCTGGGCGCGGTGGTGGCGCTGCGGCGCGGCGAGCACATGCGCATGACCGCGCTGGTGTCGAAACTGCCGCCGACGCGGCGCCGCTTCGCCGAGGCCGTGTCGCTCTACGCAGCCCTCGCTTTCCTGGCGATGGTGGTGTGGCCTGCGTGGGAATACGCGTCGGAAGAGCGCTTCATCACCACGCCGGCGCTGGACATCTCCAACGCCTGGCGCGCCGCCGCACTGCCGGTGGGCGTGGCGCTCATGGCCATGTTCGCGGCGCTGCGGCTGTTGCGCGACTTCGACTGGAAGACGTCGTTGCAGGCCTTGGCGATCGTCGTGACGCTCATCGCGGCATTCACCCTGGGCCGCGCGGTATTCGAAGACCTGGGCCGGCTCAACCTGCTGGTTTTCTTCGTCGGCGTGGTGCTGGCCTGCGTGCTGTGCGGCATTCCCATCGCGTTCGCATTCGGCCTCGGCACCTTCGGCTACCTCGCGCTGACCACCGACACCGCGCTGCCCGTGATCGTCGGGCGCATGGACGAAGGCATGTCGCACCTCATTCTGCTGGCGGTGCCGTTGTTCGTCTTTCTGGGCCTGCTCATCGAGATGACGGGCATGGCGAAGGCGATGGTCTCGTTCCTTGCCAGCCTGCTGGGGCATGTGAGGGGAGGACTCTCCTATGTGCTGGTGGGGGCGATGTACCTGGTGTCGGGCATTTCGGGCTCGAAGGCGGCCGACATGGCGGCCATCGCGCCCGCGCTGTTCCCGGAGATGAAGAAGCGCGGCGCCGCCGAGGGCGAACTGGTGGCGCTGCTCGCGGCCACCGGCGCGCAAACCGAGACCGTGCCGCCCAGCCTCGTGCTCATCACCATCGGCTCGGTCACGGGCGTGTCGATCGCGGCGCTGTTCACGGGCGGGCTGCTGCCGGCCGTCGTCCTGGGCCTGATGCTGTGCGTGGTGGTGTACGTGCGCAATCGGCACGACGACCTGAGCGGTGTCGCGCGGCCCGAGGTGCGGCAGGTGCTGAAGCTGGGCCTGGTGGCGCTGCCCGCACTGGCATTGCCGTTCGTGATCCGGGCGGCGGTCGTCGAAGGCGTGGCCACGGCGACCGAGGTGTCGACCATCGGCATCGTCTATGCCGTCGTCGCCGGGCTCGTGGTGTACCGGCAGTTCGACTGGCGGCGGCTGGGCCCGATGCTCGTGGCCACCGCTTCGCTGTCGGGCGCGATCCTGCTGATCATCGGCACGGCCACCGCCATGGCCTGGGGGCTGACGCAATCGGGCTTCTCGCGCTGGCTGGCGGAGGTCATGGGCAGCCTGCCCGGCGGCGCGCCGATGTTCCTGGCGGTATCGCTCGTCGCCTTCGTGGTGCTGGGTTCCGTGCTCGAGGGCATACCGGCCATCGTGCTGTTCGGCCCGCTGCTGTTTCCGATTGCGCGGCAGTTGGGCATCCACGAAGTGCACTACGCCATGGTCGTCGTGTTGTCGATGGGGCTGGGCCTGTTCGCGCCGCCCCTGGGCGTGGGCTACTACGCTGCCTGCGCCATCGGCCGCGTGCGGCCCGACGAAGGCATCAGGCCCATCGTCGGCTACATGCTGGCCCTGCTCGTCGGCACCACGGCCGTGGCGGCCATTCCGTGGCTTTCCATCGGGTTCCTCTGAGATTCAACCGTTTGCGCACACCAAGGAGAAAAGCATGGAAACCAAGACAGGCATCGCCCGCAAGACCGTCGCCGTGGACGGCGACGTCCGGTTGAGCTACCTGGAGGCCGGCAACGGGGCTCCCCTGGTGCTCATACCGGGCTGGTCGCAAACGGCCGAACAGTACAGGTACCAACTGGAAGGCCTGGCGGACCGGTATCGCGTGATCGCGTTCGACCTGCGCGGCCATGGCGATTCGGACAAGCCCGGGCGAGGCTACCGCATCCCGCGCCTTGCGGCCGACCTGCAGAATGCGCTGGTCGCGCTCGACCTGCGTGACGTGACCATCGTCGGCCACTCGATGGGCTGCTCGGTGCTCTGGTGCCACTTCGACCTGTTCGCAGCCGGGCGTATCGGCCGGTACGTGTTCTGCGACCAGGCGACATGCCTCACGCGCAACCCCGAGTGGACCGACCAGCAGGTCGCCGACTACGGCCCCATCTTCACGGCCGACAGCGTGGTCGAGACCGCCAATGCACTGCGAGGCGCGGGCGGGGTGGAGGCCACGGTCGGCTTCCTGCGCTCCATGGTCACGGCCGACATGCCCGCCGAGGCCTTCCAGTGGATCGTCGACATGAACTTGAAGATGCCACGCGCTGCGGCGGCCGACCTGCTCTACAACCACTGCCACCAGGACTGGCGCGAGGTGCTACCGCGCATCGACCGGCCGACGCTCTTCATCGGCGGCGAGGGCAGCCTGGTGCCGCACAGCTGCATGCGGTGGGAGGCGACCCAGGTGCCCGGCGCCAGGGTGGAGATCTTCGAAGAAGGGGAAGCGGGCTCGCACTTCATGTTCATCGAGAACGCGGGGAAGTTCAATGCGCTGCTCGCGGGATTCGCCGGTTGATGCCTGGTGCGAGGCCCCCGAAGCGGATGCCGGACACGGTCTCCAGCATTTCGGGAAGCTGAGTCGGGCCGCGAAGACTCACACGGCGCTGATGTTCTTGTCCTTGGCCACCTTGGTCCAGCGCGCGGCATCCGCGGACAGCCGCTTGCGCATGGCCGCGGCAGGCTGGTACGCGGCGATGGCGCCGGCGTGGACCAGCTTGTCCTGCACGTCCTTGTCCTTGGACAGGATGTCGGAGAGCTCCTTGTTGATGCGTGCCACCACCGATGCGGGCGTGCCCAGCGGTGCGATGAGGCCGCCCCACGAATCGAAGTCGAAGTTGGGGAAGCCCTGGGCCGAGACCGTCTTCACGCCGGGCAGCAACACGTTGCCGCGCGGCGAGCTCACGGCGACGGCGCGCAGCTTGCCCGACTTGATGTGCGGCAGGGCCGCGACCACGTCCGCGAACATCACGCCGAGCTGGCCGCCCAGCAGGTCGGTCACGGCCGGCGCGCTGCCGCGGTAGGGCACGTGCTGCATGTCGAAGCCGCCCAGGTCCTTCAGCTGCTCCATGGCCAGGTGGCCGAAGCTGCCCGCGCCCGAGCTGGTGTAGTTCAGCGGCGTCTTCGCGGCCTTGGCATGGGCGATGAGGCTTTGCAGCGAGTCCACGCCCGGCATCAGCGTCGGGTTGACGACGATGGCCATGGGCAGGTCGTACACGGTCGCCACGCACATGAAGTCCTTCTCCACGTCGTAGGCGCCGTTCTTGTACAGCAGCGGCGCCAGCAGTGCCGGCATGCCGAACATCGACAGCGTGTTGCCGTCGGCCGGCGACTTGATGAACTGGGCCGTGCCGATGGAGCCGGACGCGCCGGGGCGGTTGTCCACCATGATCGAGGTGCCCAGGCGTTCGCCGAGCTTCTGCGAAGTGATGCGCGCGGCCGTGTCGGTCGGGCCGCCAGCGGGGAAGGCCACGACCATCTTGACGATCTTGCCCGGCCATTCGGCGTCTGCCGCGAAGGCCGGCAGGCCCAGGGTGGAAAGTGCGCCTGCGGCGCCGGTGGCCAGCAGGTGGCGGCGGCTGATGATGTGAGCTTGGTTCATGTCTTATCTTTCTGAAAGATGAAAGGGTGTCCTGGCGTGCGGCCGCGGCGGGTCAGATCGCCTGCTGCGCGCGCGCCGCGGCAATGGCCTGGTCGTCCATGGCCAGCACTTCGCGAAGCACCTCGTCGGTGTGCTGACCCAGGTGGGGCGGCGGCCGGCGCACGGGCGTGCGCTCGCCGTCCATCACGTAGGGAGGCGCGAGCACGCTCTGCGGCCCGGCCTCCGCGTCGTCGAAGTGGTGCAGCAGGTTGGCCTGGGCGGTGCGCGGCGAGGTCAGCGCCTCGTACATGCCCAGCACTTCGCCGCAGGGGATGCCGGCCGCCGCCAGGCTGGCGAGCAACTCGCGACGGCTCAACCCGCGCAGGGCTTCGCGCACCAGCGGCAGCAGGATCTCGCGGTTGGCCGAGCGCCCGGTGTTGGTGGCGAAGCGGGGGTCGGTGGCCCACTCGGGCCGGCCGACGACCTGCTCGCAGAAGCGCACGAACTGGCCGTTGTTGCCCACGGTGATGACCACCGGGCCGTCCGCGGCATCGAAGACGCCGTAGGGAACGATCGAAGGATGCGCGTTGCCGAACTTGGGCGGATCGCCCGCCTTCAGCAGGGCCTCCATGCCGTAGTAGGAGGTGATCATCAGGCCGCAGTCGTAGAGCGCCATCTGCACATGGCGCCCGCGTCCCGTGGCGTGCCGCTCGTACAGCGCGGCGAGGATGGCCTGGCCCGCGTACATGCCGGTGAACATGTCGACCGCGGCGACGCCGAACTTCAGCGGCCCCTGGCCCGCTTCGCCGTTCATGGCCATGATGCCGGCCTCGCCCTGCACCAGCAGGTCGTAGCCCGGCCGCTGTGCCTCCGAGGTGCTTCGCGCATAGCCGGAGATGGAGCAGTAGACCAGGCGCGGGTTCGACGCGCTGAGCTGCTCGTAGCCCAGGCCCAGCTTGTCGGCGCCGCCGACCTTGAAGTTCTCGATGACCACGTCAGATTTCGCGGCGAGTTCGCGCGCGATCTGCACACCCGCGGCGGACTGCAGGTCGATGGTGACGGAGCGCTTGTTGCGGTTGGCGCTGTTGAAATACGAGGTGTTGCGGGTGCCCACGCGCACGCCCCAGTCGCGCGTGTCGTCGCCGCGGCTGGGGTGCTCGACCTTGATGACGTCGGCGCCCAGGTCGGCCAGCGCCATGGCGCACATCGGGCCCGCGAGCACGCGGGACAGGTCGAGAACACGTAGGCCAGCCAGGGGCTGGACGGGAGCGGCTTGAGGCATGGGGGACGGACGGGCGAAGGCGAACGAGAACGAGCGAAGACGGACGGCAACCGCAGGACGGGCCTTGCGTTGCGTGCGGGCGGCTGGCAGGGGATGCACGGATTATTTGCCGCCGCCTGAAAATTTACAATCGTTCGGTTTTTTGACGTTTATGTAAATCTGAAATTGACAATGGATGTTCAAGCCCTGGGCCTGCTGGTCGACATCATCGAAGCCGGCAACCTGAGCAAGGCCGCCACCATGCTGGGCATGAGCCGGGCCAACGTGAGCCAGCGAATCAATCGCTTCGAGCGTGAACTCGGTGCGCAGCTGCTGCGACGGACCACGCGCCAGCTGGAACCCACCGAGCTGGGCATGAAGCTGTACGAGCACGGGCGTGCCGTACGCCACGAGGTGAAGGCCGCGGCCGAAGCCGTGAGCAGCCTCGGCAAGGGCCTTCAGGGAATGATCCGCCTGAGCGTGCCCAGCGGCTACGGGCAGCTGCGCATGTCGGGCTGGCTGGCGGAGTTCATGGAGCGGCATCCGGAGATCACGCTGCACGTGATCTTCGACAACGACATCGAGGAGCTGGTGAAGGGTTCGGTCGATTTCGCGGTGCGCGTCATGGCCGAGCCACCGGCGCAGCTGATCGCCCGCGAGCTGGGGCGCGTGCGGTACGTGGCGTGTGCGACCGCGTCGTTCATCGCACGGCATGGAATGCCGACGACCCTGGAAGAACTCAAGCGGCTGCCGCTCATCACCTCGCAGCAGACCAGCGAACGCCTGAGCATGGCCGGCGGGCAGGCCGGCGGCCACCGTTCATTGCAGACACGGCCTCGGCTGATTTCGGCCAACTTTCATTTTCTGTGCGACGCGATCGCGCAGGGCCTGGGTGTGGGCCTGCTGCCGGACTACATGGTGCAGGCGCCCATTGCGCGCGGAGAAATGCAGGCGCTGGCGTTGCAGGAAGAAGACCTGGACTTCCTGTCGACGCAGAAGTTTCTGCTCTACGTGCCGAGCAGGTACCAGACGCAGGCCGTGCGGACGCTGATCGACTTTCTCGTGGAAAGGGAACAGGGATCGCGCCCGCGCATGGACTGACGCGCGCGAGCCCGCACGGCGAGCCTCAGGCCGCGCGCTTGTGCGCCGGCGCATCCACCTCGTAGTACGCCTGGCGTTCCTCCACCGCGTTCCAGCCGATGATTTCCTTGAACGCCGGCATCGTCGTCTGGCCGCCGGGCAGGCCATCGACGTCGCCGGTGCGGCGCTGCGACAGCACCTCCAGGTTGGCCTGCAGCGCATGCACCGTGCTCATGAGCGTGACGATGGGATAGGTCGCGAAGGCGGCCACCGACTCGATCTGCGCGCGGCTCAGGCTGGCCATCCACAGGCCCTGCATCAGCTGCAGCGAGAGGCGCCGGCCGGTGGCCTCCTTGAGTTTCACCAGGTCGTCGAAGCCCTTGAAGGTGCGCGAGATCGGCTGGATCAGGTCGGCGCCGGCTTCGGCGTACTGGCAGGCACGGTCGGTCGCCTCCGCCGGGTCGATGGCGTCGGTGCGCGCCACGATCAGGAAGTCGGGGTCCTGGCGCGCGTCCACCGCCGCGCGGATCTTCGCCACCGCGTCGCGCACCGGCACCAGCGGCATGGTGCTGGCCGCCGCGGGGCAGCGCTTGGGGCTGAACTGGTCTTCGATGGAGATGGCCACCACGCCCGTCTTCTCGAACTCGCGCACCGTGCGCGCCACGTTGATCACGTTGCCGTAGCCGGTGTCGGCGTCGGCGAATATCGGCTTGCGCACGATGTTCGCGATGCGGTTGACCACGCCCACGTTCTCGGTGAGTGTGTAGAGCTCGACATCGGGCTGGCCCAGCAGCGACGCCGAGATGCCGAAGCCGGTGGTGAAGATGCCGTCGAAGCCCGACTGGTCGACGAGCAGGGCCGACAGCGCGTCCTGCGCGCCGGCCATCCAGAACGTGGGGCCTGAGGTGATGCGCGCACGCATCGTCTTGCGAACTGAGGTCATTGGAAGAGTCGCTCCTTGCGGGTGTTGCGGGCGGGAATCAACGCTTGACGGGATCGATGTAGCCGCCGAGCGAAACGAACTTCTGGTCCTTGAGCTCCATCAGCGCCACGCCGGTCTGGCCGCGCCGCGCATAGCCGCCAGCGCTGATGGGCTGGAAGGAAATCTTCGGCCCGATCTTCTGGTCGAAGCCCGATAGCCCGTCCAGCGCAGCCACCACCTTGGCGCGGCTGGGCTCGTTGCCCGCGCGCTTGAGCGCCTCGACGGTCACGGCCGCGGCCGAGTAGCCCATCAGCGCCGTGGAGGAGGGGGCCGACTTGGGGTACAGCTTGGTGTAGCGCGCGAAGAAGTCCTTGATGGCGGGGTTGTCGCCTTCCACCGCGTCGTAGTAGGAGGCCACGTACAGCTTGGCCGGGCTCTTGCCCAGCAGCTCGACGAACTTGGGGTCGTTCAGCCCGCCCGCGCCGAAAACGGTCGGCTTCCAGCCGAGCTTTTCGGCTCCGCGGAAGAACAGCACCGCCTCCTGGCCCAGCGCATAGACGATCACCACGTCGGGCTCGGCCTGCTTGAGCTTGAACACCTGCGAGGTGATGTCGGTGGCGAAGCGCTCGAAGCTTTGCGCCTCCACCAGCTTCAGGCCGTGCTTGTCGAGCTGCTTGATGGCGATGTCGTAGGCCGGCTTGCCCCAGCCGTCGTTCTGGTAGAGCATCGCGATCTTCTTCGCCTTCAGCTTCTCCACCGCGTAGTCGATGTATGCAGCGGTCTCCGTCGATTGCGGCGAAGGCAGCACGTAGAGCAATTCGCGCGGCGGCGTGCTCGTGAGGTCCGAGATGCTCAGCGCGCCGATGGTCGGCACCTTGCGCGTGGCGCTGTATTCGTAGGCGCTGATGTTGGTGGCGTGGCCGATGTTGCCCACCATCGCAAGCACGTTGTCGCGCTCGACCAGCAGCTTGGCGTTGGCCACCGACTTCGCGGGCTTGAGTTCGTCGTCATAGGTGATGAGCTTGATCTTGCGGCCGTTCACGCCGCCTTGCTCGTTCACCATGTCGAAGTAGGTGCGGATGCCTTCGTCCACCGCCTTGCCCATGTAGGCCAGCGTACCCGACATCGGCTGCGACGAGCCCAGCACGATCTCCTTGTCGAGCACGCCTTCGGCCTTGTTCTCGAACGCAAGGGCGAGCGTGGGCAGCGCGGCGACGCCCAGCAGCGCGGCGGTGGTGGCGAGCACCGTGCGGCGCGAAGCAATGTGTTTCATCGGGTGTGTCTCCTGTCGTTGATAGGGGGAAATAGGTGCGTCTCAGCCGCCCAGATAGGCGCGGCGGATGTCCTCGTTGCCGGCCAGCTCGGCCGCCGGCCCGTGCATGACGACGCGGCCGGTCTCGATCACGTAGCCTTCGTCGGATATGTCCAGCGCGATGTCGGCGTCCTGCTCCACGATCAGCAGCGTGAGCCGCTCGCGATCGCGGATGTCGCGCAGCGTGGAGAAGATGGCGTCCTTCATGATGGGCGCCACGCCCATCGAGGGCTCGTCGAGCATCAGGAGGCGCGGCTTGGCCAGCAGGCCGCGCGCGATGGCCAGCATCTGCTGCTCGCCGCCCGACAGCGTGCCCGCGCGCGAGGTGATGCGCTCCTTCAGACGCGGGAAGTAGCCGAGCACGCGGTCGATGTCCTCGCGCACCTCGGCGGCCGGGCGGGTGTAGCCGCCGAGCACCAGGTTTTCCTTCACCGACAGCTGCGCGAACACCATGCGGCCCTGCGGCACGTGCACCACGCCGCGGCGCACCAGCTGTTCCGCCGGCACGTTGGCGATGCTTTGTCCGTCGAAGACGGCGGTGCCGCCGGCCACCGGCAGCAGGCCGGAGAGCGCGCGCATCAGCGTGGTCTTGCCCGCGCCGTTGGCACCCAGCACGCACACGATGCCCGCGGCCGGCACATCGATCGACACGCCGTGCAGCGCGCGGATCTTGCCGTAGGCGGCGCTCAGGTTGTCCACGCGCAGCAGCGTGCCTGCGCGCTTGGGGGATTCAACGGCGTTTGCCACTCTTGCCTCCTCCGAGATAGGCCTCGACCACGGCCGGGTTCTGCTCGATCTCGCGCGGCGAGCCCTGCGCCAGGAAGGCGCCGTTGTGCATCACGGTGATGGTGTCGGAGATCGACATCACCAGCGGCATGCTGTGCTCGATGAGCAGCAGCGTCGCGCCCGTGGCCTGCTGCAGCCGGCGCAGCGTGTCGCCCAGCGCATCGATCTCGCGGTTGTTCATGCCGGCGGCCGGTTCGTCGAGCAGCATCAGCACCGGCTCCAGCGCCATGGCGCGTGCCAGCTCCACCAGCTTCTGCGTGCCGTAGGGCAGGTCGCGCACCAGCGTGTGGGCGTGAGCGCCCAGTGCCAGGCTGTCGATGATCTGCTGCGTGCGTTCGCGTTGCTCGCGCTCCTCGCGGCGCTGGCGCGGCAGCCGCAGCAGCGCCTCGGCCAGCGTGCAGCGCATGGCGCCCGAGCGCGCGATGAGCACGTTGTCGAATACCGTGAGTTCCGAGAACAGTTCCAGGTTCTGGAAGGTGCGCGCGATGCCCAGGCGCGAGATCTGGTGTGCCTTGCACTTGAGCAGGTCGTGTTCGCCGGTGGGCGTGCGCAGGCGCATCGTGCCCTTCTGCGGGGTGTAGAAGCGGCTGATGCAGTTGAGCATCGTGGTCTTGCCGGCGCCGTTCGGGCCGATCAGCGCATGCACGGTGCCGGGCATCACGTCGAAGCCGACATCCTGCACGGCGACGATGCCGCCGAAGCTCATGCGCACGTCGGACAGGCGCAGCAGGGGCGCGGTGCCGGGGACCGGCCGGGCCCGGGTCGCGACGGGCGTGCCTTCGATCAGTGCCCTCATCGCGGCACCTCCGCACCTGCGGGCGCGTCCGCGCCCGGCAGCTTCCTGCGCTTGAGCAGGCTGGCCAGCCCGTCGGGCAGGAACATCAGCGCCAGGATCATCGCCACGCCGTACAGCGCGCGCTGGAACTGGTCGAAGCCGAAATAGGTGAGCAGCTGCGGCGCGCCGATGACGAACACCGCGCCCAGCACCGAGCCCATGATCGAGCCCAGCCCGCCCACGATCACCATCGACACGAAGCTGATCGACACCATGATGTTGAACAGCGACGGGTCGATGAAGCGCACCACCGGCGCATACAGCGCGCCCGAAAGTCCCGTATAGAAGGCGCACACGCCGAAGGCGATGAGCTTGAGCCTGGTCGCGTTGAGCCCGAGCGCGCGCGAAGCCGTTTCGCTGCCCTTGAGCGCGAGAAAGCCGCGTCCGAAATGGCTCTGCGACAGGTTGCGCGCCACCCACAGCGCCGCGCCCAGCACCACCGCCACGAACAGGTGGTAGGCCCGCTCGCCGAGCGCGAAGCCGAACAGCGTGGGCCCGGGCGCGCCCATGCCGTTCTCGCCACCCGTGAGCTCGCCGCCGGACTTGGCGATCTCCACCGAGATCATCACGAAGCCCAGCGTCGCGATCGCCAGGAACACCTCTTCCAGGCGCAGCACCGGCAGCGCCAGCAGCACGCCCACCACGGTGGCGATCGCCGCGGCGATGAGCATCGACAGCACCAGCGGCACGCCGAAGTGGGTCGTGAGAATGGCGCTGCCATAGGCACCGATGCCGAAGAACACCGCGCCGGCCATCGAGATCAGGTTGGTGTAGCCGGTGAGGATGTTGGTGCCGAAGGACGCGAGCGTGTAGATCAGCACCAGCGTGAAGATGTAGAGCACATAGCCGCCGGGGATGAGCGGCGCGAGCACGAAGAGCGCGATGAACACCAGCGGTGCCAGCCAGGGCCGCGAGTCGAAGATGCGTGTCATGGGGTGTGCCTGCTCAGACTTTCTTGACCTGGCGCCGCGCCAGCAGCCCGTGCGGGCGCAGGATCAGGATGGCCAGCATCACGATGAAAGGCACCGCGTCCTTCCATTCGGAGGACAGGTAGGCGCCGGTGAGGTTGGAAGTCACGCCGATGATCACGCCGCCCAGCAGCGCACCCGGCATGCTGCCGATGCCGCCGAGCACGGCCGCTGCAAAGGCGAAGTGCAGGGCGCTCTGCATCATCGAGAAATGAACGAAGGTCAGCGGCGCGATCAGCAGCCCGGCGGCCGCCGCGATCACGTGCGACAGCGCCCATGCCAGCGAGTAGATGCGCTTGATGGGAATGCCCATGAGCCGCGCGGCCGTCGGGTTCTCCATGGTCGCCTGCATCGCGATGCCCAGCCGCGTGAAACGGAAGAACGCGAACAGCGCTGCGGCCAGCGCGGCGCACACGCCCACGATGCCCAGGTCGATACCCGAGACGATCACGCCGCCCACGTCGATGGGCGCGGCGGGAAACACGCTCGGCAGCTCCTGCGTGTCCTTGCCCCAGATCCAGATGGCGAGGTCGCCGAAGATCAGGAACAGGCCCAGCGTGCAGATGGCCGACGACAGCAGCGCCTTGCCGATGAAGCGCCGGATGATGAAGCGCTCGATCAGCATGCCCAGTGCCGCGCCGAACAGCAGCACGATGGGCACCACGGCCCACATCGGCAGGCCCAGCCGCACCAGCGTGTACGCGGTGAACGCCGACAGCATGGCCGCCTCGCCATGCGCGAAGTTGAGGATGCCCGTCGCCTTGAACACCATCACGATGCCCAGGGCGATGAGCCCGTAGATGGCGCCCAGGGCGACGCCGCTCACGATCATCTGCAGCATGCGTTGCGCTCCGGGCTCAGGCGGCCGCAGGGGTTTCGCCCTGCCGCGCGAGCCGTGCCTTCAGGTACGGGATGAAGCCGCCGGCTTCGAGCGTGCCGCGCTCCACGGAGGACAGCCGCTCGAAGGGCAGCGACCTGCCGCTGGCCACATGGGTCACCGTGCTGGCCTCCCAGTCGACCTTCAGTTCATCCCAGCGGCTGGTGATCTCGCGGATGCCGGGGCAGGTGACGAGCGGAAAACCCATGCTGATCTCGCCGCGGAAGAAACCCGGCGAGAAAGACTCGGCAATCACGCCCGCCACGCCCAGGTGCCGCATCGCGCGCATCGCCGGATAGTGCGGATGGCCGTAGCCGAAGTTGTGTCCGCCCACCAGCAGGTCGCCCTTCTTCACCGAGGCGGCAAAGGCGGGGTCGTAGCTCGTCATGGTGACGGCGGCGAGCTCGTGGATGTCGGTGATCTTGATGTTCTTGATGCCGACGATCAGGTCGATGTCGAAGTCGTCTTCCTCGAAGATCCAGGCCGCGCGGCCTTGCAGGTTCGGCATGCTCATGCGGCGCTCCCTTCGAGGGCGCGGGCCTGCGCAGCCTGCGCCAGGTAGGGCCGGGGGTCGGCGATGCAGCCTTCGAGCGCCGAGGCCGCGACCACCGCCGCGTTGCAGATGAAGATCTCCGAGTCGGCGCTGCCCATGCGCCCGGGCGTGTTGAGCGTGCCGGTGGAAACCGCCCGCTGGCCTTCGGTCATGGTCGCGATGCGGCCGTAGCAGTAGTCGCAGCTCGACGAGCTGATGAACGCGCCGGCATCCACCAGCGTCGCGATGAGCCCCTCCCTGGCGGCCTGCGACATGATCGCCTGCGACGTCGGAACCACGTGCAACTGGAAGCCGGGCTTGATGCGGCGCCCGCGCAGCACGTCGGCCGCGGCGCGCAGGTCCTCCAGCCGGCCGCTGGCGCAGGAGCCGAGGTAGCCCGTGTGCACCTCCAGGCCCGCGTACTCGCTCAGGTCGCGCGTGTTCGCGGGGCTCGGCGGCGCCACCACGATGGGCGTGAGTTCGCTCACGTCGATGCTGACCTCGCGGTCGTACACGGCGCCGGCGTCCGGGTACACCGGCGCGAGCGCGATCTTCGAGCGGCCCTCGGCGTAGGCCAGCGTCTTCGCGTCGGGCGCGATCAGCATGGTGGTCGCGCCGAGGAACATGGCCTGGCCGCAGATGGTCTGGCGGCCCTCGATGCTCATCGCGTCGATCACCGGACCGCACAGCTCCACCACCTTGAAGCGGCAGGACGACGGGCCGAGCACGCGCACCATGTGGTGGAACACGTCGCGCGCCATCACGCCGGGCTGCAGCGTGCCCGTGATTTCGATCTTCACCGTGCCGGGCACGGTCAGCGCCATGGTCTCGCTCACGAAGGTTTCAAGCACGCTCTTGCGCGCGCCCATCGCCAGCGTGCCGAAAGCGCCGAGCTGGCTCACGTGGCCGTCGAAGTGCACCGCGAAGGCGCCTGGCGTGGCGTAGCCGAGCTCGGCCGAGACCTGGTGGCCGATGCCTTCGCGCTCGTGCACCGGCACGCCCTGTTCCTTGCCCCAGGCGCGCGTGACCTTGTGCAGCTCTTCTTCCTTGGGCGCGGTGGCCGGGACCATGTGGTCGATGAAGAGCACGAAGCGTTCGGGGCTGGGCACCTTGTCCACGCCGAACTCTTCACGCGCCTCCTTGAAGAACACGTCGGTGTAGCCGGGGAAGTCGTAGGCGATCACGAAGTCGGGGCGGGCCAGCACTTCGTCGCCGGCGCGAACGCTGGCAAGCCCGGCCGCGCGGGCCAGGATCTTTTCGGTCATCGTCTGGGGCATCTGCATTCCTTGGATATCCACAATGTGGCGGCATGTATTGCCGTCTTCCATGAATTACAGATGAGCAGCGGTATGGCTCCGGATGAGGTTAACCCTTAAATATCCACAATGTGGATGCAATATAAAGCGACACCCAGGTGACAAAAGCAGGAGGCCAGACATGGCGGACAAACAATCGCCACAAGGTGAGAGCACTCGCACCGGCACGCAGAGCATCGAGCGCGTGGTCGGCATGCTCCGCGTTGTGGCGTCGCGCGGGCGGCGCGGCATGCGCATCGGCGAGATCGCGGCCACCAGCGGCCTGCCGCAATCGACCTGCGCGCGCATGCTGGCGCGGCTGGAGATCGAAGGCCTGGTCGACCGCGACGTGGCCACGCGCAAATACTTTCTCGGTCCGCTGCTGCATGAGCTGGGCCTGCTCGCGCGGCCGCGCTACCGGCTGAGCGACCTGTGCGACGGTGCACTGCACCGGCTGGCCGACGTCACGCAGGACACGCTCTACCTCAGCGAGCGCAGCGGCATGGAGGCCGTGTGCACCAACCGCGCGCTCGGCGACTTTCCCATCAAGGCGATGCCGCTGGACATCGGCATCCGCCGGCCGCTGGGCGTGGGCGCGGGCGGCCTGTCGATGCTGTGCGCCATGCCCGAGGCGGAGGCCGAGGCCATCATCCAGGCCAACGGCCACCGCTACGAGAAGTTCGCCTCGTTCACCGCGGACTTCCTGCGCGAGGCGGTGGCACGGGGCAGGGCACAGGGCTACGCGTTCCTCGACAGCGCGGTGACACCGGGCACCGGCGCCATCGGCATGGCGTTCCCGAAGGGCAACCCCGTCGGCGCGATCAGCATCGCGGCCATCTCCGGGCGGCTGGGCGCGGATCGTCGCGAGGACATGGCGCGAGAGCTGCGACGCGAGGTGCGCAAGATCGAGGCGTCCATGTTGGGCACCGCAGGCTCGGCCACGGCGGCCTCGGACGAGGGCGTGGAAGGGGACTGAAGGGGGGCTCGGGCAGCCGCGCGGTCGAAGCCCGGTCCACGGCACGCACGCGCAAGGCGAGGGCCTGTGCTCCTACAGGAAGGGCAGGGCACGCGGCCTAATTTTTGGTCAGCCGCTTCGAACGGATTTCCCTCGACCCACCCACTTCGCACAGGACATCTCATGGCCAATTCAGGCGATTCCACGACACCCCGCATCGACAAGAGCGACGCCGCGCAGGTCGCGCGCTGGACGCGCGAATTCGACGTGACCGACGAACAGCTGGCCCAGGCCATTGCCAAGGTCGGCGACAAGGCGGCCGATGTGGAGCTCTATCTCAAGGGCAGCCGCAGCTCGACGAACGCGGACACCGCGAGCGCGGCTGGAAAGGGGAAATAGAAGGCGCGCCGGTACCCTGGCCTACTCGGTCAGCGCACGCTTGACGTCTTCCTGCAGGCTTCGCAGGTGATCGCGCATGGCCACGCGCGCGCTTTCCGGATCCCTTGCACGCAAGGCACGGATGATCGCGCCGTGCTCGTCGTGGTTTTCCGGCTGCCTGTGCAGCGGGCTGTGCAGGCGAAAGAGCCGGGCATTGACGCGCAGCTCTTCCACCAGGCGCGGAAACACCACGTTGCCGCTGGCCCTGGCGATGAGCAGGTGGAACCGGTCATCGAAATGCCAGTGCTCGGTCTCGCTGTGTTCGCCGGCGTTCAGCGACTGGATGTCGGCTTCCAGCGCATCGATCTCCGCGTCGGTGATCTTGCCGACTGCCATGGCGATCGCTTCGCCTTCGATGACTTCGCGCGCACGCATGCAGTCGAAGTATTCCTTGGTGCCCAGTGCGCGCACCGCATAGGAGCGTGCGTCGCGCCGCACGAGCAAGCCCTCGCCCGCCAGCCGCACGAGCGCCTCGCGCATCGGCGTGCGCGAGATGCGCAGGTCTTCCGCGAGCCGGGCTTCCTGCAACGGGCTGCCGGCGGAGATCTGGCGGTCCAGGATGAGCGTGCGCAACCGCTCGTACGCCTGCTCGGCAAGGCTGGCGGACCGCACCTCCAGCGGAGCGATCGTGATGGTGGCAGGCTGCGTGGGGCTTGGAAGGCTGGGCATGCGAAAAGGAACAAAGGCCACGAGGGAGGCCGCGAAGCAGGCCGGTGGGGGCGGGAGAGCTTAGCAGGGCCGCATCGCGGTGCGGCCCTGTTGCGTCAAAGCCATTTGTCCAGCGGATTGCCGTCGTTCGGCACGCGCGGCCGCAGGCAGGGCAGGAACTGGCCCGACCCCGGTTCGGCCAGGAACTCGCCGTCCTGCCACACCACGCGTCCGCGCGAGACGGTGACGCCCGGCCACGCCCGAAGCTGCATGCCTTCATAGGGCGTGTAGTCGACCGCGTGGTGGAGCATGCTGTTGGTGAGCAGTTTCTCCTGCCCCTGGGCGAACACGTCCCACACGACGAAATCGGCGTCGCTGCCGACGGCGATGGTCCCTTTGCGTGGGTAGAGGCCGTACAGCCGCGCCGGATTGGTGGCAGTGAGTTCGACGAAGCGGTGAATGTCGATGCGCCCCTTGAGCACGCCCTCGCTCATCAGCAGCGGCAAGCGGGTTTCCACGCCCGGAATGCCGTTGGGAATGCGGTCGAAGGACGCGTCGTCGCCGGCCACGCGCTTGCCGTCGCTGCCGCCCATGTTGAAGGGCGCGTGGTCGGACGAGAAGATGGTGAACAGCCCGCTCGACAACCCGTTCCAGATGAACTGCTGGTTGGCCTTGTCGCGCGGCGGCGGGCTGCAGATGCAGCGCGCGCCATGCATCGGATCGTCGGGGTCGATGCCCAGGTCCTCGGCGCTCAGGAACAGGTACTGCGGGCAGGTCTCCGCATGGATCGGCAGGCCGCGTCCGCGCGCCCAGTGGATCTGCTCGACCGCCTCGCGGCCGGACACGTGCACGATCAGGATCGGCGTGTCGACCAGCTCGGCCAGTGCGATGGCGCGGTGCGTGGCCTCGCGCTCCACCGCCATGGGGCGCGAGCTGCTGTGGTAGCGCGGCGCGGTGAGCCCCGCGTCCAGCAACTGCTCGGTGAGCCAGGCGATGCAGTCGCTGTTCTCCGCGTGGATCATGGTCATGGCGCCGTGCTTTCGCGCGGTGGCCAGCACTTCGATGATCTGGCGGTCGTCCAGCTTGAGGTCGTCGTAGGTCATGTAGATCTTGAAGGAGGTGTAGCCCTTCTCGATCAATGCGGGCAGCTCGCGCTGCGTCACGTCGCGCGTGGCGTCGGCCACGATCAGGTGGAAGGCGTAGTCGATCACGGCCTTGCCTTCGGCGCGGCGGTGGTAGTCGTCCACCGCCTCCTGGATGCTGTGGCCCTTCTGCTGCGCGGCGAAGGGCAGCACGGTGGTGGTGCCGCCGCAGGCCGCGGAACGCGTGCCGGTGAGAAAGTCGTCCGCGAAGCGCGAGCCGTCGCTGGTCGGCTGGTCGAAGTGGCAGTGGCCGTCCACGCCGCCGGGCGTCACCAGCCGGCCGCGCGCGTCGATCTCGTGGCCGGCGCGTGCGTCGAGGCCTTGCGCAATGGCGCAGATGCGCCCGTCGCGCACGCCGATGTCGGCGGTGTAGCGGTCGCCCGCGGTGGCGATGTCGGCGTTGCGCAGGATCAGGTCGTAAGTGGTCATGAGGCGTGCTCCGGAGGCTTTCTTTCTAGCGCTGCTCGAGCGCCGGTTCGGCGGGCACCGCCGGCGCGCTCGCGTTGCCGTAGGCACGGCCGTAGTGGCGCTCGATGCGCCGCTGGACGAAGTCCCACGCGGTGGTCATCAGCAGGTAGTAGATGGCCGCGACAACGAACAGCTCCAGCACCATGAACTTCTCCTGGATCAGCACCTGCGTGCGGCGCAGCAGCTCTTCCATGGAGATCACGGAGGTGATCGAGGTGGTCTTGAGCAGGCCGTTGATGCTGTTGCCCAGCGTCGGCACGATCAGGCGCATGGCCTGCGGCATCACGATGTAGCGCATGGTCTGCGCGCTGCTGAAGCCGACCGCGCGCGCGGCGTTCGTCTGGCCGGCGGAAATCGACTGGATGCCGCCGCGCACGATCTCCGCCAGGTAGGCCGCCTCGTTGAGGATCAGCCCCAGCAGCGCCGACTCGATGACCGACAGTTTCAGACCCAGCTGCGGCAGCCCGGTGTAGATGATGATCAGCTGCACCAGCAGCGGCGTGCCGCGGAACACCCAGATGTAGAAGTGCGCGGGCCCCGCGATCCACCGGCGGCTCGACAGCCGGGCCAGCGCGAGCGCGCAGCCCACGACCAGCCCGCCCGCGATGGCCGCGAGCGTGAGCCACAGCGTGGTCACCGCGCCGCTGAGGATGTACGGATTGAACAGGTAGTCGACGAACCCCGACCAGCTCCAGCCTTGTCCCATGAGTGTTCCTTGGTGTGCTCGATGGCGATGGCGGCGGGGCTCAGCCCGCCGGCCCCTTGACGCTCACCGCGCCGTCGACGGCCTTGACGCCGTACTGGTCGAACAGCTTCTGGAAGCTGCCGTCGGCCTTCATGTCGTTCATGACCTTGGCCATCGCGGCGGCCAGGTCCTTGTTGCGCGCGGCCAGCGCGACCGGCGTGGGGAACAGGCCATGCAGCACGCGTTCGAAGTCGCCGCGCTTCTGGTACTCGGCGCCCGTCGAGTCGATCGACAGGGCCACCTCGACCTGCCCCGCGCGCAGCGCCTGGAACGCCATGGCGAAGTTCTCGAAGGTGCGGATGGTCATGCCCTTCATGCCCTTGTCGGTGAGCTGCTTGTCGAGCTCGCGCGCCTTGCGCTCCTCGAAGCCGCCAAGCTCCACGCCGATGCTCTTGCCCGACAGGTCGTCCGGCTTGCTGATCTTCAGCGGGTTGCCCTTGGCGGTGCTGATGCTGATGGCCTGGTCTTCGTAGATGAGCATCTGCATCAGCTTGGCGCGCTCTTCCGTGTAGAAGATGCCGGTGTTGATGACGTCCCAGCGGCCCGCCTGCAGGCCCGGGATCATGGCGGAGAACTCGATGCGGACGTATTCGGGCGTGAGGCACAGGCGCTTGGCGATGGCCTCGCCGAGTTCCACGCGCATGCCCTTGAGCGCGCCCGTCTGGTCGACGAACTGCATCGGCGGCAGGGTGGGGTTGACCGACATGGTCAGCGTGCCCTTCTTGACGAGCGCCGAGTCGGGCACGGGCGACTTGCAGGCCTGCGCGTTCGCGGCGCCCGCGCAGAAGACGAAGAGTGCCGTTGCCGACGCGAGAGCGGAGAGCAGTTTCATGGGAGTGTCCTTGAGGAATGAACGAACGAGGCGACGAGGTGAACTGGTAAGGGGGCGGGCGCTCAGGCGTGGATCGAGTCCAGCAGGTCGAGGCGCGCGAGGGCGCTGCGCAAGTCGGCGGCGTCGGCCTCGGGCAGGGGCAGGCGGGGCGCGCGCGGCTTGCCGACCGGCAGGCCCATCATCGTGAGCCCGTCCTTGGAGGCGGCGACGTACCGGTGGCCGCCCACCCAGCGCACGATGGGCAGCATCTGCTTGTAGAGGGCGAGTGCGGCGGGCATGTCGCGCTCGTCGGCCACCAGCTCGAACAGGCGCGCGGACATCTTCGGGATCAGGTTGGAACACACGGCCACCCAGCCCTGCGCGCCGAGCCAGAACGACTCGTAGCCGAGGATGCCGGCGAACACGGTCATGCGGTCGCCGCACAGCTCGATGATGTCGCGCACACGGGTCACCTCGAGCGTCGACTCCTTGATGTATTTGCAGTTGTCGATGCGCGAGAGGCGGGCCACCAGTTCCGGCTTGAGGTCGACGTTGGCGGTGGCCGGGTTGTTGTAGACCATGATCGGAATGTCGATCGACTCGCCCACCTTGCGGTAGTGCGCGAACAACTCGTCGTCAGTGGGCGTGCTGTAGAAGGGCGGAATGATCATGACGCCGTCGGCACCCATGCTCTGCGCCTCGCGGCTCAGCCGCACGCATTCGTCGGTCCACTCCGCGCCGGTGCCGATCAGTACCGGCACGCGTTTTGCTGCAGTGCTCACGCAGGTTTCGATCACCAACTGGCGCTCATCGGGCGTCAGCGACAGGAACTCTCCGGTGCTGCCCAAGGGGATCAGCCCGTGGATTCCCTCCTCGATTTGCCAATTGACCAGCTTCTTCAGTGCCGGCACGTCCACGTGCAGGCCGTCGTCGGTCATGGGGGTGATGAGCACCGTATAGGTGCCGCGGAACGCTGTCATGGGGCAGTCCTTGGAAAATCGGATGACGAAGTATACGTATACGTGTAGTATACGTATACATTCAAACGCGTCAACGCGGATTCCGTTTTTTCCTCGCACCTGCCCATGAGCGCCAGACTGAACCACCCCTTGATCGCCACGGCCGGACGTCCCGTGCGCTTCTGGTACGACGGCCAGCCGGTGGACGGCCTCGAAGGCGAGACCATCGCGGCCTCGCTCGCGGCCAGTGGCATCAAGGCAATGCGGCATACCCGCGGCGGCGAGCGCCGCGGCCTTTACTGCGGCATGGGCGCGTGTTTCGATTGCCTGGTCACGGTGGATGGCCAGGCCAGCCAGCGCGCCTGCCTGACCAAGGTGGCCGAAGGCCAGCAGGTGCGCTCCACCTTGCCGGCCGGCACGCCGGACGACCCGCTGCAGCCGCTCACGCCCGAGGCCGGCGCCGAGCCCGCCCGGCGGCAGGTCGATGTACTGGTCGTAGGCGCAGGCCCGGCCGGGCTCTCGGCGGCGCTGGCCGCGCGCCAGGCCGGCGCCGAGGTCCTCGTGCTCGACGAGCGCCTGGAATCGGGCGGGCAGTTCTACAAGCCGCTCGCTCCGTCCCATCGCGCAGCCACGCCGGCAGACCGCCAGTTCGCCCAGGGGCTGGCGCTGTCGCAGGACGTGCGCGCCGCCGGCGTCACGGTCATCCAGGGCGCCCAGGTCTGGGCCGCCTTCTCGCCGACGGAGGTCGCGGCGCTCATCGACGGGCGCGCCACGGTCATCGAATGCCGCCAGCTCGTGATCGCGCCCGGCGCCTATGAGCGTCCGGTGCCATTCCCCGGCTGGACCTTGCCCGGCGTGATGACGACCGGCGCGGGCCAGACGCTGGCTCGCGCCTACCGTGTCTCGCCGGGCCGCCGGGTGGTCATCGCGGGCAACGGCCCGCTCAACCTTCAACTGGCCGCGGAGTTGCTGGCTGGCGGCGCTGAAGTGGTTGCCGTGCTGGAGTCGGCCCCGCGCCCGTCGCTGCGCCACTGGCGCCAGTTGCTGGCCGCCGCCCGCACCGCGCCCGACCTGGTGGTCGACGGCTGGCGCTATCTGCGGCGGCTGCGCGCCGCCGGCGTACCGGTGCTGTGGGGGCACGCCGTGGTCGAGGCGCAGGGCGATGCCGACGCCACGAGCGGCCTTCGCCGCGTGGAGATCGCGCGCGTGGACGCCCAAGGCCGCGCGGTGCCGGGAACCCTGCGCACGCTGGAGGCTGACACGCTCTGCCTGGGCTATGGCTTCATCCCCTCGACCGAGCTCGCGCGCATGCTCGGCTGCGCGCACCGGCTCGCCGACCGGCACTTGGGACACCTGGCCACCATCACACAGGAAGACGGCGTCACCAGCGTGCCCGGCGTCTACGTGGTGGGCGACGGTGCCGACCTGGGCGGTTCTCGGGTGGCGTTGGCGCGCGGCACGCTGGCCGGCGCCGCGGCCGCGCACAACCTGGGCCTGCACGCGAAAGCGTCGGCGACGCTGGCCGACGCACCGGCCCGCCTGCACCGCGCCGAGTGCTTCCAGCAGGCACTGTGGTCGATCTACACCCCGCCGCCCGTCACGCTGGCCGCTGTGCCCGACGACACCCTGCTGTGCCGCTGCGAGGAAGTCAGCTTCGGCTCGGTGCGCGAGCAGATCCGTGCCGGTGCCGACACCCTGGCCGCCATCAAGCGAAACACGCGCCTTGGCATGGGGCGCTGCCAGGCACGCTATTGCGCCGTCACCGCCGGGCGGCTGGTGGCCGAGCTCACCGGCCGGCCGCCGGAGGTCGAGCAGTACTTCGCGCCGCGTCCGCCCGCCAAGCCGGTGCCCGCCGGCGCGCTCGGTTTCGAGAAGCCCGAATGGGGCGGCCACAAGCCCGCCATCACACCCAACCTCGCACGGCCGGTCGAGCACGCGCCCTTCGAGCCGCTGCGCACCGACGTGCTGGTCATCGGCGCGGGGGTGCTCGGCGCATGCCTGGGCTACTTCCTGTCGAAGGCGGGCCGGGACGTCACGGTGGTGGACCGCGACGACCTCAACCTGCAGGCCTCGGGCGCCAATGCGGGCAGCCTGCACGTGCAGTTGCTGTCCTTCGACTTCGGTGCCAAGGCCCAGGAGGGCGGTGGCCCCGCCGCGGCCACGCTGCCGCTGGGGCCGATGTCGGTGCGCCTGTGGCAGGAGATCGAGTCCGACTGCGGCGAAGACCTCGAGATCAAGATCACCGGCGGCCTCATGGTCGCCGACAGCGAAGCCGGCATGCGCTTCCTCGAGGCCAAGGCCGCGCTGGAGCGGCGCCACGGCATCGACGCGCAGGTGATCGACGGCGCCGACCTGCGCCGCCTGTCGCCCGCGCTCTCGGGCGAGCTGCTCGGTGCCGAGCTGTGCCCCATGGAAGGCAAGATCAACCCGCTGCGGGCGACCTACGCCGTGGCACGGCGCGCGCAGCAGCAGGGCGCGCGCGTGCTGCGCGGTTGCGACGTGCAGGCCATCGAGCGGCTGCCGGGCGACGGCGCCGGCTACGTCGTGCGCACGTCGCGCGGCGTCATCCATGCGGGGCGCGTGGTCAACGCAAGCGGCGCCTGGTCGAGCGCCATCGGCCGCATGCTGGGCATCACCATCCCGGTGAAGGGCGCGCCGCTGCAGATGATCGTGACCGAGCCCGCGCCGCCGCTGGTCAATCACCTGGTCGCGCATGCCGACCGGCACCTGAGCCTGAAGCAGGCCGCCAGCGGCGGGCTCATCGTCGGCGGCGGCTGGACCGCCGCCTTCAACGAAGACGTGCGCCTGAACCGCGCCGTGCGCGACAGCATCGAGGGCAACCTGTGGGTCGCGCGCCGCGTGCTGCCCGCAGTGCGCGGCCTGCACATGGTGCGCTGCTGGGCGGGCATGAACGTCAACATCGACGGCGCTCCGATCCTCGGCGAGGTGCCGGGATGCCCTGGTTTCTTCAACGCCGTGACTTCCAACGGCTACACGCTCGCGCCCGTCACCGCACAACTCGTCACCGAGCTGATCGTGCGCGGGCGCACCGACTTCGACATCACGCCTTTTCGCATCGAACGCTTTCTCTGACCGCCATGATCGACATGACCGACCACGCCCCCGCCTTCACCCTTGCGCGCGATTCGCTGCGCCAGTTCATCGACGCCCACTTCGACGAGCAGGTGAGCACGCTCGCCGAACTGGTGCGCTGCCCCTCCGACAACCCGCCCGGCGACTGCGCGCCGCATGCCGAACTCACCGCCCGCCTGCTCGAAGCCATGGGCTTCGAGGTCGAGCGCCATGCAGTGCCTCCCGAGTACGCCGCCGCGCACGGCATGCGCAGCGTGACCAACCTGATCGTTCGCGAGCGCTTCGGCGAAGGCCCTGTCATCGCGCTCAACGCCCACGGCGACGTGGTGCCGCCGGGCGCCGGCTGGAGCGTCGACCCTTATGGCGGAGAGGTGCGCGACGGCTGGCTGTACGGCCGCGGCGCCGCGGTGTCGAAATCCGACTTCACGACCTACGCGTTCGCGATGCGCGCGCTCAAGCACCTGGCCGCATCGGGCACGCCGCTGGCCGGCACGGTCGAGCTGCACCTGACCTACGACGAGGAAACCGGCGGCGTGACCGGCCCCGGATGGATCCTGTCGAGGGGCCTGAGCCGGCCCGACTTCGTGCTCTCCGCCGCTTTCTCGCACCACGTGGTGGTCGCGCACAACGGCTGCCTGCACCTGGAGGTCTCGGTGCGCGGCACCTCGGCGCACGCAGCGCGGCCCGACACCGGCCACGACGCGATCGAGGCCGCCGCCACGTTGCTGCCTGCGCTGTACCGCTACCGCGACAGCCTGGCCGACCGGCCCTCGCGCACGCCAGGCATCACGCACCCGACCATGGTGGTCGGCCTCATTGCCGGCGGCATCAACACCAACGTGGTGGCCGATGCACTGAGCCTGCGAATCGACCGGCGCATCGTGCCCGAGGAATCGCCCGAAGCTGTGGAGGCCGAGTTGCGCGAAGTGATCGAATCGGCCTGCCGCGCGCTGCCCGGCATTTCGGTGGAGATCCGCCAGATCCTGCTGGCACGCCCGTTCGCGCCGGCGGCGGGGGCCGACGAATTGGCCGCCCTGGTGTGCCGCGAGGCCAGCGACGTCATGGGCAAGCCGGTCACGCCCATCGGCGTGCCGCTCTACACCGACGCGCGCCTGTACAGCGAGGCGGGCATTCCCACCGTGATGTATGGCGCCGGCCCGGAATCGCTGCTCGAAGCCAACGGCCACCGTGCCGACGAGCGTGTGCCGCTGGACGAACTGCGCAAGGCCACCCGCGTGGTCGCCAACACGCTGCACCACCTGTTGACGCGCTGAAGCGCCAAGGAGCCGAGCCATGATCGAAATCAGCCACGTCAATAAAAGCTACGGCGCCTTCCAGGTGCTGACCGACTGCACCGCCCACATTCGCAAGGGCGAAGTGGTGGTGGTCTGCGGGCCCTCGGGCTCGGGCAAGTCCACGCTCATCAAGTGCGTCAACGCGCTGGAGCCTTTCCAGCAGGGGCGCATCACGGTCGACGGCGTGTCCGTCGGCGACCCCAAGACCGACCTGAACAAGCTTCGCGCGCGCGTCGGCATGGTGTTCCAGCACTTCGAGCTGTTTCCCCATCTGTCGATCGAGGACAACCTGTCGATCGCGCAGGTCAAGGTGCTCAAGCGCTCGGCTTCCGAAGCCCGCGCCGCTTCCATGGCGCTGCTGCAGCGCGTGGGCATGCGTGCGCATGCGCACAAGTTCCCGAGCCAGCTGTCGGGCGGGCAGCAGCAGCGAGTGGCCATTGCACGCGCGCTGGCCATGGACCCCATCGCCATGCTGTTCGACGAGCCCACTTCGGCGCTCGACCCCCAGATGGTCAACGAGGTGCTCGACGTGATGGTCGGCCTGGCGCGCGAGGGCATGACCATGATGTGCGTCACGCACGAGATGGGGTTCGCGCGCAAAGTGGCGAACCGGGTGATCTTCATGGACCGCGGCCGCATCGTGGAAGACTGCGCCAAGGACGAGTTCTTCGGCGACCCGTCGGCCCGCTCCGACCGGGCGCAGCAGTTTCTCTCGAAGATCCTCCAGCACTGACGCCGGCGGTTGCCGAGCCTGGTCACCCCGATTTTCCGGTTTTGGATTCGAGCTGCTCGTTGGCGAGATCTCCAAGACTCCTGATCGCCCCTTCCAGGCGCGGATCGCTGGGATACCCGTAGTTGATGCGCAGGTGCCGGGTGTACCGGCGGTCGGCTGAAAACAAATGCCCCGGCGCTACGCCTATGCCGAGCCGAAGAGCGTCCTGGTGCAGCGTGAGCGAGTCGACACCTTCCGGCAGCGCAAGCCACAGGAAATAGCCGCCCTCGGGGCGCGTGACCCGCGTGCCAGCCGGAAAGTATCGATCGACAAGTCGCAAGCATTCAGCCTGCTGGCGGCTGAGCGAATGCCGCAGCACGCGCAGGTGACGATCGAAACTCTTGTGTTGCAGGTACTCCTGCAACGCCAGTTGGGAGGGGAGGGCCGTCGCCAGCGAGCTCATCAACTTGTTCCGGCTCAAAGTGGCTGCAAAGCGGCCACCCGCTACCCAACCGATGCGATATCCGGGTGCCAGGGATTTCGAGAAAGAACTGCAGTGCAGCACCCAGCCGTCCCGGTCCCAGGCCTTGGCTGGTGGCGGTCTGCGGGCGCCATGCGCGAGCTCGCCGTACACGTCGTCTTCGATCAGCGGTATGGAACGGGTGGCGAGCATGCCGACCAGTTGCTCCTTGGCCGCGTCGCTCATGGTGCAGCCCATCGGATTCTGGAAGGTCGGCATGAACCAGCAGGCCTTCACCGGATGCTGGTCGATCACGCGCGCAAGCGAGTCGAGATCTACGCCTGTACGCGGGTGGGTCTCGACCTCGACCGCGCGAAGACCGCGCCGCTCCAGTGCCTGCAACGCACCATAGAAGGTCGGTGTTTCGATCGCCACCACGTCTCCCGGCTGCGTCACCGATTCGAGCGCCAGATTGAGTGCTTCCATCGCCCCGCTGGTGATGACCAGTTCCGACGCGGGAACATCCATTCCGACGCTGCCGTAACGCAGGGAAATCTGATGGCGTAGAAGCGCGTTTCCTGGTGACAGATCCTCGACGGTCTGCCAAGGGTCCATCCGCTTGAGCGCTCGCGTCAGGCCGGCGGCGAGTTGCTCGAAGGGAAACAGCTCTGGCGACGGAAAGGCCGAACCGAGCGGGACCATGTCGCGCTCGCGCGCCTGTGCAAGGACCTGAAAGACAAGCGACGAGACGTCGACTGACATGGACCGGAGGACAGGCGCGCTGGCGGCGAGTTCGTTGGCCGTCGTTTCCGCGCCCGCTCGAACGAAGTATCCCGACCGCTGCCGCGCTTCGACAAGCCCTTGCGCCTCCAGCAGGTAGTAAGCAGAGAACACGGTGGACGCACTGATGCCCATCTGCGACTTCAGCTCGCGCACGGAGGGAAGGCGATCGTTGACCTTCAGCCTGCCGGCGCGAATGCGCTGAGCGATGTTGTCGGCGAGCTTCTCGTAGCGGTTCATGGGCATTCCTCCTGATACGGTCGTTCGGGACCGCTTTACAGATTTTCGTATCAGACGTCGGCATGCGCCGACGCGACTATCGCGCCGCCCGGCATCTGATATGCAAATCTGGAGCTGATCTGATTCTGTACGTATCAGTCTGAAAAATGAACACTCGACAACACGTTGAAAGTGCTTCTGTGGTGCCAGTCGGTAGCTTTACCAGATTGGCTTTTCATTTCGTTTAAATCATGAATTCGATTCCTGTTTCTTTTGTTATTTTCAAGATCCTCGTGCTCAGCGTCGGCATGTATTTGGCCGTGAAGTGGCATTACGTTCGAGGACAGAAAGACAAGAATCAAAAGACGGCTGCAGTGCTGCTCACGTCCATCAAGGTGGGCGCGGCATTCGTCGCTTCGTCTTTTCTTATGTTGTTCCTTACCCTCGAATTTTGCAAAAGGATGGGTCTGGACCTGACCATGTAGTGATTGGACGTTTTCGGTCAATGGTCCGGATACGGAACGCCTCTTTAAGACACGAACCTCGTCGCGATTTGCGCGCTACGTTTTCCAAACATACGAATTTTCTTGTATGCAGGGAAATTCGTAATTCGTGCTTCGCTTCCCGTCTATTTGCAGAAATGTGTTCGTCAGGAATCGGCGCTAAGTCGTTGATTTAAAACGAAGCGGGATTTTCGAGTGAACAGTTTCGTCGCTCGTTTCTTGTCACAAATCCGTTCGCCAGATGTCGCTCTCGCAAATTGTGTTCGCGAGATATCGCATCCGACCTGCCGCGACGTCTTCACTTGCCGGCGCTGATTGGTACACGGCGCCCCGTGCGGAATGGGCAGACCCCTGCCGTGTGGGGACGGCCCTCGAGGAAACACTGATGTCGCGCTCCTCGGTGACCCGCATGAGCTCGGCTTTCAGCCGCCGCAACTCGTCTGGCTTGAACTCTTCGGCGTATCTCTGCCTACACATGGCACCTCCTATTGGGCCCCAGGTTTGAGGCTCAGAGGTGTCTTTGAGAGCTAGCTGCAGTAAACGTACAGGGGGACTTGGAAGGTTTCCGTGAGAAATTTTTCAGTCACTCCCAGCAGCGCAAGTTGATGTTCCGCTGCTGCGTCGCTCGAAAGGCCAGGTTGAACGATAAACACTCGAAGAGTGACAGCGCAGGTCCGACTGATTTCACGTATCTCGACAAGCCGCTCGTTCGTTCCCACCTCAAAGCGGCTCGGCCGACCACCTTCGATGCGAGACGCTTCGCGCTTCAACAAATGTGCGAACAGGTCCGTTCGTCGATCTCTGTTGTGCAACCACATGACGCTCCTCTGGGCTTGACCGCAAACCTCGTACATGTCGTCGATGCGCGCGCCAGCTGCATCACCGATCGAATATTTGCAATGGACCAGGTCAACCGTGATGAGCCGCGGAGCAGTGCGGTTGTCCACTCGAATGCCAACGATGTCCGCGGCTTCACCTTTGCTGTCATCGTCAAACAGTACGTCGTAGTCGCTCTCTCCTCGAAGGATCTCTATTGCCCTGTACTGGACAGAATCCGTGCGACGCTCTTCGCGCTGGGATTCTTTGCGAATGTCGATGCCATTCCAATCGACCGCCTGCAGTCGGTCGCGCGAGAACAATGAAGCCGCAGTCCTGAGTTCGGTGTGCATGTTGCCGTCCAAGCGTGAACCGTCGGCAAACCAAAATGTGGGAGGGAACTCGGTGAAGAAATCGCAAAGATCGTACGTCTTGCCTCTGTGAATGTGGGCCCGTGCAGCCTGCTCGTACGAGAACGAAAAGTCCGCAGTTGCTCCGTTGCCGACAAAGTTCATTCGAATCAGAACCTCGTTCGAGGGCGACGCTACGCGTATCACGAGTGGCGCTGTCGCGGAAAATTCCGTCAGCTCGATGCTCACGTTGGTAAGCCGCTCTTCGCTGGTCGCCGAAAAAATTACGGTAGTGGCCGACTCGATATGGTCCAAGAGTTCAGTCGGCCAGTCGACACCGATTGCGACGGATGCCGGGCGAGCTTCCACCATTCGAGGAATAAGCGTTCCCCTGAGAACTTCTTCTGGGTCGATCGCTTCGTCGGAAATTTTTTCCCCCGCTCTCTTGCACCAATCCGCGAACGTGTTGAGGCGTAGGCGAAGGTTTGACCACACTCGCCCTCGTTTGCCCGCTCCGATGGAAGTCTGCTCTCCGCGTTCGAATCCAACGCCGGCGAGCACTGCCTTGGTAGTTGTGCCCAGGGTTGCATCTGAGAGACGAGCGCCGACGTCAGGGCCCATCCGCCCTGTGTAACGTACCTGTCGACCGATCTGCTCGTCGAGACCGACGTTCATGAGCATCAAGCGATTGATGCCGGAAAATACCCGAAAAACTTCTGGCGCACGAATGAGCGCGACGTCGTCCCCGCACAAGGCTTTGGCAAAATCGGTGTACATGCCCGTGTTTGTTGAGCCGTGGATGTACAGGAGGCCCTTGGGCTGGTCCCACACCGCTATGCACAGCTCCCAAACGACGCTTTCAACTGATGCGATGTCGGTCCATGGAACGCCTTGGCGCCTGGCTGCAATCACCACCAAAGTTTTCTCGGCTTCATTCAGGATCGGGTAGATGCGCTCTTCTTTCGAACCGCCATGGAAAGCTCGTCGATAGGCGGCAGGGCGCCAGTTTGCGCAGTAGGTCCGATAGACCACCATGCTAGCCGCCGGAGAAATCTCGGTCAGCGGGATCTCATTTAGTACCCCTTGGAAGCCCGACATGAACTCTTGCGCTTCGACTTCTCGGTGGATTGCTGCTTCGCTCAAGTCCGGGAGAAGCAAGTTCCAATCGGGATCTTGTGAGTAGAGAGCTCTGAGTTCACTCGCGAGATTGACGTCAGCCGTGTTTGCAATGAAGACCGGGTCACCAAGGTCTGCCCTTACACGAGTGAAGCGACCTGCCAGCTGCAAAGTCACGGCCAAGCTTTTGCGCAGGTCGTGGAACGCCGCAATCTTTAGCTCTGGCATGTCAAAGCCTTCGCCCAGCATGTCAACGCACACGACGATTCGAGTCTGGCGTGCCTCAAGGAGACTTCGAGCCTCCTCGAGTTCGTCCCTTGGCATCCCGCTGTGCAGCATGACCGGGTTGTATTGACCGAGGTCGCGGTAGATCTGTAAAACCTCGTTTGCGCGCGCAGTCGTGGAGACCCGTGCCATCGCGATATGCAGCCCGGTCGCGTCGTTGCCAAGTTCCTCAACAACCTTCCGTGCGATATCTCTATCGGCTCGAGCCAGATTGAATGCGTAGACGGGACGGAAACTGATGGGGCGAAAGTAACCTTCCTGCTGTGCCAACCTCAAGGGGTAGACATACACAATCTTTCCATCCAGCGGCATTCCGTCTTCGCGGAAAGGCGTGGCGGTGAACTGAAGGATTCTTCGGCCGTGCGATTTAAAGCTTGCCTTGAATTGCTTCCAAGTTGGCGCCTCAGCGTGGTGAGCCTCATCGATGAACAATTCTGTGCAGAGTTCCGCCATGCGGTCCCTCACTTCCTCGACGCACTGCCCAGCCAGCGAACTGGTCGTCACGATGACGTTGCAACGGTTGAAAAACGCGTCTACCTCGGCAACGTTGGCTGGGCGTTTCGTGAGCGTTCCGACCACGGGGCGAACAACACTCTCCGCAAGCACAGCACTATTTGGGCTTTTGAAGATTCCTAGTGTTATGAACTTGTCGGAAACTTGGCGACGCAGCGCCTCGGTGGGTACAAGCACGAGAACACGCAAACATCTGGCAGTGACAAGAGTTGCCAGCATGGTTTCGGTCTTCCCGGTTCCCGTTGGCATCACTACTGTCGCTACTTCGTGATTGGTCGACCAGTGCGCATGGATCGCATGCAAGGCGCCGATCTGCGGTTTGCGCAGGCCCACTTGGCCGACCTCGACCTCGTCCTCACCGAGATAGCGGAACGCTGACTTCCAGCTTGACCTTGCAAGTTCGTGTGGATTCGGTGACGCAGCCTGCAGGTTGTTCAACCACTTCGAATTCCTTAGGTCGACCTCGTCAGTACCTTCTGGAACGTTGCCAAGCAACGTGTTGCCCGCCGGAAGGTGTTCGGGCCGAGGAGCGCGCGGAAAGATGTAGACGGTGTCGCCGTCGTCAGCGGTGATGCACCAGCCGGCAGCCGACGGGACTGTGAACCGAGTCGCGCGACCGAAAAAAGTCGTTTGCGGCGCGAGAAGTTGCGCGAGGATGCCTTTTGGCAGTTTTTCTTGAACACCCAGAACGCGTGGCAGCAGTATCCTCATTAGGTCCTCCCCCTTATAGCGATGAATTCTTCGGAAGATCGTCGGCGTATCCAATCGTATCTTGCGCTTCGAGGATGGATCGGTACCTCGTAGACTCTGCAAGCCACCGTGCGGGCCTCACCTTCGCGATCGCTGGTCAGGATCGCGGTGAAGTACGGCAGGCTTAACGTAGGGGTCTGACACGTTTTGCCCCCAGACGAAGCGTTCTTGCCGCGCAGAATGCGCGCAAACGAGGTGAGCGATCACCTGATGGCGGAGATTCGCAAGGCGTACAGGCCTGTCTCGCAACACCGTTAAGAAGTACCTGCGAGCCGGCGAAGAAGCGCCGCGCTACGCCAAACGGGCGAGCTCGAGCAAGCTCGATCCCTATGCCGACAAGCTCTCGACCTGGCTCGCGGTCGAGGCCACCAAATCGCGGAAACAAAGACGCAATCTGCGGCAGTTCCACACAGGCATGCGCCTCGCGGTGGACGAAATACCCCTAATTCATGGGATGGGTGATGCTGGCCGCTGCAGGTAGAACCTCGCGAAACGAGGAGAGAGAAAATGGTCATCCCCGCTGGTTTCACACCCAACGCGAACGTCGCTGCTTCAGCACTACCCCCCGACATCGCCCCGCTTTTGGATCAATGGCGATTTGAGCAGGGAGCAGGCGCCAACTCTCCCGCGGATCCGTTGCGAGAAGCTCGCTTTGTGCTGAATTTTCCAAAATCGAATCAACCTGCAGACGAACGGGTTGCCCAATCGATCGCGGGGTTGACAGCGTTGACGGTGAGCGTTGGGCCACTGTTCGAGCCGGATGTCGAATTGAATCGTCATCGGCTCCTGCGCATTCCGAACGTCAGCCGCCTGGAGCGCAGCGATATGTTCGATATCGCAAGAGTCCTGCGTCATGCGGCAGGGGCGGAGACGGTCGAACCCGATCTCGGCACGAATTACTACCAGTGGGATGGTCTCCCGCAAGACAGAGGTCCGGAGAGCGCCGACAACGTGTTTTGGTGCTGGGCTGGGGAGAGCGACAAACCCGTCGACCCGGATTGGGCCATCAACTCGACCAAGGTGCCCCAAGCCTGGGCGCTCTCGGAGGAGCAAGGACGGCCGGCACGAGGATTGGGGATTCGGATATTCCAGCCGGACACGGGTGTGGTCGAGGCGCATCCAGAACTGCCGGCGGGTCTCCTGAGCAACCCTGGCGCCATCAGCTTGCTAGAGCCAAACCAGCCGCCAATCGATCCGATGCGCGGCGGTTCCAACAAGGGCCATGGAACCGGGACTGGATCGGTCGTTGCGAGTCCCGAAGGCGGACGGATGAGAGGGGTCGCGCCGCTCGCGACGTTGGTTCCCGTGAGATGCCTCGAAAGTGTCGCGGTCTTCGAACAGAGCAATGTGGCTCGGGCCATCGATCATGCGAGACGAAATGGTGCGCATGTCATCACCATGAGCCTTGGCGGCGTGTTCAGCGAGGCGTTGCATTCCGCGGTGCGCAAAGCCTACGACGCGAACATCATCGTTCTTGCAGCTGCCGGAAACTGCGTCGGAACCGTCGTCTGGCCAGCTCGCTATGAAGAAGCTGTTGCCGTTGGCGGTATCAACTCTTCGTTCAAACCCTGGCGAGGCTCAAGCCATGGTGACGCGGTCGCCGTCTCCGGCCCCGCAGAGTTCGTGCTTCGGGCGGATCCGCGTATTCCGGCCGACCCTGGGTCGGTATCCGGGGGACAAGGCACATCTTTTGCCACAGCGCACCTTGCCGGACTGGCCGGGCTGTGGCTCGCTCATTACGGTCGTGATGCGCTGATCGCTTCTCTGCCTCCTGGCGTCAAGCTTCAAAGCGTATTCGTTAACATCGCGCGCAGAAGTGCCGTCGTGCCTCCAGACTTTGATACCGGCGAGTACGGGGCGGGAATCGTCGATGCTGTCGGCTTGCTTCGAATCGATCCGTCGTCCGCGCTTGGACACGAATCCGTATTCTCGACAAGGCGCTCCGATGTGCGGCATCAACTGGCCGAGCTTCTGGCGGAAACGACCGGCGCTGGAGGCCTTGAAGCGGCAGCCCCGGCCTTGGGCGATATGCAGAACGCAGCCGAGCTTGCGTGCATTGCGTTCGACCGCCTTCGCGCCAAGCAAAGTCGTCGCGCTGCGGTCGAGGCGATGCCGCCGATTTCAACCTCTACAGGATTGCGCCAGGTCCTCGGCCAAAAGGGGACTGAATTGGTGCGGGCCGGAGCAGCAGGTGCCTGACCTTCCGAACGCACTGAACGAGCTTGGCGCTGTGGCCGCCCGCGCTCGGCGGTTCATGACCGTTCCAAATGAAGGTGCTGCGGAGCGAGGCGGCGCCATGCAGGAGGTCGCTGCCTCTCGCAATGGCCCTCCTGACCTGGCCGATGCGACGGCCATCGCGGGCCTGATGCTCAGCGCAATGGGCGGGCGACCGGGGGCACCGACCAAGGACGAAGCTGAAAATCTCGCCAGAACACTTGTGGGTCACGCCTCCGTCGGCATTCGCTCACTGGGTGGTGGCATGCCTGCCTGGGGATTGAGCATCGAGGAGGCGCTCGGCCTGGAGGCCGTGATACACGTGCGTGGAAGGCCTGCTGTTCGAGTGCTCGGCGATGACCTCGAAGACATGTCTGTGTATCCCGGCGCAGAAGTATGGCGCGCTGCTTACGATCTTCATCGAGAAATCGTCATTGCAGCCTGCACTGCAACGGGGGCCGTTTGCGTGAGAGATGCGTTCATGCCCGAGCATCCCTGGGTTCAGGGGACTGCGTGGTTGATTTCCGCCGATCTCGCCGTTACCAATCGGCATGTGCTCTTCCCGCCGGTGAATGGGACACCCCTTGCACGCCGATTGCCAGGGACTGCAACTGCGCAAATGAAGTCAAGCTACGTGACGACATTGGACTTCGCTTTCGACAACGGTGTGGCGCGTGAGGCGAAGTACCGGGTAAAGGGCGTCCCTTTCGTCTCGGGCGAGAGAGATCCGCTGGATGTGGCGGTGCTCGAAGTGCAAAGGCTGTCGGGACCGAAGATCGATCCGTTGACTGTCTCGAGCAAGACGGCCTTTGATCTCGAGCGGCTTTTTGTCGTTGGCCACCCCGGCCGGCCCGCGATGCTGCCCGAGAAAGTCCGCGCTGTTTTTGGTGAGCCTGACGAGAAGAAGCGAGTGAGTTTTGGCCAGATGTTCGATGTTCAAACGATGGACCCGGATGAGGTGCTTCACGATGCATCGACCATCGGCGGCTTCTCCGGTGCTCCGGTGCTGGGCCTTCTTCAGAGCGAGGTTCGGGCATTGCACTACTGGGGAGACCAGGAGGAGGGGAACCGAGCCATCACCGCGTCGGCACTTCGTCGCAATGAGGCTCTGAAGCTTATTTTCGACGAGGCAGCGCGATGTCGTTGACGACCGATCAGGTTCAAAGCTTTGCGGCGGCAATCGTTGAATTCGTGCCAGAGGACCTGCTGACATATACCGTGGAACGGCATGAAATTGTCAAGGACCTCGATCAGATAACGAAAATCTTCAGCGGAAATGTCGAGGATCGATTCAGATCGATCGCAGAGAAATTGATCCAGCGCTACGACGCTGCGAACCTGATCCCGAAGCTCGCTGACGATCTCTATCGGCAACTGCTTTGGCAGCCAGCATTTCTCACATTCATAGGTCCTTATCTTTCGTCGGATCAGGATCGTCGACAGGCATTCATTGCGCGCAGGGACAATCTGTTCTTGGCGAGTGAGTTGACCAAGGCACTCTCCGAAAATTTGCCCAGGATCTGTTGCATCGCAGGTAGCTACACGCTAGGCGGTGAGCAACGCTCGTCCGTTGGGACCGGCTTTCTCGTCGGATCCGATCTTGTTCTGACGGCCGCGCATATCTTTGAGCCGCTTGTCGAGAATGAGCCCGCGCTCGTGCCCGAGTCGTTCAGCGTTTACTTCGATCATGTCGAGGGTGCCCCGATCACCAGACCGAACGATCTGCGTGAGGGTGTGAGAAAGACGCGGTTGGCCAAAGAGTGGCTTGTCGCCCACAGCCCATCGATGCAGAACGATGGGCGAATCAGAAATCCGACGGCTCAGGAGATCGAAGCGCTGAGAAGTCGCCTTGATTTCGCCTTGATTCGCCTGGAAGAAAAGATTGGCCTAGAGCCCATCGATGCGAGCGGAGGGAAGCTTCGCGCGTGGATTGGCCTTCCGCATCTCGCCCCCGCGAACGGTCTTGCCGTTGCGCAGCGAATCACCATCCCGCAACATCCATTCGGCGAGCCTCGTTGCATCGATTTTGGGCGCTTCTTGCAGACCTGTGTCTCCGGTACGCGTATTCGATACGACACGGAAACCTCCAAAGGCACATCCGGGGCTCCCTGCTTCTCAAGAGATTTCGAACTCGTTGGTGTGCACAACGCGGAGTTCAACCCTCTGGGGATGCCGCGGCCCGAGGCAAATCAGGCGATTCTGTTCGATGCCATCAGGCCGAGTGTCTCAGCGCATCTGACAGAGTCACTGGCCTCTGCCGTGCCTTCTCGGATCTGGAACCTGTCGAAGAAGGCCGGCTCGTTCGAGGTCGTGCTGGGCCGTCAAGTCTTTCTGGACTGGCTGAACGCCTCGATGGATCGGGCCACACCCGACCGGGCGCATCGCTTGTACGCGGCGACCTCGTCGTTTCCGACGTCCGGCATGACGTTCACCACCGAGATACTTGGCAAAGGTCTCGCGAACGCCGCAGAAAACATCTCCATCCTGTTTGGAGAGAAGCACCAGCTGCTGCCGGCGAGGCTCGAGGATCTGGTGCGCGCAATGGCGGTGGCGTTCAAGATTCCCGCCGCGGAGATCGACCTCATGCCGCTTCGGCCTGACGTCCTTCTACCGAAGGGTTCGATCGACGGGGACAAGCTGCGACGGTGGGCTTCGATCTCGGTCCCCGTGTGGTTCTCTGATCTTGCCGATAGATATCGCGTCGGTCAGATCGATCGGCGAGAGGAAGCGCGAAAGCTGCGGGATCAGGCCAACCTGCTTCAGGAACCCGTTTCAGAGGCGATTCAGAAAATTGCGGATTCGCAGGCCCCCGATGTGATCGACCACCAGAGATGGAACCTGGCGTGGATTGCGCTGGACGACCTGACGGCAGAAGGGATGACGCCTGAGGTGATGGATTTCGTCGCCGCGATGACCGGTGTCGGGCGTGACGAGACGGCACTGCATCCCGTGTTGAGGCGGTTGCGCTGGCTCTTTCTTGGTCATCGTCCGGATTTTTTCGCCGAGGGTGAAATCACCGTCGAAGTTTTCGATCCGAATTTTCCCGACGCGAGGGATATTCAAGTATTTCTCGAAAGCGTTGCCGTCGCCGGTCGGCGCGTGAACGTCGCGGGACTGCAAGGGTTCAGCGACGCTGTCCATGCCGTGATCGGCGCAATGGACGCGGGGCAGTTAGAGCCCTCCATGAAGATGAAAGCCATACAGGAACTCTCGGGGAGAATGCTGCCGCGTTTTCTGCCTGGTACCGGCGGCGACCGATGACGAGCGCATCATCTTCCGGAGAGTTGTACGCAGCACTGGCAAGTCTTGGCGTATTGCGCGAGCGCTTGGAGGTGATTGGCGGAAGGGAATTGCTGGACCTCATCGATGCCGGGGTCGCAGAGGCCAAGGCGCCAGAAAAAGGGCTTGCGCACCTGGGTTCCGCGGCACTGACAGCTGCGGCCTCCTACACATTCTCCATTCGTTCAACCGATGCGCTGTCCGAGGACGACGCTGCATTGATCGGCGCGTCAGCCGCCATCGTTGTCAACGGTCAGTCCCGCCTGCAGCTCAACAACGCGGCGAGAGCCGAAGTAATCAATTCGCAGTCGAACAAGGAAATCTTGCAGGAGCTTCTTCGGCAGCTGCAGCCATCAGATGCGCTCGCGCTGAGTTCGGATGCGGCGGACGCGGACACGCTGGCGTCGGCTTGGATTCGAGCCTTCTTGCGAGAAGACTCCACAGGTCTCGAGCGCCAGTCCGCCAAGCGGCTTGCGGCGGCGTGCGCGGCACGGTCGGTGCTCGACGGGGTTGTTTCTTCCCTGCCCGATGCCGCCGATCTGAAAAGGCACCGGGATATCGCGGAACTGGTCGAGCCGTTGCGGCTTATGGTTGGGCAGGGGGATCCTTGCGACCCGCTCCAGAAAGATCGCTTTGCAGGTAGACAGGCTGAACTTGCCGTGCTTCGCTCGTTCGTCGACGAACTGGGATCCGAGTCCCTTTCCGAGTCGATCTCTCGAGGCTTTGACCGGTTCGGTCGCGCGCTGGGCAATACCTTGGGCAATGGGCGAGCCCGAATCCTGATGATTTCGGCACGTGGAGGGTTGGGAAAATCGACCCTGGTGGCGAAATTCACACTCGACCACGTCCTGGCCGGTCGCCGGCTTCCGCTGGTCTATCTCGACTTTGACAGCACATCGCTTCAGCCCCGCAGTCCCCTGCAGTTATTGATCGAATCTGCGCGACAGATTGCGCTTTTCTCTGCGAGTTCTGTGACCGAACTGGAGAGGTTGCAGGGCGAAGCCAGAGAGGTTTTGGCCGGGCGTTCCAAAACCAGCTTTCCCGAGCTCTGCGGTCTTTTTCGATCAATCATGCAGTCCGTGTTGGAGGCCAAGAGCGCGCGCACATTTCTGGTGGTTCTGGACACGCTCGAAATTGTCCAGAGCGAACCGAGAGCCGTTCAGGGCATTGTCGATTTTCTGTCCGGTCTGGCCCAGGGCGGGTTTCCTCAGCTTGCGATGGTCATCTCCGGGCGGGCGGAGTTCGAGGAGTTGTGTGCCAACGAGCAGCACCTGTGGTCCATCGAGAGGCTGGGCATCGAGCCGCTGAATGTTTCGGATGCGGCCCTCATGGCGAATCTGCTGGGCGAAAGTCTGATCGGAGAAGACTGGAATCCAGCGTGGGCACGCAAGGTCGCCGGAAAGAGTTCGGATCCTCCCGTTCGAAGGGAGCCGCTCACGATAAGAATCGCCGTGGAGATTCTGCGCAATGCGAGCCAGAATGAGCGCCAGGACATCGCCGAGAACATTGCCCTGCTGGGTGAGCGTGCAGACAAATCATTCGTAGGCAGACTGTATGAGAAGCGAATTCTCGAGCACATCGCAGATCCCGATGCCCGGAAGCTGGCGTGGCCGGGCCTTGTGGCGCGACGAATCTCGCGGGCGATGGCGCGCTCGGTACTTGCGCCTCTTTGCGGCCTGACACCTGCAGAGGCCGACGCCGCATTTGACAGGCTGGGACGCGAGGTCTGGGTTGTCGATCGGATCGGAACCGGTGAGCAAGAAACACTGAGGCATCGCGCGGACCTCAGGGCGCGTACCTTGCCTCTGATGCGAAGGAGAGATCCGGTCGCCTTCGCCCGCTTGACTTCGGCAATGGTTGACCACTATGCGAGTTCATCGAAGACGGAAGATGTCGCGGAGTCCATCTACTATCGGCTCCTGCGCGGCGACGACAGTACCTTTCTCGGCGAAGAATGGTCCGCTGAAATCGTCTCATTGCTCGCGCTCGCGAAGGACGATTTCGAAGAAGGATCGGAAGTCTGGTTTCAGATTCAATCGCGGTTTGCAACGCGGCCTTTGCCGCCGGCCGCCTTTGCGAGTTTGCCGGACAATCTGCTGTGGCGTCATCTTGCAAGAGCCGGTGGTGGGCTGCGGCAGATGGGGGACAAGAAAGTGGATCAGCGCATCGTGGACGCGGTGCGTCGCGATCCTGTTCTTCAGGAGGATTCCCCGCAAGAGTTTTCGACTGCGCGCCAGTCCGTCCTGATAAAGGGTGGCGCCTGGCGCGAGGTCGCCGGGGCGAACTTGATTGTGCCGTCGAATTCAATCGATGCTGTGCAGTCGGCGTTCTTCTTCATGGTGAAGGCCGGTATAGGAAATCAACCCGACGGATCGGGTTTCATGCTGAATATCACGGATCGTCGCCTCGACAGCGGGACTTGGCAGCTGTATGCATACCTGCTTCTGCCAGCCCTGCTCACTGATCGCCGCCTCTACGATTATCTGGATGAAAGGCTCGCTGAACTCTTGCCCTCTGTGGCGGTGAAGTCAGGAATACGCTCCGCTGTGCGCGCCGCGCTGACGTTCGGTACCAAGAGCCTTGCGAGTGCGCTGACGCTTTTCGTTCGATTGCTTGAAAACAAACCAAGATCCGGAGGTTCGACAATCAGTTCGGCGGAGCTCCTTGCCTTGACTTCGAGCAGGTCGTTGACACGCTTTGACAACAATCATTTGCTGCATGCGGCGGGGGATGAGGTTGCTGGCCAGAGGGGGCCGCGGCGTATCAGCGATCCCATGCTGGTTGAACAGGTCATCGGGCTGCTGAAAAGAATCTCCGAAGCCGACGAGCACAGTCCTGAACTGAAACGGACGATACGGAGATTTGCATCCGTTCGCCTCGAAGGACTTCACGTCCCAGTCGGGTATGCGATTTCTGTCGCGGATGTCCTGGATTCATCGATTGGTCGTCGATTCGAGCTTCGGTACGGAAGCTCCGAATCCGGGCTGTTGAAAAGGTGGCTCTCCATCAATACCAATCCGAGATCCCAGTTGGATCCAGTGCGTCTCGCGCTGCTGGCCGACGAGGCTTCTGATCTTCGCGGTTTTCTCAATGAATGCGTGGAGCTCAACTCAAGACAAGACCTGTCTTTGAACTACATCGCCAGGGTTGTGCAGGCGTGGTCGAATGAGGAGGCTTGGAAATTTCGCGAGAAGCTGTTGACCGGTTAGAAGCGGATATGAAGCCATGATGCGGTACTGAATTTCGGCTTTGGACCGGGAGATCGGATTGCTTGGAACCAAGGAATTTACGAAGCGGGTTGAGCGTCGACCTCGCTGAATGTGTATAGCCCCGGGCGCGCGGAGAGACCGCTTGGCGTTGCTGATTTTTGTCGAGATGCGCTCGCGCCGTCTCAACGGGGGGCGCTTGAATTTGGATGTGCGACCATGAGCCTGGCATTGCGCTGTGCGCGCGCGCTGCTTTGCACTTCGCTACTCGCCGGCTGCACCACGCTTCCATCCGGTGATTCGCGCCTGGTGCCCGAAGCGCTTGAACCGCTTGCAACGGCAATCCCGTCCGGTGCACTGACGGTCACGTATTTCGGCACGACGACGCTGCTCTTGTCCGACGGGGCCCACGCCGTCATGACCGATGGGTTCTTCTCGCACCCAGGCGGCCTGTGGCGCTTGCTTCTAGGGCAGATCGAGCCGAATGAGGAGCGCATCGATGCGGCGCTCAAGCGCGGTGCTGTGCCCTCCAAGATCGATGCTGTGTTGGTCACTCACTCGCACCATGATCATGCGCTCGACTCAGCCATCGTAGCCCTCAAGAAGGACGCCGAACTCCTCGGGTCGGAATCGGTCAGGAACATCGCGCTCGGCCAGCTTTCGCAGAAGGCGTTCGATCGCCTGCGCTTCTCGCCCATCGAACTCGACACGCGGCGCGCGGTTGGCTCGACCTTCACGGTGCGAGCCTTCGGTGCAGCGCACTCGCCTCATCCGCTCTTCGAGGGGCCCGTGAAAAGACCGATCGCCATGCCGGCGCATGTCCGTCGATTCAAGATGGGGGATGTGTATTCGTTTGCCGTGCACCACCGGGAGGGCACGCTCCTGTTGTGCAGCGGCCTGCCGACCAGACCCGATCAATTCGATGGAGTGAGGGCGGATGTCGTCTTCCTAAGCATAGGAGGCTTGCACCAGCGCGATGCCGATCTCGTGCGCGCGATGTGGGCAGCTTGCGTTCGAGCGACGAAGGCGAAGGTTGTGATTCCCGTCCACTGGGACGATTTCACCGAGCCTTTGAACAGCCCGCTGGTCGTGATGCCCAAGGCCTTTGGCAACTTCGAGGCGGTGATGGAGCAACTTCTGGAACTGGGAAGGGCGGAGCCTCGCGTAAGAGTGCGTCTCCTGCCGCCGTTCGAGCCTTTTGCTGTGCGCGCACTGCTCGAATAACTCAGCCCCCGACATACGCGCTTCCCGGAAAAACAGTTCAACCGCGGACTGGTCGTCTAGAGTGCCATGCGGCCGAGGACTGCTACGATAGGCCACAGCTTGGAGCTAGGAGGGCCTAAATAGTGATGGAACCGCGCGATGTCAGAACACAAGTGCCTCCGCATAGGCCACCACCCCCGCCACCACCTCCGCCTCCGCCGCCACCAGGGCGATAGCGAAGCGAGCAACTTGAGGGCAATCAGATGGGCAAAGACGACTTGAGCTTCGATCTGAAGTACGGGTATTGGTTCAACCTGCTCTGCGAGCGCCTCTATAGCCGGATCGATTTCCTCCTGAACTTCGTGCAGTTGGTGGGGGGCTCTGGCGCTGCTCTTGCCGTAGTCAACGGATCCCCACAGTTGGTAGTCACAGCTGGTTTGGCACTCGCAGTTTGTGCAGCCATTTCGTTGCTCGTACAGCCCGCCATTAAGGCTGAGCGACACCGTGTCACTCGATGTGGCTATCTGAGTCTTGATGCAAAGTTGGAGTCAAACCGGATTGATGGCTTGGTTGTTGCCCTTGCCGATCTGCGTCGAGAGGCTCCTATCGGACTGGGAGCGCTGGCTGTCCCGGCATTCAACGCGACGCTTCGGGCGGGCAATCGTGACGGGGTGCGTTCGTTGACTCTTGGTCAATGGTTGGCCCAATTGATCGCGTAGGGTCGTGCCGCGCTTAAAAGGCTCGGTTGGACGCCCGTTCTTGCATCTTGGGCTGTCTGATCGCCTGAGATGGCAGCGGTAGCTGCCTTTCACGGTTCGGCTGCATAGTCCACACCAAGTCCGTGAATTGCGGGTTCAGGCCGAGAATCACGGCCTGAACGAGTAGGGCGTACGACCCATAAATAGCTCTGCGACGCTGCACTCCCCGGGCCACGGGCAGTTGGCCGTGGCCGCTGAAGCGAAGCACTGACCGCGCATCGCGTCTGGGCCGACCCAAACATTTGGCGGGCCTCGAAAATTACTTCAACGGCTTCAAGTTGGCCCATGGCGGCAGGGCGACTGGCAGCGCCTAGTACCAGGACAGATGATGTTGCCTCAGATCTACGGCTTCTTTGGCGGCCTGCTGTCCAGTCGTGGCTCGTAAGCCTAGATTTCGTTTTGGATGTGCTTGCCCAGACGGCGGATGTACCAGCCCAACCAAGCCAGCATCAGGCCGACGTACAAGACTGCGATAGCGGCCGCTGGAGCCCAGGGCGGTGCCGAGGACGTCAGCCCGGCAAGCATCGAATCTCGCGGCAGCCGGACAATGCTCCAGATGGCGATCAGTGGGATAACGCCGAAGATCGCCGCCGTCCATCCAAACCATCAGAGCTCGCGCCCGCATTGGCGCATCGCTGCGCCGTCGTAGTCGAATTTACCCGCCAGCCAGTCATCCATCGGTCGCCCCCCGTTGTCCAAAGGATATCGAAGAGAGATGCAGGACGAACTGCCAGATGCTGCGCTTTCGTCGCGGGCCTGCGAAATCCTTCTACGCAAGGTGGTTGCGTCCTACGTCTCTTCGACTGCAAACAGGGCGGGTACCGCTTCCCACCATCAGGAGTCGGCGATGTCCGCGATCCGTTCACCCGCAGATGCCTGCACCCTTCTCGATGCAGACCATCGCAAGGTCAAAACCATGTTCAAGGACTACGAATGGCTGCAGCCTGAGCGGCTGCAGCGGCACGACGATTTTGCGAGGAAAGAACATGAGAATCATCTGGACCTCGGCTTCGTCGTCGGTCTTGTCGTGCGCGCCTTGCTGCCTGGCAAGCAGTCCAGGGCTTCGCACTGACGGCAGTGCTTGGCGTTGTGGGATCGCGGCTTGCCACATGTCTCGGCCAAGCCATGGGCTGGTACATCGCGGGGTGCCAGGTTCATTGCCTCCGTCATCGAAGCGGTCATGATCCTCGCCACCTACGCCTTTCTCTTCAAGAAGCGCAAGAGAATTTACGCACGGCTTTGGCAAAGCTCAAAAGCTATTACTTGCCAGCAATGAAACGCGCTCCAACTGTTGATTCGAATTTTGACTCAACTTAATTGTCAACCGCAGAATAAATCTGTTCGACAACTGATCCGGTTGATCGCACCATCGTGCTTCTGGCGCACGGGGATGCCCGCATAGATGACATCGCGCGGACGGTTGCGTTTGGAGAATTTTTGAGCTTGAATGATCGATTCGTTAACAACGATCTAAGGCTCGATCATGTAAATCGCGAAGGGAATCCCGCGCTGTTAGAGCAGCGCGGGAGGATCCGGTTGGCACCCACTTTGAACGAAGTGTTGCTTTGAACAATACGCTCCAGAGAGCGTGGCGTCAAGGGCGGGGGTGATGCTTTTCCGGAGTTTTTGCAATTCACGTGAGCTGGCCGACATACAACATGTCACCTGCAAGTTCGGCGCATCGCTTTGGGATCGATCAGGAGCGGCCTGGCCCCGCCGCCGGGGCTGCGCATTCCGTCTCTGTGGAGGAGGGCGCCTCCCGCCTGGGGCAGACCGGTGCACCCCCACCTGGGGCTGGCGGTGTCCAGGTCCCGAATCCCGCACCGTTTCCTCCCGGACGCCATCTGGTCGGAATTACGGACCAGCCTGATTTCAATTTGGCGCAATGGCCTGATCTGGATGTGGGCGGACTCAACCAGACGAATCTCGATATTTATCTAAAAAGGAAAACGGGGATCCGCCTGTTTATCGAGGGCGCCGATAGCGAAGAAATCAGGGCAGCAGCCGGCGTCGGAATTCGATGGATCGCGTGTTTGGTTCGTCGATGCATGATCATCCACCCGGACGGTCGCATCTACGGCTGGAGAGCGTTGATCCGGTACGGCCGAATTGCGCCCTATATCCGGAAAAAGAAAGTCGAGCCGGATCCGTTTGGACGAGGTTGCGCTGGAAGCATGCAATCCTTATTGCTCATCGAACCTGAATTCGAGCGGCGATTCCGCAAATGGATTCTGAAATCCGTGCCACCCGGCAAGCTCGGCGAGATCAACAAATCCGTCCATCGGATCTGGGAGTGGTTTCTGGATGAGTTGCGCAAGCTTGGCTACGAAGTTCGCAACGACTGGCCTTTTTCAACCAGATCCAGGGGTTACTCGGCGGTCGCGCGGTACGTGAAGCAGGTCTTGCGGTCCGACCCCGTGAAAGCAGCGCATCTAGCCGGTGGCAAATCTCTGGCCGACAAGCTAAAAGCCGGCGACGGCGTCGACCGTCCGGTGCGTCGGCCGTACCAGCGCGTCGAAATGGACGCTCACTTATTAAACGGGCTCTTCTGCATCCTGGTCCCACACCCGCTCGGCGGCCATGTCCCGCGGATCGTTCGCCGGCTGTGGGTGATCGTCATTCTCGAAATCTTCAGCCGTGCGGTGCTCGGCTACTACCTGAGCCTGAATCCGGAGGTGAACAAGCAGGACGTGCTCAGGGCAGTCAAATCCGCCTTGACCACCTGGCAGCGCAGGGAACTGTCGATGGGCAATGTCCGCTACACAGACGAGGCAGCGCTGCCCTCGGGGCATCACGAGCGCTACGTCGGCCTCTGCTGGGACGAAACGAGCGTGGACGGGGCGCTGGCGGAGACCTGCAAAACGGTCAAGGACGCGCTGCGCAATGTCGTGGGTTCGGTACTGGTCGATCCTTCACGCGGCTTTGCAGCAAGACGGCTGAAGGATGACCGGCCCTTCATCGAAACCTTCTTCCGGACCTTGGGAGTGCGGTCGCTGAATCGCATGACAAATTCGACGGGAAGCAAACCGTCCGACAAGAAGGGGGGCGATCCTGCGCAGGTCGCGCTCAACAGCCAGTTCCAGCTCGAGTACCTCGAGGACCTGCTGGATCTGCTGATCGCGAACTACAACACGACCGAACACGCCGGGCTGGCCTACCGCTCGCCGCTGCAGGCACTGGATTTTGCGACGACCCGCGACGACGCGCCCCCGATCCGCCGCGCGGACCCGCGCCTGGTGAGCGGCCTGATGAGCGCGACAAAGATTTGCATGGTCAAAGGCGGCCATAGCGAAGGGCGCAGGCCCTACGTCAACTTCGGTGGCGCACGCTACAGCGGCGAAATCTTGATCGGCCGCCACGACTTGGTGGGCACGAAGATCGCCGTCACAAATCATTTGGAAGACGACGCCCGGTTCGTCAAGGCGGCGACGACCAATGGCCACTCTCTGGGTTTGCTGCGCGCGGCAGCGCCTTGGCACGGCCTGCCGCATTCGCTCGAGATTCGCAGCGCCGTGCAAGCTCTCGTCGCCGACCGCAAGTTCCGGGTCGCAGCGGGCGGGGACGCCATCGCAGCGTTCATCGTCTATCACGAGTCCTTGACTGGCAACAAGCTGTCGCCTCATCCCGCCTACCTGGCCATGCGCAGAATCATGGCGGCAGTGGCGCAGCGCAGTGAAGACGCCGATCCTGGTCTCCACGCCGCGCTGGCCCGGGCCCGCCTGGACGAAGACCGCGAGTCTCGCCAAGCGAATGGCGCCGAACCGGGCGTCGCGCCGCCCGCACCGGCCGCAGGGCAACGCCAGCGCACCGCGACGCTGGCACCCAGGCCCTCCGCGCCAAAGAGCTTGCCCATGCATCGCATGGCCGCCAGCAAGTAGTCGCGTTATGTCCGGTCTGCTTGGCAAACACCTCGACGGCCGTCTGCCCCGGCATGTCGACCGCAACCACCCGCTACTGCAGCAGCAGTACGCCGTCCATACCCCGGCCATCGAGGACATGGCCCGGACCCTCGGCGACTGGATCGCGCGGAAGAAGACGGGCGGCAGCATCTACGGACCCTCCCGTTTCGGCAAGAGCAAGGGGATGCGGTGGCATCTGCTCGACCTTCTGCAGCAGCGCTTCGGCAGGGCCATTCCTCTGCACATGTGGTCGCGTGTACCGGAAATCCATAACAGCCAGTCCGAGTTCTGGAAAGCCTTGCTGATGGCGACCGGCCACCGGTACGCGAAGGACCGGCATACCTGTGCAGCGCGCCACGACATGTTCGCAGAGCATCTCATGTCGACCGCGAAGGCCTGCGGCAGCAACTTTGTGGCCCTTCTGATCGATGAGGCGCAATCGATGACGGTCAGGGAGTGGAACTGGATTCTCGGGCTGCAGAATCTGTTGGAGGTGCAGCATCATCTTTTCAGTGTGTACACGGTCTCGTCACATCAGATGGGCTACCAGTACGAGTTGATGTCCCACTCCGGCCACCCGCACGTCGCCGCGCGGTTCATGGTCACCCACGCCCCGTTCTCGGGCCTGACCTGCGAAGAGGAAATCAAGTTCGTTCTGGAGGGCTACGACTTCGCAAGCGAATGGCCCAAGCGCTCGGGCGTGTCGTATCTGGCGCACTTCGCGCCCGACGCGTATGCGCGCGGCGAACGCCTGGCCCATTGCGCCCCGACCGTGTGGCGCGTGATGAACGCGCTGTTGCCGGAAGACTATGGCGGCGAACCCAACTTCCCCATGCAGCACCTGGCGCTGTCGGTGGAGACGATCTTGCTGAACCTGGCCCATGGAGAGGACTGGGAGGACATGACTGGCGAGGAAGCCTGGCTGGAAGCGTTCGTTGAAACCGCATTCACCGATCACATGCGCCTGATTTCGGCGGAGCTCCCCCGCCGCAAGGGCAAGTAGTCCATGGACACGATTTCATTCACGGGCCCGGGACACCCCGCCACCAGCGAGGGCCGGCTCAGTCGTGATCGGCGGTATCGCCGCGTCGCCTGGGCGCCCGGCAGCATCGCGCCGTACACCTCGACCTGGATCGTCGTCCAACGATTCATCCTTTTGAACCGGCCGAGTCCGCATTCGTTCGAGACCGATTTTGTTCGGAATGACGCCAGCGGCATGGCGATGTCCCTGGACTGCGCCATCCGCCCGGGGCGGTCGCTGCGGCTGTCACGCTTTTGCCGTGTGACCGGCGAACCTGCAGGATCTTTGAAGTGGTCGCAGGTGGGGCATTACCCAGCAAGCCTTTGGCCGCTTTTCGGCCGGTTCGTGGTCTGGTGCCCGGCGTGCCTCGCCGAATCCTTCCACAGCGTCCTTTTTTCGCTCTGCGGCCTTCAGCGCTGCCCCGTGCACGACGTGCCACTGGAATATCGGTGCCGCTGCGGACTGACCATTCCCCACGGAAAGCTCGGCAGCCCGTTCCATGCGCCGGGTTGCTGCCGATGCGGCCGCGTGTTCCTTGAACCTGCGGCCGCCAGGGGGTCGAAGCCCAACCCGGTCCGCGACGCCGTGCTGGAGGAGCTCACCCAGTGGCTGATCGGCGCAGCCAGCCGGTTCTGGTTCGATCTGCGCGATCCATGGTCGAGCTACCCAGGCATCGAGCGCTACCTGGTGCACGCCCAGCATTGGGCCCAGGTGCTCCGGGCACCCGAACCTCCGGCCTGCTGGACAAGCGCGGACGTGCCTGAGCTCCGCTGCGAGCGTTGGGCATGTTCGTCGCACGAGTTCGGAGGAGAAGCGGTGCGCGTGCGGCATGACACCCCAGAGACTTCGGATTTCGAAGCTGCCAGCGCGATCTTCAAGGCGGTCAAGCGCCATTTGCTGCGGCACGTGCTCGACAGGCAGGCGCGGCGATGGATCGACGCGTTCGCTCGGTCCTCGGATGAAGCCTGGATCCTGCGTCATTTGCCAACGGTTCCAGCAGCACAAGACGCGTGGTGCCTGCTGCTGTGGTGGCAATCGTGCGTCTGGAGCGTCGGCCTGCGCGACTGGTTCCGGCGCCGGTCGTACCACATGCCCCCGTCATGGAAGGTGGACCATTGCGCTGGCTCTGCGCCCGACAGTCCGTTGCATCCGTTGGATGCGGCTTTTCAGGGAGGCGCCCGGCGATGGCTTCTGCAATGGACGACTGCCGGCAGTTTGCTGATGCTCTGGGCCGCTGCGCGCCGGGCTGCGGCGGCCGCGGTGGCGGATGCGGCGCCGGTTTGGGGACACGGTGCGATCGGCGAACGGGTGCTCCCGGCCTGGAGTGCGGCGAGCAACCGCGCCGGGAAGCTGGCGCTGTGCATGGATGCCCCGCACGTGCGCTGCTGCCGCGCACGCGCGCGCACAGACAAGGCGGCGAGGGTGCAACGGGCACAGCAACAGGCCAGCGAGCGACGCGACCGTCTCTCGTCGCAGCGCGCGTCGGATTGCGCCTGGTACGACGATGGCGCGACAACCTGTACCGCCGGACCAGGAATTGACCTCACCGGAAGCGCCGACGCACGCAAGCGGCGGCTTCTGGGCGAGACGCCTTGTTTCTTCGTGATCGCCAGGCTGCCGAGCGTGGACGGTGTGCGATTCGCCGCGCAGAGCCTGTCTCATCCCGTGGCGGCCAGTGCGAGCTCCTCCGCGGGCGCGATCCATGGCCTCCGCGCGGCACTGGCACGGTGGAGGGAAGAGGGCGGTCCCTTGCGCGGTAAACCGATGACAGCAAAGAAAGGTACCCAGTGAGCAGTCTCAGAGAAATGAAATCCAGACCGCTGCACCGTGGTCATTTCGCCTTCCTGCGCGCGGTGCTGCAGGGGGCAGATCCCGAATTGAGCTGGAGCACCTGCCTGCCTTTGGAAAGCGAGACCGCGGCCGCCAGACTCGTCCGCGAGGTGGCCGACTGGATTCGCGCCACATGTGCTGCGACGGCGCGATGCGACGGCCGATACCACGTGGCCCGGCTACTGCGGCTGGATCTCTTGGGCTCTTCGGGCACCGAGCAAGCGGCCGGTATCGATTCGGGGGCCTCCTTGCCGCTGCTGGAGGAGGGGTTGCGTCCTCACGCACCGCCGTGCGCTGATGCGAGGACGCACAAACGGCTTCGCCTCGTCCGGCGGCAACTGGAGGCCCTGGTCGGTCTCGAAGCGCAGATGCTGGCCACCATGTCGGCGGAGGACGCGGTCCGCAAATGGTTCCCAACCCACACGGCCAGACTGCTCGAAGCGGCGGGCTTGCCGGATTTGTCGTCTTTGGCCACGCGCATCAATACCGGCGGGGTTCGATGGTGGAACGACATACCGGCCGTGGCCGGGGGGAAAGCCACCCGGATCGTCGACTGGGTGCATGCGCACGCCCTGGACATCGGCATCCGCATCACCCCGCTGCGCGGTCGGGCGCACAACCAGACCGCGCCCTTGCACCATGAGGGACCATCGACGGCCCTGGTGCCGCTCGAGCATTTCCTTGTGCCGTTTGAGCTCGACGGCCACGATGGCGTGTTTCGCACGCGCTCTGGCGAATGCCTGCTCAAGGCGGACAACGACCGGCAAGCCATCGAAGCGTGGCTCGGCAGCACCCAGCATGCCTCGGGCACTTCCAATACCTTTCGGGTATACCGCAAAGATGCGGAGCGACTGTTGCTCTGGTGCGTCCTGGTCAGGCGCAAAGCTGTCTCTTCACTGACGGTCTCGGATGCGGAGGCCTACAAGGACTTCCTGGTGCACCCGCCCCCTCATTGGTGTGGCCATCGCGCGAAGCGCCGGGATTCGCCGGGGTGGCGTCCCATGGAGAAAGGGCTGAGCCCGGACACCCTGGCGCAGGCTCTGTCATCCCTGGGATCCTTGTTCAGCTATCTGGTCACCCACCGGTACATCTTCAGCCATCCTTTCATCCAACCGCGCTCCTTCGACGCAGTACGCTCAGATTCGAGGCTGCAGCGCACTCTGACGTTCGAGCAATGGGACCGGATCGACCGGGATCTCACCGCCGACCTCGCCGCCGGCGCAGCGCACGAGCCGACGCGGCGCCGTGCACGCGCCATCCGCTGGCTCTATGCCACCGGTCTCACGGCGTCGGAGATGGTTGCCGTGCAATGCGGCGCGCTGCGATCAATACGGTTCCTACGTTCCGATGGGACAACCAACACCGGTTGGATCGTCCGGGTTGCTGGGCGGAGTCAGCATATGCGGGACGTGCCGGTGCCGGCAACGCTGATTGCCGAACTCGGAGATGAGCTTGCCCGCTTCGGCCGGCCACGCGCAGCGACCGCGCAGATCAACGCCCGGGTGCCGGTGGTGGGCCGGTTCTGCCCCGCGGATGTTGGCGTTCCGCCGCCCTGGACCGCAGGGGCGCTCTACAAGTCCATCAGATCCTTCATGCAGGCTTGCGCTTCTCGGATGAATGGGCAGGACGCCGAGCAGGTGCGGCAGGCGACGGTCGGCTGGCTGCGCAACACCCACGGCGCGCACGCCGTCCAAGGGCGCAGCGACGGTGAAAGCAAAGCTGTTCCTGCCCATCACGTGGCAGCGAGCATGGGCTATTGCTCGACGACATTGGTATCGCAGCACCTGACGTCCACCGCACTGCAACGCCACGATGCGATGAAAGTCTTCTGGCCGCCGCAGGATGCGCCATGAATGCGGCGAACCGCCCGGTGGGGAGGTGCGCGGCGGCCGCCGTCAAGGCACCCGCCGGTGCTCCCGCCGGGTGATCGACTTTTCTACGCGCATGACGAGATCGCCGGCGGATACCACCAGGCCTTTCGCCACCTGTAGGATCAAACCGAAGGAAGGTTGTCGCTCTCCGCGCTCGAGCTTGCCGTAGTACGACCGATTGACATTGGCCTGAATGGGGTTCACTCCATTGCTGGGTCAATTTTCGGCAGCAATCAATATCTAGTAATTTTTTTGACACTTACTAGTAGCCGTTCGCCCTCATTGCCCGCTCAACCGCATGCCCGGGAAATAGGAACGCCGTGTCGCGGAGCTTGCTCTCGATGAACTTAAACAGACCGCCAAATGTGACGATCTCCAAGTGTGACAGCGTCAGTCCGCCCGGGCGGCTGACGCTCAGTCGATAGCTCTTTCCAACATAACAGGATGCTCTGTCCACTTGCTGCGGCTCACCAAGCTGTTGGCCGTTCGTGTCGTAGTTCACTGCCCACAGTCGGCCGTTTGGGACCACGACCAAGGGCACGACTGTGGTGAAGATGGGTAGGCCCGCACCGCCCGCAATGGCTTCGTCGCCGATTCTGGTCACCAAGTCGACTGCTGATGCAAGCGACTGCCCCCACTTTTCATATATCTCGGCGTCATTTGCTGTGATCGTGGAGTCGGGAAGTCGCCCGACTTGAGCCGTGCTTTTGACAACGCCAACGTTCGGTGGGTACATGCGAGAGTTCGCGACTCGCAAGGGGCGAGCCTGACCGGGCAAATGGGATAGACGGGCATCCGGCGACCCGACCACGATCGCGAACTCGTGATAGGCCTCCTCCAGTTCGCGAGGCACCTGAGACACGAGTAGCGGAAAGTTTTCGCGAATGTTCTTGCATTCGATCGCCATGCGAACTCTGCAGTTGCCGCTTTCAAATACGGCTCGAAAGTCGAACTCCCTCGACTTCTTCGTCACAGGGTCTTCATAGTGCCCACCGTGCTCACACTTGAGGTGCTGGCTGCGGAGTTCCCTAAACACGCTCATCTCGAAGCTGAAGTCCGAATCGGACACGAGGTACTCGTTCAGATCTTTGAGCTCAATCGCGTCGGACTTAAGTTTGGCCATCGGCCGATTGTCATCGAGACTAGCGGCACTACAACTCACAAACGTCGGCGGGCTTTTCCAGTCTCTCGTTGTCAACCGGGGCTGTAAGTTCGCAGCGTGAACGAGACGCCGAACGTCCCCTTGGCCAGATGGAGCAGTTTAGGTGGCCGCCGGGGAGCACAGATCCAACGGCGGCCAAGACGAGGCCTGGGGCCTAGACGGGGTCGCTACATGAAGCGATTTGCCGAGTAACTGTCGATCTCGAATTCCTGCAGAAACTCTGCCAGGTGATCGGCGTTGACCACGAAGACGGTGCTTTCTCGACTTTGCGCAACGTCCAACTCTTGATAGTCGTCGGGGGTGAGCGGCGCCGTTGCATCCAATAGTTGCTTGCGGAAGCGAACATGCGGCACCTCTGTGAATTTCCCGCCTCCCAACTCACCATCCGACAGCATGATTTCGCTGGGGTCGAACTCCCCAACGACCAATTTGGCAGTCGTGACGATTACATTGAAGTAGGTGCGAAAACTATCATTGGCATTTGGCCGGCGATAGTCTTTCTCCTGATGAGCAAGTGCCTCCGTGGAAGCGACCACCTCGCTCGCAACACGCTCCAGAAGGGGTCTCGGGCTGGTTGCGGATTGTCCTCTGACGACACACATAGACGCTTGGGGCGAGGGCGGATCCGCCGGAAGCTCCTCCCACTCAAAAAACTTGAAACTTGGAGTGACCCATCGGGTGATCCAAGCCTTGCACTGTCGACGGCTCTTGGCAGCGCCAGTCGACGTCAAGAATATCCAATCGACATCGCGAACTCGTTTGCATTCGAGGACCATGACCGCGGTATCCCAAGGGTTCTGAATGACGAGGTCGATGAAGCCATACTGCGATCCATCATCGTTTCGCCATGCGTGCTCGACATAGCGAACCTTCCAGCCGCCCGGTGCATGCGTGCGGATCAGGTGCTCGACTGCGATCTGCAGCGGGAAGCCTGAGTCGTTGACGGTTTTTAAGTGGTGATCGCTCATACGACTTGATTTCAAGGAGCAGAAGGGGTGGGGGACGTTAGCAGCGTTAGCATCGTACATTCCCACGATGGTTGTCGCCCATGGTCAAACGCGCTGATAAATACGCTTGGCATATCGGTACTGCACCGCCGAAGATCGATCCACACAGCTTGGTCAAACACGAGATTGTCCGGAGTTATCTGGACCGGTATATCCACGTACTGATGAGCAACTACAAGATCGAAAAACTGGTTCTCTCCATTGTTGATGGCTTCGCAGGTGGCGGCGAGTACCTTTCAGAGGACGGAACGCAACACCATGACGGGTCGCCGCAGATTGCTCTAAAGTCGGTGGCGCAAGCCGAAGCGGTCCTGAATGTGGGGCGCGACAAGCCACGCAAAGTCGACGCGAAGTTCTATTTCGTAGAGAAGCTCAAATCCAGCTTTCAATACCTGGAAATGCTGCTGAAGGCTACGCTGCCGCCGGGCCGACTTGGCAAGGACGTTGTCCTCATTAACGCCGCTTTTCAAGATTCGATGCAGGCACTGATCAACGACATCAATGCACGCAAGGGTGGAGGACGTGCAATCTTCTTGCTGGATCAGTACGCATATGACCAGGTGCAGGGCACGATGCTGCGCAGGATTTTTTCCCAGGTGAAGGGGGCCGAGGTCATCCTTACCTTCAACGTCGACTCGCTGATCACGTTTCTCAGTGACAAGGAGCAATCTAGAGCCAAGCTGGCAGAAATCGGGTTGGATAAGTACATTGACTGGGCCGCGATAGATCAGCTGAAAGCGACAAGTCCAACCTCGTGGCGGGCGACTATTCAACGCAATCTGGCGCGTGGCCTGGTCGAGGAAAGCGGTGCGCGTCACTACACAATCTTCTACGTGACACCGGCAGGGAGCACATCGTGGACGTACTGGCTCGTACATCTCTCGAATTCGTTCAAGGCGCGTGATGTGATGATGGAGCTCCACTGGCAGCAAGCCAACCACTTTTCTCACTACCTTGAGCCCGACCTGTTCACGCTGGGCTATCGAACGAGTTCAGACTCGGCGGCCACAGGGCAGGGTGGGTTGAACCTGGGGAAGGCCTACCATTTCGATGCCATCGCTTCGCAGCGATGCCAGCACGGGCTCAATGAAAAGCTTGTGCCGATGATCTTTGATCGCCAGGAGCCCGTATCTTTGAACAAGCTGCTCGAGGAGATCGGTAGCTGCACGCCTGCCACCGCGCAGATGATAAAAATCGCGCTGGATCCAGCCGTGCGAAACGGCGATCTGACGGCCACGTCAGCTGACGGTGTCACTCGACAGAAGGGGACATCGCTGCATGCGGACGACATGTTGGCAGCATCAGCGCAGCGCCCGCTGATTTTTCTGCCCCGCTAACTGAGCACCAACTCCAGGCGTTCTGCCTTGTTGAAGTGAAGTGGATGCAGGGGCCTTTTGGCAGCATTGGCGTCCAGGTTACGAACCTTGTTGAGCTTAATCAGGCGAACCAGAGCCCATTGCAGATCCTGCGGAAACCAGTTCGTGGCTTCAAGGATTTCTGCGAATGCAGCGGTATCGACCCTACGGGTGCCCTGTGCAAGGTATCGCAGCCAGAAGTTGTCGACCTCGCGAGGTTCGCCGTGTCCATCGGCAGGGTCCACAAGGGAATCGGAGCCGAACATGTCCGCGATCCCGGATTCGAGTTCTCTCGCCTCGGACTTCTTCGATGCGCGAACCCGCTTTTGGATCACATCGACGCTGGCTGAAATGTCCATGAACTCGACGATCCCTTTGGGATGACTGGTCAAGTACACCAGGTGATACTTCGTTCGCTCCTTTGTTGGGTCCAGCACCCTGACATACGCGGTCCGTGGCACGAAGACCCCGCCGCCGCTCGACACATGCTTTTTCAAGCCGATGCGGTAGGCATCGACCAGGGCTTCCTCTCTCTGCGGCGGCGACATTCCAGTCAGATCGATCGGCGCCCCGAGCAGCTTGACCATCGCATCCTGCCAATCCGCCATCGACGCTGTGCGGTTGATGAAGTTGTAGGCGAAATTGATCAGAAACTCCGAGCGTGGCCGCTGAAGCAACGGGCGCAGCGTCTCGACGCCTACATCCTTCCAACCCTTCGGATCGACAAAGAAGAAAGTAAATGCACGTTGCCCGCACCAATCAAGAATCGACGATCGCAGATCGACGAAGTCGCCTTGCAGCGCTTTCGTTTCGATCGTGGGCGCAGCGGGGCGGCCGAGGAATGATTCGAGCCTGGCAAACGCCGATGCATCCTTTTCAATATAAAGCGCTCTCATCGTCGCTTCGATCCCCAGTTTTGCTAGGGCGTCCTTACACGTCGCAAGAGTGTCCAGCGAGATCGCGATCGAGGTCCCCTTCAATTGATCCGAATCGTCAACGGACCACGGACCAGCAAAGCAGTCAACGTAGCAGATCTGGACTTTGCGAACCTGGCCAACTTGCTTGGCACTGGCCCCGATGATGAGCACCAGTTTTTGCAGATAGCTCTTGAGAAGGTTGTGCTTGACCCACGCCTGCTCCCGGCCGTGGTAATTTTTTGGAGTGGCGGTGCTCATGGTTCTGTGGGTAGGCTTTCAGGTTGGTGTCCGATCGCGATGCGTGTGAGTTGCTCGGCAATGCTCGGGCAACGGCACTCGGCCCGTATCCGTAAAAAGCAGCTCACTCGCGCCTTCAGGTGACGTCAGCGTGAGGCGGAGGGATTGGGAAACTGATCCCAGTGCCGCCCCCCAAGTGAGCGTCCAGCCTTGCCTTTGCCGACTGCGGCGAGCTTGACCTCTGAGCCGTCGCGCCGCACCACGTGGATCGCGGTTCGAGGTGTCACGACATCCGTGGCGTGCTCGAGCGGCGCCCAGTGCCCCCACTGCTTGAAGTGAAACGCCACGCCGGCGGTATTGCATTGTTCGCGAACGCTCTCCGGCCACTGTGGCTCCATTGGCCGAGACCCGGGCCCCGACTCTCCGCCGGCGATCACCCAATCGACTCGCTTCCCATTCGCTCCGGCCTCGAGCCATTCGCGCAAATCCAATGGCCCAAGCAGCGGCTCGCAGGACAGGAATCTCACGGCCGGCGTAGCGAAATCAAGAAGGTACTTGAGCCTTTTTCCGGCTGCGGCCTGGTTCTCTACCGTTGCGCCGAGCCAAACGTTGGAAGGGAATTCATAGCCTTTGGGCAATTGCTTGCGCACCAGATGAATTCTCTTGGTCAGCAAGAGCCAGTCCAGGTTGGGCGTGGATTCAATCAACGCAAAAAGGCGAAGTCGATGCGGAATCAGATCCTTGCGGTTCTCGAAAACATCGGCCATCGATGCGCAAAACACCCTGCGACGAACTTTCGCTTCTTTCGCTTCTCGATCCCATTTCAGAGGCTCTTTCCAATGAGCGTCGCTGAAAAACCGTCGATCGGACCTCGGCCCCCAGACATCCTCGCCCAGACGCTTGGCCCACGTTTCGGCGTAGCAATGGTCGCAAGCGGCCGACACACGCACGCAACCCCACCAAGGATTGAAGGTGTGGTGCGTCCACTCGATGCTCGTTTCTTTGCCCATTCTCAGCTCGGTTTTTCTCAGTGTACCCAAGATACTGTTTTTTTAAACAGTATCAACCCTTGCGCGTCATCTACGCCCCGCCAAATGCATCGACTCTGAACTCTCCATCCAGGAGCCTGGAAATCCTGCCTTGAACAGCTGTCTCAGCGCGGAAGTATCCCAGCACTGTTGCCACGCTTTGGTGGCCAGTCATTGCCATGGTCTCTCCCAAAGGCATGTTCTGCCGCCCCGCCTCGGTCACAAAGCCCGATCGCAGCGAGTGCGCAGAAAACTCCCCCTCGACGCCAGCGAGCGCACATCGCTCTTTGACGATGTCGCGTACGGCCGCGGCGCTGAGTGCTTCGCCGAGATGCCCGCCTTTGCGCACCCGTCGAAACAGCACACCGCTGGTGATCCCGCTGACGACTAGCCAGGCCTCCATTGCTTCGCCCGCGCTGCCGACCAGAGGCTTGGTGTCCTGCGGTCGCTCTACGCCCGCCTGGTTCGTCTTGGAATGGGTCAGCGTGTAGAGGAACACCGCCGGTTCGACACGACGCAGGTTCTCCAGCGTGGCCGCGGCCACCTCGGACCGTCGGCGTCCGCCCGTGGCCCACGCGAACAACAGCAGAGCCCGATCGCGTCGGCCGCGCAACGAGTCATCGCAGGTGGCGAGCATCGCCTGGAAGGGCTCCTTGCTCAGCGCGCGTTGCTTGCGGGGGAGGGCGCCGCGCTTGGCATAGGCCCGCCGGGTTTTCGCCAGAAGCTCGCGCACCAGTGCATCGCCGCAGGGGTTCACCTGGTGCGCCAGTTGATGGGTTTTGGACAGGACTGCGACCCGATGCACCAGGGTGCTGAAGGCGGGCGCACCCAGCTTGCCTTTGTAGCCGTTGTCCACCAGCACGCGATCGACCGCAGCCGGCAGTTGCGAGACCAGGCCCGTTGGGGTCGTTCGCTCGGCGTGGTCCACGATGAACTGGACCACCGCTGGCACCGGCACGGGCAGGCGCAGCGGCTGGCCATACCGCGCGGCAAACCACGCGGCCCAGTAGCGCAGGGCGGAGCGGTAGGCCGCCAGCGTGTTGGCAGATTCGCCCTCGCGCAGCAGCTCGCGCGCGGCGTCTTCCGCCATTTCCGACAGCTTTGCCGGATCGAGCATGGGATGGCGCTTGAGGCTGACCTCGGTCACCGAGGTTTTCATGGGCTCAGACTTCATAGTATTTAATACATGCCATGTATGATGTATTACACATATCAAATATAACTCTCGATAAGTTTTCATTATCGATGGTAAAAATCAGAATCGGAGTCGCAGGTGGAAAGCAGAAGTTCGAGGGGCATCCAGGAACCCCAGGTGTGGGCCGCGGCGGACCAGCTGCTGGCCGAAGGGCTGCGTCCGACCATTGAAAGGGTCCGGCAGAAAATCGGCAGCGGATCGCCGAACACGGTGAGTCCGATGCTCGAACGGTGGTTTGCGACGCTGGGAAAGCGGCTCGGTCACAGCACGGAGGTCTCTTTGATTGGCGGAGCGCAGGACGAGACGCCGCCGGCGCTGCTGAAGATCGCCAAAAACCTCTGGGATGCCGCGCGGGAGGAAGCCGCACTCGTGCAAGCACAACACACGGAGGCGAGGAGGCGCGAGATCGAACTCAGAGCCGCGGCGCTGGACGATCAGCAAGAACAGTTGAGACAACGGGAAGCCGCTTTCGAACAAACCCGCGCAAGCCTTGAGGGCGCACTGGTTTCATCGCGGCAGGCGCTCGAGTCCGCAAACGTTCAGAAGACAGAGGTCGCGCGCTTGCACGATGCTGCGCAAAGCGAGATCCGCCGACTTCAGGAATCGCTCGCGCACGCGCAGGCACTGCAGGAAGCGCAGCGGGTCGAACATCGGGCGGCTGCAACAACCCGCGAAGAAGCCGTCAAGGACATCGAGGCGCGGCACACTGTGCGCGAGCATCGGCTGCTCGAGGACATTGACCGCGAGCGAGTCAGAACTCGTCAGGCAGTCGCGGATCTCGCCAAGGAGCAGAAGCAACGGGTTCGCAGCGAAGAGGAGGGCGCATTGAAACTGGAGGCCGAACGCGCGTCACTGCGCATGGTCGAGAAGGTGGTTGAGCAACTGCGTGGCGAGCTTGCTGCAAAATCTACGGAGCTTGCACAGTCGCAGACAGATGCCCGGTTCACGAAACAAGCCTGCGACGACCTCCGCATTCGATTGACGGCGGAAGAGAGGGCGCACGCAGCTACACGCGGCCTGCTCGCCGGGGCGATCGCATCGAGACCGAAAACACCGAAGGCGCGCCGCGCGGCATCAGACGCGCCACCAACTGCCTGAACTGGGCGGCCCATCGCGAAGGAGTCGAGCAATGACCGAGACACGCAAGGAAAACCTGCCGGGAAGCGCGCGGCATCGGCAGCCACCACAAGGCTATGACAGCTGGTTGGAGTACGCCGTCGACACATTTGACTGCCGACCGAACATCATGGATGCCCTCCTCGAGGACAGCAGTCCTGATCTGAGGGAATGGATTGAGGGTGCTGCCTGGGCCGAATTGAACGATTTGCGAGTGCGTGCCGGCCTTGCGCCGGTTAAGCGACGCTCGCAACGCCGATGAATCTGGCACGACCAAGATACGGTGGCCGTCGCCACGAGCAACTCGGCGATCAGCGGTCGACTTCAGTAACGGCGGCAGGCGCAAAGAGACGGACGCCATAGCCGCTTTCGGTCGCTCCAGGCCACGGCATTGCGCTCCCACTTTCGTCGTTGCCGAGGGGACGCGAACCCTAAATTGGCAGAGGGCCGAGCAAGATTTCGCCACAACTTCAGCGTGGATGCACGGGGGTGCTTGTCCTGCTCCGAAACCATGTCCGGCTGTCTTTTGAGCCCGCGCCGTCCACGCAGCGCTGATCGAAGTGGCCGCAGTCATTTAGCACTTGGCGCCAACTGGAGCGCCGGTAGCGCTCCAACGTGTACTCGGGATGCAGCGCCTGCATCCGCTCCATCGTCCCGGCCAGTGGCGCCCAACCGTCCACTGCCAAGACGGTTTCAGCTTCGCGCAGATGCTCGACCATCGAACTCAATCCCCAATTCACGGTGCCATCCGGCTCAGTGCCGTGAATGATCAAGTCCGACCAGGTGTCGCTCGACATGAACGCGGCCATCTCTCGTCCTGGAGCCGTACCTCAAATGCGGTCAACGAAGCTCCTATGCAACGCCTCCTGCATTTAGACGAGTGCGATCGGTCGAAGTTGCGACAGCGTCGCGAACATTTCCGGAAGGTTTGGAAGCGTTGTTGGCCCGAAGCCTGGGAAGCAGCGAACCACTGGCTTTGCGCGATCGAAAAGGACGATCGCCGGTTGATGCGAGGGAGCAAAACGAGACAAGTACACGATCCCGTCGGGAGCATCCGCGTGTTCATAGATCGCACGCGAAAGATCCCTTGTTTCCGCGTAGCTTCCCATCGTCACCATGTTGTTCAGCCCCATCGATTGAAGGCCGGGCCCGTACAGGTCGACGATTTTCAGCTTGGAAAAATCGACGAGCAAAGCGACCAGGCTTCTACTGTCATGCTCCGCCTTGGGGACTTCATATTGGGCACTCGCGACGTTAAATCGCTCACGAATGAGCGTCTCTGCATAGCAAGTGTCGAAGCTTGGTGCGCAATACAAGGTCTCGTACCGCTTCATCGGATCGTCAAAGCGACCCGTACCCTGAGCCCGAAATCCCGGCTCGCTCGTGGCGTATTTTGTCCAGCAAATTCGCAGCTGCAGGGCGTCTAGGCCAGCGACCGTTTTGAGATTTGCCGGTAGAGGAGGCGCCGCCACTTAACTTGGCGCCATCATGTCTGCATACTCCACGGCGGCGGCGAGTACGCTTTCTTGATCGCCATTGTGCAAGGCATCGAGCGGCGACAGACCGTCAAGGGCCGGGTTTCGTTGCGTGATGAAGAAGTATTGCGTCCAAGGATCGAGTGCGCGGAGGATCTCAAGCAGTTGAGGGATGGATCTGCTAACCGTTGGCTCCAACTGCCAAGTCGGATACCGCTGCGTCCGGCTGCCGTGACTGAGAGCAAGCAACAAGCCCTTCTGTCGGCGCTGATTGACCGTTTCACGACTGACCCCCAGCTGCTTTGCTAACGCCTCGGAACTTACGAATTCCGGCGCGGAGAGTATCCGTGCTCTAACGTCAGCTCCCGCCGCAACGGAAGCTTCGTAGCCGGGAGCGAGTTGCGACTTCACCGTCTCAGTGAGAGCCGTGTGCAGCTCGTTTGTCACCGAGCGAATCCGATCTCCCTGCGCCAGCTTCTTCTCAACAATCGCCTCAATGATCGCCTCCAAAGAGGTGGCGAGCTCTTGAGACTGTTTTTTTGCAACGTACGGTGCGGTAGCTGCCCTTATCGGCTTGATGTCTCGGCGGCGAGGAGTCAACTTGCCAGCTAAGGCATGTATCGATTTCTCGATGAGTTCGGGAGCTTCGTCAAGCACATGAGCTCGAGCGAACATGTTGTGCAAATCGGCGTAATCCCACTTTACGTAATTATTTTCCTTCAGCGACACGTGGACGATGTTCGGCCTAGGTTCGAAAGGATGTGGCTCTACAAGCACCTCGTAGTAGTCCCGATCATGTTTGCGGACTTGTTGCAGCTTCCCTTGATCGTTTTTGACGATGTAAACATGCCCCCCATCCACGAACGCAACAACATCTAGCTGCTCCCTTCCCGACGCCGGGTCCGGGACGCGGATTTTCTCGATCGTCTTGTAAGGAAGCTGATAGTGATGTTTGACCATGAGGTGATCTTACCTAGGCAGGGTTACTCGTCAAGTTCGTCAGGTTTTGGCAAATTCGGACGCTTTTCGAAGATAAAAGTTCCTGCTCTTGCGGCAGCTGCTCCTCATCGACGAAGCACTCTGCCCAGCGGACAAATAGCTGCGGCGGCTGGTTCCCTTCCCCGGCTTCCCGCCGACAGTGCGAGGCTCGCTTGTCCACTGGAGGTCCACGACGCCACCGTGTCGCTGTTTCATTGCGGAACGCCAATGAACCTTAGCGGCTAGAACTCCGGCACCCCTTTGTTGCACCGCTAGCGCCATCCGACCTTCGCGCAGCCTGCCGCTGAAGCTTCGCAAAATTCGATTTCCCGCCATTGGATCCGCGCGTGTGTGCAGTTCTTGCAATGACTGTCAGAGGCAAGCTTGAGATCTATCCAACCCCTAGCGGCCCAGCGGCGAAACGCCAAGGAAAGCCGCACGCCATCTGCAAGATCGCCTTCTCGAACTCCGCCGGAGCCGAACGAAACCATTCGAAGACCACGGCGATTAGCGTCGATCGTGGTGACCCCGTGTGCCAAGAGTGCATTGAGCGCCGCTTCCGAGAAGAGCTCCCGAAGATCGCATTCGAGGCAGTCAAATGCATCACTGCGTTCTGCGACGAATTCTGTCAGGTGGCTGTCACCCAGCGCGTACTCGCGCCATTGCGCTTCGCGCTCCCGACTTGCTGCTTGTAGATGAGGCGAATCGATCAAGTGTGAGACCTCGTTGGGGTGGATCCGAGGCTACCCATTCCCGGCGCGTGGTGAAGGTCTGCCTCTGGCCGACTCCGGCCTGTCGCATTTTGCCGCGGTCGCAAGGCACGGCAGCGGGATGCAGCGGGACGGCGTCGGGCGCCACGCGTCTCATCCACGAAGATTCGATGTCGCATTGACGCAAGATCAGTGTCGTTCCGCACCCAGGGCGAGGTGGACCCCGTTTTGCGGGGACCGATTTTTGACCCGCTGCTGTGCCTAACCCGGCAGGACGCAGCGCACCGCCTACCGCTGCCGGGCCTAGGCCTTCTGTTGCAGGTCGACCTTTCTCACGTGGGTTCAGTGGCGCACCGACGAAAGATTAGTGCCGCTCTGCACTTCGCGCTGCTTCATTAGAAATCAGGAGAACGAGGACGAGGTCGCGAACACATTTCTGCAATAGCGGCGAACACATTTCTGCACATGGACGCTTCCAACCGCAACTCTCAGTTGCGATCGGCTTAAGTTAACATAAGATACATTGCATGGATTTCTGACGTCACCGATCGCCCTAACGCCATGAAAACGGCTCACCCGCGAAGGCTCGGCAGCTGTTCAGCGCGCGTGGAACGCGCCCAGACGAACGTCATGGCGGCAGCGAGCAGCACCACCGGCAGCATCGCCGCATTGAGCGGTGCCCAGCCGAAGTGATCGAGCGCGGGACCTGCGGCGAGCGTCGCAAAAGCCGTGCACACGTTGCGCAGCAACTCCGCGGCGCCCTGCGCACGGCCGCGCTCCTGCGGGCGATATGACTGCGCCAGCAGCGTGGTGCCGCCGACGAACATGAAGTTCCAGCCCACGCCCAGGCAGAAAAGTGCCGCGTAGAAGGCAGGCAGCGTGGTCGAACTCATCGCGACAACCGAACACACGACATTGAGCACCATGCCCAGGCTCACCACACGCGGCAAGCCCCAGCGCTGGATGAGCGCGCCCGCGAACAGCGCCGGCGCATACATGCCCACCAGGTGCCACTGCATGATTCCCGCGCCGTCGTCGATGGAGTGGTTGCAGGCCACGGCCGCGAGCGGCGCGGCCGTCATCACGAACATCATCGACACCGAACCCACCACGTTGTTGGCCAGCGCGGCGATGAAGATGGGCTGCCTTGCGATCTCGCCCAGCGGGCGGGCCGGCCGAGTGTCGACAGGCCCGCTCGCCGCGGCCTGCATCTGCGTGTCGCGGTAGAGAGCCACGATCAAGACGACCGAGATCGCACCCAGCACCGCCACCATCAGGTAGGCCCCCGCGAACAGCACTGGCGGAAAGAGGTCCTTGCTCCAGGCCGCGAGCGCCGGCCCCGCGACAGCCGCGATCACGCCGCCGGCCAGCACTGTCGACACGGCGCGGCTCTTGTCGGCAACTGCCACGCCGTCGGCCGCGGCCAGCCGGTAGAACTGCGCGAAGGCCTGGTAGACGCCCACCAACGCCGTGCCGGCGCAGAACACCCAGAAGCTGCCGTGAAAGACAGCCCACACCGACACGAGGCCGCCCGCCGTGCCCGCGAGCGCGCCCAGTGCGAAACCGCCACGCCGCCCTATGCGCTGCATCAGCAGCGACGCGAACCACGTCACCACCGCCCCCGCCACCGTGATGAGCGCAAAGGGCAGCGTCGCCAGCGACTTGTCGGGCGCGAGCATGTGGCCCGTGAGCGCGGTGAGTGTGAGGTCGATCGATACGGCCGCCGTATAGAGACCCTGGCAGATCGCGAGCACCCGCGCATCGCGGCGGCCGGTGGAGATGGTGGCGGTGTCGGTCATGAAAGCGAAGGAGCGGGTTTGACAGCCTGAACTCTAGGCAACGACACTCCGGCACAAATGACATACTTCCCTCGTTAAACGACATGACCCGCTCCGTCTCCTTCTTGCTCGTTCCGGAGTTCCAGCTGTTCGACATGGCGGGCCCGCTGTCGGTGTTTCAGGTGGCCGCCGAAATCGGACGCAGCCGGCGTGGCCCGGCCTACGAAATCGCGGTGCTTTCCGAACGCGGGGGTCGCGTGGCATGTTCGGCCGGACTCGAAATGCAGACGCGCTCGTGGCGCGATTCGCAGGCCGGCACCGTCATCGTTCCTGGCGGCCAGGGCGCACGAAAGCCCGGCGCGGCCACGCCCGCGCTGGTGCAATACCTGCGCGCCGCGCTGGCAGCGAAGCGGCGCGTGGCCAGCGTGTGCACCGGCGCGTTCCTGCTGGCCGAGGCGGGCCTGCTCGACGGGCGACGTGCCACCACGCACTGGCGCCAGGCCGCGCTGCTGCAACGCAACTATCCCGCCATCACCGTCGATGCCGATCGGATCTTCGTGCGCGACGGCCATGTGTGGAGTTCGGCGGGCATCGCGGCCGGCATCGATCTCGCACTGGCAATGGTCGAGGCGGATCTTGGCGCCGACATCGCGGGCGCGGTGGCGCGCGAGATGGTCGTCTACCACCGGCGCACGGGCGGCCAGTCGCAGTTCTCCGCGCTGCAGGACCTCGCGCCGCAGAGCGAACGCATGCGCGCTGTGCTCGCACACATCGGCGAGAACCTCACGGCCGACCTCGACATCGACCGGCTCGCCGAAGTGGCCTGCGTGAGCCCGCGCCAGTTCATGCGCACCTTCAAGGCAGAGACGGGACAGACGCCGGCCAAGGCCGTGGAGCGCATCCGTGCCGAAGTTGCACGCACGCACATCGAAGGCGGCGACAGCAGCATCGAAGCAGTTGCGCGGCTCACCGGTTTCGAGGATCCGGAGCGCATGCGGCGCGCGTTCGTGCGCGTGTATGGCCAGCCGCCGCAGGCCTTGCGGCGCATGGCGCGAGCGGCGGCGCCCGCCGGGGCGCCTCGTGCCTGAGCTCACCTCGACAAGGCAATCTTGTTCGGCGCCTGTCCGGCATTGACCGTCAGCGCCGCTTGCGGATCCAGCACACCCGACGCCGCATCGATGGTGTAGATCGACACCTTGCCGTCCGTGTTGTCCGCCACATAGGCGAACTTGCCGCTCGCGTCTATCGCCACGGAGGCGGGACGATTGCCCGTGGAAATCGTCGGCGTCACCGCAGGCGTCGGCACGCCGGTCGAGGCGTTCAAGGTGTAGGCCGACACGTTGTGGCCGTCCAGGTTTGCCACGTAGGCAAAGCGTCCCTTCGGGTCCACGGTGATGCTGAATGGACCCCCTTCTGTCTTGGGCGGCTTTGCTTTTAGCTCCGTCAGCGCGCCCGACACGGCATCGATGGCGTAAGCCTTGACGGTCTTGTCGCCCTGGTTCAAAACATAGGCGAAGCGGCCCGAAGGATCCACGGCAATTTCGCGAGCCCCGGATCCGGCCGTCACGGTGGGAATCGCCATCGGGCTCAACGCTCCGGACGTGGCATCGATGTTGTAGGCCGACACGGTACCGTCGCCGGTGTTCGCCACATAGGCGAAGCGGCCCGTGGGGTCCACGGCTATACCGTAAGGCGATCCGCCGGTCTTTACGGACGACACCGCCATCGAACTCAGTGCGCCCGTATTCGCATCGATGTCAAAAGCCAGTACACGGTCGCCCGCCAAGTTCACGAAGTAGGCGAAGCGGCCGGTGGGGTCCACCGCCATCCCTGCCGAGGTGCCACCGGCTGCCACGGATGGCGCGCCGATGGCAGTCAAGTCACCTGTCGCGCGGTCGATGGAATACGCCGACACGCCGGCGCCCGACGTGCTCGAAACGTAGACGAAGCGGCCCGATGGATCGACGGTCAGCGCGTACGGACTCGGCACCGACAGCGTCGTCGCAGCGCGCAGCGCTCCTGTCGACGCATCGACGGTGTAGGCGGACACGCTGTTGCTGTCGCCGTTCGACACATAGGCAAAGCGCGAAGGAGGCTCGGTGCAGACGACCTGCACGTCGTCCACCACGGCCGCTGCGATGGTTCCGCTGCCGTTGGCGACGCTGCACACGCGCGTCAGGATCTTCGACTGTGACTTGATCGACACCGCATAGCGCGTACCGCCGGCAAGCGGTGTCGCAAAACTGAAGCGGCCATTGGCGGCGATGGACAGGTCGTCGCCGGCGTTGTTCTGCAAAACGAGTCCCGTGCCCAGCAGCCCGGTGACCGTGCCGCTCACGGCGTAAGTCGGTGCAGCCGGCGGCGGCGAGGGCTCAGGCGTCGACGCGGGTGGAGTCGAGGAGGATGCGGGAATGACCGGGAAGAAGCCGCCCTCCCCGCCCCCTCCTCCGCCGCCGCAGGCAACAAGCACGAGGGTGATTGCCGTGGCAAGGGCGTAGCCAGCGCGGCGCGAAAAGGCGGAATGCAGCGTCATCGGGATGGTCGGCGAGTGAAACGTTTTTTGACGAACGCGCAGGCTATCGAAGGAGGCTTTCCGAAGCCATCCCCGAGAACAGGTAGAACGGTGTGGATTCCGGGCGCCCGGGTCAGCGCGATGCGAGGCTTTCCAGGTAGGCGCAGAGCATGTCGGCCATCGCGTCCGCCCAGGCCTCGATCTCGGCGGCGGTCCGGGGGCTTTCCGAAAAATCCTTGCCCACCGTGCTGAGCGTCCTCACGATCAGGTCGCCCGCCATTTCACGCGTGGCATCGGAAGCCGCAGGCAGGGCTTGCTTCATGAACACCCTCACGATCTCGCCGCCGGCGGCGCGCACTTCCCGGGCCTCGGGCGCGTCACGGTAGAACGGCGCGGCGTCGCCGAGCGCCGTTCGCACCTGCGCCTCGTCGCACTCGGAGCGAATGAAGGCGTGCGTGAGCATGCGCAGGCGTTCGAGCACGGGCCGCTGCATGTCACCCAGAATGCCGCGCATCATTTCCGTGGTCTGCTGCCATTCGTCGCTCTGCAGACGAAACAGGATCGATGCCTTGTTCGGGAAGTATTGATAGACCGAACCGACGCTGACCCCGGCCCTCTCGGCGACGCGCGTGGTGGTGAAGCGGCTCACCCCTTCCTTCGCCAAAACCTGAATAGCTGCCTGAAGAATGGCCTGGAGAAGGTCGGCCGAGCGCGCCTGCTTGGGCTTTCTGCGAGAGGAGATGGAGGCACTCGGGCGGTCGGTCATGAGCAGGATCCGTAACGCGAATGGAAAACGTGAAGGGTTCTTCATATTATTTCGCATCTGCTTTTTCACACGAAAGAACCCGGTGACGACCCTGACCTCCCCTCCCCTCGCCCCTTTGCTCGACCGCCTGTTCCTGCAGGCCGCCGCGGCAACCAGCCCTGCCATCGCCAGCATCAGCCGCGAGGAACGCGAACGGCTGATGCACAGCAAGACCGAGTACCTCGACCTCTATGGCCGGATGAAGGATCTTTGGCTGCCGGTGTCGCGCGAGACCGGCGTGCTGCTCTACCAGCTGGCACGCAGCATGAACGCGCGCAACATCGTGGAGTTCGGCACTTCCTTCGGCCTGTCGACGCTCTACATGGCTGCCGCGCTGCGCGACAACGGCGGCGGCAGGCTCATCAGCAGCGAGTTCGAGCCATCGAAGATCGCCAAGGCCCGCGAGCACCTGACTGAAGGGGGCGTGAGCGACCTGGTCGAAATCCGCGAAGGCGATGCGCTGAAGACGCTGGCCGTCGACCTGCCCCAGACCATCGACCTGGTGCTGCTGGACGGCGCGAAGGCGCTCTACCCCGACATCCTGGCGCTGGTCGAGAGCCGCCTGCGGCCGGGTGCGCTGATCGTGGCGGACAACGCCGACCACAGCCCGGAGTACCTCGCACGCGTGCGTGCGTCCGACGGCGGATACCTGTCGGTCCCCTTCGCCGCCGACGTGGAACTGTCCATGCGGGTGGGCTAGCCGCCGGGCTTCCCCACGCCTTCGTCGTCGATGGCCTTTTGCACCGCCCTGTAGAAACTGTCCCGCGCCGCGCTGTCGGCGCGGTTCGACGCCCCACCCGCCCAGTTGCCGTTCGAGGCGATGACCAGCCTGCGCTTCGGGTCGATGAAGATGCCCTGGCCGAAGATGCCGCGCGCCGCGAAGCTGCCGTCGTCGTAGGTCCACCATTGATAGCCGTAGCCGCGGCCCGGCTGGCCGATGTCCGTGCGCCGCGTGGTGGCCTCGGCCAGCCAGCCGTCCGGCACGATCGGCTGGCCGCCGATGCGTGCGCCGTCGAGCACGAACTGCCCGAAGCGGGCAAAGTCGCGCGTGGCCGCCTGGATGCAGCAACCGCTGATCTCCTGCCCCGAGCGGTTCAGGATCCAGGTGGCCTGCTGCTCCATGCCCGCGGGCCGCCAGATCTTCTCCGACAGATAGGTAGCCAGCGGCTTGCCCGTCGCCCGTGCCACCAGCACCCCCACCAGATTGGTCTCGCCCGTGCTGTAGTTCCAGCGGGTGCCCGCCGGTGCCGCCCGGGGCAGCTGGCGCAGGTAGCTCACCAGCGCGTCGGCACCCGGCTCCGGACGATGGTTGTTGAAGCGCGCCACGTCCGACTGCGGATCGCCGTAGTTTTCGTTCCAGCGCACGCCGGAGGTCATCGTCAGGAGCTGGCGGATGCTGACAGCGTCATATGCCGAGCCCTTCATCTCCACGATGTAGTCGCTGACCTTGTCGTCGAGGCTGCGAATGTGGCCGTCCCGCACGGCGGCACCGAGCAGCGTGGAAGTGATGGATTTCGCCACCGAGAAGCTGGTCCAGCGCCCTTCGCGGTCGAAGCCCAGGCCGTAGCGCTCCAGGCGCAGCTTCCCGTCCTGCAGGATCACGAGCGCGGCGCTGCGTTGCTGCGCCATGTATGCATCGACGTCCAGGGACAGCGCCAGCGGCGGCCCCGGCGGCAAGGCCGACGGCGCGGCACCAGCGGCCACGACGTGCGCCTTGGCCAGCACCGGCAAGCGGTCGAGGGCCCGGAAGCCAGCGTCGCGCTGGCGCTGGCTCCAGAACAGCACATCGCTGTTGGTGGGCAGCGTGGAGAGCAGCCCGCGCGTTTCCTTGTCCAGGCTGTACCAGCCCGCCGCCCCGGCGATGGCCAGCACGGCGAGCCCCCCGAGAACGATCTTGCCAAGCTTCATGCTGAGAATTCCATGCGAGACGGTGATGAGTGACGATGTGCAGCGCATTGGACACCAAGCCGTCCCATCCGGCGCCGAGCCCGTTACAACATCCGAGGGCGTTCACTCATCGCCGTCCGTGAAACCTGTGTAATGATTTGAAACCCTTCTCGCTTAGGGCTTATGTTGGTTTACCTCGCCGGACTCCTGATGTTTTTCGCCTCGCTGCTCTGCCACGCGCAGACGGCGCCCGAGCAACGGCTGCGCATCGTCGGCGGCCTGGGAGGAGTCACGCAGTACACCGGCCACGAAGAGCAGTTCTGGACCCGGGATCTGGCCACGCTGTCGGGCGGCCGCTACACCGCCAGCATCGTGCCCTTCGACCGTGCCGGCGTGCCGGGACAGGAGATGCTCAACCTCATGCAGCTGGGCGTGGTGCCTTTCGGCACGGCGCTGCTGAGCCAGGTCTCGACGCAGTATCCGGAGCTGGGCGCCGCCGACATGGCGGGGCTGAACCCCGACGTGTCCACGCTGCGGCGCACGGTCGGCGCATTTCGCCCCTACCTGGCCGCCGCGCTGCGCGAACGCTACGGTGCCGAACTGCTGGCCGTTTACATCTACCCGGCCCAGGAGGTGTTCTGCAACAAGCCGCTGCAGCAGCTTTCCGACCTGGCGGGCCGCCGCACGCGGGTGTCGAGCTCGACGCAGGCGGATTTCATCGCCGCGGTGGGCGGCACGCCGGTCTACACCGAGTTTTCGCAGATCATGGCGAACATGAGGTCCGGCAACACCGACTGCGCGGTCACCGGCACCATGTCGGGCCACACGCTGGGCCTGCACGAGGTGACCAGCACCATCTACACCTTGCCGCTGAGCTGGGGCGTCGCGGTGTTCGCGGCCAACCGCGAGAGTTTCAACGCGCTGCCGGCCGACCTGCAGGCATTGCTGCGCAAGGAACTGCCCAAGCTGGAAAACGCGGTATGGACCCAGTCGGAGCGGGAAACCGACGAGGGCATCGCCTGCAACACCGGTGCGGCGGGTTGCACCAAGCCCACCAAGGGCCGCATGACAGCCGTCCGGCCGTCGCCACAGGACGAAGCGCGCCGCCGCGAGATCTTCGCGAACCGCGTGCTGCCCGGCTGGGTGCGGCGTTGCGGCCCGGAGTGCGCCAAGGCCTGGAACGACACGCTGGCGCCGGTGGTGGGGCTGCGCGCTCCTTCAGTTCAGTGAAGCCGCATTTCCCGCGCCGTGTCACCGCCATCGTCTTCGGCGTGGCCGTGCTTTTTCTCGCCACGGTGCTGAGCGTGGCCAGCCTCATCGTCTGGGATGGGCGCCAGAAGGCGATCAGCGACCACGAGAACCTGGCCGTGCGATTCGTCAGCGGCTCCGAGGCAGCGCTCAACCGCTCGCTGCTGAGCGTCGACATGCTGTTGGCGGGCGCCAACGAACTGCTGCGCAGCTCCACCGTCGGCAGCGCCGGCAACGACATGGGCCGCTTCGAGGACCACCGGCTGCTGGACACCGTGGTGCGGCAGAACCTGCTGGTGCGCCACGTCGCCTTCGTCGACGCACGCGGCGCCGTGGTGGCATCTTCCGACCGGCGCGGCGCACAGCTGCCGCTGGTGCTGCCCGCCGGCTTCATCGACAGCGTGCTGGCCAACCCGGTGTCCACCCTGGCCATCAGCCAGCCGGCCACCAGCCTGGTCACCTCGCAGAGGGTGTTGTTCTTCGCGCGCGCCACGACGCTGGCCGACGGCTCGCGCATGGTGGCGGTGGCCGAGGTGCAGCTCTCGCTGCTGGCCACCATCATGACCCAGGGCGCCGGCATCTACGGGCTCGAAGTCACGCTGGAGCGCGACGGCGGCCCGCTGCTGGCGAGCCTGCCGCCGCGCGACGATCTTGACGGCCGGCAGATCGAGCCCGCCCTGCACGAGAGGACCAGCGACGGCAAGCCCTCGCGCATGGCGGCGCGCCTGAGCGGGCTGCCGGCCATCGTGGTGGCCCGTCCGACCCTGCACCGCAACCTGCTGATCGTCGCGAGCATTCCCCTGACCGCGGCACTGCGCGAGTGGCGCCGCGAGCGCGACCTGATCGCCTGGACGGCCGTCGCCATCGGGCTGATGATCCTGGCGGTGGCCTGCTTCACGCACATCCAGCTGCGAAGGCAGTGGCTCGCGCAGATGGAGCTGCTGCGTTCCAAGTTCACGCTCGACCAGGCCCTGGAGTCGATGATCGACGGCTTCATCCTGCTCGACTCGGACAACCGCGTGCTCACCTGGAACCGCGGCTTCGTCGCGATGTTCCCGTGGGTCGCGCCGATGATTGCGCCGCAGCTGCCGTTTCGCCAGATCATGGACGAGACCGCCCGGCATGTGGTGCATGACCAGGGCCCGGCCGGCTGGACGGCGCTGAACACGCCGCAGATGGAACAGCCTTACTCCGAGCAGGAGGCGCTGCTGGAGAGCGGCCAGGTGATCCGCGCGGCGCGCAGCCGCACGCCCGACGGCGGCATCGTCTGCGTCTACCAGGACATCACCGAGAAGCGCCGCCACATGGCCGCCATCATCGAGAGCAAGGCACAGCTGCAGGCCACGCTGGATGCGCTGCCCGACCTGCTGCTGGAGGTTGGCCTGGACGGCCGCTGCCACGGCTGCCACTCGCCGCGCGTGCCGTTCCCGGCCATCGAGATCGCGGACCCGGTCGGCCACCTGCTGTCCGAACTGCTGCCCGCCGAGGCGACCGCCGAAGTCATGGGCGCGCTGCACGACGCCGACGCCAAGGGCCATTCGGCCGGCCGGCAGTTCGAGCTGCGCCACGCGGGGGACAAGGACTGGTTCGAGATCTCGGCCTCGCGCAAATCGATAGGCGACGGCCGGGACGCGCGCTTCATCGTCATCCTGCGCAACATCACCGAGAGCAAGCGCGCGGCGCGGGAGATCGAGCACCTTGCCTTCTACGACACGCTCACCGGCCTGCCCAATCGCCGCCTGCTGCTGGACCGGCTCAAGCGGGCCATGGGCTCCAATGCGCGGGGCTCGCGCCGTTGCGCGCTGCTGTTTCTCGACCTTGACAACTTCAAGACGCTGAACGACGCGCTCGGCCACGACATCGGCGACGTCATGCTCAAGCAGGTGGCGCAGCGGCTGAAGGAATGCCTGCGCGAAGGCGACATGGTGGCGCGCCTGGGCGGCGACGAGTTCGTCGTGATCCTCGAAGACCTGGACACGCAGAACGTCGTCGCCACCTCGCAGACCGAGACCATGGGCGCGGCCATCCTCGCGCGGCTGAGCCAGCCCTACCAGCTCGGCCTGCAGCAGCACCACAGCACCTGCAGCATCGGCGCCGCGCTTTTCGATGCGGGGAACGCATCGATGGAGGAAGTGCTCAAGCAGGCGGACATCGCGATGTACTACGCCAAGACCGATGGCGGCAACGCACTGCGCTTCTTCGAGGCCGGCATGCAGACCACCATCACCGCGCGCGCCACGCTGGAGAGCGAGCTGCACGCGGCCATCGCCGCCCGGCAGTTCGTTTTGTACTACCAGAGCCAGGTCACCGACGAGAACAAGGTCACGGGCGCGGAGGTGCTGGTGCGCTGGCGCCACCCGGTGCGCGGCCTGCTGCTGCCGCACGAATTCATCGACGTGGCGGAAGACACGGGGCTCATCATCCCGCTCGGCCTGTGGGTGCTGGAGGCCGCCTGCATGCAGCTGGTGGCCTGGCGGGACGACCCGCGCCTGGGCCACCTGCAGCTGTCGGTGAACGTGAGCGCGCGGCAATTCCGCGAGGCGGACTTCGTCGACCAGGTGAGCCGGGTGCTGCAGCGCACCGGCGCCGACCCGCGCAAGCTCAAGCTGGAGCTCACCGAAAGCCTGCTGCACGAAAAAGTGGTCGACGCCATCGGCAAGATGAACGCGCTGGCGGCGCTCGGGATCCAGTTCTCGATGGACGACTTCGGCACGGGCTATTCGTCGCTGTCGTACATGACGCAGCTGCCGCTGAGCCAGATCAAGATCGACAAGTTCTTCGTGCACAGCATCGGCCTGAACCCGAAGGTGGAGCTGATCATCCAGACGATCATCGGCATGGCGCGCAACCTCGAGCTCCAGATCGTGGCCGAGGGCGTGGAAACACAGGCGCAGCGCGACTTCCTCGAGCGCCACGGCTGCCGCGTGTGCCAGGGCTACCTGTTCGGACGGCCCCAGCCGCTGCACCTCTACGAACGCGAACTCGAATTCGACACGGCCGCCTGATGCCGCCCTCGCAAGCCTCCCCGCGAGCCCGCCGGCGCTGGTTGCCGGTCGAGGGCAGCTGGCGCTACCACCTGCTGCTGGTGGCCGCGGGTGCCCTCGTGCTGGGGCCGCTGGCCGGCGTGACGGCGGCCTACATGAACTTCTCGCTCGGCTTTTTCGTCGGCGGCCAGGTGCTCGCCGGCCTGCTGGGCTCGGCGGTGACGGCGGGCTACGGCGCGAGCGGACGGCACGGCGCCAACTACATCCAGACGGCGGCCGCCTCGGTGGCCGCCATGAGCGGGCTGGGCGTGCTGCTGCAGGCCATGGCGTGGATGGGCATGCCGCAGCCGCCGGCATGGCAGCTGATGCTGTACCTGGGCTGCATCGGCATGCTGGGCGCGGGCGTGGGCATGCTCTACACGCCGGTGCTGGTGGAACGCATGCGGCTGACCTATCCGTCGGGGCTGGCCGTGGCCAACATCCTGCGCGCGCTGACCGATCCGGCGTTGCTGCGGCGCTCGGTGAAGCAGCTCGGCGGCGGCATCGGCATCGGGCTGGTGGCGGGGGTGGCCACCGCGCGGCTGGCGGTGCTGGGCGCCATCGGCATGTCGGCATCGACCCTGGGCGCGGGACTGGTGGTGGGCGCGCGCATCGGCGTCCCGGCGCTGACCGGAGGCCTCATCGGACTGGCGCTCAAGCCGTGGTTCGTCTCGGCCGGCTGGCTGCAGGCGGACGACGCGCCGCGCAAGGTCATGTTCCTCATCGCGCTGGGGACGATCATGGGCGCGGCGATCCTGGACATGGCGCTGATCTTCAAGCGGGCACTGCCGGGCGCACGGCGGCAGGCCGCAGCGCACGACGAGATGCCCGGGCCCGGGGTCACGCGCGGTCTCGCGCTCTGGGTGCTGTTCTGGGGCGCCGCCACCGTGGCCTGCGGGCATTGGCTGCTGGCGCAGCCGGTGTTCTATCTGGTGGTGGCCGTGGCGCTGGTGTTCGTCTTCGCGCTGGTCAACGGGATCTCGGTGGGCGTGAGCGATTCGAACCCGATCTCGTCGGCCTTCGTCGTGACCGTCGTCATCCTCGCCGCGCTCGGACTGCGCGACCCCACGGTGGGGCTGATGGCCGGCGCGGTGCTGCTCATGGCCACGGGCGTGGCCTGCGACATGCAGCAGGACCGCTCCACGGGCTGGAGGCTCGGCAGCTCGCGCACGCTGCAGTTCCGCTACCAGGTGATGGGCATCGTGGTGGGCGCCGTGCTCGCGGTGGTGTTCGCGCGCCTGTTCATGGCGGCCTACCCGGTGCTGCTGCAGGACCAGACGGTGCTGAAGGCCGATCAGCAGCCGGGCGGCTGGACCTCGGCCATGACCTACAAGTTCGTCGGCGTGCTGCGCAGCCTCACCGACGACGTGCCTTACCAGCGCACGGCGATCGGCATCGGAATTGCCGCGGGCCTCGTGATCGAGGGCCTGCGCAAGTGGATCCGGCCGCGCGGCTTCGTGCTCGACGCGATCGTGCTGCCGTCGCCGTATGCGCTGTCGTTCGGCGGCTTCGTGCCGCTGTCGGCGTCGCTGTGGTTCGCAGCGGGGGGCGTGGCCGGCAGCCTGTGGGCCGCGCGCGCACCCGCGCGCGGAGATGCGCCGCAGGACATGAGCAGCGCCTCCCTGTTCGGCGGCGGCCTGATCGCCGGCGACGCATTGGCCGCGGTGGGACTGGGCGTGGCCAGCCTGCTCGCTGCCGTCACCTAGCCGCCACGAACCGGCGCTCGCGCATCCACTTGGTCATGACCCATTTCTCGCCGCGGTCCACGGTCGCGCTGGCGTGCAGGCAGCGCGCATCGACGCACCCACTGTCGTCGCCATATTCGAAGTAGCAGGCGTTGCCCCGGATCGGCGAGAACGCCAGGCCAAGTTGCGGGAAGACGGTCTGGCCGCCGTCCGGCACGTCGTTGAGATAAGTCACCAAGGTGCTCACGCGCTGTCCGCTTCGCGCGATGGATTCGCGGTTGGCGGCGTTGGTGGGCGCCAGGTAGTCGTGGTGAGGCTCGCTGCCCGCGCCGGTGGGGTAGTGCAGCACCTGCAGCCCCTCGCCGTTTTCCAGCGGCAGGTTCATCAGCGCGGACAGGCGCCGGTCGAGACGCGCGATCAGCTCGTTCTCGCCCAACCGAAAGAACATGCCCCAGCTGGTGCGCTTGTCGCTCACCACGTCGCGCCCGCTCATCGGATCGACCAGCGTGGAAGGCTTCAGGCGCGGACGCGCCATCTCGATCACGGCGTTGCACTCGTGCGCATCCACGACATTTCCGAGCGCGGCGTAGACCGGATCGTTGCCGCGCGAATGCACGACGACCTCGCGATCGGTGGTCGGGATCCGCGTGCCCGATGCGAGCCGCGCCACGGGCCTGCCGGGGGACTGTTCCGGTATTTCGATGGCATCGGCAGGCATCGCGGTACCGCGCTGCCGTGCATCGACGTAAGCCGACACGATGGCCCGCGCCGAGCGCTCGTTCATCCCCTGCCCGAGCATGGTGGAGACCAGTGCCTGCGGCGCCCGCCCGGCATTCAGGTTGTGCGTGAGCCAGCGGCCCAGATCGGGCGAGAAGCGGACGACGGTGCTCATGGGTTCACACGGGCCCCAGCCGCGCGACCCAGCCCTTGTCGCCGAGCGTGAAGCCCTGGCGCAGCTGCAGCTGCCCGCCCGCGCCGTTGGCGATGCGCGTGATCATCGGGAACACGCGCTGCGCGTCGGCGTTCTGCATCCACGGCGCCGTGTCGATCTGGTAGGTGTAGCTCACCACCGCCAGCGGATGCTTCGCGTCGGAGGTGTCGACCTTGACGTCGACGATCTTCTCGCGCTTGAGATGCGCCACGCAAAAGTCGTTGGCGTGCTCGGCGCCACGGGTGACGTAGGGATGCGGCTTGTAGAACTTGCGCCCGGCATCCGTCAGCTCGAACCGCTTGACGGCGCCGTCCGGGTTCTCGCTGCTCTTCGGCACGGCCACGATGGTGCTGTGCACCAGGCCCAGCTGTTCCATCACCGGGAACTGGATGGCATGGCGCGCGCCGGAGCCGGCCTCGGCCTCGGTCAGATCGATGGGCCAGTCGAACATGGCCAGGCAGATGTCGCCGCGCTGGGCCAGATGCTCATCCAGTGCAGGCGCGAGGTTCTCCGCGGTGGGGGCCTTGGGGTCGCGGCTCGCGCTGCATGCGGCCAGTGCGCAGATCAGCGCAATGCCCGTCAGAGTCTTGATCGAGGCCATGGGGCCCCGCCTCGGGCAGATGGAAAAGAGATTCATGGGGTCTGTGGTTGTTTTCAGGAGCAAGGGCGATCGCGGACTCAGTGCATGTCCAGCTCGTCCGCGGCCCAGCCGCGCCGCGTGAGGTGCACGCCCAGGCGCACCTGCATGGTTCCTTCGCGCTGGATGGCGCGCGCCAGCAGCGGAAAGGCCTGTTGCACTTCAGGCGTGCCGGCCCACTGGTCGGGCGCGATGCGGTAGGTGAAGAGCAAGGAGGTCGCGGTGCGACCGTCGCGCGTCTGCGGCGGATCCCAGCCGACCAGGCGGTCCAGGCTCAGGGTGGCCGCACAGAAGTCGCCCGGGTGTGTCACGGTCTGCGTCGTGGTGCGAATCACCACGGGCACCTGCAGGTAGTACTTGCGGCCCGCGTCGGTCAGCGCGTATTCGCGGGCCGGCGCGTTCGCTTGGCTGGCCGCGACATCCCTGCCCGTCACCAGGCCCAGCTTCTCGAGCAACGGCATCTGCTGCGCATCGGGTTCGTGTGATCCGGCCGCCACCGTGATCGGCCATGTGTACTTGGCCAGGCAGACATGGCCGCGCTGCGCGAGATAGTCATTGACCGTCGCCGTGAAGTTGTCGCGGTCCGGAAAGCGCGCCTGTTCGTTGTCGCAGCCGGCCAGCAAGGCCAGCAGCGCCAGAAGGAAGCCGACGCCGCCGACGCGGCGTGCGAGGAATGAGGTTGTTTGCGTCATCGAATCAACGAGCCGTCTTCAGTTCACGCATTTGCCGGTGGCCGGTGGCTTGGCGGCAGGCTGGTAGCCGTCGCTCAGGACACCCAGGAAGCAGACCAGGTCGGCGACCTGCTGCGGCGTCATGGCCGGCGGGGAGCCGGGCGCGCGCGGCCTGGTGCCGCTGGCCAGCGTCTTGTCGCCGCCCTCGCCCGTGCCCATCGGCACCTCCTCGTCGATGCTGCCCTGCTGCGCAGGCGGCAGGTCGTTGTACTTGCGGACCGTCGCCCCCGGCACATGGGTGGGTTGCAGCGCCCAGGCCGGGTTGGCCTGCGGCGCGCCGGTGGCGTCCTTGTCGGCCGGATACCAGTACTCCGGGTTGGTGTCGCGCGTGTTGTAGAAGTTGACGACCTGCTCCAGCGAATGGAGCACGCCGTTGTGGAAGAAGGCGCCTCGCGTCGCCACGTTGCGCAGCACCGGAACCTTGAACATGCCGCAGTAGGGGTTGGGGGTCTGCGGCGTGGCGGGCATGTGGTCGGTGCGGTAGGGGCCGCACAGCCCCATGTCGAAGTACTTCGGATCGTCGTTGGCGGGAATCGGATCCGGATTGTTCGGGATCGACCTGTCGTTGCGCGGCGCGCCCAGGGCCTGGTAGGTGAAGTCCGTCATCAGGCCGGAGTTGCCGTTGAAGTTGGCGCCCGTGTAGTGGCAGCCGGAGCAGTTGGCAACACCGCTGCTGTGGAACACGACCTCGCCGCGCCGTTCGGCCGGCGTCAGCGTGCCGCCTGCCTTGTTGAAGACGTAGAGGTCGTACTTGCTGCTGTACGGGTGAAAGCTCAGGTCCTCCGTCTCCAGCGCCTGGATCGCGGTGCCGACGGCGTCGAAGGCCTTTTCGGTGTCGTTGAAGACGTCGGCGCCGAAGGCCTGCCTGAACATGCCGGCATAGGCGGCGTTGCGCACCGCCTTCACGACCGCTTCCTTCGAGGGATTGTTCATCTCCAGCGGATTGAGCAGCGGCAGCGCGGCCTGCGCCGCCAGCGTCGCCGCGCGGCCATCCGCCATGAAGCCGCCGCCGGGCGAGTTGGAGGTCACGCCGTCCGGGTTCGGCGCGTCGTCGTCGAAGGCGGGTGTCGATTCCTTGTAGCGCAGCGAGGGCACGGCGCGCGCGCCGGCCTGCGTGATGTCGGAGCCCAGTTGCACCGAGATGCTGTTCGGCGGCCCGTAGGCGTATTGCGGGTCATGGCAGCTCGCGCACGACATGTTCTTTCCGCTCGACAGGTTCTTGTCGAAGAACAACATCTGCCCGACCTGCGCGCCCGGGCTCAGGGCCGGCGCGCGCGGGCCGGCGCTTGCCACCATCGCCGTGCCCTTGCCATCGCAGCCCGCCAAAGCCAGAAGCGCCACCGAGAGCGCCACGACGAGGGGGAGCGTCTTTTCCGTTACCAGATTCATCATTCACCGTTGCTCGAAGGCTGGAAAAAGCTGTTCCAGGCGGCCCCGCAAGGAGTTCCGCCTGGAACACCGCCCCGTTTTTCCCGGGGCGGCCGTCGGCTTACTTGATTGCCCAGACGTTGGCCTGGCTTGCGTCGGGGCCCGTTTGCGGGGTGATCTGGCCTTCCAGCTTGCCCGTGAGCGTGTCGACCTGGCCGACGATGTCGGCCGCATACAGCTTCTGCGTGTAGTTGCCCGGGATCACGTAGGCATGGTTGATGGGCCGCACCGAGTCGAAGTGCGTGTCCACGCTGCCCGCGAATTCCGGCAGCGCCGTGATGTTGGCCGTGATGAAGGCTTCGGTGTATTTGGCGCGGTTCAGGTAAGTCGCATCCACGGCCGGGTCGGCGATCTGGAACATGTCCTGCAGCGTGCGCACGAACGAGAAGTGGCTGTAGGAGTCGCTGTCCGCGATCTTCGTCTTCGCCGTGCCCACGTCCTGCTGGTTGGAGATGATCCCGAAGATCGAGTTGCCGTGGCCGAAGTTGCCCGAGCTGTAGTTGACCGGTGCGGTGGTGGCCGTCGCCTTGCCGTTCGCATCCACGGTCACCGGTGCGGCGCCCGAGTTCTTGCCGCCGGCGTTCCAGCCGCAGCACGAGCCGTTGCTGCCGCCTTCGCCTTCGTCGTACATCACCACGATCGCGACGCGCTTCTGCGGGTTCTTCCACAGCGCGGAGTTCTGGATCTTCTTCACCACCATGCCGAGGTAGATGTCGGCGCGCATGACGCCGTTGGCCTGGCCGTTGTTGTTGCTCACGCAGCTGGTGTCGCTGCCGACGCCGTGCATGTCGTCGCACTGGTCCGGAACGATGAAGTTGATGTTGCCCACGTCGCCCGTGGCCAGGTCCTTGCTGAACTGGTCATAGACCCAGCCGTTCGGAATCGGGTAGGCCGAGGACTTGAGCCAATCCGCTTCCTGGTACTGGGTGCCGAAGATGGTGCGGTTGGTGGCCACGAACTCGGGCAGGTTGCGCGCGCTCTGGTAGGCGATCGACGGGCCATGCTTGACCTTGTACAGGCCGTTCACCACGCCGAAGTTGGCGGTGCCGGTAAGGCTGGGGGTGGAGCCGTCGAGGTTGGTGAAGCCGTTCAGGCGGTTGCCTGCGTCATAGGTGGCGGTGACGGACGCGTCTGCGATGCTGTCGGCGCGAACGTCCTGGCCGGGGTTCATCGATTCGCTGTAGGTGCGGATGGTGCGGCCCGTCCTGGACATCAGCGTGAACAGGTTGTCGCCGAGGACGTTGTGCACGGTGCCGCTGGTCGGGTTGTCGCCGCAGGTGGTGCTGGCCGCGCTGTAGCCGGCGCGCGTGGCGCTGCCGGCGGGCGGCAGCGGGCCTTGACCCGGCAGCGGCTGGCCGTCGGAGGCCGTGCCGCCGGTGAATGCGACGTCGGTGATGGCGTTGGCGCTGCCGGCGATCACGCCGCATCCGAACCAGTTGTCGTCGTTGATGCCGAAGTCGTCGCCGCCGCCGAGCGCGGTGTAGTTCGGCTCGGACGGATTGCCGGTCGAGTAGTACGTCGTCAGCTGGTTGTACTTGTTCAGGATGTAGTTGATGTTCACGGCCCGCGAGTTGCCGACGATCACGTCGGTCGACTTGTTCTCCTCGACGACCACGAAGATGTTGTCGTAGGCCGGCACGCCTTCCACGTTGAAGGCCGCCTGCTGCGCCTGCGCGAAGGTGATGGGCGCCTGCTTCTGCGTCGGCACCGACGGCGTGACCTTGCTGCCGTCCCTGTTGGTGATGGTCACGCTCGACAGGCCGACCAGGCGCGGGTCGCCGCCCGCGACGGCCAGGTTGTCGGGGAACATGTCCTTGCGGTCGAGCTTGGTCGTCGCATAGGTGTAGCGGTTGGTCAGCTGGTTGTCTTCGTACAGCACCGCGTACTGGCTGGCGCCGCTCAGCGTGTTGACGTCCGCCAGCGGGTCGGCGACCGTGGCCGTGCCGAGATTGAACGCCGGTCCGTTGAGGCGCGCGACGAGGTTGGCTTTCTCTGCCGCGTAGCTGCTGCCGTTGGCTTCCACCAGGCGTTGCGCTTCGCTCGACAGCGGGCTGATGACGACCTTGCCCGCGCCCTGGTCCGCGATCTGGGCGGCGGAAGCGCGCAGGATCAGGTGGCTGGCCACCGCGGTGCCGGTGGCGGTGTTGATCGCACCCGTGCCGATGTCCGCCACCAGCGGGCCGGTCTGGGTCGTGGTCAGCGTGAACTTGCCGCTGGCGTCCGTGACGGCCGACACTTCGCCGCTGTCGAGCACGCCGTTGCCATTGGTGTCGACGAAGACCGTGGCCTTCTGGTAGTAGCCGGCCTTGAGGGTCGGGTTGCCCGTGGCGCTGCCCGGCACGAAGCCGCTGGCGGCAACCACGCCGCTGTAGGTGGTGGGGCTGGCGGCGGGCGTCGTTGCGACCGGGAAGACGATGGCGCCGGGCCCGCCGTTTCCTCCCCCGCAGGCGGCGAGCACGCAAGCCGCGACCGTCGTCAAGGACGTGAACAGGGCTTTTCTATTGAGAATGTTCATATGAATCTTGGGGCTGAGAGTTATGGATGGTTTTTTCCGGCCTGCAAGCGGCAACAGAGGCAGCTGCTTTTGTATTAACAAATGCCGCATCGAGGAGAAATGTAGAAATCGCGGGTGACATTTGTGTGTCAAACCGCAATACATCCTCGAATCTCACACGCGTTTTTTCATCCGAATTTCCGGCGGCGCTATCGACTGACCAGAAGCTGACTGCAAACTTAGGTGAGAGTTAGCAATTAGTTAGACGTGGATTACAAGGGCGAAGCTTAGAGGCCGCCCGGCATGCAACGCCGCGCTTCCCAAGCCGGACATCGCAATCCAAAAAACAATTGATCCAGGAAAAAAACCAATTCGTCTGGGCATCCGGATTTGGAAAATCAACGGATCTCCAATTCTTTTTTTTAGTCAATTGCCAAGCCCGCCACGCGATCAAATTTCCACAAATTGATTCGCAAATCAATGAGCTCTTGAATTGACGGTCGCGCGTTGCTGCGACAAAGCGATGCCCCGCTCGGGCTCATTGCCTACCCCCGCTAGCGCCGGCCACCGACCGAAGCGCCGCGGCGCAAGCGAAAAAGTGCGAGCTCCACAACAAGCAGACAAGGAGCGACCATGAGCTCATATGGCGTCAATACACCACCCCCCGGCGTGCTCGCCGCGGAGGGCAGCCGAAGCGGTGTCTCATGGGGCGCGATCTTCGCGGGCGCGGCCGGCGCCGCATCCTTGTCGCTGATCCTGCTGGTGCTGGGCACCGGCCTCGGCATGTCCTCCGTCAGCCCGTGGGCGCATCAGGGCGCCAGTGCGGGCGCCATCGGCGTCGCGACGATCCTGTGGCTGAGCTTCACCCAGATCGCCGCGTCGGGCATGGGCGGTTATCTGGCAGGCCGGCTGCGTACCAAGTGGGCCGGCGTGCATACGGACGAGGTCTACTTCCGCGACACGGCCCATGGCTTCCTGGCCTGGTCTGTCGCGACGTTGCTGACCGCCGCGCTGCTCAGCTCCGTGGTGGGTTCGATCGTGGGCGCGGGTGCGCAGGCTGGTGCCACTGTCGCGAGCGGCGCGGCCACGGCTGTGGGCATGGCAGGGGCTGGCGCAGGCGCTGCCGCGTCGCAGTCGGCACAGGACGGCGGCACGGGCCCGATGAACTACTTCATCGATTCACTGTTCCGTCGCGACGCCAACGCTCCTGCCGCCGCGACCGGCGACGCGGGCACCGGGCAGCCCGCCATGCCGGAACGCGGCACGGCCGCGGCCAACGCCGAAGTCAGCCGCATCTTCCTGAACAGCATCCGCACCGGTGCGCTGCCGCCGGAGGATGCGCGGTATGTCGGCCAAGTCGTGGCGCAGCGCACGGGGTTGAGCCAGCAGGACGCCGAGAAGCGCGTGAACGACACCTATGCAAAGGCACAGGCCACGCTGCGCGACGCGCAGGCCAAGGCCCGGGAAGCCGCCGACGCGGCCCGCAAGGCATCGGCGTATGCCGCCTTGTGGCTGGTGGTCTCGATGCTGATCGGCGCCTTCGTCGCCAGCTTCGCCGCGACCTACGGCGGGCGCCGGCGCGACCTCTGAACGACCGGCCTGCGTGAACACACTTCCTAGGAGATCCTCATCATGCGTTCGCTTCTGCTCTTGTTTCTCGGCGTGCCGATCCCGGTCATCATCCTGATCGCCCTGTTCTTTCACTAGCCATCAGTGAAGCCGGCCGCGTTCGTCACTCCACCCGCAACCTGGCGACTTTCGCGAGCGACTGCCAGATCGCGAGGTCCCGGTGGACGGTGGCGCCGAACTGCTCCGCGTTCTTGATCGGCGGGCGCGGCATGTTCTGCGCGGCGAACTTCTGGATGATCTCTTCGGTCGACAGGATGCGGTTGATCTCCTGGTTCAGGCGCGCGACCACCTCGCGCGGCGTGGCCGCCGGCGCAAAGATGCCGTACCAGCCGTCCACGTCGGAGCGGTAGCCCTGTTCGGTCAGCGTGGGCACTTCCGGCAGCGCGGGTCCGCGGGCGGAGCCGGTGCTGCCGAGTGCGAGCAGCCTGCCGCTGCGGATGTGCGGAACCGGCGATGCGATGTCGACGAAGCCCACGCCGATGATGTTGCCCAGCAGGTCGGTCACCAGCGGCGAAACGCCCTTGTAGGGCACATGCGCGATGCCGATGCCGTACTGGGCCTTGATGCCCTCCAGCACCAGGTGGCCGGTCGAGCCGTTGCCCCAGGAGCCGCAGGCCAGCTTGTCGGGGTTGGCCCTGGCCTGGCGAACGAGGTCCGCCAGCGAGCGGATACCCGTCGCCGGGTTCGCCACCAGCAGGATGCCGGCGGCGCCGACCTGCGCGATGGGCAGAAGGTCTTTCTGCGTGTCGTAGGGCATCTTCGGCTGGATGACCGGGTTGATCGCAATCGCCGAGGACGGCGACAGCAGGATGGTGTAGCCATCGGGCGCCGCCTTGGCGACGGTGTCATTGCCGATCAGGCCGTTCGCGCCGGGCTTGTTGTCCACGACCACCGGCTGCCCGAGGGCCTGCTGCAGCGGCACGGACAGCAGGCGCGCGAAGATGTCCGAGCCGGCACCCGGAGGGCCGGGCACCACCAGGCGGATCGGGCGCGCCGGCCAGGCGCCAGCTTCGCTGGCCCATGGTTGGCCCTGAAGGGCGAGCAGCCCCGCGCCCGCCAGCAGGCGGCGGCGCGAAATGATCGGTGGAATCATGCAGGAGTCTCCTTGTTGTGATCTCGGGCCGCGGCGGCGCCGAGGCGAAGCACCTGGCCGGTCAGGAACTGCGCCCGGGGGCCGGCCATGTAGTCGAGCAGCGGCAGGCAGGCGTCGGGCGCGAGATCGCGCGGCAGCTCCAGCGCGTTGATGCGCAGCGCGTGCGAGCCCCATTCGGCGGCCAGCGTGGCGACCAGCATCCGTGCCGCATCGGCATCGCCGGCCATCTGCCAGTCGAGCCCCGGTTCGGGCGCAGGCATCAGCAGCGTGAGGCTGGCGAGCGCTGCATGGCGCGTGCGGAAGCAGCGCGCCGCATCGAGCACCGCATCGAGCCGAGAGCCCGGCGGCGCATCCAGCGCGCGCGCATCGGCAACACCCGCGTAGCCCGTGGAGCCCGAATGGCTCGCATGGCTCGAATGAGAGCGAACCCATTTGTCCAGGGCGGCGCGCCACAGCGGTTCGCGCACCGCCTCGCAGCTCGGGCGCAAGGGCGCATCGAACGCCAGGGGCGGACGTTCGCAAGGCGGCAACGGCTGGCTGCCTCCGCACACGGACGAACCGCCATCCAGCACCAGCAGCCGGCCGGTGAGCACACGCGCGCCCGGACTGGCCAGGAAGCACAAGGCGTCGGCCATCTCCTCGGGCTCGGCCATGCGGCCCATGGGAATCTTCGACGCCGCCTGCGCGGGGTCCAGCCGCCCACCGTCGATCAGGCGTTGCACGAGTTCGGTTCTCACGAAACCCGGTGCGAGCGTGGTCACCGTCCAGTCGGGCCTGGCGTGCGCCAGCGCTCGGCCCTGCCCGATCAATCCGGCCTTGCTCGGGCTGTAGAGGCCGCGCCAGGGAATGGCTCGCAGGCCCGCCCCGGAAGCCACGTTGACGATGCGCGCCCCCGGCCGCAAATGCGGGGTGCACGCCTGCACCACGCGCGCCGGTGCCGCCAGGTTGAGCGCCAGCAGGCGCGCCGCGCCGCCGTCGTCATGGCCGGATGTCGCCTCGGCGCCCCCGGCCGACATGCCCGCGTTGTTGACCAGCGCATCGAGCGGCGGAACCTCCTGGCGCAGGCGTTCGATGCGGGCCGCGTCCGTCAGGTCTGCCACCAGGCCCAGCGGCCTCTGGGCTCCGGCCGGCCAGAGCGCTTCGGTGCGTTCCAATGCGGCCGCGTCGGCGTCGACCAGCACGCAGCGCCATCCCGCGCGCGCCAGGCCCAGCGCCGCGGCGCGGCCGATGCCGGCGCCTGCGCCGGTGATCAGCACGCTCGGAGATCCGGCCATCAGCCGCCTCGCACGTTGTGCAGCAGCGCATACACCGCATCGTGCGGTGCACGGCCGCCGACGGGCTGGCGCGCGCCGAACAGGGCCGCGTCGTCCTGCGCCAGCTCGGGCCGCGTGCGCTCCTCGATCCAGTCATAGACCACGGTTCGCGCGGCCACGCGCCATTCGCCGCCGCGACGCTCGAAGCGATCCGCATAACGGCCGCAAAGAAAGGTCTCGCGATCCGGCTGCGCGGCCGTGGACTGCAATGCAATAAAGCTGCTTTCCACGGCAGCCACGTCGCCGTGCAATTCGATCAGCACATTGGTGATCTGGTGGACGCGGCGCCCGCCCTGCCGCAGCCTGGGCAGCGCCTGCGCGATGAAGCCGGCGGCGCTGCCGTTCCAAGCCCCGTGGCAATCGGTGGCGTCCTCCCAGTAGGCCGAACGCAAGGCGTCCTCGTCGCAGCGGTCGATGCCCCGGCAATAGCGCAGCAGGCAGTCGCGGATCGCTTCGCGGTCCAGCAGCGACTGCAAGGCTGCCGGCACGGTCTGCGGCTCGCTCATGCGGCGGCGGGCGCGGCGCGCCGGAACAGCTGCAGCAGGTTGCCTTCCGGGTCGCGCAGCGACAGCACGGCGCCGTGGGCACCCATGTCGCGCAGGCCCAGCACCTGTCCACCGGCGGCCGCAATGCGCTCCGGTGCCCCCTCGAAGTCGTCCACCTCCAGCACCATCACCAGGCCGCCGGTGGCAGGCGCGGCCTCTTCTAGGCAGGCCAGCGCCACGCTGGTATTGCCCGCGCCGTACTGGATCCAGCGATCGCCATCGCGGAACTTCATCGGCAGGCCGAGCGCGCCTTCATAGAAGCCGTGCAGGCTGGCGGGATCCCTTGCCGCGACGAACACGTTCTGCACCCGTTTGGGCGGTCGCACCGCGCCGCTCACAGCGAGGTCTCCGAGGCGCCGCCGTCCAGGCGCAGCACGTCCGCATTGAAGAAGCGCGATTCGTCGCCGGCCAGGAAGCAGATGGCGTCCGCAATGTCTTCCACCGTGCCCAGGCGGCCCAGCGGCGTGCGGACGATGCGCTTGGCGTCGAGCTCCGCATTGCGATGCTTGGCCGTGCCCTCGGTGGGGATGGCGCCCGGCGCCACCGCGTTCACGCGGATGTTGCGGGCGCCCAGGTCGGCGGCCGAAGCCCGGGTAATGCCCAGGACACCGGCCTTGATGCCGCTGTAGACCACCGAGCGCATGGGCGACTTGAAGGCCGCGATGGATGCCACGTTGACGATGGAGCCGCCGCGCTGCGGGTCCATCGCCTCCGCCGCGGCCTGGATGCCCCAGATCACCGACTTGAAGCCGATCTCCACCATGCGGTCCATGACCTCCGGGGTGATTTCGGCAAGCGGCTGGTAGCGCACCCAGGCGGCGTTGTTGACCATGATGTCCAGCCGTCCCGCGTCGCTGGCGAACTGCGCCACCGCCTCGCGCATCCCTTCGCGCGTCGACACGTCGCACGGCAGCCCGATGGCCTGGCCGCCCAGGGCGCGGATCTCGGCCACGGCCTCTTCCACGAATTCCGGCTTCAGGTCGTTGATGCCGACGGTCGCGCCCAGGCGCGCCATGGCGCGCGCGGTCGCGCGGCCGATGCCGTGGCCGGCGCCGCTGATGAAGGCCGCACGGCCTGAAATAGACATGTTCATGGCTTGGCTTTCGTGGTTTGTTCCTCGGGCACGAGCAGCGCATCCAGCGCATGGGCGCCGCGCCCCTGCTCCAGCACCATCAAGGGGTTGATATCGATCTCCGACACGTCCTGGGCATGGCGCATGGCGAATCTCGACAGCGCCGCGACAGCCTTGGCGGCCGACTGCACGTCGACCCGGGGCCGCCCGCGCGCGCCGTCGAGCAGCGCGAAGGCCTTGAGCGAGCGCAGCATGGCGGTGGCCTGCGCCTCGTCGACGGGCGCCGGCTGCAGCGCCACGTCCTTGAAGATCTCGGCGAAGATGCCGCCCAGCCCGACCATCACCATCGGACCGAACACCGGGTCTTTCTTGGTGCCCAGGATCAGCTCGACACCCCCCTGCACCATCTGCGCGACCAGCACGCCGGCGATGCGGGCTTCGGGCGCCTTCTGCGCCACGCGCGCCAGCAGGTTCGCGTATTCCTCGAGCAGCTGCGCCTCCGACCGTACGCCGACGAACACGCCGCCGACCTCGGTCTTGTGGGCGATGTCGGGCGAGACGATCTTCAGCACCAGGGGAAAGCCCAGCGCACGAGCCGCGGCCAGCGCCTCGTCACGGTTGGCTGCGATCACCTCCTGCGGCACGGGCAGGCCGGCCTGCGACAGCACGGTCTTGGCGCTTGCCTCGGTGGCGAAGGCTTCCGCCGCCAGCGGCGCGCGCTCGATGGCCGCCGCGGCGGTCTCCATGGTGCCTCGCGCGCCGAAGCGCAACAGGGCAGCCAGGGTCGCGCAAGCGGCATCGATGCCCTCCACCACCGGGAAGCCCATGCCGTTGAGCGTGGCCCGCACCTCCTGGGGCGCGCGGGCACACAGCAGGATCAGGCGCGAGGGATGGTCCCTGCGCACCTGTTCCAGCGCGGAAAGAAATACATCGCGCAGACGGGGCAGGTGGAAGGCGTTGGCCGACTGCAGGATCAGCGCGTCGCAACTGGCATCCCGCGCGACGGCATCGAGCATCTGCGCCAGGACTTCGGGCCGGCTCGACACCTGCGCCGTCATGTCCACCGGATTGGAGGGCGAGGCGAAGGGCACCACCGACAGGATGCGCTCCTGCGTGTGCGCGGCCAGCTTGGGCAAAGCCAGGCCCTGCGCGCTGGCCGCATCGGCCAGCAGCACGCCGAAGCCACCGGAGGCGGTGAGCACGGCCACGCGGTTGCCGCCCGGCACATGCGCCGGGCCGACGACGGACAGCGCATGGCCCACTTCGAGCAATTGCTCGATGCTGGGCACGCGAATGGCGCCGCCCTTGCGCAGCACGGCTTCGAACACGGCGTCGGAGCAGGCCAGCGCGCCGGTGTGCGAGGCCGCGGCCTCGCTGCCTGCCTCGGAGACCCCGACCTTCAGCACCACCAGCGGCTTGCCGGCCTCGCGGGCCATGGCCATGGCCCGGATCAGCTTGTCGCCGTCGCGGCAGGTTTCCATGCAGCACAGGATCACGCGGGTGCCGGGGTCGCCCGCCAGAGACGCAATGGCGTCGGCGATGTCCACGTCGCATTCGTTGCCCGTGGTCAGCATGCGGCTGACGCCCAGGCCGCGCTCGCCGGCCAGGCGCAGCGTGAAGCTGCCCAGGTTGCCGCTCTGCGAGACGATGCCCACGGAACCGGCCACGGGAAACGACGACTCCAGCGCCACGGAGAAGGTGGCGATGCTCTTGTCGGGTACGCCGATCGCGCCCAGGCAGTTCGGGCCGACCACGCGCATGCCGGTGGCGCGCGCCACCTCGCCGATCTGTTCCTGCAGGAGGCGGCCCTCGTCGCCCATCTCGGAGAATCCGGCGGACAGGATCACCGCGGCCTTCATGCCGCGCCGGGCGCAGCCGCTCACCGCGTCGAGCACACCCGCGGGCGGCACGGCGACCACGGCCAGTTCCGGCACTTCAGGCACGTCGTCCACGCTCGCATAGGCCGGCAGGGACTGCACCAGGCCGCCCTTGCGGTTGATCGGGTAGATGCCGCCCGCATAGCCATACTTCAGCAGGAACTGCAGCGGCCGGCCGCCGATCTTGGTGACGTCGTCCGACGCACCGAAGATGGCGATCGAGCGCGGGCTGAACAGCGCGTCAATGCCGCGCCCCACTTCCACGGCCTGCATCTCAGCGCCCCTTGTAGACAGGCTTGCGCTTCTCCAGGAAGGCCTTGCGGGCCTCCTGCGCATCCTCGGTCCGCGACAGGGCCATGGTGATGTTCTGCTCGAAGCGGTAGCCGTCGCGCTGCGGCATCAGGTCCATCATGTTGGCGGCCTGCTTGGCATAGGCCACGGCCATCGGTGCCTTGGAGGCGATCTCCTGCGCGATCTCCATGGCCAGCGGCATCAGCTCCCCGGCGGGCACGACCTCGTCGAGCACGCCACGGCGGTACAGCTCGGCCGCGGACACCTTCATGCCGGTGAAGAACATGCGGCGCGTGAACGAACGCCCGAACATGGTCCTGAGCATCGAGACACCGCCCGCGAGCCCCACGTTGATCTCCGGCATGGCGAAGGTCGCGTCGTCGCTCGCCAGGAAGATGTCGCAGGCGGCCATGAGGCCGAAGCCCGCCCCCAGCGCGGGACCGTTGACCGCGGCGATCACCGGCTTGGCGCATTCGCGGATGGCGTTGCCGGTCTCGCGCGTCCAGCGGTTGTGGTCGAGAAAGTCACCCGCCTTCCCGGCGTCGGGGCGGTCCTTGAGGTCCGCGCCGGAGCAGAAGAACTTGCCGGTTCCCGTGAGGATCGCCACGCGCACGTCGGCGCGCTCGGACACCTCGTCGAAGATCTCGATCAGGCGGCGGCGGGTGGCGCGGTCGAGCGCATTGACCGGCGGCTTGTCCAGCCGGATGACGGCGATGTGGTCGGAAACTTCCAGATTGATGCTCATCGCACACTCCCGGTTTGGTTGGAAAGAGAAGGAATCGGCGTGGCGCACGCCTGCGGCGCCAGCAACCGGGCGACATGCAGGAGCCGGTCGCCGTAGCGGAACTCCGAGGCGATGAGGCGCTGCGCGGTGCGGGTGGCCAGCACCTCCTCGCTCACGCCCATGCCCCCGTGCATCTGGATGGCCGATTCGGCGCAGGCGCGCGCCGACTCGGCCAGCGACACCTTGGCCAGGCGCAGCGTGCGGCGCAGGCCGGCCGCGTGCTGCTCGTGTTCGTGGAAGCAATGGATCACCAGGCCCTTGGCGCCCAGGTACTTCACGTACATGTCGGCCACGCGATGGCGCAGCACCTGGAAAGTGGAAAGCGCCACGCCGAACTGGCGCCGCTCCTTCAGGTGACTGACGGTCTCGCGGATGAGCGTGGCCATCGCGGCCACCGTGTCGGCGGCGGTCAGCAGCAAGGCGGCATCGGTGGCCTTCTCCAGCGCCTCGCGGGCGGCAGCGCCACGCGCGATGCACGCGCCTTCGGGCACGGCGAGCCCCTGCAGCACGAAGTCCGCGCCCTCGCGGCCTTCCATGGTCCTGTAGCGGGCCTTCGGTGCGCCGACGCGCTCGGCGTCGACCAGGAAGATGGCGTCCTCGCCATCGACCCGCGCGGGCACGAGGTAGTGCGAGGCAGGCAGCGTCACGTCGACGCCCTGCACCGTGCCGCTCAGCTCGTAGCCGATGTCCAGGTGCCGGGCCGCCAGGGCGGTGTCGTCGGGCATGCCGGACAGCGCGGTCAGCGGCGCCACCTGCGCGCTGCCCTCGGCCACGGCCTCCAGCCAGCGCCCGGCCGTCTCTGCACCCGCAGCCTGCAGCAGCAGCGGCACGACGGCGCAGGTCTCGACCACCGGAAGCTGCAGGCCATGCGTGGCCAGCCCCTCGACGATGGACGCGAGATCGCTCAGGCCGCCGCCGACGCCGCCGGCCTCTTCGGGCACGAGGGTGGCCGTCCAGCCCAGTTCGCGCACGGGGTCGCCCTGCAGCGCCCGGTCCGCGTGGTCCTGGGCATAGCGTCTCGCCGAATCCAGCAGCATGCCGGGAAAGAGCGATGGGAAAGATGTGGACATGGCTCAGGCTCCCAGCAGTTCGTTGGCGACGACGTTGCGCTGCACCTCGGAGGTGCCGCCGGCGATGGTGCGGGCGCGCGTGAACATGTAGTTCTGTATCCAGGTGGCATCGGGCACGTCATCCCCCGCGTCAGCAAGGAAGCGATGGGCCGCATCGGGGCCGACCGCGTCCAGCGCGATGGTCGTCAGCCGCTGCGCGACGTCGGCGCAGGTCATCTTGATGACGGAGGGCTGCACGCCCAGCGGGCGCTGGTGGATCAGGTCGTCGGTGGCCTGCGCCATCATCACGCGGGCGCCTTTCACGTCGGCCTCGCACAGCAACAGCTTGTGGTGCAGCCCGCCAAAGTCGCGCCGGCCCGCGGCGGCGCGGCTCGCCTCCTCGACCAGTTGCGTGACCTGGCGGCGCATGAGCTCCAGCCTTGCCACGTTGGCCGGCGGCAGGCGTTCGCGCTCGAGCAGGAACTTCGCGCAGGTCCAGCCCTTGCCGACCTCGCCCACGAGGTTGTCGGCGCGCACGCGCACTTCGTCGAAGAACACCTCGTTCAGGTGGTGCCAGCCGTCGATGGTCTTGATGGGGCGCACGGTGATGCCCGGGCTGTCCATGGGCACCAGCAGCAGCGAGATGCCTTCCTGCTTCTTCGCCTCCTTCGAGGTGCGAACCAGCATGTAGATCATGCTGGCCTCGTGCGCATGCGAGGTCCAGATCTTCTGGCCGTTGACGACCCACTCGCCGCCGTCGAGCCGCGCACTGGTCGACAGCGAGGCCAGGTCGGAGCCCGAGCCCGGCTCCGAATAGCCCTGGCACCACCAGTCCGAGCCGTCGAGGATGCGCGGCAGGAACCGGGCTTTCTGCTCGGGCGTGCCGAACCGGATGATCACCGGGCCGATGTGGCCCAGGCCGTGGTGATAGAGAGGCGGACAGTCGTTCTCGGCCATCACCTCCTCGAAGATGAGGCGCTGGCGGATGTCCCATCCGGTGCCGCCGGCTTCGACCGGCCAGCTCGGCGCGCCCCAGCCACGGGTGGCGAGGATCTTCTGCCAGGCCTGGTACTCGCGCTTGGTGATCTTCTGCCCGGCCGCGACGACGGCGCGGATCTCGGGAGGGCAGGCATCGCGCGCGAACGATTCGAGTTCGCGCCGGAAGCCGGCGTAGTCGATGGACATCTTGTCTCCTGTGGAATGACGGAAAGGCTCAGCCCCTGCGCAACTGCGTGATCAGCTCGTCCAGGGCGGCCGCGGCGCCGTCGGCATCGCGCCGGCGCAGGTTGTGCGCCACCTTGCGGCGCAGCGGAAAAAGGTCGGGGCGCGGACGCACCGAGAGCACGTGCGTCATGCGCTCGCGCAGCACGCTGGTCATGGTCTGCGCCATCAGCGTCAGCGCCTCGTTGTGGCCTGCGGCCGCGATCGAGGCGAAGAACGCGCTGGCGGAGGCAATGCGCTCCTTCAGCGGTGCGTCGTCGGGGTGCGCCTCGATGGTGTCGGCGGCCTTGTGCACCGCGTCCAGCTCGGCCTCGGTGGCGCGTTCGCTGGCCAGGCGCAGCAGCGTGCCGTAGAGCGTGCGGTAGGCCTCGTCGATGTCGGCATCTCCCAGCCGCCCTTCCACGACCAGCTTGCGCAGCGACTCGGCCAGCTTCATGTAGGCGCCCTTGTAGAACACCAGCGCCTGCTCGGACGCCCCGGCGCTCAGGTGGCGCACCTCGCCGATGAAGATGGTGTGGTCGCCCGCCTCGTGCGCGGCATGCACGCTGCACTCGAAGCCCACCAGGCAGTCGTCGATCAACGGCATGCCCAGCGAGCCGGCGCGCCAAGGCACGCCGTCGAACTTGTCCTCGATCTTGCTCGACGCGAAGCGGCCCGACAGCGCGTCCTGCTGCTCGGACAGGATGTTGATGGCAAAGCCGTCCGCTGCCTGGAAGGTGGACAGCAGGCGGCTGGCATTGCGCAGGCTGAACAGCACCAGCGGCGGATCCAGCGACACCGAGCTGAACGAGTTGCAGGTCAGGCCCGCGGGCTGCCCGTCGGGTGCGCGCGTGGTGATGACGGCCACGCCGGTCGGAAAGCAACCGAGCAGCTGGCGGAACTGGGCGGGCTCGATGAGCGAGCGAATGCCTTCGGCGGCTTCGGACATGGCGTCTCCAGGCACGCGGGCTCAGGCCGCTGCGAGTTCGGCCTTGGCCGCCGGCCGGTGCGGCGGATCGTTGGCGATCTCCTGCTGCACCGTCGGAATGATGACCTTGCCCCACACCTCGAGCTGGCGCAGCATTGTCGGGTGGTCGAAGTCGCCCATCTGGGTCTGGAAGCAGTAGTGCACCGGCTTGAGCGTGCGGATCTCGTTGACCACGCGTTCGATCACGGTGTCGATGTCGCCCACGGGCAGCAGCGCGCGCATCTCGTCCAGCGAGGGTTCGCCTTCGACGATGCCTTCCTCGACCTGGTAGTCGTCGGCGATCTGCGCGGTGCGGCGCTTCAGGCTGACGGCGATGCGGCGCTGGTAGCGCGCGCACTCGAGGTAGCTTTCCACCTCGGCCTTGTCGTTGCTTGCAAAGGCCGCGCGCAGCAGGCCGACCTGCACGCCCGCGGGGTCCTTGCCCTCGGCCGCGGCCACCTTGTCGATGAGGCCACGGGTGCTCGCCAGCTTCTCCAGCCCGCCGTCCCCGCCGGAGACGAACACGTGGTGATCGGACTTCACTGCGCGCGACAGGAAGGCCGGGTCGACGCTGGTGATCCACATCGGCGGCATCGGCCGCTGCACCGCGCGTTGGCTGATCGCGCTCATGGGCTGCTGGTAGTACTCGCCGTCATAGCTGAACTTGGGCTGCCGCAGGCCGGCCTCGAGCATGTCGAGCATCTCGAAGGTGCGGCCCTTGGCCGACTCCAGCGACACGCCGAAGCGCTCGAACTCGAAGTGCTGGTAGCCAGAGCCGATGCCCAGGTTCAGGCGTCCGTTGGACAGCTGGTCGACCATCGCCACGTCCGCGATCAGGCGCGCCGGCGTGTACAGCGGAGCGACGACAATGCCCGTGCCCAGGCGGATGTTGCGCGTGACCGCGGCGCAGTGCGCGATCATGGTCAGCGGCGACGAGCACATGCCGTAGTTGCTGAAGTGGTGCTCGGCGTACCACGCGGCACCGAAGCCCAGTTCGTCCGCCAGGCGCGTCTGCTCGACGGCGTCGCGCAGAATCTGGTGGGACGTCTTATGCTTGTTCCGTTGCTGCATCAAAATGAAGATTCCGAAGTCCATCGCTGTTGCTCCTGGTTGGCTGGTTCTGATCGAGGCCAATCGTAGGAACTCGAGCCCTCGCTGGATCACCAGCGCATGCACAGCTTCTTTGCGTCTTTCGAAATGAAAGCGCTCGATTCGCTGCGCATCTTTGTCGCCACCCAGCGCAAGGGGAGCCTCTCGGCCGCGGCCCGCAGCCTCAGCCTTTCGCCGGCGACCATCTCGCGGCGCATCAGTGCGATGGAAGAAGAACTGGGCGTGCAGCTGGTGGACCGCACCAGCCGCAACCTCAAGGTGACCGAAGCGGGCCAGGCCTTCCTGGAGCGGGCCGAGGCGATGCTGGAGCTCATGAACGAGGCCGAGCAGGCCGTGCACAGCGCGCGCGAACGGCCGGAAGGCCGCCTGCGCGTGCACTCCCGGACACACATCGCCCTGCGGGTGCTGGCACCGCTGCTGCCGCGTTTCGCGGAGCTCTATCCGGACATCCGCGTCGAGCTGGAACTCTCGGAGCATCCGATCAACCTGGTGGACCAGGACTTCGATGTCGACATCCGCACCGGTGAGTCCAACGATTCGGGCTTCGTCATCAAGCGGCTGCTGTCGAGCGACGAGGTGCTGGTGGCCAGCCCGGCCTTCCTGAAGACCTACTCCCGCATCCGGCATCCCTCCGACTTGCCGCAGGTGCGCTGCCTCACCTATCGGCGCGACCGCGAGATCACCACCTGGAAGTACATCGACCAGGCCGGAGAGCAGCAGGAGCTGCTCATCCAGGGCGTGCTGAGCGCCAACAACGGCGAGGTGCTGCGGCTGGCCGCCATCGGCGGCATGGGCGTCGCGCTGCTGTCCGAGGCCACCGTTCGCGACGACTTGCGCGAAGGCGCACTGGTGCGGCTGCTGCCCGAATACCGATTCGCGGTGCGGGCCTTCTCGAACGGCATCTTCGCCGTCTTCCGGCAAAGCCGTGTGCTTCCGCTGAAGGTGCGGGCCTTCGTGGACTACGTGGCGGACGCGATGAGAAGCGAGACCGGCTAGCAATCTCCGAAGTGATGGGGCAGTCGTCCCGCCGCGGGAAGACCCTCGAGCTGGAACAGGCCGCCGTCCTGGGCCAGCGTGCCCTCCAGCCGCGTGCTGCGCGAAATGCTCGTGAGGTACAGATGTTCAAGGCGCGGCCCGCCAAAGCAGATGCTCGTCGGATAGCTCACCGGCAGCTCGATCACGCGGTCCAGTGCCCCGTCCGGCGCGTAGCGCGCGAGCCTGGCGGCGCGGGTCAGCACGGTCCAGAGAAACCCTTGCGAATCGGTCGTTGCGCCGTCGGGACCGGAGTCGAAGGCCTGCGTGCGAGCAAAGACGCGCTTGTTGCGCAGGGGACCGTCCGGGTCGTAGTCGTAGGCCCAGATGATCCGCTCCAGGCTGTCGGCCAGGTACAGCACGGCGCCGTCGGGGCTGAAGCAAGGCCCGTTGGCAAAGCCGATGTCGTCGGCCAGTTGTTCCACCCGGCAGTCGGTGCGCAGCCGGTAGAGCCCGCCCATCACGGGCTCGCCGGCCTGGCGGTCGATGTGCATGGTGCCCGCCAGGAAGTTGCCGGCCGCATCGCATTTGCCGTCGTTGAAGCGTACCTTCGGATGGTCCACGGGAATGCCGGCCAGGTGCTCCAGCCTGCGCGTGGCGAAGTCATAGCGCGCGAAGCTGTTGCGCAGGGCCACCACGACGGCCGCGCTGCGGCAAGGCGCGATCGAGCCCACGGGCGCGGGCAGCTGGTGGCGTTCGACCCGCACGGCCTCCAGGGGCAGCCTCCAGAGCGTGCCGGGCAGTGCGTCGATCCAGGTCAGGGCCTGGGCGTCGGCATCCCAGCAGGGGCTCTCGCCCAATTGGTCTTTGGTCGTCCCGACTCTGGTGATCTTCACGGTCATCGGCCAAGTGTGTGGGCGGGCCGGGGGGTCCCGCCTGCGGATCACGCAAAGCTGCTTTTCATTCCCTGCCGATCCACACGCCGGGCGGCCATCTAGACTGATTCGAGAGTCCGGATCCGGACCGAAGCTGGAGACAAAATGAGCTATCGCAAACTCGTCATGGGGCTGGCACTGTGTGCCTGCGCCATCGCCCCCACCCTCGCCCTCGCACAGCAGGTGACCCGCATCGTCGTGCCCTTCGCGGCCGGCGGCGGCACCGACCAGTACTGCCGCATCCTGGCCCAGGAGCTCAACAAGCAGGGGCTCAACGTCATCATCGAGAACAAGCCCGGCGCCAGCGGCATCCTCGCGGCCGACTACGTCGCCCGCGCGAAGCCGGACGGACAGACGGTGCTCGTGTCCTCGCTCGGCACGCTCGCGAACAACAGCGTTCTCTACGACAAGTTGCCCTACGACCCCGCGAAGGATTTCTCGCCGGTCACGCAGATCGCCTACCAACCCGCCATCGTCGTGGGCCGCACCGACCTGCCGTACAAGAACATCAAGGAAATGGTGGCCTACGCCAAGCAGAACCCGGGCAAGATCAACCGGGGTTCGCCGGGGGCGGCGATCCTGACGAACCTGGCTCCCCTCGCCTTCGAGAAGGAACAGGGCTTCAGCACCCTGCACATTCCGTTCAACGGCGACGCCCCTGCGCTCCAGGCCCTGCTGGGCAACCAGATCGACATCCACGGCACCTCCATCACCGGATCGCTGCCCTATGTGAAGTCGGGCAAGTTGCGCGTGCTGGGCGTGATGGACTCGCAGCGCCTGCCGCAGGTGCCCGATGCGCCCACCTTCAAGGAGCAGGGCTTCGACATGGAAGCCAGGCTCTGGTATTCCCTTTCGGTGCCTGCCGGCACGCCCAAGCCGGCGATCGACCGCCTGAACAAGGCCGTGAACAAGGTGATCGCCGACCCCGAGTTCGTGGCCCGGGCCCATGCGATCGGCATGGAACCCCAGGGCGGCACGCCCGAAGAACTGGGCAAGTTCATCAAGGCCGAGTCGGACCGCTGGGTTCCGCTGCTGCAAAGCCTCAACCTGCCCAAGCAGGCGCAGTAAGCGGCAGGGCCCTCGGGCCCTGCCCGCTTACTTGATGATGCTCCTGCTGCCCAGGGCTTCGAGCTGCGCCTCGCCCATGTCGAGCAGCTCGCGCAGCACTTCGGCCGTGTGCTCCCCCAGGTGCGGCGGCGGATGGCGCACACCGGCGCGTGCGCCGTCGATGATGTAGGGCGGCGCGTGGACGGCCTGCGCTCCCGCCTGCGTGTCTTCGAAGCTGTGCCAGATCTGCGTCTGCGCCGTGCGCTCCGACTGCAGCGCCTCGTAGAGGCCGAGCACCTCGCCGCAGGGAATGCCGGCCTTGTTCATGCGGCCGATGAGATCGGCGCGCGAGAACTGTCCGATCTTGCCGAGCAGTATGGGCAGCAGTTCGTGCCGGTGCCTGGAGCGTTCGGTGTTGGTGGCGAACTTCGGATCGACTGGCAGTTCCGGGCAGAAGATCACCTCATCGCAGAACTTTTTGAACTGGCCATTGTTTCCGACCGCTATCACCAGCGGTCCGTCCGCGGCCTCGAACACGCCGTACGGCACGATCGACGGATGCGAGTTGCCGAACTTCGCCGGATCCCCCCGGTTGAGCCAGGCGGTCAGCCCGTAGTAGGACGTGATCATCATCCCGCTGTCGTACAGCGACATCTGGATGTGGCGGCCTTGGCCGGTGCGCGTGCGCTCGTACAGCACGGCCAGGATGGCCTGGGCCGAGTACATGCCGGTGAACATGTCGACCGCGGCAATGCCGAACTTCAGCGGCCCCTGCCCTTCTTCGCCATTCATGGCCATCAAGCCGGTCTCGCCCTGGATCACGAGGTCGTAGCCCGGCCGCGCCTTCTCGTCGCTCAGCACCGAATAGCCCGAAATCGAGCAGTAGATGATCTCCGGGTTGATGCTGCGCAGGTCTTCATAGCCCAGCCCCATCTTCTGCGCGCCGCCGTACTTGAAGTTCTGGATGACCACGTCGCACTGCGCCGCGAGCTTGCGCACGAGTTCCTGCCCGTCCTTGTCCTGCAGGTCCACGCAGATCGAGCGCTTGTTGCGGTTGCAGCTGTTGAAGTAGGACGTGTTGTGGCTGCCGATGCGCACGCCCCAGTCCCGCGTGTCGTCGCCGCGCTCCGGGTGCTCGACCTTGATCACGTCGGCGCCCAGGTCGGCCAGCGCCATGCCGCACAGCGGGCCCGCCATGACCCTGGAGAGGTCCAGCACACGCACGCCGGCAAGCGGCTGCATGGAAGAAGAGTGGTTCATTCGATATTCCCGGATCTTGCTTTCTTGATACCGCTCGCTCAGTCGCCCAGGCGGTAGCCGGCCGCTGCGATGGTGCGCCTGGCAATGTTCAGTTGATGGATCTGGCTCGTGCCTTCGTAGAGGCGGAACAGCCGGACGTCGCGGTAGAAGCGCTCGACCGGATGGCCCTGGATGAAGCCCGTGCCGCCCAGCATCTGCACGCAGCGGTCCGCCACGCGCCCGCACATCTCCGAGGCGAAGTACTTGCAGATCGACGCCTGCATGGTCACGTCCTCGCCGGCGTCGCGCTGGCGCGCGGTCTGCAGGATCAGCGCGCGCGCCGCCTGGATTTCGGTCTGGCAGTCGGCGATCAGGGCCTGCACCAGCTGGAAGCCGGCCACCGGCTGGCCGAACTGGCGGCGCTCGCAGGTCCACGCGACGGCTTCATCCAGCATGCGTATGGCAGGTCCCGTGCACAGCGCCGCCAGGTGGATGCGCTGCTTGTTGAGCACCTTCATCGCCGTCTTGAAACCCATGCCCTCCACGCCACCGATGAGGCTGTCGGCAGGCACGCGGCAGTCGCTCAGAAGCACCTCGGACACGGGCGATCCGGCCTGCCCCATCTTGCGGTAGGCCTCTCCCGTCGAAAGGCCGGGCATGCCGCGCTCGACCAGGAAGGCCGAGATGCCACGGGCGGAGCGGTCTTGCGGATCGGTGCGCGCCAGCACGGTGAACAGCCCCGCGATCGGCGCATTGGTGATGAAGCACTTGGTTCCGTTGAGCACGTAGTGCTCGCCGTCGCGTGTGGCGCTCGTCTTCAGCGCGGTCGCATCCGAGCCGGCATCGGGCTCCGTCAGTGCGAACGCGCCGGTCAAGGCGCCGCTGGCCAGCAGCGGCAGGTAGCGGGCCTTCTGCTGCGGCGTGCCGTCGGCCACCAGTGCCTCGGAGCCGATGCCGGTGTTCGTGCCCACCCGCGCCCGGAACGCGACCGAAGCCTGGGACAGCTCCATCGCGGCAAGCACCAGTTCTTCGGTCGTCATTCCGGCGCCGTTCCATTCCTGCGGAATGGACCAGCCGAAGAAGCCGCGCGCCGCCATGTCGTCGACGAGGTCGGCCGGAACCTCGTCCCGCTGCTCGACCTCCGCCTCGCGTGGAATCAGCTGCTCCCGCACATAGCGCCGCAAGGCGGCCAGGGTTTCGTCGAATGCAGAGGGATCCCGGATCATGTGTTCTTCCCGCAATGAAGGCATCAGTTGGCTGTGTAGCCGCCATCCACCGGCAGGATGGTGCCGGTGACGTAGCGCGCCTGCTCCGAAGCCAGGAACACCACGGGCCCCGCGATGTCCTGCGGATCCGCCGCGCGGCGCAGATACGTACGGCGCACCATCCGCTCGCGGCGTTCGGCGTCATCCGCGATGTGGGCGGTCATGGGCGTCATCACCAGTCCGGGTGCGACGGCGTTGACGCGCACGCCGTGCGGCCCGAAGTCTCGCGCCATGAACTTGGTCAGCTGGGCGACGGCCCCCTTGGAGGCGCCGTAGGCGATGTGCGCCGAAGTTGCGACCAGCGAAGTGATGGAAGCCACGTTGACGATGGCGCCACGGGTCCGGTGCAGGCCCCGCGTGCAGGCCACGGACAGGTTGAGCACGCCCTTGACGTTCACCGCCATCACGTGGTCGATGTCCTGCGAGAGTGCCTGCGCCTCGAACACGGCGCTGCGGCCGCTCACCCCCGCGTTGTTCACGAGCACGCCCACGGGTCCCCAGGCTTCCTGCAGATCGGCGACCACGGCTTCGCATTGCGCGGCATCACGCACGTCCAGCGCATAAGGCCGGACGCGGTCCGCCGCGTGGCCTGTGCGACGGGCCGCTTCCCGGGTGCTGTCTGCGTCGAGGTCTGTCAGTGCCACGCGGCAGCCCGCCTCGAGCAGGCGGGTGGCAATCGCGAAGCCGATGCCCTGGCTCGCACCGCTGACCACGGCCACGGTGTCGTCGAACAAGGGGCTCATTCAGTGCCCCTGCTTGGGCAGGTCCAGGCGCTGCAGCAGCGGGATCCAGCGCTGCGTCTCGGCCTTCACGTAGTCGGCCAGCGCCTGCGGCGTGCCGCCTCGCGGCTCCATCCCTATGGCCTGGGCGCGCGCGATGAAGGCGGGATCAACCAGCACCTGGTTGATCGCGCGGTTGAGCTTGTCGACGATGTCCTTGGGCGTGGCGGCGGGGGCGGAAAGCGCGTACCACAGCAGCGCCTCGATGTCGTAGCCCTGCTCCTTGAAGGTGGGCGCATCGGGCACCTGGGGCAGGCGCTTGACGTCCATCACGCCCAGCACGCGCATCTTGCCCGCCTTGACATGCTGCAGCGGGCCGGTGATGGAGGTTCCCTGGATGTCGATCTGGCTGCCGAGCATGGCCTGCAGGCCGGGCGAATCGCCATTGAAGGGAATGTGCATCGTGCGGATGCCCGCCATGCTCTCGAAGGCCAGGGGCGCCAGGTTGGTCAGGATGGATGCGCCGGGCGAGCCACGGTTGATCTTGTCCGGATGCGCCTTGGCATAGGCCACCATTTCCTTGATGTTCTTGTAGGGCAGGTCCGAGCGCCCCACGATGATGGTCGGCTGGTAGGCGATCTGCGTGACCGGCGTGAAGCTGGTCAACGGGTCGTAGGGCAGCTTGTCGTACATCACGGTGTTGCTGGCCAGGATGCTCAGCGAACTCATCAGCAACGTGGTGCCGTCGGGCTTGGAACGCGCCACGTTGTCCGCCGCCACGATGCCGCTGGCGCCCGGCTTGTTCTCCACGATCGTCTGGGTGCCGCGGCTGGTGAGCTCAGAGGCCAGCAGCCGCGCGTACTGATCGGTTCCGCCGCCGGCCGCGAAGGGAACGACGATGCGCAAGGGTTGTTGGGCCTGCGCCGCACCGACGGCGAGGACGAGACCGAGCAGAAAGCCGCCAAGGCGCTTCCGGACTGGCATGGGATGTCTCCTGAATGGGATGCGGAATGCTTTTTCCCAGTTTAGGAGCGCACGCTTCGCGGCATGCATCAAGGCATGAAAAGGTGCTTTGTAATTTCCAGTGCTTCACCGCCTAGCAGCGACGCCGGTTCGCACCAGCGCGATCGTGTCCGGCACGGGCATGTTCATCGCCATCAAGTGGCACTACGAGCGAGGAAAGAAAGGGAAGAAAAAGCAGGCCGGTCGCTTCAGACCTCAGGTCCGGACATCCGGCGGCGCCCGGTACACCAGCACCTTCAGTGACCGCTCGTCGGACACGTCGGGAAAGGTGCTCGGATTCGCCAGTCTCTCCACGAAATCCAGTTCCGGCGCCAGTTCGCTCATTTGCTCCTGCAGGAATTTGGGTCCCAGTTCTGGCGCATTGAGGCATAGCAGGACATGGCCATCGGGCGCGAGCAGGTCAGGCAAGCGCTTGATCAGCCGGGCGTAGTCCTTGGTCGCAACGAAACTTCCCTTTTGATAGCTCGGTGGGTCGACGATGACCAGCCCGTAAGGGCCTGCGCGCGTGATTTTTCCCCACGAACTGAAAAGGTCATGGGGGAGGAAGCTCGCGCCTTCGAGCACGCCGTTGGCGCGGTGGTTCTGCTGCCCCACGGCCAGTGCGCCCTTGCTCATGTCCAGGTTGGTGACGTGGCGGGCTCCTGCCTGCAATGCGACCACCGAGAACGCGCAGGTGTAGGCAAACAGGTTGAGCACCTTGACGCGCGACCGGGCGTCGGGGCGCGCCTTCACAAACGCACGAACCCAGCGCCGTCCTTCGGCCATGTCGAGAAACAGCCCGTGGTTCTGGCCCCGGGCCACGTTGACGCGATAGCGAACACCCTCCTCGGTGACCCAATGCGGGTCGGGCAGCGAGCCGCTCATGAGTTGCGTGCTGCTCTGGCCTTCATGCCGGCACTGAAACACCCATTGCAGCGTTTCACCCGGTGCCAACTGCGACCAGCGGCGCTCCAGCGCGGCGCCGATTGCAGCCAGTTCGTCGCCCGTCGCAGGCTTGAAGCTGGTCAACAGCCATACCGGCGGGAAGAAGTCCAGCGACAAGTGAGCGCACTCGGGATGAAGCCCGCCGCGCCCGTGGAAGATGCGCTGCGCATCCACCGGTGCGGACATTGAAGCGATTGCGTCGAACAGGGGCTGCATAGGCATCGGCATAGTCTCCCATTCTGACCGGATGGCGCGGTGGTCCCGAGGCCAAGACTTGGAAGAGGCCGGACGCACGAGAAGCATGCTGGCCACTGGCACACCTGCTCCGGCGACGAAATCCAACCAGTCGATTTCATCGCGAAGGAGCCTGCCCGGTCTCCCTGAAACAGCGCCTTGCCGGGCCGCACCCGCTCCTTGGTAAAATTCATCATCAGTTGGAGATTCGATGCGTGACGTTGTAGACGGATTCCTGCGGTTCCAGCGAGAGGTGTTTCCCGCTCGCAGAGAACTCTTCCAGAAGCTCGCAAACAAGCAGGAGCCGACGACGCTGTTCATTTCCTGCTCGGACAGCCGCATGGTCCCTGAGCTGGTGACACAGCGCGAGCCCGGCGACTTGTTCGTCATCCGCAACGCCGGCAACATCGTTCCCTCATTCGGGCCGGAACCTGGGGGCGTGTCGGCAACGGTCGAATACGCGGTCGCCGCCTTGAAGGTCACGGACATCGTCATATGTGGCCACTCCGACTGCGGTGCGATGACTGCCGTTGCCACCTGCGCGTGCCTGGATCACATGCCGGCGGTGAAGAACTGGCTTCGCTATGCGGATGCGGCCCGCATGATCAACGAGTCGAAGCACCACGATACCGAGCGAGCGCGCATCGACAGCATGGTGCGTGAGAACGTCATCGCACAGTTGAACAACCTGCGCACCCATCCTTCCGTGGCGCTCGCGCTCGCGCAAGGAAAGCTGACGCTACACGGATGGGTGTACGACATCGAGTCCGGCTCCATCGTGGCCCTGGCACCCTCCGGCAATTCCTTCGTGCCGCTCGAGGACCACCCGGCGGCGGTCTAAGTCGCAAGCGCCTTACCAACGACGGCTGTTGGCCAGCTTTGGTCGAAGCACCGCCTACGAGACCAGCCCCAAATCGGCGATCAGACGTTCTCGAAAGCGGACGCTTAGGATTGGCAGTTCGAAAGCCGCTCGAGGAACTTGATTTGCCATGAACCATTTCCGCCACCTTGTTGTTCTTTCCGCCGCGCTCACGTCGATGCACATCGGCGCTCAAACGATAGGCGCAACGTTGCATGCGTCCATGGCCGAATCCAATGCCGCCGTGTTCAAAGCCTGCGCCGCCGCGCCGAAAACGAATGGCGCGTGTCCCCTCGATGCGGTCTTCGGCCTCTTCAAGCTCGCACCCAACAACGACGTGCTGGAATTCAGGGCTTCGAACACCGTCCCTCGAACGGTCAACCAGAACTACGGCTGGATCCTGAAACTCAACCAGAAGTCCGGCAAGGTCCGCGTTCTCGAACGCATGACATTGCCGGAAACCCCGAAGACATGGGGCACCGGTGGCCAGCCCCACGGCATGTCGGCGGATCGCAAGACCATCTCGATGGACGTGACCCTGAACGTCTACGACGGCACCATTTCGAAGTCTTGGGACGTGGCCCAGGGCGATCCTGCCGGCCACTACCTGATCACCGCTTACGTCGAAGACTCCGCGCCGGTGCAGTTCGAGTTCGATGTCGTCGATCCCCAATGACCGGCCGCCGCAGGCCTGTGGACTGAACTGGCAGCAGTTGCCCATCCGGTCCGTATAGCGCGCGGCCTCTTCTTCGTCCGCAACGAGCGATATGCCAACATCCGCGGATGCAACCGACCCTCACCGAAGATCTGGCCGCGCGCTTTGCCGACATCGCACTGGGCCATGTCACGCGCGAATACCCCAACAAGCCCGACCACGTGCTGGCCGGCCCGCAGGACGCACGCACGCCGAGCGAGTTGCATCCGGTGTTCTACGGCAGCTACGACTGGCACTCCTGCGTGCACAGCCACTGGATGCTGGCGTACCTGCTGCGCCGTTTCCCCGGCATCGCGCCGGCCGCGAGGATCGAACAGCTCTTCGACGAACACTATGTGATGGCGAAGATCACCGCCGAATGCGCCTACCTCGCACAACCCACCGCCCGGGGCTTCAAGCGGCCGTACGGCTGGGGCTGGCTGCTCAAGCTGGCGTCGGAGCTCGCGCAGCACAGTGACGCACGCTGGTCGAACGCGATGGCACCGCTTGCCGAAACCTTCGCGCAGCGCTACCGCGACTTCCTTCCGCTGGCCACCTACCCCGTGCGCGTCGGCACCCATTTCAATACGGCTTTCGGCCTCCGGATGGCAGCCGACTATGCACAGGCGACATCGGACACCGCGCTGGCCGAGTTGCTGCTTTCCACGGCCAGCCGCTGGTACGGCGACGACACCGACTGCCCGGCCTGGGGCGAACCCAGCGGCGACGACTTCCAGTCTTCCGCGCTGATCGAAGCCGAATGCATGCGGCGCCTGCTGCCGCCAGACGAGTTCGTGTCGTGGCTCGATCGTTTCCTGCCGCGCATCGCATCGCGCGAACCGGCCACGCTGTTTCACCCGGCGTCGGTATCGGACCGCACCGACGGCAAGATCGCACACCTCGACGGCCTGAACCTCAGCCGCGCCTGGTGCTGGCGCAGCATCGCTTCTTCGCTGCCCGAGGGCGATGCGCGCCGCATTGCCGCGCTGCAGGCCGCCGACGAACATCTCGCACTGGGCCTGCCCCATGTGGCCGGCGACTACATGGGCGAACACTGGCTGGCCAGCTTTGCCGTGCTGGCGCTGGAGGCCTGAGCACCGGGTGCGCCTGCATCGCGCGCGCCGCCACGCTATATTTCCGGCTGATCAACCAAAGAGCAATCACCATGGCAAAAGCCTATTGGGTCAGTGCATACCGTGCCGTCAAGGACGCCGACAAGCTCGCGGCCTACGCGAAGCTGGCAGGTCCTGCGATCTCCGCCGGCGGCGGGCGATTCCTGGCGCGCGGCCTTCCCGCAAAGGTCTACGAACACGGTTTGTCCGAGCGCACCGTGCTGATCGAGTTCGACAGCCTGGAACAGGCGACGGCCACGCACGACAGCCCCGAATACAAGGCCGCGCTTGACGCGCTGGGAGACGGCGTCGAGCGCGATCTGCGGATCATCGAAGGGGTCTGACCCCGGCCATCAGGCGCAGGTTCTGCACGGCCGCGCCTGCCGCGCCCTTGCCCAGGTTGTCGAGAACCGCGCTCAAGACAATCTGTCCCGTGCGTTCATTGCAGGCAACCGCCAGGCTCATGTCGTTCGTGCCGTTGTGGACTTGCGGGTCCAGCTCCGTCACTGGCGCGTCCGGAGACATCGGCAGCACACGCACATGCGCCGCATCGCGGTATCGCTCCATCAGGCATTCGTGGATGCGCGCGCCGGAGACGCCTGCGGCAAGCGACCGCGTGTGCAGTCCGATGGTGAGCACGATGCCCTGCCGGTAGCTGCCATAGGCCGGCACGAAGATGGGCCGCTGCGCCAAGCCGGCATAGGTCTCGATCTCCGGCACATGCTTGTGCTCCAACGCCAGCCCGTAGACCTTCAACGAATGCGCACCCGTCCCGGCCTCGTACGCTTCCGCGCCCGCCCGCCCCTGGCCCGAATAACCTGACACGGCGTGGATGACGAGCGGATAGTCGGCCGGCAGCAGACCCGCATCCGTCAATGGCCGCAGCAGCGCGACTGCGGCGGTGGGATAGCAGCCCGGATTCGTGACCCGCGATGCCGACGCGATGCGTTCGCCTTGATGTGCATCGAGTTCAGGAAGGCCGTAGACCCAACCCGGGGTGGTGCGGTGCGCCGAGCTGGCGTCGATGACACGCACTGCCGGGTTGTCGATCATCGCCACCGCATCCCGGGCCGCGGCATCGGGCAGGCAGAGGATCGCGATGTCGCACTCGTTGAGCGCAGCCCTGCGCGCCGCTGCATCCTTGCGCAAGTCCGTCGGCAGTGTGCGGATGAGAAATTCCCCACCCCGCAGCCGGTTCTGCAGATCGAGGCCGGTGGTGCCTTGATCGCCGTCGATGAAAATATTGAGGTCCATGGAGCGCGATCGTAGGTATGCGCCCAAGATAGCTCCAGCTAAATATATGCAACCCCAAATTAAGAAAAGTTGAATCTTCAACATGCGGGAACTGAGCCTTGACCATCTGCGCACCCTGGTCGCCATTGCCGACCTCGGCTCCCTGGCCAATGCCGCCCGCGCACTGCACCTGGCGGCCCCCACCGTCACCGTGCAGATCGCGGAGCTGGAATCGCGCCTGGGTGGTCAATTGCTCGTTCGCGGGCGCGGGCCTGCGCAAGCGACCGCGTTGGGGGAGCGGTTCATTGCGCGCGCCCGAAGGCTTCTGGCGGACGCGGACGATGCGGTGGAAGACGTTCGACGCCAGCTCGCCGGCCAGACCGGCCGCGTGCGCGTAGGCGCTTCGACCGGTGCCATCGCGCACCTGCTGCCGCCCGCGCTCGAACGTCTTGCGCGCAACCATCCGGGCATCGAAGTCAACGTGCAGGTGCTGACTTCCAATGACAGCATGGCCCGGCTCGCCGCCGGCAGCCTGGACCTGGCGGTCGTCGCCCTGCCCCAGCCGCCCGTGCGCGGTGTCCATGTCACGCCTCTGCGGCGCGAGGCCGTGGTCGCCTTTCTGCCGGCCGATTGGAAAGCACCCAGGCGGCTGACACCGCAGTGGCTGGCCCAGCGTCCGCTGATCATGAACGACGCCTCCACGCGCCTCTACCGCCTGACCGCGGAATGGTTCTCCGCGGCCGGCGTCCACTGCCGCCCGCGCATCGAGCTCAACTACAACGACGCGATCAGGACACTGGTCGCCGCCGGCTACGGGGCGGCCTTGCTGCCCGAGGAATCACACGAGCCCGCGCGTGATCCGCGCATCGCCGTTCGCCCGCTGAGCCCGGCGCTCTGGCGGCAACTGGGCCTGGCAGTCAGTGACAGGGACACCAGCGGCCCGACGCGTTTCGTGCTGGAGGCGTTGCTGCCAGCGAGGAGTTCGGCCGCCTGACGCACGCACCATGCGGTTGCGCAACACGGGACCGACGGCTACGCTCGCGCGCAAAGAGACCCGAATGAGAAAGCTCAAGATCATGGAGCACATGTCGCTGGACGGCGTGATCCAGACATCCGGCGATGACGATTTTCCTTACGGTGACTGGACCGCGCCCTATCGGACGCCCGCGGGCCGGGACGAAGTCTTCGCTGCGCACGGCGGGCGCTTCGATCTGCTGCTCGGCCGGCGCACCTACGACATGTGGTCGGGCTTCTGGCCGCAGGCACCAGCCAGTCTCATGGCGGACAGCCTCAATGCGGCCACCAAATATGTCGTGACCCATCGCCCGGAAAGCCTGGCGTGGGGGCCCTTCGAAGGACTTGGACCGGACACCGTCGAGGACATTCGCCGCATCAAGTCGCAGACGGGACCGAACCTGATCCTCTGGGGCAGTTCCACGCTGACCTCAACGCTGTTCGAGCATGGGCTTGCAGATGAAATCACGCTGATCGTCTATCCGGTTCTGCTGGGCACCGGGAAGCGCCTCTTTGCCGAAGGCACCCCGCCGCGTTCTTTCGAACTCATCGACACGAAAGCACTGCAGTCCGGCGTCATCCTCCATACCTACAAGCTCGCCGGGCCTCTGAGGTCTTGATCGCAAGGCGTCACGACCGGTACCAGATCCTGAGCGTCACGTACACCGCATAGCCGAGGCCGAGCACCATCCAAAGCAGGAAGAACATGTTGGCCCAGTAGTCGGCCGCATTCGCAGCCAGGGTGTAAAGCTGGCTCTGGCAGCCTTTTCCAACACACGGGATCTCGCGGCGGATCAAGCCGCGCATCATGAAGAAAAACAGGGTGCAGGCAATGCCGGCGGACATCAGCAGGCCCACGGGACCCAATGGCCCCTTGGCGAGTTCGTCGTTCTCGTCTCGAGGCCCCTGGCGAAGAAGCTTCTGCCCATACCGGTACCAGAAGAAGCCCAGCAGGAGCATCAGCGAGTAGTAGATGACTTGTCGCATTTCGTCGGTTGCGCCATGACTGACGCTCTCCCCTCGGGGAACGGATTGGCAACCCTCCCGCGAGCGCACGGGGCCTGTCGCGCAGGCTCGTTGCCAAGCCTGGCTGCGGTCAGATCAGGCGCTCGCTGGAGACCAGCCTCCGATACTACTTGGGCGAGTAGGTCATCTTCGTCACGACCATCGGCGATTTAGGATCGATTCCCTTGAGCGATTGGCCTCGATAAGGGCCGTCGGAAGCCAGCCAGAATTCCTTCGTGCTGACTTTCGTGATTCCCGAAGCGCCAAGCGTAATCTTCAACGTAATTTTGCACACGTTGAATGTTCCCAGCGGCGTTGTCAATGTCTCCCGCCCGTGGTACGTGAGCTCGGCATTCGCCGGCACGGAAGTCGTGGAGCCGCTGACACCGTTGAAGGTACTGGTTTTAGCGACAGAGGTGCGCTGACTCACAACCTGGCCCGGCTTCATGTCGACCGGAAACGAGACCGGAGGCGCAAATACCTGGGTGTCGGACATGGCCTGCTCTTTCGGATAACCGGTGGGAAGCGAAGCAAGCCACTTCGAGTCGTACTTGGTCTTGGAGAGCGTTGACTTTCCATAGAGCATGATGCTGCCCCCAACAAGGTCCTTGTATTCCTTTTGAATGGTGGTGTGCTCGGCGTAGGAAGAGGTCACCGTCTCCGAGCCGACATTGAAGGCAATGGGATTTGCTCCGCCGAACGTCTCGCGCCCCTCCGTCACGCTTTTTCTGTGGAAAGTAGCGGTTGCCGGATCAGTCCCCAACTTGGCCGCGTCAAATTCCAGGAGCGTGCCTTCGCGAAAGTCAGCCTCGTTGAAGCACGGAGCCGAATTATCCGAGACGGTTATTGGAGGCACGGCGGGCGGCGGCGCCTGTTCGGCCGAGATCGGCAATGCTGGTAGTCCGCCTACACCGCTCCCACTGCCGCTGCCGCCTCCACATGCGGAAATCGCAGCCGTGGCGACTGCAATGGCGAGAAGCCGCGCGCGCGGCATATCGTTAACGTTTGCTCTTTTCATGATCTCTCCCATTAATAAAAAGCCACCAATTGATGGTGGCCTCTTATTCTTATGAAGATTTCATTTCATCTCTGCGAATCAGACTCGCGTAACGCACAATAAGTCTCCTTGTTGCGCACTGTGCGCTCGGACAGATTCCGATCGCCGTCGCAAACGCCTCGGGTCAGAAGGCACTCTTGACCACACCGCCGTCGACGCGTAGTGCCGCGCCCGTCGTTGCCGAAGCGAGCGGGCTTGCCACGTAGGCCACCAGCGAGGCCACCTCCTGCGGCGAAGCGAAGCGCTTGATCAGCGATGTCGGGCGGACGTGATCGAAGAACTCCGCTTCGACCTGCTCGAAGCTCTTGTCGCTCGATCGCGCCATGCCTTCCACGAAGTCGCCTACGCCGCGCGATTTCGTCGGGCCCGGAAGCACGCTGTTGACCGTGATGTTCGTACCGGCGACCGATTCCGCAAGCCCACGCGAAACCGCAAGCTGCGCGGTCTTCGTCATGCCGTAGTGAATCATCTCGGTCGGTATCTGCACAGCGCTCTCGCTCGAGATGAAGATGATCCTTCCCCAATTCGCTCGCTTCATCTCCGGCAGCACCAGGCGCGCAAGGCGCACGCCGCTCAGAACGTTCACGTCGAAGAAGCGCTGCCAATCTTCATCCGGAATATCTTCGAAGGCCTTGGCCTCGAAGATGCCCAGGTTGTTCACGAGGATGCCGATGCCAGGGTGGCGACGCACCGCCTCTTCGGCGGCGTCGGCCCGACTGAGGTCGCCGGCATGGCCGAGCACCGTGCCTTGCGTTTCCGAGCGGATGCGCTCCACCGCTTCGTCGACCGCCGCCTGCGATCTGCCGTTCACGATCACGCTTGCGCCCTCCTGGGCCAGCGTGCGCGCGATGGCGTAACCGATTCCGGCGGTGCTGCCGCTCACCAGCGCGAGCTTGCCGTTGAGTTGAAGGTCCATGTTGATTCTCCTTTGGTCGATTCGACGTTTGTGCCCGTTGAGTTCCACTGTTCGAGCCCTCAGGCTAGCCGAGGAAGGTGATCAATGCCGGTATGACCTGGTCCGGCGCCTCTTCCATGAGCCAGTGCCCGGACCCTTTGACGATCACGCCCTGCACGTTGGTTGCGACCATCTTGCCCTGTTCGATAAGAAAAGTCCCGCCGGCCTTTTCGCCGGAGAGGACCAGCATCGGCATGGGCAGCGGCGTCTTGCCCATTTCCGCAAACTCGGCGGCGTCCTGCTCGAAGGCCTTGAAGTATTCGAATCCGGCACGCATGCCGCCCGGCTGCGCGTAGGCCTTGGCATAGAACCGACGATCGGCTTCCGGCACCGAGTGATTCGGGTCGGCCGCAAAGTCGTTCCAGAAATGCTCGAAGTAGATGCGTTCTCGCCCGCTCACAAGCGCCAGCGGCGTCTTGCCGTGGAAATGGAAATGCCAGAGATCGCGCAGGAGCCAGACCTTCTGCCATTCGCCGATGCCGGGCAGGAACGCGTCCATGAGCACCACCTTGTCGGTCTCGGAAGGAAATTGCGCGGCATACGCGTAGGCCACCATCAGGCCGATGTCATGGCCGACGATGCTGGCGCTTCGAATGCCGAGCGACCGGACGAGCTCGTGGATGTCGACCGCCATGTTCTTCTTGCCGTAGCCCGTCTCGGGCTTCGACGAACTGCCGGCGCCCCGGAGGTCGGGCACGACCACGGTGTGCGTTTTCGCCAGCAGCGGCATCAGCGGGTTCCACATGTGCCCGGTCTCGGCGTAGCCGTGCAGCAGCACCACGGCCGGCCCGGTCCCGCCGATGCGGTAGTGGATGCGGGTGCCGTTCACCTCTGCCGTGCCTGCGCGGAAGCCTGGCACCGCGTCGACGACATGTGCGGCGTGCGCCGTGGCGCCCATGGTCAGCGCGGCACCAGCCGCCATTGCTCCAGCGAGCAGCGCGCGGCGGGTGGGGATGGGATGGGTATCGGTCATGCTGGGATCCTTTCTGTCGGTGTCTGGGGTGGAGAGAATTTATGATTCAGCTTCACTTCCACAAAGGCCCCAAAAGTGGTTTACTCATTCAGCTTTCATGAATGATTGGAGCCGACGCCCATGGACCGATTGCGTGCTTACGAGGTGTTCGTCACGGTGGTCACGCGGGGCAGTTTCACCAAGGCGGCCGACGCGCTGGACACCTCCCCGGCCAACGTGACGCGCTACGTCAACGAGTTGGAAGCCCACTTGCGCACGCGGCTGATCAACCGAACGTCGCGCCGCCTGTCGCTCACCGAAGGGGGTGAAGCATTGTTCGACCGGGCGAAGTCGATTCTTGAAGAAGTGGCGGAGACCGAAGCGCTGGCCACCACCGCGTCGCTCCAGCCGCGTGGGCGCCTGCGCATCAACGCGCCGCTGAGTTTCGGCAGCCTCGTGCTGGCGCCCCTGTGGCCGCAGTTCATGGCGAAGTATCCCGATGTCGAGCTGGACATCGCGCTCATCGACCGCGTGGTCGACATCGTCGAAGAGGGCTACGACCTGGCGATACGCATCTCGCGGACCACGTCGGGAAACCATATCGCACGGCGCCTCGGCCGCTCGCAGAACCTGGTCTGCGCCTCGCCCGAATACCTCGCGACCCATGGCATGCCCAAGGTCCCGGCGGACCTTTCGCGGCACCTGTGCCTGGGCTACACGTACGGCGCGACATCCGATGAGTGGCAGTTCGCCGGCCCCGGCGGAACACTGGAATCCGTGCGCGTGCGCTGGGCCTTGCGGGCCAACAACGGCCATACTGCTCGAGCCGCGGCACTCGCAGGCGTCGGCGTCATATGGCAGCCGAGCTTCGTGGTGGGCCACGATGTGCAGGCCGGACGATTGGTCGAGGTCATGCCCGGCTATCGCATGCCACCCATCGACATCCTGGCGATCTACGCAAGCCGCCGACATCTCAGTGCAAAGGTGCGGGTGATGGTCGACTTTCTGGTCAACGCATTTCAAGATTCGCCGCGGGAGGATGGCGAATTGGCGGCGGTTGGCAGCTGATTCAGGAAGCTCCGGACCACAAGACGCACATGGCAGGCGCATCCAGGGCGCAGGCAGACAAGCGCCGCCGCGAGCCCCAGCCAGACGATGCCCCCGCAAAAAACCCCGGATCAGGAAGCTGGAACAATCCGCCCACCATGGACGGCCTCGATCTCATCAAAACATTTCGCGAAGTTGCGTTTCGGCGCAGCTTTTCCCGGGCGGCGATTTCTCTGGGCATGTCGAAAGCCACGGTCAGCCGCTACGTCGCGGAACTCGAAACCCGCAGCGGCGTGCGCCTGCTGAACCGCTCCACCCGCTCCCTGAGCCTCACCGACGCCGGCCAGGTGTTGCTCGACCGCAGCACCGAACTGGTGACGATGGCCGAGAACACGCTCAACGACCTGCAGGCGCACGGCTCGCATCCGCGCGGACGGCTGCGCATGAGCGCGCCGCACGGGCTGATCGCGGGGTGGATGTCCGACGTGATCGCCGAGTTCATCAAGCTCTACCCCGATGTGTATGTGAGCCTGGTCTTCACCAACGGCGAGGTCGACCTGATCGGCGAAGGCATCGACATTCACTTGACCGGCGGGCGCATCGACGACATGAACCTCATCGTCCGCCGGCTGGTGCAGTTCGACATGGTGGTGTGCGCCTCGCCCGCCTACTGGGCACAGCGCGGAATTCCCCAGGTGCCGGAAGACATGGGCCGGCACGACGTGCTGAGCTATGCCTCGATGCCGACCACGCACCTGCCCTTCGAGACCGGCGGGAAGGCGCACGAGGTGGCGGTGCACAGCCGCATGGAGGCCAACGATGCCGTGGCGCTGATCGAGCTGGCGTTGCGCGGCGTGGGCGTGGCCTACGTGCCGGAGCCGCTGGCGCAGTCGCACCTGGAGCGCGGTGCGCTGGTGCCGGTGCTGCGCGAGCACATGCCGCGCGATCACTGGCTGTACGCGGCGTATTCGCAGCGCCGCCACAACAGCGCGGCGATGCGGGCGATGCTGGATTTCCTCGAACAGTCGATGGTCACCGAAGACAGTGACCCGGTGCTGCCGCCCATGCCCGCGCCGTCACCGGTGTCGCCGCCTACATGCGCCCTTTCCAGGGCACAAGGCGTCGCTCGAGCCACCGCATCAGCAAGTCGAACAGATAGGCCACCACGCCAATGACGATGATGCCCATGATGACGATGTCGGTGCGCAGGAAGTTCGACGCGTTCAGCACCATCTGACCCAGCCCCATGTTGGCGGCCACCATCTCGGCTGCCACCAGCGTCGTCCAGCCGAAGCCGATGGCAATGCGCATGCCCACCAGGATGTCGGGCAGCGCCGAGGGCAAGATGACGTGGCGGATGACCTGCATGTAGCTCGCACCCATCGAGTACGCGGCGTTGATCTGTTCCTGCGAGGCGCTGCGCATGCCCGAGCGCGCGGCCAGCGCGAGCGGCGCGAAGCAGCTCAGGAAGATCAGCAGCACCTTAGGCAGCTCGTCGATGCCGAACCAGATGATGATGAGCGGCAGGTAGGCCAGCGGCGGCAACGGCCTGTAGAACTCCAGCGGCGGATCGAAGATGCCGCGCCAGAAGCGGCTCATGCCCATCGCGATGCCCACGGGAATGGCCGTGGCGCAGGCCAGGAAGAAGGCCGAGAACACGCGGAACATGCTCGCCAGGAAGTGCTGCCACAGCGGCTTGTCGTTGGCCTGTCCGGTGAGGTATTCGTAGAACTGCTGGAACACGGCCTGCGGCGTGGGCAGGAAGAGCGGCTTGACCCAGCCCATGTTGGTGACGATGAACCACAGCGCCACCAGCGCCACGACCGTGACCACGCTGATGGTCACGCTCGAGCCCTCGCCCGGCACCTTGAAGGCGCTGGTCTTGAGCTTGGCGCCTGCTGCCGCGGGAGCGGGCGGCGCCGCAGGCTTGGACGGTGGCGGTTGCGTCATGACGGCGCTGGGCGATGCAACGGTGACGACCTCATGCATGGGCGGCCTCGCGGTGATGGATGATGGACAGCACTTCCTCGCGCATGCGGATGAACTCGGGCTCCGACTTCACCTTGCGCGAATCGCCGTGCGACAGGTACTGGCGGGAGAACGGCACGTCGTCGTAGACGTGCGAGATGCGCCCCGGGCTCGGGCTCATCACGATGAGCCGCGTGGCCAGGAACAGCGCCTCTTCCACCGAGTGGGTGATGAAGAAAACCATCTTGTTCGACTTGGACCAGGCCTGCAGAAGAATTTCCTGTACCTGCTCGCGCGTGAACGCATCGAGCGCGCCCATGGGCTCGTCCATGAGCAGCACGGCCGGGTCGCTGGCCAGTGCACGCGCAATGCCCACGCGTTGCTGCATGCCGCCCGACAGTTCATACACGGCGCGGTCGGCGTATTTCTGCAGGCCAACGAGGCCGAGTTTTTCTTCGGCAATGCGGTCGCGCTCGGCCTTTCCCACACCGCTCAGGCGAAGGCCGAGCGCCACGTTGTCGCGCACGTTGAGCCAGGGCATCAGCGCATGTTTCTGGAACACCACGCCACGGTCGGCACCGGGGCCGGCCACGGGTTTGCCGTCGAGCAGGATCTCGCCGGTGGAAGGCGGCAGAAAGCCCGCGATGCTATTGAGCAGCGTTGTCTTGCCGCAGCCCGAGGCACCGAGCGCGACGACGAAGTCTCCGTCGTGCATCGTGAGGTTGACGGGGGCCAGCGCCTGCAGCGTGCCGCCCTTGACGGCGTAGTTGACCGTGAGGTCGCGGATGTCTAGCGTGGGCATTCAGTTCTCCAATGCGGGTTGCTGTCTGATTGCTTGCTGTCGTTGTTCATTCAGGGCGTGTGCACAGGCCACCGGGTACTCCCCTCCGCGAATGTCCCCCGCCCTTCGGGCTCCTCCTTTATTTCGCTGCGGGGAGCACCCGGTGCCCTGTGCACGATGGACGCGGTTCTTGTGCTGGCCGATCAACAAGTGCTCTGAACGATCACGCCGATGGGGTGCCTTGCGCAGCGAAATAAAGGAGGAGGCCGCAGGCCGGGCGACATTCGCGGAGCAAGGTACCCCGTCGGCGTGATCGCGGCGCCCCAAAAAACTACTTCCCCATAGCCTTGTCGACATAAGCAGTGGTAACGAACGCGCTGTAGTCCGGCTTCACCTCCTGCACCCGCCCCTGCTCCTTCAGGAAGGCCGCCGTGTTGGCCATCGCCTTCGCAGCACCGCCGCCCAGCCAGGTCGGCGAAACCTGCTCCGCCATCGTCGGGAAGGTGTACAGCGCCATCGCAGCCCCAACGTCCTTCGGGTCGGCCTTGGTCCACTTGGCCATGGCCTTGGTCTGCGGCGAATCGGGTGTCCAGCTCTTGCCGGTGGCCTTGTACTCCTCGTTCGCGCGGTTCAGCGCCTTCACGAAGGCCACCATGAAAGGCTCGTTGGCTGCTGCCCACTTGGCGTTGACCACGATGCCCTCGAAGGTCGGCGCGCCGCGCTTGCCGATGCTGCCCGACGTGGCGATGGTCTTGCCGTTGGCCTTGATCTTCGACAGCACCGGGTCCCAGATGAAGGTCGCGTCGATGTCGCCGCGCTCCCAGGCCGCCGCGATCTCGGGCGGGCGCATGTTCATCACGTTCACGCTCTTGGCGTCGACGCCGTCCATCTTCATGCCGGCCATGAGCTGGTAGTGCGCCGTCGACACGAAGGGCGTGGCCACCTTCTTGCCGGCCAGGTCCTTGATGCTGTTGATGTTGGTGCCGTTGCGCGCCACCAGTGCTTCCGCATTCGCGATGTCGGCGGAGATCCAGAACAGCTTGATGTCCTGGCCCTGGCTGGCCGCCGCCGTGAGCGGGCTGGAGCCGGTTTCGCCCATCTGCACGTCGCCCGAAGCCATCGCGCGGATCACGTCGCCGCCGCCCGCGAACATGCGCCAGTTGATCTTGTAGCCCGTGGCCTTCTCGACCTCGCCGGATTCCATCACCAGCCGCAGCGGCACCAGCATGTCCTGGTGGGCGAAGGTGACTTCCTTGGTTTGCGCGAACACCGCGCCGCTGAGCGTGAACGCGGTCGCGAGGGCCGCTGCGCACTGGAGGGAAAGACGTCGGGACAAGGTCATCTCTGTTTCTCCTGAAGGTGAATCGAAGCGGACTTTGCACCGATCGCCCGCCGCCAGGAAGTACCAGCGCCGCTGTCGGCATAGAGCCAGTGGATCGGGACTTACCCTCGTTCTGGTGCGCCGCGCACGCCACCGGTGCGCGCGAGCCTGCGCACCATCGACAAGGGCTCAGTGCGTCCGCCCGCCGGCAGGCCTCTTCTCGCCTCGCGCCAGAGCCAGTTCCTCCACGGCCATCCCCAAGGCCCGGATGCCCGCCGGAATCTGCGAGGCCGCAATGGACGAAAGCCGCAGCCGGAAGAACGGACACGGATATGGCGGCCGCGCGAAGAACACATCGCCGGCCTCTATCAGCACGCCGTGGTTGCGCGCCATCAGCGACAGCTCCGTGGCATCCACCCAGGTCGGTGCCTGCACCCAGATCGAGGCCCCACCCGAAGGCAGCCGGAACTCGAAATCGGGCAAATGGTCGCGCAGCGCCTGGGCGGCCAGAGCGAGCCGCTCCTGCATCGCGTGGTTGACCCGCCGCGCATGCGACTCGTGGTGCCCCAGCGAAAGAAACAGCGCATACGCATGCTGCAGGAACGCACTCGGATGCCGCACCATCGCATGGCGTATCACCCGCAGTTCCTTGATGAGCGCCCGCGGCGCCACGATGAACCCCAGCCGCAGCGCGGGCGACAGGCTCTTGGACACAGAGCCCACGTAGATCACCCGGCCTGTCTTGTCCAGGCTCTTGAGCGCGGGCATCGGCGTGCCTTCGTACAGGTTCTCCGCCTCGTAGTCGTCCTCGATGATCACGAAGTCCTGCAGCTCTGCCTTCCGCAGCAGCCACTGGCGCCGCTCCAGGCTCAGGGTCGCGGTCGTCGGGCTCTGGTGCGAGGGTGTGACGAAGAGGTAGTCGGCCGCGGGCAGCGCATCGACGACCAGCCCGTCCTCGTCGACATCGACCTCCACCCACTTGGGCTGCCGCAACGAAAAGCTGTTGCGCGCATGCGGATGGCCCGGCTCCTCGAGCCCCACGCGCGTCTGCTCGTCGAACAGTGCCTCGGCCAGCAGGTAGTAGGCATGCTGGGCGCCCATGGTGACCAGGATCTCTTCCTTCAGCGCGAACACGCCGCGCTTGGGCAGGAGACGCGTGCGGATCTGCTCGATGAGGTCGGGCACGTCGTCGGTCTCGAAGTCCGGCGTCCAGTGCGGCAGCTGCGAACGCGCCAGGCTGCGCGCGCAGCATTCGCGGAAGTCCTCGGTGGGAAACAGCTGCGGGTCGTAGTTGCCGTAGACGAAGGGATACGGGTAGTCGCGCCAGCGGTCGGGCTTCGACAGCGTGGGCTTGTCGACCAGCGAGCGCAGCACGCGCCCCTGCCAGTCCGGCGGCTGGCTGGCCTGCCCGCTGCGGCCCACCAGCGGCTCCGCGTGCGCGGCGGACAGCGGCCGCGCGTTGCGCGCCACGAACACGCCGCTGCGCGGACGCGCTTCCAGGAAGCCTTCGTCGATCAGCTGCAGGTACGCCGACGTGACGGTGTTGCGGCTCAGCCCCAGCAGCGCGGCCAGCTCGCGCGACGACGGCAGCGGCGCGCCGGGGCTCAGGTGCTCTTCAAGAATGGCCTGCACCACGGCGGCCCGCAAGCGGGCCTGCAGGGGCAATGCCGGCTGGTCGGGCAGCGCGAATAGCTGCGCCCACTGGGTGGCTCGCGGGTTGGGCATGGTGCGCCGCAGTTTAGGGCAGCCGCCGCAATTTGCGGCACCCCGGCGGCGTTCTGGCTCGGTCGAATCCCCGGAACTGGCCCTATCGCGGCGCCAGGCGGCTGCCTACGCTTGCCGCATCAATTTCCGGAGTTCCCGCGTGACCGCCCAGCCTTCTTCCTCTTCTTCCCCCGTGACCACCGACACCCTCGCCGCCTTCAGCGACGCCTGGAACCGCCACGACATCGACGCGCTGATGGGCTTCATGACGCCCGACTGCATCTTCCAGACCGCCGCCGGCCCCGACGCCTGCGGCACGCGCCACACGGGCACCGAGGCGGTGCGCAAGGCCTTCGCCGCCGCCTGGGAAACCGTGCCCGACGCGCAATGGATCAACGGCCAGCACTTCGTGCACGGCGACTTCGGCACCTCGCAGTGGACCTTCACCGGCACCGCCGCCGACGGCAGCCGCATCGAGACCGACGGCATCGACGTCTTCACATTCAGGGACGGAAAGATCCACCTGAAGAACGTGTTCCGCAAGGCCCGTCCCAACCTGCCCGCCGCGAAGTGAGCCGACCTTCCTCCTCTTACTGGAGCCCTTCATGACCATGACAGGCACGGCGCAGTTCGCCACCGCCAGCGCCACCGTCGACGGCGCATCGCCCGAGCAGCAACAGCAGCCGACGCAGGCACCGTTTCGCCCCTACGACCCGCAGTACGACCCGCTGCACGCCCCCGACCCCGGTGCCGGCCGCGCCTACGCGCCGACCTGGTGGGTGGCCAGCGCCGGCACGCCGCCCGAAGACGACGGCCCGCTGGTGCGCGACATCGATGTCGACGTGGCCATCATCGGCTCGGGCGCCACCGGCATGTCGACCGCGCTCTACCTGGCACAGGAGCACGGCATTCGCGCCACCGTGCTCGAAGCCAACCAGGCCGCGTGGGGCTGCTCCAGCCGCAGCGGCGGCCAGGGCCAGAACGCGAGCGGCCGCCTCAAGCGCTCGCAGTGGATCGCGCGCTGGGGCATCGACACCGCCAGGCGGCTGGACGCCGAGATCCGCGGCGGCTTCGAGAACTTCCGCCATCTCACCACGCAGATCGACTGCGACGCCTTCGACGGCGGCCACCTCTACCTGGCGCACCGGCCCGAGAAGCTGCCGATCCTGGACGCCGAGGCGCGCCTGATGCGCGAGCAGTTCGGCTACGCCACCCGCATGATGAGCGCCGAGGAAGTGCGCCGCGACTACTGCGACGAACGCGAGACGGTCGGCGCGATGTATGAGGCCGAGGGCATCGGCATCCACCCCTTGAAGTTCACCTTCGGACTGATGCAGCGGGCTCGCGCGCTGGGCGTGACGGTGCACACCTCGAGCCCGGTGCAGGGCTGGCACACCGTCGACGGCGTGCACCACCTGCGCACGCCCGCGGGCGTGGTGCGCGCGCGCCGCGTGGCGGTGTGCACCGGCGGCTATACCGGGCAGGCGCTGAACCCGATGCTGAAGAACCGGATCATGCCGATCCTGTCGAACTCGGTGGTCACGCGCCCCCTCACCGACGCCGAACTGCAGGCCACCAACTTCAGGTCGCAGACCTTCCTGACCGACACGCGCACGCTGCGCTTCTACTACCGACTGCTCAAGGGCAACCGGCTGCAGATCGGCAGCCGCAGTTCAGTGAGCGGCGCCGACGCCGAACACCCGGTGCACCTGAAGCTGCTCACCGACGCCATCGCGCGCAAGTTCCCGCCGCTGGCGGGCATCCGCATCGACTACTCGTGGTGGGGCTGGGTCGACATGAGCCACGACATGATGCCGCGCATCACGCAGCCCGACGCCGGCAAGAAGATCTGGTACGCGGTGGGCTACGGCGGCAACGGCGTGTCGTTCTCGACCTGGGCCGGCAAGCGGCTGGCCGAGCGCGTCGCGGGCAAGGACACGGGCAAGGAAGTGTTCGAGCTGCCCATCTACCGCTCGCCGCTGCCCTTTCCCAACGTGCTGGGGCTGGTCGAGTCGCGCGCGTTCGCGCCGTTCCGGCGCATCGGGCAGCGCATGCTCTACAAGTGGTACTGGCTGCGCGACGAGAAGTAGGCGCCGGCGCGCATTCCCCGAAGTGGCGCAGGCCGATGCACCAGCCTGCCGCACAACGGGGCAAACCCGCCCCTTCTGGCCCTGCGAGTCGCGCCGCGTTGGCTCTTCGCCGCCACGCGGCGAGCGCCTATCTTCGAGACCAAGGCCTTCACTTCACCGGGGCCGAATCCGATTGCCTGTGTCGAGCTCCCCTGAGGTCCTGTCATGCCGATCCCCGTTCCCGAGCTTCCAGTTTTCTCGCGCCGAGCCACCCTGCTGTCCGCCAGCCTCGCGGCGGCAGGCACCCTGCTGCCGCTGTCCGTCTTCGCGGCCGACGAGCCCAGGCGCGGCGGCACGCTGGTGATCGGCAGCACGCAGACGCCCCGGCACCTGAACGGCGCGGTGCAGTCGGGCATCGCCACCGCCATGCCGTCGACGCAAATCTTTGCCAGCCCTCTGCGCTTCGACGACAAGTGGGCCCCGCAGCCCTACTTGGCCGAGTCATGGAAGCTGGCGGACGACGGCAAGTCGCTCACGCTCAAGCTGCGCAAGGACGCGGTGTTCCACGACGGCAAGCCCGTTACATCAGCCGACGTGGCCTTCTCCATCCTGGCCATCAAGGCCAACCACCCCTTCACCACCATGATGGGCCCGGTCGAGAAGGTGGACACGCCCGACCCCTACACCGCCGTCGTGCGCATGAGCGTGCCGCACCCCGCCATCGTGCTGGCGATGTCGCCCGCGCTGTGCCCGATTCTTCCGAAGCACATCTACGGCGACGGTCAAGACCTGAAGAACCACCCGCGCAACACCACCGACGTGATCGGCTCCGGCCCTTTCCGCGTGGCCGAGTTCAAGCCCGCCCAGCGCGTGGTGCTGGAACGCTTCGACAAGTTCTTCATTCCGGGGCGTCCCTACCTCGACAAGGTCATCATCAACATCACGCCCGACTCGGCGAGCCTGATGCTCGGCCTGGAGCGCGGCGACATCCAGATGGTGCCATTCGCCACGCTGCCCACCGACCTGAAGCGCCTGGCCAACGACCCGAAGATGTCGCTCACGCCCAAGGGCTACGACGGCATCGGCGCGCTCAACTGGCTGGCATTCAACACGGCGAAGAAGCCGCTGTCGGACGTGCAGGTGCGCAAGGCCATCGCCACCGCCATCGACAAGAACTTCATCACCAAGGCGCTGATGGGCGGCTTTGCCACCGTGTCCGACGGCCCGCTGGTGGCCAGCAGCCCGTTCGCCGTGCCCGACCTGGTGCGCTACCCGCTCGACCTGAAGAAGGCCGGCGAGATGCTCGACGCCGCGGGCTACAAGGCGGGCGCGGGCGGTGAGCGCTTCAAGCTCACCATCGACTACCTGCCCGGCGTGGACGACCAGCAGAAGAACGTGGCCGAGTACATCCGCGGCCAGCTCAAGAAGGTGGGCATCACGGTGGAGGTGCGCGCCTCGGCCGACTTCCCGGCCTGGGCCAAGCGGTTGGCCTCGCACGACTTCGACATGTCGATGGACACGGTGTTCAACTGGGGCGACCCGATCATCGGCGTGCACCGCACCTACCTCTCGACCAACATCAAGCCCATCGTCTGGACCAACACCCAGTCGTATGCCAACCCGAAGGTCGACGAGTTGCTCAACACCGCCGGCGGCCTGATCGACCCGACGCAGCGCAAGGCCTACTACGCCACCTTCCAGAAGATCGTGACCGACGAATTGCCGATCGAATTCATCAACCAGGTGCCGTATCACACCGTCGCCAGCAGGAAGTTGGGCAACGTGCCGGTCACCATCTGGGGGCCGCTGTCGCCGCTGGACGAGGTTTACTTCAAGTAAGGCGGACGGGTCATGGGCATGCTGCCGTTTCTGCGCCATGCCGCCTCGCGACTTCTCCAGGCCCTGGGCCTGGTGATCGCGGTGGTGGTGCTCAACTTCGTGCTGGTGCACGCCGCGCCGGGCGACCCGGTGGAAACCATCGCCGGCGCCAGCGGCGGCATGTCGCCCGAGCTGATGGCGCAGCTGCGCACCCAGTACGGGCTCGACAAGTCGCTGCCGGTGCAGCTGGCCGTGTACCTGGGCAAGGTGGCGCGCGGTGACCTGGGCTACTCGTACTTCTTCAACCTGCCGGTCACGCAGATGATCGCCGAGCGCGTTCCCGCCACCCTCCTGCTGGTGCTGAGTTCGGTGCTGCTGGCGTTCTTCGCGGGCACCGCGCTCGGCGTGCTTTCGTCACGCAAGCCCAACGGGTGGCTGTCGCAGTGCATCACCGTGCTGTCGCTGGTGGGCTTTGCGGCGCCGGTGTTCTGGCTGGGGATCATGCTGGTGATCCTGCTGGCCTCGGTGTTCCCGATTCTTCCTGTCGCGGGCATGCGGTCCATCGACTCGACGGGCACCGGCGGCTTCGCGGACATGCTCGACGTGGCGCAGCACCTGGTGCTGCCCACGCTCACGCTGAGCCTGGTGTATCTCGCGCAGTACAGCCGGCTCGCGCGCTCGTCGATGCTCGACGTGCTGAGCTCGGACTTCATTCGCACCGCCCGCGCCAAGGGGCTGGCCGACCGCGTGGTGCTCTACAAGCATGCGCTGCGCAATGCGCTGCTGCCGGTGGTCACGGTGCTGGGGCTGCAGTTCGGCAACGTGCTGGCCGGAGCCATCCTGGTGGAGACGGTGTTCAACTGGCCGGGCCTCGGCCGGCTGGCCTTCGAGTCGGTGCTGCGGCGCGACTACCCGACCATCCTGGGCGTGCTGCTGTTCTCTTCCGTCGTGGTGGTGGTGATGAACCAGCTCACCGACCTGTGCTACCGCTTCATCGACCCACGGATCAAGACCTCATGAGCAAGGTCATCGCGATGCCTCCTGTTGCTTCCGCTTCCCAACCCGCCGCCAAACCGCCGGTGCGCGTAGAGCACCCCGGCATGGAGGCGATGCGCATGTTCCTGCGCAACCCCGCCGCCATTGCCGGCATGGCCATGTTGCTGATCGTGCTGGTGGTGGCCGTCGCCGGGCCGTGGCTCTACCCGGCCGACCCGTTCGAGATCAGGGCCGCGCCGCTCACCCCGCCGTTCAGCGAGGACGCCTGGCTCGGCAGCGACTACCTGGGCCGCGACGTGCTCACCGCGCTGATCTACGGCGGGCGCGCCACGCTGCTGGTGGGCGCGGTGGCCGCGCTGCTGTCGGTGCTGATCGGCATCACGCTCGGCGCCTTTGCCGGCTATTACGGCGGCAAGATCGATGCCGCGCTGATGAAGCTCACCGAGTTCTTCCAGGTGCTGCCCGCGCTGCTGTTCGCGATGGTGGTGGTCACGCTGTTCTCGCCCACGCTGGTGACGGTGACGCTGGCCATAGGCATCGTGAGCTGGACCGGCACGGCGCGGCTCACACGCGCCGAGTTCATGAAGTACCGCGGACTGGAGTTCGTGCGGGCCGAACGGGCCATCGGCGCCGGCGATGCACGCATCATCTGGAAGGTGATTCTTCCCAATGCGCTGCCGCCGCTGGTGGTGTCGGCCACGCTGGCAATCGGCGCCGCCATCCTGTTCGAGGCGGGCCTTTCCTTCCTCGGATTGGGCGACCCCAACCAGATGAGCTGGGGGCTGATGATCGGCTCCAGCCGGCAGTATGTGCTGTCGTGCTGGTGGGCCGTGGCCTTCCCCGGCGCGGCGATCTTCATCACCGTGCTGGCCGTGAGCCTCATTGGCGACGGCCTGAACGACGCCCTCAACCCCAAGCTGAGGGCACGCTGATGGCCACGCAAGACGACGCACTGCTGCGCGTGCAGGACCTGCACGTCGAATTCAAGACCCGCCGCGGCCAGGCGCTGGTGCTCAACGGGGTTGACTTCGAGATCCGCGCCGGCGAAACGCTGTGCGTGGTCGGCGAGTCGGGCTGCGGCAAGAGCATGACGGCGCTGGCACTGCTGCGGCTCATTCCCTCGCCGCCCGGGCGCATCCGCAGCGGGCAGGTGCTGTTCCAGGGCGAAGACCTGGTGCAGGCCAGCGATGCCCGCATGCGCGAAGTGCGGGGCAACCGCATCTCGATGATCTTCCAGGAGCCCATGACCTCGCTGAACCCGGTGTTCAGCGTGGGCGACCAGATCGGCGAATCGCTGCGGCTGCACGCGGGCCTGAACGCGCACGCGGCGCGCGAGCGTGCCATCGAGATGCTGCGGCAGGTGGGCATTCCGGCGCCGGAGCGGCGCGTGGACGAGTACCCGCACCAGCTCTCCGGCGGCATGCGCCAGCGCGTGATGATCGCGATGGCGCTGGCCTGCCGGCCCGACATCCTCATTGCCGACGAGCCGACGACAGCGCTCGACGTGACGGTGCAGGCGCAGATCTTCGACCTGCTGCGCGAGCTGCAGCGCGACAAGGGCACGGCCATCATGCTGATCACCCACGACATGGGCGCGGTGGCCGAGATGGCCGACCGCGTGATGGTGATGTACGCCGGCCGCGTCATCGAACAGGGCACGACCGAACAGGTGCTGTCGGAACCCGGCCACCCTTACACACGCGGGCTGATCGACTGCCTGCCGGAGCTGGGTAGCAGCGCGGCATACGGCGACGGCGCACGCGAGGACCTGGCCGAGATCGCGGGCGTGGTGCCGTCGATCTGGGAGCTGGGCACGGGCTGCGCCTTCCGCGAACGCTGCCCGCGCGCGCTGGCGCGCTGCGCGACGGAAGTGCCGCCCATGTTCGTGGTGCACGGCGACATCGCGCCCGGCATCCCGCACGGCGCGGCCTGCTGGCTGCATGCGCAGACCCTCGACCAGCGCCAACGGGAGGCCGCATGACATTCATCGGCAAGACCGACACGCTGCTTTCGGTCGATGACCTGAAGGTGCACTTTCCGCGCGGCAAGGCCGGCTGGGGCCGCGCGCCCGAAGTGGTGAAGGCGGTGGACGGCGTGTCCTTCGAGATCCGGCGCGGCACCACGCTCGCGGTGGTGGGCGAATCGGGTTCGGGCAAGACCACGACCGCGCTCGCGGTGATGCGGCTGTCGCCCGTCACTTCGGGGCGCATGCAGCTCGGCGACACCGACCTGGCCGCAGTGCGCGGCGAGGCGCTGCGGCAGGCGCGCACGCGCATGCAGATCATCTTCCAGGACCCGTTTTCCTCGCTGAACCCGCGCGAGCGCGCGGGCGCCGCGGTGCGCGCGCCGCTGGACCTGATGCGGGTCGGCACGCCTGAAGAGCGCACGCGCCGCGTGGCCGAGCTGTTCGAGGCGGTCGGCCTGCGGCCCGAGCAGCAGCACCTGTTTCCGCACCAGTTCTCGGGCGGGCAGCGCCAGCGCATCAACATCGCGCGGGCGCTGGCCACCAACCCGGAACTGGTGGTGTGCGACGAACCGGTGTCGGCGCTGGACATCGCGATCCGCGCGCAGATACTGAACCTGCTGTCGCGGCTGCAGCGCGAGCTGGGGCTGACCTACCTCTTCATCTCGCACGACATGGCGGTAGTGGAGCACATCTGCGACGACATCGCAGTGATGTACCTCGGCCAGATCGTCGAGCGCGCGCCGCGGCGCAGCTTCTTCGCGCGGCCGTTGCATCCGTACAGCGTGGCGCTGATGTCGGCAGTGCCCACGGTGAGCGGCGGGCGCCGGCGCGCGGCCCACCGCATCAAGCTGAGCGGCGATCCGCCGAGCCCCATCAACCCGCCCGCCGGCTGCCGCTTCGCCGGGCGCTGCCCGGTGGCGGAGCCGGCCTGCGCGGCCGAGCTGCCGCCCTTGCGCGAAGTCGCGCCCGATCACTGGGTACGCTGCCGGCGTGTCGACGTCGTCGACGGCCTGCCGCACCCTCCTCTTTCGCTTCCAGAGTCGCCATGAGCCAAGCCACGACAACCACCGTCTACCCCGCCCGCAAGATCATCACCATGAACCCGATGCAGCCGCATGCCACCCACGTGGCGGTGCGCGACGGCCGCGTGCTGGCCGTCGGCTCGCTGGCGGACATGCAGGCATGGGGCGCCTTCGCGCTGGACGAGCGCTTCGCGGCCAAGGTTCTGATGCCCGGCCTCGTCGAAGGCCACTGCCACCTCAAGGAAGGCAGCATGTGGGACTGGACGTACCTGGGCTGGTTCGACCGCCGGGACCCCGAAGGCAAGGTCTGGAGCGGCCTGCGCTCGATGGACGAGGTGGTCTCGCGCCTGGCGGAAGTCGCCGCGAAGATGACGGCTGACGGCGTGCCCGACACCGAACCGCTGGTTGCCTGGGGCTTCGACCCCATCTACTTCGGCGGAGAACGCATGACGGTGCATCACGTCGACCGCGCGAGCGCCACGCGGCCCATCGTCATCGGCCATGCCAACGGGCACCTGATGAACGTCAACAGCGCCATGCTGCGCATTGCCGAGATCACGCGCGACAACGAGGTCGAGGGCGTGGTCAAGTTCGCCGAAGGCACGGACGAAGGCGAACCCACGGGCGAGCTGCAGGAGCCGGCCGCCATGTTCCTGGTGCTGCGCAAGATCGGCAACGCCGGCCTGCTCGCGCCGATGACCGAGGCCGGCGTGCGCTCGTTCGCCAGGCTGGCCTGCCTGCAGGGCGTGACCACCGCGACCGACCTGGTCAACAAGCTCGCCGCGGACGACTGCGGCGTGCTCGAGAAAGTGACGCGCGACGAGGACTTCGCGGTGCGCATCCTGCCCGCATTCCAGGCCTTCCATGGCACGCACGGCGCCGCACAGGGCGCGGAACATGTGAAGTCGCTGGTGCCGCGCAACGCCGACCGCCTGCGCTACGGCCTGGTGAAGATGATGCTGGACGGCTCGATCCAGGGCTTCTCCGCACGGCTGCGCTGGCCGGGGCATTTCAACGGCGCGCCCAACGGCATCTGGGTGACGGCGCCCGCGCAGTACGAGGCCGACTTCGAGACCTACCACCGCGCCGGACTCACCATCCACACGCACACCAACGGCGACGAGGCCAGCGAAGTGGCCATCGACGCCATCGGCCGCGTGCTCACGCGCGCGCCCCGCCCCGACCACCGCCACACGCTGCAGCACGGCCAGATGATCGACGCGCCGCTGTTCCGCCGCATGGCCTCGCTGGGCCTGTGTGCCAACCTGTTCGCCAACCACATCTGGTACTGGGGCGACCAGCACTATGAAATGACCATGGGCCCCGACCGCGCCAACCGCCTCGATGCCTGCGGCAGCGCGCTCGCGGCGGGCGTGCCGCTGGCCATCCACTCCGACGCGCCGGTCACGCCGCTGGGCCCGCTGTTCACCGCGTGGTGCGCCGTGAACCGCATCACGCCCAAGGGCCGCCTGCTGGGCGAGGCCGAGCGCATCACCGTGCCGCAGGCGCTGCGCGCCATCACGCTCGGCGCGGCGTGGACGCTCAAGCTCGACGGGGAGATCGGCAGCATCGAATGCGGCAAGCGCGCCGACTTCTGCGTGCTGGAAGACGACCCGCTGGAGATGGACCCGATGGCGCTGAAGGACGCGCGCGTCTGGGGCACCGTGCTGTCGGGCCGCGTGTTCCAGGCGCAGCGGGGCTGAAGACCGCATGACCGCATCGACAAACCCGAGACGGAAGCGCCTGTCGCTCACGGTCATCGGCGGCTTCCTGGGCGCGGGCAAGACCACGCTGCTCAACCGCTGGCTGCGCGAGGCGAATGGACTGCGCCTGGCGGTGCTGGTGAACGACTTCGGCGCGCTCAACATCGACGCCGATCTCATCGCCGCCACGCACGGCGACACCACCGCGCTGACCAACGGCTGCGTGTGCTGCCAGATCGGCGACGACCTGGGGCGGGCATTGGTGGAAGTGATCGAAGCCCGGACGCCGTTCGACGCGGTGGTGATCGAGGCCAGCGGCGTGTCGGACCCGTGGCGCATCGCGCAGATCGGCATGGCGGCGCCGGAGCTGAGCCTGGAAAGCGTCATCGTGCTGGTCGATGCGAGCGCGGCGGCACAGCAGTCTCGCGACCCGCTGCTGGCGGACACGCTGGCACGGCAGGTGAAGTCGGCCGACCTGGTGGTGGTGAACAAGGCGGACATCGCATCCGCCGATGCGCTGGCAGGCGCCCATGCCTGGGTCGCGGCGACCGCGCCAGGCACGCCGTGCATCCAGACCGTGGAGTCGGCCGTGCCGCTGGTGCTGCTGTCGGGATTGCCGCATGCGGCGCACACGCTGCCCCATGCCTGCGGGCCTGGCTGCCACGACCATCATCATGCGCACGGCGCACCCGATCACGGCGGGCTGTTCCAGACATGGAATGCACAGCCCGAAGCGGTGATTCCCGTCGCCAGGCTGCGTGCCTGGCTGCGCGACATGCCGCCCGGCGTGCTGCGCCTGAAGGGCGTGCTGCGCACCGGCCAAGGGGACGCGGGCGATGAATGGTCGGAGGTGCAGTTCGCCGGACGCCACGGCACGCTGCGCAAGACCGCGCCACCGGCCGGCGAAGCGCGCGCGGGAGTCGTCGCCATCGGCCTGCGCGGCCAGTTGCGTGAAGAATTGCTCAAGGCTTTTTTCCTGCCCTGAGCCCAGTCATGTTTCAATCGCGGGCTTGTCCGTTTTCCATCAAGGCAAGGCAGCCGCAGCCTCATGACAAGCTCTTCTTCTCTCCTGATCCGTCCTCCCGTGGCGGAAGATTATTCGGCGTGGAAGCCACTGTGGGACGGCTACAACGCCTTCTACGGACGCGAGGGCCCCACGGCCCTGGCCGACGAGATCACGCAGGTGACGTGGCAGCGCTTCTTCGACGCCTACGAGCCGGTGCACGCGCTGGTCGCGGAGCGTGACGGCCAACTCGTCGGCCTCACGCACTACCTGTTTCACCGCAGCACCACCCGCATCGAGCCGACCTGCTACCTGCAGGACCTGTTCACGCTGCCATCGGAGCGCGGCCGCGGCGTCGGGCGCCAGCTGATCCAAGGCGTGTATGAACGTGTGAAGCAGGCAGGCGGGCACCGGGTGTACTGGCAGACCCATGTGACGAACACCGCAGGCCGCACGCTGTACGACAAGGTCGCGTCGCACGACGGGTTCATCGTCTACGGCACGCTTGTCTGAGGCAGCTGCCGGTCAGTACTTGATGGTCACGCCGGCCTTCACGCCGTTGTTCGCCTTGCCGTCCGACGACACACCGCCGGTGAGCGACACATTGCCGCCGGTGCTCGCGCCGAGCGAATAGGTCGGCCGGGGCGTGGAGGTGTCGGTGCCGATGTAGGCGCCGCTGCCGTCGCGCCGCTCGACGCCCACGGTCGCACCGGTGGTGTAGGCCGAGGTTTCGGTGGGGTTGACGTTGGGTGCCACGTAAACGGTGCCCTTGTCGTCGTTGTCCACGGGCAGCTTCACGGGTTCGGCGGCAGCCAGGCCAGCCGCGAAGCAAACGGCCACGGCGAGGCCTGCAAGGATCGGTTTGCTCTTCATGCGCGCATGCTGGCCCATGGCTCGCGGCCGGTCTGTAGGACGAGAGGAAAGTCACCGGCCGGGGGGCGCGCGGACTTTCTCAGTACTTGATCAGGTTCTGCAGAATCAGCGGGCCGCCCATACCCAGCAGCAAACCGCCTTCGGCGATCTTCCCCAGCACGAGAGCGGCAAAGCCGAGATCGTCCACCAGCTTTGCAATTGCGCCGGATGCGGCTTGCGAGTCGCCTGCGACGAACATGACTCTCCGGCCGCCTTGAGCGGCCGGGTTCATCGCGAGCAGCTTGGCTGGCAGCTGGTTGAATGTCTTGACGACATCCGCGCCCTCAAAGGCGGCTGCAACGACATGGCTGGACGCCTGGCCCTTCAGTTCATCGGGCGAAATGCCATAGGTGTTCATGGCGTCGACGACGATCTTGCCGGACCAGTCCGGCAAAGCGGCCGCGACGCTGGCATGCGAGCGAAACGGCACGGCAAGAATGACGACCTCTGCTTTGAGCGCGTCCTCCAGCGCCACGGGAGTGACGTGGTCGCCCAGTTCTTTGGCAAGCTCGGCGAGCGAGTCGACGCCGCGGGTGTTCGCGATACTCACGGCAATGCCGCTGCGGGCGAATTGACGAGCGAGGGCCGTGCCGACGTTGCCGGCACCAATGATGGAATAGGTCATGGTGATTTCCTTGTGATGATCGATGGGATGCGGACTACGCGGAGATCGCGCCGATGTCGTTCAGCGCCTTTTGCATGGCGGCTTCCTTGGCTTGCGCACTGATGGCAAGACCCTCGGCGCGCACCACGGTGACGTCGGTCACGCCCAGGAAGCCAAGGAGGCCGATGAGGTAGCTTTCCTGGTGCTCGAGAGCCGCCGCGGGGCTGCCCGCGGAATACACGCCGCCGCGCGAAGATGCGATGAATGCCTTCTTGTTCTTGAGCAGGCCTTCCGGTCCGTTCGCGGTGTAGCGAAACGTCTTGCCCGCCACGGCGATGCGGTCGATCCAGGCCTTCAGGGGCGTGGGAATCGAGAGGTTGTACATCGGCGCGCCAATCACCAGTACGTCCGCAGCAAAGAGCTCTTCCATGTAGGTATTGCCCTTGAGCAGGTCGGCGTTCAGGGTCGCGTCGTCGCTCGGCATGCCCTGCCACGCAGCCATGTGCGTGCTGGACAGATGCAGCGCTGGATCAGCCGCCAGATCCCGGTACACGACGTGTGCCGTGGGGTGCAGCGCGCGATGGCGCTCAACGATGCGAGCCGAAAGAAGTCGGCTCGCCGAGGCGGTGCCGAGAACGCTGGAGTCGAGATGAAGGAGCTGCATGGGGTTTTCCTTGCGGGTGGCAAAGTTGGAAGGGAGGCCGGAACGGGTCAGGGGCGAACTGACCCGCGCCGCTGTGGCACGGAGGAGGTCGGAGATGGATGAAGTCACGATGTATCTTTCATGGAGATGTTTGATGCGAGGAATGATGCTGCTCTCCACCCAATCTGAATAGACGATTTATTGAGATGCAAAGCATCTGAATTTGAGATACTCTGCGCGTCATGCTCGACGGCGTCTCACTCGACCAACTCAGAACCTTCATCGCGGCGGTCGACGAAGGCAGCTTTTCCGCGGCAGCGAGAAAGCTCAACCGCGTGCAGTCCGCAGTGAGCGGCTGGATCGCCTCGCTCGAAGATCAGGTGGGCGTGGTGCTCTTCGACCGGTCCGGGCGTTTCCCCAAGCTCACGCCGGAGGGCGTCCTTCTGCTGGCCGACGCGCGCAACGTGGTCTCGGGCGTCGATACCCTCAAGGCCAGGGCAAAGCTCATGTCCTCGGGGCTGGAAGCCGAGCTTTCGGTTGTCGTGGACGTGTTCTTCCCCACCGACGTCATCAGCGCAGCGATCAAGGCCTTTGCCAGCCGATTTCCGTTCACGCCGCTGAGGCTCTTTGTCGAGGCACTCGGCGCGGCCTACCAACCCATACTCGACGGGCGCTGCAGCATGGGCATCCTGGGCGCGCTACCCATGGAATTCCCCTCCCTGGTCACAGAGCGCCTCAACGAGATTTCCCTGGTGATGGTGGCTGCGGCCGAGCATCCACTCGCGAGCTTCGACCGCCGAATTTCCAGGCGCGAACTCGGCAAGCACGTGCAACTGGTCCTCACGGACCGCTCCGAGCTGATGACGGGGCGCGACTACGGTGTGATATCGCCCACGACCTGGCGCCTGGGCGATCTGTCGACCAAGTACGCATTCCTGAAGGACGGCATGGGCTATGGCAGCATGCCACGGCACATGGTGGACAGGGACATCGCGCGAGGCTCACTCGTCGTGCTCGATGTCGACGAGATCCCGCCCGGGGGCTTTCCGCTGACGACCTCCGCCGTCTATCCCGCCGCCCAACCGCCAGGCCCCGCAGGGCGATGGCTGATTGACCATCTGAAACGGCAGTGTGCCGACCACTCGTGACCGCATCGACGACCACCCCCGCCCACAACCTCGACGCTCCCGCGCTCGCGCTCATCGACACCTGCGCACGGGCGTCCCTCGAACTGCTGCAGGACAACCTCACGCCGCACGGCATCCTGGCCGCCAGCCGCACCGAGGCCGCCGTGGCGCGGCGCTACACGCGCATCTTTGGCCGCGACGCCGCCATCTGCGTCATGGCCATGTGCGGCACCGGCGTACCGGCGCTGGAACAAGGCGCCGTGGCCAGCCTCGACGCGCTCGCTTCGCAACAGGCCCCGAACGGGCAGATTCCCAAGTACGTCGACCCCGAGGGCCAGGACGCCGACTTCTGGTACCTGGGCTGCATCGACGCCACCCTGTGGTGGCTCATTGCAGTGGACCACGTGCGCAGGCATGGCAACGTGGAAGCCACGCATTGGCAGGCCGAGGTGGAACGCGCGATCCACTGGCTGCTCGCGCAGGAGCACCAGCACTTCCGCCTGCTGCAGCAGAACGAGGCCAGCGACTGGGCCGACATCATGCCGCGCTCCGGCTATGTGCTCTACACCAACGCGCTGTGGTTCGACGTCAAGCGCCGTTTCGCGCTGGAGCATGCGGAAGAAACCCGGCACCACTTCAACCACCTGTTCAATCCGTTCCAGCGAGACCTGCCCGAGTACCACCGCGCGCGGCTGCTGCGCCACTACGCGCGGCGTGGCCGGCGCGATCCGGGCCTGTACCTGAGCTTCGTCAATCTCGCGGTCGTCGGGGACGAAGGCGACGTGTTCGGCAACGTGCTGGCCATTCAGAGCGGCCTGGCCGACGCCGCGATGGCGCAGCGCATCGTGCAGACCATCGAGGCGGCGAACGCATCGCAGCCTTACCCGGTGCGCGTGGTGCTGCATCCGCTGTCTCAGCAGCATGAGCTGTGGCGGGCATACATGGGCCGGCACCAGCAGAACATCGTGCACCAGTACCACAACGGAGGCATCTGGCCGTTCGTCGGCGGCTTCTGGGTGATGGCGCTGGCAAGGCTGGGGCTGCATGCGCAGGCATGGACCGAACTCGCGCGGCTGGCACAGGCCAACGCGCAGGACGACTGGCGATTCACCGAGTGGTTTCACGGGCGCACGCTGGCGCCAATGGGAATGGCGGGGCAGAGCTGGAATGCGGCCGCGTTCCTGCTGGCGCGGCGGGAGTTGCTGGGGGATGGGGTGGCCTGGTGAGGGGGCGCCGCAGGCCACTACGGCTCAAGCCGGCTCCAACAGCGCCTTGTGCGCCGAGATGCCCGCATCCACCTCGTTCTTGAAGAAGGCATAGCAGTACCAGCGGTAGGAGTCGGTGTTGTAGATGGTGGCGTTCTTGTGCGCGTCCGCCAGACGCTTCACCTGCTTCGAGCCGATGAAGTGGCCCTTCCCCGAGGCGGCCATCGCGCCGTGAGGGGCGTTGCCGGTGCACTGCGGGATGTTGGCGTCCGACCGCGGCGCATAGTGGGCGGCGTCGAGCAGTTGGCGATGCTGCTGGCATTCGCCGCAGACATCGGCGAGCCCGAGGTTGTGGCCCACCTCGTGGATCAGCACGCCGGCATGGAAGTGCCCGACCGCGCCGCGCGGAAATGCCGGGCCGATCGCCATGAGATAGCCGCCCCGGCCGCCCTTCAGGGCCGCGGCATCGCCCGCTTCGTTGCTCTTGTACAGAATCCAGCGCGGATCGCGCAGGTCGTCCATCATCTGGTCGATCTTGGCGCGCACATAGCTAGCGCGCGACGCGAACCCGGATTCGGCGTTGGCGTTGCCGGCGGCCGCCCCCGCCTTGCGGGTCGCGCTGCTGCCATGCCATGCACGCGAGCCGAAGATGCTTTCGTAGTGCGTCTTGCCCGGCCATGTGTTAAGGCCGACATTGCGCTTGGCTTCCTCGAGCATCCGCAGCGCGATGTCGAGCCCGGCGCCCAGTTCGTTGACGCGCTCCTGGTCGAATCCGATGAAGCGCACATGGCGGTGATTGCCGGCGGCGGGGGTCAGCACCACTTTGTCGACCATCGCTTGGCATTCCTGGGCCGTCATGTCCAGGCCCAGGGCCTTGATGCCGCCGCCCTCGGCAAACTGGATCGCATGGCGGACCTTGCCCAGGACGAGGTCGACGGGAAACTTCTCACGGATGTATTCGGACAACTTCGGCATGTGCGCCACCTTGAAACTGGAGGCGGCGAGTTTGCGTCGAATGAATACTTTTCACCTCCCATGAATTGGTCACGCGGCGGCGGCTTCTGCCCGTGCCGATTTTTCGCTCCCCCATGCCACCACCCGATTGCGGCCTTGCCGCTTGGCCTAGTAGAGCGCCTGATCTGCACGCATGTACATCGGTGTCTGGCAGCAGCACCGCGAATTCCTCGCCGCCCAATCGGGCGAACACGTCCGCCGATCGGAGCCTCGCCTGCACTCGCTTTGCAAAAGCCTGCAGCACCAGGTCGCCGCCATGATGGCCATGCAAATCATTGACCCGCTTGAATGATCCAGGTCCGGCAGCAGCAGTGCCGCGATGGCGCTCAGACCGGCACCGACGACAAGTGGAATGTTCCACTCGCTCACGAAGGCTCTGATCAAGGAAGATGCTTGCGGTCGCGCACGGTCTCGCGCGTCGGGCCGAAAGCGCCGAAGCGCACGGGCAAGCCGCTCAGCGCCTCGGCATGCGCGACCCATGCGTGCGCCGTGGCGATGGGGTGCGGTTCGTAGATGGGTTCGGCGCCCTGCAGCAACCGCGTCAGGGCGTGCTGGTGCGCAAGGTCCCGCACACCGCCGGCCGGCAGCGCGGTGAGGCGGCCCGCGTCTTCCGTGCGGTAGCCGGCGCACCAGCGCAGTCCGGCACCATCGACGGCGTCGAGGTGGCTCACCACCAATCCGTCGAGCGCGCCGACTGCATCGAGCGCGTAGCGCAGCAGCACCGCATCGGGATGGCCCCTGCGGAACACGCCCTGCCAGCCTTCATCCGCGTTGTGCGGCTCACGCAGGCGCGCGTCGAGCGCGCGGTCGTGCGTCGGCAGCGGGCCCGGGCCGTGCCGCGTGAGATAGCTGCGCAGCACGCCCAGGTGCTGCACCGGTGCGTCGATGCCCGCGTCGCGCAACACGGCCTCGACCGCCGCCGCGGAGATCGTGCTCCACGTGGTGTGCGGATGGAAACCGCGCCACTCGTCGAGCAGCACGCCCTGCGCGCCTTCGAAGATCACGGTGCCGGCCCGCGCGAGGCGCTCGGCGATGCGGTCCGCGCTGGCGGGGGGCGATTGCGCCAGGCATGGCGCAACGGCATCGAGCCAGCGCCGTGCCAGCGATTCGTCCTGCAGCACAGACAGTTCCTGCGCAGCGCCGGCATGCGAGAAGGCCGTGTGCGCGAATTCGCGAAGCAGCGTGGTGCGCGAGGCCTGCAGCTTTTCGAGCGCGCGGGCCGGGAACGGCAGGTCGCCGTAGTGCAAGGCCTCGTCCGGCGCGGCCAGCGCATGCCGAACGGTTTCACCGACCCCCACGCCGCAACTGCCGTGCGCGTCCGACCCGCGCGCCCATTCACGTAACCGCCCGGCCGCCTGGTGGAACGGCGTCGTCACGCGGCAGCGCGCATCGACCAGCAGGCGCGAGAAGGCGTCGTTCACGCCCGCGCGCCGCAGCGCCTCTTCCTCGACACGCAGCGCGGTCGGGTGCACGACCACCGGGCTCGCCAGCACCGTGCCGACTCCCGCATGAAAGCTGCCGGCGCCGAACTGGGAGAAGGTGTGGTGGCGTCCGTCGGCCAGCACCACGTTGTGGCCCGCCTGCGCGCCGCCGTTGAACCGCACGACCGTGTGCGCCCCCAGCGCGCCGCTCAGATGATCGGTGAACAACCCCTTGCCGCAGTCTCCGAAGCCGAGGCCGAGCAGCGAGACGTAGCGCGTGGCCGTGATGGCTGCGGCGCTCACCCTGCGGTCAGCCGAAGAGCCGCTTCCACCATGACGAACGCGGGCCGGCCGCGGCGGTGGCCACGGCCGGTGGCGCGCGGCGCGATGCCGCCGGATCGAGCAGCGCGGCGTAGCCGTCGAGTGCGTGCAGCACGCCGCCCACGCGTTCCTTGGCCATGCCGGTGCCGCTCATGACGCCGGCCAGTGCCTCGAGGCTGGGCACGGCCTTCTCGGTGAGCGCGACGATGCCGGCGGCCACGGCGCAGGCGTCGTCGGGCGAATCCATGCAGATGACGTGATCGCCCAGCAGCTCGCGCCAGCGGCCTTCGCAGCGGCGGCGGCGCTGCGCGTCGGGAATGAGGAAGAACAGGTTCGTGGTCTCGGCCGCCGCGGCAATGACCTCCTCGATGGGGATGTCCTCGTCGAGCTTCTCGCCGATCAGCCCTTCCACCTGATGGCGCGACACGGCGGGGTACGGCAGCTCGTCGCCGGTGACGAACAGATAGCCGCGCTTCTTGCGCTTGACCCAGCAGTCCATGTCGGTGTGCTGGGCCATGACATAGAAGGCCAGCTCGTAGCTCTCCTCGCCGGAGCCGCCCCCGCCGCCTTCGAGGTAGCTCCAGGTGAGCCACTGGTCCATGAGGTTGGCGGTCGATTCGAACTGCCCCACCTGCAGCGGCGCATGGTCCGAGGTGGCGTCGCCGATGGCCATGAACATGAGCTGGGGGTCGGCCACGCCGCAGTCGGTGAGCAGCTTCATGAAGGTGGGCAGCTCCTTGCGCGCCAGGGTCTGCGGGATGTCGCCCATGGAACCGGTGACGTCGAGCGCGAAGACGATGCCCAGCGAGTTGGGGTGGTCGGCGTTGTCGCGCGACTCTCGCACCTTGAGCCCCTGCGGGTTCATCAGCGGATGGGTGGAGCGCTGGGTGAAGACCTCGGCGCCGGGCTTGGCGGCGCGGTCGGCGATGAGTGCCGTGTGGGCGGCATGCGAGTAGTTTCCGTAGCCCATGTAGTGACTCCTTGATGCGAAAGGAAATTGAGGGGGTCAGGCGCCGCGGCGCGGCGCGGGATCGAAATGGACGAACTGCGGCGCACCGAACGCTTCGCGCGAGGCCGCGGAGAGGGCTTGCTCGATGCCTTGCGCGCCGAGCCGTTCGCAGGCGTTGGCGTCTTCGCTGCACTGGCGCAACAGCGCGGCGAGCGGCGCGGGAGTGTGCGCGCCGAAGCCCGGGGCGTCCGCCTCGTCACCCGCGCCGCCATGCAGCAAGGCACGCACGGCCCACGCAGCCTGCATGAGGTCTCGCGCGGCGGCGGCGGCATGGGCCGCGCCGGCGGCATGCTGTGCGCGCGACCAGCCGATGAGCAGCACGCCGTGGTCGCGCGGATGCACGAGCGCATGCGCGGGTGACAGGCCGCGATGCGTCCAGCCGGCGTCGTGCACGAAGGACAGCACCTCCAGCATGCGACGCCAGATCCACACGGCATGGCGCGGGTCGATGCCTTGCGGGTTGGCACGCGCCACGTCCTGCAGGCTGCCCCAGAAGCCGGTCGGATGGCGCAGCACCAGCGCCTGGCGGGCGCCGTCACCCAGCCCTTCGGCGACGCCCGTGCCCACCGGTTGCGGCAGCCGGCGCGTGAAGTAGGCGGCGCCCGGAACCGACAGGTCCTGCAAGGCCTGGAGCACCGAGGCTTCGCGCAGCAGCACGCCGTTGGCTGCGCTGTCGCGGGCCAATTTCATGGTCACGCGTTCGGGCAGCGCGCCCAGGCGCTCCGCGAGCAGCACCTCGCTGTGCTCCCCGGTGGCGAGCGGGGCTAGCACGCGGAAGCGCGCGCCGCGCCATGCGAGAACGCGCCCGCCGGGCACATCGGCATTCGCCCTGCGCCATGCGGCGCGGAAGCTCTCGCGTTCGACGATTTCCTCGCTGCGCACGATGGTGGCGCCGCAATAGCTGCAGTCGACGGTGCGCCAGCGGGCAGCCCGCGGCAGCGGCGCAGAGCATTGCGGACAGCTGAGAGCAAGCAGCGACAGCATGAGCCGCGCCCTACTCGGCCTCGGGCGCCACCGCCGGATCGGGCGATGCCAGCACGCGGTCGATACGGCGGCCTTCGAGCGCGACGATCTGGAAGCACCAGCCGGCGCAATCGATGTGCTCGCCGACCGCCGGCAGGTGGCCGGACACGGACATGAGCAGGCCGGCCACGGTGTTGTAGCGGCCCCGCTCTTCATCGGGCAGCTCGCGGATGCCAAGGCGCGCGCGCAATTCGGACACCGGCATGAGGCCGTCGAGTTCCCACACGCCGTCGGGCCGCTCGCGCGCCCATGCGTCGGTCTGCATCCCGGGCTGCAGTTCGCCGGTGATGGCTTCGAGCAGATCGCGCGGGGTCATGAGGCCCTGCACCACGCCGTACTCGTCGACCACGAACACGAGGCGCCCGGCGCGCTCGCGGAACTGCTCGAGCAGTTCCATGCCGGTGAGGGTCTCGGGCACGAACACCGCGGGCGTCGCTTCCTGGCCCAGCACGCCGGTATGCGCGGCGCCCAGCCGCAGCAGGTGGGCCACGCTGATCACGCCGACCACGTCGTCGAGCGAATTGCGGCACACCGGATACCAGGAATGCACAAGGTTGAGCGCCGCCGCGTCCGCCACCTTCTGCAGCGCCTGCCGCACGGTGAACGAGGCATCGAGCCATTCGATGTCGGCGCGCGGAATCATGAGCGACGACAGGCGCCTGTCATCGAGGTGAAACACATTGCGCACCATCTGGTGCTCATGCTGCTCGATGACGCCGGCGTCCACGCCCTCTTCGAGGCTGGCCGAGATTTCTTCCTCGGTCACCGAGCGGGCCGCATTGGCGTCGATGCGCAGCAGCCTCAGCGTGGCGGCCGTAGCGCCGGCCAGCAGCCACACGAAGGGCTTGGCCGCCTTGGCCAGCCCGCGCATGGGGCGCGCCACGAAGCGCGCTACCGGCTCGGGGTAGAGCTGGCCGATGCGCTTGGGCACCAGCTCGCCGAAGATGATGGTGAAGAAGGTGATGCCGGTGACGACCACCGCGGTGGACACCACGCTGGCGGTGCCGGCGCCCATGCCGACCGATTCCATCCACACCGCGAGCGGCGCCGCGAAGGCCGCCTCGCCGACGATACCGCTCAGCATGCCGATGGAGGTGATGCCGATCTGCACCGTGGACAGGAACTGCGTCGGCGACTCCATCAGCTTGAGCGCCGCCTCGGCGCCGGCGTCTCCCGTTTCGGCCAAGGCCGCGAGGCGTGCGCGGCGGCTGGTGGAAAGGGCCATTTCGGACATTGCGAACGCCGCGTTGAGCGTCGTCAGCAAGGCCAGCAGGAAGACATCCATGAACTGAGGGGGAGAATGAGGGAATGTCACTTTACTTGATTGGCGACCTGCAAGGCTGCGACGCCCCCCTCGGGCGGCTGCTGCAGAAGATCGATTTCTCCCCGAGCCGCGACACCATCGTGCTGCTCGGCGACCTGGTGAACCGGGGGCCCGACTCGCTCGCCGTGCTGCGCCGCGTGCAGGGCTACGGGGCCTCGGCGCTGAGCCTGCTGGGCAACCACGACCTGCACCTGCTGGGCGTGTCGCACGGTGCGCGCAAGGCCGGCCGCAAGGACACCCTGGCCGAACTGCTGGCCGCACCCGACAGCGAAGCGCTGCTCGACTGGGTGCGCCGCCAGCACATGGCGCTGCACATGCGCATCGGCGGCGGCGACCTGCTGATGGTGCATGCGGGCGTACTGCCGCAATGGACAGTGGGCGAAACGCTGGCGCTGGCCGCGGAGGTGGAATCGGTGCTGCGCGGCCCGGCGCTGGGCGAATTCCTGCTGTCGATGTACGGCAACGAGCCGGCGCAATGGCAAGACACGCTCACCGGCAGCGCCCGCCTGCGCGCCATCGTCAATGCGCTGACGCGGCTGCGCTTCTGCACGGCCGACGGCGTGATGGAGTTCGAGGCCAAGGACAGTGCCGCCACCGCGCCCGAAGGCTACATGCCGTGGTTCGACGTGCCCGGCCGCAAGACCGCCAGGGCAACGATCGCCTTCGGCCACTGGTCGACGCTGGGCTGGCTCTCGCGTCCCGATCTGCTCTCGACCGACACCGGCTGCGTGTGGGGCGGCTGCCTGAGCGCGGTGCGCATCGGCGCGACGCTGGACGAGCGCGAGTTGATCCAGGTCGATTGCGAGCAGTCGCAGAAGCCGGGCAAGTAGCGCCAGGCCTGCGCGTCCTGAACCTCAGGAAGGCAGCCGGAACCTGTCGAGCGACATGCGCTGGCGTCCCTGCGCGTCGAAGTTCCCGGGCGCAAGCCAGCGCTCGAACGCGGTGCGCAGCGCCGGCCATTCGCTGTCGATGATCGAGAACCAGGCCGTGTCGCGGCCGCGGCCCTTGTAGACCACCGCCTGGCGGAAACGGCCTTCGTACTGGAAGCCCAGCCGCAAGGCCGCGCGCTTCGAGGGTTCGTTGAAGTCGTCGCACTTCCATTCGTGGCGCAGATAGCCGAGTTCATCGAAGACGAGCTTCATCAGCAGGTACTGGGCCTCGGTGGCCATCGGCGTCTTCTTGAGCAACGGCGAGAAGTTGACCGTGCCGACCTCGATGGCGCCATTGGCGGGGTCGATGCGCATCAGCGCCAGCGAACCGACGGCACGGCCGCTTTGCCTGTCGATCACGGCGAAATGCATCGGGTCGGTGCTGCTGGCAATGCGCTCGACGTAGGCCCGGGTGGTGCCGACGTCGGCGGGGCGCTCGATGCCCAGGTAGGTCCAGTCGCGGCCGTCGGGCGCCAGCGCGTAGGCCGCGTGCAGGTCGTCGGCATGCCTGGCGGCATCGAGCGGCTCGAGCGTGCAGAAGCGGCCCTCGAGGGCGCGGCGCGGCGGCAGGGGACGTGGCGTCCAGCCGGGCAGTTCGGGGCCGATGGACTGGCCGAAGTCGTTGTGGCGGGCAAGCATGAGGCGTCTTTCGGAAAAAAACAGGAACGACCACCGGGTCGGGGTATGTAAAGTACCCGCATGCTGGCTCCAGCAAAAGCTCCACGTTCTTATCATTTCATGGTGCCACGGCCTTCTCTCTCACCTGCTGCCCTGCTGGACACCCCGCTCGCCAAGGGCCGCGAGGCGGGTTCGATGCAGCGCCAGCTGTACGACCGGCTCAAGCGCGCCATCCTCGACGGCAGCCTCGCACCCGGCAGCCGGCTGCCCGGCTCGCGCGCCCTGGCCGAGTCCCTCGCGATTTCGCGCAACACCGTTACCGCGACCTACGAGCACCTTGCCGCCGAAGGCTATGTGCAGCCCGACCGCCAGGGCACGCGCGTGATCGAGCTCTCCTCGCCGGCCCTGCCGCCCAGGCGCGCCGGCAAGGCAGGCGCCGTGCCGGGAACCGCCTTGCGCCTCTCGAAGATCAAGCCTGCCGTCTCGCGCGCCGACGCCGACATGGCGCTGCGGCCGGGCGTGCCCGCGCTGTCGCACTTTCCGGCGGCGGCATGGCGGCGCGCGCTCGATCGCGCGATCCGTGACGCCGGCCCCGCAGCCCTGGGCTATGGAGACCCGCTGGGCGAGCCGCCGCTGCGCGCGGCCATCGCGCGGCACCTGTCGATCGCGCGCGGCGTGCGTTGCGAGCCGCACCAGGTGGTCATCTGCGAAGGCGCGCAGGAGGCCATCTCGCTGTGCGTGCGGCTGCTGTCGAACCCCGGCGAGACCGGCTGGGTCGAAGACCCCGGCTACCGCGGCGTCAAAGCCGCCATGCACGCGGGCGACATGCGCATCGTGCCGCTGCGGGTCGATTCCGAGGGCCTGTGCGTGAGCGAGCGCGACTGGGTCAGACACCCGCCCCGGCTGATCTACACCACGCCTTCGCACCAGTATCCCGGCGGCGCGGTGCTCGGCATCTCGCGCCGGCTCGCGCTGATTGCGCAGGCACGCGCGCACGGCGCCTGGATCATCGAGGACGACTACGACAGCGAGTTCCGCCATACCGGCGAACCCATCGGCGCGATGCAGGGGCTGGTGGAAGAGGCGCCCGTGCTCTACGTCGGCACCTTCAGCAAGACCATGTTCCCGTCGCTGCGGCTCGGCTTCCTGGTCGTGCCGACACGACTGATGCCGGCCGTGCAGGCGTCCATGGAAGAAATGCTGCGCGGCGGCCATCGCCACGAGCAGCTGGCCATGGCCGACTTCATCGAGAGCGGACAGTTCAGCCGGCACCTCGGCCGCATGCGCCGGCTGTACCGCGACAGGCAGCATGCGCTGCGACTCGCGCTGCAAAGGCACCTGCAGGTGCCCCACGAGATCGAGGGCGGCTACTGCGGCCTGCATCTCACGGTGCGGCTGCCGGCACGCTTCGAAGACCGCAGGATCGCCGCCGAGGCGCTGCGGCACCGCATCGCGCCCTCCCCGCTGTCGGCCTTTGCCATGCAGCCGCAGCCTTCGGACAACGGGCTGGTGCTGGGGTATGGTAATACGCCGGCGGAGTTGTTCGAGCCGCTGGTCAAGCGGTTGTCGATGCTCGCGCGGGCGGCGGATGCCGCCGGCCAGACAGCCAGCTAGCGCGCGTTCACCACATGCGCACGCCGGAAACTGCGCGGCGTGACGCCCACCCACTGCCGGAAGCGCCGGTTGAAGTACGCCTCGTCCGCGAAGCCGCACTGGTGCGCGATCTCCCGCACCAGCAGCGAGGTGGACGACAGCAGTTCCTTCGCGCGCTCGATGCGCCGCTCGGTCACCAGGTCGGTGAAGGTGCGGTCGGTCTCCTTGCGCAGCAGGTTGGCCAGGTAGTTGGGCGACAGGAATGCCGCCGCGGCCGCATCGGTGAGCGAGAGGGGCTTGTCGAGGTTGTCGCGCACGTAGCGCACCACGCGCTGCAATGCGTCGTGCTGCGAGGTCTTGCCGTCGTGTTGCAGCGAAAGCCGCATCAGCGCCTGCTCCTGCCGCATGCAGGCCAGCGCGATGATCTGCTGCACGATGCCGCGCATGGCGATCTTGGCGCCGAAACTGCGGCCCGCGTTCAGCGCATGCAGCTCGTCGAGCCAGCCGCGGATGCGTGCGAAGTCGGCCTCGTCGAAGGCGAAGTCGACGTACTCCTGGAACAGGAACGGCGCGAGGTCGGGGTAGCGCGAGAGCGGCACGTCGTCAAGGTCGAGCGCATCGACGTCGAGCTCGGGCCACAGGAAGCGCTGGTCGAAGTTGACGATGCAGTACAGCGCCTCGGGCGGATGCGGAATCACGTGCACGCGGTACGGCAGCACGAAGCTCAGGTGGCGCGGTCCGAAGGGGCGCACCTCGCCGCCGATGGCCTGCCGCGAATGCCCTTCGATGCCGATCTGGATCTGGAAGTACGCATGCCGGTGCGGCAGCGTGAGTTCGTTGCGCGCGCCCTGGAAGCGGATGTCGAAGTCGAGGTGGTCGGCACGCTCGTGCATGCCGTAGGTGCGTACGGACGTGGGATGAGAGGGGCGCATCGGGGCTGGCGTGGCGGCAGGCTTCTGGCCGCGAGGGTACGCCAACTTCCAGCCCGGCGCGCGGGCCGCCTTCAGGCTCAGACGACCACGACCTCCAGCGCGCCGACGCCCGCCACGGTGCCGCGCATGCGGTCGCCGCGCTGCACGGCCGCCACGCCGGCGGGCGTGCCGGTGAAGATCAGGTCGCCGGGCTGCAGTGTGAACAGGGTCGACAGGTAGGCGATGGTGTCGGGCACGTTCCAGATCATGTCGCCCAGGTCGCCGACCTGGCGCTGGGCGCCGTTCACTTCGAGGCGGATCTCGCCCGCCGCGGGATGGCCGGCCCGGGCCACGGGCACCAGTTCGCCGCAGGGCGCGGAGCCGTCGAAGGCCTTGCCGGTGTCCCACGGGCGGCCCATTTTCTTGGCCTCGGACTGCAGGTCGCGGCGGGTCATGTCGAGGCCGACGGCATAGCCGTACACGTGGGCGAGCGCGTCCGAAGCGGCGATGTCCGATCCACCGGTCTTGAGCGCGACCACCAGTTCGATCTCGTGGTGCACGTCCTTCGACAGCGTGGGGTAGGCGAACTCGCCGCCGTCCGCGACGATGGCGCTGGCCGGCTTCATGAAGAAGAACGGCGGCTCGCGGTCGGGGTTGTGGCCCATCTCGCGGGCATGTTCGGAGTAGTTGCGGCCCACGCAGAAGATGCGGTTGACCGGGAAGCGCGCGCGCTCGCCCTGGATGGGCAGCGAGTGGACGGGCGCGGGGGCGATGGCGTAGAGGGTGTCGGTGGCGGAAGTCATGCAACGACTCTATCCAGCGGCAGCGGGCCTCCGGGGGACGCATCTACGCGAGTCTTGGACTTGGCTACGTTTCGTCGCTCGACGCAAGTCTGCGCAACACAATTAATTCTTAAGCATTCAAATATGCCGCCGGTGCACGGCCCGGCTTGCGCCGAGACAAATAGCGTGACGCTCTTGCGCCAGCCAGATACATTGCGCCAACGATGCACGCTGCTGCACGCGGAGCTGAGCGGCTTGTGTCAACGACAGGATCAAGTCCGATGTCATTGTCCGTGTGGGTCAGGATCCGTTTGCCGGTATCGATCTTCGTGGTCGGCACGGCGCTCTCGATCGCCCTCGGCGTGTCCGCCCGCCAGGAAATCGCGCGCAGCGCGCAGGCGCACTTCGATGCCGCCGCCCTCGATCTGGCACGCAAGGTCGAAGCCCGCTTCGATGACTACATCGCCGTCCTGATCGGCCTGCGCGCGCGGTTCAATACCTCCGATCCCGTGACCCGGAGCGACTTCAGGGACTACGTCGCGGGGTTGAACCTGTCGCGCGCCTACCCCGGCTTCCAGGCTGTCAACTACGCGCCGCTGGTCGCGGCCGGCGAAAGGCAGTCCTTCGAGGAACAGGTCCGCGGCGATGCGAGCCTGGACACCGGCGTGGCCGCCGGCTTCGCCATCAAGCCGCCCGGAGAGCGCGCAACCTACTACCCGCTGATCTACATCGAGCCGCAGGCCGGCAACGAGAAGCTGCTCGGCAACGACCTGGGTGCGATGCCAGACAGGGGAGACGCGCTCGAGCAGGGGCGCGACACCGGCGGGCTCGTCATGTCGGGCCGCAAGGTGCGCATCCCGGGCCGCGAGTCCGACATCGGACTGGCGATGCGGCTGCCGGTCTATCGCGCAGGACGACCGCTCGACACGCTCGAGCAGCGGCGCGGTGCCTATGCCGGTTCGGTCGGCGCGGGTTTCAGCGTCGCGGGAATGCTGGGCGACGTGGCCGGCGCCGGCCCCGCCAGGGCGCCCCGCCTGCGCCTGATCGATGCCGGGCCGGGCCGGGGTGCGATCGGAACGCGCGTCGAGACCCGGTTCGTCACGCCGACCTCGTTCGGCGAGCGGCAACTGCTGTTCGACAGCGCGGCCTCGGCGAAGCCCGCCGCCGCTGCGGAGCGCGGCCTCGAGCGGATGCTCGGCTTCGAGCTGGGCGGCCGCTCCTGGCTGGTGGAAGTCGAGCAGGACGAGACCCAGGTCTTCGGCCCGCTCGACAAGGCCATCCCGTGGCTCATCGTCCTCGGCGGCCTGGCCACCAGCATGCTGCTTGCCGGCATCGTCCTCTCGCTGACCGCCTCGCGCAGCCGGGCCCAGGTCCTGGCGAACGAGATGACCCACCACCTTCGCAGGAGCGAGCGGCAGCTGGAGGAAGCCCAGCACCTGGCAAGCCTGGGGAGCTGGATCCTCGATCCCGAGACCGGAGCCCTGCAGTGCTCCGAAGAAGCCCGGCGCATCCTGGGCTTCGAGACCGAAGCCTCGCAGCCGGACCTTCAAGCGCTGCTCTCGCGCGTTCCAGCCACGGAACGCCCCGAGGTGGAACAGCGGATCGCCTGGGCCTCCCAGTCCACGGAACGCAGCGAATTCGAGCACCGCCTGTGCCTGCCCGACGGCACCGAACGCTGGCTCCATGTCATCGCCCAGTCGGCCGAAGATGAAGGCAGGCGATGGGTGCGCGGCACCGTGCGCGACGCCACGCGGCTGCGCAAGGACGCGTTGCGCCAGAAGCTCGAATACAGGATCGCGCGGCTGCTCGCCGGCGACGGCAGGACCGAGACGGTGATCGCGCTGGCGCTGGAGGCGGTATGCACCGACCTGCGCTGGGACTGCGGCGCGTTGTGGAGCGTCGGCGAAGACGGCCAGGCTCGCTGTGCCGCAGCCTGGCATGCCGGCGACGACCCGGCGCTGCGGCAATTCGTCGACGCCAGCCGCACGCTCACCTACCGGCCGAGCGAAGGTTCGCTGGGCCGCGCATGGGGAATCGGCGGCGTCGTGCGCATCGACACGCTGGCGGCTCCGAGCCATTTCGTGCGCGATGCAATGGCCCGCCGGGCCGGACTGGCCGCCGGCCTCATCGTGCCGATCACCACCGCCGACACGACCGCGGCGCTGGAGCTCTTCGGCTCCAATCCGCAGGTGGCCGACGCCGAGACGCTGGAATCCCTGCGCGTGATCACCTTGCAGATCGCCCAGTACAAGCAGCGCAAGCTGGCCGAGCGGAGCCTTCGCTTCATCGCCAGCCACGACGAGCTGACCGGGCTGCTCAATCGCGCCGCGCTGCAGCACGAGCTCGCCCACGCCATCAGGCGCAGCAACCGCCAGCAGAAGCCGTTCGCGGTGATGTTCGTCGATCTGGATCGCTTCAAGCACATCAACGACACGCTGGGCCACGGCGTGGGCGACCAGATGATCAGGATCTGCGGCGAGCGCCTGACGGCGCTGCTGCGCGACACCGACGTCGTGGCGCGTTTTGGCGGCGACGAATTCGTGCTGCTGCTGGAGAACCTGTCCGCCACGAAGGATGCCGAGGTGCTTGCCGAGAAAGTGCTGGCCTGCTGCGCAGCGCCGTTCGTCATCGAGGGACGCGAACTGCACGTCAGTGCCAGCGTCGGCGTGAGTCTCTATCCGGAGAACGGCAACGACGCCGAGGCGCTGCTGAAAAACGCCGACACCGCGATGTACCGCGCCAAGGAAAAGGGCCGCAACACCTACCGGTTCTACGCGGCGAAGATGAATGCACGGAGCACCGAACAGCTGATGCTCGAAAGCGCGCTGCGCCATGCCCAGGAGCGTGGCGAGCTGGAGATGTACTACCAGCCGAAGATGAACCTGCAGAGCCAGCACATCTCCGGCGTCGAGGCCCTGATGCGCTGGCACCACCCGCTTCTGGGCACGATTTCGCCGACACAGTTCATCCCGATCGCCGAAGAGACCGGCCTGATCGTGTCCATGGGGAAGTGGGCGCTGGAACAGGCATGCGCCGATTCGCGTTCGTGGCAGAAATCCGGCTTGCCTGCGGTGCTCGTGAGCGTCAATCTGTCGCCGCGCCAATTCGAAAGCCGCACGCTCATCGCCGACATACGGGCCGCCCTGGAAGCCTCGGGCCTGGAGCCAGCGCTGCTGGAGTTGGAGATCACCGAAGGCGCGGTGATGGCGAACCCCGAGCATGCGACGAAGCTGCTGCGCACCATCCGGGACATGGGCATCGGCCTGGCCATCGACGATTTCGGAACGGGCTACTCCTCGCTTTCCTATCTGAAGCATTTCCCGCTGTCGACGGTGAAGATCGATCGCTCCTTCATCAACGACCTGACGCGCGACGCCGACGCGCGAGCGCTCATCGACGGCATCATCACCCTGGCCCACGGCTTGCGGATGAAGGTGGTGGCCGAGGGCATCGAGACCATGGCCCAGCTCGACTACCTGCGCAGCCACGAATGCGACGAGGCCCAGGGCTACTGGCTGTGCAAGCCCGTGACCTGCGACGAGGTGCGCGATTTCATGGCGCGTCACCTGCGCAACCAGTTTGCTCCGTCGGTGGCGGCCTGACGGCCGGATCTTCGGAGCAATCGTCCCCGGGCACGTTCGCCCGGACCTTCCAGTCACTCAACAGGAGCATTCATGACTCATTCCACCCAAGCCAGGACTCTGGCGCAGACGATCGCCGCGATCGAGGCGCTCGACCTCACGCTGATCAAGTTCAAGGCCTGCCGCAAGGAAGACGGCTACGGCTGGCCGGCGGCTTACGCGGACCGGATGGAAGTGGCCTACAAGCACTACCTGATGCTGCACGCCAGGCACCCCGAACTGACGCTCGCGCCGGAGCAGGACGTGGACCGCTTCTGGCACATGCACATTCTCGACACGAGAAAGTACGCGGCCGACTGCGAGGCCACCTTCGGCTACTTCCTGCACCACTTCCCGTACCTTGGCCTGCGCGGAGAGGAAGACGCCAAGGCCCTGCAGGCGGCCTACCAGGAGATGCAGCGCCTGTCCGCCGAGGAATTCGGCGAGCCGGCGGCCACGAACGCGGCCGCGTGGTGCTCCCTGGAGGCGGGCAAGCCCGCGGCGGCATGGTGTTCGCTCGAAGCGGACAAGACGGGGCCCGCGTGGTGCTCGCTCGACGCGGGGCAGCAAACTAGCCAGCCACCCCGAAGCCCGTATCGAACGTCCCCTTCACATCAAGCGGCTGCTTGATGAGCCCGACCCGCCGGTAGAAGTCCGCCGTCCCCTGCTGGTCCGCAATGACCTGCGCGTCGATGGCCACCCACTTCTGCTGGCGGCGTTCGAACTGCAGCTTCGCCGCCTCGGGCGGAATGCCGATGATCCGCGCCAGAGCGGCCGAATAGGCGTCGACGTTGCGGTACGACCAGAGCTGTGCCTTCACCACGCGCTGCAGGAAGTCTTGCAGCACCGGGCGCTTGGCGGCGATGGCGCTGTCGGTGGCCGCAAGGTAGCTCAGGCCCGGCAGCAGCCCGCGTCCGCTGACGAGCACCCGCGCATGGTTGCTGACCTCGGCCAGCGCCGTGTACGGTTCCCAGGTGGCCCAGGCATCGACCGATCCCTGCGTCAGCGCAAGCTTCGCGTCGGCGGGCGCGAGGAAACGGATGTTCACGTCCTCGGGCTTCAGCCCGGCCGAAGTGATGGCCTTGAGCGTGACGTAGTGGCCGATGGAGCCGCGGTTGGTCGCGACGCTCCTGCCCTTGAGGTCGGCGGCGGTCTTCAGCGGCGAATCGGGACGCACCAGCACCGCCGTGCCGTAGGAGTCGGAGCGGTTCGCACCGATGGCCTTCACGCGCGTGCCGGCCGCCAGCGCGAAGATCAGCGGTGCGTCGCCGATGGGGCCTGAATCGACCGCGGCCGCGTTGAGGGCCTCGGCCAGCGGCGCGGCCGCCGGGAACTCCGACCACTGGATGTCGTAGCCCAGCCCTTCCAGCCCGCCCGCCGCTTCGAGCAACGCGCGCAGGCCGCCCTTCTGGTCGCCGGCCTTGAGCACCGGCCGGCCCTGTGCGTGAACCAGGGCGGGCACAGCGGCGACGGCGGCGGCCGCCGATGCGCCCTGGACGAGAAACCGGCGGCGTGAACTATGGAGAGTCATGAACGTGCTGTGGTTGCTCATGCGAGCGGATCAAAGGAAACATGGTCGGCAAAGCGCACCGGGTCCGTGCTCTTCTTGAGCACACCCACGCCGCGGAAATCGCGCGCGTAGAACTCGACCTCGTCGCGCAGCTTGCGGCCCAGCGGATGGTGCTGGTGCGTGAGCGTGCCCAGCAGCGCACGCAGGTCTTCCACCGCCACGTTGGGCGAGTACTTGGCGAAAAGCCTGGCCGACTCGTTCGGGTTCTCGGCCACGTAGTCGGAAGCCTGAGCGATCGCGCGCACCAGCGAGGCGACGGTCGCCTTGTCCTTGCGCACGAGCTCGCCGCGCGCGCCGACGATGCAGCACACCTTGTCCTTGTACTCGCCCGAAAGATTGCTCGCCACCTCGACGTAGGCGCCCTGGTTGCGCTTCTCGATCAGGTAGATGTTGGGGTCGCCGTCGGCAATGGCCTGGATCTCGCCCTTCTTCACCGCCACGTCGAGCAGGTCGGCCGGGTACTGGCGCCAGGTGACGTCCTTGTCGGCATCGATGCCGTTCTTCGTGAGCAGGATCGAGAAGAAATTCTTGCCCGGGCTCGCGATGTCGGACACGCCGATGACCTTGCCCTTGAGGCTCGCAAGATTGGTGACGCCCGCGCTCTTCGCGCCCACCAGCCGCACGCAGCCGCCGTGCGAGCTGCCGACGATCTTCACGTCGAAGCCCGCCTCAAGCGGCTTGAGCCAACGGTGGATCATGCCCACGGCCGCGTCGGCCTTGGCGGTGGCCAGCGACTCCAGCAACTGGTCGGTGGAGCCCGTGTAGTTGATGAGCTCGACCTGCAGGCCGTTGCGCTCGAAGTAGCCGCGCTCCTGCGCCACGACCACGGGCGACAGGCAGAAAGCGGCAGCGTTCCATGCGAAGGTCAGCTTGCGCGAAGACTGCGAGAAGGCCTGCGAGGCGATCAGGCCGCCCGATGCGACCACTGCGGCCGCACCGCCGGCACGCAGCATGCCGCGGCGGGAAAGGGTGGCGTTCGTCTTCACAGCAGCAGCTCCGGCTCGGCCTCGACCAGGCCTTCGTAGAGGCTGTCGAAGGAGTGGATCGCGCCTTCGGGGCCGCCGATCTGGCTGTGCGTGTGGCGCGCGGTGGCCTCGTCGATAGGCTGCGGCTTGCCGGCGGCCTCGGCCAGCAGTTGCGTGTGGCAGGCGTTGTCCAGCGCGATGTACCACCACGCGGCGGCCTCCACCGTGGGGCCGGCCGTCAGGATGCCGTGGTTCTTGAGGATCGCGCCCTTCCTGTCGCCCAGCGCATGCGCGATGCGCTCGCCCTCGCTGGTGTCGACCACCATGCCGGTGAAATCGTCGAACAGCGCCACGTCGTCGTGGAACACGCAGCTGTCCTGCGTGAGGGTGTCGAGCTTGCGGCCCAGCGTGGACCAGGCCTTGCCGTAGGTCGAGTGGGTGTGGGCCGCGGCGATGATCTTCGGGTTGTGCTCGTGAATGGCCGCATGGATGGCGAAGGCGGCCTTGTTGAGCGGGCGATCGCCGATGACGGTCTCGCCCTTCGAATTGACGAGCAGCAGGTCGGACACGCGGATGCGCGAGAAATGGATGCCCAGCGGGTTGACCCAGAAGTGGTCGGTCAGCTCGGGGTCGCGCGCGGTGATGTGGCCGGCCAGCCCCTGCGCGAAGCCGAATCGCGCGAACAGGCGGAAGGCACCGGCCAGGCGCTCCTGCCGATGGCGGCGCTCGGCCTGCACGGTGGGACGCGGGGGCACGGGGTCGAACCAGTACTTCTGCTGCGGGTTCGGGTTGAGCTTCAGCGGCTGGGGGGCGTTGCGGTCGATGGAAAGAACGGCGCTCATGGGGTTTCCTACGTGTTCGGTTTTGGCTCCTTCCCCCTCTGGGGGAAGGTTGGGATGGGGGCTCGACAGCTTCAACGCCATGACGGCGTTCGACGCCGCCTGCCCCCACCCCTGCCCTCCCCCAGAGGGGGAGGGAGAAAGTCAGATCAGGCGGCTTTGCGGATGGACGCGGCGCGCTGCGCCACCAGTTCGCGCGTGCGCGGAATCAGCTCGCGCCCGTAGTCCAGCGCATCCTCCAGCGGGTCGAAGCCGCGGATCAGGAAGGTCGTCACGCCCAGGTCGTAGTAGTCCAGCAATGCATCGGCCACCTGCTCGGGCGTGCCGACCAGCGCGGTGCTGTTCGAGCGCCCGCCGATCTCCTGCGCCACGGCCGTCCACAGGCGCTTGTCGAGCCGCGAGCCCTTCTCGGCCGCGGCCAGCAGGCGCCTGGCGCCTTCGCTTTGCTGCGGGCCGCCGCGGTTGTAGCCCTGCACCACGCGCAGGCGCCTGGTCTCGGCCAGGATGTTCTCCGCGCGGGCCCATGCAGCCTCTTCGGTCTGCGCCAGGATCGGGCGGAACGACACCGAGAAACGCACGCTGCGACCGTGCTTCGCCGCTTCGGCGCGCACGCGCGTGGTCAGCTCGCGCGCCTGGTCGAGCGACTCGCCCCACAGCGCATACACGTCGGCGTACTTGCCGGCCACCGGAATCGCGGCTTCCGAGGCCCCGCCGAAATACACCGGCACGTGCGGCTTGCCGTTGCGCGTCTGCAGCGGCTTGACTTCGGAGAACGCGTTCTGGAAGCGGTAGTGCGCGCCTTCGTGGTCGAAGGGCTTCTCGGCCGTCCACACCTTGTGCAGCACTTCGAGGTATTCGTCGGTGCGGGCATAGCGCTGGTCGTGGTCGAGCCAGTCGCCGTCCCGGCGCTGTTCCTCGTCGGAGCCGCCGGAGATGTAGTGCACGCCGAGCCGGCCGCCGCTGAACTGGTCGAGCGAGGCGAACTGCCGCGCCGCCAGCGTGGGCGCGACGAAGCCGGGGCGATGCGCGAGCATGAAGTGGATGCGCTCGGTCACCGATGCGGCATGCGCCACCGTGAGCGTGGCGTCGGGGCTGGTCGAGTGATGCGGCACCAGCACGCGGTCGAAGCCGGCGGTCTCGTGCGCCTGCGCGAAGGCGCGCACGTAGTCGCGGTCGAGCGCCGGGCCCTTTGCCGCGTGGATTTCAGAGACCTTCTGGCCCTGGATCATGCCGATGAATTCGACGGCACCGTCTTGCTGTGGCTGGCTCATGTCGTTGTCCTTGTCTGGGTTGGGAGAGGGAAATCAGGCGGCGGGCAGGCGCAGCAGGTTCTCGAAGCTGCGGTCCCACAAGGGCTTCACGTCGGCCGGGCCGTCGAGCACGCCGATCTTCAGGAAGGTGTCGGCCACGTCCTGGTGGCTGCGCACCACGGCGTCGCTGACGGGGCCCAGGCTGTAGTCGCCGCTGCGGCCGTTGAAGAGCTCGACGATGTCGCCCACCGGCACGCGCGTCTCGGCCGACTGCGCGCGGGCGTACGCCAGGAAGTTGCCGTTGCTCCACGCGAAGGCGCGCTGCAGGCGCTGCAGCAGGTCGGCCAGCGCGGCACGGCGCGGTGCGTCGTCCAGCGCGCGCGGGTTGGCGTAGATGGGAAAGTTGCCCGACAGGTAGCCCACGCCGGTCTTGATGGTGCGCGCGCCGTACTGCGTGCGCGCAAGCTGGCCGTTGTAGCCGTAGATGGCCCAGGCATCCAGATCGCCCCGCGCGAAGGCCGAGAGGCCGTCCGACGGCGTGAGGCTCACGGCCTGGATGTCGCTGAACGACAGGCCCGCCTCGGCCAACTGCTTGGCCAAGTAGTAGTGCGAGGTGGTGGCGCGCACATAGCCCACGCGCTTGCCCTTGAAATCTGCGATGGTGCGGATCGGCGCGTCCTTGCGCGCCAGCGTGGCCTGGTTGTTCAGGTCTTCGTGCGTCACGGCCACCAGCCGCACGCTGGACTTCTGCCGCGCCGCGAACACCGGCGGGATCTCGCTGCCCGAGCCCAGGTCGAGCGCGTCGCCGTTGATGGCCTCGATGTGCAGCACGCCGTTGTTGAGCTCGCGCCAGTCGATCCTGTAGGGCGTGTTGGCCTGGCCGGATGCCGCCAGCAGCGGCCGCCAGAGCCCCTTGTACGTGCCCACGCGCAGCGTGACGCCCGACAGGTCGGCCGACGGCGCGGCGGCCCGGGCCCAGCCGGCCGAAGCCGCCGCGCCCCATGCGGCGGCTGCCTGCAGCAGGCGGCGCCGTTCCAACGAGAGATCTGGTTTCATGCACCGGACCGTACCCAGAGGCGGCACGGATGCAAACACAGAAAAACGAGTTTGCATATGCGGGATGCATCGTTTTACGGCGCCGGCCGGCCGGCTACCGTGCGCAACCATGAGTGCACTCCCTTTGCGACGCCCCTCGGCCACGGCCGGGGAACATCCATCCACGCCCCCGGGCGGCCTGGCCGCGCCCGCGCTGCTGGCGCAGCTGTCGGCCCGATTCGCCGCCACCGCGGCCGATCACGACCACAGCGGCGCTTTCCCGCGCGAGAACTTCGACGCGCTGCAGGCGCACGGCCTGATCGGCCTGGTGGCGCCCGCCGCCTACGGTGGCGGCGGCGCCACGCTGGCCACGGCCCGGCGCGTGATCGCGGCCGTGTCGCGCGGCGAGCCGGCCACCGCGCTGATCCTCACCATGACCTATCTGCAGCACCACGCGCTGACGCGCGGCGACAGCCGCTGGCCGCCGCACCTGCGCGAACGCGTGGCGCGCGACGCGGTGGAGCACGGCGCGCTGATCAACGCGCTGCGCGTGGAGCCCGCGCTGGGCTCCCCCGCGCGTGGCGGCCTGCCGGCCACTGTGGCGCGGCGCGATGCCGACGGCTGGAAGATCGACGGCCACAAGCTCTACACCACCGGCATCGAGGGCCTCTCGTGGCTCGCGGTGTGGGCCCGCACCGACGAGCCCGCCCCGCGCACCGGCGTGTTCCTGGTGCCGCGCCAGGCCCCCGGCGTGCGCGTGATCGCCAGCTGGGACCACCTGGGCCTGCGGGCCTCGGGCAGCCACGAGGTGGTGTTCGAGAACGTCGCCGTCGGCGCGGACCACGCGGTCGACCTGCGCGCGCCGTCCGACTGGGCGCCCGATGCCGGCAGCCAGACCGACATCGACGCCCACGCCACGCAGCAGGCCTGGATGACCGTGCTGCTCGGCACCCTCTACGACGGCGTGGCCACGGCCGCGCGCGACTGGCTGGTCGGCTTCCTGAACGAGCGCGCGCCCGGCAGTCTCGGCGCGCCGCTGGCGAGCCTGCCGCGCGTGCAGGAGCACGTGGGCGAGATCGAAGCGCTGCTGCGAACCAACCGCGTGCTGCTCGACGACGCCACCGCCGCCGTCGACGACGGCCAGGCGCAACCCGCGGCCGACAGCGGCCTGCTGAAATACACGGTGACGGGCAATGCGGTGCGTGCGGTCGAACTCGCGCTGCAGCTCAGCGGCAACCACGGCCTGACAAGGCACAACCCGCTGGAGCGGCACTACCGCGACGTGCTGTGCAGCCGCATCCATACGCCGCAGAACGACGCGATCCTGATTGCAGCGGGCAAGCGCGCACTGCTGCCTTCGGGAGACGCCGCATGACGTCCCTGCTCTTCTCCAGCGCCTCGCGCCGCGGCTGGCTCAAGCAAGGCGCCGCGCTGTCGCTGGCCGCCACCGGTTCGCTGCGTGCATTTGCGCAAACGCCGCCGCAGGCCACGCTGGTGCTGGGCGACCAGGCCGGCGGCCTGCGCTCGCTGTTCGAGGCCTCGCGCGCGCTCGAAGGCGCGCCGTTCGCCTATCGCTGGGCCAACTTCCAGGGCGCCGCGCCGCTGTTCGAGGCGCAGCGCGGCGCGGCGGTCGACACGGCCATGGCCGGCGACCTGCCGGTGCTGGCCGCCGCCGTCGGCAAGACGCCGCTGAAGATCGTCGCCACCCGCGTCGGCAAGGCCGATTCGCTGGGCATCGTGGTGCAGCACGATTCGCCGCTGCGCAGCGTGGCAGACCTGCGCGGCAAGACGGTGATCGTGTCGTCGGCGCGCGGCAGCATCTCGCAGTACCAGTTGTACGGCGCGCTCGAGGAGGCCGGCGTGAAGCGCGACGAGGTGACGGTGAAGTTCGTGCTGCCGACCGATGCCGCCGCCGCCTTCGCATCGAGGCAGATCGACGCCTGGGCCATCTTCGATCCGTACTACACCATCGCGGTGCAGCAGGGCGGGCGCATCCTGCGCGACGGGCGCGGCATCAACACCGCGCTGGGCTTCATCACCGCGAGCGAACATTCGCTGGCCGACCCGGCCCGGCGCGCGGCCATCGTGCAGTTCCTCGACCGGCTCGGCCGCGCGGGCGACTGGGCGCTGGCCAACCCCGAGGCCTATGCACAGGCATACAGCCAGCTCACGCGGCTGCCGATCGAGGCTTCCCGCATCATCACCGCGCGGGCGTCGGTGGCGGGGCGGCCGGTGAGCGAGGCGGACATCGCCGCGCTGCAGGTCGTGGCCGACCGCTCGGCGCGCGACGGCATCCTGCCGGTGCGGGTGGACGTGCGCGCGATCACCGACACGCAGCTCTGGAAGCGCGCCGCATGATCGCGCCGCTTCGCGAATTTGTCGGCGCCTTCGGCCGGCTGCTCGACGGCGCACCCGACGAGCCCCGCATTCTTTCGGAGGGCGGCGCGCTGCTGCGCACGCTGGTGGCGCGCGACGACTGGCTGCCCGAGGCCTTCGCGCAACCCGACCCGACGCGCTACCAGCAGTTCCTGCTGCATGCGGACAGCACCGAGCGCTTCTCGGTCGTGAGCTTCGTGTGGGGGCCGGGGCAGGCCACGCCCGTGCACGATCACACGGTGTGGGGACTGATCGGCATGCTGCGCGGTGCCGAGTACAGCCAGGGCCATGCGCTCGATGCGCAAGGCCGTGCACAGCCGAAGGGCGAGGCGGTGCGGCTCGATGCCGGCGACGTGGAAGCGGTGTCGCCCACCGTCGGCGACCTGCACCGCGTGCACAACGCGCATGCGGACCGGGTGTCGATCAGCATCCACGTCTACGGCGCGAACATCGGCGCCGTGCGGCGTCATACTTACCCGCCGGAGGGCGGACGCAAGCCCTTCGTCTCCGGATACTCCAACACGCTGCTGCCCAACCTGTGGGACCGCAGCGCCGAACTCAGATCTTCGCCGACCGCCGCATGACGACTGCTTCCTTTCCCCTCCTGTCCTTCGCCGCCGTGCGCGAGCGCCTGCTGTCCCGCGAAGAAACCGCGCTGCTCGACGTGCGCGAGGAAGACCCGTTCGCGCAGGAACACCCGCTGTGGGCCGCGAACCTGCCGCTCTCGCGCATCGAGATCGAAGCATGGCGACGCATTCCGCGGCGCGACACGCTGATCGTGCTGTACGGCGAACACGGCGGCACCGACCTCGCGCCGCTGGCCGCCAAGGCATTCGCCGCGCTGGGCTACACCCACGTCCATCTGCTCGACGGCGGCCTCGAGGGCTGGCGCAAGGCGGGCGGCAAACTGTTCCGCGACGTGAACGTGCCGAGCAAGTCCTTCGGCGAACTGGTCGAGCACGAGCGGCAGACGCCGTCCCTGTCGGCCCCCGAGGTGAAGGCGTTGATCGATGCCCGGGCCGACGTGGTGGTGCTCGACGCGCGCCGCTTCGACGAATACCAGACGATGAGCATTCCGTCGGCCACCAGCGTGCCCGGGGCGGAACTGGTGCTGCGGGTGCGCGAGCTAGCGCCCGACCCGGCCACTCGGGTGATCGTGAATTGCGCGGGCCGCACGCGCAGCATCATCGGCACGCAGTCGCTGGTGAACGCCGGCATTCCGAACCCGGTGGCGGCGCTGCGCAACGGCACGATCGGCTGGAAGCTGGCGGGCCAGGTGCTGGACCACGGCGCCGGCCGGCAGGCGCCCGCCGCGGTGTCCGACGCGCATCGCGCACAGGCGCAGGCCGATGCGCGCCGCGTGGCCGACGCGGCCGGCGTGCGGCGCATCGACCTGGCCGCGCTGCAGACACTGGAGGCGCCAGGACGCACCGTGTACCGCTTCGACGTGCGCACGCCCGAGGAATACGCCGCGGGCCATCTGCCGGGCTTTGCGAACGCGCCCGGCGGCCAGCTGGTGCAGGAGACCGATCACCAGGTGCCGGTGCGCGGCGCGCGCATCGTGCTGGTGGACGACGACGGAGTGCGCGCATCGATGAGCGCCTCCTGGCTCGCACAGATGGGATGGGAGGCCTATGTGCCGCACGCCGTGCCTGAGGCCGCGGCATTCAGCGAGAAGGAGCCCCCCGCGCCCGCCTACCCGCCCGTCGCGGCCGTGGTGGCGGAGATCACGCCTGGCGAACTCGCCGCGCTGCTTGGGCAGCCGTCGTCCGGCACCGCCGTGATCGACGTGACCACGAGCGCCAACTATGTCCGGCGCCACATCCCGGGCGCGTGGTACGCGATTCGTGCGCAGCTGGCGCATGCGCTGGACGCGGTCATTCCCGCGTCGCGCCGCTACGTGCTGACCTGCGGCAGCAGCCTGCTCGCGCGCTATGCGGCGGCCGACGTGCGCGCGCTGCTCGATGCCCGGGGCAAGGCCGATGTCGAAGTGCTGGTGCTGGCGGGCGGCAACGCCGCCTGGTTTGCCGCGGGCCTCGAAGCCGAGAGCGGCGAGACGCGCCTTGCGACACCGCGCACCGACCGCTACCGCCGGCCCTACGAAGGCACCGATGCGCCCGCGGAGGCGATGCAGGCCTATCTCGATTGGGAGTACGGCCTGGTGGCGCAGCTGGAAAGCGATGGAACCCATCATTTCAGCGTGCTCGAAGTGCAAGCGTTTTGAAAGGATCACAACACGGCGGTGACACTGTGTAGGCCGGGTAAAGGCGGCCAGGGCCGTCATCCGGCAAAAGGCCGAAGCGTTGGTTGTGCATAGCGCACAACAACTCATCAAAGGAGCTTCGCCATGAGAGTCCCGATCCTTGCCCTGTCCGCCGCCACACTGGCCGCAGCAGTCCTGACCGGCTGCGTGGTCGCCCCGGCCGCCCCCGTCTACTCGGCGCCTCCGGGCGTGGCCTACGTGGCGCCGACATATGTCTCGCCGGGTGTCGGCTTTGTCTGGGCCTATCACCCGCGCTACGGCTGGGGCTGGCACCACCCGCAGTACGGCTGGCACCGCGGCTGGCGCTGAGCCGAAATGCAAAGCGGCGCTCGAGAGCGCCGCTTTTTTTTTACGTGGAACCCGCCCGGTCAGCTCGGCTCGGCGCTCTTGAACAGCGCAGCAACCTTGCGCTTGCTCTTGATGTTGCTCGAGATGCCGCGCGCGGGAGTGGCCTTGGCAGCGGCTTCCCAGGCCGGCGTCGCGTCGGGTTCGCCCGGCTCGTAGGGCTTGTCGAAGAACGGGTCACGCGGCGCCGCGGGCGCGCGGTGCGGGCGTCCGCCGCCGCGGCGAGCATCGCCGCCCAGGCTGGCGCGTTCGCGCGGCTGGTCGAGCACGTCGCGTGCGTCGCCCGCTTCGCCTTCCTCGCGCCAGTGGCGGCGTCCGTCGTTGATGCGGCCGCGCGGGCGGTCTTCCTCGAACTCGACGGGCTCGAGATCGATCTTCTTCTTGATCAGCTTCTCGATGTCGGCCACCAGGCGCACGTCGTTGCCGCCGCTGGCAAAGCTCACGGCCAGCCCCGAGGCGCCGGCGCGGCCCGTGCGGCCGATGCGGTGCACGTAGTCTTCGGCGTTGAACGGAATGTCGAAGTTGAAGACGGCGGGCACGTCCTTGATGTCGAGACCGCGGGCCGCGACGTCGGTGCACACCAGCAGGTCGACCTCGCCGGCCTTGAACGAGGCCAGGGCCTTCAGGCGTTCGTCCTGGCTCTTGTCGCCGTGCAGCGCGGTGGTGCGCAGACCGTCGCGCTCCAGCGAGCGTGCGAGGCGCGCGCAACCGAGCTTGCTGTTGACGAACACGAAGGCCTGCGTGATGCCGCGCTGGCGCACGATCTGCTTGAGCGCGCGGCGCTTGTCGTCGTCGCTCACGCTGTAGAAGTGCTGCTCGACGGTGGAAGCTGTCTCGTTGGGGCGCGCCACCTCGATGGTGACCGGGTTCTGCAGGTAGCTGCCGGCCAGCCGCTTGATTTCGGGGGAGAACGTGGCCGAGAACAGCAGCGTGGTGCGCTGCTTGGGCAGGTAGCTCAGGATGCGCTGCAGGTCGGGCAGGAAGCCGATGTCGAGCATGCGGTCGGCTTCGTCGAGGACCACGTATTCGACCTGGTTGAGCACCGCGTTCTTGGCCTCGATGTGATCGAGCAGCCGGCCCGGCGTGGCCACCAGGACTTCGACGCCCTTCTTCAGCTCCAGCGTCTGCGGCTTCATGTCGATGCCGCCGAATACGACCGTGCTGCGCAGGTTGGTGTACTTGGCGTACAGCTTGACCTGTTGCGCGACCTGGTCGGCCAGTTCGCGCGTGGGCAGCAGCACCAGGGCCCGGACCGGATGCCGCGCGGGCGAGGTCGAGGCGTTTTCATGCTTGAGCATGCGCTGCAGCAACGGCAGCGAGAACGCCGCGGTCTTGCCGGTGCCGGTCTGGGCGGCGCCCATCACATCCTGCCCGGAAAGCACGACCGGAATGGCCTGCTCCTGGATCGGTGTCATGGTCTCGTAGCCCATTTCGGCCACGGCGCGCGCCAGCGGTTCCGCCAGCGATAGATTGGAGAAGGAACTTGTCATTGAGCCCTCTATTGTCGCACTGCCGCAAAAAACAGCAGTGACCGCGCCGTGACAACGTCCGTGCCGGCGGAATTGCTATTTATTTAATAGCATGCAAGGCAGCAGGCGCGGGCCCTGCGGGCCCTTCGATCTCAAAGGCTGCGCGCGTTGAAGGTGTCGCAGGCCTTGATGTCGCCGCTCTGGTAGCCCGCGCCGAACCACCTTTGGCGCTGTGCGCTGGTGCCGTGGGTGAAGCTGTCGGGCACCACCGCACGGCCCGCGGAGCGCTGCAGGGCGTCGTCGCCGATCTTCTGCGCGGCGTTCATGGCGGATTCGATGTCGCCCGGGTCGAGCCACTTCTTCGACTCCTGCGAATGGTGGGCCCACACGCCCGCGAAGCAGTCGGCCTGCAGCTCCACGCGCACGCTCATGGCGTTGTTCTGGGTCTGGCTCAGGCGATTGCGCATGCCGTCGACCTTGGCGGTGATGCCGAGTTCGTCCTGCACGTGGTGGCCGACCTCGTGCGCGATGACGTAGGCCTGCGCGAACTCGCCCGGTGCGCCGAGCTGGTTCTTCAGGGTGTCGTAGAAACCGAGGTCGATGTAGACCTTCTGGTCGCCGGGGCAGTAGAACGGCCCCATGGCCGACTGGCCCGTGCCGCAGGCCGTGGGCGTGGCATTGCGGAACAGCACGAGGCGTGGCGCGTGGTACGTGCCGCCGTTCTGCTTGAAGATGTCGGTCCAGACCACCTCGGTGTTGCGCAGCACGGTCGAGACGAAGGCCGCTTCGCGGTCGTTCGCCGGCGGCTTGGGTGCCGGCCCCTGCTGGGGCTGCTGCTGCACCTGCGCAGGCCCTCCACCGCCGCTGAGCAGGCTCAGCACGGTGAGCGGGTTGATGCCGAAGACCCAGCCGGCGATCAGCGCGACCGCGACGGTGCCGATGCCGATGCTGCGCCCGCCGATGAAGCCGCCGCCACCGCCGCCGCCTTCACCGCGGCGGTCCTCGACGTTGTCCGATTGTTCGTTGCCTTCCCATCTCATCGCACGCTCCTTACCGGCCTTTTGCAGGAGTTGTCGCCGGTGACCGGAGGATGGTACTTGTCCCGGCGGCCACCGGGGTAACCGGCCGTCAGCGAAAGGCGCGGCGGCGGGTCAGGTTTTCGGCAGAGTCACGCCGCGCTGGCCCTGGTACTTGCCGCCGCGGTCCTTGTAGCTGGTCTCGCAGACCTCGTCACTCTCGAAGAACAGCACCTGCGCGCAGCCTTCGCCTGCGTAGATCTTCGCGGGCAGCGGCGTGGTGTTGCTGAATTCGAGCGTCACGTAGCCTTCCCATTCAGGCTCGAAGGGCGTGACGTTGACGATGATGCCGCAGCGCGCATAGGTGCTCTTGCCCAGGCAGATGGTGAGCACGTTGCGCGGGATGCGGAAGTACTCGACGGTGCGCGCCAGCGCGAAGCTGTTGGGCGGGATGATGCAGTAGTCGCCATGCATGTCGACGAAGCTCTTCTCGTCGAAATTCTTGGGGTCGACCACGGTGCTGTGGATGTTGGTGAAGACCTTGAACTCGGGCGCGCACCGGATGTCGTAGCCGTAGCTCGAGGTGCCGTAGCTGATGATCTTGTGGCCAGAGGACTCACGCACCTGGCCCGGTTCGAAGGGCTCGATCATTCCCTCGTTCTCGGCCATGCGCCGGATCCATTTGTCGCTCTTGATAGACATTGAAAAACACCCCAGTCTTCGCGCACTTCGTGTCGCTACGCCAACCCCTCAAGGGGCAACACCAGCGGCCCGGCAAAGCCGGTTCCGCGGTGTTCCTGGAAGAGGTTTCGCCGCGCTCGCTGGGTCGGCGATTGTGGCATGGGTGGGCTCGCCCTCTCGAGCCTCAGCCAGCCTGCGAGATCACCGTGCGCTCGACCACCCGGTCGTCGCCGAGCACGATCATCGCGAAGAGCATTTCCTCCAAGGTGTCGGCGCGTTTCGTCTTGCGCGCCAGCAGCGGCGTGGCCGCCGGGTCGAGCACCAGGAAGTCGGCTTCGCAGCCGGGCTGCAGGTTGCCGATGACGCCGTCGAGCCCCAGCGCGCGCGCGGCGCCGCCGGTGTGGCGCCACCAGAGCTCCGATGGCGCGATGCTCAGGCCGGTCTTGGTCTGGCCCTCGCGGCCCACGTAGTAGGCGGCCATCATCGTGTGGAACGGGCTAAAGCTGGTGCCGCCGCCCACGTCGCTGGCCAGTCCGTAGGGATAGCCCACGCGGTCGGCCGCGCCAAAGTCGAAGAAGCCGCTGCCCAGGAACAGGTTGCTGGTCGGGCTCACCGCGGCGGCGGTCTTCGTGTCACGCAGCAAGGCGCGGTCGGTGTCGTCGAGGTAGATGCAGTGCGCGTACACCGCACGCTCGCGCATCAGGCCGAAGCCGGCGTACACGTCGAGGTAGGAGCGCGCCTTCGGGTAGAGCTCGCGCACCCAGCTCACTTCGTCGCGGTTCTCCGCCACGTGCGACTGGATCCAGGTGTCGGCGTACCTGGCCGCCAGTTCGCCCGCGCCGCGCATCTGCGCATCGGTGCTCGCGGGCGCGAAACGCGGCGTGATGGCATAGCCCAGCCGGTCGGTGTTGTGCCACTTGCGGATCAGCGCCTCGCTGTCGATCAGGCTCTGCTCGGTCTGGTCGCGCACGCCGTCGGGCGAGTTGCGGTCCTGCAGCACCTTGCCCGTGATCATGCGCAGGCCGCGGCGCCGGGCGCCCTCGAAGAAGGCATCCACCGAGGCCACGTGCGAGGTCGCGAAGGTCAGCGAGGTGGTGACGCCGTTGCGCAGCAGCTCGTCGAAGAACACGTCGGCCACTTCGTTCGAGTGCGCGGGGTCGGCGAACCGGCTTTCCTCGGGGAAGGTGTAGTTCTCGAGCCAAGGCAGCAGCCCCGGCGAGGGCGAGCCGATGATGTCCGTCTGCGGGAAATGGATGTGCATGTCCACGAAGCCCGGCGCGAGGATGCGCCCGGGCAGGTGGGTCGTGTGGGCGTCCGGGTGGCGCGGCGCGACGGCGGCATGGCTGCCCGCATCGAGCACGCGCTGGCGGCCGGTGCTGTCGGGGGCGACGACCAGCAGGCCGTCTTCATCGAAAACAGGCTGGCCGTGGGCGTCGAATCGCAGGAGGGAGGCGCGGTAGGCTTTTTTCATCGTGGATGCGGAGGGTAATCGAGCCCCGGACAACCGCAATTTCCATGCGCATATGAGTGCTATATGCCGAACGCACTCCCGGCATTGCCGAATGCGGAGCCCATCCGCCACCACATCCTCAAATGGTTGATCCAATGACGAGTCATCGGCTATGATCCTTCGAGGCAACTCTCAGGCACAGCCACCCGCTCGATGGATCTAGACCTCACCCCCGACCAAGCCGCGTTCCGCGACGAAGTACGCCAGTTCGTGAAAGACCGGCTCCCCGCAGACATTCGCGAGCGCCTGCGCCTGGGCCATCCGCCGCGCAAACAGGACACCGTGACCTGGCAGCGCATCCTCAACGAGAAAGGCTGGGCGGCGCCGCATTGGCCGCGCGAGTTCGGCGGCGCCGAGCTCGGCCAGGCCGAGCGGCTGATCCTGCTCGACGAGCTGTTTCGCGCACCCGCGCCATTGCCGCAGGTGTTCAATGTCGGCATGCTCGGGCCGGTGCTGCTGAAGTTCGGCACCGAGGCGCAGAAGCGCTTCTTCATGCCGAAGCTCGCGAACCTCGACATCTGGTTCTGCCAGGGCTTCTCCGAGCCGGGCTCGGGGTCCGACCTGGCCTCGCTGCGCACCTCCGCCAGGCGCGAAGGCAACGAGTACGTCGTCAACGGCCAGAAGATTTGGACCACCACGGCGCACCTGGCCGACTGGGTGTTCGCGCTGGTGCGCACGGACAGCGAGGGCAAGAAGCAGCACGGCATCTCGTTCCTGCTGATCGACCTGCGCACGCCGGGAATCACCATTCGCCCGATCACGTCGATCGACGGCCAGCATCACCTGAACGAGGTCTTCTTCGACGAGGTTCGCGTGCCGCTCGACCACCTGGTCGGCGAGGAAGGCCGCGGCTGGGACTGCGCCAAATACCTGCTGATGAACGAGCGCACGGGCATCGCCAACGTGGGTCTGTGCCGGGAGCGGCTGGACTATGCCCGCGAACTCGCCGGCAAGCGCACCCAGGCCGGCAAGCCGCTGCTCGACAGCCCCAGGCTGCGCAGCGAAATCGCCATGCTCGACGCCGAGATCCGCGCGCTCGAAATCACCAACTGGCGCTTTCTGCTGTCGCCCGACACCGCGCAGAAGGTACCCGGCTTCGCTTCCGTGCTGAAGCTGAAGGGCACCGAGCTGCAGCAGGACATCGCCCAGCTGCTGCAACGCATCGCGGGGCCCGCGGCCATGGAGCGCCGCCCGCACGACGGCGAGGGCGCCGGGCATTGGGCGGGCCCGCTGGCCATGCGCTATTTCTACAGCCGCGCGGCCAGCATCTACGGCGGTACGAGCGAGGTCCAGAAGGACATTCTTTCCAAGACGATCCTGGGGTAGGTCACGATGAACTTCGAACTCAACGAAGAGCAGCAAGCGCTGCAGGGCAGCCTGGCCCGCCTGCTGGGCGACGTCTACGGTTTCGAGCAGCGCCGCGCCATCGCCGCCACGCCCGCCGGCTGGAGCCAGCCCGTGTGGCGGCAACTCGGCGAGCTCGGGCTCACCGCGCTTCCGTTGCCGCAGGCACACGGCGGCTTCGGCGGCGGCGCGGTCGACCTGCTGCCGGTGATGCAGGAGCTGGGCCGCGCGCTGTCGCTGGAGCCCTTTCTCGCATCGATCGTGCTCGGCGGCACCGCACTGCGGCTGGCCGGAAACGACGCCGTGCAGGCGCAGTTGCTGCCCGATGTGGCCAGCGGCGAAATTCGCCTGGCCTGGGCGCACGACGAAGCCGGCGGGCACCCGGCTGCACTGTGGGTGGAGACCACGGCACGGCAGGACGGCGGCCAATGGCGCCTCGACGGCGCCAAGTGCAATGTGTTGCACGCCACGGCCGCGCACCGGTTCGTGGTCAGCGCGCGCACCGCGGGCGCCCCGGGCGATGCGAACGGCCTCGCCCTCTTCCTGGTCGACGCCTCCGCCCAAGGCGTGGGTTGCCGCCCCCACCGCATGGTGGACGACACGCCGGGCGGTGAACTCCATTTCAGCGCGGCGGCGGCCTTGCCGCTCGGCGATCCGCGCGACGGCGCCACTGCGCTGAAGGCCATCGAGGGCACCCTGGCGGCTGGCACCGCGGCGGTTTGCGCCGATGCCGTGGGCGCCATGGAATCGGCCTACCGGCTCGCCATCGACTACCTGAACACACGCAAGCAGTTCGGCCGCCTGATCGGCGAAAACCAGGCGCTGCGCCACCGGGCGGCGGAGATGCTGGTCAGCCTCGAGATGTGCCGCAGCATGGCGATCGCCGCGGCCATTGCAGCGGACGGCCTCGATGCGCACGATGCTCGCGCCGACCTCGCGCGCGCCAAGCTGATGATCGGCCGGCATGGCCGCAGCCTCTGCCACGCAGCCATCCAGCTTCACGGCGGCATCGGCATGACCGAGGAATACGCCGTGGGCCACTGCCTGCGCCGCTTGACGCTGATCGACCAGCTCTTCGGCGACGTCGAGGCCCAGGCGACGCGGCTGGCGGAGATGCAATGAGCGAGGCAGTGTTCGAAACCATCCGCTGGGATCTTTCCGGGCCGGTCCTCACGCTCACGCTGTACCGCCCCGAGAAGCTCAACGCCATGACGCGCCTGATGCGTCGCGAGTTATGCCGGGCGCTCGACCTGGCCGACGCCGACGACGCCGTGCGCGCCATCGTCGTCACCGGCGCGGGCCGCGCCTTCTGCGCGGGGTTCGACCTGTCGGAAGGCGCGCGGGCTTTCGATACGTCGTCGCCGGCACGCGCGCCCGAGCCGGGGGAGGAGCCCGGCCGCGACGGCGGCGGCGTGCTCGCGCTGCGCCTGTTTGCCTGCACCAAGCCGCTGATCGGTGCGATCAACGGCGCGGCCGTGGGCATCGGCGCGTCGATGCTGCTGCCGATGGACGTGCGTATCGCGTCCAGCGACGCGCGCTTCGGCTTCGTGTTCGCGCGCCGGGGCGTCGTGCCCGACGCATGCGCCAGCTGGTTCCTGCCGCGCGTGGCGGGCATTTCGAAGGCGCTCGAATGGAGTCTGGGCGGCACGGTGTTCGATGCGGCCGAGGCACTGGCCGGCGGGCTCGTGAGCCAGGTGTGCGAACCGGGCGAACTGCTTGCGCGCGCGCAGGCAAAGGCACTGGACATCGCGGAGAACGCCGCGCCGGTGTCCGTGGCCCTCACGCGGCAACTGATGTGGCGCATGCTGGGCGCCAGCCACCCCATGGAAGCGCACCGGCTGGAGAGCGCGGCGCTCGAATCGCGCGGCGGCTCCGCCGACAGCGCGGAGGGCGTGACCTCGTTCAAGGAGAAGCGGCCCGCCAGGTTCCCGGACAAGGTGAGCACCGGCATGCCCGACTTCTATCCGTGGTGGACCGACCCCGCGTTCACTTGAAAGGCGGCGGCGACGGCCTTGCCCTGCGCTACCTGCGCCTGCTGCTCGCGCCCGCGCAGGCCAGGGGCTGCGACACCGAAGAACTGCTGCGCCGCTGCCACTTGACGCCCGCGCAGCTCGACAACCCTTCGCACGTGGTCACGCTGGTGCAATTCGCGCGCGCCCTGCGCGGCATGCAGCGCGCATTGCGCGACGAGATGATGGGCCTCGCCACACGGCCGGTGCGCGTGGGCACCTTCCTGCTCGTTGCCCGGCAGATGCTGCGTTGCGCCAACCTCGGCGAGGCGATGCGACTGGGCTGCAGCCTGTACCGCCTCGTACTGGACGACTTTGCGCCGAGGCTGCGCGTGGAGGGCGACACCGCAACGCTGGAAATCGTGGACCTCACGCCGCCCGACCGGTACCGCGCGACCGGCCACCTGGTGTTGCTGTATGGAGCGATCGGTCTCATGTCGTGGATGGTGCAGCGGCCAATCGCACTGCGCGAGGTGACGCTGCCCGTGTCCTACCCCGACCTTGCACCGGCCGACACCTTGTTCGAGGCGCCGCTTCGCCGGGGCACACCGAGCCGCATCGCGTTTGACGCGCGCTGGCTCGAAGCCCGATTGGTCGCCGACATGCAAGGCTTGAAGATCTTCATCCTCCATTGGCCGCTGCGGCGCGTGGCGCCCTACAGCGAGGATGTTCCCCTTGCATTGCAAGTGCGCCGCTGCCTGCGGCGCTGGGACATTGCCCAGTTGCCAGGCCTCAACGCGCTCGCCGCGACCATGGGCCAGACGGCCAAGGTGCTGCGCCGCAGGTTGCACGAGGAAGGCCAGAGCTATCGCGCCATCGTGGACTCGCTGCGGCGCGACACCGCCATGCGGCTGCTGAACCAGCCACAGCTGAGCGTGGCCGAGGTGGGCTACCGCCTGGGCTTCTCGGAGCCCAGCGCGTTCCATCGCGCCTTCAAGCGCGCCACGGGCATGACGCCGCTCGCGTACCGGCGCCTGCGCACCGGCCCGGCACTCAGTTGATGCTGTAGCCACCGTCCACCGTCAGTTCGGTGCCGGTGACGTAGGCCGACTCGTCGGCGCAGAGGAACGCGATCACGTTGGCCACGTCCGCAGGCTGCGCCATGCGCCCGAGCGGTGTGCGCTGCGCCACCATGCCGACCGCGGCCTCGATCGAGGGCAGCGGCACGCCGTGGCTGATCATGTCCTGCATCGAGCCGATGCCCAGCGGCGTTTCGACCAGGCCCGGATGCACCGAGTTCACCCGGATCTGCAGCCGCCCCAACTCGACGGCCAGGGCCTTCGTCATGAGCCGCACCGCGCCCTTCGAGGTGCAATAGGCCGAATGCATGCTCCCGCCCTTCTGTCCGAGGATGGACGAGATGTTGACGATGGAGGCCGTCGTGCCACGGTCCTTGCCTTCTCGAGCCGTGCTTGCCAGCAGCGCCTGTGCCGCCTGGCATCCGAGCCACACGCTGTCGACGTTCACCGATTGCTGCCGGCGGTAGAGCGCGAAGTCCGTTTCCTTGAATGGCCGCACGACCATCAGGCCGGCGCTGTTGACCAGTCCGTCAAGCCGTCCGGCCTGCCGCTCGATTTCGCCGATCACGCGTGTCCACGCGGCGGCATCGGTCACGTCATGCGCAAAGCTCGCGGCCCTGCCGCCTTCGGCCTCGATACGGCCTGCCGTCTCGGCAGCGCCGGCGCCGTCGAGGTCGCTCGCGAAAATGCGCGCGCCACCGCCCGCCAGGGTCAGGCAGGCCTGGCGCCCGATGCCGCTGGCCGCGCCGGTGACGAGGATGACTTTGTCTTTGAGTTGCATGATGGGTTCTCTTGTGCGTGTGGTTGTGTTAAGCTTCAGCAGCGCTCAGGCGGCCCGCCTGAGCGAAATCGTCTGCGGCTGGGTGTAGGTCATCAAACCCTCCAGGCCGTTCTCGACCCCCAGCCCCGACTGCTTGTGGCCCGCCATGGGCTTGTGCGGCGAAGCGGTCTGGATCTCGTTGATCCAGACCGTCCCGGTTTCCAGCCGCCGCGCGATGGCCAGCGCCTGCGCTTCGTCGCGGCACCAGACCGAGCCTGCCAACCCATACTCCGACGCATTCGCACGCGCGACCACCTCGTCCACGTCGCGGAACTTCAGCAGCGGCAGGATCGGTCCGAAAGGCTCTTCCCGCACGACGCGGGCGTCGTCCGGCGGGTTGTCGACCAGCGTCACCGGAAAGAAATAGCCGGGTCCGGACGCGGGCTCGCCGCCGCTGAGCAGCCGCAAACCGCGCTGGCGGCAGTCGGCCAGCAGCTCGCGCAGCCGGTCGAACTGCCGGCGGTTCTGCACGGGCCCCAGTTCCGCGCCCTCCGCGTCGCCTGGCGCCATGCGGGTGGCTTCAGCCAGTGCCACCAGCGCCTTCGCCATGCGCGCATAGATCGCCTCATGGATGTAGAGGCGCTTGGCGGCGATGCAGATCTGCCCGCTGTTGACGAAGGCGCCCCAGAACAATTCCTTGGCCACCGCGTCGACATCGACGTCGGGCATCACGATGGCGGCGTCGTTGCCGCCCAGCTCCAGCGTCAGGCGCTTGAGCGTGCCGGAGGCGCTACGCATCACGGCGCGGCCCGTGGCTGACGACCCGGTGAACGAGAGCTTGTCGAAGCCGTGGTGCGCCGACATTCGCGGGCCGAGCGATTCGCCTCCGCTGACGATGTTGAGCACGCCGGGCGGCAGGACCTCGCGCAGCAACTCACCCAGGCGCAGCGTGACGAGCGGCGTAAACGGCGAGGGCTTCAGCACCATCGTGTTGCCGGCGAGCAGGCCCGGCGCAATCTTCCAGGCGGCAAGCACCACCGGGTAGTTCCACGGCACCATGGCCCCCACCACTCCCACCGGTACGCGGCGCACCGCCACGTGGGCTTGCGCGGTGTCCTGCAGTACCAGCTCCGGCAGCGCCATCTTCGCAAACTCGGCATACCAGTGCGCGGCCACCGCAACCTCGGAGCGGGCACGCGCCAGCGGCTTTCCCTGTTCGCGCGTCAGGAGCCTCGCCAGTTCTTCCTGGTTGGCCATGTAGATGCCCGCCACACGGGCCAGCATGGCCTGGCGCTCGCCCCAGGGCAGTGCCGCCCAGGCGGGAAAGGCATCGCGTGCCGCCTGCACGGCGGCATCGAGCTGCGCATCGCTCGCATCGGGCGCCTGCGCGAACACCTGGCCGATGGCAGGGTCGACCACGTCGAATGTCTGTGTGGCCCGCACCGCACGACCGCCGATGGTCATGGCCGGTGCCGGCAGGACCTGCGTTTCGGGTCGGATCGTCATGCGGCCGCTCCCGCCGGCTGCGCATCCGTCGCGCTCGCCGCCAGGGGGGTGGTGCGCACCTGCAGCGCCTTCAACCCACCGACCTGGTTGCTCGCGATGAAAGCCGGCTCGCCCATCAGTTCGATGTGCGCGGTGCGCGCGAGCAGCTCCGTGAAGAACGCCCGCATGCTGCTGCGCGCCAGGTTCTGCCCGAGGCATGCATGCACGCCGAACCCGAACGCGATCTGCCGATTGGGCGCGCGGTCGACGCGAAAGGCCCTGGGGTCGTCGAACACCTCCTCGTCGAAGTTGGCGCAGTGATACATCAATGCCACTTCGTCGCCGGCGCGGATGGTCTTGCCGCGCAGTTCGTAGTCGCGCGTGGCCGTACGCACGAAATGCTTCACCGGGCTGCCATGGCGAAACATCTCTTCCACCGCCGACGCCATCAGCTCCGGCCGCGCGCGCAGGCGCTCCAGCTCACCGGGTTGGCGCAACAGGTTGTACAGGCCGCTGCCCATCGAGGAACTGGTGGTGTCATGCCCGGCGGTCGCCAGGATGACGTAGTACGACACCGCTTCCATCGTCTCCAGCGGCTTGCCGTCGACCTGTGCATGGGCGATCAGCGAGCCCAGGTCGTCTGCGAGGGGCGCTGCGCGGCGTTCTGCCAGCATCTTGCCGAAGTAGGTGAAATACTCCCGCGCCACCGCGCCCTTGCCCTGGGCCTCGGGGCCGTCGCGCTTGAGGGTCGCGTCCTTGGGCGCCAGAAACTGCTGCGTGAGCTTCAGCAGGTAGGCGTGGTCTTTCTCGGGCACCGCGAGCAGGGTCATGATGATCTGAAGCGGGAACCAGACCGCGATCTCGTTGCAGAACTCGCATCCGTCGGCGCGTTCGAGCATCCGCCCGACCAACGCCCGCGCGCGGTCCTGGATGATGGTCTCCAGCCGCTTGATGTTGGCGGGCATGAAGAACGACTGCGTCAGCCCGCGGTATTTCCTGTGGTCCGGGTCGTCCATGTGGATCATGGTGCGCACCAGCTTGCCGCCCGTGGCCGCCGTCTCGGCGATGCGCACGCGCAGGTCCTCGTCGTCCAGCAGGAAGGTCTTGGGCGCGGCGACGAACACGTCGGGGTGCCTGCCGACCTCGACCACGTCGGCGTGCTTGCTCACGGCCCAGAACGGCGGATGGCCGGGCGCCTGTGTCCAGTGCAGCGGGTCTTCGCGGCGCAGCCTGTCGAACACTGCATGCATGCGCAGCGGATCTGCGTAGAGCTGGTGGCTGGCTATTTCACCGTCGATGTCGGAAATGCTCATCGGGTCTGTCTCCTAGGGTTGTCGAAATGCGTGAACTGTCAGAGGTCGAGGACCAGTTCGCCGCCGAACGCGCGCGAACAGCACGGCATGAAGCAGTCGTTGCGCTGCCGGTCCTCTTGCGTGAGGTAGTGGTCCCTGTGGTCGGGCGTGCCGCGCAGCACCGTGGTCACGCAGGTGCCGCAAACGCCCTGCTCGCACGACATCACCAGCGGCACGCCCGCTTCCTGCAATGCCTGGGCCGCGCTCTGGCCCGCGTTCACCGCGATGCGGCGGCCGCTCGACGCCAGAACCAGGTCGAAGACGCCGTCGGCGACAGTCCCTTTTGCGATCGCGGGCGCGGCGAAGTACTCGCGGTGCAACTGGCTCTCGGCCCAGCCCAGGCGCTGCGCGGTCGACATCGCATGCGCAATGAAGCCCGCCGGCCCGCACACGTAGACATGGGTGTGCGCATCCGGGCGCGCCAGCACGCGCTCTGCGTCGAAGCGCTGCGATGCGGGTCCGTCATCATGGTGAAGCTGCGTGTTCGCCGCGAAGCGCGAGCTGGCGATGCGTTGCGCGAACGCCGTGCGGGCCGCGTCGCGCGTGCAATAGTGCAAGCTGAAATCCGCCTGGCGCGACGCCAGCAGCTCGGCCATCGCCAATAGCGGCGTGATGCCTATGCCGCCACCGAGCAGGATGCTCCGCCGCGCGGCCGGACTCATGGCGAACGCATTGCGCGGCTTGCTGGCGCGCAGGGTCATGCCGGGCACCAGGTGCCGGTGCAGTGCGGCCGAACCACCATGCGGGTCCGCACCGTGCAGCACCGCGATCAGGTAACGGTCGCGCTCGCCCGGGTCGTTGCACAGCGAATAGGCGCGCGTCATGCCGGGCGCGGCTTCCACGAGCAGATGGGCGCCGGGGTCGAACGGCGGCAGCGCCAGGCCTTCGGGATGTCTCAGCTCGAATGAAACGATGCCCTGCGCCTCGTCGCGCCGTGCCGCGACCCGCAGCGCGATGCGCGACGCCGGGTCGTCGGTGTCCGCCACGGTACCGGGCGCAAGGGCTGTGTCTTGGTCTGCGCGCATGCTTGTCTCCGTTCTCGATGTCGTTGCGGCGCAGGTTAGATCGCGCAAGCCTCGCGGACCATGACCGCAAGCGCCCGCCAAACAGGCCGAAATGCCCCGCCGCACGAGCCATGGTGGCTGCGCATTCCAGCCAACGACTTTGCGCGCAACGGTCATTGAGCCAGCTGCGGCGCAGGCCCACACTGGCCATTGCGCACCGCTGGGTTCGGCATGACAGGGCCGCACCGCATGGGTCCGCGGCCTTTCCCCAGAAAAACGGAGACACCATGACACTCAACCGCCGCCAGGTGCTGGCGCTGGCGGCTTCCTTGCCCGCGCTGAATGCAGCCGTCGCACAGGACGCCCCCTGGCCGTCGAAGGCCATCACCATCGTGCTGCCCTTTCCCGCGGGCGGGCAGACGGACGCCATCGCCCGGTCCTTGGGCCGCCGCATGGAGGCAGAACTGGGGCAGCCGGTCATCGTGGACAACCGGCCCGGCGCCAACTCCCTGATCGGCTCCAGCCTGGTCGCGCGCGCGCCGGCCGATGGCTACACGCTGCTGATGAACATGACCGCGCTGGTCAGCAACCCCATCGTGCTGCCCAACGTCAACTACGACGCACTGAAAGACTTCGCGCCGGTCGCCCGGCTGTATGAGATCGCGGCCATCTGGGCCGTGCCGCCGCAAGGCGCCAGGACGCTGGAGAGCTTCATCCAGCAGGCCAAGGCCGCCAAGGCGCCGTTGAGCTTCGGCACCACCGGGCATGCCTCCAGCTCGCACTTCTTCGGCGAGATGCTGGCGCACAGCGCGGGCATCACGATGAACCACATTCCCTACAAGGGAGAGGCCCCCATGCTTCCCGACCTGCTGGGCGACCGCCTGAATGCCGCCGTCGTCTCCAGCACGACCGCGGTGCAGTACGGGCGCGATGGCCGCATTCGCGCGCTGGCCGCCTCCGGGCGCACGCGCTGGAAGGGCCTCCCGGACATCCCCACCTTCGAGGAGCTCGGCGTTCCGGGCATCAGCACCGAAACCTTCTGCGGCATCTTCGCCCCCGCGCGCACGCCGCAGCCGGTGGTCGACCGGCTGAGCGCCGTCATCTACAAGATCATGGCCACGCCGGAGTTCGGCCAGGACATGGCGAACAACGCGCTGGAAGTCGCCGCGCCGCTCTCGCCCGCGGCCTTCGGCGACGTCATGAGAAAAGCCAGGCAGCAATGGATCGCCATCAAGAAGGACAGCTCGATCCGCATCGAGTAAGCGAACGCCACCGGAGACACGCCTGAATGAAAACGCTGCTGGTGCGCGGATACGGCCCCGAAGACAGAATCCGGCTCGAAGACGCGGCCATCCCCGAACCTTCCGCAGGCCAGGTGCGCGTCAGGGTCCGCGCCTGCGGCATCTCCTTCGTCGACCTGTTGCTTGCACGGGGTGGGTACCAGGTCAGACCTCCCACGCCCTTTGTCCCGGGCAGCGAATTCAGCGGTGTGGTGGATGCCCTGGGTGACGGTGCCGACGGCCGGCTGCGGTTGGGCGACCGCGTCTGCGGCACGCGCATGGGGGCGTGGTCCGAATACATCTGCATTCCCCAATCGCTGGCGTTCGGGCTGCCGCCGCAGGCGGACTTGATAGAAGCCTCGGTGCTTCTCGCGCCCTACCTCACGTCGCTGTACGCGCTGCGATCGCGCGCCCAGCTCTCCCCCGGCGAAACCCTGCTCGTGCTGGGAGCGGCCGGCAGCGTGGGGCATGCCGCGGTGCAGCTCGGCAAGATTCTCGGCGCCCGCGTGATCGCCGCCGCATCGACCGATACGAAGCGCAGCTCGGCACTGGCCGCCGGAGCCGATGCGGTGGTGGACACCACCGGCGACTGGAAAGCCGCCGTCAAGGCGCTGACCGCCCCAGGCGGCGTGGACGTCGTGTACGACCCGATCGGGGGCGATGCGACAGATGCGGCGTTTCGCACCCTCGCCTGGGGCGGACGCCACCTGATGGTGGGCTTCGCGGGCGGGGAGATCGGCGTGCTGAAGTCGAACCTGAGCATCGTCAAGGGCGCTTCGCTGGTGGGCGTGGACGCGCGGCAGGCGGGCGAACGCACACCGGCGCTGATGCATGCGCTGCGCACCGAGGTGCTGGCGCTCCATGGGCAAGGCCGCATTCGACCGCTGGTGAGCCATGTGCTGCCGGTCGAGCGCTTCGACGAGGCGGCCGAAAAGACCAACGACCGCGCCGGCTTCGGCCGCGTGGTCTTCACCTTCGACGATGGCGCGCGGCAGGACGCCTGAACCAGCGCGTGCGGTTTGCTGATTGCAGCGGATGCGTTGCTTGCTCATTCCCGCCAACGACATTGCGCTCATCCGTCATTGAGCTTGCCGCACTGCCCACACACACTGGGTGCAGCACGGGCGAAGCCACTCGCAACGCCCCCGACACGTCTACCGAAAGAAGGAAAAATACATGCAGGAAGCAATGATCTTCGATGCACTGCGCACACCACGCGGCAAGGGCAAGGCCGATGGCAGCCTGTACGAAGTCAACCCCGTCGCGCTGCTTGGCGGGCTGATGCGGGCGCTGCAGCGCCGCAACGACCTCGACACCGCCCAGATCGAGGACACCCTCATCGGCTGCGTGCAGCCCTACGGCGAGCAAAGCATGTGCATCGGCAAGACCGCGGCGCTCTATGCGGGCTGGGACTGGCGCGTGCCGGGCGTGCAGCTCGACCGCTACTGCGGCTCGGGCCTGGAGGCCGTCAACATCGCGGCGCAGAAAGTGCGATCGGGCTGGGAAGACCTGGTGGTCGCGGGTGGCGTGGAGTCGATGTCGCGCATTGCAATGGGGGGCGCACCCAATGCGCGCGACACCTACCCGCCGCTCAACTTCCGGCTGCAGCCGGTGCCACAGGGCATCGGCGCCGACCTGATCGCCACGCTGGACGGCCACAGCCGCGACGATGTCGATGCCTTCGCCGCCGCCTCCCAGCGCAAGGCCGCGAACGCGCGCAGCCAGGGCTGGTTCGACCGCTCGGTCGTGCCGGTGACGGACGCGAACGGCCTTGCCGTGCTCGCGCAGGACGAGTACATCCGCCCCGACACCACCGCCGACTCGCTCGGCCGCCTCAAGCCGGCGTTCGCCCAGCAGGGCGAGTTCGGCTTCGATGCCATCGCGCAGTTCAAGTACCCGCAGGTCGACCGCATCCGCCACGTGCATACGGCCGGCAATTCGTCGGGCATCGTGGACGGCGCTTCGCTGATGCTGATCGGCACCGAGGCCAAGGGCCGCGAACTGGGCCTCGTGCCGCGCGCGCGCGTCCTGTCAGTTGGCGTGGTCGGTGCCGAGCCCACCATCATGCTGGCCGGACCCGCGCCCGCCAGCCGCATCGCGCTGCGCAAGGCCGGCCTCACCGTGGACGACATCGACCTGTTCGAAGTCAACGAGGCTTTCGCATCGGTGGTGCTGCGCTTCATGAGCGACATGCAGGTGCCGCCCGAGAAGGTGAACGTGAACGGCGGTGCCATCGCATTGGGACACCCGCTGGGCGCCACCGGCTGCATGCTGCTGGGCACCCTGCTCGACGAACTGGAGCGCCGGCAGCTCAAGCGCGGCCTGGTCACGCTGTGCGTGGCCGGCGGCATGGGCATCGCCACCATCATCGAACGACTCTGAGCAACATCCCATGACAGCGATCACTTTCGACAAGGACGCCACGGGCGTCGTCACCCTGACCATCGACATGCCCGGCCAGGCCGCCAACACCATGAACGGCGTGTTCCGCCAGGCATTGGCCGACGCGGTCGAGCGGCTGGAGACCGAGCGCGAGGGCATCGCCGGCGTCATCCTCACCTCGGGCAAGAAGACGTTCTTCGCCGGCGGCGACCTGAACGACCTGCTGGCCGTGGGGCCGGATGACGGCCAGGCCGTGTTCGACCGCGCGATGGCGATGAAGGCGACGATGCGGCGGCTCGAGAAGCTGGGCCGGCCCGTGGTGGCGGCCCTCAACGGCACGGCGCTGGGCGGCGGTTTCGAGCTGGCGCTGGCCTGCCATGCGCGCTTTGCGCTGGACGACCCCAAGCTCGACCTGGGCCTGCCCGAGGTGGGCCTCGGGCTGTTGCCGGGCGGCGGCGGCATCGTGCGCATGGTGCGCCACCTCGGGCTCGAGAAGGCCATGCCATTCCTGCTGGACGGCACGTCGTTCTCGCCTGCCAAGGCGCAGGCCCTCGGCCTGGTCGACGGCGTGGCCGGCGACATGCCCGCGTTGCTGGCGCTCGCACGCGAATGGATCGCCAGCCACGCCGACGCCACCCAGCCCTGGGACCGCAAGGGCTACCGGCTGCCGGGCGCCACCGCGGGCGCACCGGCACCGCTTGCATGGCTGAAGACGGTGCCCGTCACCCTGATCCGCAAACACAAGGGTTGCTACCCGGCGCCCGAGGCGATTTTTTCGGCCGCCGTCGAAGGCACCAGCGTCGACTTCGATACCGCGCTGCGCATCGAGACGCGTCACTTCGTTCAACTCGTGACCGGGCAGGTCGCAAAGAACCTGATCACGACCTTCTTCTTCCAGATGAACGAGATCAAGTCCGGCAAGGGCCGCCCCGAAGGCGTGCCGCGCGCGACCTTCTCGAAAGTTGGCATCCTGGGCGCCGGCATGATGGGCGCGGGCATCGCCCACGCCTGCGCCACGCGCGGCGTAGCCTGCGTATTGAAAGACACGACGGTGCAGAAGGCGGAGGCGGGAAAGGCCTACAGCGAAAAAGTATTCGCCAGGCAAGTGGCCAAGGGCGCGATGACCGAAGAGCGCATGCAGGCCGCGCTGCAGCGCATCACGCCCACCGCCGACCCCGCCGACCTGGCCGGCTGCGACCTGGTGATCGAGGCGGTGTTCGAGAACCGCGAACTCAAGGCACAGGTGGTGCGCGAAGCCGCGCCGCACCTGGCTCCCGGCGGCGTCATGGCCTCCAACACGTCGACGTTGCCCATCACCGGACTGGCGACAGCGTACGAGCGGCAAGAGAACTTCATCGGCCTGCACTTCTTCTCGCCGGTGGACCGCATGCCGCTGGTGGAGATCATCAAGGGCAAGCATACATCGGACGAGACGCTCGCGCGCGCCTACGACTTCGTCAAGCAGATCGGCAAGACGCCGATCGTCGTGAACGACAGCCGCGGCTTCTACACCAGCCGCGTGTTCGGCACCTTCACCCGTGAAGGCGCCGCCATGCTGGCCGAAGGCGTCGATGCCGCGACCATCGAGAACGCGGCGCTGCAGGCTGGAATGCCGGTCGGCCCGCTTGCGGTGATGGACGAGGTGGCCATGAGCCTCACGCTTTCCGTGCGAAAGCAGGCGGCCGCCGACCTTGCCGCCGAAGGCAAGCCGCTGCCGCATCACCCGGCATGGGCGGTGCTCGAGAAAATGGTCGCCGACTTGGGCCGCCCCGGCCGTGCGGGCGGTGGAGGTTTCTACGACTACCCGCCCGGCGAGCCGAAGACGCTGTGGCCAGACCTGGCCAAGCACTATCCGCCCTCCGGCAAGGCGGTGCCCTTCGACGACCTGAAGGAGCGCTTCCTGTTCGTGCAGGCGATAGAGGCCGTGCGCTGCATCGAAGAAGGCGTGCTCGCCTCGGCGCGCGACGCCAACGTCGGCTCCATCCTCGGCGTCGGCTACCCGCGCTGGACCGGGGGCACGGTGCAATACATCAATGCCTACGGGCTGCCGCGCTTCGTCGAGCGTGCCACCGTGCTGGCAGAGCGCTACGGAAGCCGCTTCGCGCCGCCGCCCCTGCTGCAGGAAAAGGCTGCGGCAAACGAGCGTTTCGAGTGAGGCAAGGGGCTTCGAAAGCTTCTACGTGCAGGTGCGCGGAACGAAGCGCGATGGACCGACACAGCCCATGCGGCGCACCGCGCTTCGATCAGTCCAGCTTGATGCCGGCCGACTTGATGGCCTCGCTCCAGCGCACGGCATCCTTGCGCATCAGCTCGCCGAACGCCGCGCGATGAACCGGGGACACCTGGAAACCCCATTGCTCGTTCCAGCGCGCCGCGACCTCGGGCTTCTGGATGTATTGCTGGATGTGCGTGGCCAGCTTGTCCGCGATGGCCGCCGGCGTGCCCGCCGGCACCAGGATGCCCGCGAACCCGGCCACGCTGGGCCCCGGAACACCCGACTCCAGCAGCGTGGGCAGCTCTGGAAACGCGTCCAGCCGCTTCGGGCCGTTGACCGCCAGCGCGCGCAGCTTGCCGGTCTTCGATTGGGCCTTGTACATGCCGACGGTCATCATCGCGCTGTCGACCTGGCCGCCGAGCAGGTCGTTGGCCAGCGGCGCTTCGCCCTTGTAAGGCACGCGCAGCAGTCCGGCCTTGATCGCGTCGGAAATCATCGCGCCGTAGATGTCGGTGTTGGAGCCTATGCCCCAGGTGGCGTAGGACACCGAACGGCCCCTGGCGTAGTTGGCGAATTGCGCCATGTTCGTCGCCGGCAACGTCGAGCGCACCACGAACACCACCGGCGACTTGATGAGCTCCGTCACCGGCACGAAGCTGTCGAACGGGTCGTAGCCCGGCTTGGGCTGCAGCTGCGCGTTGATGAGATGGCTGGTCGTCATGAGCAGCAGCGTGTAGCCGTCGGGCGCGGCGCGTGCAACGTACTGCGTGCCGGTGAGCGAACTGGCGCCGGGGCGGTTTTCCACCACCACCGGCTGGCCGAGCGTCGCGCGCAGGTCGGCCCCGATCTCTCGCGCCATGGCGTCGGTCGGCGAGCCGGCGGGAAAGGGCACGACCAGAGCAATGGCGCGCGTGGGGTAGTCCTGCGCATGCGACGCCAGCGCCGCGGCCAGCAACGCGACACCGACAGCGAGGCGCGACAGCCGCGCGCAACGGGATCGAGGATGCATGTCTTGTCTCCAGGGTGGTTGTACGGCGGATCGATGTCCGCCTGCGGCCAGTATGGAAAGTGCCCGCCCCGTCCCGCAATGGCGCAGTCGCGCAGTTGCGTTGGCCGAATCGCCGACCCGGCCCTACCGGATGCACCGCTGCATCGCTGCGTGGCTGCATCACCGCAGAAGGAACCTCATGAACCCTGAAGATGTCGTCCAATTTCACCGGGCCGGCGTGCACATCGCGGTGCTGACGCTCAACCGCCCGCAGGCACGCAACGCGGTCAATGCCGCGCTCGCACGGGCGCTGGAGCAGCATGTACAGGCCGTCGAGGCCGATGCGGAGATTCGCGTGGCCATCCTCACCGGCGCCGGCGGCCAAGCCTTCTGCGCCGGTGCCGACCTCAAGGAGCTGGCCGGGGGCAGCGCGCCCAGCGCACGCTCCACGCCCGACGGCGGCTTTGCAGGCTTCGTGAACGCACGGCGGCGCAAGCTCTGGATCGCCGCGGTGAATGGCGCGGCGGTGGCCGGCGGCCTGGAGCTCATGCTCGCCTGCGATCTGGTAGTGGCCTCGGAGCACGCCATCTTCGGCCTGCCCGAGGTTCAACGCGGGCTCATCGCCGCGGCTGGGGGCATCTACCGCCTGCCGCGCTCGCTGCCGCGAGCCATTGCGCTGGAGATGATCGCAACCGGCGACCCCATCGATGCGCACAGGGCGCTGGCGCTGGGCCTCGTCAATCGCGTGGTCGCGCCCGGCGAGGTGCTGCACAGCGCGCTGCAACTGGCAGGGCGCGTCTGCGCCAACGCGCCCTTCGCGGTGGCCGAGAGCCTGGCCGTCGCGCGCCGCGTGCCCGACCTGGACGAGGCGGCGCTCCAGGCGCTGGCACGTGACGCCATCGCGCGCCTTGTGAAGACCGATGACTACCTCGAAGGCCCGCGGGCCTTCGCCGAGCGCCGCGCCCCGCGCTGGACCGGACACTGAAAGCCGCACCATGCCGACCATCGCCGATGCCCTCGCCCCGCTTCGAGGCGCCCCTTCGCCGTTCTGGCCCAAGGGCGCGTTCGACATCGCGAGCCTCGGCACCATCACGGGCGGGGGCACGGGCCTGCCCGAAGCGGTGAGCCTGCGCCTGTCCGACGAACTGGGCGTGCGCTACCTCGAGGGCTGGGGCATGACCGAGACCGCATCGATGGCCGTCTGCAACCGCAGGCGGACGCAGAGGCTTTCCGCGAGATCGACGGCCGTCGCTTCCTGCGCACCGGCGACCTCGTGCACCGCGACGCCGAGGGCTACCTGTTCATCGTTGACCGGCTCAAGCGGCTGATCAGGCCCGCAGCGTGAGCCCGCCGTCCACCACCAGCCCGTGGCCGGTGATGAAGTCGGCCTCGTCGCTCGCCAGCAGCAGCGCGGCGCGCGCGATATCGCCAGGCTGGCCCAGCCGGCGCAGCGCGGCCTTTTTCTCCCACACCGCGCTGATGTGCGCCTGCTCGAAGCTGCGCCGTGTCAACCCGGTGACGATGGCGCCCGGCAGGATGTGGTTGGCCGTGATGCCGAACTTGCCGAGCTCCAGCGCCAGCGTCTTCGTCAAACCCGCCACGCCGTGCTTGGAGGCGGCGTAGGCCGACAGACCGATGTCGGTGTCGCGCGCCATCACCGACGACGTGTTCAGGATGCGCGCCCGGCCCGTCTTCGCGGCCTGCTGCTTCAGCGCCGGGATGGCCTCGCGCGTGAGCCGGAACATCGATCGCAGGTTCACGTCGAGCACGTTGTCCCACTGCGCGTCGGTCATGGCCTCGGCCAGGCTGTTGGCACTGGTGCCGGCGTTGTTGAACAGGATGTCGATGGCGCCGAATGCGGCGAGCGCCCCTGTCACCACGGCACGCGGCGCATCTTCGCCGGTCAGGTCCTGCGCCAGCGTGCGAATGCCGTCCCGCCCCGCATGCGTTTCGGCCAGCAGTGCCGCATCGCGGTCGACCGCGAGCACGCGCGCGCCCTCCTCCTCGAACAGCCTTGCCGTGGCCGCGCCGATGCCCGACGCCGCGCCGGTCACGATGGCCGAGCGGCCCGCCAGGCGCTTCATGACGCGGCCTGCGCGAACACGCCGGCGGCGCGCAGCGCCTCGACGCGCGAGGCGTCGAAGCCGAAGGCCGCCAGCAAGGCCTCGCTGTGCGCGCCGACGACCGGTGCGCCGTGCGGCGTCGCCGGCTGGCTGCGGCTGAAGCGCGGCACCGGTGCGGGCTGCACCGTGCCATCGACGCTCACGAAGCTGCCGCGCGCCACCGCGTGCGGGTGGCGCGGCGCTTCGTCGAGATCGAGCACAGGCGCAAAGCAGATGTCGGTGCCCTCCATCAGCGCGCACCAGTCGTCCCGGGTACGCGTGGCGAAGCGCTCGGCCAGCTTGCGCTTGAGCTCGGGCCAGCGGGCGCGCTCGTGCTGCGGCCACTCGGCGGCGTTCCCGATGCCCAGCGTGTCGAGCAGCAGCGCGTAGAACTGCGGCTCGACCGAGCCCAGCGCAAGCCACCGGCCGTCGGCGCAGCGGTATGTCCCGTAGAAATGCGCCGCGCCATCGAGCATGTTCTCGCCCAGCCGATGCCAGCGGCCGGCCGCATGGGTGCTGTAGAACATCGACATCAGCAGCGCCGAGCCTTCCGTCATCGCCGCATCGACCACCTGGCCGCGCCCCGATCCGCGTGCCTCGATGAGCGCGCAAGCCAGGCCGAAGGCCAGCATCGCGCCGCCGCCGCCGAAATCGCCCACGAGGTTGAGCGGCGGCACAGGACCCGTGTCGGGATGACCGATGCCGTGCAATGCGCCGCTGAGGGCGATGTAGTTGATGTCGTGGCCGGCCGCCTGTGCGAGCGGCCCGCTCTGGCCCCAACCGGTCATGCGGCCGTACACCAGCTTCGGGTTGCGCGCGAGGCAGGTTTCGGGCCCCACGCCCAGCCGCTCCATCACGCCGGGGCGAAAGCCCTCGACCAGCAGGTCGGCCTGCGCGGCCATGTCGAGCAGCACCTGCGCGCCTTCGGGCTGCTTGAGGTCGAGCGCCAGCGAGCGCCGCCCGCGCGACAGTATGTCGGCGCGCGGCGGCACCCAGGGCGTGCGGCCGACGTCGGCACGGCGGTCGATGCGGATCACCTCGGCCCCCATGTCAGCGAGCATCATGGCGCAGAAGGGCCCGGGGCCGATGCTCGCGACTTCGAGCACCCTGATACCTGCAAGCGGTCCTGGCATGTACGTGTCTTTCGTTTGGGTTGATCGTTTGATGCGGCCGAAGTCGTTCGTCGCGAACAGGCAGGCGCCGAACACCTCGCCGACCACGCGCGCGCCGGTTCATGGGTGCTCGATCCAGTCCACGGCGCGCCGCAACTGGCCGCGTGCGGCGCCGTGCAGCCGCTCGCCGGTGTCGCGCGGCGCCTGGCCCGCGCAGGCACGGGCGTGGCTGCCCTCGAGGATGATCGCCAGCTTGTAGCAGGCGAGCACCGCATACCAGCGGATGGCCGAAAGGTCGCGCTGACTGCGTTGCGCATAGCGCTCCACCAGTTCCAGCCCCAGCGGGAATCCGTTCCACGGCCGAATCCGGTTCAGCGTGTGGTGAGAGCCGTCAGGGCGCGGCCATGTCGCCAGCAGCCAGCCCAGGTCGAGCAACGGGTCGCCCACCGTCGCGAGTTCCCAGTCGACCACGGCCGCGAGCTCGGGCCCGTCGTGGCGGAACATCACGTTGGCAATGTGGAAGTCCCCATGCAGCAGGCCAGGCGTGAATGCAGCCGGTCGATGCGCGTCGAGCCAGTCGCCAACCTGGCGCACCTCGGGCAACGACTGCGGACCGGGCCAGCCTTCGCATGCGGCATAGCCTTCTAGCTGCTTGCGCCACCGTGGAACCTGCCGCTCGAGAAAACCCTCGGCGCGGCCGAAGTCGGACAAGCCGACGGCCGCCACATCGACCGCCGCGAGCGCGGCAATGGCATCGACCATCGAAAAACCCATGCGCCTGCGCAACAGAGGATCGGACGCATGCAGCGCCGGCAAGCCGGCGTGGGCGGCGTTGAAACCGTCCACGGGCTCCATCAGATAGAAAGCCGCGCCGATCACCGCGGTATCGGCGCAGGCTGCAATGAAGACGGGGTGCGGCACGGCACTGCCCGCAAGCGCGGCCAGCACGCGGGCCTCGCGCCCCATGGTTTCGTTGCTGTTGGCCCGCAGGTGGCGCGACGGGCGGCGCAGCACGAAGCTGCGCGCGCCCCGCTCGAATTTCAGCAGAACATTCTGGGTGCCGCCGGCCAGCAAGGTGGCGTGGGTGATATCGCCACCCTCGCGCCCGCGCAGGCCCTGCGTGTCCATCCACGCGGCCAGCGCCGCCGGGTCGACCAGCTCATGCCACGCCTGCGCGTCGGCCGCGGCCTGCATCCCGCTCAAAGCCCGTCGGCGCCTTCGAGCGCCGCGCCGTACAGGGCCATTGCGCGTTCGCGCGCACGCGGCAGGTGGTAGCTGGGGAACAGTGCAGTGGACGGCGCCACCTGCTTGAGCAACTCGCGTGCAAGCGTGATCTTGTGCACCTCGGTCGGTCCGTCGGCCAGGCCCATGATGAGGGACGACACCATCTGCTCGACCAGCGGCATCTCGTCGGTCAGTCCCAGCGATCCATGCACCTGGATCGCGCGCGCCACGATGTCGTGCAGCACCTTGGGCATGGCCGCCTTCACGGCCGAGATGTCCTTGCGCACCAGTTGGTAGTCGTTGTGCTTGTCGATCAGCCACGCGGTGCGCAGCACCAGCAGGCGAAACTGCTCCAGCTCGATCCAGGAGTCGGCCACCATCGCCTGCACCAGCTGCTTGTCCGCCAGCCTGCCGTGCTGCGTGCGCCGCGACACGGCGCGCTCGCACAGCATGTCGAAAGCCTTGCGCGCCTCCCCGATGGTGCGCATCGCATGGTGGATGCGCCCGCCGCCCAGGCGCGTCTGCGCGACCGCGAAGGCCTGTCCCGGCCCGCCGAGCATGTGGTCGGACGGCACCCGCACATGGTCGAGATCCAGGTAGCCGTGGCCATGCCCGTGGGCCTTGCGGCCGGCCAGGTGCACGTCGCGCACGATCTTCAGGCCGGGCGTGCCGGCCGGCACGATGAACATCGACATGCCCTTGTAGGCCGAAACGTCCGGGTCGGTCACCGCCATCGTGATGAAGAAGGAGGCGTAGTTGGCGTTCGATGCGAACCACTTCTGTCCGCTGATGAGCCAGTCGTCGCCATCGCGTTCGGCACGCGTGGTGAAGACCTGCGGGTCGGAGCCGCCCTGCGGCTCGGTCATGGCAAAGCAGGAGACGATTTCGTTGGCCAGCAGCGGATGCAGGTAGCGCTTCTTCTGCGCCTCGGTGCCATAGTGCGCCAGGATTTCCGCGTTGCCCGAGTCCGGTGCCTGGCAGCCGAACACCGTGGGCGCGAAGCCCGAGCGCCCGAGGATCTCGTTCATCAGCGCCAGCTTCACCTGCCCGTAGCCCTGCCCGCCCAGTTCGGGGCCGAGGTGGCAAGCCCAGAGCTTGCGCTCGCGCACCTTCTGCTGCAGAGGGCGCACCAGCCGGTTGCGGGCCGGGTCGGCCACGTTGTAGGGGCTGTCCAGCAGCAGGTCCAGCGGCTCCACCTCGTTGCGCACGAAGTCGTCTATCCAGTCGAGTTCCTTCTGGAACGCCTCGTCGGTCTCGAATCCCCAGCTCATGTGTTGTCTCCTGGTGTTGTGCAACGCCCTCAGGCGCTGAGCCCGCCGTCGACGGGGATGGTGTGGCCGATCACGTACCGCGCGAGCGGAGAAGCAAGGAACAGCGCCACGCCGGCCATGTCGGCGGGCGTGCCGACGCGTCCGGCCGGAATGCGCGCGACGGTCGCCGCGAGCCGCTGCGGGTTGTCCGTGGTGACGCGGGTCATCTTGGTGGCGACCAGCCCGGGCGCGATGCCGTTCACGCGAATGCCGTCCGTGGCCCAGGCCGCGCCGAGTGAGCGCGTGAGCGACAACGCCGCGGCTTTCGACGCCGCATAGGCCGGTGTGCCGAGCGCGGCGCGGTAGGCCGAGATGGAGCTCACCACGATCACCGCGCCACCCGCCGCCTTGAGCAGCGGGTGGAACACGCTCGCGCAGGCCATCACGCTATTGAGGTTGACGTCGACCACGCGGCGGAAGGTCGCGTCCTCGAACTCGGCGCGGCGGTACTCGACAGCGCCCTGCGCGAGCACCAGCACGTCGAGCCGATCGAACGGGGGCGCGAAGGCATGGACGGCGGCCGCGTCCGAGACGTCGACACGCGAGAAATGCAGGCCACGCAGATCGCTGCCCTCGTCGGTGCGGTAGTCACCGGGGGCAGCGCGCGTTCCCCATACATGCACCGCCGATCCCGCGGCCCGAAAGGCCTGCGCGATGCCGTTGCCGATGCCGCTGGTGCCGCCGACGACGAGCGTGGTCTTGCCGGCGAAGTCGAACGCCGTGTCGTGTTGCATCGAGGCCTCCGTGCAGGTGGGTGGCTCAGATCACGCGGCTCGCGTGTCCGGCCCAGTAGCGGTCGCGCAGCAGGCGCTTGAAGAGCTTGCCGTTGTCCTGGCGCGGCAGCTGCGCCTCGAAGTCGATGCTGCGCGGGCACTTGATCGAAGCGAGGCGCTCGCGGCAATAGGCGATCAGTTCGGCCTCCAGCGCCGGGCCTGCGCGCGCGAAGTCGGCCGGCTGCACCACCGCCTTGACCTCTTCGCCAAACTCCGCGTTGGGCACGCCGAACACCGCCACGTCGGCCACATCGGGGTGAAGGGCCAGGGCGTTCTCTGCTTCCTGCGGGTAGATGTTGACCCCGCCCGAAATGATCATGTACGCCTTGCGGTCGGTCAGGTAGAGGTAGCCGTCCTCGTCGAGATAGCCCACGTCGCCGAGCGTCGACCAGCCTTGTTCGTTGAAGGCCTGCGCTGTCTTGCCGGGGTCGTTGTGATAGACGAAGCGGCGGCTGTTGGCGAAGTACACCGCGCCCGCCGTGCCGGTCGGCTGAAGGCTGCCATCTTCCGCGACGATGCGCACGTCTCCCATCAGCGCGCGGCCCACCGAACCCTTGTGCGCCAGCCATTCGGGCGCGGAAATCATGGTGCAGCCGATGCCTTCGGAGCCGCTGTACTGCTCGAAGATGCAGGGGCCCCACCAGTCGATCATCTGTTGCTTCACCTCCACGGGGCAGGGAGCGGCGGCATGCAGCGCGCACACGAGCGAAGACACGTCGTAGCGGGCGCGCACCTCCGCTGGCAGCTTCAGCAGCCGTACGAACATGGTCGGCACGACCTGGGTGTGCGTGACCCTGTGCTCCTGCACGTTGGCCAGGAAAGCCTCGGGCTCGAACTTCTCCATCACGACCACGGTGCCGCCCAGCCGTTGCACCGTCGCGCAGAAGCCCAGCGGTGCCGAGTGATAGAGGGGCGCTGGCGAGAGATAGACCGTGTCCAGGCCGTAGCCGAAGCTGCGTGCGAACACTTGCATGATCGGCACGATTGCGCCGATCGGGTTGTTCGCGAAGGGCACCTTGATGCCCTTGGGCTTGCCGGTGGTTCCCGACGAATACATCATGTTGTGCCCCCCCACCTCGTCGCAGACCGGGGATTCGGGCTGCATGACCGTGTGCTCCTCCCACGAGGCGTAGCCCGGGATGCGGCCGTGGGCGCAGACGAAATGCTCGACCCCGGGGCAAAGCGCCTTGAGTTCAAGCGCCTTGTCGGCCATCGCCGCGGAAGACACCACGAGGCGCGCGCCGCAGTCGTTCACGATATAAGCAGCCTCCTGCGCGCTGAGGTGCGTGCTCACGGGCGTGAAGTAGAGGCCAGTGCGCTGCGCGGCCCAATACACCTCGAAGAAGCGCAGGTGGTTTTCCAGCATCACCGCGACATGGTCGCCGGCCTTCAGCCCGAGCGCTCTCAAGAAGTGAGCGCCCTGATTGGAGCGCGCCTCGAGCTGGGCGTAGGACAGGCGTTCTCCCGATTGCGCCATGAGGGCAGCGGTCTTGTCGGGATGCGAGCGCGCGATGATCGACGGATGGTTCATGGCCGGCTTTTTCTTGGATGGGTCGGAAGACTGGGAGGATTCAGGCGCACTCCGGGCCCGCCTGAGCGGTGCCGTGCACGCGGCGGTACTCGCCCGGCGCCACGCCGGTCCACAGCTTGAAGCTGCGATGGAACGTGCTGGGCTCCGAGAAGGCGAGTTGTTGCGAGATGTCGCTCAAGGGCAGGCTGGAGCGCGTCAGCAGCTCGATGGCCGCGTCGCGGCGCAGCGCATTCTTGATGCCCTGGAAGCTGGTGCCGTGCTCGGCCAGGCGACGCCGCAGCGAATGCGGCGTCATCTTCAGGTGCCAGGCAGTCTGCTCGAGCGATGGCAGGCCCGCCGCAAGCTGGTGCTGCAGCCGCAGGCGCACGCGCTCGGTCAGGCTCGAGTGGTCGCGAAAGCGCACCAGCAGCGCACCCGGCAGTTCGCGGGACAACGCCTGAAGGTGCAGGGGGTCGGCCATGACCGGCTCGGCGAGCCAGCTTGCATCGAACGCGATGCTCGAGGTGGGAGCGCCGAAGCGCATCGGAACATTGAACAGATGGCCGCTCTCCCGGTACGACTCGGACGGCAGATCGCGACTGAGCGCGGCCTCGCGCAGCGCGATGCGTTGCTGCACCAGCCATGACGACAGCCCCAGCACCCAGTACAGAAATGCCGACTGGATGAACCCGGGCCGCCGACCCTCGGCAGTCTCGCCGATGACCACGCGCGCCATCGCACCTTCGATTCGCAGGTGGGCGCTGAATTCGTCGATGGCGAGGCGGTAGATGCCGAAGCCCACGCGCAAGGCCTCGCCCAGCGTGGCGCAGCGCATCATCTGGCGCGTTGCGAGCACGAAGGTGCCGAGCTTCACGGGTCGGCTTCCGAAGCCGAGCAGTTCGTCGCGCATGCGCCAGCGCAGGTGCTTGAGCAGCGCGGCAAACTGCGCCACCGAAACGCGCGAGAGCGGCGAATCAATCATCGCGGGAGAGATGCCGTGGCGCGCCAGCAGCGCGGGCACATCCATGCCACGGTCCTGCGCGCCGCCGAGGAAGGAAAGCACGTAGCACATGGGGATCGTGTGATGAAGACCTCGGGGCGGGCTGTCCTCGGTATGCGCCTTGTCGAGCAAGGGCCGGGCATACGCGGCTGGCGTGGCGGAAGCAGCTGACGGCATGGAGTCTCCTTGAGTGCGGACGAGCCGAAGCACTCTTTTTAATGGTTGATCCAATGCTAGTGAGCTGGCCATATCGGTGTCAATCAGGGCTTGCCAGCGGCACGGGCGGGCGGCGCCAAGGCGTCGCCCGAGGCATCGCCCAGCGCGCTGCCACCGTCGCAGTCGATCACCGTCCCGGTGATGTAGCGCGAGTTGTCGCTGCACAGGAAGAGCGCCACATCGGCGATGTCGCGCTTGCTGCCGTAATCGCGCAGCGCGAGCCGGCCCTTGAGGAGCGCTTCGCGTTCCGGCGTGGCCGCCAGTCGCGCCATGCCCTCGGTGCCCGCGATGGGCCCCGGCGAGATCGCGTTCACCCTGACACCACCCGGCCCCCACTCCATGGCCAGGCATTTGGTGAGCATGTTGATGCCGGCCTTGGCCGAATTGGCATGGGACTGGAACATCGAGGGATGGCTACCGCCCGGCGCGGTGATCGACATGAGGGAAGCGCCGGGCCGGCGCAAGTGCTCGAAGCTCGCGCGCAGCACGTTGAAAGTGCCGATCAGGTCGATTTCGATAACCGTGCGGAACCCGTTCGACGACAGCTGCGCAGCCGGCGCGTGGAAGTTGCCTGCAGCCCCGGAGACAACGATGTCGATCGGCCCGAAGCGCAACGCGGTCCTGGAGAAGACGCCCGACACGGCGTCGTAGTCGCGCACGTCCGCGGCAAAGCCGATGGCCTCGGCAGGGTCGGGCGAGACAGCGCGCGCAGCCGCCTCAATGCGCTCCGCGCTGCGGCTCAGAATGGCCACCCTGGCCCCCGCGCGGCACAGATGCTGCGCGATGCCAAGATTGATGCCGCCGGACGCACCGGCAACCACCGCGACCTTGCCCTCGAGGATGCGGGGGCGGAATGCGTCGTTCATGTCGTCATTCATTTGCCGGCGGCACTCATTCCGAGGCGCGCCGCATGTCGCGTGCCACGAGTTCCTTCATCACTTCGTTGCTGCCCGCCAGGATGCGGCCGATGCGCACGTTCTGGTAGATGCGCGCAATCGGGTACTCGGTCATGTAGCCGTAGCCGCCGTGCAGCTGCAGGCACTCGTCGACGATCTCGCCGCAGGTCTGGGTGCACCACCACTTGGCCATGGCGGCTGTGGTGGCGTCGAGTTCCCCGCGCGCGAGCTGGTCGATGCAGCGGTCGATGAAGGCGCGCGACACGGTGGCCTTGGTCTGGCATTCGGCAAGCTTGAAGCGGGTGTTCTGGAAGTCGAACAACGTGTCGCCGAACAGCTTGCGCTGGCGCGCGTAGGCCAGCGTTTCCGCAATGGCCCGGTCCATGGAGCCCTGCGCGCTCATCGCGGTCACCACGCGCTCGCGCGGCAGTTCCTTCATGAGCTGGCGAAAGCCTTGCCCCTCTTCAGGGCCCAGCAGGTTGGCGCAGGGAACGCGCATGTCGTCGAAGAACAGCTCCGAGGTGTCCTGCGCATGCATGCCGATCTTGTCGAGCACACGGCCGCGGCGAAAGCCCTGGACCTTCGCAGTCTCCACCATCAGCAGCGAGATGCCGCGCGAGCCCGCAGAGGGGTCGGTCTTCACCACCACGCACACCAGGTCGGCCAGTTGGCCGTTGCTGATGAAGGTCTTGGCGCCGTTCACCACATAGTGGTCGTCCTGGCGCACCGCGCGGGTCTGGATGGCTTGCACGTCGGAGCCCGCGCCGGGCTCGCTGATGGCCAGCGCTCCCACGAGGTCACCGCTCGCCATGCGCGGCAGCCATTGCTGCTTCTGCGCTTCGGTGCCGAAATTCTCCAAGTAGTGCGCGACGATGCCGGTGTGCACGCCGTTGCCCAGGCCGGGCACGATGGCCAGGGTCTGCTCGTAGAACAGGATGGCCTCGTGCATGAAGTTGCCGCCGCCGCCGCCATATTCCTCCGAGATGCCCACGCAAAGCAGGCCGGCAGCGCCGGCCTTGCGCCAGACCTCGCGGTCCACATGCTGCTGGCGGCCCCAGCGCTCTTCGTTAGGCACCAGTTCCTTGTCGTAGAAGCGCCGTACGTTGGCGCGGAAGTTTTCGAGTTCCGGGGTCATCCAGGGTGATTGGCTCATGATGCAGTCAGTGTCCCGGCCCGGAAGGCTGCGCTCAATGGCGCAACCTCACAACCCGATTGGCCTTACTGCGCGCCTTGATCGTTGGCGCCTGCATCGGGATCGCCCCCTTGCCACCACGGCGAAGCAAGATTTATCATATGTTGAACCATTGACGGAACCTGGCCTTTCTGCAAGAGCCTGGCTCTTGATCGCAGACCACGGAGACACGAAGACATGAGCCAGGTGTTCCTCGACCAGCGCAGCATGGCGCGCGACGCCCTGATGCAGCGCGCGCTGCGCGCCGCGCGCGGCTTCGATACGGCGGGCGTGCGAGAAGGCGATGCCATCGCGCTGCTGCTGCGCAACGACTTCGCCTTCTTCGAAGCGCAGCAGGCGGCCGCCGCGCTCGGCGCCTACGCGGTGCCCATCAACTGGCACGGCAAACCCGAAGAGGTGCTCTACATACTGAACGATGTGGCGCCGAAGGTGGTGGTCGGGCATGCCGACCTTCTCGCGCCGGTGCGCGAACACATTCCCGCTGGCACCGTGGTCATCACCGTGCCCACGCCGCCCGAGGCGGTCCGCGCCTTCTCGCTGGCCGAAGCCGCGACGCAGGTGCCGGCCGATGCGGCGGAATGGAACGCCTGGCTCGGAGCCTTCGCGCCATGGGACGGCCCGCCGCGGCGCAGCCGCGCGACCATGATCTACACCTCGGGCACCACCGGCCGGGCCAAGGGCGTGAAACGCGACGCGGCCACGCCGGAACAGGCTGCCGCGTACGTGCAGCTGATGCGCCGCGTTTACGGCCTGCAGCCGGGCGTGCGGGCGCTCATCGGCGGCCCGCTGTACCACTCCTCGCCCAACGCCTACGCACGCCAGGCCTTGCCGATCTGCGACCTGCTGGTGATGCAGACCCGGTTCGACGCCGAGGCCGTGCTCGCCGCCATCGAGCGGCACCGCATCAGCCACATGGTGGCCGTGCCAACCATGTTCGTGCGCATGCTCAAGCTGCCCGAAGACGTGCGCGAGCGCTACGACTTGAGTTCCCTGAAGTGGGTGACACACACCGGCGCGCCCTGCTCGGCCGAGACCAAGTGCGCCCTCATGGACTGGTGGGGCCCGGTGGTCTACGAGACCTACGGCGGCACCGAGGTCGGCACCGCCACGCTCAGCACGCCCGAAGACTGGCTCGCCTTCCCCGGCAGCGTGGGCCGGCTCAACCCCGATGCGCGCATGGTGCTCTACGGAGAAGACGGCCAGCCGGTGGCGCCCGGCGAGGTCGGCGAGATCTTCGTGCGCGTGCCGGCCTACGCCGACTTCACGTACCACAACCATCCCGAAAAGCGGAAAGAGGTGGAGCGCGACGGCCTCATCAGCTGCGGCGACGTCGGCTACGTGAAGGACGACCACCTCTACCTGTGCGACCGCCGCTCCGACATGGTGATTTCGGCCGGCGTGAACATCTATCCGGCCGAGATCGAGGCCGTGTTGCTGCAGTGTCCGCTCGTGCGCGACTGCGCCGTCTTCGGCATACCCGACGAGGAAATGGGCGAATCGCTGGCCGCGGCCGTCGAGCCGATGCCCGGCACCGCACCCGACGCCGATGCGCTGCGCGCCTTTCTGGAGGACCGCATCGCCAGGTACAAGGTGCCGCGCCGCTTCGACTTCCATGCCGCGCTGCCGCGAGAGGACAGCGGCAAGATCTTCAAGCGCCGGCTGCGCGACCCGTTCTGGCAGGCCGCGGGCCGGAAGATCTGACGTGGACGCCCCGCACATCGCGCGCCGCCTCGCCCTCGCGCTTCAGCGCCATGCGGGCCTGCATGGCAGCGTCGAGGACTTGCGCCGGCTCACCGGCGGCGCGACCAAGACGACCTGGTCGTTCGACCTGCTCACGGTTGACGGGCGCCGCCCGATGATCCTGCAGCAGATGCCCACAATGACCGCGTCGGCATCGGCATCCCCCGGCCTCGCCGCGCCCAAGCTCGACGCGGCCGAAGACGCGCGCGTGATGATCGCGGCGCGCGCGCACGGCGTGCCGGCACCCGCGGTGCTCGCCGTGCTCGACGTGCACGACGGCCTCGAGCGCGGCTACGTCACCGAACGCGTCGAGGGCGAGACGCTGGGGCGAAAGCTCGTGTCCGACCCGGCCTATGCCGGGGCCCGTCGCGCGATGGCCGCCCAGGCCGGGACCATCCTCGCGGCGATCCACTCGATGCCGGTCGCCGAGCTTCCCTTTCTGCAGCGGCTCTCGCCCGCGCGGGAGCTCGAGGTGTACGCCGGCCTGCTGGCGCGAACGGGCTTCAGCCATCCGGCGCTCGAGTACGCGGTGCAATGGGTGCGCAAGAACCTGCCGGTCGATTGGCCCGACACACTCGTGCATTCCGACTTTCGCACGGGCAACCTGATCGTCGGCACCGAAGGCATCCGCTGCGTGCTCGACTGGGAGATTGCCCGGGTCGGCGACCCGATGCAGGACCTGGGCGTGCTGTGCATGCGCACCTGGCGCTTCGGCGGCGCGGGCGAGGCGGGCGGTTTCGGGGCGCGCGAAGACCTGTACGCGGCCTACGAGCGCGCGAGCGGCAGGCCGGTGGACCCGCTGCGCGTGCGCTTCTGGGAGGCCTTTTCCAACCTCAAGTGGGCCATCGGCTGCGTGCGGCGCGGGCTTTCGGTGCGAGCCGACGGCAGCCCCGCAAGCCTGGAACTGTGCGCGGTCGGCCGGCGCATGGAAGAGCCGCTGTGGGACTTCTTCCAACTCATCGAGGCCTGACCCCATCATGCCGAACTCCGTCCCTCCCGCCGGCACCCTGCTGCTGGCCGCCGCCCGCTACCTCGAAGACGAACTGCTGCCCACGCTGGACGGCTACCACCGCTTCCAGGCGCGCGTGACGGCGAACGTGCTGCGCATCGTGGAGCGCGAACTGCGCCTCGGCCAGCCGCACGATGAAGCCTCCAAGGCCGTGAGCCGCGAGCTGGCCGACGCCATCCGCGCAGGCGAGATACCCATCGACGCCGACCTGGCCGCGCAGCTGCGCCAAGGCCTGGGCGAGGCGCTCGCCATCAACAACCCGAAGTGGCCACATACCGAAAGACCCGCATGAACTTCACCGAAGAACAGATTTCATTCCGCGACGGCGTGCGCCGCATGGTCGAGCGCCACGTCGCGCCCATCGCCGCGGAGATCGACGAGAACGACCGTTTTCCCGAGGAGCTGATTCCGGTCTACGGCGACATGGGCCTGCTGCAGCTCTGGGTGCCGGAGGAATACGGCGGCCCGGGCGCGAACCTGACGATGGTGTGCATCGCGCGGGAAGAAATCTCACGAGTTTCGGAGTCGTGCGCACTCATGGCGGGCATGAACACCATGTTCGCGCTGCCGATCATGCACTTCGGCACCGAGGATCAGAAGCAGCGCTTTCTGCCGTTGCTGGCCGAAGGCCGCACCGTGACCGCCATCGCCATCTCGGAGCCCGACTGCGGCAGCGACGTCGGCGGCATGCGCACGCGCGCCGTGCGCGACGGCGAGAGCTACGTGCTCTCCGGGCAGAAGCAGTGGTGCACCTTCGGCAGCCGCGCCGACTACATCCTGGTGTTCGCCAAGACCGGTGAGCGCGGCGGCGCCGACGATATCAGCCCCTTCATCGTGGACGTGAAGAACAGCAAGGGCCTCACCTTCGGCCGCAACGAACGCAAGATGGGAATGAAGGGCACGATCAACGTGCCGGTGTACCTGGACAACGTGCGCGTGCCGACGGAAAACCGCCTGGGCGAGGAAGGCAAGGGCTTCCGCTCGGCCATGCGCGCGCTGGACCTCAATCGCCCCGCCATCGCCGCCGCGTCGGTCGGCCTGGCCCAGGGCGCGCTCGATGCGGCGCTGGGCTACGCCAGACAGCGCAAGCAGTTCAAGCGGGCGATCATCGAGTTCCAGGGCATCCAGTTCATGCTGGCGGACATGGCCATGCAGATCGAGGCCGCGCGCTGCCTGGTGTACGAAACCGCGCGGCTCGCCGACATCGGCGACTGGAGCCAATTGCCCAAGTTCGCGAGCATGGCCAAGTGCTTCGCGAGCGACGTGGCGATGAAGGTGACCACCGACGCGGTGCAGGTCTTCGGCGGCTACGGCTACGTGAAGGACTACCCCGTGGAAAAGATGATGCGCGACGCCAAGCTCAACCAGATCTTCGAGGGCACGAACCAGATCCAGCGCGTGGTGATCGCACGCGAGCTGATGCGTTGACGGCTTGAGGCCCGTGCCCGGCAGCGCGCCGGGCACGGACGGCGCCACGTTCAGGCGAGCAGCTGCCTGGCGATCATGTTGCGGTGGATTTCCGACGCGCCCTCATAGATGCGCAGCACGCGCAGGTCGCGGTATACCCGCTCCACGATGGTGCCGCGGCAATAGCCCGAGCCGCCGAAGATCTGCAGCGCCTTGTCGGCTATGCGGCATGCGGCCTCGGTGCAGATCACCTTCACCATCGACGCCTTCATTCGTGCGTCTTCGCCGCGCGCGGCGCGCCACACGGCCTCGAACAGCACCATGCGCGCCGCATGCAGGTCCATGGCCATGTCGGCGATCATGTGCTGAATGGCCTGGTGCTCACCCAGCGCCTGGCCGAAGGTGACACGCGTCTTGGCATGCTCGATGGTTTCGTCGAGCGCAATCTGTGCCGGCCCGAGCGCCTGGCAACCCACATTCAGCCGGCCTTCGTTGAGCCCCGACATCGCATACGAAAGACCGCGCCCCTCTTCGCCCAGCAGGTTCTCCACCGGGACGCGGCAGTCGGTGAAGGAAATCTCACACAGGCTGTCGTCCATCCAGCCCATGGTGGGCATGGTCCGCGTGACCTTGAAGCCGGGCGTGGTCGTGTCCAGCAGAAAGGCCGAAATGCCCTTCTTGCCGGCCGAACGGTCGGTGGAGGCGAGCACGGTGATCGAATGCGCATGGTTGGCGTTCGAGATGAAGGTCTTCACGCCGTCGAGCACGTAGTGGTCGCCGTCGCGGCGCGCCGTGGTCGTCATCTTCGCGGCGTCGGAGCCGGCGTGCGGCTCGGTGATGGCAATGCAGTTGCGCGAACGTCCCGATGCAATCTCGGGCAGCCACTTCTTCTTGATGGCTTCCGAGCCATGGTCCACGATGATGTGCACGCCCGGCCCGAGCGCGGAGCGCACGAAGGGCCAGAACTGCGGCGGCAGCCGCGCCAGCTCGAGCTGCACCGCCACGCTGGTGAGGTGGTCGACAGGCATGCCGCCATAGGGCTCTGGAATCGACATGCCGTAGAAGCCCATCTCGCGCAGGGTGGCCTCCACCTGCTCAGGCACTTCGCCGGTTTCCTGGTAGCGCGTTTCGAGCTTGAGCAACGCATCGACGGCGTCGCGCGTGGCAACGCGCATTTCTTCCGCTTCGGGGGGCAGGTCAAAATCCATGATATCTCCTTTGGTAGAACCATTGATTATGACGCAGGCGCGGCGGGAACGCACGCCTCAACGGCGCAACAGAAGAATCGCCTTTCCCGAGGTCTGCCGCCGTTCCAGCGCCGCGAGCGCCGCCGGCGCATCCTCGAAGTCGAACACCGAGGCCTCGAGCGGCCGAATCCGCCCCGACAGGTACCAGCCCTGGATCTCTTCGCCCAGTTGCCGCGCCAGCGCCGGTTCGCGCTTGCGCACCTCGCCCCACAACACACCGACGGCCGAGGCATTGGCCAGCAGCAGGCGGTTGGCGGGCAACGGCGTCAACGCGCCGCTGGCGAAGCCGATCACCAGCAGCCGCGCGCCAAAGGCCAGGCAGCGCACGCTTTGCGCGCCGATGTCGCCGCCGACCGGGTCGTAGATCACGTCCACACCCTGCGGCGCAAGCTTGCGCACCTCGTCGACCCACTTCGCGTCGGTGTAGTCGATGGTCGCGTCCGCGCCGAGCGCCAGGCAGGCGTCGCGCTTGGCGGCACTGCCCGCGGTGGCGATCACGCACGCGCCCATCAGCTTGCCGAGTTGCACAGCCGCGCTGCCGACACCGCCGGCGCCAGCGTGCACCAGCAAGGTTTCCCCTGCTTGCAGGCGCCCGGCATGCCGCAGGGCGTAGAGCGAGGTCGGGTAGTTGCCGCGCAGCGCCAGGGCGGCACCGGGCGGCAGGTCGGACGCGATGGGCATCGCCTCGGCACGCGGCACCAGCGCATATTCAGCGAAGCCGCCGAACCTGCCGGCCGGCGTGGCGCAGGCCACGCGCGTGCCGGCACCTTCGCCGCTGACGATGGTGCCCACCACCTCCACGCCGGGCGTGAACGGCAGGGCCGGCTTGGTCTGGTACCGGCCCTTGATGGCAAGCGTGTCCAGAAAATTGAGGCCCGCTGCTTCCACTTTCACCAAGTACTGGTCATGCGCCGGCGTGGGCACCGGCAGCTCGGCCAGCCGCATCCGGCCCGGATCGCTCAGTGCTTCGACCTGCCAGGCTCTCAACGCGACGTGCCTCGCAGTTCGGCCCGGCCGTTCGTGAGCACCAGCACGTCGCGCTCCACCACCCGCGCGCGGAAGGCGATTTCGCCGCCGTCGCGCCAGCCTTCCAGACGGATGGTTTCGCCGGGATAGACCGGTGCCGACAGCCGCGCGCGCATGGCCGACAGGCGCGTCGCATCGAAATCCGCGAACGCGGCGATCAACCCGCGCCCGGCGATGCCCCAGGTCGCAAGCCCGTGAAGAATGGGCCGTGCAAAACCGGCCTTGGCCGCGAAGGCAGGCTCGGCATGCAGCGGGTTGATGTCGCCCGACAGGCGGTAGAGCAAGGCCTGGTCAGCACGCGTGGGCAGGTCGAGCACGAGTTCGGGCGCCGACTCGGGCATGGCTGCCGCAGCGGGCGCGGGCTCGTCGGCCTGGCCGTCCGCACTGGAGAAGCCGCCGTCGCCGCGCAGGAAGTAGACGCTCTCGACCGTGGCCAACGGCTGTTGCGCGGCACCGACGAGTTCCTTTTCCACATGCAGGATCGCACCCTTGCCTTCGCCCTTGTCGACCACCCGAGTCACGAGCGTGCGCCCGACCACCGTGCCTGACGGCGGCAGCGGCGCATGCAGGCGCACCGACTGCTCGCCGTGCACGAGCTTCATGAAGTCGATGCCGATCTCCTTGCGCTCGCGCATCCAGAAACCTGGCGAGGCCAGCACGGCAGCCATGGTCGGCAGCGCCACCAGCTCCTTTTCGTAGACGAAGCGCAGCTGCCTCTCGTCGAGCGGGTCGGCGCCCAGGCCGAGCCCCAGCGCGTAGAGCATCGTGTCCTTGGGGGTGTACACGTGCTGCACGTCGCCTGAGTGCCAGTCACGTGCCTTGCGATAGTCGAGCATCTGCTGTTCCTTGTGTTTCAGTGTGGAGCGATGTGATGTTCACGAGCCTGCCGCCGGCCAGCGGAACTGGGCGGGCTCGCGCGAGGCAAAGCGGCGCACCGCTTCCTTGGCGTACTCGCTGTTGGAAGCCAGCGCCTGGCCCGCGGCTTCGATCTCCAGCATGGTCGGCAGGTCGCTGCCGAGCGAGCTTTGGAGCGCCCGCTTGGAGACGCTCATGGCCACGGGCGAGGCCCCGGCAAAGCTGCGCGCAATGGCAAGTGCGCGCGGCATCAGGTTCTCGGCGGGCAGCACCTCCATCGCGATGCCCAGCTGCCGCGCCTCGGCCGCGTCGATCTCCCGCGCGGAGAAAATCAGCTCCTTCGCACGCTGCAGGCCCACCACGCGCGGCAGCGTGTAGTAGGCCCCCATGTCCGGCACCAGGCCGATGCGCTGGAACACCATGCACAGCCGCGCGCGATCGCTCAGCAGCACGATGTCGCACATCAGCGCGATGCTGAAACCCGCGCCGAAGGCCACGCCGTCGACCGCCGCGATCACCGGCCGGTCGAGCGCCATCAGCTCGGTGCAGATGCGCGTATAGCGCGCCATGCCGGCACGCCGCTGCTCGGGCGTGCGCGGGCCACCCTCGCCCATCGCCTTGACGTCGCCACCGGCGCAGAAGGCGCCGCCCGCACCCGTGACGACGAGCACACGCACCGCATCGTCCGCACGAATGCGCGCCAGCAGCTCGCCCAATTCGTCGGCCATCTCGGGGCTGATCGCGTTCTTCGATTCGGGCCGGTTCAGCGTCAGCGTCGCGACGCCGTCTTCCACAGCGTAGACCAGCGTGTTCATGCGGGCTCCTCCAGCACCGAGACCGGCGTGCCATTGACCATCACGTCGCAATACTCCGACATGCTCAGCGCGGTGCGCCCCTCGCACCGGTAGGTGGTGATGCCTTCGGTGATGCGGGTGTAGGCGCCCGGCTCCCCGCTGGCGCTCTTGTGGCGCAGCGGCACCAGCGCGCCGACCTCGCCTTCGAGCGTGTAGCTGCGCTCCGCGGTGCGAACCAGCGCGGTGAAGCGCACCGGGTAGTACTTGTCGTCGTAGACGGTCGCGATGCGGCCTTCGAGCACCGGTTCGTAGCGGCCGTTGCGCAGCACGTTGCCGCTCACGTTGTTGGGCAGGCCGCCCTTGCGTCCCTTGACGGACAGCAGCACGCCGAAACCGCGATCGAATGTGACGGGGAGCCACTTGTACCAATAGAAGCTGTGCCAGTGGCGCGGCCCCCACGACTTGTCGCGGTACCCGAAGCCGTCGATCTCGTGGCGCACGCCGTCCACGGTGATGTGGCCGCGCACCGCCATGTTCTGCTCGGTATGGCCGCGGTAGACCGAGTGCTCGGGATCGAGCTCGAACCGGCTGCCGTCGAGCGCCACGATTTCCCCACCGTGCATCGGCGAGATGCCCTCGTAGTCGAGCGAGATGGCGGCGCGCCGCTTCGGATACCGTTTGAAGGCACTGCCGGGGTCGGCCATGGCATGCGGGTCGTCCATGATCAACAGCTCGCCCTCGTAGCTCACGCGCAGGCGCTTGAAGGGCTCCAGCACCTCGAAGCGCAGGCCTCCCGCGTCCATGGCCTCGTTGTGGGAGATGGGCGGGCGCCCGTACATGAAGCCGACGCGTCCGTCGGGCAGGTACACGCAGCATGTCATCTCGGCATGGCCTTCGTTGGGCCGGTTGCCCAGGCGCATCCACGCGCCGATGCCTCGCGCCGTGTCGAAGGCGTTGAAGTACATGCTCTCGTTGTAGTTGCCGGCCGCTTCGGGCGTGTGGGTGTACTCGTCCTGCGGATCGAGATGCAGTCTGCTGTCGGGGGGCATGAACATGGTCTGGTCCTTGGAGAGAAATGAATCCGGGCACGGCACCGCCCCTGTGAACGTCGGCCGTGCGCGCGGATGAAGCCTGCAAGCGCTTCGGTGCCACGATCTCGCATGCGAGTCGGCGGCCCTAGAAGAATGCAGCCGCGCGTGCCAGTTGCTGGCGGCACTCGGCCACCATGCGCTCCAGCAAGGCTGCGCACGTCGGCACGTCGTCGATCAATCCGATCACCTGGCCAGCCCAGACGGGACCGGCGTCCACTTCGCCGGATTCGAGCGCAGCCTTGCCGCGCGCGCCGGACACCAGCGCGCGAACGTCTTCGAAGGCGCAGCCGCCGGGGCGCCGCTCGGTGGCGATGACCTCGTTCGCAACTGCATTCGCGAACACGCGCGCGGTGTTGCCCATGCTGCGGAAAATCAGACGCGTGTCGCGCTCGCTGCCATTCACCAGCGCCTGCTTGATGGCGTCGTGCACAGGCGCCTCCTGCGTGCAGACGAAGCGCGTGCCCATGTTCACGCCCTCGGCGCCCAGCACCAGCGCGGCGGCCATGCCGCGTCCATCGGCAATGCCGCCCGAGGCGATGACGGGGATTTCAAGCGCACGCGTGGCGGCGGGGATCAGCACCAGCCCGGGCACATCGTCCTCGCCCGGATGGCCGGCACATTCGAAGCCGTCGATGCTGATGACATCCACGCCGCGCTTTTCCGCGGCCACCGCGTGGCGCACCGAGGTGCACTTGTGCAGCACGGCGATGCCGCTGCGCTTGAGCAGGGCGACCACCTCGGCGGGCACGTTGCCTGCGGTCTCGACGACCTTCACGCCGCTCTCGACGATGGTGGCGAAGATGCGCTCGTAGGGAGGAGGATTCACGCTGCGCAGCATGGTCACGTTCACGCCGAAGGGCTTGTCCGTCATGCCGCGGCAGCGCTCTATTTCGCGCGCCAGGTCCTCGGGCGTGGGCTGCGTGAGCGCCGTGAGCATGCCCAGGCCGCCAGCGTTCGATACGGCCGAGGCCATCTCGGCGCGGCCGACCCACTGCATGCCGCCCTGCACGATCGGATAGCGTATACCGAGCAGTTCGGTGAGGCGCGTCTTCACGGTCGGGCGCCTACAGGCTGATGTGGAAGCCGCCGTTCACCCCCAGATGCTGCCCGGTGATGTACGAGGCGGCATCGGACATCAGGAAGCACACCGTCTTCACCACTTCCTGCGGCGTCGACCAGCGACCCAGTGGAATCTGCGCCAGCATGCCGTCACGGAATTTCTCGCCGCGCACCACCTCGGTCATTGGCGTCTCGACCACGCCGAAGCAGATCGAGTTGGTGCGTATGTTGTACTTTCCCCATTCGCGCGCCGCCGTCATGGTGACGCCGAGCATGCCCGCCTTGGCGGCGGCGTAGTTGACCTGGCCGATGGAGCCCTTGCGGCCCGCGTCCGAGGAAATGTTGACGATGGCGCCACCGCTGGTGTCTCCGCTCTTGGCCCGCGACACCATGTGGCGGCCCACGGCCTGGAGCCAGAAGAAGGTGCCGGTCAGGTGCACATCGATCACGTCCTGCCACTGCTGGGCCGTCATCTTCTCGATCATGGCGGGGCGTGTGATGCCCGCGTTGTTGACAAGGCCGTGCACGCCGCCGAAGCGGGCCACCGCTTCCTCGACCGCGCTGGCCGCCAGCGCCGCGTCGGTGACGCTGCCGACCACCTGCTGCACGCGCGCCGAAGGAAGCTCTGCCATCGCGGACTTGAGCGTATCGGGATTCAGGTCGACGGCAACCACGTTGCCGCCCAGGTCGACGACCAGCTCAGCAATGGCCTTGCCAATGCCCTGCCCCGCGCCGGTGACGACGATCGTGCGGCCTTCCAGAGTGACTAGATTCTGCATGAAAATCCTGTTGCTTTAGTTTGGTTGAACCAATGATATTTGGATTGCGCGCCGGCATCAAGCCGCGGCACGCAGGGTTTTCGCGCGCTCGGCGTCCTGCAGCTGGCGCCAGGCGATCTTTCCGGTAGGCGACTTCGGCAGTTCCGCGACGAACTCGACCAGGCGCGGGTACTTGTAGGCGGCCATCTTGTTGCGGGCCCACTCGATGATGTCGGCCTCTCGCACGCCGGCCTGCGCATCGCGCAACACGACCACCGCCTTCACCGTCTCCCCGCGGTAGGCGTCGACGGCCGCTATCACGCATGCCTCGGCGATGGCCGGGTGCTCGTGAAGCATCGCCTCCACCTCCGCCGGCCAGACCTTGTAGCCCGACGCGTTGACCATGCGCTTGAGGCGGTCGACGATGAAGAAGTAGCCCTCCTCGTCGCGCCGGCCGAGGTCACCGCTGCGCACGAAGCGCTTGCCGTCCATCTCCAGCGTGGCGGTGCGCGTGGCCTCCTCGTTGCGCCAGTAGCCGACGAACACCTGCGGCCCCGCCATCACGATCTCACCCACCTCGCCGGGCGGCAGCTCGGCCAGCGTGTCGGGGTCGACGATGCGCAGGTCCGTGTTGAACAGCGGCACGCCCAGGCACTGCCGTTTGAACGCGGCAGGCGGATTGCCCGACACGTGCGCGGTCTCCGAGAGGCCGTAGCCTTCCAGGAAGTCCAGCCCCGTCAGCGCCTTCAGGCGTTCGCCCACCGCCTCGGGCATGCCTGCTCCGCCGCCGCCGATGCGCCGCACGGAGCTCAGGTCGTATTCCGCAAGGTGCGGGCTCGAGAGAAAGTCGATCACCATCGTCGGCATCGCCGTCCAATGGCTCACGCGGTGGCGCGCGATGAGCTCCGCGGCTTCGTCGCGGTTCCAGCGCTTCATCAACACCAGCGTGCCGCCGCCGTAGATGGGCGCGTTCATCAGGTTCTGCATGCCCGTGATGTGGAAGTAAGGCAGCGCCACCAGCTGGACCGAGTGCGGCACCAGCCCCATCCAGTGCGCGACGATCACGGTGCTGGCCATGAGCGTGCGGTGGGTGTGCATGCAGCCCTTGGGCGCACCGGTGGAGCCCGAGCTGTAGAGAATGAGGGCCAGCGCGTCCGGCAGATGCTCCAGCGGCTGCAACGCGCCGGAGGCCGCGGCGAGCACGCGGCGCAGGCCTGTCGTGCGCGACGGACCTTGCGCGGATTCGGGCTGCATCTCGGCCGGCCCCGGGTTGCCCACCACGATCACGCGGCGCAGCTGCTGGGCCGCGGGCGCGGCAAGCAGTTCCGCCACGTTGTCTGCGCTGCAGAAGGCAGCCACCGCGCCCGTGTCGCTGAGGTAGTGCGGTAGCTCGTCGCGCCTGTTCATCGGATTCACCGGCACCACGACCGCATTGATGCGCAGGATGGCGAAGTAGGCCGCGATCCAGCCGCGTCCGTTCTGCAGGTAGATCAGCACCCGGTCGCCGCGCTGCACACCCAGTTCGTTCTGCAGGAAGGCTGCGATGCGCTCGACCTGATCGACCAGCTCGGCGTAGCCGAGGCTGCCGAAGTCGTCGACCAGCACGGCCCTGTCGGGGTAGCGCATGGCCGACACCAGGAGGTTGGCACACAGGTTGGTGGGTGGGATATCGATGTCGCGCGGCAAGCTGTGCGGCCACGTGCTGAGCTCATGCGGGGTCATGTTGTCTCTTCTTTCTGGTGTTCTTTGCTGCACTTGCACCCGGGCCGGGAGCAAAGCGTTCGCGCAGCAGGTTCTTCTGCACCTTGCCCATCGTGTTGCGGGGCAGTTCCTCGACGAAATGAACGGTCTTGGGCACCTTGAACGCCGCCAGGCTGGCCTTCACCGCACCGACAACGTCCGCGGCCTGCGGGACCGCGGTGCAGTCGATCGACGTATCGCGCACCACCACGGCAACCACCGCTTCGCCGAAGTCCGGATGCGCCAGCCCGATGACGGCCGACTCTCGCACGCCCGGTAACGCGTCGATGACCTCCTCGATTTCCTTGGGGTAGACGTTGAGTCCGCCCGAAATGACGAGGTCCTTGTCGCGCCCCACGATGGTGAGGTAGCCGTCTTCGCTCAACCGGCCCAGGTCGCCGGTCTTGAAGAAGCCGTCGACCGTGTGCTCTTCGGAGGTCTTCTCCGGCAGCCGCCAATAACCGGCGAAGACGTTGGCGCCCCTCACCTGGATCTGCCCCGTCTCTCCCGGCGCAGCCGACGCGCCCCCGGCATCGACCACGCGCAGAGATACACCGGGCAGCGCACGGCCCACCGTGCCGCAGCGGCGCTCCCCGAGGTAGGGGTTGGACGCGAACATGCCGCCCTCCGTCATGCCGTAGCGCTCGAGGATGGCGTGGCCGCTGCGTCGCCGGAACGCGTTGAAGGTGTCCGCCAGCAAGGGAGCCGAGCCCGAGACGAACAGCCGCATGCCGCGGCATGCGGCGACGTCGAGCCCGGGTTCGCCGAGCATGCGGACGTAATGCGTCGGCACGCCCATGCACACGGTGCTCGACGAGAGCAGCGCGACGGCGCGCGCGGCATCGAATCGCGGCTCGAACCGCATCGCGCTGCCGTTCCACAGTGCACAGTGCAAGGCAACGAACAGGCCGTGGAAGTGATAGATCGGCAGGATGTGCAGCAGCACGTCGCCGGGCTCGAACGCCCAGAACCGATGCAGCGTGCTCACGCCCACGCCCAGGTTGCGGTGTGTCAGCATCGCGCCCTTGGGCCGCCCCGTCGTGCCGGACGTGTACAGGATTGCCGCAAGGTCGTCGGCGCTGCGCTGCGCGATGGCCGAGCGCGGCACCTGCCGGGCCGCCGCCTGCGCAATTTCGCCTTCCCCGTCATCGCCCAGTACAAGTACATGGGGCACGCCGGCCGCCGCGGCCAGCACACGCCCCTGGGCCGCGGCCTGCGGGCGGACCACGAACACATGCGGCCGCGCGTCCCCCAGCAAGTGGGCCAGTTCACCGCTTTGGTAGGCGGGATTCATCGGCACGAAGACGCAACCGGCGCGCAGCGCGCCCAGGTACAGGAAGACGGCCGAAGCCGACTTTTCCACCTGCACCGCGATGCGGTCGCCGGGCTGCGCGCCCAGCGACGTGAGCAGCCGCGCGTAGCGCGCGCTTTCGCTCTTCAAGTGGCCGTAGGTGTAGAGCCGCCCGCCCGGCAACACCATGGCGGGCGCACCGTCGTCGTGCGGAAAGCGCTGCTCGAACTGCGCGTAGAGGTTCTGGTTCATCGCTGAACGCGTTTGCGTCTTGATTTATTTTGGTTGAACCAATGATAATGATGAGACCGAAACACCGTCAAGCCTTGCGAGACGCTGGATCCGGTCGATTTCATGGCCCCGCACGGGCAAGAACACGGAGCAATCAATGAGCATCAAACGACAGGCCTGCATCGCGGGCGCTTTCGAACACCCCACGCGCAAGGCGCCCGACAAGACCGTGGCGCAGCTGCACGCCGAATGCGCACGCGGCGCGCTGGCCGACGCCGGCCTGTCGCTGCAGGACGTCGACGGCTACTTCTGCGCCGGCGACGCGCCCGGCCTCGGGCCGCTCAGCATGGTCGACTACCTCGGGCTGAAGGTGCGCCATGTCGACACCACCGACACGGGCGGCTCCGCCTACCTGATCCAGGTCTCCCACGCGGCGCAGGCGATTGCCGCGGGCAAGTGCAACGTAGCGCTGATCACGCTGGCCGGCCGCCCGCGCAGCGAGGCCAGCACCGTGGGCACGGGTCCGCGCAACGTGACCGCAGCCACACCGGACGTGCCCTGGGAGATGCCCTACGCGCCCGTCACCGTCAACATGTACGCGCTGGCCGCGGCGCGCCACATGCACGAGTTCGGCACCACCAGCGAGCAGCTCGCATGGATCAAGGTCGCGGCCGCGGCGCATGCGCAGCACAACCCGCATGCGATGCTGCGCGAACCGGTCACGGTGGAAGAGGTGCTGGCTTCGCCCATGATCTCCGACCCGCTGCACAAGCTCGACTGCTGCGTGGTGAGCGACGGAGGCGGCGCACTGCTGGTGGTGCGCCCCGAAATCGCGCGCGCGCTGAAGCGCCCCATCGTCACCGTGCTCGGCGCGGGCGAAACCGTGAAGGGCCAGGCCAACGGGCAGGTCGACCTCACCTACTCGGGCGCGGCCGTGTCGGGCCCCATCGCATTCGCGGAGGCGGGCGTGACGCCGGCGGACATTCAATACGCGTCGATCTACGACAGCTTCACCATCACCGTGCTGATGCAGCTGGAAGACCTGGGCTTCTGCAGGAAAGGCGAAGGCGGCAGGTTCGTGATGGACGGCAACCTCATCTCCGGCATCGGCAAGCTCCCGTTCAACACCGACGGCGGCGGCCTGTGCAACAACCATCCGGCCAACCGCGGCGGCATCACCAAGGTGATCGAGGCGGTTCGCCAGTTGCGCGGCGAAGCGCACCCCAAGGTGCAGGTGCCCGACTGCCGCCTTGCGCTGGCCCAAGGCACCGGCGGCCTGCTGGGCTCACGCCACGGCAGCGCCACATTGATCATGGAGAGAAGCTGAAATGACCACGATGTACCAAGAGCGCCCGTTGGGCGCGCCGATTGTCGATGCGGCCACCGAGGCCTACTGGAGTGCCGCGAAGGAAGGCGTGCTGCGCATCAAGCGCTGCACCGCCTGTGCGAAGCTGCACTGGTATCCGCGCGCGCTGTGCCCCTACTGCCTGGGCGACACCGAATGGGTGGACGCGTCGGGCAAGGGCACGATCTACAGCGTGAGCGTGACGCGGCGGGCGGGGCCCATTCCCTATGCGCTCGCCTACGTGACGCTGGACGAGGGCCTGACCATGCTCACCAACATCGTCGACTGCGACCTCGATGCGCTGCGCATCGGTGACCGGGTCGAGGTCAGCTTCAAGCCGGCAGAAGGCGGCTTCGCGATCCCGATGTTCAAGCCTGCCTGAGCGGGCGCGGACGACAAAAGGGCCGCGATTGTCGCGGCCCTTTTTGCTTGCCGGTGCAAGAAGCGAGGTGCCTATTCGGACTTGATGTCCGCCTCGCGTATCACCGTCGTCCAGGTGCCGTATTCCTCGGCGATGCGCGCGCCGAGCTGCTCGGGCGTGCTGCCGGTGGCAAAGGCGCCGGCGGTTTCGAACTTCTCCTTGACTTCAGGCAATGCCAGCGACTTGACGATGGCCTCGTTGAGCTTGGCCACCACATCGCGCGGCGTACCGGCGGGTGCGAACAGCCCAAACCACACTTCGGGATTGAAGCCGGCCAGCGTGTTCGCAATGGGCGGCGCGCCCGGCGCCAACGGCGACGGCTGCAGTGAAGAAACACCGAGCAGCCGCACCTTGCCGTCCTTGATGAACGCATTCATCTGCGACGAACTCGTGCTCAGCAGCACCTTCGACTCGCCGGTGAGGATCGCCTGCGTGGTCGGCGCCTGCCCCTTGTAGGGGATGTGCGTCATCCGGATGCCGGCCCTGCGGCTGAACAGTTCGGTCGCCAGGTGGCCGAACGAGGCCGGCCCGGCGGTTGCGAAGTCGAGCTTTCCGGGGTTGGCCTTGGCGTAGTCGATGAGCTCCTGCACCGACTTGGCGGGCACCGCCGGGTTCACCACCAGGATCATCGGCTGCAGCGAGACCAGCGAGATGGGCGCGAAGTCTTTCAGCGGCGCATAGTCGGCGTCCTTCGACACCTGCGGCGAGATCACGAGGCCGTTGTTGGGGAACAGCAGCGTGTAGCCATTGGGTGGCGACTTCGCCACGAACTTGGTGCCCAGCACCGCGGAAGCGCCCGCCTTGTTCTCGATGATCACCGGCTGCTTGAGGAAGCGCTGCATCGGCTCCTGCAGCACCCGCGCCAGCACGTCGGTGGTGCCGCCCGGCGGGTACGGCACGATGATGGTGATCGGCTTGTTGGGAAAGCTCGACGCTTGCGCGATGCCGGCCTGCGGCAATGCCATCGCGCCCGCGGCCAGCAGCGCGGTCCACAGCAGCCTGGCCTTCGCCTTTGCGTTCACCCTTGGTCTGAAAAGACGCTTCCATTCGATCGTCGGCATGCTTGTCTCCTGTTCTTGTGCACGAAAAAAGCCCTCTGTCACCCATGCACGTGCAGCGTGCGGCTTTCCCGCAATGCGGCAACGCGTTCGTCGCTCAGGCCCAGCAGGCTGCCGAGCAACGCGGGGCCGTCGCCGCCCAGCGCCGGCACGCTGTTGCGCGCATGCGCGGCGGTCCGGGCAAAGCGAAAGGCGGGGTTCGGAACCTGGAAAGGCCCCGAGCCGTCGTCGATGGTCTGGAACGCCTGCCGCTCCTGCAGCGGCGGCAGTTGCATCGCCTCGCGCACGGTGAAGTAGCGCGAACATGGCACGCCGGCCGCGTTCATGGCCGCCTCGCATTCGGCCGCGCTTTGCGGGCCGGCCCAGTCGTCCAGCAACTGCATCAGCTCGCCCCAGTGGTGCTCGCGGTCCTGGCTGATGGCGAAGCGCGGATCGGTGATCCACTCCGGGTGCCCGGTGCCGCGCGCGAGCGCCTCGAAGTTGTTCTGGCTCACGGGCGCGATCAGCAGGAAACCGTCCCTGGCCTTCGTGGGGCGGTAGAGCGGCCGGCGCCGCTCGGCCGGAAACTGCGCCTCCTGGCATTCGTACACCAGCATGCCGAGCATCGCATCCATCAGCGACAGGTCGACGTGGTCGCCCTCGCCCGTGCGCGCGGCGCGAAACAGCGCGCTCTGCACTGCACCGAACGCCAGCGAGCCACCCAGCACGTCGGCCACGAAGATGCCGTTCTTCAACGGCCGCTCCACATCGCCTTCCTGGTAGTCGAGGTTGGCCATGTCGTAGCCGCTGGCCGCATGCAACACCGGCGCGTAGGCGCTTCGGCCAGCCCAGTCGCCTTCCTGGCCAAAGCCCGAGATCGAGCAGTACACCAGCTTCGGGTTCAGCGCGGAGAGCGACGTGTAGTCGAGCCCGAGCCGCTTCATGACGCCGGGACGGTAGTTCTCGACGACCACGTCGCACTTCGACACCATCTCGCGGATCAGCGCGATGGCTTCGGGCTTCTTGAGGTCGAGCGCCAGGCTCTTCTTGCCGGCGTTGAGTTGCGCGAAGTAGGTGCTTCGGCCTTCCCGGCGCGGGGCACGCAGGCGGATGTAGTCGCCCTCGGGCGGCTCGACCTTGATGACCTCGGCACCGAGGTCGGCCATGAGCCGCGTGCAGTACGGGCCGGACATCATCGCGGTGAAGTCGAGGACGCGCACGCCGTCCAGGATGCCGGGCTTGGCGGCTGGGGTGTTGCTCATCGGGTGGCTTTCAGGCGAGGTTCGACTCGGACACGGCAAGCCCCGCGAGGCGGGACGCGCCGAGCGTATCGAGGTAGTCACCGTGGGTGCCCGCATCGCGGGCGTATCGCTTCAGGTACGCGGCGAAGGCTTCGTCGCTCACGCTGGCCTTCACGTACTCCTTCAGGTGGCGCTCGTCCGCGCGATACAGCGAGGGCGACGACGTGGGGTGCGCGCCGTAGGGCGCCTCCACCACGGCATCGACCATCACGCTCGGCAGCTTGGTCAGGTGGTTCGAGCGGCGGATGGTGTCGCTCGACACGATGCGGTCGACCGAGACGATCACGTGGCGCGAAGCCTGCGCGAGCATGGCGTCGAAGAACGGCGTCGCCAGGTACTGCACGTTGCCGTATTCGTCGGCCTGCTGGGCATGCAGCAGGCACACGTCCGGCTTGATGGCGGCGGCGGCCAGCATCCTGCGCTCGCCGGGCTTCGACGGCAGGGGCCAATAGTGCTCGGGCGTGTGGCGCGGCAGGTCGGTGCCCAGGTCCGGAATGGCGGTCCACGGCATGTCGCAGATGCCGGCGCGCAGGCCGCCGGCGATGCCAGGGCCGTCGAGTTCGTACACCTTCAGCGTGCCGGCCTCGGCCTGGCGGCGAAAGTGCGGGGCCAGGCCGAACTGCTCGAAGCTGATGAACACGCAGGCGGTGCTGCGCGCGCAACCGGCGCCAATCAGCATGTCGGGGGCGATGGAGCCGGGCGCGGGGACCAGGTCGAGGTTGCGCACGCCCTTGCGGATGAGTGCACGCACCAGCGCCATCGGCTGTGCATTGAAGATCCAGCCGCCCAGGCCCACCCGGTCCCCGTCCTTGACGACCGCCACGGCCTCGTCCAGCGAAATCAGTTTGTTCTTGTTGCTCATGAGGCGCCTTGTCAGGGAAATTTGCGGCGAAGGGTGCCGCGGGTGTCGACGTGGGTGCGCAGGAGATGCAGCTCTTCTGCGGATGGCATCGCGGTGACGGGCGGCGTGCCGTCGACCCGCATCTCGAAACCGGTGGCGGCATGGATCTGTTCGAGCGTCACGCCCGGATGCACCGAGCGCACGCGCATGGCCTTGGAAACCGGCTCGAAGTCGAACACGCCCAGCGGCGACACCACCAGCTTCGGGCCGCCCGCGGGCAGGCCGGCCTCTTCGCGGGAGTTGCCGCCTTCCATGTGACCGGGGCCGCAGAGAAAGTCCACGCGGGGCACGAAGGCGCTCTTGTCATGGCGCGTGAGCGCCACGTAGAAGCGCTTGGCCAGCCCGCACAGTGCGCTGATGCCGACCGTGCCGGGGCCGCGCACTTTCGGCTTTGCCTGGTCACCGACCACCACCGTGTTGATGTTGCCAAAACGGTCGACCTGCAGCGCCGACAGGATCGCGAAGTCGAAGAAGTGGATCTTCCAGTCGATGAAGTCGATCATGTTCGGAAGGTCCATCCAGGCCTCCGAAGACTCGATGTTCTCCGAGTCGGCGGTGGACAGCAGGTGGTTGCGCACCGGGTTGACCATGCCGCCGGGGCCTGATATCCACCACAGCCGCGGCGCCTGCATTTTTCGCGCGAGGTTGCAGGCGGCCAGCTGGATATCGGAGTTGGTTCCGATGATGACTTTTTCGCCGTCCTCGAAATCACGCGCCAGCAACACGGCGAGCAACTCTCCCGTCGAAGGCTTGTCGTTGTCTTGCGTCATAGAACCCATTTTTGGTTGAACCATTGCTAAATGCTAGAAATTCGACTGCGCGCTGTCAAGCGGGATTGGCCTCGGGTCGGAAAAAAAAAACCGCTCGCATTTCGGCGAGCGGTTGGCGATGGGCTGCTGGAACAGCTAGCGCGGCGTCTTCGTGGCTGGCTTGGCTGCGGGCTTGGATGCCGGCTTGGCGGTGGATTTGGCGGCCGGCTTGGCGCGCGTCTTCGCGGCGGCCGAAGCTGCCTCGGCCTCCTGCGCATCGCCGCCCTCGATCTTCGACAGGTAGCTGCGCTGCAGTCGCTTGAGGATGGATTCCATCTCCGCCACCGCGGCGTCCGAATCCCGTGCGGCGAGGTGCTTCAGGAAACGGCGGCGAGACGGCAGCACGTAGGCGTTCTCGTAGTGGCCGACCTGGCCGATGAACTCCGCCAGCACGTTGAGCACGCCGTTCATCACGATCACCATGATCGGGTTGCCCGTCATTCGCGCCAGGATGCGGTGGAACTCGAGGTTGGTGGCGGCGCGCGCGGGAAAGTCGTCGTTGCGCGTGGCCTCCTCGGCCGCGTCGATGTTGCTGCTCAGCGCCTCGATGTCGGCCGGCGTGGCACGCGCGCAGGCCTCGCGCACCAGGATCGACTCGAGCCAGATGCGCGCCTCGGTCAGTTGCTCGGGCTGGATGGCCCCCATGTGATACATGTCCATCAGGCCCGTGGCGATCGCGTCGCCACTGCGCCCGCTGATGAAGGCGCCGCCCGTAGCCCCCTTCTGCAGCCGGATGAGCCCGGCGTGCTCCAGCGAGCGAAGCGCCTCGCGCAGCGTGTTGCGCGACACGCCGAACTGCTCGGACAGCGCGCGCTCCGACGGCAGCCGAGTGCCGACCTTGAGCCGCCCCTGCGCCAGCTCGGTGCGTATCTGCTGGGCTATTTCCTCGAAGGCTCGCGCCGAGCGGATGACCTGGAACCTCGCGGCCGACACCGGCGCGGCGGCCTGCGGCTGCGTGGTTTGCGATTCTTTGGCGTTCATGTTGTTTCTCCCGGAGAACCCATAAAAGTTGGACCTTTGAGCCAATGATAAATGCGCGGCCTCGCACCGCCGAGCGTCTACTCCCCCGTCCTATTTATTCACAATGGTTGTACCATTGATGAATTTCAGGAGAATCCGACGATGCAGCACGACATGCCCAGTGACGAAGAACGCGCCATGCTGCGCGATTCGGTGCGAGGCTTCCTGTCCAGGCACTGGCCCTGCGCCAACGCCGTGGAATGGGCGAGGGACCCCGGCCGCGTGAAAGAGGCGTGGCGCCAGCTCGCCGACCAGGGCCTGACCGCGCTCGGCAGCGATCGCAGCGAGGGCGGCCTGCGGGAGATCGTGATCACGATGGAGGAGATGGGCCGCGCCGCCTGCCCGGTGCCGCTGCATCACATCGCACTGCTCCATCTGGCCGCCCTGCGCACCGCGGCTGGCGACGAGCACGCGCTGCTCGAAGCGGCGCGCACCGGGGAGGCGCGCGTGGTACTGGCACTCGGCGCCTTCGACGGCGACCGCAGCGCGGGCGGCGCCACCCTGGCCGGCAGCAGCGTGACCGGTGAGCTTTCTTTCCTGGAGGCGGCGGACAGCGCGACCCATTTCGCAGTCGCTGTCACGGGCACGGCGGCCGTCACGGGCCTCGCGCTGGTCGACGCCGGCGCCCCTGGCGTGCGAATCGACGCCACGCCGGCCATGGGCGCCAGCGGCATGTGCCGCGTCACGCTGCTCGACGTGCCGGCCACGCTGCTCGCCGTATCGGCCCAGGCGCTGGACGACCTCCAGCTCATGAGCCGCCTGGCGCTGTGCGCGCGCGCCGAGGGCGCCGCCGCGCGTGCCTTCGAGATGGCGGTCGCGTACGCCGGCGAGCGCAAGCAGTTCGGCCGCCCGATCGGGAGCTTCCAGGCCATCCAGCACAAGCTCGCGAACAACCAGATCGCGCTGATGGGCGCGCAGCTCACGCTGGCCAATGCCGCGCGGCAGCACGATCTGGGCACCGGCAACTGGCGCGTCTTCGCGCACGCCGCCTGCGCCGTCGCCGGCGACGCCCTTCGCCAGGTGGCGCTCGAGACCCAGCACACTTTCGGAGCCATCGGCTACAGCGAAGAGCACGAAGCGCCGCGGCATTTCAAGCAGGTCCATCTCGACGTCCTGCGCCACGGCGGCATGCGCCGTGCCAAGGAGGACCTTGCCGACTACTTCCTGGGCGAGGTGCCCCACGCGCTGCCCGAATACGATCTCGGGGCCCAGGGCAACGCCTTCCGCGAAGAGGTGCGCGCATGGCTGAAGGTGCACTGGTCGGGTGAACGCAAGGCAGCGCACGACCGCCTGGGATTCAAGCAGCGAGAGTACGACCGCGACTTCGCGCGCGACCTGGGGAAGACCGGCTGGATCGGACTGGGCTGGCCCGAGCGCTTCGGCGGCCAGGCGCGGGGTGCGTTCGAACAGCTCGCGTTCGTCGAGGAAATGGAGCGCGCCGAAGCGCCGCGTGCCGGCGCCCCCGTGCAGGCGGCCATGCTGCAGGTGCACGGCACGCCGGCGCAGCAGGAGCGCTACCTCCCGCAGATCCTGCGCGGCGAGGCCATCTACGGCATGGGATACAGCGAACCCGACTCAGGCTCCGACCTTGCCTCCATGCGCACGCGCGCCGTGCGCGACGGCGATCACTACGTCATTAATGGCCAGAAGATCTGGACCACCACCTATTGGGGCGAATACATGCTGCTGGCCACCCGCACCGACCCCGACGCCAGCCCCCCGCACGCCGGGCTGAGCCTGTTCATCGTGCCGATGGACACGCCCGGCATCACCGTCAAGACCTCGACCACCATGTACGGCGGCAGTTTCGCCAACGTGTTCTACGACAACGTGCGCGTTCCCGCCGACGCGATGGTCGGCGAGCTGAACGGCGGCTGGAAGGTGCTGGTGGGTGCTCTGGCCACGGAGCGCGGCTTCATCGGCGGGGGCATCGTAATGAAGGTTGCGCACGCCTTCGAGCTGCTGTGCGACTACATCCGCGGCGCGCAGCTGGATGGGCGTGCGATGCGGCTGGATCCGCTGGTACGGGAACAGATCGGCAAACTGGCGTCGCAGATCGAGGTGGGGCGCCAGATGATGATGCATTGCGCCGAGCGTGTGGACGCCGGCGAAACACCGTTGCACGACGCGGCCGCCAGCAAGGTGTACTCGGGTGAACTGATGGAGCGCTTCGGCGAGGTGGCACTCGACATTCTCGGCATGGAAGGCACCTTGTCGGAAGGCAGTCCCGGCGCCCTGCTCCAGGGCCGCATCGAGCAGAACCTGCGCCATTCGCTGATGTGGGTGATCAGCATCGGCACCAACGAGATCCAGCGAACCTTGATCGCCCAGCGCGGGCTCGGCCTGCCCCGCTGAACCGGCTCAGCGCTGCGCCTTCTTGCGCTCCATGTCTTCCAGCAGGAGGTGCAGCGCAGTCAGGTGCTTGGCCAACGCCGCGCTGGCCTTGGCCGCATCGCGATCGCGCATGAGGCGCAGCACCTTGCGGCGCACCTGCACCACGTTGCTGTGCGGCGCCTGCAGCTGCGCGATGAGCCCGCGCAATATCTCCGACAGCGCGTCGATCAGCATCACGATCACCTCGTTGTGCGTCGCGCGGCCGATGAGCCGGTAGAACTCGGTGATCAGCGCGCTGTCGCGCACCGGCTTGCCTTGCCTGACCAGCTCCGCGAAGCGGTCGATGTCGGCCTCGATGGCCGCGAAGTCTTCGTCGGTGGCGCGCTCGCAGGCCAGCTTGATCGCCAGGTCGCACAGCAGGATGCGCGCCTCGGTCACGTCGGACACCGGAACCTGGTTGAGGGCCACCATGTCGCGCACCGCCTGCGTGATGCCGTCGGGATGCGATTGCTTGATGTAGAAGCCGCCGTTGATGCCGGTCAGCGCCTCCACCATGCCGGCCATCTCGAGGCTTCGCAATGCCTCGCGCACGCCGCTGCGGCTCACGCCGAACTGCTCCGACAGTTCCTTTTCGCTGGGCAGCCTGTCACCCGCGGCGAGCTGGCCGTCCGCCAGCTGCTGGCGGATCTGGTCGCAGATGGCTTCGAATGCGCGGCGCATGCGCACGGGCGCAAAAACGGGGGTGGTTTCCGACATGGCTTTTTCCTCCTCTAGGTCACGAACGATGGAAGCGCTGGGCTCGGAGCCGACAGTGTGCCTGCCCGGGCAGATGCGGATTGACCATTGTGGCAGAACTAACTATGGTTCAACCAATGCAAATCAAAGACGAACCAGGAGACATCCGATGAACCCAGCGCGCCGCCATACCCTCGCCACCGGCCTCGCCATCGCGGGGGCCGCCTCCCTGCCCTCGTTCGCCTGGGCCGACCCGGCCTATCCGAACAACGTCATCAAGTTCATCATCCCGACGGCGGCCGGCGGGGGGCACGACACCATGATGCGGGTCATCGGACAGAAGCTCACCGAGGCCTGGGGCCAGCCGAGCATCGTCGAATCGAGGGCCGGCGCGAGCGGTGCCATCGCGGCCGCCACCGTGGCACGTGCCACACCCGACGGCTACACGCTGCTGGTCAACTACAGCGCGCTGATCAGCAACCTGGTGCTCCAACCCACCCAGACCTACAAAATGTCGGAGCTCGCGCCCATCAGCATGCTGGCGCTCACGCCCATTGCCATCGGCGTGCGCGAATCGCTGAACATCAAGACGCTGAAGCAACTGGTGGACCTCGCCAAGAGCAAGCCCGGCAAGATTTCCTACGGCTCGTACGGGCCCGGATCGGGCGGCAACTTCGTCGGCGAGTTGCTCAACATGACGGCGGGCATCGAGACTGTGCATGTGCCCTACAAGGGTGAAGCACCCGCGCTGCAGGACCTCATCGGCGGCCAGATCGACACGGCAGTCGTGTCGCTGGGGGGCGTTTCCCGCTACCCCGGAAAAATCCGTGCGCTGGCAGTCGCAAGCCCGAGCCGGTTTCCGCTGTATCCCGACGTGCCGACCTTCGCTGAGGCCGGATACCCCGAAGTCGTGATGCCGGGTTTCGGTGCGCTGTTTGCACCGGCCGGCACACCTAAGGCGATCATCGACAAGCTCTCGACCGAGATGGCGCGCATCGTCAAATTGCCTGACGTGGCTCCCAAGCTGCTCGAACTGGGCTTCGAGCCCGCAGGATGGGGCCCGGCCAAGCTCTCGGCCTTTCTCGCCGAGCAGCTGGAGCTGACCAAGAAGCTGGTGGCTTCCGGTCGCATCAAGCTCTGAGCGTCACTCGGAGCCCGGACCACCGCCTCGCTCAGTCGATCCAGCGGCTCGCTTCGCCGAGGGTGGCGCGCGTGGTGCGGAACTGGTTCGCGGGGTGCGCCGCGTCTTCGTAGCCGAAAGAAATTCCGCAGACCACCTGGCGATCTTCCGGAACGTCGAACCAGCGGTGCAGGAACTTCGCGCGCGAAGCGATGGCCGCCTGCGCAATGCTCGCGACGCCCCGCGCGCGGGCTGCCAGCATGAAGTTGCTCACGTATGCGCCGCAGTCGAGCACGCCGTAGGTGCCCAGCACCGCCTCGGTGGTGACCAGCGCCATGTGCGGCGCACCGAAGAAGCCGAAGTTCAACGCAGCCTGCCGTGCCGAGGCCTCGCGGTCGCCATGCGCGATGCCCACGCTTTCGTACAGCTGGAAGCCGCATTCCCGCCGCCGGTCGCGGTACACGCCGCGGTATTCGGCGGGGGGCGCGATGTCGAAGGACGGGTCGGCCGATGCCTCCGGGGTGGCCATGGCCAGGCGCAAGCGCTCGGTGGCGGCCGCGCTGGTCACCGCGATCTGCCATGGCTGCGAGTTGCACCACGAGGCAGTGCGCTGCGCGGCCCGCAGGATGGCGTCGATCACCTCGCGCGGCACAGGCTCCGCGAGATAGCCGCGGCAGCTGTAGCGGGCGTCGAGCACGGCGTCGAAGGCGGCGGCCTGCGCGGCATTGGCGGCGTCGTGCGCATTCCTTGTCTCAGGGTCCATCGATAAAAACTCCTATGGTTGATCCATTCTAAAGGTTATTGATCTTCCAGCTTTACAGGCCCGGTTGCCGAAAGCTAGCATTGGTTCTACCAATTTGGTTCTCCAAAGTGGACACACCAGAACCAGGGCCCGTGTCCGCCCCGCACCTGCTCCATAAGGAATCTGCTTCCATGCTCTCCCACGAAGACAACGAAACCCTGGTCCGCGTCGGCGCCGGCACCCCGATGGGGCAACTGATGCGCCTCTACTGGATTCCCTTCCTGCCCAGCCGCGATCTCCAGGCCGACGGGCAGCCCCAGCGCGTGCGCCTGCTGGGCGAAGAGCTGCTGGCGTTTCGCGACAGCGAAGGCCGCGTCGGCCTGATCGACCATGCCTGCCCGCACCGCGGCGCGCCGCTGGTCTTCGGGCGCAACGAAGACTGCGGCGTGCGCTGCATCTACCACGGCTGGAAGTTCGGCGTGGACGGCCATGTGCTCGATACGCCGGCCGAGCCCGCGCAGAGCCGGTTGAAGGACACGGTCCAGATCAAGAACTACCCCTGCCGCGAGCGCAACGGCATCGCCTGGACCTACATGGGGCCCGACCGCGACAACCTGCCGCCGCTGCCCAACCTGGAGTGGAACCTGGTGCCTGAGGAGAACGTGTACGTGAGCTTCCGCGTGCAGGAGTGCAACTGGCTGCAGGCGGTGGAAGGCGAGATCGACTCGGCGCACGCCCCCATCCTGCACGGGCGCATCGACCAGCAGGGCGCCATCAGCGACTGGACCGCCAAGAAAGACCTGCGTCCCACCTTCGAATGCAAGCGGCAGGACTTCGGCATGAGCGTGGCTTCGAAGCGCGTGCTCGACGAGCGCACGCACTACTGGCGCGTGAACCAGTTCCTTCTGCCCTTCTACACGCTGGTACCGCCGCAGTCGCAGTACCCCGAGCTCAGCGGCCACGCCTGGGTGCCGCTGGACGATTACCACACGCTGTGCATCATGTTCTCGTACCACCCGACGCAGCCGTTCTACGAGAAGACCCGCAAGATCTTCGACAACGGCCACGCGGGCCGGGAGACCGGCCACCCGAGCGTCAACGCCTATGCGCCGCGCCCGCCCACCGAGCCCTACGCGAAGTACTGGACCAGGTTCAACCTGCAGAGCGCGTTCCTCTTCAACTACGACGCGCAGACCAAGACGTGGTTCTCCGGCCTGCCCGGGTTGTGGGTGCAGGACGCGGCCTGCCAGTCGGGCGTCGCGCCGATCTACGACCGATCGAAAGAGCACCTGGGCATGAGCGACACCGGCATCGCCATGACGCGCCGGCTGCTGCTGGAAACCGTGCGCAACCTCTCGGTGCGCCAGCAGCGCCCGCCGCGCATCGAAGACCCCGACCTGCCGATGGTGCGCGCGGTGTCTCTCACACTGCCTGCCAGCGAGTCGTGGAACGATTCGGGGCGCGAGGCAATGACCGCGCGGCTGGGCGCCGACTTCGGCTACACGCCATGAACATGCCCGCTCCCATCGACCTGCGCCTGCGCCAGATCCGGCTGGAGGCGGAGGGCATCGCGTCGTACGAGTTCGTTTCGGCCGACGACTGCGCGCTGCCCGCCTTCACCGCCGGCGCGCACATCGACCTGCACCTGCCGCACGGCATGGTGCGCAGCTATTCGCTGGTCAACGCACCCTCCGACGGCGGCCGCTACGTGGTGGCGGTGCAGCGCGACGCCGAAGGCCAGGGCGGCTCTGCGTGGATGCACGCCACGCCGCGCGTGGGCGACCGCCTGCGCGCCACGCCACCGAGCAACGACTTCGCCCTGGTGGAAGACGCGGCGCATTCCGTGTTCATCGCGGGCGGCATCGGCATCACCCCGATCATGTCGATGCTGCGCCGGCTGCGCGAGCTCGGCCGGCCGTGGCGCCTGCACTACGCGAGCCGCTCGCCGCGCGAGACCGCCTACGCCGACGCACTGCGCGCCATGGCGGGCGACGGGCGCGAGGTCGATTTCTGCTTCGGCTCTTCGCGCACCGACCGGCTCGACATCGCCGCCATCGTGCGCGAGGCGCCACAGGGCACGCACCTGTACTGTTGCGGCCCGGCGCGCATGATCGACGCCTTCCTCGCAGCCTGTAGTCCGCGGCCCGCGGCCACGGTGCACTTCGAGCGCTTCGCCGCCGCCAGCGAGGCGGCCACCGAAGGCGGCTACGACGTGGTGCTGGAGCGCAGCGGCCAGCGCCTTGCCGTGGCGCCGGGCAAGACCATTCTCGACACGCTGCTCGACCACGCCGTCGACGTTACGTACGCCTGCACTGCCGGCGTGTGCGGCACCTGCCGCACCAAGGTGATCGCGGGCGAGCCCGACCATCGCGACGACTTCCTGAGCGCCGAGGAAAAGCAGGCCAACGACAGCATCATGATCTGCTGCTCCGGCGCGCGCTCGAAGACGCTGGTGCTCGACCTTTGAGCGGCAGGCACACCATGGCCACCAAGCTCGCCCCCTCCGCCGAGGCGCAGGAACCTGCCGGCAGCCACGCCGGCCAGGGCGCCATTGCCGGCATCCTGGCGTACCTGCGCGACCGCCGCCTGCAACCCGGCGACCGGCTGCCCTCGGAGCGCGACCTGGCCGAGCGCCTGGGCGTGGGCCGCAACGCCGTGCGCGAGGCGCTCGCCACGCTGGTCACGCTGCGCATCGTCGAGTCGCGGCCCAACTCGGGCATCTATCTGCGGCACGTGGAGCGCGAATCCAGCTTCGAGGCGCTCGTGATGCTCACCGACATGGGCGGCACGCCCACGCCGGTGGAGGTGGCGGAGACGATGGAAGTGCGCGGTCACCTGGAAGTGCTGGCCGCCGGCCTCGCCTGCCAGCGCCGCACCGACGCCGACCTGGAGTGCATGGAAGCCGTGCTGCGGCGTACCGAAGAAGTGCTGTTGCAACACGGAAACATCGCCGCCGCCGACACCGAGTTCCATATCGCGCTGGTCGACGCCACGCACAACTCGGTGCTGGTGCGCGTGCTGCATGCCTTCTACCGGTTCACGGGCGAGCGCCGCCAGGCCATGTTCGAGGACACGGCACAAGGCAAGGCCTCGCTGCGCGACCACCGCCGGCTGTTCGAACACATCCGCGCAAGAGATTCGGCCAAGGCGCAGCTGCTCATCCTGCAGCACATGGACCGCGCCCGCAGCTACTGGTCGACCGTGCTCGGCAACTGAATCGATCCGACCCGAACCGGCCCACGCATTCACGAAAACAAGGAGACCTCACCATGAAACCCGCATTCCTCCCCCGACGCACCCTGCTGTGCACCGCGTGCATGTGGCTCGCGGCCGGCGTGTCGCCCGCATTCGCCCAAGGCAACTACCCGAGCAAGCCGATTCGCATGATCGTGCCGTATGCCGCCGGTGGCAGCACCGACCAGCTCGCGCGCGCCATCCAGCAATCGCTGAGCGAGACGCTGGGCCAGACCGTCATCGTCGAGAACAAACCCGGGGCGGGGGGCACCATCGGGGTGGACTACGTCGCGAAGGCCCCGGCCGACGGCTACACGCTGGTGTTCGGCAACACCGGCCCCAACGCCGTGGTCGGGCTGATGCGCAAGGTGCCGTACGACGAGCTGAAAGACCTGCGGCCCGTCTCCACCGTGGCCATCACGCCGATGATCCTGGCCGTGCCCGCCGACAGCCCCGCCAGGACGATGAAGGAGTTCCTCGCGTACGCGAAGAAGAACGGCACGTCCTTGAACATCGGCTCCGTCGGCAACGGTTCGCTGTCGCACCTCACGGCCGAATACTTCAACGAGGCCGCGGGCCTGAAGCTGCAGCACATTCCGTACAACGGCGGCGCGCCGATGATGACGGCCTTTGCCGGCGGCCAGCTGCAGGCCGCCTTCGTCACCGGCCTGGACGGCGCCACGCTCGTCAATTCGGGCAAGGTGCGCTACCTCGCGGTGGGCACGCTCAAGCCCACCGAAACGGTGCCGGGCCTGCCGGCCATCGCGGACGACCTGCCAGGCTTCAGGAGCTCGGCATGGTTCGGCGTGCTCGCGCCCAAGGACACTCCCCAGGACGTCATCGCCAGGCTGCAGGCCGCGGTAAGCACCGCTGTCGCGCGACCCGAAGTGCGAAAGATGTTCTCCGAGCGCAACGTCGAGGCGCGCAGCAGCACGCCGCAGGAACTCGAGAAGCTCATCCGCGACGAAATGGCGCAGTGGGGCCCGGTCGTGCGCAAAGCCAACATACAGATGTGAGAACCACCTTCATGCTTGAAAACCTCGAAACCGATTTCCCCGAACACACGCCCCGCCCCGCGGGCGCGCCGCAGGCGCTCGAAGGCATCAAGGTGGTCGACTTCACGCACTTCATCGCGGGCCCGTTCGCCACCATGATGCTGGCCGACATGGGCGCGGACGTGTTGAAGATCGAGGCCCCCGGGCGGGGCGACGACTTTCGCCAATACCCGCCGGTACACCCCGAGCTCGCCCAGGGCGCGCCCTTTCTCTGGTCGAACCGCAACAAGCGCAGCGTGGCGCTCGACCTGAAGACACCCGAAGGGCTGGAAGTGGCGCGCGCGCTGGTGGCCACGGCCGACGTGGTGGTCGAGAATTTCTCCACCGGTGTGATGGAGCGCTTCGGCCTGGACTACGAAAGCATCCGCAGGACCAACCCGGAGGTGGTCTATTGCTCGGTCTCGGCCTATGGACGCGAAGGTGCATTTGCCGACCGCCTGGGCTTCGACCCCATTGCCCAGGCCGAGAGCGGCTTCGTGTCGATGAACGGCTATGCCGACCGGCAGGGCGTGCGCGCGTTGTCACCGGTGATGGACATCAGCACCGCGATGATGGCGTCCAACGCCATACTCGGCGCACTGGTGGCGCGCGAGCGCACCGGACACGGCCAGTCGATGGAAGTCGCGCTGTTCGACAACGCCGTGCTGATGACGGGCTACGCCACGCTGCAGCATGTGTTCAGCGGCGCCGAGCCCCAGCGCCATGGCAACACCAGCCCCGACACCTGCCCTTCGGGCGTGTTCGAAGCGCAAGACCGTTCGTTCTACATCAACTGCGGCAACAACAAGATCTTCCAGCGGCTGATGACACAGGTGATCGAGCGGCCGGACGTGGCCGACGACCCGCGCTTCGCCAACGGACGCGAGCGCTCCGCGCGGCGCGAAGAACTTTTTGCGCTCCTGGGCGAAGCCTTTGCGCTGCAGCCGTGGTCGCACTGGCAGGCGCGCATGCGCGCGGCCGGCGTGCCGTGCGGAGAGGTGCGCTCGGTGGGCGAGGCGATTCGCTCTCCGGAGGCGCGCGAGCGGCGGCTGGTCACGCGCATTCCGCATCCGGGCGTCGGCTGGGTGCCCAACATGGCGCTGCCCATTCGCTTTGGCCACACGCCCATCGCCGACCCGGTGGCTGCTCCCACCGTCGGGCAGCACACGCACGAGGTGCTGCGCGAGGCGCTCGGCTACGACGATGCCCGGCTGGCAGGGCTGGCCCAGGCCGGCGCCTTCGGTCCACCGGCCGTGCGGCACGAGACCGCTGGCGCGCCAGCATGACGCCAAGGTCGCTGCGCGGCCGTGTCGCCATCGTCGGCATCGGCGAGACGCCGTACTACAAGCACGGGCAGTCGCCCGACGCCGAGTTCAAGCTCGCGCTGAAGGCGATCATCGCGGCCTGCGCGGACGCGGGCATCGACCCGAGGGACATTGACGGCTTCGCCTCGTACAGCGACGACCGCAGCGACGCATCGCGCCTGGCGGCAGCGCTGGGCACACACCGCCTGCGCAGCGCGACCATGCAATGGGGCGGCGGCGGCGGCGGGTGCTGCGCGGCCGTGGCCAACGGCGCGGCAGCCATTGCCGCCGGGCTGGCCGATTGCGTGGTGGTGTTCCGCGCGCTGGCACAAGGGCAGAACGGCCGCTTCGGCCAGGTGCAGGGCGTGGACACCATCTCCGGCGAGAAGGCCTACCTGATGCCCTACGGCATGCTCTCGCCGCCGCAACGCTTCGCCATGCGCGTGCAACGCTTCATGCACGAGCACGGTGTGCGGCAGGAAGCGATGCGCGCCATCGCCATGGCCTCCTACCATCATGCGCAAGCGAACCCACGTGCCGTGATGCACGGCAAGCCGCTGGACGCAGCCACCTACGACGCCTCCCGCTGGATCTGCGAGCCCTTCCACCTGTACGACTGCTGCATGGAAAACGACGGCGCCGCGGCCATCGTGCTGGTGGCCGCCGAGCGCGCAAAAGACTTCGCGTGCAAGCCTGCCTACCTGCTCGGCGCGGCGACCGGCTCGGGCTACCGCGCAGGCGCCATTCCCCACAATGCGCCGGACTACGCGAGCGCGAGCTTCACCACGGTGGCACCCGAGCTGTACGCCATGGCCGGCATCACGCCCGCCGATGTCGGCGTGGTGCAAAGCTACGAGAACTTCACCGGCGGCGTGGCGATGGCGCTGGCCGAACACGGATTCTTCCGCCCCGACGAGGCGAACGAATTCCTCACGCTCGACAACCTGCTCGCGCCCGCGGGCCGGCTGCCGCTGAACACCAGCGGCGGCAACCTGGCGGAGTGCTACATGCACGGCTTCGAGCTGGTGCTGGAGGCCGTGCGCCAGGTGCGCGGCACCTCCACCAGCCAGGCCCGCCGCAGCGACGTGGCGCTGGTGATCGGCGGGCCGATGGTCACCCCCGTGAGCGACCTGCTGCTGGCATCGGAGAACGTGCTGTGAACGACACGACGACCACGCACTACCTGCCGCCCGGCTTGCCGGTTCCGGTGCCGGAGCCCGACGGCCTCTCGGCGCCTTATTGGTCGGGCCTTCGCGAGGGCCGGTTGCGCGTGCAGCATTGCGTCGCATGCGGCACCTGGCAATTCGGCCCCGAGTGGCTGTGCCACCGCTGCCACGCATTCGACCCGGCCTGGGAAGAGGTGGCGCCGCGCGGGCGCATCTTCAGCTGGGAGCGTGTATGGCACCCGGCGCATGCGGCCCTGAAAGGGCGGGGCGCCTACCTCGTGGTGCTCGTCGAGCTGCTCGACGCCGGCCATGTGCGAATGGTCGGCAACCTGCTGGGCGACCCGATGCAGACAGTGGCCATGGGCGCCGAGGTCGAGGGTGTGTACGAACATCACCCGCAAGCGCAACCGGCGTTCTCGCTGCTCCAATGGCGACTGAGGGGTGCGTCATGAGCGGGCCTCTCGAAGGCTTGAAGGTGGTCGAGTTCGCAGGGCTCGGACCCGGTCCTTTCGCTTGCATGCTGCTGAGCGACATGGGCGCCGACGTGGTCACCATCGACCGGCCGGGCCGCAAGCTCGGCGACCGCAGCGACATCACCGGCCGGGGCCGCAGCGTGGTGCTCGCCGACCTGAAGAGCCCGGAGGCGCGCGCGCAGGTGCTGCAACTCGTGGACCGCGCGGACGTGCTGGTCGAAGGCTTTCGCCCCGGGGTGATGGAGCGCCTGGGCCTGGGACCCGACGTGATCGCGGCGCGCAACCCGCGCCTGGTCTACGGCCGCATGACCGGCTGGGGCCAATACGGACCGCTGGCGCAGTCGGCCGGCCACGACATCAACTACATCGCGCTGACCGGAGCCCTGCACGCCATCGGCGCCCTGGGTGGCGCGCCGGTGCCGCCGCTCAATCTGGTCGGGGACTACGGGGGCGGCAGCCTGTACCTGGTCGTGGGCATCCTGGCGGCGCTGCACGAGACGAAGCGCTCGGGACGGGGGCAGGTGGTAGATGCGGCCATCACCGACGGAGTGAATTCGCTGATGAGCCTGTTCGCCAGCAGCGCACTGCGCGGAACCTTCGTCGAGCAGCGCGGCCGCAACACGCTGGACGGCGGGGCACCGTACTACGGCACCTACGCGACGGCCGACGCGCAGCATGTGTGCATAGGCCCCATCGAGCCCCAGTTCTTTGCGGACCTGTGCGAACGCCTCGGCGTGGACCCCGCCCTGCGCGATGCGCAGAACGACCGGGCGCGCTGGCCCGCATTGCGCGCGGAGCTGGAGCGCATCTTCCTGATCCGCACGCGCGACGAATGGACTGCGTTGCTGGAAGGAAGCGACGCCTGCTTCGCGCCGGTGCTCGCACTCGGCGAGGCGCGCGCTCACCCGCATCAGGTCGCGCGCGATGCGTTCGTCGATGTGGAGGGTGTGACACACCCCGCACCAGCGCCGCGTTTTTCGCGGACACCATCGAACATTCAAGGAGCGGCGCCGTCGCAGGCCCAAGGCCTGGAGCAGGTGCTGCGCCGTTGGGAATGATGGTGCGATCCAGCACCGGCGGCCACCGGTGGTCGCGCCACCGGGCCCACGTGTTTCAGCGCCCCACCCGCCCCTGCACGCCCTCCACCAGCCAGTTCATCTTCAGGATCTGCTCGTCGCCCAGCTGGGCCCCCTTGGCGATCACGACGTGGCCATCGTTGTCGCGCACATCGGCCGCCACTGCACGGAACGGCTGCAGCCTGCCGGCGGCGATGTCGTTCTGGCGCGCCAGTACTTCGTCCTGCACGGACTTGGACACCTTGGTGCCGAAGTCGCCCACGCGGATCATTCCTTCCTTCACGCCGCCCCAGAGGTTGCCGCTTTTCCAGTTGCCGTCGAGCACGGCTTTCGCACGCTGCGTGTAGTAGCCGCCCCACTGGTGCGTGACCGCGACGATCTGCGCGTCGGGCGCGATCTTGCGCATGTCGGAGTGGTACGCAATGGCCAGCTTGCCGCGCTCCTGCGCCGCGGACATCACGGCCGTGGAGCCCGTGTGGAAGGCCACCACGTCGGCGTTCTGGTTGAACAGCGCCATCGCCGCGTCGCGCTCCTTCGGCGGATCGAACCACTCGTTGAGCCACACGACGTGCACCTTGGCACCCGGGTTCACCGAGCGCATGCCGAGCGTGAAGGCGTTGATGCCCTGCAGCACCTCGGGAATCGGAAAGCCCGCGACGTAGCCTGCCACGTTGGTCTTCGTCATGCGGCCGGCCGCGATGCCCGCGAGGTAGCGCCCCTCGTAGTAGCGCGCGTTGGCCGTCGCCACGTTGGTCGCGGCCTTGTAGCCGGTGATGGACTCGAACTTCACGTCAGGGAAGTCCTTCGCCACCTTCAGCGTCGGCTCCATGTAGCCGAAGCTCGGCGTGAAGATGAGCCGGTTGCCCTGCTGCGCGAGGTCGCGGATCACGCGCTCGGCATCGGCGCCTTCGGCCACGTTCTCGACATAAGTGGTCCTGACCTTGTCGCCGAGCGCCGCCTCGACGGCCCTGCGGCCCTCTTCATGCTGGCGCACCCAGCCGGCGTCGGTGACCGGCGTGACATAGACGAAGCCGATCTTCAGCGGTGCCTTGGGGGCCTGCTGCTGCGGCTGCGGCTGCGAAAAGGCGGGAGATAAAAAACAGGCGGCTGCCCACGCCAGAACGGCGCGGCCCGCGAGGTTTTTGTACATGGTGTTCCTCTACATGGCCCCGGAAATGCAAAACCCCGCAGCCGGCCGGGACGCCCGGCTGCGAGGGAGCGGCATTTTAAGCCGGGGCGCCGCCCACGACGCGGCCGGGGCATTGGCCTACTTCAATGTCGGCGCTTCGCCTTAGGGCCGCGGCGCCGGGCTGCGCGAGCCTAGGGCCACAGTTTCATCACCGAGAGAAGAAAGAAAGGCCAGCCACCATGACCGCATCCACCGTCAACGACTCGCTGACCCCGCTCGATATTTCGCAAGCAGTGCTGGAGGGCGAAGAAAACCCGAACGTCGCGCGCCCGCTCACGCCCAAGGAGCAGGCCGCAACCGGCGTAGCCCAAGAGCAGGGTCGCCGCGCACGCCTGCAACGCGCGTTGCGCAGCCCGGCCTTTGCCTGGGGCGGCGCGGCTGTCACGGGGCTGGCGCTGGCGATGTTGTACGCCCGCCGCTCGCACCGCATCTGACCGCAACGAGGATTGCGCTAGGACGAGGCGGGGTCGTGCGCGGTCTCGCCGGGCGGGCCTGCGCCAAGGCCCAGGCCACCGCCGCCCCCCGCGCCACTGCCTCTTCCTGAACCCCCACTGCCCTTCCCTCCTCCGCCCTCGCGCGGGCCAGCACCCTTGGCCCGCACCGGGCCTTGCTTGGGGATGCCGAGATGCGGCGGAATCGGATCGAGGTCGAGCACGTCGCGGATGAAAAGCCGCAGCGACACCACCAATTCCGCCGTTTCCACCGGCCGCCCTGCCACCATGTCGTTGGCAGCCTGCGCCGCGAGGCGCACCTGTTCTTCGGTGCCCAGCAGGATGACGTCCGACAGCGCAGCCTCCACCGCATCGCGGATGCGCCGGCGCCGATCGGAGGCGGTGAGCGCTGACGTCTCCACGCCTTCACGCGCGCGCAGTTCGCGCAGATGGCTGGGATCCACCGACAGGTCTCCCGTGAAAGAACCGCCAAGCACCTTGTAGGCTGCGATCAGCGTCTTGAGCCGTTCGTTGATCTGGCGGTTCTGCCGCTCGCGCCGCTGCTGCACGCCGTGCATCACGACGAGGCGGATGCCCACCGCCACCAGGGACACCACAACGAGGCCCAGCAGCGTTGTCAGAAGGCCCTGCCAGGAACTGAAGTCGAGTGAGTTGCGCATGGTGCCGGATGATCATACGACCGCCGCCATACAGGCCGTGGCCATCCTGCGGGGCGGCAACCAGGTGGCGAGATTGCTGGCGGGCCGAATGCGCACAATCGCGCCATGCACCCGTTCATCGAACTGCTGCGCGAACGCCGCACCGCATGCCTGTGGGCCGGCCTCGCCTTCTCCGGCTTCGGCAGCGAGCTCAACCGCATGGCCGTGCTGTGGCTCGCCATCGAAGTTGCCGGCTCCAGCGCCAGCCTCCTGCCGCTGGCACAGCACGCGGTGGTGCTGGTTGTGAGCCTGGGTGCCGGGCTCTTCGCGCACCGCCTCTCGCCAAGGGCCACGATGATCGGCACCGACCTGGTGTCGGCGCTCGTCGCGGTGCTGCCCGTGGTGCTCGCGGGCATCTACGGGCTGACGCTCTGGAGCCTCGTCGCGTCGGCGATGGCGCTGGCGGCGTTAAGCGCGCTGTTCCAGCCGGCGCTGCTGTCCAGCATTCCACATGTGGTGGGAACGAAGGAGCGGGTCCAGGGCGTCAATGCGTTGCTGGACGCCACGACGCGGCTGTCGCGGCTGACCGGCCCCTTCGCCGCCGGCCTGCTGGCCGCGGTGCTGCCGGTGCTGCACTTCCTGACCGTGAACGCCGTGAGCTTTCTCGCTTCCGCATGGGCCGTGGCCGCGATGGGCAAGCTCGGCAAGCTCGGAGAGAGGCCCGCCGCGCCCGCCCCGCCGGTGCCGGTCTCCCGGCGCCTGATGCAGGGTGCCACGCTCATGGTCCGGCACAAGGACATCCGCCTCCTGCTGCTGGCCAACACCGCAGTGCTTGCAGCCTGGACCATCGGCGTGAGCCTCGGCCTTCCGTTCCTGGTCGCGCAGACAGGGTTGTCGGGCCTTGGCCTGAGCGGCCTCGGCGCGGTGGCGGCCCTTGTGGCCGCATACGGCGCGGGCGACTTCCTGTCGAACTTCTGGGTGGCTGCCCACCGGCCGGCGCGGCTCGGCCGCTTCATGTTCAACGGCTACGTCGTCCTCGGCGGTGCGCTGGCGCTGGTGCCACTGCCGTTCTGGCTGCTGCCGCAGGCCGCATGGCTGCCGTCGATGATGGCCGCGGCCTTCGTGTCGGGCCTGGGCGGGCCGATGTTCTTCATCCCCATGATGACCTTCCTGCAGACACGGCTCGAAGGCGCCGAACTCGCCAGCATCATCCGCCTGCGCCTCGCGCTGACGGCCGCGGCCATGATGGCCGGCGCGGGGCTCGGCGCGCTGCTGTTCGGCGGGCTCGGCGCGGCTGTCACAGTGGTCATGGCAGGCGGGCTCATCGCGCTGGTCGGCGCATGGGGCAGCCTGTGGCACCCTGACGTCGGCAATTCGTGAACAAATTCACAGAAGCTCCCACCTTGGCCTGCGCAGCCACACTGCTGTCAGTAACGATCCTCTGACATTTAGATACGTTAAGTTACGATTGTGCGGTCAGGCCCTGGTCAGTTCGGCCACCGGGCCAAGTCTTACCCCAGCACAACGAACGGAGTCCCGGTGATTGCTGTCAGCGGCGCATTGCAGCGCAAATTCGAACCCTCTCCTGTCCGGCTGGAGTCCCGCAGCGGCTCTTCCATGCGTACCCTCTGCTGCGTCGTTGCCATCTCGGTGTTCGTCAGCGGCTGCGCCACGGCCAACATCACCTACACACCGCGCCCCAGCCAGGACACCGCGCAGACAATCAAGTACACCGACGGGGTGGGTACGCTGACCGAGAAGGACGAATCGCGCGAGCTCTTCGTCTACTCGCGCTTCAAGATGCAGGGCCCGACCCAGCCGACTTTCACGCTGGGTTACGCGAACAACACGGCCGCGCCCGTGAACTTCAGCACCGACAACGTCAAGGCCTATTTCCGCGGGGCGCCGGTGCAGATCTACACCTACAGCGAGCGCATTGCCGAGATCCAGTCGGAGAAACAGGCCAAGCAGGTGGCGCTGGCCATCATCGGCGGACTGGCCGCCGGCGCGGCGGCCTATGGTGCCTCGCGCCAGACCTACCGCCAGAACTACTCAGGCTCGGTGGTCGGCCGCCACGGCATCACGAGCTTCGCCGGCACGAACACGGTGCGCGTCTACGACCCCGTGGCCGGCATGCTGGCCGGCGCGGCCGTGGGCGGCGCCACGGTGCTGGGCATCCGGCAGATCGAATACAACGCGGAGAGCCAGGAGCAGTCGGCCAACTCGATCCTGCAGCTGAACACGGTGGAGCCGCTGCAGATGGTGACGGGCGACCTGGTCTTGAAGAACTGCTGCGACCCGAACCCCCGGCCCGACGACGTGATCCGCCTCGAGGTGACGGCGAGCGAGAAGACTTCGGTGTTCGAGTTCGTGCGCTCGCAAGTCAAGACCCGCTGAAAATCCCCGGCCACAGCCGCCATGACGTCACCCCTGCGCCTCGATTTCGATTTCGCGCCGCTGCCGAACACGCCCACGCTGCCGAAATGCACGGTCGTGAGCGCGGCAGGCTATGCCTTCTTCAGAGACGAGAACGTCGCGCTGGCCTTCGGCACGACCTGCGTGGCCGTGGCAGTGGAAGGCCGGGAGCCCGTGGCGGTGCCCTACTTCGAGCTGGCCGAACTCTCGCTCGGCAATCACGCGATCACGACGACGGGGCACACCTACCCGGACTTCGGCCTGTTCGGTGGCCTGCTGTCCGGCGGCTCCACCAACAAGGAGGTCACCAGCTCGACCACGCAGCCGAGCGCCCAGACCTTCATCTCGCTGGTCACGCACGTCGGCGAGCTGCACCTGCTCTTCACGGGCCTGTCGCCGGCCGTGTTGCGCATGTTGCTGGCGGAGGCGTTCACCGTCTGGCGCCAGAACCAGCCGGACTGGCTCGAGAAGCGGCGCAAGTCCGTCGATGCATACGTCGATCGCGAGGGGCTCGACGAGCAGACGCGCACCGCGCTGAAGGAACGACTGCTCACTTCCCTGGTGCCGGTCGCACCATCACCGGCACCGTCCGGCCCGTTCGCCGGCACGGCCATGGCAGGCGATTTCGAGGCCCCCGTGCGCATGGGCGTGTGCCCATCGTGCAAGGCGACGATTCCGTTCTTCTCCGAGGAATGCCCCAAGTGCCAGGCACTGTTCGGGCCGGACTCGGCATGGCAGGTCCGGCCGCTTTGACCTGAGCGGGCCGCCGCTGCGCGCCCTTCCCGCACGGCGATGGGCCCCGCCGCCAATCGGCAGGCGCGCCATCGCCCGCGCCGTCACACAATGGGCCCGCCCCATGACGAATCCGACGACCACAGACGCCGCCGCAACAGAAGCAGCGGACACCGCCACCGACACCCACTGGCAGCGCAACCTCGCCGTGTGCATGTTCGGCTCCTTCACCACCATCATCGCGATGACGCTGCTGCTGCCGTTCCTGCCGCTGTACGTCGAGCAGCTGGGCGTGAAGGACCATGCGGCCATCGTGCAATGGTCGGGCGCGGCCTATGGCGCGACCTTCTTCAGCGCCGCGCTGGTGGCGCCGCTGTGGGGCCGGCTGGCCGACCGCTATGGCCGCAAGCCGATGCTGATCCGCGCGAGCATGGGCATGTCGGTGGCGATGGCGCTCATCGGCATCGCGGGCAACGTGTGGCAGCTCGTCGGCCTGCGGCTGCTGGCCGGGCTGCTGGGCGGCTATGCCTCGGGCTCGATGGTGCTCGTGGCCACGCAGACGCCCAAGGCGCGCACCGGCTGGGCGCTGGGCACCATGTCGTCGGCCATCATGGCGGGCAACCTCGTGGGCCCGCTGGTGGGCGGCGTGCTGCCGCCGCTGATCGGCATCCGCGCGACCTTCTTCGCGGCGGGCGCGATGATCTTCGTGGCTTTCCTGGCCACCGCCTTCCTGATCCGCGAGGAAAAGAGAACTCCCGCCGCGTCGAAGCAGCGCGGCGCGGCCGAAGCCGGCTGGGCCGCGGTGCCCGACAAGCGGCCGCTGGTCGCGATGCTCTTCACCGGCATGCTGCTGATGCTGGCGAACATGTCGATCGAGCCGATCATCACGGTGTACGTGGCCACGCTGGTCGAGGATCCGAACCGCGTGACGATGGTCGCCGGCCTCGTGATGTCTGCGGCCGCGCTGGGCAGCATCCTCTCGGCCTCGCGCCTCGGCAAGCTGGCCGACCGGGTGGGCCACTGGAACGTGATCGTCGGCTGCCTCGCGGTGTCGGCGGTGCTGCTGGTGCCGCAGGCCTTCGTCACCTCGGGTTGGCAGCTGGTGGTGCTGCGCTTCCTGATGGGGCTGTCGCTCGGCGGGCTGCTGCCGTGCATCGCGAGCGTGATCCGCCACAACGTGCCCGAGCGCGTGGCCGGCAACATGCTCGGCTACTCGACCTCGGCGCAGTACACCGGCCAGGTCGCGGGGCCGCTGCTCGGCGGCTTCGTGGGCGGGCACGTGGGCATGCGCGCCGTGTTCCTCGGCACCTGCGTGCTGATGGCCGCGGGCGCCGGGTGGAACTGGCTCGCGAAGCGCCGGCAGCCGCCGGGCTGACCGCCGCGCGCTAGGGAATGCCGCGCGCCAGCAGGTGGTCGACCAGGCGGCGCTGCGGAAACGTCAGCGCCTCCTGCCGCGTGCACAGGTACATGCGGCGCGAGGCCCATGCGTCGCTGAGATTGATGAAGCGCAGCTTCATCTCCTTGCGATAGGCCACGGCGGCGCCCTCGGGCAGGATGCCCACGCCCATGCCCGCCTCGATCATCCGGCACACCGCCTCGAAGCTCTTCACGCGCACACGCAGTCGCAGCACCTTGCGCGCGCTCATGGCGGCGTCTTCCATCGTGCGGGAGATGGCCGAGTCGTCCTCCAGCCCGACGAAATCGAAGTCGAGCAGTTCCTCGAAGGACACCTCGCGCCCGCGCCACGGATGCTTCTGCCGCACGATGGCCACCAGCCGGTCGGTGCGGTAGGGAATGAAGTTGAGCGCGGGGTCGACCGCCTCGCTGGTGATGACGCCCACGTCGGCCTGCCGGTCGCGGATGGCCTGCACGATGTAGACGCTGCGGTGCTCCTCCACGCTCACGCGGATCTCGGGGTAGCGCACGCGGAAGCTCGCCACGTCGTCGGGCAGGAACTGGCCCATGGCCGAGGCATTGGCATGCAGGCGCACGCGGCCGGTGGCGCCCTGCGCGTAGTCGGACAGGTCGGCGCGCATGCGGTCAACGTCGCGCAGGATCTGGCGCGCATGCATGGCCAGCGACTCGCCGGCGCCGGTGGGCGTCACGCCCTTCGACGTGCGGTTCAGCAGCGCCACGCCCAGGTGCCCCTCGAGGATGGCCAGGCGGCGGCTCGCAGCCGACAGCACCATGTGGCTCTCGGCGGCGGCCTTCGACAGGCTGCCGTGCTCAATGGCGCGCAGGAAAAGCGCCAGCGAATCGAGGTCGGGTCTCATCGGGTTCTCGTCGTTCTGCGGGGCCGCCATTGTGCGGCCGGCTTGTGCGGCCGGCGCGGTGCCGGAGCGCCGACGAAATCCTTTCGGCCGGATGCCGTAGAAAAAGACAGATCTTCCGCAAACCCCGCCAGCCGGCCAAAACGAAGAAGCACTTTCCGCGCGCGCGGCGGAAGAATCGTTGCTGCCTCGCCGCCTACCCCGGCGGGGCGTTTCGCGGGCCGGCACCCTACCGGGGCCATGCCCGCATTCCACGAGTCCTACCCGGAGTCTTTTTCTGTCATGGCATCCCACGAACTGGCCAGCGTTGCGCTGGACGACAAATACACGGCCACCGAAGGCCGGATCTACCTCAGCGGCATCCAGGCACTGGTGCGCCTCATGCTCGTGCAGAAATGGCGCGACCAGAAGGCGGGGCTCAACACCGCGGGCTTCGTCTCGGGCTACCGCGGCTCGCCGCTCGGCGGCCTGGACGAGGCGCTCTGGAAGGCACAGCCGCAACTGGAAGCCAACGCGGTGAAGTTCCTGCCGGGCGTGAACGAGGAGCTGGCCGCCACCGCCGTCTGGGGCACGCAGCAGGTGCACCTGACCGGCGAAGCGGCGGTCGACGGCGTGTTCGCCATGTGGTACGGCAAGGCGCCCGGCGTGGACCGCTGCGGCGACGTGTTCAAGCACATGAGCCACGCGGGCACCTCGCCCAACGGCGGCATCCTGCTGGTGGCGGGCGACGACCACGGCGCTTCTTCTTCCACGCTGCCCAACCAGAGCGACCATCTGTTCGCGGCCTCGATGATCCCGATGCTCTATCCGCAGAGCGTGGAGGAATACATCGAACTCGGCCTGCATGGCTTTGCGATGTCGCGCTTCGCCGGCCTGCCGGTCGGCTTCAAGGCGCTGGCGGACACGGTCGAGTCGTCGGGCTCCATCGCCGCCGGTGCGCTCGACGTGCACACGCGGCTGCCCTCGGACTTCGTCTTTCCGCCCGGCGGCGTGCATGCGCGCCTGTCGACCGACACGCTCGGCGTGCAGGCGCGCAAGCAGGAAGCGCTGATGCAGGACTACAAGATCTACGCCGCCATCGCCTATGCGCGCGAGAACCGGCTGAACCGCGTGACCATCGATTCGCCCCAGGCTCGCCTGGGCATCGTGGCCTCGGGCAAGTCGTACCGCGACGTGCTGGAGGCGCTGGAAGAGCTGGGCATCGACGCGGACGAAGCCGCGCGCATCGGCATTCGCCTCTTCAAGGTGTCGATGCCCTGGCCGCTGGAGCCCGATTCGATCCGCGAGTTTGCCGACGGGCTCGAAGAGATCCTGGTGGTGGAGGAAAAGCGCCAGATCGTCGAATACCAGCTCAAGGAGCATCTCTACAACTGGCGGGAAAACGTGCGCCCGCGCGTGATCGGCAAGTTCGACGAACAGGGCGAATGGGGCGCGCATCCGCGCGGTAAGTGGCTGCTGCCGGCCACGGCCGACTTCTCGGTGGCGCAGATCGCGCGCGTCATTGCCGCTCGCGCGGCGCGCTTCCACACCAGCGACCGCATCCGCACGCGGCTGGCCATCCTCGACGCGAAGGACGTGGTGCTCGGCAAGGCCGTGGCCACGCCTTCGCGACCGGCCTGGTACTGCTCGGGCTGCCCGCACAACACATCGACCAAGGTGCCCGAAGGCAGCCTCGCGCTCGCGGGCATCGGCTGCCATGTGATGGCCACCGCCATCTACCCCGAGCACAACAAGACCACCACGCACATGGGCGGCGAAGGCGCGCCCTGGCTGGGCCAGTCATGGTTCTCGAAGCGCAGGCACGTGTTCGCGAACCTGGGCGACGGCACCTACTACCACTCGGGCTCGCTCGCCATCCGCGCGGCCGTGGCGGCGGGCGTGAACATCACCTACAAGATCCTCTACAACGACGCGGTGGCCATGACGGGCGGCCAGCCGGTCGACGGCCCGATCACCGTGCCGCGCATCGCACACCAGATGGCGGCCGAAGGCGTGAAGCGCCTCGCGCTGGTGGCCGAGGACCCGACGCGCTGGGCCGACCGCAGCACGCTGCCGCCCGAGCGCGACGGCTTCGTGCTCACCGTGCACCACCGCGACCAGATGGACACGGTGCAGCGCGAGCTGCGCGAATTCGAGGGCGTGTCGGTGCTCATCTACGACCAGGTCTGCGCGGCCGAGAAGCGCCGCCGGCGCAAGAAGGGCGAGTTCCCGCAGGCCGCGCGCCGCGTGTTCATCAACGACGCGGTATGCGAAGGCTGCGGCGACTGCGGCGAGCAGTCGAACTGCACGGCGCTGCTGCCGAAGCAGACCGACCTGGGCCTCAAGCGCAGCGTGGACCAGAGCGCCTGCAACGCCGACGAATCCTGCATCAAGGGCTTCTGCCCGAGCTTCGTGACCGTGGAAGGCGTGAAGCCGCGCAAGCAGGCGCCCGTGGCCGCGAAGGCCGCGGCCGAGGAAGCACCGCTGCCAGAGCCGAAGCAGACCGCGCTCGACGGCATGCACAACATCCTGATCACCGGCATCGGCGGCACCGGCGTCATCACCATCGGCGCGCTGATCGGCATGGCGGCGCACCTCGAGGGCAAGGGCGTGAGCGTGCTCGACATGACGGGCATGTCGCAGAAGAACGGCTCGGTGACCTCGCACGTGCGCATCGCGCGCGACGCGGCCCAACTGAAGGCGCAGCGCATCCCCACCGGCGAAGCCGACCTGATCCTGGGCTGCGACATGCTCACGGCCGGCGCGCCCGACGCCATCGCGCGCATGCGGCCGGGGCGCACCTATGCGCTGGTCAACACCTTCGAGCAGCCGACCGGGCACTTCGCGCAGCAGCCCGACTGGCAGTTTCCGGCCGCGCAGGTGCGCGCACTCATCGAGGAGTCGGTGGAAGGTCGCGTCGACTTCGTCGACGCGACGCAACTGGCGACGCGGCTCATGGGCGATGCCATCGCGGCCAACCTGTTCCTGCTGGGCTTCGCGTTCCAGAAGGGCTTCGTGCCGCTGTCGGCGCAGGCGCTGGACAAGGCCATCGAGATCAACGGCGTGGCCGTGAAGGCGAACCAGGCGGCATTCCGCTGGGGCCGCAAGGCGGCGCTCGACCTCGCGGCGGTGACGCGCGAGGCCTCGCCGCAGAAGGTCGTGGCGCTGCAGCGGCCGCAGAGCTTCGAGGCCCTGGTGAAAGACCGCACCGCATTTCTCGCGTCGTACCAGAACGCCGCCTATGCGCAGCGCTATGCGGAACTGGTCGAGCGCGTGCGCGTGCTCGAACAGCGCGAGCGCGGCGGCACCGTGCTGGCGAAGGCCGTGGCCTCGGGGCTGTTCAAGCTCATGGCCTACAAGGACGAGTACGAGGTCGCGCGGCTCTACACCGATCCGCGCTTCATGGAAAAGCTCAACGAGCAGTTCGAAGGCAAGCCCGTGCTGCGCTTCAACCTTGCGCCGCCGGTGCTCGGCCGCCGCGATGCCGAAGGCCGTGCGGTGAAGACCAGTTTCGGCCCATGGATGATGCGCGCGTTCCGCGTGCTCGCGAAGCTGCGTGGCCTGCGCGGCACGGCGTTCGACGTGTTCGGTCGCACGGCCGAGCGGCGCATGGAGCGCCAGCTGATCGAGGACTACCGGGCCACGGTCGAAGACATTCTGAAGCGCTTCGACCGCATCGACTTCGACAGCGCGCTCGCGCTGGCGCGGCTACCGGAGCAGATCCGCGGCTTCGGGCATGTGAAGGAAGAGAGCGTGGTGGCCGCGCGGGTGCGCTGGCAGGCGCTGGCCGGGCAGCTGGAGCCCGGCACGCCGCAGCGGCAGCCGCTCAGTGCCGCCGCCTCATGACGGCAAGGCGGTAACGGCGGCCGGCGGCAGGATCCTGCCTCGCGGGCCGATCAGGGCAAAATTCCGGTCGCCGCGCCGGCCGGCGCCGTTTTTCTCCATGCCGCCCACCACGCCCGAACCGCCAGAACCGTCCGCGCCCCCGCCTCGCCCGCGCCTGCGCTATCGCAGCGCTGCCGCATGGACGGCCGCCTGCGCGCTCGCGCTGCTGCTGATCGGCCTGGCCGGCCAATGGGCCGCCGTGCACGAAGCGAACTTCCAGGCCGACTCGATCCGCCGCGCCATGGAAGTGCATGTGCTCGGCCTGCGCGACTCCGCCGGCAAATACAGCTACCTGCCCTTCACCACCGGCCTGCACCCCGAAGTGCTGGCCGCGCTCGCCCACCCGCAGGACGCCGCCGTGAAGCAGCGCGCCAATCTCTACATCGAGGAAGTGAACCGCCAGGCCGGCTCCGACGCTCTGTACCTGAGCGACCTGCAAGGCCTCACGGTGGCCGCGAGCAACTGGAACACGCCGCAGAGCTTCGTCGGCGAGTCCTACGCCAACCGGCCCTACTTCCGCGATGCGCGCGCCGGCCGCAGCGGCCTGTTCTACGGCCTCGGCCAGACGACCGGCGAACCCGGCCTGTTCATCTCGGCACCGGTGCGTCCGGACGGCGGCGCGGTGCTGGGCGTGGTGACTGTCAAGATCAGCCTGCGCCAGCTGCAGGAGGCCTGGACCTTCGTGCGCGACCCGATCCTGCTGACCGACGCGCGCGGCATCGTGTTCCTGAGCTCGGTCGCGCCGTGGATGTACCGGGCCACGCGCGCCTTGTCACCCACCGACGTGGAAGGCATTCGGCGCGACCAGCAGTACGGCGCGCGCACCGATTTCCCGCTGCTGCCGTGGCAGCTCGAGCGCGGCGGCGACCAGCCCGGCTACCTGGTGCGCACCAGCATCGGCGGCAAGACACGCCGCTTTCTCGCGGTCGACGAGCCCCTGCCCGACCTCGGCTGGACGCTGACGGTGATGGCCGACCACGCCGAAGTCGACCGCGCGCGCGAACGCACCTGGATGCTGGGCCTGCTGGTCGCGGGCGTGCTGCTGCTCGGCGGCCTGTACTGGCAGCTGCGCGAACGCCGCTTCGCAGAGCAGCGCGACGCACGCCGCGACCTGGAGCTGCGCGTGCGCGAACGCACCCACGCTCTGGACGAAGCCCACGCCTTCCGCAAGGCAATGGAAGACTCGCTGCTGGTCGGCATGCGCGCGCGCGACCTCGAAGGCCGAATCACCTACGTCAATCCGGCCTTCTGCGAAATGACGGGCTATGGTGCCGACGAGCTGCTCGGCCGGCTGCCGCCCTACCCGTACTGGCACCCCGACGACGTGCCCCGGCACTGGCACCACTACGACGCCATGATGAGCGGCCAGCCCGCGCGCTCGGGCTTCGAGTCGCGCTTGCGGCACCGCGACGGGCGCGAGGTGATCACCATGGTCTACACCGCGCCGCTGATCGACGCCGACGGCCGGCACAGCGGGTGGATGAGCTCCGTGGTCGACATCACCGAGCAGAAGCGCGCCGAGCTGCGCCAGCGCCAGAACGACGAGCAGCTGCAGCACGCCCAGCGCCTGGCCAGCCTCGGCGAAATGGCATCCACCCTGGCCCACGAGCTCAACCAGCCGCTGATGGCGCTGAGCAACTTCGCGAGCGCGGCCAAGGCCTTTGCCGAGCAGGGCAACCAGGCGCTGCTGGTGAGCAGCCTCGACGAGACCATGGCGCAGGCCCAGCGCAGCGCCGAGATCGTGCGGCGCATCCGCGGCTTCGTGCGCCAGCGCACCGTCGGCACCGAAGACTGCGCCGTGGCGGCGCTGGTGACCAACGTGCTCGCGCTGCTGCAGGGCGAGATGCGCCAACGCCAGGTGCGCGCCGAAGTGCGCGTGCCCGCCACGCTGCCCCCGGTGCGCGGCGACCGCGTGCTGCTCGAGCAGGTGCTGCTCAACCTGCTCTCCAACAGCCTGCAGGCCATGCAGGCCACGCCGCAGGACCAACGCGTGGTGGAAATCGACGCCGAGGTGCTCGACGGGCGCATGCGCATCCGCATCGCCGACCACGGCCCGGGCATCGATGCCAGCCTGGCCGAACAGGTGTTCGCGCCCTTCTTCACCACCAAGGCCGGCGGCCTGGGCCTGGGGCTCAACATCTGCCGCACCATCGTCGAAGCCCACCGGGGCCGCCTCTCCTTTGCCGACCGGCCCGGCGGTGGCACAGTCTTTACCCTTGCGCTGGAAATCTCACCGCCATGAACGCTCTTGCCAACAACCTGTGCATCGTGGACGACGACGAGGCCGTGCGCCGCTCGCTGGGCCTGCTGCTGCTGTCGCGCGGCTATGCGGTGCAGACCTTCGCCTCCGGCGAGGCTTTCCTCGAAGGCGCCGACCTTCAGCGCGCGGGCTGCGCCATCCTGGACCTGCGCATGGAAGGCATGAGCGGCCTGCAGGTGTTCGACGCGCTGCGTGCACAGGAAAGCCCGCTGGTGGTGATCTTCCTGTCCGGCCACGGCGACATCCCCATGGCGGTGGAGGCCGTGCAGAACGGCGCCTTCGGCTGGCTGGAGAAACCCTGCAGCGACGAACAACTGCTCGACAACATCGCCCGCGCGCTGCGGCAGGCCGGCGAGAACGCCGTGCGCCGGCAGGCACGGCAAGCAGCGCAGGCGCTGTGGGACAAGCTCACGCCGCGCGAGATGCAGGTGGCCCGCCTCGTGGCCGAAGGCAAGCCCAACAAGCAGATCGCGCTGGAACTCGCCCCGCTGGAGCAGCGCACGGTGGAGACACACCGCGCGCATGTGTTTGCGAAGCTGGGGTTGTCGAACAGTCACCAGCTCGATCGGTTTCTGCGGGAGCATGCGCTTTGACATGAGCTACAACATCTACATCACGCGCCGCGAAGACTGGTTCAGCGAAGACGGCCCTGAGATCTCCCTGCAGGAGTGGATCGACCTCGTTCATGCCGACAAGGAAATGCGGCTCGACGGATACGCCGAAGCAACAACCACCGAAGGCGACGTGCTTCACGTCAATGACCAGAGCATGGCCGTATGGCTCGAATACTCCCAGCATGGCGTCGGCGGGAACATGGCCTGGATCTGGCATCACCGAGGCAACATCGTCGCGAAGAACCCCGACGAAGAAATCCGGCGCAAGATGTGGCGACTGGCCCAGGCCGTTTCGGCCAAGGTGCAGGGAGAAGAGTCGGAGCTCTACGGCGCGGACGGCCAGATGCTGCTCGAGGAAGCACCGGTGGCGAAAGGTGCCCGGAGCAAGCCGTGGTGGCGTGTCTGGTAGGAACCAGGCCAACCCGAATGGAGATCCATGATGGAAGAACAGACGGTTCGAGCGGCTATCGATCGACACTGGGCTGCATCCGCTGCGGGCGACCAGGTCGCTGAGCACGAGATCTATCACGACGACGCCGTGTGCATCTACCCGCAGTCGGGCGAGGTCATCCACGGGCGACAGAACCTGCAAGCGCTTCGAAGCCATCACCCAGGCAAGCCATCGGGGTTCGTTGTCCGGCGGATCGTCGGGGAGGGAAATCTCTGGGTGACCGAATATGCGATCGACTACGAAGGCAAGAGCGCCTTCACGGTGAGCATCATGGAATTCCGGGACGGAAAGGTCGCGCGCGAGACCCAGTACTTTGCAGACCCTTTCGAAGCTCCGGCCTGGCGCGCGCAGTGGGTCGAAGGGCTCGCATGATCAACATGGCGGTCAACGGCATGCAGCAGGTGTTCTTGTCTGTTCGACCTATTCATGTCCACAGCATGTGTCGGTCTCCATTGAGGATGGATTTTTTTCACTGGGAATGGAACCGTGATTTCCTTGAAATCAACGACTTAGAGGTGTGTTTCGGTCCCGGCCGCCGCCCAGCTCCCCAAATTTGACCCCTAGCGTCAGGATTTGCTCGGCGGGCCATGTCGGCGCGCGCAAGGGCGCCAGCGTCGCGCGTCGCTACCTGCGCTCATCGTGATCCATAGCGGCACTCCACTTCCCCGCCGGATCGCAAGGCGTAGCTTGAAGCCCTGCAGAAGGTGCGCATTCCAGTTGCAAGTTGCAATCGTCGGGTGTTTGCCAGGCTGGGGCAGACGAGCCAGACCGGGCCCGGCTCGAGCGGGGCAGAATGCTCTCCGAGGGCCGCACTCGGCCAGAAGCGGACCTACGGCAGGAGGTCGCGGTTTGTCCGTTTAAGGTGCGCCGCAGCAGCCCTCCGAGGCCAGCGACGCTGGGTTGGCGCACCTGCTTTACGCTGACATCAGGCCTTTGCCCGTGGCTTCAAGCGGAAGCTGATCCCCATGCGGTTGATCGCGTTCATGGCGGCGATGGTCAGCGTCAAGTCCACCATGTCTTTCTCCCCGAATACCGCTGCAGCTGCTGCATAGGCCTCGTCAGATGCATGCGTCTCACTGACGCGCGTCACTTCCTCGGACCAGGCCAGCGCCGCGCGCTCCTGCTCAGTGAACAGGTAGGCGGCTTCGTGCCACACGGGGACCAGCACGATTTTCTCGACGGACATACCTTCCTTGATGAGATCCCGCGTGTGGATGTCGATGCAGTGCGCGCAACCGTTGAGCTGCGAGACCCGGAGAAAGACGAGGTGGACGAGTAGGCTTGGCAGGCTCGTTCCAGTCGTGACGAAGTGGTGAAGGCCGCCCACGGCCTTTGCACCTTCGGGCGAGACGGCGAACCAATTTGCGCGCTGCATACGTTGCTTTCCTTTGCTGTGAGGGGTTACGCGGGCCACACATTGCGACCCACTGCCTGTAAGACGTTTGAGCAGCAGCAGTTGTGACAGCGCGCACTGGCCTTTTATGGCTGTGCGAGCCGACAGCGCTTGAAAAGTAAGAGGCGAGCTAATTCTCTAGGCCATCTGACGTTGTCGATGCGCCAGATGCTCCAGATGGTGGAGTTTCTCGGGGTTGCGCTGAAGGCGCACGCGAGCGATTCGACCGTCCTGGATCTCGAACATCTGGACGGAATTCAGAGCATCCCCAACGTAGCGGAGAAGCGCCCATTCGCCGTTCAACCTTGTGAGGTCGAATCGCATGTTCGTGCCGTGGCGCAGTTGCGAAGCCAAGTACATCTGAGCGATGCGCCGCCCGCCTACCAGCGGCTTTCCAAGCCTTGGAACAATGTCACCAAAATCGCTCAGGAACTGAGCTTCTTCCGCGAGCAATGCTTGAATGTCCGAGAAGTTTCCCTTTGAGATGGCCTGGACCAGGCGTTGCAACAGGTCCAACTGCTCCTGAGGTCGAGGCGGGGCTTGGTTGCCAATGGAACTGCGGGCTTTCGCAACGCGTTGTTTGGCCCGATGAACGACTTGCCGAGCGGCAGCCTCGCTCTTGCCGATGGCTGCCGCGATTTGGTCATAGTCGGCGTCGAACACTTCCCTCAGCAGGAAGGCGGCCCGAGACTCGGGCGAAAGGCAATCCAGGAGCACAAGAAACGCAAAGGAGACATCGTCTGCCAGCTCGCGCGCCTTCTCGGGCGTTGTCGGCTCCTCCATCAACAATGGCTCGGGCAGCCATAGGCCTGGATAGGCCTCGCGCCGTATCTTTGCCGTGCGGAGGCGGTCAATTGCCATCCGAGTGGTCACAGTGACAAGCCACGCCTCTGGCTTGGCAACTTCTGCGCCGGACACTTCGACTTCCTCATGCCAACGCAGCCAAGCGTCCTGCGCCAGGTCCTCAGCCTCTTGAACAGAAGCAAGCATGCGATACCCAATGGCCACCAGCCTTGGGCGCAGGCGTAAGAAAAGTTCTTCATTGGCGATGGACATGGTGAGAGAGTCTAAGCAGGCCCGATTCCGGGGTAATACTGGCACCCCGCAAGAAGCTGATCGGCAGCTTCGGGCCCGAAGCCGAAGTTCGATTCGCTCCAAAGCGGTCTCTCGGCTGGTCGATCGAGTGTCGTGGCGAGGGAAATTGCTGGCCTCCAAAGAGCCTTAAGCCTCCCGCGTCGCACGGCGCCATAAGTCCTCGAACTCTGCGAGGGACAGTTCGGTGAGAGCTGCATCCCTTTTCAGATTTTCTATACCGGCCTCTGGAAATTCGGGACGTGTCGTGAAGTCATACTGCTCGTTGTTATGAGCGCTAGGGGTTGCCCACCACAGCTCATGCTCAAAGCTGTTGATCATCCGAGTGATCATGCCGTCAGTGACTTCGCAATAGAAGAGTCCAGGAGTCCCTTCATGACTCTCGTTGTACGTTCGATAGTACTTTCGGATCGACTGCATGAGTTCGAGTATTTTGAGTGAAGGACCGGTGATGGCCTTGAGCCGCGATGGCAATCGGAGAGTAGGCGGATTTCAAACCCGCCACCATCACATAGCGGACTGGACGATTTCCGCATGTACTTCAGCGAATTCCGGAACGGTAAGCAAGTCTTGGATGATCGCGGCAATGGCCGTGTCCGATCGGGCTTGCTGAACTAAGGGCCCGGCAGCATAGATCACCGCCTCGTAGCGCAGTTTGGGAATCAACATCCGTAGGTCCTGAATCGTCGTCTCGCGTTCCACATCATCGGCGGCGAGCCGACAGAGAACTTCAATTGCGTTGCCCTGAGTCCAATCGTAGGTGCCGTGTGCGACTCTCCTCAGCAGCGGCAAAGCCGGCGAGCCGATGAAATAGAGAATCTCAAAAATGGCGAATTGGCGCGCTGCCATCCATTGGCCTAGCCCCGGGAACCTGCCAGCAAGTTCCGACGAAGGCATCGAGTCGCCATGGAAATAGTGCGGCAATTCTGGTATGCGAGCCTCTTCGAACGTGCTCGCCGCCGTTTGTGCACGTCGTTGGAACTCCATGTGATCGCCGATCACTTCGGCGACCCATTGGACGGTTGCTTGTACGGCTGGGTCAACGAGTGCCGAAGTATGCGGGCCGGGCCGCTTTTCTTTCTTGAACCAACCAAACACCATGACCTAAGCCCTTTAATGCTAGCGACGACCTCCTGGCCGAATTCCGTTCCATCCGCACCCGTTTGAAGGCACCATTCTGAGCGCGTGGGTCATCACTGGCGTCGAACGACCGGTTGAATCCGCCACCGATGGCGGCCATTCGCCGCCGCGCGGCAACGACGCGCGCCATCTGACGCCGCAATTTAGCCGCTAAATTCCAAAGTTGGTGAGACAAAACCCCAGGAATTCCATCTTTAGTGAAACAGCGGTTCCATCCTCAATGATTGATCCGCCCGTAAGTGGTTGACTCCAAATGGGATGAGGATTCCGCGCCTCGTGAATCTCGACAGCATGTCGACGAACTCACCTCCCGGATGCGCATGACCGTCTCGACAAGTGGGCTATCGCCGTCAACGCGGCGACAGTGACCTGTCCAGGCTGGCCGAAAGAGCAGCCAGCGCAGGCTTCAGCTTTGCCGCCGGCAGGTATCCGAAGCCGAGCCTGAACACGCGGTCGGACTCGCCGAACCACCGCCCCGATGCGAGCTGCAGGTCATGGTCCGGCAACAGAGCCCAGAAGCGAGAGACCGCGGCATCGTCGAACACATCGGCGCGCAGCCGCAGGCAACTCAGGGCACCGCCATCGGGCCTGATCCATTCGATGCGGCCGCGTTCGGCTTCGCACCAGTCCGACAGTTCCTGCAGGGCAGCCGCAAGCAGACGGCGCCGAGGCGCCAACACCCGCTCGCTGTTGCGCAACAGTGCCGCGGCCAGCGTTTCGTCGAGCACCGAGCCGGAGATCACGGTGTTCATCTTCGCCACCGTGAGCCGCGAGCGGAGGTCCGCGTCAGGCACCGTGAGCCAACCGGTTCGCAGCCCCGGTGCGCCCAACGCCTTGGAGACGGATGCGCCCGTGACGATGCGCGGATCGAGGCTTGCGAAGCTCTCGACCATCGGGTCATCTCCGTAGGAAGCCTCGCGGTAGGTCTCGTCGACGAACAGCAGCGCGCCAGGCGACAGCCTGCCCATCAGTTCGAGCAGTCTCTCGATGTCGGCGCGCGAGGTGCGGACGCCGCTGGGGTTCTGCGGCGAAGCGATGCTCACCAGCTTCGTCTTCGAGTTGAGGCATGCCTCGAACTGCCCGAAATCCAGGGCATAGCCGTTCTCGAAGGAGAGCTTGACCTCCCGCACGCTCGCACCTGCTCCCAGGAGGCTGTCACGGCTCGGTGGGAAGCACGGCGTCGCAAGAACGGCTTCGTCGCCCTCGCGGCAAACCTCGAAAGCCAGAAGGAAGAGACCCAATGCCGTGCCCTGCGTCGTGAGGACGTATTCCGCCGGGACCTTGCAGGCATCCGCAATCGCCTGCCGCAGCACGAGCGAACCGGCGGACTTGCCGTAGCCCAGCTTCAGGTCGCGGATGTTCTCCAGGTCCGAAAAATCAAGAAGCTCGCCAAGCGTCAGATCCTGCGAGGTGCTCTCCGCCAGATTGAACGGCCGGTTCACATCGAGAAGCGAAATGATCTCGTTATAGGGAAACCTTCCGCGCCACTGCGGGGAGGCCGCATCGCGCACGTTGTCGCTTTTTTCCGGGGAAAGAATCTCTTGAATAGCTCTCATCGTTTCGCCTCGAACCTGCCGGTTCAGTAGTTCAGCCGAGGCATCGTAGCGAGCGGGAGCAAACCGCAACAGCCACAGTTTTCCGATTTTTCGACCATCACAGTTTGCTTGTCGCGCCGCACCTGGCTGGCCGAGAATGGGCGCCATCATGGAAGCGCACGCACCCTATCGATACGAACAGCTGGCCGACCTCATCGTCGGCATGATCGACAAGGGTGCCTTGTCCCCGGGCATGCGCGTTCCGTCGGTGCGTGCCGTGAGCGAGCAGCATCAGCTCAGCATCGCGACAGCGCTGCAGGCCTACCGCATGCTGGAGGATCGCGGAATCCTCGTGTCCAGGCCGCAGTCGGGCTTCTATGTCTCGAACGCCCGCCATGCGACGTTTGCGCTTCCTTCCACCTCCCGTCCTCGCACGAAGGCTTCGACCGTGTCGATCAGCGGCGCCGTCGCCGCGTTGCTCGAGCATGCGTCGAACATGTCCCTGGTCCCGCTGGGATGCGCGGTGCCCGATGTGGGGCTGCTGCAGTCGAAGCGGCTCGATCTCATGCTCGCACGCGTGGCGCGCCAGCACGGTGCCCGTCACAACGTCTACAGCCCCCCACGTGGCGAGGCGGCCCTGCGCCGCGAGATCGCCAGGCGGTCGATGCGCACGGGCCATGCCCTGTCGCCTGACGACATCCTCATCACCAGCGGCTGCACCGAAGCGCTGACGCTCGCGCTGGGCGCGGTGGCCAAGCCTGGCGACACCATCGCGGTCGAGTCCCCCACCTACTTCGGTCTGCTGCACACGCTGGAGGTGCTGGGACTGAAGGCCCTGGAACTTGCCACCGACCCCGTGCGCGGCGTCGATGTCGCCGCGCTGGCGCGCCTGCTCGACAAGGAACCGATAGCGGCCTGCGTGCTCTCGTCAGGCTTCAGCAACCCGCTGGGATACGTGATGGCCGAGAGCGATAAAAGATCGCTTCTCGCGCTCCTTTCGAAGCACGCCATACCGCTGATCGAAGACGACGTGTACGGCGACATCCACTTCGGCCGCGAGCGTCCCAAGCCATTCATTGCGCTGGACCGGGGCGAGAACAAGATCATCTACTGCAGCTCCTTCTCGAAGAGCCTTGCACCTGGATACCGCATCGGCTGGATCGCACCGGGCGCATACGCGCAGCGCGTGATGGAGCGCAAGCTGGCATTCAGCCTGAGCAGCCCGGTGCTGCCACAACTCGCGATCGCGGAGTTCCTCGAGGGCAACGCCTATGACGTGCACCTGCGCCGCATTCGGCGCGTGCTGGAGGAGAACCTGGCGCGCATGGTCCGGGCCATCGAAGCCAGCTTTCCCGCCGAGACCAAGGTGAGTCGCCCCGCCGGCGGCTTCATGCTCTGGCTGGAGCTTCCCAAGCATTTCGACTCGCGCGCATTGTTCGACGAAGCGCTCGAGCACGGCATCTGCTTCGCGCCAGGAAACGTGTTCTCGGCAAGCCGCCGCTATGGCAACTGCCTGCGTCTGAGCGCCGGCCACACATGGGACGACCGCATCGAAGCCGGCGTGCGTCGCCTGGGCCGCCTGGCGTGCGCACAGCTGAATCGGTAGGCCGCCACAAACCCCGCAGTCTCAGTCTTCCTCATGCCCCCGGTACTGCCCCATCAGCATCTGCTGTGTCCCCAGTGGCACCGTCTCGTAGTGCGACAGCGCGATGGTGTAGCGCCCCTGTCCGCTGGTCATCGCATTGAGGCGCGACTGGTAGCTGGCCAGTTCGGCCATCGGCACCTGGCCGCGGACGACCACGGTGCCTGCGCCTGCGGCCGACGTGCCTGTGACCAGGCCCCGGCGGGTTGAAAGATCGCCGGTGACGTCGCCGACAGAAGGCTCCGGCACGGCGATCTCGATCTCGACGATCGGCTCGAGCACCACCGGCCGTGCCTCGCGGATGGCCGCCATGAAGGCCTTGCGGCCGGCGGTCGCGAAGGCGATGTCCTTGCTGTCGACGCTGTGGTGCTTGCCGTCGTGCACCACCACGCGCACGTCGACCACCGGATAGCCGGCGATCGCACCGCACGCCAGCACTTCGCGCACGCCTTTCTCGACCGCAGGGATGAAATGCCCCGGAATCGCGCCGCCGCGAACCTCGTCGGCAAACTCGAAGCCGCCGCCACGCGCCAGCGGCTCGATGCGCAGGAAGACTTCACCAAACTGGCCGGCGCCGCCGGTCTGCTTCTTGTGGCGGTGATGGCCCTCGGCCGGCGCGGTCACGGTCTCGCGGTAGGCAATGCGCGGCGGCCGCGTCTGCACCTCGAAGCGGTACACCTCGCGCAGGCGGTCGAGCACGATGCGCAGGTGAAGCTCGCTCAGGCCGTAGAGCACCGTCTCGTTGGTCGCCATCACGTGCTCGATGCGCAGGCAGGGGTCCTCGGCCGCGAGCTTGCCAAGGATCTCCCAGGCGCGCTGCTCGTCGCCATGGCGCTTGGGCTCCACGGCCAGGCCGTGCACCGGCACCGGAAACGCCAGCGGCGCGAGATGCACATGGCTGTCCTCGGCCGCATCGTGCAGCACGGCATCGAAGTGGATCTCGTCGACCTTGGCCACCGCCACGATGTCGCCCGGCACCGCGTGCGACACCTCGACATGGTCCTTGCCCTGCAGCATGAACAGGTGCCCCACCTTGAAGGGTTTGCGGCCATCGCCGATGTAGAGTTGGCTGTCGCGCGTGAGCGTGCCTTGGTGCACGCGAAAGATACCCATCTTGCCGACGTAGGGGTCGATGGTGACCTTGAACACATGCGCCAGCACGTGCAGCGACGGGTCGGGCCTGGCCTGCATGGGCTTGGCCTGGGCGCCCTCGCCGACGATGAAGTCAGGCGGGTTGGCCTCGCTCGGGTCGGGCAGTAGCTTGACGATCACGTCCAGCAGTTCGGCCACGCCGGCGCCGCTGCGCGACGAGACGAAGCACACCGGAATCAGGTGGCCTTCGCGCAGCGCCTGCTCGAGCGGCGCGTGCAGCTCGGCCGGATTCACGTCGCCCTCCTCGAGGTAGCGCTCGACGAAGGCCGCGTCGACCTCGACCACCTGTTCCACCAGCGCGCGGTGCGCCGCCTCGACGGGGCCGAAGTCGGACTGCCCGAAGCGGTTGAAGAAGCAGTCCACCACCTGCCTGCCGACCCCGTCGGGCAGGTTCAGCGGCAGGCATTCGCGGCCGAAAGTGGCCTGGATGTCGGCCAGCAGGCCCGCCAGCGAGATGCCCTGCGAGTCGATCTTGTTGACGATGATCATGCGCGCGAGATGACGCGAGGCCGCGTACGCCATCATGCGCACCGTCATCGGCTCGATGCCGGTGGCGGCGTTGATGACCACCGCCACCGTTTCGACCGCCTCCAGCGCCGGCAGGCTCTGGCCGAGGAAGTCGGGGCCGCCGGGCGTGTCGATAAAGTGGATGCGCGTGCCGGCATGCGTGAGGTGCAGCACCGATGCATTGAGCGAGTGCTGCAAGCGGCGCTCCAGGGGGTCATGGTCGCTGACGGTGCTGCCGCGCTCGACGCTGCCGCAGGCCTTGATGGCACCCGCCTTGAACAACAGGGCCTCGGCGAGGGAGGTCTTGCCGGCGGCGGCGGCGCCGACGAGCGCCAGTGTTCGCACCGCTCCCATTTCGGCCGCGAGGCCGTTCGATCGGCTTGGCATGGCTGCACTCCTTCGCATCCGGAAGGCCGACCCGGCGGCCCGCAGGGGCTCGGGTGCTGCGCACGGACGCCAGGCCAGCGTACGGGATCGGCCGGGCCGGCGCAAGCCGTCGGGCGCCCGCCCTCAGAAAACGGCCGACAGCGCGAGCGTCAGCAGCAGCCCCATCACGGAGATCACCGTCTCCATCACCGACCAGGTCTTGATCGTCTGCCCCACCGTGAGGCCGAAGTATTCCTTCACCAGCCAGAAGCCCGCGTCGTTCACATGGGAGAAGAACAGCGAGCCGGCACCGATGGCCAGCACGACGAGCGACAGGTGGTTGGTCGACAGCCCGCCGGCCAGCGGCGCGATGATGCCCGCCGCGGTGACGGTCGCCACGGTGGCGGAGCCGGTCGCCAGGCGGATCAGCACCGCCACGATCCAGCCCAGCACCAGCGTCGACAGGCCCGCCGCGAGCGCGATCTTGGCGATGGCATTGCCGGTGCCGCCGTCGACGAGCGCCTGCTTGAACCCGCCGCCCGCCCCCACGATGAGCATGACGCCCACCACCGGCAGCAGGCTGTCGGCAATCTTTTTGGCCAGCACGGGCAGCGTGAAGCCCACGGCGGTGCCGAAGGTCACCATGGCCAGCAACACGGCCACCAGCAAGGCGAAGACGGGGTCGCCGATGAAGTCGAGCACCGGCCGCAGCGGGGCCGACTTGTCCAGCCAGATGTCGGCCGCCGCCTTCAGCAGCATCAGCACCAGGGGAGACAGCAGGGTGACCAGGGTCCATGCGAAGGTGGGGCTTGCGCTCGGCTTCTGGTCGCCTGCATTGCCAGCCGACCCCGAGGCCGTGACCGCCAGCCCCGCGCCGGCCGCGCCGATCGGGACCAGCCGGGCCGCCAGCAGGCCGAAGAGCGGCCCGGCCACGGCCACCGTCGGAATCGCGATCAGCAGCCCGAGCGCCAGGGTCACGCCGACGTTCGCATGCAGGATGGCAATGGCGGCGAGCGGCCCCGGATGCGGTGGAATGAACCCGTGCAGCACCGACAGGCCGGCCAGCGCCGGAATGCCGAGCCGCATGGCGGGGCCCTTGGAGCGGTGTACCGCGAGCATGACCACGGGAATCAGCAGCACGAGGCCGATCTCGAAGAACATCGGTATGCCGATGATGCTGGCGACCAGCGCCATCTTCCAGGGCAGCGTGGCGGGGCGCCCGCGCAGCAGCGTCTCGACCAGCCTGTCGGCGCCGCCGGAATCCGCCAGCAGCTTGCCCAGCATCGCGCCCAATGCGATGAGCACGCCCACGTAGCCCAGCACGCCGCCGACGCCGTTTTCATAGGACGCTGTCACCTTGTCCAGCGGAATGCCCGAACCGACGCCGACGAAGAGCGCGCCGATGGTCAGGGCCAGGAAGGCATGCAGCTTCAGCCACACGATCAGCACGACCAGCAGCGCGATGCCGATGGCCGCGACGGCCAGCACCTGGATGTCGTGCGCGTTCAGCGCGGTGGAAGCGTCCATTTATTTCAGGCCCAGGGTTTCGATGATGGTCTGGGCCAGCGCGGAGGGCGCCGGGCCGATGTCGACGCGAATCGCGGGCTCGTCCGCCGCGGGCTCTTCCAGGTCGGCGAACTGGCTGTCGAGCAAGCTGGGCGGCATGAAGTGGCCGTGGCGGGCCATCAGGCGCGAGGCGATGGTCTCGCGCGAGCCGTGGAGGTACACGAAAACCACACCCGCGCCGCGCCGGTTGATCACCTCGCGGTAGGAGCGCTTGAGCGCCGAGCAGGTGATGAGCCCATGCTCGCCGGCGGCGATGCGCTCGTCCACCCAGTCCGCCACCTTGCGCAGCCAGGGTGCGCGGTCTTCGTCGGTGAGCGGATGTCCCGCTTCCATCTTGGCGATGTTCGCAGGCGGATGGAGTGCATCGCCTTCCTCGAAGGGCCAGGACAGGCGGCCAGCGAGGATGGCGGCCACGGTCGTCTTGCCGCAGCCCGAGACGCCCATGAGCACCAGCACCTGCGGTTTTTGATTGGAAAGAGGCATTGGTTTCCTTGTCAGCCCAGCGCGTCGTTCAGTTGTTCGCGGAATTCGGTCAGGCTCACGGCTGCGCCGATCTCGCGCGGCAGCGCATCGCGCACCGAGAATACGCCGACGACCCTCGTGCCCGCCACCAGCGGCAGATGGCGAAAGCCCCTCTCCAGCATGAGCACCACCGCGTCGGACACCGGTGTCTCCGGCGGCACGCAGATCGGGTTGGGCGTCATGACTTCGCGCACCGGCGTGCGATCGGGGTCGAGCCCCCGCGCCAGCACGCGAGTCATCAGGTCGCGCTCGGTCAGGATGCCCACCAGGACGTCCGGCAGCTCCATGACGAGCACGCTGCCGCAGTTGGCGCGCGTCATCACGCAGGCGGCGTCGCGCACGCTGGCCTGCGGAGCGAGGCTGATCAGGTGCGTGCGGGAGATGGATTGGAAAACGGTGCGCTCGGCCATGGTGCGCCCTCCTGAAAGAGGGTCAATGGTGCCCCGGGCCGCCGATCAGCGCAAGGAGGCGTTCAGCCGCTCGAGCGCTGCGGCGCCGGGGCACAGTTCGGCCGGCCCCAGGGCGTTGAGCGGCCGGCCGCTGGTGTTGAGGGCGGTGTGCAGGTCGGTGGCCAGCGGATCGACATACAGCAGGCCTGTGACCACCTCGCCCATTTCCTGGTGGCGCTGCATGTAGGCCATGGCGGCGTGGCGGTCGCCGGGCGTGTAGTCGGGGTGCAGGCTGCGCAGGCGCAGCAGCGTGCCGTCGTGCTGGCGCACGTCCATCACCTCACCCGGCTCGATGTCGACGGAAATCTCGTCCCGCCCGCTGATGAAGTCGATGCGGCTCACCGCTTCGTTGTGCTCGCGCACGTAGTCGTAGCTCTTGGTGCTGCCGGGATGGTTGTTGAAGGCCACGCACGGACTGATCACGTCGATGAACGCCGAACCGCCGTGGCTGATCGCGCCCTTGATGAGCGGTACCAGCTGCGCCTTGTTGCCCGAGAAGCCGCGCCCCACGTAGCTGGCGCCCAGCTGCAGCGCCATGGCCACCAGGTCGACCGGGCTGTCGGTGTTGACCACGCCCTTCTTGCTCTTGGAGCCCTGGTCGGCCGTGGCCGAGAACTGGCCCTTGGTCAGGCCGTAGACGCCGTTGTTCTCCACGATGTAGGCCATGCGCACGCCGCGCCGCATGGCGTGGGCGAACTGGCCCAGGCCGATGGAGGCCGAGTCGCCGTCTCCGGAAACGCCCAGGTACAGCAGGTCGCGGTTGGCGAGGTTGGCGCCGGTCAGCACGCTGGGCATGCGGCCGTGCACGGTGTTGAAGCCGTGCGAGGCCCCCAGGAAGTAGTCCGGCGTCTTGGAACTGCAGCCGATGCCCGAGAGCTTGGCCACGCGATGCGGCTCGATGTCCAGCTCCCAGCAGGCCTCGATGATGGCGGCCGAGATCGAGTCGTGGCCGCAGCCGGCGCACAACGTGGAGATCTTTCCTTCGTAGTCGCGCCGCGTGTAGCCCACCTTGTTGACGGCCAGCGTCGGATGGCGCAGCCTGGGCTTGGCGAGGTAGGTCATGCCGCCTCCTTCGTCGGATGAACATGCGTGGCGATGGCCTGCACGATGAAGCGCGCGGTGATCGGCGTGCCGTCGAAATGCAGCACCCGGATCAGCCGCGCCGGGTCGGCATCCAGCTCGTTGACCAGCAGGCTGCGCATCTGCGCGTCGCGGTTCTGCTCGACCACGAACACCTTCTCGTGCTGCGCCACGAACTGCGCCACGCTCTCGGGAAAGGGAAAGGCACGCAGCCGCATGGCGTCGAGGTGGATGCCCCGCGCTTCGAGCGCATCCAGCGCCTCGTGCATCGACGGGCTGGTCGAGCCGAAATAGATCACGCCCAGCGCGGTCTTGCGGGCCGCGGGCCGCAGCACCGGCTGCGGCACCAGCGTGGCCGCGGTCGCGAACTTCTTCAGCAGCCGCTCCATGTTGTAGATGTAGTCCGGCCCGCGCTCCGAATACCGGGCGTAGGCGTCGCGCGTGGTGCCGCGCGTGAAGTAGCTGCCCTTGGTCGGGTGCGTGCCCGGCAGCGTGCGCCAGGGAATGCCGTCGCCGTCCACGTCCTTGTAGCGGCCGAAGTCGCGGCCCGCCTCCAGCTCATCGGCGCTCATGACCTTGCCGCGGTCGTAGGCCTGGCTGTCGTCCCAGGCAAAGGGCTCGCACAGCCGCTGGTTCATGCCGATGTCCAGGTCGGTCATCAGGAACACGGGCGTCTGCAGCCGGTCGGCCAGGTCCAGCGCCGCCGCCGCGTGTGCGAAGCACTCGTGCGGGTCCTCGGGAAACAGCAGCACGTGCTTGGTGTCGCCGTGCGAGGCATAGGCGCAGGCCAGGATGTCGGCCTGCTGCGTGCGCGTGGGCATGCCGGTGGAAGGTCCGCCGCGCTGCACGTTGATCAGCGTGATCGGAATCTCCGCGAAGTAGGCCAGGCCGATGAATTCGGCCATCAGCGAAATGCCGGGCCCCGAGGTCGCGGTGAAGGCGCGCGCGCCGTTCCAGCCCGCGCCGACCACCATGCCGATCGAGGCCAGCTCGTCCTCCGCCTGCACGATGGCGAAGCGGTGCTGGCCGGTGGCCGGGTCCACCCGAAACTTGCTGCAGTACTTCTGGAAGGCCTCGGCCACCGAGGAAGACGGCGTGATCGGGTACCAGGCCGCGACCGTGGCGCCGCCATACACGCAGCCCAGCGCCGCGGCGCTGTTGCCGTCCACGAAGATGCGCCCGCCCACCCGGTCGGCGCGCCGCACCTGCAGCCCCACCGGCTCGCGCAGGTTCTCCCGCGCGAAGTCGCAGCCCAGGTGCAGCGCCTGCACGTTGGAGGCCAGCAGCTTTTCCTTGCCCTTGTACTGCTCGCCGAACAGCTTCTCGACCACCTCGGGCTCGATGCCCAGCAGGACGGCCAGGGCGCCCACGTAGACGATGTTCTTGAACAGCTGCCGCTGGCGCGGGTCTTGATAGACGGCGTTGCAGATTTCGGTGAGCGGCATGCCGATCACGCGGATGTCGTCGCGAAACCTGGAAGGCGGCAGCGGCCGGGTGCTGTCGTAGAAAAGATAGCCGCCCGGCGCCAGCTCGGCCACGTCGGCGTCCCAGGTCTGCGGGTTCATCGCCACCATCATGTCCGTGCCGCCGCGCCGACCCAGGTGCCCGTCTTCGGTCACGCGCACCTCGTACCAGGTCGGCAGGCCCTGGATGTTGCTCGGGAAGATGTTGCGCGGGCTCACCGGCACGCCCATGCGCAGGATGGCCTTGGCGAACAGCTCGTTGGCCGAAGCCGAGCCCGAGCCGTTGACGTTGGCGAACTTGATGACGAAGTCGTTGACCGCCTCGATCTGCTGTTGCGTCATGCGGCCACCCCCTGCCCCGCCGGCGTCATCTTCAGCAGGAATTTCTGCATGTCCCAGGCGCCCGTGGGGCAGCGCTCGGCGCACAGGCCGCAATGCAGGCAGACGTCTTCGTCCTTGACCATGACGCGCCCCGTCTTGAGCCCGCCCGAGACGTACAGGTCCTGCGCCAGGTTCAGCGCCGGCGCCTTGAGCCGGGGCCTGAGTTCGTCTTCTTCCGCGTTGTCGACGAAGTTGATGCAGTCCATCGGGCAGATGTCGACGCAGGCGTCGCACTCGATGCAGGCAGCCTCGGTGAACACGGTCTGCACGTCGCAGTTCAGGCAGCGCTCGGCCTCCTTGAAGGCGGTGGCGGCGTCGAAGCCCAGTTCCACTTCCACGCGGATGCTGGCCAGCGCCGTCTCGGCCTTGGCCCACGGCACCTTGTAGCGCAGGTCGTTGGAGGTGTCGTTGTCGTAGCTCCACTCGTGGATGCCCATCTTCTGCGACACCAGGTTGGTCATGGGTGCCGGCCGCACGTAGACCGGCTCGGCGCGCAGCAGCTTGTCGATGGAAACCGCCGCCTCGTGGCCGTGGGCGACGGCCGTGATGATGTTCTTCGGCCCGAAGGCCGCATCGCCGCCGAAGAACACGTTCGGCACCGAAGACTGGAAGGTGTTCTTGTCGAGCACCGGCAGGCCCCACTTGTCGAAGTCGATGCCGCAATCGCGCTCGATCCAGGGGAATGCGTTTTCCTGGCCCACCGCCACCAGCACGTCGTCGCATTCGAAGTACGCCTCCGGCTCGCCGGTGGGCACCAGCGAGCGGCGGCCCTCGGCGTCGTACTCGGCGCGCACGATCTCGAAGCGCATGCCCACGAGCTTGCCGTCCTCGTGCACGAAGGCCTTGGGCACATGGAAGTTGATGATCGGGATGCCCTCGTGCGCGGCGTCTTCCTTCTCCCAGGGCGAGGCCTTCATCTCGTCGAAGCCGCTGCGCACGATGACCTTCACGTCGGTGCCGCCCAGGCGGCGCGCCGACCGGCAGCAGTCCATGGCCGTGTTGCCGCCGCCCAGCACGATCACGCGCCGGCCGATGCTGCTGACGTGGCCGAAGGACACGGAGTTCAGCCAGTCGATGCCGATGTGGATGCCGGCCGCGGCTTCCTGCCGCCCCGGCACGTCGAGGTCGCGCCCGCGCGGTGCGCCGCAGCCGACGAAGATCGCATCCCAGTCCTGCGCCATCAGCGCCTTCATCGACGCGATGCGCTCGCCGCCGCGGAACTCGACGCCCAGGTCCAGCACGTAGCCCGTCTCTTCGTCGATGACCGACTCGGGCAGGCGAAAGCGCGGAATCTGCGTGCGGATGAAGCCGCCGGCCTTGGCCTCGCCGTCGAACACCGTCACCTCGTAGCCCAGCGGCGCCAGGTCGCGCGCGACCGTGAGCGAGGCCGGCCCGGCGCCGATGCAGGCGACACGCTTGCCGTTCTTCGGCACGGGCTGGGGCATGCGCGCGCGCACGTCGTCCTTCATGTCGGCCGCCACGCGCTTGAGACGGCAGATCGCCACCGGCTCCGGCGCCTCGGCGTTGCTTTCTTCCACCCGGCCGCGGCGGCAAGCCGGCTCGCAGGGCCGGTCGCAGGTGCGCCCCAGGATGCCGGGAAAGACGTTGGAGGCCCAGTTGATCATGTAAGCGTCGCCGTAGCGGCGCTGCGCGATCATGCGTATGTATTCGGGGACGGGCGTGTGCGCCGGGCAGGCGTACTGGCAATCGACGACTTTGTGGAAATAGGTCGGGTCGGCAATATTCGTTCGCTGCAACGCATATCTCCTGGCTGTCGCCAGGAGCCCCGGAGGGGCCGGCGAGTGGCTTTTTCGCGAGTATGCGCCGCGCCTGCGCACGCGCGGGCTTGGTGGAATCCCGCAGGAATCTAGGTATTTACCCTTGCGTACCGATACGTAGACACCCGCCGGGCGGCTACGGACGACAGCGCCGCGGCGGCCGGACAGACTCGCTGCAACGGCCTCGCGCGGCTTCGCGGCGGGCCGCAGCCAGAGACAAGGACCCCTTTCCATGACCGCCTTCGCAAGCAGCGCGACCGCCGGCGCCTCCAGCCCCGACGCCATCGCCGACAACAACACCCCCTACACCTTCGAAGAAAAGCGCAAGCGCATCTTCGCCATCTTCGCCGCCTCGTCCGGCAACCTGGTGGAGTGGTTCGACTTCTACGTCTACGCCTTCTGCGCCATCTATTTCGCGCCGGCCTTCTTCCCCAAGTCCGACCCGACGGTGCAGCTGCTGAACACGGCCGGCGTGTTCGCCGCCGGCTTCCTGATGCGCCCGATCGGCGGCTGGCTCTTCGGCCGCCTGGCCGACCGCAAGGGCCGCAAGACCTCGATGGTGACCTCGGTGGTCATGATGTGCGTGGGCTCGCTGGTGATCGCCTGCCTGCCGACCTACGCGCAGATCGGCGCCGCGGCGCCCGCGCTGCTGCTGCTCGCGCGGCTGCTGCAGGGCCTGTCGGTCGGCGGCGAGTACGGCACCACCGCCACCTACATGAGCGAAGTGGCGATGCGCGGACAGCGCGGCTTCTTCTCGTCCTTCCAGTACGTCACGCTGATCGGCGGCCAGTTGCTGGCCGTGGTCGTGGTCGTGGTGCTGCAGCAGGTGCTGGACGAGGCCGAACTGCGCAGCTGGGGCTGGCGCATTCCCTTCGTGCTGGGCGCCGTGGCCGCCATCGTGGCCCTGATGCTGCGCCGCACGCTGACCGAGACCGCCAGCACCAAGACCCGCGCCGCCAAGGGCGCCGGCAGCATGGCCGAACTGTTCAAGCACCACAAGCGCGCCTTCTTCGTGGTGCTGGGCTACACGGCCGGCGGCTCGCTGATCTTCTACACCTTCACCACCTACATGCAGAAGTACCTGGTGAACTCGGCCGGCATGTCGATCAAGACCGCCAGCAACATCATGACGGCCTGCCTGTTCATCTACATGTGCATGCAGCCGCTGTTCGGCGCGCTGTCGGACCGCATCGGCCGCCGCAGCAACATGCTGCTGTTCGGCGCCCTGGGCGTGCTGATGACGGTGCCGGTGCTGACCAGCCTGCAGAGCGTGAGCAGCCCGCTGATGGCCGGCGTGCTCATCACCCTGGCGCTGGCGGTGGTGAGCTTCTACACCTCGATCAGCGGCATCGTGAAGGCCGAGATGTTCCCGCCCGAAGTGCGCGCGCTGGGCGTGGGCCTGTCGTACGCCGTGGGCAATGCGATCTTCGGCGGCAGCGCCGAATACGTGGCGCTGGGGCTGAAGTCGATCGGCCACGAGTCGTACTTCTACTGGTACGTGACCGGCATGATGGCCCTGGCATTCCTGGTGAGCCTGCTGCTGCCGAAGCAGGCGACCTACCTGCACAACGACAAGTAGGTTGACGGGCGCCGCTTCGAGGCCCGGCAGGCCGGCTTGGGGGGGCGAGGCCGCCTCGCCCGGCGTCTGGCTGTCCTCTCACACGTTCCGGCCTGCAGGTGCTGGATTGCCGCGAAGCGGATTCAGCGAATGACGAACGCCAGGTTGGCCAACACGTAGCCGACGGGCATGAACACCCCTCCTCCCGCGTATTGCAGCTCCAGCGCGTCCTGTTGCCCCCCGGAGACCGACCCGGCCGTGCCGAGGGTGGTCGAAGCGCGACGCGTGCCGAGCTGGATGGTCGAGCCCGACTTGGCGGCGGCCACCTTCATGCCGTCGGCGCTGCTCGCGACCGCGGTCCAGGCACCGGCGTCGCTGGTCACGCGCCAGGTCCGGCCGATGTCGCTGGACTCGTAGATGCGGCCGCCGCTGGTCGCGGCCACGGCATAGCGGCCGTCGGCGGACGTGGCGATGCCTCGCCAGTCCCGGCTGACGGTCTGCGCATCCCACGTGGTCCCCGAATCGGTGGAAACCCAGACGGCGCCCGTGTCCACGGTGGCATACAGGATGCTGCCGTCGGCAGACGCCGCCGCCGACCACCAGAACTGGCTGCTCGCGCGCGCGGTCCAGCTCACGCCGTAGTCGGTCGAGACATACAGCTGGGCGCCATTGGTGGCCGCCACCAGGACCCGGCCATCGGCCGAAGAGGCCACGGCACGCCAGGGCCGGTTCGACTCACGCGCCGTCCAGCTGCTGCCGCCGTCCGAGGAGGTCCATATCTGGTCCAGGTAGGCGGTCGCGACCAGGCGCGAGCCGTCGGCGGAACTGGCCACCGCGCTCCAGGCTCGGGACGATCCGTCGTTGGACCACGAGTTGCCGCCGTCGGTCGAGCGGAAAAGCGCACCGCCGTTGGTCGAGGCGAGCAGCGCGAGGCCATCGCTGGAAGAAGCGACGCCGCTCCAGGTCTGTCCCGTGAGGCGCAGGCTCCAGGTCGCACCGGAATCGCTCGATGTGTACAGATCGCCGCTGCCGGATGCCGCCGCCAGGCGGGTGGCATCAGCGGACGCGGCCAGGCTGCTCCAGTTGCTGGTGGGCGCCACCGAGCGCCAGTCGAAGTCCGTTCCGCCGGGCAGGCCTCGCGTGTCGATGCGCTGCCCCGCGTTCTGCGCGATGGTCCACCCGCCGCTGCCCACCCCCACCACCTTGATCCAATCGCCCACCGTGGGCGCGGCGGGCAGGGTGAGCGTGACGCCGGTGGTCGAATTCGCCTGATAGCCGGTGTTCGACTCGGTCTGGACACTCGAGGCCGTGACGTTGACCCAGCGCGTGTCGGCCGGCGCGGCCGCGCACACGAAGGCCGTGGCCGTGACCTCTGCGGCGTCGAGCACGCCGTTGGCGTTCAGGTCCAGCCCGGACTGCACGCGTTGACCGCCATAGGCGCAGGTGCCGCCCGGTGCTTCGGCCGCGAATGCGAGCAGGCTGTCGCGGCCACTCGACCCCGCAGCGCCCGTCGCACCCGGCGCGCCGCCGCAGACGTAGGCCGAACTGGTCACCTCCGCGTCCTCGAGCACGTCATTGCGGTTCAGGTCCTTGCCGGCCAGCACCTGCGAGCCGCCCTGCGCGCAGTGGCTTCCGGGGGGTTCGGCCCGCATGCGCACCAGCGTGCTGAGGCCATCCACCCCGGCGGTGGCGTTGCAGATGTACTGCGTGGACGTGACTTCGCTGTCCGCGAGCACGCGATTGCTGTCCGCGTCCAGGCCGGCCTCGACGCGTGCGCCGCCCAAGGTGCAGTTGACGCCGCCCGCCTCCGGCTTGACGCGCATCAGCACCGTGGATTCGCCGGATGTGCCGGAGGGCGCAGGCGCGGCGGGCTGCTGCGCGGCGGGAAAGAGGTTGGCCGCGTTGCCCGAGCCGCCTCCACCTCCGCCGCAGGCGAACAATGCGAGAGACCCGGCCAGCGCTGCGGCGAGACGGGCATTGCGAAAGATGCGGTGGTAGGCGAGTGTGGACGAAGACATGGGCAGAGGCGATGAATGGACGAAGACGCGCCTTGGCGCCGCGCAGGTGAAACGGAACGCAACCGATTGTAAAAATTGCTGCCGGAAAATGGAATCCCACAAGGCAGGTAGAAGAACGCCCGGCGCGATGCCCAGCGCACCTTGTCCGCGCCCCCTAATGCCCCCAGGCGTGCGACGCCTGCTCGTCCGCCGTCACCCTCACCTGGCTCGCCAGGAACGACGGCGGCAGGCCGAAGTAGCGCTGGAAGGTTCGGCTCATGTGGGCCGCGTCGGTGAAGCCGCTGACCAGCGCCACGTCGGTCAGCGGCCGCTGCGCGGTGAATTGCTGCACCGTGCGGCGCACCTTGGTCCACAGCGCATAGCGCTTGACTGACACGCCCACCTGCTCGGCGAACAGGTGCGTGAGGCGGTCGGGGGACAGGCAGGCCACGGCCGAAAGCTCGCGCAGCTGGATCTTCCCGGCATGCGCCCGGATGGCCTGCAGCACGCGGTCGATGCGGCGATCGATGGTCACCCCGATCTCGGGGAATTCAGTGATGGCCTCGACCAGCTTCACGCTGAGCGCCTGCAGCCGTTCCTTGCAGAGCTCGCCGCACTGGGCGGGGTCGAAGTCGTCGCGCAGGCGGCCGAAGCGGCGTGCGTCGATCGGCACGATGCCGTGGCCTCCCATGCGCTTGGCAAGCATGCGGTAAGCGCTGGAAGCGGGGTCGAGGTTGAGCGACAGCAGCCCGCAGCCGTCGACGTCGAGCCGGCGCGCGACGTGCGGCGCGACCAGCGCGGCGGTGCAGTGGGTGCGCGTGCCGTCTACCGCTTCCAGCGTGAAGGGATGACCGCTGACCGACGCCAGCAGCGTGGCCGAAGAGCGGGCCGTGAGGCCCGACTGGATGGCGGGCGTGATGTAGAGGAACCTGTCATCCCACAGGTGCAAGAAATTCTGCGAGGCCATGCCGTCTTACTTCTGGTTTGTCTCCAGCGGCGGATTCTCACGCATTGCCACGGCGGCCCGGCGAGGCATCGTGCCCAGCCGCCGGCGGCATTCCTTCAGTGTGCGGCGGACGATGCATCGGTCTGCACATGCTGGCGCACCGCCTCGAGCAGCAGCGAAGCGAGCCGGCTCGCCGGTGCCTCGGCCCGGGCCTGCGCGCGGTAGAGCACCAGCGATATCTGCGGCAGTGCCGGCAGCGACAGCACCGCCCGGTCGATGGTGCGCACATGCGCGGGCAGCCCGAACGGGGTGCGCACCGTGAGGCCCAGCCCGGCCGAAGCGGCAGCCCACAGCGCCGACAGGCTGGCACTGGCGAACGCGCGGCGCCACGGCACGCCGGCGCGGTCGAGCGCGGCGATGACGATCTCGCGCAACGGGCACGGCGCGTCGAGCATGATCAGCGGCAACGGCTCCCGGCTCTTGCGCGCGCCCGGGCCGCGGCGCTCGCGCTCGGTCCACCAGGCGGCGTCGATCCGGTCGGGCGACCTGGGGCCGATCCACAGCAGCGGCAGCCGCGCCACGCGCTCGGCATAGGGCGACAGGGGCTGGTCGCCCGCGTCCCACGCCAGCGCCAGGTCGAGCTGGCCGAGTTCGAGCCGCTCGCGCAGGTCGGCGCTGCGAGCCACGCAGGCCTCGATGCGCACCTTGGGATGGGCCCGCGCGAAGCGTCCCAGCACGGCGGGCAGCAGCGTCTCGCCGAAGTCTTCCTGCAGGCCCAGCCGCACCGCGCCCTGCAGGTCGACGCCGCGCATGGCGGCGCTGGCTTCGTCATTGAGCTCGAGCATGCGGTGGGCGTAAGCGAGCAGCGTCTCGCCGGCATCGGTGAGCTCGAGCCCGCGCCCCACCTTGCGGAAAAGCACGGTGCCCGCCTGCGCCTCCAGCTTCTTGAGCTGCGCGCTCACGGCCGAGGTCGAGCGCCCCAGCTTCTCGGCCGCGCGTGCGTAGCTGCCGAGCGCGACGCCGGTGGAGAAGCTGCGCAGCACGTCGAGATCGAACATCACCTGGGCCATGGGTTTTCCTTTTTTCGTGCGATTTCAATCATCCTGTTTTTTGGGACGATAAGCCAAGTATTTTCTGATTTTCAAAACCTTGGCAACGGCGGACACTGCACCGCAACATGAGCCCCACGACTTCCTCCTCCCCCGCATTCCCGCCCCGCCACCGCTGGAAAGTGCTGTCCGCCGGCGTGGCCGCCAACGCGGCCTTCTCGGTCGCTTTCAGCGGCATCCCGATGACCGCGGTGCTCATGCGCACCGGCTACCGGCTCGACAACGCCACGCTCGGGCTGGTGCTCGGCCTCATGGGGCTGGGCATCGCCGTGAGCGAGCTGCCCTGGGGCCTGCTGACCGACCGCTGGGGCGACCGCCCGGTGCTGCTCACGGGCCTGGGCAGCACCGCCCTCGCGCTGGTGGCGATGGCGCTGTGGGCCGCGCCTGCCGGGGGCCACGTGCCCGGCCTGGGCTGGCTCGGCGCCGGGCTGCTGCTGGTCGGGCTGCTCGGCGGCAGCGTGAACGGCGCCAGCGGCCGCGCGGTGATGACATGGTTCAGCGCAGGCGAGCGCGGGCTGGCGATGAGCATCCGGCAGACCGCCGTGCCGCTGGGCGGCGGCATCGGCGCGCTGGTGCTGCCCTACGTGGCGCTGCATTTCGGCTTCGCCGCGCTGTACGGTCTGCTGGCCCTGCTGTGCGCGCTGAGCGCCGCGATGAGCTGGGCCTGGGTGCACGAGCCGCCCGTCGCGCCGCGCGGCAAGCCGGGCGCTTCCGAGCCGCCCGCGCCCCGGAGCGGTCCGCTGCGCGACGCGCGCGTGTGGCGCATCGTGGCGGGCATCGGCATCCTCTGCGCGCCGCAGTTCGCGGTGCTTTCCTTCGGCACGGTGTTCCTGCACGACTTCGGCCATGCCAGCTTCGCGGCGATCACCGCCACCATGGTGTTCGTGCAGATCGGCGCGATGGTGATGCGCGTGTGGAGCGGCCGCTGGACCGATCGCCGCCGCAATCGCCCGGCCTACCTGCGCGCCTGCAGCGGCCTCAGCGTGCTGCTGTTCGCCGGCCTGGCGCTGCTGGTGCTGCTCGGCGGCGCGCATGCCGCGGATTCATCGGCGCTGCGCGTCGCGCTGGTCGTGTTGCTGGCCGCGAGCGGCGTGTGCGTCTCGGCCTGGCACGGCGTGGCCTACACCGAACTGGCCACGCTGGCCGGCGCGGCGCGCGCGGGCACGGCCCTGGGCATGGCCAACACCAGCGTGTTCCTGGTGTGCTTCGTCACGCCCTTCTCCATTCCGCACCTGATGGCGCTGCAGGGCTGGCCGCTGGTGTGGCTGGCCGCGAGCGCCTGCGCGCTGGTGGCGATGCCGCTCCTGGTGCCGCGGCCCGTGACCGGTGCGGCGCCGGATCAGAACGCCGCGAAGACCGCGTTCAGCCGGTCGACGTAGGCGCGCTTGGCCGTGTCATCGATGAAGCTGCCCTCGAAGCTGTTGGCCGCGAGCTGCCAGGCGTGCCGCACGCCGAGCCCCGTGGCCTCGAAGGTCTGCGTGAAGTTCTGGTTCATGTAGCCGCCGAAGTAGGCCGGGTCGTCGGAATTGACGGTCGCCACGAGCCCCGCGTCCAGCAGCGTGCCCAGGTTGTGCTGCGCAAGGTCGGGGAACACGCAGAGCTTGAGGTTCGACAGCGGGCACACGGTCAGCGGAATGCGGTCCTGCGCGAGCCGCTGCATCAGCGCCGGGTCCTTGGCGCTTTGCACGCCGTGGTCGACGCGCTCCACTTTCAGCACGTCGAGCGCGCTCCACACGTAGGCCGGCGGGCCTTCCTCGCCGGCATGCGCGACGAGGTGCAGGCCCAGCTCGCGGCAGCGTGCGAACACGCGCGCGAACTTCTCGGGCGGATGGCCCACTTCGCTCGAGTCCAGGCCGACACCGACGAACTTGTCGCGATACGGCAGCGCCTGCTCCAGCGTCTCGAAGGCTTCTTCCTCGCTCAGGTGGCGCAGGAAGCACATGATGAGCAGCGCGCTCACGCCCAGCTTGGCCTGGGCATCGACGCAGGCGCGGTGCAGGCCGTTGACCACCGTTTCCATCGGCACGCCGCGCGCGGTGTGCGTCTGCGGGTCGAAGAACATTTCGGTGTGCACCACGTTGTCGGCGGCGGCCCGCTCCAGGTAGGCCCAGGCCATGTCGTAGAAGTCCTGCTCCTTCAGCAGCACGCTGGCGCCGGCGTAATAGATGTCCAGGAAGCTCTGCAGGTTGGTGAAGGCATAGGCGCGGCGCAGCTCTTCCACGCTGGCGTAGGGGATGGACACGCCGTTGCGCTGCGCGAGCGCGAAGATGAGCTCGGGCTCGAGCGAGCCTTCGATGTGCATGTGCAGCTCGGCCTTGGGCATGGCGCGCAGCAGCTCTGGCAGGCGGTCGGTGCCGATGCGGTCGAAGTTCTGGTCGTAGGCGGGGCGGAAATCGGTCATGGTGGGGGCTGCTGCTGCGTTGTGATCCTGCAAAGCATAAAGCCAGCCGCCGCCCGGGCGATGCCCGAAAACGTATGAGCGTCAGTCGATGCTGCGTGCGGAACTCGTCAGCGAGCGTGCGCACAGCAGCAGCGTGGGCGCCAGCTTGCGCACGGCCTCGTCGATGGTCCAGCGGCTGGTCGGCGCCACCACGTGCACCGACGCGACCGGCCGCCCCTGGCTGCCCAGCACGGGCGCGGCGATCGTCATGTCGCCGAGGAACAGCTCCTCGGCATTGGTGGCAAAGCCCTGCAGCCGCGCCTGCCGCAGCGCATCGAGGATGCCGTCGACGTCGGTCAGCGTGTGCATGGTGTGGGCCGTGCGGTCGGACGCCTCGATGAGCGCGCGCGCCTCGTCTTCCGGCAAGGCGCTCAGGAAGGCGCGGCCCGAGGCCGTGCAATACATCGGGATGCGGCTGCCGATGGGCATGTGCACCGGCACGAACTGCGCGCTGACGAAGCGCGCCACGTAGACCATGTCGAGTCCGTCCGGCTCGGTGAGGCAGGAGGTTTCCGTCGTCACCTTGGTCAGCTCCGACAGAAAGGGATTGGCCACGTCGATCAGCGAATTGGCCGCGAGGTAGTTGAAGCCGATTTCCATCACGCGCGGCGTGAGCTGGTAGCGCCGTGTCTTCGCGTGCTTGCGCACGTAGCCCAGCTTCTCGAGCGTGAAGACCATGCGCTGGGCGGAACTCTTGGTGATGTCGGTGGCCGCGGCCACGTCCGCCAGCGTCATGGTGCGGCGCCGGGCGCTGAAGGCGCGCAGCACGGCCAGGCCCTTCTCCAGCGAGTGGTTGAAAAGCAGGCTCTGGCCGTCTTCGGGGGCTGCGTCGGGTGTGGCTTCCATGGATTCGAGTATATCCACGCTCGCCCTAAATATCGAATATCGATACTCAAGGATCGACTAGTGGTTTTCGTTTATTGATAAGAGATTCAAAAGAATCGATTATTGGCACGCATGTTGCATCGCGAAAGGCACCCATCCTTTCCGTCCACTTTTCCAACTTCTGTCCTTCAAGGAGTGCATCCATGAATCGCATCGTTCGCCGCCTTCACCGCCTGGCCCTGGGTCTCTGCATCGTGGGCGGCGCCTCGCTGGCCGTGGCGCAGGGCGCCGCGCCGACCTACAACGTGGGCGCCACCGCCACCGGCGTGCCCTTCACCTTCCTGGACGTGAAGACCAACAGCATCCAGGGAATGATGGTCGACACCGTCACCGCCGTGGGCAAGGCCGGCGGCTTCAACGTCAACGTGCAGCAGACGGTGTTCTCGGCGCTGACCCCTCGCTCACCGCCCGCAAGATCGACATCGTCTCGGCCGCCATGCTGAAGACGCCGGCGCGCCAGGAGGTGGTCGACTTCAGCGATCCGGTGTACTCGTACGGCGAGGGCCTGATCGTCAAGGCCGACGACGCCCGTGCGTATGTCTCGCTCGACGAGCTCAAGGGCGAGGTGGTGGGCGCGCAGGTCGGCACCGTCTTTCTCGACATGCTGAACAAGAAGGGCATCTTCAAGGAGGTGCGCAGCTACGACTCGGTGGCCGACATGACGCGCGACCTCTCCCTAGGCCGCATCAAGGCAGGGCTGGGCGACCAGCCCATCATGGCCTACCAGATCCGCCAGAACACCTTTCCGGGCGTGAGGCTGGTCGAGAGCTACAAGCCGGTGAACGTGGGTGACGTGTGCCTGGTGGTGCGCAAGGGCGACACCGAGACGCTGGCTCGCCTCAACAAGGCCATTGCCGCCGTGAAGGCCGACGGCACGCTCGCCAGGATCGTGCAGAAGTGGGGCATCTGAGAGCGCGCTGACCCATGGCTGCTCCCACCTTTCTCCAGAACGCGCAGGACTTCCTGCCGATCCTGCTGCAGGGCGCCGTGGTCACCGTGCAAGTCACGGTGCTGGCCTTCCTGCTGAGCAGCGCGCTCGGCCTTGCGCTCGCGCTGATGAAGTTGTCGCCGGTGCGCGCGCTGTCCTGGGCGGGCTCGGTGATCGTCAACGTGATCCGCGGGCTGCCGATCATCGTGCAGCTCTTCTACATCTACTTCGTGCTGCCGGAGTTCGGCGTGCAGCTCACGGCCTTCCAGGCCGGCGTGATCGGCCTGGGCATCGCCTACTCGGCCTACCAGGCCGAGAACTTCCGCGCCGGCATCGAGGCGGTCGACCCCGGGCAGCGCGAGGCCGCGCAGGCCATGGGCATGCGCTCGGCGCTGATCATGCGGCGCGTGATATTGCCGCAGGCCTTTCGCATCGCGCTGCCGCCCTACGGCAACACGCTGGTGATGATGCTCAAGGACTCCTCGCTGGTCTCGACCATCACGGTGGCCGAGATGACGCGCGCCGGCCAGCTCATCGCTTCGTCGACCTTCCAGAACATGACGGTCTACACGCTGGTCGCCCTGCTCTACCTGCTCATGAGCCTGCCGCTGGTGTATGGCCTGCGCCGGCTCGAGAAGCGCTTCGCCGCCGGGAGAAAACAACCATGATCCACGTCGAGGGACTGGAAAAACGCTTCGGCACGCACCGCGTGCTGCAGGGCGTGAGCCTGCATGTGGACAAGGGCGAGGTGGTCTGCCTCATTGGCCCTTCGGGCTCGGGCAAGTCGACCGTGCTTCGCTGCATCAACGGCCTCGAGTCGTACGAGGGCGGCGTGGTGCGCGCCTTCGGCGAGCGCGTGGACCGCACCGCGCCCACCATCCACCGGCTGCGCAGCCGCATGGGCATGGTGTTCCAGCGCTTCAACCTGTTCCCGCACCGCACGGTGCTGGAGAACGTGATGGAAGGGCCGGTCCACGTGCTGCGCCAGAACGCGGCGCAGGCGCGCGAAGAAGCCCTGGCGCTGCTGGCCAAGGTGGGGCTGGCCGAGAAGGCGCAGGCGTATCCGGCGCAGCTCTCGGGCGGCCAGCAGCAGCGCGTGGCCATCGCCCGCGCGCTGGCCATGAAGCCCGAGGCCATGCTGTTCGACGAACCCACGTCCGCGCTCGACCCCGAACTGGTCGGCGACGTGCTCGGCGTGATGCGCGCGCTGGCCGACGAGGGCATGACGATGATCGTGGTCACGCACGAGATGGGCTTTGCGCGCGAAGTGGCCGACCGCGTGTGCTTCCTGCACAGCGGCAGCATCGTCGAGGAGGGCCCGTCCGCGCAGGTGCTGGGCGCGCCGCGCCAGGCGCGCACGCAAGACTTCCTGCGCCGCGTGCTGCATCCGTCTGGTGCCATCGCGTCCGCTGAGGTGCGCGCATGAGCGCTCGCGCGTTGCCTCCTTCACTCTGGGCCGACACCGCGCCACCCGCTGCGCCGACGCCGCCGCTGGCCGAATCGCGCAAGACCGACGTGCTGATCGTCGGCGGCGGCTTCACCGGCCTCTCGGCTGCGCTGCATCTGGCCGAGGCCGGCGTGCAGGCCTGCGTGCTCGAGGCGCACGAGCCCGGCTGGGGCGCGTCGGGGCGAAACGGCGGGCAGGTCAATCCTTCGCTCAAGCACGACCCCGACGAGCTGGTGCGCATCCATGGCCAGGAGCGCGCCGCACGGCTGATCGATGCGGTCTCGTCATCGGCCGACCTCGTGTTCGACCTCATCGCACGCCACGGCATCGACTGCCAGCCGGTGCGCAACGGCTGGCTGCAGGTGGCGTACGCGCAGAAGGACGTGGCCGCGCTGCATGCGCGCGCCGGGCAATGGGCCAGGCGCGGCGTCGACACCCAGCAGCTCGACCACGCCGCGGTCAGCGCGCGGCTCGGCACCACGGCCTTTGCGGGCGGCTGGCTCGACGGCCGCGCCGGCAGCATCCAGCCGCTGGCGTACACCCGCGGGCTGGTGCACGCCGCACAGGCCGCAGGTGCCTGCGTGCACGGCGGCACCGAAGTCACGGCGCTGGAGCGCCGCGGCACGCACTGGCATGCGAGCACGTCGACCGGCGCCAGCATCACCGCCGACCAGGTGCTGATGGCCACCAACGGCTACACCGGCGCGCTGTGGCCGAAGTTGTCGCGCACCGTGCTGGCCGCCAACAGCTTCATCGTTGCCACCGAACCGCTCAAGGGCGCCGCGGCCGACGCCATCCTGCCCGGCGGCGAAACCGCATCGACCTCGCAGCGCCTGCTGCTCTACTTCCGCAAGGACGCGCAGGGCCGCCTGCTCATGGGCGGTCGCGGCCACTTCGCCGACCCGGCCGGGCCCGCGGATTTCGCGCACCTCGAACGTTCGCTCGAACTGCTGTTTCCCCAACTGGGGCCGCTGCGCTACGAGTACCGCTGGGCCGGGCGCATCGCGGTCACGCGCGACTTCATGCCGCATGTGCACACCCCGGCGCCGGGCGTGACGATCGCGCTGGGCTACAACGGGCGGGGCATTGCACTGGCCACGAGCATGGGCAAGCACCTGGCTGCCCGGCTCATCGACGCGGGTGCGGACTTCCCGTACCCGGTGACGCCGATCCGGCCGATTCCGCTGCACGGCCTGCAACGCTTCTACGTGGCGGGCGGGGTGGCCTGGTACAGCCTGCTCGACCGGCTGGCCTGAAGGCGAGTCGCCTACGCGCGCGTGCCGCCTTGCCATGCGGCGCGTGCGTGCGTCAAATGGCGGGGGTCAACCACAACAGCCCCAGGAGACCCATGCCGATCGACACACTCGCCACCTGGCACCGCCTCGTCAAGGAACGCGACGCGGCGGGGCTCGACGCCCTGCTCGACGACGAGGCCGTCTTTCATTCGCCGGTGGTGCACAAGCCCCAGGTGGGCAAGGCGATCACGCAGAAATACCTGGCCGCGGCGTTCCAGGTGTTCTTCAACGAGAGTTTCCGCTACGTGCGCGAGCTCCAGTCCGCGAACGACGCGGTGCTCGAGTTCACGCTGGAGCTGGACGGCATCCAGATCAACGGCGTCGACATGATCAAGTGGAACGACGCCGGCCGGATCACCGAGTTCAAGGTGATGTTGCGCCCGCTGAAGGCGGTGAACCTGATCCACCAGAAGATGGGCGCGCAGCTGCAGGCGGCGCAGGCCTGAACGAACCGGCCGCGCCGGTCACACCCCGTAGTAGGTCGCGGGAGACTTGCTCAGGAAGGGGCTCTCGTTGCCGAAGATGACCGGCGTGCCGGAGTCGAGCCATTCCAGGTACCTGGACGCGATGTGTTGCAGGCAATTGACCTGGGCGGCGACCTTCATCAACTCGCCGGGAACCGCGGCCTCGCTGCTGACGTCGAGCGTGTCCGCGTGATGGCCCAGGCATGCCAGCTGCGAGGCCGCGCAGATTCGATCCAGCGCCTCGGAGCAGGCAATGATCATCTCGTGCACAGGGGCAGATATGACCTTGGCCGTCCGGAGTTCGTGAGCCTGGGCGCGCACGCCAATGGCATCGATGCCGTTGTATCTGGCAAGGCCGTTCACGCACAGCGCCAGCGGCCGGGCGAGGTCTCTTTCGAGGTCCATCGCCACCAGGCCGCCGAAGCTTCCCGGCAGCCTCGATGGCTGGCAGTCATGAAAACACGCCTTCAGGTCCGACAGGCCCTGGGCTCTGAGGTCCGGTGACGCCGCGTTCTTCAGGAGATCGCACAGCTCCGCGAGGAGTTCGCGGTTGCCGAAGGCCACCTGCGCATTCAGCAGCGGATGAATCAGCCGGTCCATGTTCCTCTGCACGATGAGGTTGCGGATCTCCGCGGGTCCATCGCAGAGCGTGACCGGGTCGATGCCGGCGGGATCGCCCGCCCTCCCCGCCGGATCCTGCGGCACCGTGGCCAGCAGCTTTTTCCTGAACACCCTCCCCACAGCCTTCATCCGCACGGCGGCGGACGGGTCCTTCAGGATGACGAAGCATTCGATGTCGGACACCGGTGCCGCATCCAGGCGGGCCAGTGAACCGGCCACGCAGAACGCGAGCGAATCCGGGCTCGGCGACCTGCCGATCGCGTCGACATAGAGCGAGGCCAGGAACCACCGGGTCATCACCGACCGCGCCTGGGCAGGCTCCGCGGCTTCCGGGCGCTGCAATACCGGACTGTGCGATTCCACCTGGACGGCGCGCACCTGAAGCCGGGCGGGATCGAAATGCGTGTTTCGATCCTCCTTGCGGCACCAGGGGCAAACGGGAGCCATGGCCTGCCCGGTCGTGGCATCAGGGCTGTACAGGTCCCTGGGCCCGGGGCACCTCGGGAAAATTTGCCTCATGTTCTGAGGAGCCAGGCATCCCATCGAATATGTCCTCCAGCAGCAATCGGATCTCAGGCCGCGTGGTTGGTCACCACGCGCAGGCTGGCGTCCTGGCGGTAGGCCTGCACGCACATCCGCCCCAGCTCGACGAGAAAGCGCAGCACCGCCGGCTGGCCCACGCACTCCGGCGTCACCGCCATGATGTCCTTGCGGAACTCCATCAGCTGCACGCCCGAGACGTCCATCTCGGCGGACGAGCCGTAGTAGTGCTTCCAGAAGTCCTGCAGCAGCCCGCGCTTGACTTCGTCGATGACCAGCGTGTAGCCGCTCTCCCAGACACGCTCTTCCATCGGCAGGCAGGTCACCCGCGGATCCTCGAGGCGAGCGCCCGGGGGCACGAGCAGCACGCGCCGCACGTCCATGCTCATCGCGCCCTCGCCGGCGCGCCGGGCAGGCGGGTCGTCGGCGTGGCGCCGCGCATTGAAGAACGCGGTGTTCTTTTCACGGTCGTCCTCCACGAAATCCGGTGTCGGCCTCGAAACGTTGGCGCTGGCGATATGCATTTCGCTTTCCTCCTCACTCAAATGGACAGCAGCCGCAGGCGCTGCTCGTTGGCCCGGGCAAGGGAGATCGGCCGGGTCCAGCTGCCGTCGGCATGCAGCGTGGTCGTCAGCGCATGGACGCCGGCCGGGAACGACAGCTCCAGCGGGTTGTTGACCGTGCTGACATCGATGACGTCGCCTTGCTGGTAGTCGCCGTAGGCAATGAAGTACCGGGGGCGTGGCGAGAAGGCCAGGTTCTGGTTCGGGCGGGCCTGCACCGCATAGACCGTGCTGCCGGACATGGTCACGCCGACGCAGGCCTGTGAGCGGGCCGGGATGTTGTCGGTCTCAGCGAGGTAGAAGCGCGCGGGATCGGCGCCCCAGCTGGGGTTGGCGAACCGGTAGATGCCGTCCTCGCAGTCCAGCGAGATCCTGTTGCTGCCGCCGCTCGGCTCGCAGGTTTCGGCCGGGGCGAACTGGATGCCGGGCTGCAGCTCGCCGGTTTCAGCCCAGGAGAAACCGGTGTCGGTCGTCCATTCGAAGCGGGTCCGCGCGTTCTGCCCGGGGTTCGAATACTTGGCGAACCAGGCGAGCGACAAGGCGTTGGGCGCCCACTGGGTCGGGTCGCTCTGGAACACCATGAAGTAAGCCGAATGGCTTGCGTGGTTGTCGACCGTGACGGAATAGATCTTTCCCATGACTCTCTGAAGAAGTGACTGAATCAGCCAATGCGCGCCGCGGGGGCGGCATTGCACTGGAAGTCACTCTAGGGAGGGCGGGAGAGAAATGAAATTACAACCGATTACATGGGGTGCGCGCCGCCCCGGATCTCGAAGGGGTAGTCGCCCAGGCGCACGTTGCCGCGCCGCCGCTCGACCAGTGGCGGCTCGCCCAGGCTGGCCGGCAGCGCATTGAGGATCTGGTGCTTGGCGCGGAAGATCTGGATGTTCACGTAAGAAGGCTCCACGCCCAGCATGCGCGAGAGGTCGTCCAGCCCGATCCAGCCCTGGCTTTGCGGTGGAACGCCGCGTTGCGCGTCCTGCTGGCGCACCCGCGCGAGCGTGACCAGGGTGTAGTGGTGGATGCGCTCGCCCAGCGACACCGACTTGCCGTCCGCCAGCAGGCTGAGGCTGGTGTGCTCCTCGTCCTGGCTGACGTCGAAATGCAGCGCGACATCCGCCGTCTTCGGCGCCGACGAGGCGACGGCGTTCTCCGATGTCGACTCCAGGTCGTCGCACAGCACGAACTCCCAGGCGCCGCGCGAGGTGCTGACCATGGCGCCGTCGTTCAGGTGCTCGATGCCGTCGATGTGCTCGAGCATCCAGCGCCCCTCGTGGAAATACACGTTCACCTCGGGCTGCTGGGCGTCGGGCAACAGGGTTTCGCGCGGGTTGAGCGCCACGGGCAAGCCGTGTCCCTGGCCCGGGAACAGGCAGGTGACGGGCGGCGCCAGGTCCTGCACGATCCAGGCCGATTCGTCGCCCAGGCCCATGCGCACCTCGGCGCCCACGCTCAGGGCGGTCCAGCGGCCGTTCGGCAGGCGTACGCCGTCCAGTGTGGTGCCATTGCGGCTCTGGTCGACGATTTCCCAGGCCAGGCTGTTCCAGCGGACCAATGCATGGACCTGCGACACATCGGGCGCCTTGAGCACGGTCTGGCAGGCCGACGGACGGCGGCCGAACGCATGGACGGGGCGCAGCACGATGGAGCGGCCGTCTCGCTTGTTCCTGAAGAGAGCCATACCCTGTATTTTCGCTCGCCCGCTCAGACGTACAGCGCCTGGGGGTTGAGATCGGCTTCCTGCAAGGGCGCGTCGCGCCACCCCATCGCCACGGGCACGCCATAGAGACGCTTGTTGCCCAGCTCGGGCCAGATGTGGCACAGGCCCGGCACCACGACCTTGACCGTGCGCAGCGGAATGTCCGGGCGCGAGTGGTCGAGCACGATCGTCTCCAGGCCCAGGCCGGTGGCGATGCCCACGCACCGCGCAATCTCCCCGGCGATGTCGCGCCGCGCACCGGCTTCGGGCGACGCATGCAGCGGCACGGCGCCGCCCTCTTCCATCGGCACGAGGAATGCCGGCGCCTCGGGCGCGCCGTCGGCGCCGGGCACCGGGAAGGTCTTGCCCGCCGCGATCAGCTGGCTCATTTCGGTGAGCGCGCGCTCGCAGGCCAGCATGCGGTCCGGACTGCAGCCGAAGCCGACGGCCCATTCGCCGGTCTGCCGGTGCCGCCCCACCGCCGCGACCACCGGAATGCCGAAGTCGTGCGTGATGTCGAGCACCCAGTGCGCCCACTGCAGCCCCCATGTGCGCGACAGGCGCAGGCGGGTGGCGACCGGCATGCCGTCCAGGTCGATGGCAGGCCGGCGGACCCGGTCGTACCACCAGATGGCGGCGGCATCGCGCTCCACCAGTTCGAGGAAGCCCTGCAGGATGGCCTCCTCGAGCGTGTTCCCGGCAGCGCAGCCGTTCGATGTCCAGGTGACGTGGTACTGGCTTTCGGCGGGCGCATGGGCGTGGCAGAAGGCCAGCGGCAGATAGCAGCGCGCATCGGCGGTCAGCGACCACGCGGGCACCCACCAGGCCGGCTCCGGTCCGGCGTCGGCCGCAGCCACGGCGTGCGGCGGCTTCTCGGTGCCGAATTGCGACTTCTGGTACTCGCTGAAGTGCGCCAGCGCGGTCGGCGGAATGCAGCGCGCGTCCAGGTCCGCGGCGGGCGCGATGACCGTGGCTTCGTCGCCCTGGTAGAAAGCGGCGTAGCGCTCCACCGCCTCGCACATCGCGCTGGCACGTGACTGCGCCGCCGACATGCCCTTGCCCAGGCAGGTCTGCACCCAGGCGCCGGGGGCCGGGTCGCCGAGTGTCTGCGGGGTCTTGAAGATCTCGCTGCGGTAGACCGTCAGCATGTCGTCGGACTCTGCATTCAGGGACCTAACCCGCGCGATCACGCCGCACAGGGGCCCGACATGGCGCGACAGGCGCTCGACCGTGGCCGAAGCCGGCACGGTGCGCCAGCCGCCGTCGGCGCCGGCGACAGGTCCGCCGGGCGCCGGCGCGATGCGCTCGCGCTGCAGCAGCGCCATGAGCCCCGGGTTTCCGCACTGCGGGCATTGAGGGCGCGCGGCCACGGGGTTTCTTTCGAGCGGATCGAGCGTCCATACCGCCTGCGCCTCGCCGGGCGGTGCGACCAGCATCTGCCGCGCCTTGACGAGCAGCCCGTCCAGCCGTTCGGCCACCAGGCTGGCGCCCGCGCGCACCGGCGGCCCGCTGTCCAGGTCGCCATGCCGCGCCCGCCACCAGGCGCGCGCCGGCCGGTTGCGCAGCCAGCGGTGCGCAAGGCAATGCCAGCAGGCCGGCGCCTCGCCTTCGCTCCCACCGGCACGCGGCGTGAACAGCGGGCCGACCATGGCCTGCTCGCCCGCCGGCTTCACCAGCAGCCACGGCTGTCCCTTGGCGCGCTGCCGGGCATCGATGGCGCCCAGCCGGGGGTCGAGGTAGTCGTCGCAGTACACGATCGTGAGGCCGGGGCCATCGCCATCGAGCGCTTCGGCCAGCGCCTGGCCCCAGCGCATCGCCGCGCCGCGGCCCACTGCGTCCGTCAGCGAGATGGCCTCGACACGGACCGTGACCGCCATGGGCGTGTGCGGCGCCGAGAAATCGGGCAGCAGGTAGGCCTCGCCGCCGCGCAGCATCACCGGGCGCACCAGGCCCTGCCGCAGCAAGGCGCCAAGCGCATGCAGCATCTCGGCGAGCAGCGCGCCGGCACCCGCGTCCCTGCAGTGCGTCGCCAGGCTCACGCCTTCGCGCAGCACGCGCTCGAGCGCCATGACACCGGGAGAGCCGAGCACCAGCAGCTCGTTCTCGCTCAGCAGCAGCAGGCGGTCGCGCAGCACCGCCGGCGGCAGGTATTTCTCGTGCCACTGGAAGACGTCGCCGAACAGGTCGGGCGCGGCGGCGTCACGCATCGTCTTGCGAGCCCAATGCGAGGCGGACGACGGCGTAGGGCCGCGCGCCCGTGGTGGCATGGAACGCGGTCTCGAACAGCAGGTGCCGCTGCGAGAACTGCGCATAAGGATGTTCTTCGGACATCACGCGGATCGACGGATGAATGCGCGTAAGGCCGGAGGCGTCCTCGAAGCCTGACACCACCGGCAGCTGCATGCCGCCCACCTGCATCGGAAGCCGCGCGAGCGCCGGATGCACGTGGTCGAGCACGACGAAGCACGGCGGGCCGCCGCGCGCGAACCGCTCGGCCAACCGGCGCAGCACGGCCTCCAGCGGCGCCTGCGGCAGGTAGGGGCAGACGCCCTCCAGCATCACCAGCACCGGCCGGTCGCCCGGCAGGCCTGCGGTGTCGAGCCACGCGGCATCGAGCAGCGAGCAGGCCAGGTTGTCTTCTTCCTCGGCGCGGGGGATGTATTGCTCGCGCAGGGAAATGGCATCGGGCAGGTCGACGTTCAGCCAGCGCGCGCCGGCCGCTGCCGCGCCGGCAACCGCGGCCAGCCGGCTGCGGCGCGTGCACAGGCCCGCGCCCAGCGCGATGCACAGGCCCGTCGGATGGGCCGCGAGAAACTCCGCCGCGTACCGGTCGAACAGCAGCGCGCGCACCACCACGCCGCGCACGAAGGCGGCGTCCGCCGCGTAGTCCGACAGGTCGAGGGGCAGCGCCGCCGCAATGCGGCGCGCCTGCGGATCGTCGAACGCCGGCATGTCCGCCATGCCGCCGGCGCGCGCACGCGCGGCCAGCGTCAGCAGCAGCGTGGCCGTGGCGCCCTGCAGCGCCTGGGTCGGCGGTTGCGTCTGCACCGGCGCGACGGCAAGCTCAGCAGGTGAACGGATAGGCGCTGCCCGTGTTGTTGTACGAGGTCAGCGCGATCGCCCACATGTCCTTTTCTTCGGGCGCGCTCGGGTAGTTCAGCCGGATGCTGTTCTTGATGGGCGAGCCGTCCGGGTTCGTCTGGTTCCACTGGCCGGCGGCGGCGTCCCAGGTGAACGCCGAGTTGGTCGCGAAGCGGATCTCGAAGTTGAACGGGTTGTTGTAGCCCAGCCATTGGCTCAGCACATTGGCCTTGTCGGCGCCGTCGTCGCGGGTGAGTTCCGCGTGGAACTCGGGCGACTGCCATGCGAGCGCGATGGCGCGCAGCACCACGCCGCCGAAGGCCAGCAGCGAATCGGGGCCGCCGCCGGGAATGCCCAGGCCCGTGGGCAGGCCGCCGCCGAGCAGGCCCGGTGTCACTTCGGACGCTTCGAACTGGGCGGAGGAGCCCATGAAGTTGGGGAACTGCTGGTAGTAGGCAGCCAGGGCCTCGGAGGCGTTCGACGCCGGCGCCTGCGGCAGCACGATGACGAAGGCGTCGTCGGGTCCGATCCAGCCGGCCGTGAGCATGGGCTTCCACTCGGCGCGCTGATGCGGGTCGGCGCTCTGGTAGAGCGAGATGTCGAGCTGCGGCCACAGCGTCGGCAGACCGAAATCGCGGTGCAGCAGCGGCTGGATGTCGCGCTGCTCGAGCAGTTCGCGGCGGTAGGCATCGTCCTGCCACGATCGGGCGATACCGCGCAGGTAGGCGAGGCGGAATTCGAGCAACGGGTCGGCGTTCTGGCGCTGGAGGGTCATGGTGACTTCAATCCTTGGGTTCAAGTGATGTGCGCATGCACGGGCGTGCGCACGGACAGTTCCGGCCGCAGGGCGGCCAGCTCCTTCAAGCGTCCGGCAACGTCGTGCACGGCGGGTGCCAGTGCCTGCAACGCCACCAGGGCTTCGGCTTCGGTTCGGTGTTTCCCGCTCACGCGCGCGACCAGCGCCGCCTGCGAGAAACACGCCTGCACGGTGGCGCTGTCGGCACCCGCGGCCTGCAGGTAGCGGGCTTTCTTCAGGTGCAGCTCGGCGCTGTAGAGCCGCTCTTCGAGCACGTCCACCAGGCGCAGGCACTCGTCGATGCGCTCGGCCGCCTCGGCCCAGCGCTGGTTGGCCGCCAGCGTCTCCGCGGCGAAGGCGCGGTAATAGCTCTGGCAATAGCGGCAGCCCATGCCCCACAGCGCCTCCACGGCGCCGTCGGCGCGCGCGATGTCGCTCGCCTCGCCGCTGGCCCAGCAGCGGATGATTTCCGCGTAGCCGGTGAACGCCGGCAGGCCGTAGCGCGCCGTGATGTCGAGCAGCTCGCCGGTGCTCGCGAGCGCCCGGGCCCGGTCGCCGCGGGCCTGGTGGCCCAGGCTCTGGTAGAGCAGCGCCATGCTCAGCGAAGGAATGTGCGACATCTCGCGCGCCAGGCGCACGGCGGTGGTCGCGTCGTTGCGCGCGGCCTCGTCGTGGCCCGCGAACCAGCGCACCAGCGCGCGCCCGGTGGTGGCCCACACCCGCGTGTCGAAACCGAACTCGGCCGCGTGGTGCGCGTGGGCGACGGGGTCGTAGCGATCGATGGCATCGCTCAGCGCCTGTTCGGCCAGGTCGAAGCGACCTTCGGAATAGTGCGAGAGCCCGAGGTAGGTCTGCGCCGCGACGAGCACGCCCTGGTCCTGCTGCTGCGTCGCATGGTCGAGCAGCCGGTGGCTCAGGCGGTGCACTTCGCCGCGGTTGCTCGCGACGTGGTGGTAGGTGATGAGGGCCCACAGGTGCTGCACCTGCTTGTCGCGCGCGACGGTGTCGTCCAGCAGGTCCTGCGACAGCGCGATGCGCTCCACCACCTGCTCATGGGCCCAGCCGTACTTGTTCATCATCGCCTGCGTGACGTAGCTGTTCACGTCGAGCCGGGCCTCGCGCTGGGCGGTGCCGCCGAGCTGCGCCATCCAGCTGTCGATGTGCCGGGCGTAGGCGATGGTTTCATCGTTCAGCGAGCGCACCTGCGTGATGCGCAGTTGCTGCACCGCATGCGCGATGGCCTGTGCGTGGTCGCCGGCATCGGCCCAGTGCTGCGCCACGCCGCCGGGCTCGGCGGCCACGCGCTGCGGATAGCGCTGCATCAGCGTCTGCGCCACGTCGCGGTGCTGCTGGCGGCGCTGCGCCACCAGCATGCATTCGTAGGCCGTGTCGCGGATCAACGCGTGGCGGAACATGTAGGCGCCCGCGCCCGCGCGGTCGTCGGGCATGACCAGCTCCGCCTCGCGCAGCACGGCCATGTCGGCGTCCACCGCGTCGCGCGCGCGGCCCGAGCAGGCGCACAGCAGGTCGATCTCGAACTGGCGGCCGATGGTGGCCGCGAGCTGCAGCAGGTTCTTGAGCGGGCCGAGCCGGTCGAAGCGGCTGACCAGCGAGTCGCGCAGCGTGACCGGAATCGCGGCCGGCTGCATCGTGTCGCGAAAGCCCCAGACGCCGTCGCTCTCGACCAGGTAGGCGTCGAGCAGCATGCGCGCCATTTCCTGCACGAACAGCGGCACGCCATCGGTGCGCTCCACCACGTTGCGGATCACACCGGCGGTGACCACGCGCGGCGCCAGCGCCCGCCGCGCCAGCTCCGCGGCCTGCGCGTCCTCGAGCCGGCGCACGTCGATGCACTCGGCCTCGAGCGCCTGCGGCGGCGTCCATTCGGGCCGTGCCGTGAGCACCAGCAGCACGCGGCGGTGCGGCAGTTGCGCGCTGAGCTGTTCGACGAACTCGATGCTCGTGGGGTCGGCCCAGTGCACGTCCTCGAGCACGAGCAGCAGCGGCGCGGACTCGGCCATGTGCAGCAGCCACTGCGCCATCGACGACAGCAGCAGTGCCTTCTGCATCGGAGGAGAAATGCGGCTGGGCTCGCAGTTGCCCAGCGGCAGCGAGAGCCACGCGCAGAAGATGGGCAGCACCGCGTCCTCGTCGCAGCCGGCGCCGCGCAGGATCTCGCGCAGCCATTCGCGGCGGCCGTCCGGCGAGGTGTCGGGGGCCGCGTCGAGCCGCTGGCGCAGCAGGTTCAGGAAAGGCGTGAGCGCGTTGTTGCGGTTCTCCGGCTGGCACTGCGCGCCGACGGTGCGCAGGCCTTCGGCCAGCACATGCGCGCGCAAGGTGTCGGCCAGGCAGGACTTGCCGATGCCCGGCTCGCCGCGAATCCACACGGCGCTGCCGTGGTCCTGCCGCGCCCGGCTCCATGCGGCGCGCAGTCGCTCCAGTTCGGCCTCGCGGCCGACGCACACGGCCTGTGCCGCGGCGTCCGGCGACGGGTCGGGCAGCAGCGGCGCCTGCCGGTCGACATTGAGCTGGTAGGTCTGGATGCCTGCGGACTGGCCCGGCAGGCTCACATTGGCGACCTTGTCGAAGTGCGCGTAGCGGCCCAGCAGGCGGTGGCTGCTTTCGCTCGCGAGCAGGGTGCCCGTCTCGGCCACGGCTTCGAGCCGCATCGCCACGTTGACGGCATGGCCCGAAGGCACCTCGCCGTTGGCCACCACGGCCATGCCGGTGTGCATGCCCATGCGGATGCCCAGGTGCACGCCGTGCGCCTGCGCGACGGCGGCGGCGCGGCGGCGGCTCAGCGCCATGAGCTCCAACGCCGTCATGCTGGCCTGCCGTGCGTCGGTGTCGCTGGCATGCGGATAGCCGAACAGCACGATCATGCGGTCGCCGAGCGTGCCGGCGAGCAGGCCGCCGCGGCGGGTGGCGGTCTCCGCGAACAGCGCGAGCTCGTCGCGCTGCAGCAGTTCGATGTCCTCGATGTCGGAGGGCAGCGCGTCGTGCGTCTCGGCGCCGTCCGCATCGGTGTCGGGCCACACCGAGACGCTGCAGCACAGCACGGTGAGCTGCCGCTTCTCGGAGAACACGCGGGTGGTGGCCACGGTGCGCGTGAGCGTTTCATGCTGCGCCTGCCGGGTCGAGCGCAGCACGCCCACGAGGTCCTCGAGCCGCAGGCGCGTGAGTTCGGCCAGCAGCGTGGCGGCGGAATCGGCGCGCTCCGCGGCCTTCTTCCTGAGCGCCTTGCGCAGCAGCGCGGCCACCGGGTGCTCCACGATCTCGGGAGGCAGCGGAATCTCTTGCGGGCTCAATTGCCGGTGCAGGATTTCCGCCGCCGAGGCCCCCTGCACGGCGGGTGCGCCGGTCAGGCATTCGAGGAACATCAGGCCCCAGGCGTAGAGGTCGGTGCGGATGCTCGGCGGCTCGCCGCGCAGTTGCTCGGGCGCGCTGTAGGCCGGCGTTCCCAGGCTCTCCTCCGTCATCGTGAGCGCGGGGAACTGCAGGCCGGTGCGCTGGGGAATGACGGTGCCGATGCCGAAGTCGAGCACCTTCGCGTGCGGCACGGCGCCGGTGAGCGTCACCATCACGTTGTCGGGCTTGAGGTCGCGGTGGACGATGCCGGCCGCATGCGCGCAGTCGAGTGCGTCCAGCACCTCGGCCATGAGGCGGCCGGTCTCGGACGCCGTCAGCGCGCCCTGGCGGCGAATGAGGCTGGTGAGCGTTTCGCCCGGCACGTATTCGAAGACGCCGTAGACGCAATCGCCCTGCTCGCCCTTGTCGAGCAACTGGACGATGTGCGGGTGATGCAGCGCGGCGCACAGCCGCGTCTCGCGATGGAAGCGGGCCACGCGCCGGTTGCCCGCCTGCAGCTTCACGACCTTGATCGCGACCTGTGCGCCTGTGCTCTGCTGGCGCGCGCGGTACACCGTGCCGTAGCCGCCGGCGCCCAGTGCCTCCAGAAGTTCATAGCCGGGAATGTCCAGCGGAATCGGCGCGGGTTGGGACGCTGCTGCTTGAGTGGGGTTGGTGACGGCATCCTGCATTTCAGCCTCGTCTGTGGATCTTTGGCGGTCCTCCTGAAGGCGCTTGGCGCCCGATCCGCCTTTCAGCAGACCGGTGCTGCGACACCGATTGTTACTCTAGCTGAAGGCAAGGATTTTCCTCACGGATTGGCGTGAAAGAAGATCCAGGCAGTGGCAGGCAGATAACAATTCAGGAGTTAAGTCTCATTTTGTAACACATAAGCGCTCACTTCTTAACGGATTTACTTTTTATTTGCCGGCGGCATTGCTGTTCGAGCGGGCCGTCCTCTCCGCCGGCATCAAGACCGGCGTAAACACCACAGGGCCAGACGAGGCCGCCATGGGAGGAGTCGAGATACCAGTACGGCGGTTCGCTGGCGCAGACGTCCATGTCCCTCACCTTCCACGTGCCCGCGGACTTCTTCAGGACGACCCACAGCATCTTGTCCAAGTCCGGGTGGCATTCGCTTGAACTCCAGTCGAGCGGAGCGCCGGAGGAGGAGACCAATTCACCGACAAGAACCGCCCAGCCGCTGTCCACGTTCAAGATGTCGACCTTGATCTTGACGGGACGCGCCACGCGCCCCGCAGCCACCGGGCGAATCGCATCGAGGATCGACCGCCGATCCTCGGGCTGCACGGCATCCGCCGGACTGCCGACCAGGCCTGCGCACAGGACGAATGCGGACGCAAACCTGGCTCGCAATGTTGTGGACATTTTGTTTTCTCCCTGAAAGTCTTGTTGATGAGTTGCGCGCCCCCCACGAGACGCCCGGTCGCTCGCGCAAGGCACGTCATCGTAGACGCCGAGCCGGCCCACATACGACAACGGGCCACCCCTTTCCAGGGGTGGCCCGTGAATCCGTCAGCGCGCTGCTGCTTTACTTCTTGTCGCCGCCCGGCACCTTGCCTTCCACGCCCTTCACGTAGAAGTTGATGCCAGAGAGGAATTTGTCGTCGGCCACGGCGTCCTTGGCGACCAGTTCCTTGCCGTCCTGGCCGAGGATCGGGCCCTTCCAGATCACGAAGCTGCCGTCCTTCAGGCCCTTCTTGACTTCATCGACCTTGGCCTTGGCTTCGGCCGGCACGTCCTCGGCGATCGACACGAGGTCGATGGCGCCTTCCTTCACGCCCCACCACGACTGGCCGGTGGTCCACTTACCGTCCAGCGCTTCCTGGGTGGCCTTCACGTAGTACGGGGTCCAGTTGATGACGGCGGAGGCCAGGTGGGCCTTGGGACCGTAGGCGGTCATGTCGGAGTCCCAGCCGAACGCGCGCTTGCCCTTTTCCTGCGCGGTCTTGAGCACGGCCGGCGAGTCGGTGTTCTGGAACAGCACGTCGGCGCCGCCGTTGATCAGCGCGGTGGCGGCTTCGGTTTCCTTCGGCGGGCTGAACCACTCGTTCACCCACACGACCTTGGTCGTGATCTTCGGGTTCACCGACTGCGCGCCCAGCGTGAAGCTGTTGATGTTGCGCAGCACTTCGGGGATCGGCACCGAGCCGACCACGCCCAGGGTGTTGCTCTTGGTCATGGCACCGGCGATGACGCCGGCCATGTACGCGCCTTCGTACGTGCGGCTGTCGTAGGTGCGCATGTTTTCCGACGTCTTGTAGCCGGTGGCGTGCTCGAACTTCACGTCCTTGCTGTCGGCGGCGACCTTGAGCATGGGCTCCATGTAGCCGAAGGTGGTGCCGAAGATCAGCTTGTTGCCCTGGCTCACGAAGTCGCGGAACACGCGCTCGGCGTCCGCGCCTTCGGGCACGCTTTCCACGAAGGTGGTCTTGATCTTGTCGCCGAATTCCTTCTCGAGCGCCTTGCGGGCGTTGTCGTGCGCGAACGACCAGCCGCCGTCGCCCACCGGACCGACATAGGCGAACGCGATGTTCAGCGGCGCTGCCGGTGCCGGCGCCGGGGCGGCCGCCACGGGAGCCGGGGCCGCGGGTGCGGCGGCCGGTGCTGCGGCTTCTTCTTTCTTGCCGCAGCCGATCAGGGCGGCCGAAGCGACCGCGGTGAAGGCAGCCAGCTTGAGCAGGGAGCGCTTGTTCAGATCATTCATTGTCGGAAATCCTCAAAAAGGACGGGTTGGCGGGAAAACGAAAACGCGATTATGAGCCGGGGTAGAACGGTTTCCCGATGGACGCCGGCATGTTGGCGCGGATGAACGCGGGGTTGCGCGAGATCAGCGCCAGCACCACGATCGGCGCGATGTACTGCAGCATGCTGAGGAACTGCGCGGGCACGTCGACGCCGCTGCTCTGCAGGTGGAAGCCCAGCATCGAGACGCCGCCGAACAGGTACGCGCCCAGCAGCACGCGCACCGGCCGCCAGGTCGCGAAGGTGGTGAGCGCCAGCGCGATCCAGCCGCGGCCCGCCACCATGCCCTCGACCCACAGCGGCGTGTACACCGTCGAGAGGTACGCGCCCGCCAGCCCGCACAGCGCACCGCCCGCGATCACCGCCAGGAAGCGGATGCGCCGCACCGGGTAGCCCAGCGCATGCGCCGACTCGGGCGATTCGCCGACCGAGCGCAGTACCAGGCCGGCGCGCGTGCGGTACAGGAACCAGATCAGCCCCGCGGTCAGCGCCATCGCGGCATACACCATCGGGTGATGGCGAAACAGCGCCGGGCCGACGAGGGGAAGGTCGCCCAGCACGGGAATCGCGTAGGACGCGCTTTCCGGCAGCTTGGCCTGCACGAAGTTGATGCCGGCGAAGGCCGAGAAGCCCACGCCGAACAGGCTCAGCGCGAGCCCGGTCGCGTACTGGTTGGTGTTGAGCCAGATCACCAGCACGCCGAAGAAGGCGGCAAGCAGGGCCCCCGCCGCCATGCCGGCCAGGAAGCCGAGCCACGGGTTGTGCGTGGTGACGACCGTCGCGAAGCCCGCGATGGCGGCGCACAGCATCATGCCCTCGGCACCGAGGTTGACGATGCCGGCCTTCTCGTTGATGAGCAGGCCCAGCGCCGCGATGGCGAGCACCGTACCGGCGCTCAATGTGGAGCCGAGCAGGAGTGCGTAGCTTTCCATGTCAGAGGGCTCCCTCGTTCGGGCGCGCGACGGGCGCGGTGATGGGTGTGCTGGCCTGCAGCGAGGCGGTGGTCATGCCGGAGGCGGCCTTGGCGGCAGCCTTGCGGCGGATGCGGTAGGCGATGAGCGTGTCGCAGGCCAGCAGCGTGAACAGCAGCAGGCCCTGGAACACGCCGGTGAGCGACTTCGGCAGGCCCAGGCGCGACTGCGCCAGTTCGCCGCCGATGTAGAACATGCTCATGAGGATGGCCGAGAAGATCATGCCCACCGGATGCAGCCGCCCGACGAAGGCCACGATGATGGCCGCGAAGCCGTAGCCCGCCGGCACGTACGGCGTGAGCTGCCCGAGCGGGCCGGCCACTTCGAGCGCGCCGGCCAGGCCGGCCGCGCCGCCCGAGGTCAGCAGCGCGATCCACACCGCGCGGCGGGCCGAGAAGCCCGCGTAGCGCGAGGCCGCCGGCGCCAGCCCGCCGACCTGCTGCGCAAAGCCCGCGCGCGTGCGGAACAGGAACACCCACAGCGCCCCGGCCCCGACCAGCGCGATGACCAGCCCGATGCTCACGCGCGAGCCCTTGAACAGGCGCGGGATCTGCGTGACCGCCTCGAAGGTCTTGGTCTGCGGAAAGTTGTAGCCGTTCGGGTCTTTCCACGGGCCGAAGACCATGTAGCCCAGCAGCAGCGTGGCCACGTAGACCAGCATCAGGCTCACCAGGATCTCGTTGGCGTTGCACTTGTCGCGCAGCAACGCGACGATGCCCGCCCACACCATGCCGCCGAGGATGCCCGCGGCCAGGATGGCCACCACGATCCATTGCCCGGTGGTCTTGTCGGCCAGCAGCGCGACGCCGCCCGCCGCGATGGCGCCGAACACGAACTGTCCTTCGGCGCCGATGTTCCACACGTTCGAGCGGAAGCACACGGCCAGCCCCAGCGCGATGATGAGCAGCGGCGTGGCCTTGACCATCAGCTCGCCGATGGCGTAGCCGTTCTTGAGGGGCTCGTAGAAGAACACCAGCAGGCCCTTGACGGGGTCCTTGCCGAGCGCAGCGAACAGCGCCACGCCGATCAGCACGGTGATCAGCAGCGCCAAAATCGGCGAGGCATAGCTCCAGAAGCGCGACAGCTCCGGGCGGGGTTCGAGCTTAAGCATGGGCTGCCTCCGTGTCCTTCTGCCACAGGCCGCTCATCCATTCGCCGATCTGCGGCAGCGTGGCCGCCGCGCGGTCGACGGACGGCGACAGCCGCCCCTTGGCGATCACGTGCAGCCGGTCGCTGATCTCGAACAGCTCGTCGAGCTCCTCGCTGACCACCAGCACGGCGCAGCCGGCATCGCGCAGCGCGAGGATCTCGCCGCGGATCAGCGCGGCGGCGCCCACGTCCACGCCCCAGGTCGGCTGCGAGACGATGAAGAGCCTGGGATTGGCGTCGATCTCGCGGCCGACGATGAATTTCTGCAGGTTGCCGCCCGACAGCGAGCGCGCCGCCGCATGCGGGCCGCCCGCCTTGACGTTGAAGCGCTCGATGATCGAGCGCGCATGGCGCTCGAGCGCGCCGGTGCGGATCCAGCCGCCCCGCCCGACCGCATTGCTGCGCGTGAGCAGGAGGTTGTGCGCGAGCCCCAGCGTGGGCACCGCACCGCGGCCCAGCCGTTCCTCGGGCACGAAATGCAGGCCCAGGGCGCGCCGCGCGCGCGGCCGCAGCCTGCCCGCCGGCTTGTCGAACACGCGGACCATCGCGGCCTCGGCGCGCACGTCCTCGCCCGACAAGGTGTAGAGCAGTTCCTTTTGCCCGTTGCCCGAGACGCCAGCGATGCCGACCACTTCGCCCGCGCGCACTTCGAAGGAAATGCCGTCGAGGTCCACGCCGAACTGGTCCTCGCGCGCCAGCGACAGCCGCTCGACGCGCAGCGCCACGGCGCCCGCGTGCACCGGCCTGTGCTTCAGCGGCGGCGGCTCGCTGCCGATCATCAGCCGCGAGAGCGACTCGTTGCTCTCGTTCTGCGGGTTGCACACCCCCGTCACCTTGCCGCCGCGCAGCACGGTGCAGGCGGTGCACAGCTCGCGGATCTCATGCAGCTTGTGGCTGATGTAGAGAATGCTGCAGCCTTCCGAAGACAGCTTCTTGAGCACCTGGAACAGCTTGAGCACGGCCTGCGGCGTGAGCACCGAGGTCGGCTCGTCGAGGATCAGCAGCTTGGGGTTGGTGAGCAGCGCGCGGATGATCTCCACCCGCTGCATCTCGCCCACCGACAGCGTGTGCACCGGTCGCGAGGGGTCGATGTCCAGGCCGTACTCGCTCGCCTTGGCCGTGATGCTGCGCGCCACCTCGGCCAGCTGCAGCGACTTGTCCAGCCCCAGCCAGACGTTCTCGGCCACGGTGAGCGTGTCGAACAGGCTGAAATGCTGGAACACCATGCTGATGCCCAGCGCCCTCGCCTGCTGGGGGTTGCGCAGGTTGACGGCCTGGCCGTCGAAGGTGACAGTGCCTTCGTCGGGCTTGACCGACCCGTAGATGATCTTCATCAGGGTCGACTTGCCGGCGCCGTTCTCGCCGAGCACGGCGTGGATTTCGCCGGGCTGCACGGCCAGGGTGATGTCGCTGTTGGCCACCACCGCGGGGTACCGCTTGGTGATGTGCGCGAGCTGGAGTCTGGGGGTTGTCATGCCGGGTTTCGTGGATTTGTCTCGTTCAACAGCAACAAAGCGGGAACGGCCATGAGTCTAATGGCGTCCCCGCGACCATCGGCGCCCGACGGCGCTTGCCTCAGTCCGTCATTTCAATGCCCGCCGATATAGGCGAACTTGAACAGGAACACGGCGGCGATGACCCAGACCATCGCATGCACTTCCCGTGCCCGGCCGGTGCACAGCTTCAGCACGGCATAGGTGATGAAGCCGAAGGCCAGGCCGTTGGCGATCGAGTAGGTGAAGGGCATCGTCAGCGCGGTGACGGCGGCCGGGATCACCTCGGTGGTGTCCTCCCAATCCAGCTCGACCAGGTCGCGCAGCATCAGGCAGCCCACGAAGAGCAGCGCCGGTGCCGTGGCATACGCCGGCACCGAGCCCGCCAGCGGCGAGATCATCAGGCAGGCGAGGAACAGCAGCGCCACCACCACGGCCGTGAGGCCGGTACGCCCACCGGCCTGCACCCCCGCCGCGCTTTCCACGTAGGCCGTGGTGCTCGAGGTGCCGAGCAGCGAGCCCGCGAAGATCGCGCCGCTGTCGGCCAGCAGCGCCTTGTTCATGCGCTCCATCTTGCCCGGCACCAGCAGGCCGGCGCGCTTGGCCACGCCCATCAGCGTGCCGGTCGCGTCGAACATCTCGACCAGGAAGAACACCAGCACCACGTTCAGGATGCCGCCCTTGAGCGCGCCCATGATGTCCAGCTGCATGAAGGTGGGCGCGATCGACGGCGGCGCGTCGAACACGCCGTGGAACTTGTTGCCGCCGAAGAAGAACGACAGCACCGTCACCGTGACGATGCCGATCAGGATCGCGCCGCGCACCTTGAGCTTGTCCAGCGCCACGATGATCAAAAAGCCCAGCGTGGCCAGAATCACCGGCGCCGAGTGCAGGTCGCCCAGCGTGACGAAGGTGGCCGGCGACGCCGCGACCACGCCGGCGCTCTTGAGCGCGATGAGCGCCAGGAACATGCCGATGCCCACGGTGATCGCCGTTCGCAAGGACTGCGGTATGCCCTGTATGAAAAGCTCCCGCAATCCGGTGACCGTCACGATCAGGAACAGGCAGCCCGAGATGAACACCGCGCCCAGCGCAACCTGCCACGTGTAGCCCATGCCCAGCACCACCACGTAGGCGAAATAGGCGTTCAGCCCCATGCCCGGCGCCATCGCGATCGGGTAGTTGGCATACAGGCCCATGATGAGCGTGCCCAGCGCCGCGATCAGGCAGGTGGCCACGAACACCGCGCCCTTGGGCATGCCCGCGTCCCCCAGGATCGAGGGGTTCACGAAGATGATGTAGGCCATCGTCAGGAAGGTGGTGAGTCCCGCGATGACCTCGGTGCGCACGGTGGTGTTGTGCGCGCTGAGCTTGAACACCCGCTCAAGCAGGCCCGAGCCGCTTGCGCTGCCCACAGCCGCGCGCGGACGCGCGGACTCGACATGCCCCGGCGCGCGGGGCTCGGCGCCTTTGGGCGCCTGTTCAAACGAACTCATTTGCTTGTCTCCAGCTGTTGTAGTGGCGGTTTTCATCGTTGCCCCGCTCACGACGCCAGCGCGAACGGGGATCTCTCAGGGATCGGATGTCTCGGGGGCGGCGGGCGGCCGCGCGGCCATGGAGGGTGGCGGGCGCAGCGACGCCGCCACGTCCTTGATGCATTCGCGCAGCCAGCGCGCCGAACTCGACGAATGGGTGCGTTCGTGCCAGAGCTGGTAGTACATGAGGCGCGGCAGCGCCACCGGGCATTCGAGGATCGCCAGCGGCAGCCGCGCCGCGAAGCGCTCGCAGTACTGTCGCCCGGTGGTCAGCACCAGCAGGCTGGAGGCCACCATGTCGGGAATGAGCCCGAAGTGCGCGCAGCGCGCCGTGATGTTGCGCTGCCGGCCCAGCTCGTCGAGCATCTGGTCGATGATGCCGCGCCCGCCCGGGTGCATGGGCGTGGGCGCGATGTGTTCCGCCGCCAGCCAGGTCTCCAGGTCCCAGCCGCGGCGCACCGCCGGATGGTCCTTGTTGACCAGCGACACCACCTCGTCGCCGAACAGCCGCGCCATGTGCAGGTCTTCCGGCGGCTTGAGCCAGTTGCCGATCACCAGGTCGACCTGGCCGAGCGCCAGGTGGCCGTGGTAGTCGGAATCGGGCGTGAGCGCGTGGATCTCGATCTGGCACAGCGGTGCGTCGCGCTTGACCTGCGCCACCAGCATCGGCAGGAACAGCGGGTCCATGTAGTCGCTGGCGGCGATGCGGAAGGTGGTGGCGGCCGACTGCGGATCGAAGCCGCGCGCGTCGGAGAACAGCATCTCGGCCGCGCGCAGGATGCTGGCCGCAGGCTCGATCATGCGCAGCCCCGCATCGGTCGGCACCATGCCCGAGCCCGAGCGCACCAGCAGCGGATCGCCCGACAGCTCGCGCAGGCGCTTGAGCGCGGCCGAGACGGCCGGCTGGTACATGCCCAGTCGAATGGCGGCGCGCGAGACGCTGCGGTCGGTCAGCACGGTGTGAAGCACCCGGATGAGGTGCAGATCGATCTTGTCGAAAAGCGCCTGGTCACGCATGGCACTCGCCCCCGGTGTTCGCGCACTTCGTGTCGCTTCGCCCACCCCCTGCCGGGGGCGGCACCCGCGGTACGGCAAAGCCGGTTCCGCGGAGTTTCGCGAATGGAATCGGGACGTGTGGCATGGGGAGGACTTTGGACATGCGCCAAAGTCTACGAGTGACTATGCGGACTGGACAGCGGTGACGGCGCGAAGAATCGACTCGCTGGTCGCCGGCGCCTTCAACGGCGGATCGACCTTGTGGTCACCCGCGGCCGACACCGCGTCGCGGATCGCGAAGAACACCGAGAACGGCAGCAGGAGCGGCGGCTCGCCCACGGCCTTGCTGCGGTGGATCGAGTCCTCGAAGTTCTGGCCCTCGAACAGGCGCACGTTGAACACGGGCGGGCAGTCGTTGGCGGTCGGGATCTTGTAGGTGCTGGGCGCGTGCGTGGTGAGCTTGCCGCTTTGCGGATGCCATACCAGCTCCTCGGTGGTGAGCCAGCCCATCCCCTGGATGAAGGCGCCCTCGACCTGGCCGATGTCCACCGCCGGGTTCAGCGACTTGCCCGCGTCGTGCAGGATGTCGGCGCGCAGCAGCTTCCATTCGCCGGTGAGCGTGTCGACGATCACCTCGCTCACCGCCGCGCCGTAGGCGTAGTAGTAGAACGGGCGGCCCTGCATCTTGTCCTTGTCCCAGCTCAGGCCGGGGGTGGCGTAGAAGCCGTCGGACCACAGCTGCTTGCGGTCGAGGTAGGCCTCGCCCACCACGGTGCTGAAGGCCAGCGTCTTGCCGTTGACCTCGACCTTGTCGTTCGCGAAGCGCACCTCGGCGGCCGTGCCGCCGTGGCGCTCGGCCGCGCAGTCGGCCAGGCGCTCGCGGATCTGGCGCGCCGCGTCCTGCGCGGCCTTGCCGTTCAGGTCGGCACCGGTCGATGCGGCCGTGGCCGAGGTGTTGGCCACCTTGGTGGTGTCGGTCGCGGTGACGCGCACGCGCTCGAAGCTCACGCCCAGTTCGTGCGCCACCACCTGCGCCACCTTGGTGTTCAGGCCCTGCCCCATCTCGGTTCCGCCGTGGTTCACGAGGATCGAGCCGTCGGTGTACACATGCACCAGCGCGCCGGCCTGGTTGAAGTGCTTCACGTTGAACGAGATGCCGAACTTCAGCGGCGCCAGCGCCAGCCCGCGCTTGAGCACCACGCTCTTCTTGTTGAAGGCCGCGATGTCCTCGCGCCGCGCGCGGTAGTCGCTGCTGGCTTCGAGTTCGGCCACGAGTTCGTGGACGATGTTGTCGGTCACTGTCTGGCGGTACGGGGTGACGTTGTTTTCCGTCTTGCCGTAGAAGTTGACGCGCCGCACGTCCAGCGGGTCGCGCTGGAGCTCGCGGGCCACCGAATCCAGGATGTTCTCGATGGCAATGGCGCCCTGCGGGCCGCCGAAGCCGCGAAACGCGGTGTTGCTCTGCGTGTTGGTCTTGCCCGAGAAGCCGTGCATGGCCACGTTGGGCAGCCAGTAGGCATTGTCGAAGTGGCACAGCGCACGCGTCATCACGGGGCCCGACAGGTCGGCCGAGTGGCCGGCGCGCGAGACCATGGTGACCTCGGCGCCGAGGATGCGGCCCTCGTCGTCGTAGCCCACCTCGTATTCGTACCAGAAGCAGTGGCGGCGGCCGGTGACCATGAAGTCGTCGTCGCGGTCCAGCCGCAGCTTCACCGGGCGCTGCAGCTGGCGCGCCGCGATGGCGGCCACGCAGGCGAACAGCGCCGACTGCGATTCCTTGCCGCCGAAGCCGCCGCCCATGCGCCGGCATTCGACATGCACTTCGTTCGACTGCAGGTGCAGCGCATGCGCCACCAGGTGCTGCATTTCGCTGGGGTGCTGCGTCGAGCAATGGATGTGCAGCGCGCCGCCTTCCTTGGGAATGGCGTAGCTGATCTGCCCTTCGAGATAGAACTGCTCCTGCCCGCCCACGTCGAGCGTGGACTTGTGGCGGCGCGGCGCCTTCGCGATGGCGGCGCGCACGGCGGCCTCGTCGCCTTCGTTGGCACCGCCGCCGCTGCGCACGATGTGCATCGGCGGCACCACGTACTGGCCACGCTCGTGGGCGGCCTGCGGCGTGAGCACGGGCGGCTGCGCCTCGATGGTCAGCGCGTCCTTGGCCTTGGCGGCGGCGCGGCGCGCGGCGTCGCGGGTCTCTGCGATCACCGCGAACACGGGCTGGCCGAGGTAGCGGATCTCGCCGCCGTCGTTCACGGGCAGCAGGATCGGGTCGTCGTGAATGATCGAGCCGCAGTCGTTGGTGCCCGGAATGTCGTCGGCCGTGATGACCGCGACCACGCCCGGCATGGCGCGGATGGCATCCAGCGACAGCGCGGTGACGCGGCCATTGGCCGCCGGCGACAGGCCCAGCGCGCAGTGCAGCGTGCCGGCGAGCTCGGGAATGTCGTCGATGTAGGTGGCCTCGCCGGCCACGTGCAGGTGCGCCGACTCGTGCGGGCGGCTGATGCCCACGCGCATGCCGCGCTCGTGCGCCAGCGCTTCGGCGCCCACGTCGATGCGCGCGGCGGTGTTGGTCAGGTAGTCGGCAAAGGCCTCGGCGGGCTGCAGCAGGCGGGCGTCGATGGGTTTGTTCATGGTCAGACTCCTGCGGCGGTGGCGGGGGTCGCGTGGGGCATCACGCTCCAGACGCTGGTTTCTTCCAGCGACAGGGCGTCTTCGGCGCGGGTTTCGAGCCAGAGGCGTTGAATGAGGTTCTGGGCCACCTGCAGCCGGTAGTCGGCCGAGGCGCGCATGTCCGACAGCGGCTTGAAATCCTGCGCGAGCGCGAGCTTGGCGGTGGCGACGCTGGCCTGCGTCCACGGCTTGCCGAGCAGCGCGGCCTCGGCGTTCGCGGCGCGCTTGACGGTCGCGGCCATGCCGCCGAAGGCCAGGCGCACGGCCTTCACCGTGTCACTGCCGGCTTCGAGTTCGATGGCGAAGCCCGCGCACAGGGCGGAGATGTCGCAGTCGAAGCGCTTGCTGATCTTGTAGGCGCGCACCTGGCGCTTCATGGCGGCGTGCGGAACGGCCAGCCCCTGCACGAACTCGCCCGGCTGCAGCTGGTTCTTCATGTAGTCCAGATAGAAGTCGGGCAGCGGCATGCGGCGCACCACGTCGCCGCGGCGCAGCTCGATCTGCGCGTCGAGCGACATCAGCACCGGCGGCGAATCGCCGATGGGCGAGCCGTTGGCCACGTTGCCGCCCATGGTGCCGGCATGGCGGATCGGCGGCGAAGCGAAGCGCAGCCACACCTCGGCGAGGCTGGGCACGCGCTCGACCAGCGCGCCGAAGGCCGCTTCCAGCGAGGCGCCGGCGCCGATGTAGAGCTCGCCGCCGTTGTCCGGGCGGTCTTCGATGGCCTTCATCTCGGCCACGTCGCCCACGTAGATGATGTCGCCGAGGTCGCGGAACTGCTTGTTGACCCACAGGCCGACGTCTGTCGAGCCGGCCAGCAGCTGGGCGCGGGGATTCTGCTCGCGCAGGGCGGCGAGCTGGGCCAGGGTCCTGGGTGCGTGGAAGTGGTCCATGCGCGCGCCGAGCGGGGCGGCGTAGCTCAGCGCCGCGCCGTCGTCGCGCAAGGCGGTGAGCGCAGCCACCACGGGCCTGGTGTCCAGGCGCACCGAAGGCAGGTCGAACATGCGCTGGCCGGCGTCCAGGATCGGGCGGTAGCCGGTGCAGCGGCACAGGTTGCCCGACAGGTCGTCGGCCAGCTGCTGGCGGGTGGGCTGCGTGCCCCCGGCCTGGTGGTTTTCGTAGGTGGCCCACAGCGACATCACGAAGCCGGGCGTGCAGAAGCCGCACTGGGAGCCGTGGCAGTCGACCATGGCCTGCTGGACCGGGTGCAGCGTGTGCACCGCGTGCTTGCCGTCCTTGGCCTTCTCGGTCCTGTGGGGCGCGGCCTGGCACTGGGCCTTGAGGTCCTCGACCGTGAACAGGGCCTTGCCGTGCAGGGTGGGCAGGAACTGGATGCAGGCGTTGACGGTCTGCAGGCTCAGGCCGTCCACCGCGCCCGGCGCCTGGGGATCGGTGGCCAGTTCTCCGATGACGACGGTGCAGGCACCGCAGTCGCCTTCGTTGCAGCCTTCCTTGGTGCCGGTGCAGCGGGCGTCCTCGCGCAGCCAGTCGAGCACGGAACGGGTCGGGTGGACGCCGGTGACGTCGACGATCTTTCCGCGATGGAAGAAGCGGATCGGTTGAATCTTGCTGCTGTCGGTGCTCATGCTTTTGGGGCTCGTGGGGGACCCGTCAGGGGTCAGTCATGGACGTTAGCGGCTTGTCGGGGGTCTTGCATACGGGCAGCCCCATAACGCGTATGTGGGGGCCGGTATGCCACGTACGGGGAAACCCTGGCGCGGGAGCTGCAATTCCCGGGCCAAGCACGGCCCGGGCCGCGCTCAGCCCCGCGCAATGGCCGCCCAGGCGGTGGCGATCAGCGTCGAGCCCGCCGCCGCGAGCAGGCCGCCGACCAGCCACTTGAGCGTGCGCGGCTTGAGCTTGTTGGGCAGGCGATGGTGCAGGCGCGTCGCGCCGTAGACCACCGGCATCGCGCAGCCGGCCAAGAGCGCGGAATACCAGGAGAAATGCCCCGTCGGCACCACGATCACCAGCCGCACGAGCGAGTTGAACCCGAACATCAGCAGCAGCGCGCGGCGCACGAGCTCGCGGTCCAGCGGCTGGCGGTACATGTGGAACACGATGGGCGGCCCGGAGCTGGAGAACAGTCCGCCCAGCACGCCCGACAGCCCGCCGATCACCGTGAAGCTGCGCGGGCCCGACACCGCCGGCAGCGGCCGGCCCTGCATCACCAGCAGCACGGCGCAGCCCAGGATCGACACCCCCAGCAGCCCGCGCAGCCAGTTGACCGCGCCGCCGCTGAGCCAGGTCAGCAGCATGAGACCCACGATCACGCCCACCGTGCTGCCGTTGAGCGCCGGCTTCATGAGCCGCCACGGCACCACGCCGGGCCGGGCACGGAAATAGGTCCATGCGTTCAGGAGGCTCAGCACCGTCGCGGCGTTGGCCGTGTCGCTCACGCTGGCGACGTGGAACACCGACACCAGGCCCAGCAGGATCAGGCTGAATGCAAAACCCGTGAGGTTCTGCGCGTAAGTGGCGAGCGCGACGCAGGCCATGAAGACCAGCACGGGGCCGGCCCCGGAAAGAATCAATTGCACAAACTCGGTCTCGATCTCGGTCTCAGCGCACCAGGTCCCAACCCATCATCAAGGCCGCGAATCCCATCAAGGCGGTGCCGCCCCACCCCAGCCAGCGGATGCGGCGCCCGGAGGTGAACACACCCATCACATTCTCGCGCGTCACGAGGATCATCATCGCCGCCATGATCGGCACCGCGACCACGCCGTTGATCACCGCGCTCCAGTAGAGCGCCTTCATGGGGTCGATGGGCGTGAAATCGAGCGCCGTGCCGACCAGCGTGGCCACCGCGATGATCCCGTAGAACTCCTTGGCTTCGCGCCAGTGCCGCTCCAGGCCTTCTTCCCAGCCGAAGGCCTCGGCCACCGCGTAGGCCGCCGAAGAAGCCAGCACGGGAACGGCCAGCAGCCCGGTGGCGATGATGCCGCCGGCGAACAGCCAGAAGGCGAAGTCGCCGGCCAGCGGGCGCAGCGCCTCGGCGGCCTGCGCGGCGGAAGTCACGTCATGCACGCCGGCCGCATACAGCACCGCCGCGCCCACGACCATCACGAAGAAGGCGATGAGGTTCGAGAAGGTCATGCCCAGCCAGGTGTCCAGCCGCACCCGCTTGAGGTCGCGCCGCACTTCCTGGTCGGTGCCCTTGCGGCCGCCCTTGAGCCGCAGTTCCTCGACCTCCTGCGATGCCTGCCAGAAGAACAGGTACGGGGAAATGGTGGTGCCCAGCAGCGCCACGATCATCATCCAGTAATCGCCGCGCCACTGCAGCTTGGGCACCACCAGGTCGTGCAACACCTGCGCCCAATGCACCTGCACCACGAACACCGCCGCCACGTACGCGAACAGCGTGAGCGTCAGCCACTTGAGGATGTGGGCCAGCTTGCGGTAGGGCACGAACACCTGCAGCAGCACCGTCACCACCCCGAAGACCAGCGAATGGAAGTGCGCGCCGCCGCCCACCACCAGCTGCAACGCCTCGCCCATGGCGGCGATGTCGGCCGCGATGTTGATGGTGTTGGCCACCACCAGCAGCGACACCAGCACGATCAGGAAGCCGCGCGGCATGTGCTCGCGCAGGTTGGCCGCCACGCCCTTGCCGGTGACCCGGCCGATGCGCGCCGACACGAGCTGGATCGCCACCATGAAGGGCAGCGACAGGAACACGGTCCACAGCAGCCCGGTGCCGAACTGCGCCCCGGCCTGGGTGTAGGTCGCGATGCCGGACGGGTCGTCGTCGGCCGCGCCGGTGACGACGCCGGGGCCGACGTGGCGCAGGAATGAGGGAATGCGTTTCTTCATGTCAGGCCCATGGTGGCACGGCGAGCCTGACCACCGGATGAATGTCCGGCGGCAAGGAGCAAAAAGAGGCGAAGGCGGCTCATGACCGCTCGGAGAACAGCGCCACGATGACCTGGCGCAGCCAGCGGTTGCCGGGATCGGCCTCGAAGCGCTTGCTCCAGTGCAGCGACACCGTGAAGTCGCGCAGCGGAAACGAGGGCTCGACGATGGCGTAGCCGCCTTCTTCCGCAAAGCCGCGCGCAATGTTGCGCGGCATCACCACCGCCAGGTCGGTGGCGCGCACGATGGCCGGCAGCACCATGAAGTGCTCGGTGGTCAGGCGAACCCGGTCCTCCAGGTTGAGCAACTGCAGGATGCGCAGGGTGTCGGCATGCGTGCGCACCGTCACGTAGTCGAGCTCCTGCAGGGCCTCGAGCAGCGCCTGCCCGCTGCGCCGGCGCTTCAGGAAGGGATGCTCCCGGCGCAGCAGCACGATGTAGCGGTCGCGCAGCAGCTGGGCACGCTGGGTGTCCTTCACGCGCGGCAGGAAGCCGAAGGCGAAGTCGACCTTGCCGCTGTCGAGCGCGGTGGCGATCTCGCCCGCCGCCAGCGGCATGGTCTCGACGCGCACGCCCGGCGACAGCTCGCGCAGCCGCGCCATCAGCGCCGGCAGGAAGCGCCCCTCACCGATGTCGCTCATGTGGATGCGAAACAGCTTGCGCGAAGCCGCCGGATCGAAGCGCTCCGGCTCGGCCAGCGCCTGCTGCAGCGTGGCCAGCGCGGACTGCACCGACACCGCGAGCCGCTCGGCACGCGGCGTCGGCGCCACGCCGCCCGGAGTGCGGGTGAACAGCGCGTCGCCCAGCAGCAGCCGCAGCCGGGTCAGGCCGTGGCTGGCCGCCGGCTGCGTCAGGCCCAGGGCCTCGGCCGCGCGGCTCACGCTGCGGGACCTGTACACCGCATCGAAGAGCCGCAGCAGGTTCAGGTCGACCGCGTCGATATGCACTGGATTCATATTGGATAGCTGGCTTATTTTATTGAAGTATGGCGGCACCCCGACCACACTGCGGCACACCATAAAAAAGAGACACGATGGAAGTTTCATTCAGCAAGGAAGTCGAGATGCTGCGCCTCGGCGCCGGCGACACCTTTCACGGCGAGGGCATCCTCGCGATCACCAAGGGCCTGCTGCAGTCGGGCGTGGCCTATGTCGGCGGCTACCAGGGCGCGCCGGTGTCGCACCTGCTGGACGTGATGGTCCAGGGCAAGGCCTACATGGACGAGCTGGGCGTGCACGTGGAGGCCTGCTCCAACGAGGCCTCGGCCGCCGCGATGCTCGGCGCCTCCATCCACTACCCGCTGCGCGGCGCGGTCACCTGGAAATCCATCGTCGGCACCAACGTGGCGGCCGATGCGCTGTCGAACCTGTCGTCGCCGGGCGTCACGGGCGGCGTACTGATCGTCGTGGGCGAGGACTACGGCGAGGGCGCCAGCGTGATCCAGGAGCGCACGCACGCCTATGCGCTGAAGTCGAGCATGTGCCTGCTCGACCCGCGCCCCGACCTCGGCGTGATGGTGCGCATGGTGGAGGAAGGCTTTCGCCTGTCGGAGAGCTCCAACATGCCCTGCCTGATGGAGCTGCGCATCCGCACCTGCCACGTGCGCGGCAGCTTCGAGTGCAAGGACAACGTGGCGCCCGCCGTCTCCACCCGCGCGCTGATGACCGAGCCGGCCGGCTTCAACTACATGAAGCTCGCGCATCCGCCCGTCACCTTCCGCCACGAGAAGCTCAAGGGCGAGGAGCGCATTCCGGCGGCGCGGCGCTACATCGTCGAGCATGGCCTGAACGAGCTGATGCCCGGGCAGCGCCACGCCGACCTCGGCATCGTGGTGCAGGGCGGCCTGTACAACGCGCTGATCCGCAGCCTGCAGCAGCAGGGGCTGGCCGATGCCTTCGGCGGGACCGACATCCCGATCCTCGTGCTCAACGTGACCTATCCGCTGGTGCCCGAGCAGGTGGCCGACTTCTGCGTGGGCAAGCGCGCGGTGCTGGTGGTGGAGGAAGGCCAGCCCGAATACATCGAGCAGGACATCGCCACGCTGCTGCGCCGGCGCGACATCCAGACGCCGCTGCACGGCAAGGACATGCTGCCGTCGGCCGGCGAGTACGGCGTGGAGGTGCTGTCGGGCGGCATCGGCGCCTTTGCCGCGAAGTACACCGGGGCGAGCGAGGCCTCGTCCTCCGCGCAGGCCTGGCTGGCCGGCAACCGCGAGCGCCGCGAGGCCGTGGCGCGCCGCCTGAGCGCGCCGCTGCCCAACCGGCCGCCGAGCTTCTGCATCGGCTGCCCGGAGCGGCCAGTGTTCTCGGCCCTCAAGCTCGCGCAGCAGGAAACGGGGCCGGTGCACATCGCGGCCGACATCGGCTGCCACGCCTTCGGCACCTTCGAGCCCTTCTCGATGGGCCACTCGATCCTGGGCTACGGCATGAGCCTGGCGAGTCGCGCGGGCGTGGCGCCGATGATGAACCGGCGCACCCTGTCGATCATGGGCGACGGCGGCTTCTGGCACAACGGGCTGCTCACGGGCGTACAGAGCGCGCTGTTCAACGGCGACGACGCGGTGCTGCTGATCTTCAAGAACGGCTACACCTCGGCCACCGGCACGCAGGACATCATTTCCACGCCCGACGACGAGATCAAGGAGCGCGCCGTCGACAAGCAGCAGAGCCTGGTCGACAAGAACCAGACCATCGAGGCCACGCTGAAGGGTCTGGGCGTTCAGTGGATGCGCACCGTGACCACCTACGACGTGGAGCGCATGCGCAGGACGCTGACCGAGGCGCTCACCAGCGACTTCAATGGCCTGAAGGTGGTGATTGCCGAAGGCGAATGCCAGCTCGAGCGCCAGCGGCGCATCAAGCCCTGGATCGCGGGCCTGCTGCGCAAGGGCGAGCGCGTGGTGCGGGTGAAGTACGGCGTCGACGAGGACGTGTGCAACGGCGACCACGCCTGCATCCGCCTGTCGGGCTGCCCCACGCTCACGCTCAAGGACAACCCCGATCCGCTGAAGGTGGACCCGGTGGCCACCGTGATCGACGGCTGCGTGGGCTGCGGCCTGTGCGGCGCCAACGCGCATGCGGCCACGCTGTGCCCGAGCTTCTACCGGGCCGAGGTGGTGCAGAACCCCAAGTGGCATGAACGGCTGCTGCACGGCCTGCGCGGTGCGGTCGTGCGCGCGCTGCAGCCGGCATGAGGGACAAGCACATGGAACAGAACCGCCCCCTCACCCTGCTCGTCTGCGCCCTCGGCGGCGAAGGCGGCGGCGTGCTCACCGAATGGCTGGTCGACACCGCGCGCCATGCCGGCTACGCCGCGCAGAGCACGTCGATCCCGGGCGTGGCGCAGCGCACCGGGGCCACCACCTACTACATCGAAGTGTTCCCCGTACCGCTCGCCCGGCTCGCCGGCAAGCGCCCCGTGTTCAGCCTGAGCCCGGTGCCGGGCGCGCTCGACGCGATCGTGTCGTCGGAGCTGCTGGAAACCGCGCGCCAGATCGGCAACGGCATGAGCGCGCCGCTGCGCACGCTGGTCATCAGCTCCTCGGCGCGCATCTTCACCACGGCCGAGCGCATGGAGCCGGGTGACGGGCGCGCCGATGCGCAGCGGCTGCTCGACGTGGTCAAGGCCTTCAGCCGCGAGCACCATGTGTTCGACATGAACGCCATCGCGCGCGACAGCGGCACCGTGGTCAGCGCGGTGATGCTCGGCGCCATCGCGGGCAGCGGGCTGTTCCCGTTCCCGCGCGAGGCCTACGAGCATGTGGTGCGCGGCGGGGACACCAGCGCCCCGGAGAAACTGAACAAGATGGCCGCCGCCAGCCTGCGCGGTTTTGCCGCCGCCTTCGAAGCGGTGAACGCACCGCGCGCGCAGGCCGCCTTCGTGAGCAGCGTGCTGGCCAGCGACACGAACGACGCACCGCCCCCGGCCAGCGCCCTGCCGGCCGAACTCGCCCGGCGCTTTCCACCCGCGGTGCACGACATGCTCGCGCTCGGCCACGCTCGCGTGCTCGACTACCAGGACGCGGCGTATGCCGCGCTCTACGCCGACCGGCTGGGCCGCGTGCTCGATGCCGAGCGCACCGCCGACCCGGCCGGCGCACAGGGCTTTGCCATCACTCGGGAGATGGCGCGCTGGCTCGCGCTGTGGATGGCCTTCGACGACATCGTGCGGGTCGCCGCGCTCAAGGGCCGCGCAAGCCGGGCGCAGCGCGTGCGGCAGGAGGTGCGCGCCGGCGACGACGACATCGTGAAGGTCTACGACCACTTCAAGCCCGGCGCGGCGGAATTCGCGGCGCTGCTGCCGGCTTCGCTCTCGCGCCGCGTCACGGCCTGGGACCGGGCCCGCCAGGCGCGCGGCCGGGAGCCGTGGGCGCTGCCGCTGAAGGTGGGCAGCCATTCGGTGTTCGGCATGGCCTCGCTGCGGCTGCTGGCGTCGCTGCGCTGGCTGCGCCGCCGCGGCAGCCGCTTCGCCGAGGAACAGGCGCTGATCGAGCGCTGGCTCGCGGCGGTGGAAGCCGGCACCTGCGAGGCCTGGGCGCTGGGCCACGAACTGGCGCTGTGCGGGCGGCTCATCAAGGGTTACGGCAGCACCAACGAGCGCGGCAAGCACAACCTGCTGCACGTCATCGACGCGCTGGCCGGCCGCACCGCGCTGCCGGCAACGGCGCGGGCCGCCGAGATCGCTGCGGCCCGCGAGGCGGCGCTGGCGGACGAAGGCGGCAAGGCGCTCGACGCCGCGCTGGCGGCGCACGGCGCGGCACCCCGGCCGGTGCAGGCGCAGCCCATCCGCTGGATGAAGCGGCCGCCGACCGCGAAGGCTTGAGGCGAGCCGACCGATGAACTTGCTGCTCAACGTGGACGACCACCGGCGCCGTGCGCGCCGTGTGCTGCCGCGCCTGGTGTTCGACTATGTCGACGGCGGCGCGGAAGACGAACGCTGCCTGCGGCGCAACCGCGACGCGATCGAAGCGCTGCCGCTCATTCCGGAATGCCTGCGCGACACCACCACGGTGGACACCGGCATCGAACTGTTCGGGCGCCGCTGGCGCGCGCCGTTCGCGGTCGCGCCCATCGGGCTGGCCGGGCTGGTACGGCCGCGCGCCGACGCCTTGCTGGCCGGAGCGGCGCAGGCCGCACGCGTGCCCTTCATCCTCTCGACCGCATCGAACACCTGCATCGAGAACGTGCGCGCCGCCGCGCCCGACGCCACGCTGTGGATGCAGCTCTACGTGATGGGCGAGCGCGCCATTGCCGAACGCATCGTGCGCCGCGCGCGCGCCGCGGGCTTCGAGGCGCTGGTGCTCACGGTGGACGTGCCGGTGAGCGGCCTGCGGGAACGCGACCTGCGCCACGGCTTTCGCGTGCCGATGCGGCTCACGCCCGGCACACTGTTCGACATGGCGCGGCACCCGGCCTGGCTGCTGCGGCTTGCGCGCCACGGCATGCCGCGCTTCGAGAACCTGCTGCCCGATGAAGACGGCGCACCCGTCTCCGCGCAGACGCAGGCCGCGCTGCTCTCGCGCACCATGGACCGCGCGCTCACCTGGGAAAGCCTGGGCTGGCTGCGCAAGCTCTGGGACGGCCCGTTGCTCGTCAAGGGCCTGCTGGGCGCGGAAGACGCACGGCGTGCCGTGCGCCACGGCGCCGACGGCATCGTGGTCTCCAACCACGGCGGACGCCAGCTCGACGCCGCGCCGGCCAGCATCGCCGCCCTGCCCGCGATGGTCGACGCCGTGAACGGGCGGATCCCCGTGCTCATGGACGGGGGCATCCGGCGCGGAAGCGACATCGTGAAGGCGCTCGCGCTCGGCGCGCGCGGGGTCCTGGTCGGGCGCGCCCCGGTGTACGGGCTGGCGTGCGACGGCGAGCGCGGTGCGCTGTCGGTGTTGCAGATGCTCATCCAGGAGACCGAACGCACGATGACCCTGCTGGGCGCCACGCAGGTGCACGAACTCGGCCCGCATCACGTGGACAGGCCTTCGCCGCGTTCGCCCGACGAACAGGAAGGCGTGCCGACGCGACCCAAGGAAAACACGCACGGGAAACCCTCCATTTACCCCGCGCGCGCGACTGCCTAGATTGCTCAACCCAGACGAACACATAACGAAGGAGACCATGACAATCGCCCACCGCCCCCACCGCACGGCACTGGCCCCGGCCGCCGTCGCCATCGCCGCCGCCCTTGCGCTCTGCACGCCCGCCACGCAGGCACAGGACAAACCCGTGCAGCTCAAGCTGTCGAGCTGGGTGCCCGCGCAGCATCCGCTCAACCCCGCGCTGCAGGCGTGGGCCGACGACATCAAGAAGGAGTCCGGCGGCACCATCACCGCGATCCTGTTTCCGTCGGAGCAGCTCGGCAAGGCCTTCGACCACTACGACATGGCGCGCGACGGCATCGCCGACTTCTCCTACGTGAACCCCGGCTACCAGCCTGGCCGGTTTCCGGTGATGGCCGGCGCGTCGCTGCCCTTCCTGTTCGCCAACGGCAAGGAAGGCTCGGCCGCCATCGACGCCTGGTACCGCAACTACGCGGCCAAGGAAATGAAGGACGTGAAGTACTGCTTCGCCTTCGTGCATGACCCCGGCACCTTCCATTCGCGCAAGAAGATCACCGTGCCCGGCGACGTCAAGGGCCTGAAGGTGCGCCCGGCCACCAGCACCGTGGGCCAGCTCATCACCTCGCTGGGCGGCACCAACGTGCAGGCCTCGGCGCCCGAGTCGCGCGACATGCTGGAGCGCGGCGTGGCCGACGCCATCACCTTCCCGTGGGGCTCCATCGGCCTGTTCGGCATCGACAAGGTGGTGAAGTACCACATGGATGCGCCGCTGTACGTCACCCCCTTCGTGTGGGTCATGAACAAGAGCAAGTACGACGCCATGTCCACCGCGCAGAAGAAGGTGATCGACGACCACTGCACCAGCGAATGGGCGCAGAAGGTGGCCGGGCCGTGGGCCGACTTCGAGTTCGCCGGCCACGCCAAGATGGCGGCGCTTCCGGGCCACGAGATCTACAAGCTCACGCCGGAGCAGCTCGACGCATGGCGCAAGGCCGCGGCGCCCTCGGAAGCGCAGTGGGCCGACAGCGTGAAGAAGGTCGGCGAAGACCCGAAGGCGGTGATGGATGCGTTGAAGGCCAGCCTCGCCAAGTACAAGTCGGCGCTCTGAGCGATGGCTACCCGGTCCGCCAGCTACATGGACCGCGCGATCAATACGATTGAATGGCTCGCCGCCGTTTTTGTAGGGATCGTCGCGCTCAACATCTTCGTGGCCGTGGTGCTGCGCAAGTTCTTCGACACCTCGATCCCCGACGCCTACGACTTCGGCCGCATGCTGCTGGGGATCCTGATCTTCTGGGGCATCGCGGCCACCAGCTACCGCGGCGGCCACATCACGGTCGACCTCGTGTGGACGGCGGCGGGCCCGCGCATGAAGCGCGCGATCGACGTGTTCGCCACGCTGGTGCTGCTGTTCGTGGTGGCGGTGCAGACCGCCATGCTGTTCGACAAGGTGCGCGGCACCTACGTCGACAACGTGCAGACCTATGACCTGAACATTCCGACCTGGCCGTTCTATGCCGTGGCCTGGGCCGGCGACGTGTGCGCGGTGCTGCTGATCGCGATCCGCACCTACCGGCTGATCTTTCACCCCGAGCAACTCGAAGAAGTTCACGCAGAACAGAAGGCGGACGAATGAGCCCGGATGCAGTGGCAGTGCTGGGCTTCGTCGCCCTGTTCGTATTGATGTTGTTGCGCGTGCCGGTGGGCATGGCGATGGGCCTGGTGGGCGTGACCGGCTACAGCTACCTCGTGGGCCCCGGGCCGGCGCTGAAGCTGGTCGGCCAGACCTCGATGCGCACCGTGACCGACTACACCTTCGGCGTGATCCCGATGTTCATGCTGATGGGCGCGCTGGTGTCGGTGTCGGGCGTGAGCCGCGAGCTCTTCAAGGCCGCCAACTCGATGATCGGCCACCTGCGCGGCGGCCTCGGCGTGGCCACCGTGGTGGCATGCGGCGGCTTCGCTGCGATCTGCGGCTCGTCGGTGGCCACGGCCGCCACCTTCTCCGCGGTGGCGTATCCGGAGATGCGGCGCTTCAACTACCCGCAGTCGTTCTCCACCGGCGTGATTGCCGCGGGCGGCACGCTGGGCGCGATCCTGCCGCCATCGACCGTGCTGGCCGTGTACGCCATCCTCACGCAGCAGGACATCGGCAAGCTGTTCATGGCGGGCATCGTGCCCGGCATCCTGGCGATGGCGATGTACGTGCTGACCATCGCGATCATCGTCAAGCTGCGGCCCGACTGGCTGCCCGGCGGCGAGGTCAAGCCGTGGTCGGAACGCGTGAAGGACCTGAAGAATGTGTGGGCGCCGCTGGTGCTGTTCGTGTTCGTGATCGGCGGCCTGTACGGCGGCTTCTTCACGCCGACCGAGGCGGGCGGCGTGGGTGCGAGCGGTGCGTTCATCCTCGGGCTGGTGCGGCGCAAGCTCGACGGCCCGGAGATCCGCGAGGCGCTGCTGTCGGCCACGCGCACGGCTGCGGCGGTGTTCACTGTGCTGATCGGCGCGCTGCTGTTCGGCTACTTCCTCACCATCACGCAAAGCCCGCAGAAGCTCACCGAGTTCCTCACCGGCCTGGGCATCGGGCGCTACGGCGTGCTCGCGCTCATCATGCTGATGTACCTGGTGCTCGGCTGCCTGATGGACGCGATGGCGATGATCATCCTGACCGTGCCCATCATCTACCCGGTGATCGTGCACCTGGGCTTCGACCCCATCTGGTTCGGCGTGATCATCGTGATGACGGTGGAGCTGGGGCTGATCCATCCACCGGTGGGCATGAACGTGTTCGTCATCAAGAGCGTGGTGAAGGACGTGAGCTTCACCACCATCTTCAAGGGCGTGCTGCCGTTCATCGTGACCGACATCGTGCGCCTGGTGATCCTGATCGCGTTCCCGATCATTGCCTTGTGGCTGCCGACGAGAATGGGCTGATGAGCAACAGCAACAACCTCAAGGAAGTCGTCTACACCGCGCGCGTCGAGTTCGGCGACTGCGACCCCGCCGGCATCGTCTGGTTTCCCAACTTCTTCCGCTGGATCGACGCGGCCTCGCGGCACTTCTTCGCCGAGTGCGGCGTGCCGCGCTGGGAAGAAACCACCGAGACGCTGGGCGTGATCGGCACGCCGCTGGTCGACACGCACACCCGCTTCGTCAAGGCCGCGAGCTACGGCGACACGCTGCAGATCGCGGTGCGCATCAAGGAATGGCGCGAGAAGAGCTTCGTGCAGACCTACCGCGTCACGCGCGGCGACGACCTGATCCTCGAGTGCGAGGAGGTAAGGATCTTCGCGGCGAAGCGTGAAGGCGGCGGGATCCGGGCGGTGCAGATTCCGCCCTCGATCCGGGTGCTCTGCGAGTAGCCTTCAGCGCGCCTCGGCCTGAAGCTTCGCGAGCAGGCCATCGACGCCATGGTCGATCAGGTCGAAGACTTCGACGAAGTCTTTCTGGCCGCCGTACCAGGGGTCGGGTACGTCGCCGTCGACGCCGTCAGCGAACTCCGTGAACAGATGGATCTTACCCTCCGTGCCCGCGGGCGCGAGCCTGCGCAGCGCGGCGCAATGCTGGGCCGTCATGCCAATGATCAGGTCGAAGCGCTCGAAGTCGGCCTTGCGCACCTGACGCGCGCGGTGCGCATGCATCTCGATGCCGCGGCGCCTGGCCTCGGCCACCGAGCGCGGGTCGGGTGGGTTGCCGCGCTCCTCTTCCGAGATGGCGGCGCTGTCGACATCGACATCGAAGCCGGCCGCGCGGGCCTTGTGCATGAGGAGCACGTGAGCCGTGGGGGAGCGGCAGATGTTGCCGGTGCAGATGAAAATAATCGAAGGGTTTTTCAATTGGGGCAAGAAGGTCGGTGGAACCGCATTTTCGTCCCACGGGGAAAGAGCACCTCCAGCGCCCGACGGGACCCGCGACCGCCCTCGCGATCTGCGTCGCCGCAGTAGGATGGAACGATGCCCCTGCATCGCCCCCTGCACATCGCCGCCCTGTTCTGCACCGCCGCCCTTCTGGCGGCCTGTGCGACCCCAGCCGATCGCGGCGCAGCAACCGCACGGCACGCCATGGCCGCCACGGATCGCGAAGGCGGTGGAGCTGCGCTGGCGTCCAGGGCCCCGGTCGCAGACCTCTCGCCGGCCCAGGCGCTGGCACCTGAGGCGCAGGGTGCCCGGGTACGCTGGAGCGGCGGAATCAACGCCATCGAGTCGCGTGAAGGCGCTCGCCAGTGCTTCACCCTGCTGCATGCCACTTTCGATGCACAAGGCGTGCTGCAGTGGCCGCGCGATGCGCAGAATTTCGTCGCCTGCGGCCCGGGGCGTTATGACCGGGAGCTGGTGGCCCAGTTCACGCTGGTGAGCCTCGAAGGCCGTGTGAGCGGGCAACAGATGCTTATGGACAAGCCGGTTCCCGTGATGGAGATCGATGCGCTGTATCGACACTCCGACTGCGTACAGGGCAGCGAGAAGAGTCCCGAGTGCTACGCGGGCTATCTGCGACCTCAAAGTCCTTAGCACCCTGCCGCGAGGCATCCGCCAAGCTGCGCAGAGATCGATCGCGTCCAGGTGCGCGCAGCGGACGCCAAAAGACTACAAGCGCACGGGTTGCCGGCCTTCATTGCGGGCCGCGTCGAACGGCGCGCGCTGGATATGCTGAGGCCGCGCGCTCCAGCCAACGACGTACAGAGCGCGAAACAACTCTATGGAGGTCAGGTGAGGAAAAACCCTTTGGTACTGCTTGTGGTCGGCGTGATCCTTCTGATTGCAGGTGCGATGCTTACCTTCGGGGGCACGGCGCCAGCGGCTGATGCCGCGACGGTGGCGAAATGCCAGGAGCGCATGAAAGATCAGGGCGCGGAGATGCTCGGGCGATGCAAGGAGTCGGCATTCGCCACGGCCATGACGGCGACCGATGCCAATGCCGCGGCCCGTGCCATCAGCGCGAGCAACAACAGCGAGATCGGAGGCAATGCCCTCGGCATGTTCCTGCTGGGCCTGGGGCTCGTCTTGGCGGTGGCGGGCGGTCTGGCATGGAGAAGGCGAGCGGCGACGGCATAGACGTGCCCAGAGGGCCTTGTGCGGATCGCTACCCGATCGCGAGAAGACCCTTGCGCATTGTGTGAAGCCATTCCCGACGGTTGACGCATCCATGATGCGGTGCAACAATCTGGGAATCTTCATTTCGGAGCCCCGTGCGTGGACAGTGCCAGTTGGATCAGTGACAAGACGCGTGCCTTGGCAGGCGTGACACATCCGGCCCTCTAGCGCAGGCTTCTTCCGCGCTGCGTGCCGGTCGTTGCACACAGCGTGACCCGCTTGCCGGCCTGGCGAGCGGCTCCCTCCTCCCGATTCCCGTCGTTCTTCGTCACTGACTATTTCAGTCAGCTTGCGTGCGTCCGTGCGCAGGGCCCTTCAGTGCGAAGGAGCCTTGTCATGCGTCACTTTCATCATCTTCGTCGTCAGCCGCACGAACAGCCGCGTGTTCGTCCGCTGGCGCACATGCCTGCGAACGCTGCCCCTGCAGCGGCCGAAGCAGCGCCCGCCGTGGATGCCAAGCTCGACCAGGCTGCGGCGCTGTGGACCACGCGCCGTATCCGCAGCTATCTGCTGCTGCAGCCGATCTGCGTGCCCCGCCGCTGATCCGCGCTTCACGCCTCTCACTTTCAAGCAACCCGCAAGCAACCCAGGAGCACACCATGGACCCTGCCTCTTGTTGGCGCCATAGCGCGCCCCCTTCGCCAAGACCTATTCCAACAACGACGCGGCCCGCTGCCGCGCCTTGCAGAGGGTTGCGCCCGGCCGGCTGATCGGCGCCGGGGTTCTCCTTCTGCGGGCGCCGGTGGCGGCCGCTCCGAAGGAGAACATCATGAAGAACGTACTCAAGTCATTTTTCGAAAGCTTCCTGCGCAGCCGCCACATGCTGCATCACTTCGAGCGCTGGCAGACGCTGCTGGGCTCGAAACCCGCCGCCGCCGGCTCGGCCAGCATGCCGGCCGACATCGCCAAGGCGCTGAGCGCCGCCTCGCGCACCGACGCCGGCGAAATGCTGGTCAGGCTCCACAGTTCGCCGCGCGGCCTCAGTGAAGGCCATGCGCAGGTGCTGCGCAAGCGCCTGGGCAGCAACGAGGTCCGCCACGAGCAGCCGCTGCCCTGGTGGCAGCACCTGTGGCAGTGCTACCGCAATCCGTTCAACCTGCTGTTGACGGTGCTGGCGCTGATCTCCTACGCCACCGACGACATGAAGGCCGCGCTCGTCATCAGCAGCATGGTGGTGCTGTCGACGGTGCTGCGCTTCCTGCAGGAGTCGCGCTCCAACAAGGCGGCCGAGCGGCTCAAGGCGATGGTGAGCAACACCGCGACGGTGCTGCGGCCCGCACCGGGCCAGAAGGCAGGATCGGCCGGCGACGAAGGCTTCGATGCCACGCACGCCGGCACGCTGCGCGTCGAGGTGCCGATGCGCGACCTCGTGCCGGGCGACGTGATTGCGCTGTCGGCCGGCGACATGATCCCGGCCGACTGCCGCCTGCTCACCGCCAAGGACCTGTTCATCAGCCAGTCCGCGCTCACGGGCGAGGCCATGCCGGTCGAGAAGTTCGTCGCCGACCGCGGCGCGCACGACGCCGGCGTGCTCGAACGCGAGAACCTGCTCTTCATGGGCACCAACGTGATCAGCGGTACCGCCACCGCGTTGATCGTGCACACGGGCGACCGCACCTTCTTCGGTGCCCTCGCGCAGCGCGTGACCGCCACCGACCGCGGCACCAGTGCTTTCCAGGCCGGCATCAACCGCGTGAGCTGGGTGCTGATCCGCTTCATGCTGGTGATGGCGCCGCTGGTGCTGGTGATCAACGGCGTGGCCAAGGGCGACTGGTGGGAGGCGGCGCTGTTCGCGCTGTCGATCGCGGTCGGCCTCACGCCCGAGATGCTGCCGATGATCGTGACCGCCACGCTGGCCAAGGGCGCGGTCGTGATGTCGCGCCAGAAGGTGATCGTCAAAAGGCTCGAGGCCATCCACAACTTCGGCGCAATGGACGTGCTGTGCACCGACAAGACCGGCACGCTGACGCAGGACCGCATCGTGCTCGAGCGCCACACCAATGCCTGGGGCGAAGGCTCCGACCACGTGCTGCAGCTCGCCTATCTCAACAGCTTTCACCAGACGGGCTTGAAGAACCTGCTCGACAAGGCCGTGCTGAGCCATGCAGAGATGCAGCTCGAAACGCGCCTTCAGACCGCCTACCGCAAGATCGACGAGGTGCCCTTCGACTTCTCGCGCCGCCGCATGTCGGTGGTGGTGGCCAACGGCGGCAGCGAGCATCTCCTGATCTGCAAAGGCGCGCTGGAAGAGATCCTGTCGGTGTGCACGTCGGTGGAACGCGGCGCCGAGGTGCTGGCGCTCGATGAAGAGGTGCTCGCGCGCATCCATCGCGTGGCGTCGGAACTCAATGCGCAGGGCCTGCGCGTGGTGGCGGTGGCAAGCCGCGCGCTGAAGCTCGAGGCACAGAAGCCGGCATACGGCGTGGCCGACGAGTCGGGCCTCACGCTGCTGGGCTATGTGGCGTTCCTCGACCCGCCGAAGGAATCGACCGCGCCCGCGCTGCGCGCGCTGGCCGAGCATGGCGTGGCGGTGAAGGTGCTGACGGGCGACAACGAGCTGGTGACGCGCAAGGTCTGCGGCGACGTGGGCATCGAAGCCGGCCGCATGGTGCTCGGCCGCGAGATCGAGGACATGAGCGACGCCGACCTGCGCGTGCTGGTCGAACGGCACCAGGTGTTCGCCAAGCTCACGCCGGCGCACAAGGAGCGTATCGTGCACGCGCTGCACGCCAACGGGCATGTGGTCGGCTTCATGGGCGACGGCATCAACGACGCACCGGCGCTGCGTGCCGCGGACATCGGCATTTCGGTGGACGGCGCGGTGGACGTGGCGAAGGAATCGGCCGACATCATCCTGCTGGAGAAGAGCCTGATGGTGCTGGAGCAAGGCGTGATCGAGGGGCGCCGCACTTTCGCGAACATGCTCAAGTACATCAAGATCACGGCAAGCTCGAACTTCGGCAACGTGTTCTCGGTGCTGGTGGCCAGCGCGTTCCTGCCCTTCCTGCCGATGCTGCCGCTGCACCTGCTGGTGCAGAACCTGCTGTACGACGTGTCGCAGATCGCGATCCCGTTCGACAACGTGGACGACGAGTTCCTGAAGAACCCGCAGCGTTGGAACCCGGCCGACCTGGGCCGCTTCATGGTGTTCTTCGGACCGCTGAGTTCGGTGTTCGACATCCTGACGTTCAGCGTGCTGTGGTTCGTGTTCGCCGCCAACTCGGTGGATCACCAGACGCTGTTCCAGTCGGGCTGGTTCGTCGAGGGCCTGCTGTCTCAGACGCTGATCGTGCACCTGATCCGCACCCGCAAGATCCCGTTCCTGCAAAGCCGCGCGTCGTGGCCGCTGCTGGCAATGGGCGCGGCCATTGCCGCGGTGGGCATCTGGCTGCCGATGGGGCCGCTGGCGCACTACTTCAAGCTGCAGGCGCTTCCGCTTTCTTACTTCCCTTGGCTCGTGGCGATGCTGGTGGGGTACGCGGTGCTGACGCAGACGGTGAAGGGGTGGTATGGGCGGCGGTATGGGTGGCAGTGACTGTTGTCGAGTCTCGAGGGGCATTGTTCAGGGTGTGTGCACAGGCCACCGGGTACTCCCCTCCGCGAATGTCCCCCGGGGCTGCGCCCCTCCTCCTTTATTTCGCTGCGGGGAGCACCCGGCGCCCTGTGCACGACGAGCGCCGCTCTTGTGCCGACTGATCAACAAGTGCGCTGAACGATCACGACGGCGGGGTGCCTTGCGCAGCGAAATAAAGGGGGAGGCCGCAGGCCGGAGGACATTCGCGGAGCAAGGTACCCCGTCGGCGTGAGCGCGCCCACCTGAAATCAAATGCGCCTCGGTCTCTTTGACACGCATATGACACCCTGGCCCAGCAAACTGCCGGCCTCGATCAGAGGAAAGCTGTTACCCCATCGACCATCGGCATCAGGACAAACAACAAGGAGAACTCTCGATGCAGGCTATTCAAAACATCAACCTGAACTCGCTGCTCGACACCTTCATCAGCGTCGCGGCCGCCTTCATCCTCGGCTCGGTGATCGGCCTGGAGCGCCAGATACGCCAGCGCACGGCCGGCCTGCGCACCAACACGCTGGTGGCCGTGGGAGCGGCGGTGTTCGTCGACATGGCCTACCGGCTCGACGGCAGCGGCGGCGCGGTGCGCGTGGTGGCTTATGTGGTGTCGGGCATCGGCTTCCTGGGCGCCGGCGCGATCATGAAGGAAGGCGCCAACGTCACGGGGCTCAACACGGCGGCAACGCTGTGGGGGTCGGCGGCGGTGGGCGCCTGCGCGGGCGCGGACCTGCTGGGCGAAGCGCTGATCGCGGCGCTGTTCGTGCTGGCCAGCAACACGCTGCTGCGGCCGGTGGTGAACCGCATCAACCGGCAGCCGATCAGCGAGGGCGCGAGCGAAGCGACCTATGTGGTGCGCGTGATCTGCACGCGCGCGGCGCGGCCCGAGGTGATGGACCAGCTGCTGCTGCTGCTCGAGGCCGCGAACTATCCGGTGCGCGATGTCGACCAGCACCCCTTCGGGCCGGCCGACACCGAGATCGGCGCGACGCTCTATGCGACGGCGGTCGAGCCCGCGGAGCTCGACCGTGTCATCGAGGATCTCGAAGCCCTCGACGGCGTGCAGCAAGCTTTCTGGAATGCCGCCGCCGAAGAGTGACCGGCAAGCGCCGGCTCAGACGCCGAGGATCGAAACCGCCTTGGTGTTCAGGTAGGCCTCGAGCGCTTCCGGGCCGCCTTCCGAACCGTAGCCCGAATCCTTCACGCCGCCGAACGGCATTTCCGGCGACGGGGTGGCGGGCTGGTTGATCCACAGCATGCCCAGCTCGAGCTTCTGGCTCAGCAGGTGCGCGCTCTTGATGGACTTGGTGAAGGCGTAGCCGGCCAGGCCGAACGGCAGGCGGTTCGATTCGGCGATCGCTTCCTCGAGCGTGTCGAAGCCGCGGATGGCGGCGATGGGGCCGAAGGGTTCGTTGTTGAACACGTCGGCGTCCAGCGGCACGTCGGTCAGCACGGTCGGCGCAAAGAAGTTGCCGGTGTCGCCCACGCGTTCGCCGCCGGCGGCCACGGTGGCGCCCTTCTTGCGGGCATCTTCCAGCACATGGGCCATGGCGGTGAGGCGCCGGGCGTTGGCCAGAGGGCCGATGGTCGTGCCTTCCGCCAGGCCGTCGCCGAGCTTCAGGCCTTCGGTGTACTTGACCAGCGTGCGGGCGAACTCTTCGCGCAGGCTGTTGTGCACCAGGAAGCGGGTCGGCGAGATGCAGACCTGGCCGGCATTGCGGAACTTGGCGGCACCGGCGGCCTTGACGGCCAGCGCCACGTCGGCGTCCTCGGCCACGATCACCGGGGCGTGGCCGCCCAGTTCCATGGTCACGCGCTTCATGTGCGCGCCGGCCAGCGCGGCCAGCTGCTTGCCGACCGGGGTCGAGCCGGTAAAGGTGACCTTGCGGATGATCGGATGGGCGATCAGGTAGTTCGAGATTTCGGCGGGGTTGCCGAACACCAGGCCCACCACGCCGGGAGGGATGCCGGCATCGACGAAGGCCTGCAGCAGCGCGGCGGGCGACGCCGGGGTTTCCTCGGGAGCCTTCACCAGGAACGAGCAGCCGGTGGCCAGCGCGGCACCGAGCTTGCGCACGATCTGGTTGATCGGGAAGTTCCACGGCGTGAATGCGGCGACGGGGCCCAGCGGCTCCTTCAGCACGAGCTGCTGCGCGGCCAGGTTGCGCGACGGCACGATGCGGCCATACACGCGGCGGCCTTCGTCGGCGAACCATTCGATGATGTCGGCGGCGGCCAGGGTTTCGCCCTTGGCTTCGACCAGCGGCTTGCCCTGCTCCTGGGTGAGAAGCTTGGCGATGTCAGGGGCGCGTTCGCGGATCAGGCCGGCGGCGCGGCGCATGACGGCGGAGCGCTCGTTCGCGGGCGTGTTGCGCCAGGCCTCGAAGCCGCGCTGCGCGGCGGCCAGGGCACGGTCGAGGTCGGCAATGCCGGCATGCGCCACCTTGCCGATGGCCTTGCCGGTGGCGGGATTCAGCACGTCGAGTGTCTTGCCGTCGGCGGCGTCGACCCATTGGCCGTCGATCAGCAGGCGGGTGTCGGTGTAGGTAGCGGTCATGACGAACTTTTCCTTCGGGGACTGGATGATGAAAAGGGGAAATCGGGTCTGTGCGACGCGGCACCCCGAAGGGTGCGCTGGCGACGACGGCAGCAATGGCCGCCGGAACGCGTAGATTAACCCGAGTTCACAAAGCCCGCCCGCGCCGGGCGAACAGCCCCGTTACAACACCAGCAGCGCGCGGAAGTCGTTGACGTTGGTATGGGATGGCCCGGTGATCAGCAGGTCGCCGATGGCGCCGAAGTAGGTGTAGGCGTCGTTGCGGTCCATGTGGTCCGACAGCTTCATGCCCTTGGCGGCCGCGCGCGCCAGCGTGTCGGGCGTGACGAAGGTGCCGGCGTTGTCTTCCATGCCGTCGATGCCGTCGGTGTCGCCCGCCAGCGCCCAGACGCCCGGCTGGCCCATGAGCGCGCCGGCCAGGCCCATGCAGAACTCGCCGCCGCGCCCGCCCCGGCCCTTGGCCTGGCCGGGCTTGCGGGGCCGGATCGTCACCGTGGTCTCGCCACCCGACAGGATGACGCAGGGCCTGGCGAAAGGCTCGCCGCGAAGCGCCACCGCGCGCGCAAGCGCGGCATGCACCTTGCCGACCTCGCGCGACTCGCCTTCCATTTCGTCGCTGAGGATGTGCGCCTCGAGGCCGGCGGCGCGCACCACCCGGGCGGCTGCTTCGAGCGACTGCTGGGGCGTGGCGATCACATGCGTCTGGTGGCCCTCGAACACCGGATCGTTCGGCTTGGGCGTTTCGAGCGCACCGCTTTCGAGCTGCGCGCGCACCGGCGCGGGCACGTCGATGGCGTAGCGCTCGAGGATGGCGAGTGCGTCGGCGCAGGTGGTGGCGTCGGGCACCGTCGGTCCGCTGGCGATGATGGCCGGGTCGTCGCCGGGCACGTCGCTGATGGTGAGGGTGACGACACGTGCCGGCGCGCAGGCCGCGGCCAGCCGGCCGCCCTTGATGCGGGAGAGGTGCTTGCGCACGCAGTTCATCTCGCCGATGCTCGCGCCGCTCTCGAGCAGCTGCGTGTTGATGCGCTGCTTGTCGGCCAGCGTCAGGCCTTCGGCCGGCAGCACCAGCAGCGACGAGCCGCCACCCGAGATCAGGCACAGTACGAGGTCGTCGGCTGTGAGGCCCTTGGTGAGCGCGAGGATGCGCTCGGCCGCCCGCAGGCCGGCCTCGTCAGGCACCGGGTGCGCGGCCTCGACCAGTTCGATGCGCTGCGGCAGGCCCTCGGGCCGCGGCGGGATATGGTCGTAGCGCGTGACGACCAGCCCCGACAGCGGCGCGTCGGCCGGCCACAGGGCTTCGAGCGCCTGCACCATCGAGCCGCCCGCCTTGCCGCAGCCGAGCACCAGCGTGCGGCCCTTGGGCGGCGGCGGCAGATGGGGGCCCAGCGTGGACAACGGCAGCGCGCGGTCCACCGCAACGCGGTAGAGATGTTCGAGGAAGGCGCGCGGGTCTTTGCGTGGATCGGGGGCGGGGGCCAAGGACGGATTCGAAGCGGTCATTGCGGTTTGTCTCCAGACCGGCAATTGTGCTGCGGACCAGGCCCCGCCCCTGCCGGTCAGTTTTTTCGGGATGCCTAGTTGGTCGTCTTCGCGCCGGCCTGGAACCACCGGCTGATGAGCGCGCGTTCCTCGTCGGTGATACCGGTCGCGTTGTTCATCGGCATGATCTTGGTCACCACCACCTGCTGGTAGATCGCCTGCGCGTGCGCGGCCACCTGCTCGGGGGAGTCGACCCGCACGTTCTTCATCTGCACCGCAGGGCCGTGGCACATGAAGCAGCGCTGCTCCAGCACCTTCTGCACGTCGGAGAAAGGCACGGCGGGCGCTGCGGCGGAGACGACCGGCGCAGCCACCGGCTCGGGCTTCATCCAGACGATGGTCAGGCCCAGTACCACGATGCCGACCATGGCATAGAGCAGCGGGTTGCCTGCATTGCCCAGCTTGAAGCGGTGGCGCACCACGAAGAACTGGCGAATCGCCGCGCCGCCCAGCATGATGAGCAGCAGCACGATCCAGTTGTACTTGTGCGTGTAGGTGAAGCTGTAGTGGTTGCTCAGCATCGCGAACAGCACCGGCAGCGTGAAGTAGGTGTTGTGCACGCTGCGCTGCTTGCCGCGCTGGCCGTGCACCGGGTCCACCGGCTTGCCTTCGCGCAGTGCCGCCACATTCTTGCGCTGGCCGGGAATGATCCAGAAGAACACGTTGCCGCTCATGGTCGTGGCCATCATGGCGCCCACCAGCAGGAAGGCCGCGCGGCCCGCGAACCAGTGGCACGCCAGCCAGGTCGCGAAGGCGATGAAGATGGCGATCAGCACGCCGACGATCGTGTCGCCGTGCTTGCGGCGCCCGAAGATCTGGCAGATGCCGTCGTAGACCATCCAGAACACGACGAAGAAGGCCAGCGCCACGGCAATGGCGGCGCCGGGCTGCCAGTCCATCTTCGACTTGTCGATGAGATAGGTGCTCGCGTTCCACAGGTACGACATGGTGAACAGCGAGAAACCCGTGATCCAGGTCGAATAGCTCTCCCAGTACGACCAGTGCAGGTGGTCCGGCAGCTTCTTGGGCGCCAGCGCGTACTTCTGCATGTTGTAGAAGCCGCCGCCGTGCACCGCCCACTGTTCACCGCCCACGCCCTTGTCGAGCGATTCCTGGTCTTGCGGCTTCTCGAGGCTGTTGTCCAGCATCACGAAGTAGAAGGAGGCGCCGATCCAGGCGATGGCGGTGATGACGTGGACCCAGCGCAGCAGCAGGTTGGCCCAGTCGAGGTAGTAGCTTTCCATGTGCTCTCTCTCAACCCTGTGCGCGCGTGGGGACGCCGCAAAGGGGTTTCAGCCTGCTCACCACCGCGGGCGCTGTAAGCAGAGAAAGTGCCGCGAACGCAGGCTCCATGGAATGGGCCTCGCTCCGCTGCGGCTTGTTGTCGACCGAAAGTGTATACAGTTTTGGCAAAGGGCGGGATGCTTTTTTTGGGGCGCCACCGCCGGGAAAACCCTGTTCAGTCCAGCGGTTGCAACAACTGTGCCGCCACCGCCACGGCGATCACCTCGGGCTCCTTGCCGGTGATGCCGGGCACGCCGATGGGACAGGTGATGCGGGCCAGCTCCTGCGCCGTGAAGCCGCGCGCTTCGAGCCGGTGGCTGAAGGTGGCCCACTTGGTCTTGCTGCCGATCAGGCCGATGTAAGGCAGGTCGTCGCGCTCGCGCAGGCGCCTGAGGCAGGCGATGACGATGTCGAGATCTTCGGCATGGCTGAAGCTCATGATCAGCACGCGGCTGCCCGGCGCGAGCGCTGCCACGGCGTCCTGCACCGGCTCGGAATGCTCGGTGTCGATCTGCGCGGGGAGTTCGTGCGGGAACACGCCGTCGCGGCTGTCGATCCAGCGCACCGAAAACGGCAGTGCGGCCAGCAGGCGCGCCAGGGCGGCGCCGACGTGCCCGCCGCCGAACAGCGCCACGGGCTTGAGCTGCGCAACCAGTTCGCGCTGCAGCACAGGCGCATCGGCCGCGGTGATACGCCGGTACGACAGGAACATCACCCCGCCGCAGCACTGCCCCAGGCTGGGACCCAGCGGGTAGCGCTGGATACCGTCGAACGGCGCGCGCAGGCCCGCGAGCAACTCGCGCGCTTCCTTCGTGGCCTGGAATTCGAGCTGGCCGCCGCCGATGGTGGCCGTGAGCCCGTCGGCCCACACCGCCATCCAGGTGCCGGCCTCGCGCGGCGCCGAGCCCTGCGTGGACTCGACGCGCACCAGCACGCCGTCTTCCTGACGAAGACGCGCCAGCAATTGGTCGACCGCACCGCTCATGGTGATGGATACCTCCGGTTGCCCGGCCCGCGGAGAGTCACGGTATAAACCCGGCGATGAATCGCCAGCTTACGCCCCGACGCCTCGCGCTCGCAGCCTCCCTTCTTTCGGCCCTCTGGCTCGCCGGCTGCGGCTCCACCGGGTCGGTGCCCGGCCAGTTGAGCGGCGCCAGCGGCGACGTGGGTTCCGGCCCCGTGCCGCGCGCATCGAACGCGGCCAGCGCGCGCGACTACCGCCGCGACGCCGCCCGCCACATCTACGACGCCAACGGCTCGCGCATCTACAAGGGCCAGCTGCCGCCGGTGCTCTATGCCGTGGGCACGCTGGAAGTGAACCTCGACACGGGCGGCAAGGTGCGTTCGATGCGCTGGCTGCGCGCGCCCAAGCACGCACCCGAGGTGATCGCCGAGATCGAGCGCACGGTGCTGAAGGCCTCGCCCTTCCCGCCGGCCACCCGCCTTGGCACCGTCACATGGACGGACACCTGGCTGTGGGACGAAAGCGGCCGCTTTCAACTCGACACCCTGACGGAAGGCCAGCAGCAAGGGGATTGACGATCCATCGGACCGGTCAAAACGCCGGACATTCGCGTGGGGGCCGCCGCGCACGGCCGCCCGAAGCGGCCGGCCCGCCCCCGGTAGGGGGTAGGAGAAGCGACACGAAGTGCGCGGAGCCTGGGGGCGAGCATCAGGAGCCGCGGTACGTAGAGTAGCTCCACGGGCTCACGAGCAGGGGCACGTGGTAGTGCTGGTCGGTGTGCGCCACGCCGAAGTCCAGCGACACCTTGTTCAGGAAATTGGGCTCCAGCAGCTTGACGCCGCGGGCCTTGAAGTAGCCCGCCACGTCGAACACCAGCCGGTAGGTGCCGGCCTTCAACGAGTTGTTGTCGTACAGCGGCCCGTCGCTGCGGCCGTCCGAATTCAGCGTGAAGCGCTTGACCAGCGTGGCGGCATCGCCGTCGGTGGTGTACAGCGCCACCTCCATGCCCGCGGCGGGGCCGCCGTGCATCGTGTCCAGTACGTGAGTGCTCAGGCCCATGGGGCGCTCCTTGAAAGTCCGAAGGTTGGATCGGTGGGTGCGGGATATTCCGGTGGACAAAAGTGTATACAGTTCGCGGCTTTGGGTCTATCATGAAAAACATGGAGTCCTCCACCACCCGTTCGATCGTCGATGCGCTCACCAAGGCCATCGTCGAGCACCGGCTTCAGCCCGGCACCAAGCTGGCCGAGCAGAAGCTGGCCGATCACTTCGGCGTGTCGCGCACGCTGGTGCGGCAGGCCCTGTTCCAGCTGTCGCAGAACAAGCTCATCCGCCTGGAGCCCGCGCGGGGCGCCTTCGTGGCCGCGCCCGCCGTCGACGAAGCCAAGCAGGTGTTCGCTGTGCGCCGCATGCTCGAGGCCGAGATGACGCGCGAGTTCGTGCGCACCGTCACGCCCGCCAAGATCAAGGCGCTGAAGGAGCATGTGGCGCTCGAGAAATCCGCGGTATCGGGCGAAGACATCTCCGGGCGCACCGAGCTGCTCGGCGACTTCCACGTGCGCATGGCCGAGCTCATGGGCAACCAGGTGCTGGCGCAGATCCTCGGTGAGCTGATCTCGCGCTGCGCCCTCATCACGCTGATGTACCAGAGCACCAGCGCGGCCGAGCACTCCAACGACGAGCACGCCGACATCGTGAAGGCACTGGCCTCGCGCGATGAGGAACGCGCCGTGCGCCTCATGACCGAACACCTCGAGCACGTCGAGGCCAACCTGACCTTCGACCGCAAGGTCCCGACCAACGACATCTCGCTGGCGCTGTCCTGAAAAGCCTATGACCGTCTACGACTCCACCCTGCCCTACCCCCGCGACCTCGTCGGCTACGGCCGCAACCCGCCCCACGCGCAGTGGCCCGGCGGCGCGCGCGTCGCGGTGCAGTTCGTGCTGAACTACGAAGAAGGCGGCGAGAACGCCACGCTGCACGGCGACGCGGGCTCCGAGCAATTCCTCTCCGAGATGTTCAACCCGGCGAGCTTTCCCGACCGGCACATCAGCATGGAAGGCATCTACGAATACGGCTCGCGCGCCGGCGTCTGGCGCATCCTGCGCGAGTTCGAGAAACGCGGCCTGCCGCTTACAGTGTTCGGCGTGGGCATGGCGCTCGAGCGCTACCCGGAGCTGACGGCCGCCTTCAAGGAACTGGACCATGAAATCGCCTGCCACGGCTGGCGCTGGATCCACTACCAGAACCTCGACGAAGCCACCGAGCGCGAACACATGCGCCTGGGCATGGAAGCGATCGAGAAGCTCACCGGCGAACGCGCCCTGGGCTGGTACACCGGCCGCGACAGCCCGCGCACGCGCCGCCTCGTGGCCGACTACGGCGGCTTCGAGTACGACAGCGACTACTACGGCGACGACCTGCCCTTCTGGATGAAAGTGCGCAAGACCGACGGCACGGTGGTGCCGCAGCTCATCGTGCCCTACACGCTCGACTGCAACGACATGCGCTTCGCGCTGCCGCAGGGCTACTCGCATGCCGATCCGTTCTTCCAGTACATGAAGGACACCTTCGACGCGCTCTACGCCGAGGGCGACCCCGCCGGCGACAACAGCCCGAAGATGATGAGCATCGGCATGCACTGCCGCCTGCTCGGTCGGCCCGGGCGCATCACCGCGCTGCAGCGCTTCCTGGACCACATCGCACGGCACGACAAGGTGTGGGTCTGCCGCCGCGTCGACATCGCGCGCCACTGGAAGCAGGCGCACCCCTTCGAAGCAGGAGCCGCATCGTGAGCATCACCATCGCCCAACTCAATGCCGCGGTGCCGGCCGCAGCCGTCGCGCTGCTCGACGGCATCTACGAGCATTCGCCCTGGATCGCGCAGCGCGCGCTGGCCGCCCGCCCGTTCCGCTCGCTCGCGCACCTCAAGCATGCGCTGGTGCGCGCGCTGGCCGAATCGTCGGCCGACGAACAGATCGGCCTGATCCGCGCCCACCCGGAGCTGGCGGGCAAGGCCATGGTCAGCAAGACGCTGACGGCCGAGTCGACCAACGAGCAGAGCAAGGCCGGCCTGACCGACTGCACGCCCGAGGAGTTCGCGAAGATCCAGCAGCTCAACGCCGACTACAACGCCAAGTTCGGCTTCCCGTTCATCCTGGCCGTGCGCGGACCGCGCGGCACCGGGCTGGCCAAGCGCGAGATCATCGAGACCTTCGAGCGCCGGCTGCACAACCACCCGTCGTTCGAACTGGGCGAGGCGCTGCGCAACATCCACCGCATCGCCGAGATCCGGCTGAACGACAAGTTCGCCGCCGACATCACGCTCGGCAACGACGTGTGGGACTGGCAGGAGCAGCTCTCGGTGCACACCGACCCCGGCTACGCCGAGAAGGGCCAGCTCACCGTCACCTACCTGACCGACGCGCACCGCGCCTGCGCCGCGCAGATCAGCGCGCTGATGCGCGACGTGGGTTTCGATTCGGTGCACATCGATGCCGTGGGCAACGTGGTGGGCCGCTATGAAGGTACGACGCCCGACGCAAAGACGCTGCTCACCGGCTCGCACTACGACACCGTGCGCAACGGCGGCAAGTACGACGGCCGCCTCGGCATCTTCGTGCCGATCGCCTGCGTTCGCGAACTCAAGCGGCAGAACAAGCGCCTGCCTTTCGCCTTCGAGGTGGTGGGCTTCGCCGAAGAGGAAGGCCAGCGCTACAAGGCGACCTTCCTGGGCTCGGGCGCGCTCATCGGCCACTTCGACCCGCGCTGGCTCGACCAGAAGGACGCCGACGGCGTCACCATGCGCGAAGCCATGCAGCACGCGGGCCTGAAGCAGGAAGACATCCCGAAGATCCAGCGCGACCCGGCTCGCTACCTCGGCTTCGTCGAGGTGCACATCGAACAGGGCCCGGTGCTCACCGAGCTCGACCTGCCGCTGGGCATCGTCACCTCCATCAACGGCAGCGTGCGCTACGTGGGCGAGGTCATCGGCATGGCCAGCCACGCCGGCACCACGCCCATGGACCGCCGCCGAGACGCCGCGGCCGCCGTGGCCGAGCTGATCCTCTACACCGAGCAGCGCGCCGCCAAAGATGGCGACTCGGTCGGCACCGTCGGCATGCTCGAAGTGCCGAGCGGCTCCATCAACGTGGTGCCGGGCCGCTGCAAGTTCAGCCTCGACCTGCGCGCGCCCAACAACGAACAGCGCGATGCATTGGCCACCGACGTGGTCAACGCGCTGAAAGACATCTGCGAGCGACGCGGCGTGCGCTTCGAGCTCGAAGAGACGATGCGCGCCGCCGCCGCCCCCAGCGCGCCTGCGTGGCAGCAGCGTTGGGAAAAGGCGGTCGACGCACTCGGCATTCCGCTCTTTCGCATGCCCAGCGGCGCCGGCCACGACGCCATGAAGCTGCACGAGGTGATGCCGCAGGCCATGCTCTTCGTGCGCGGCATCAACTCGGGCATCAGCCACAACCCGCTCGAATCGAGCACCAACGACGACATCCAGCTCGCGGTGCAGGCCTTCCAGCTGCTACTGGACAACCTGGCCGCCGAACAAGCCCACTGATTCACAGAAGAACAACCATGACCGACTACGCAAAGCTCGACGCCTGGATCGACGCCCACTTCGACGAGGAAGTGAAGTTCCTGCAGCAACTGGTGCAGGTGCCCACCGACACGCCGCCGGGCAACAACGCGCCGCACGCCGAACGCACCGCCGAGCTGTTGAAGGACTTCGGCCTCGACGCCGAGAAGCACGCCGTGCCCGCGCAGGACGTGAAGGACTACGGCCTCGAATCGATCACCAACCTGATCGTGCGCCGCAAGTACGGCAACGACGGCCTGACGGTCGCGCTCAATGCCCACGGCGACGTGGTGCCCCCGGGCGAAGGCTGGACGCACGACCCGTACGGCGGCGAGATCGTCGACGGCAGCCTCTACGGCCGCGCCGCCGCCGTCAGCAAGAGCGATTTCGCGAGCTTCACCTTCGCGCTGCGCGCGCTCGAAGCCGTCGCCAGGCCCGCCAAGGGCAGCGTCGAGCTGCACTTCACCTACGACGAGGAATTCGGCGGCATCCTCGGCCCGGGCTGGCTGCTCGACAAGGGCCTGACCAAGCCCGACCTGATGATCGCGGCCGGCTTCAGCTACGAGGTGGTCACCGCCCACAACGGCTGCCTGCAGATGGAAGTGACGGTGCACGGCAAGATGGCCCACGCCGCCGTGCCGGCCACCGGCATCGACGCGCTGCAGGGCGCGGTGAAGATCCTCAACGCGCTGTATGCGCAGAACACGCTCTACCAGCAGGTCACGTCGAAGGTCGAGGGCATCACGCACCCGTACCTGAACGTGGGCCGCATCGAAGGCGGCACCAACACCAACGTCGTGCCCGGTAAGGTGGTGTTCAAGCTCGACCGCCGCATGATCCCCGAGGAGAACCCGGCCGAGGTCGAAGCCACCATCCGCAAGGTGATCGCCGATGCCGCGGCCGAGAGCGCCGGCATCACGGTCGAGATCAAGCGACTGCTGCTGGCCAACTCGATGAAGCCGCTGGCTGGCAACAAGCCGCTGGTCGACGCGATCCAGAAGCACGGCCAGGACGTGTTCGGCGAGCCGATCAAGGCCATGGGTACGCCGCTGTACACCGACGTGCGCCTGTACGTCGAGGCCGGCATTCCGGGCGTGATCTACGGGGCCGGGCCGCGCACCGTGCTCGAGTCGCACGCCAAGCGCAGCGACGAGCGCGTGGTGCTCGAAGACCTGCGCCGCGCCACCAAGGTGATCGCACGCACGCTCAGCGACCTGCTGGCCTGAGCGCTCCGGGCGCGCGGCCTGCCTGCTCAGGCCGGCTTGGCGCCCGACATGGGGGAGATCACCGCGGCCGCCCTGGTCCGGGCCTCGGCCCACGCCGTCATGTTGGGCAGGGGCGCTGGCCGCGCCAGGTGGTAGCCCTGCACCAGCGTGCAGCCCAGCGTGCGCAGGACATCAAGTTCTTCCTGCGTTTCCACGCCCTCGGCCACGACCTGGATGTTCAGCGAGCGGCCCAGCTGCACGATGGAATCGACCAGCACCACGTTGCCCGGCGACGCCGCCAGCCCCAGGATGAAGCTGCGGTCGATCTTGACCTGCCGCACGTATTCGCTGCGCAGCGACGCCAGCGATGAATAGCCCACGCCGAAGTCGTCCACCACGATCGCCACGCCGGCGGCCGACAGGGCGCTGAGGCGGCTGCGCGTCGCGTGGGTGTCGAGCGCCACCTCTTCGGTGATCTCGATCTGCAGCCGGGTCGGCGCGATGCCGCGGGTCTTCAGCATGCCGAGCACGATGTCGTCGACCGCGAGCTGCGCCATCTCGCGCGGCGACACGTTGATGGCGATCGGCACGTTCGCCAGCACCGAGCCCGAGGCCTCGAGCTGGCGCATCGCCCGGCAGACCTCGTCGACCAGGTGGCGCAGCAGCGGCTCCGCGACGCCGGTGTTGGCGGCGGCGAAGATCACTTCTTCCGGCGCGATGTGGCCGTGGCGCGGATGGTGCCAGCGCATCAGCGCCTCCAGGCTGTGGATGTGCTTGCCGTCGCAGCCCATGATCGGCTGGTACCACACGCCGATGGCGCGCGCTTCGATGGCGTTGAGCAGGTCGCGCTCCACGTCCCTGCGCGTGCCCAGCCGCAGGTTGAGGGGGGCGTCGAAGAACTGATAGCGGTTGCGCCCGGTGCGCTTGGCCTCGTAGAGCGCCTCGTCGGCAAAGCTGATCATGTCGGCGATTTCGGCGTCGCCCGACACCGAGATGCCGATGCTCACGCCCAGGTGGCCGCCGTAGTGCGCGGTGGCGAACGATATCGAGCGGATCAGCGCCTGCGCAATGGCCGCGGGCGCCTGGCGGGTGCCCTGGAGGCTGTAGAGCACCGCGAACTCGTCGCCGCCCCAGCGGCTCAGCACCGCGCGCAGGTCGGTGAGCTCGCGCTGCAGCCAGCCGGCCACGTCCTGCAGCACGCGGTCGCCGACCTTGTGGCCGAAGGCGTCGTTGACCGCCTTGAAGCCGTCCAGGTCGAGCAGCAACAGGCAGTGCTGCTGGCCGCGGGACGAGACGATGTGCAGCGTCGCCGCCTCGGTGAAGCCTTCGCGGTTGAGCAGCCCGGTCAGCGAGTCGTGCGAGGCGCGGAACGAGAGCTGCTGCGTCGCGTCCATCGACAGCGCGTGCACCTGGCGCAGCTGCTCCGCCATCGCGGTGGCCTCGTTGCGCAGCCGGCTGCCCTCGCGGAAGGTGCGCTCGCTGTGCACCGCGCTGCGCACCAGCGCCCCGAGGTACAGCAGCACCATCGCGGCCAGGCTCAAGTTGTCGAAGCCGCCCCAGTACACCAGGCACCCCGCCACCGACAGCAACGCCGGCGTGATGAAGCTGATCGGCACGAACGCGAAGGCCGTGCCGTAGGTCACGGAGCCCGCGCAGATGCCGCACACCACCGTCAGATAGAACACCGCCTGCGGCGATGAGTAGCCGTTGCACAGCAGCGGAATGAGCGCCCAGACCAGGCCCGAGACCCCGGCCAGCACCGCGGCCAGCCGCAGGTGCCATTCGACAGGCCGCCCCTTGGGCGAGGTTGCCACGCTGCCGTCCAGCAGCACGCCGCGCGACGGCGCGAACGGCCAGCGGCTGACATAGCTGCGCAGCCCGTTCACCGCGAGCGACAACATCAGCCAGCACAGCCCCTCGAACGCGCGGCCCGAATTGAGCGCCACCAGGGTCGCGGTGAAGCTCAGCACGATGTTGATCGGAATCGCGGCGAGCACGCTGCGGCGCACCATCACCAGCTGGTCGGCCCGCACCATGCGCGAGAGCAACTCAGCATCTACGGAAGCGGTGAGCGTGGGGAGAGGCGCGCTGAGATTCATGGAAGGGGTCGAGTTTATAGAGCGCGAACGACCGTGCGGCCAGCGAAGGCCTTGTTCTCGCGAATTTGGGGTGCGGGAACAACGAACTTTCGTTTCTCTTTCATCCGGGCGTCATGGCTGGCTCCGAGACTCCGTAGCCCTTTTGGGTCCACGTGTTTTACACGCCTGTCATCTTTTCAGAACGCCATGTCCTACCGTTTTTCGATTGCTCCCCCCTTCCGGCGCACGCTCTTTTCCACCCTCGCCATTGGCACGCTGATGCTGGCCGGCTGCGGCGGCGGCTCCGATGCCCCGGGTTTCGTGCCGCTGCCGACGGCCACCGCGCCGGCTCCGGCGCCCGCCCCTGCCCCTGCCCCTGCCCCTGCACCGGCCCCAGCCCCGGCAGCCGGACCCACGGGCCGCTGGACCATCGGCGACCTGCACATCCACACGATGCAGTCGGACGACGCACAGCAGGTCAACAAGCTCGACCAGGTGCTCGCCCAGGCCTTCGACAGCTTCGGGCTCGACTGGGCTGCGCTGTCCGACCACCTGCGCATGTCTTCCTACGACAACGACGGCAACAAGCTGGCGACGGCGATCCCGTTCTCGGAGGGCATGGCCAAGTACCAGGTGCCGCGCATCAAGGCATTGCAGGCCGCAGGCAAGTACGCGGACAAGACGATCTTCGCGTCCTTCGAGTGGGACATGCCCTCGCACGACCACGGCAACGTCGGGCTGCTGACGGACAACCCGATGTCGGCCACGGCACTGAAGGCCGCGAACCAGTTCGAGTACCTCTTCACCAACCGCCCCGACTCGGCCTTCGCGCCGGAAGACGTGGCGGCCTGGGGTCCGAAGGCCGGCACCGGCTACAACACCCACGCGGAGACGCTGGCCGCCATCTCGTGGCTGAAGAGCAACTACCCCGACACCAGCTACCTGCAGATCAACCATCCGTCGCGCAATCCCGGCAAATACACGATCGCGCAGCTGCGTGAAATGAACGACCTCGCGCCGAACATCGTGTTCTCGCTCGAAGGCATGGTCGGCAACCAGATGGAGCCCGACCGCGGCGGCTACACCAGCGACTACATTCCGGCCAATCTGCCATCGCGCGTCTACGGCGGTGTCGACTACCTCGTCGCCAAGCTCGGCGGCACCTGGGACGCGCTGCTGTCCGAAGGCCGCCACATCTGGAACGTGGCGGACTCCGACTACCACTTCACCATCTCCCAGGGCCAGTACAGCAGCGGCTACGCACCGGGCGAATACGCCAAGAACCACCTGTGGGGCGACATCAAGGACCCGAAGTCGCTGCTCGCGGCCATGCGCTCGGGCAAGCTCTTCGCGGTGAACGGCGACCTCATCAACGCACTCGACTTCAAGGTGCAAAGCGCCAAGGGCGCGGGCGAGATGGGCTCCGAAGTGGCGGCCAAGGCCGGCGAAGATTTGAAGATCACCATCCGCTTCAAGAGCCCCGAGCGCAACAACTTCGAATACCAGCTCGGCAGCGGCGTCTTCGCCAACGTGAAGCCGGCGGTCGACCACATCGACCTGATCGCCGGCGACGTGACCGGGCTCGAGAAGCCGGGCACGCCGGGCTACTCGCGCGACACCAACACGTCGACCCGCGTGCTCAAGCGCTTCACCCGCAACGACTGGAAGCTGGACGCAGACGGCTATTTCGCCGTGACCTACACCGTGAAGGCCGGCAACAATCAGTACTTCCGCCTGCGCGGCACCAACCTGGGCACCGACGTGCCGGGCGAGACGGCCGCAGGCGAACCGCTGCCCGACGCCAAGGTGGTGGTGACCGACAACGTCGCGCGCTTCAATGCCATCAATGCGCGCAACTACGCGGATCTGTGGTTCTACTCGAACCCGGTGTTCGTGAAGGTGGCGGCGCAGTAGGCGCTCGACGACGCGGCGCCACTGGCGCCGCCTTCGGTTCTCCCTGCCCAAGGGGAACAAACTGATGGACCAGTAGACAGTTAAGTCACTGATCCGCCATGGCTGCGAGAAGTGGTCAAAACAACAAAGTCATGGACTCGCTCCTTCAGGCCCGACCGATGGGGGCAACTGGGCGAGTAATAGTGTTCTGGACTGGCGCGTCGGGATAGCTGTGTCTGGATGCATCTTGGGGATTGGACGCCCCCGCACTTTTTTCTCTATGGGAGAGCCCTCGACACTCGCACGGTGCATCTGGGCTGTGACCACGAGTGGGCCTCATGGGGATGGTGGCGCACTGGCAGGTTTTGGCTGAGCGAAGCGCGCAAAATCGGTATAGAAATTTCGACTCCCGGTGAACATGCTTCGGGCCAGGGAGAGTTGAGTCCAAAAAGACTTCGCGTCATGGCTGTGCTCAAAAACCAGCAACAGCTTTGGAACAGATGTGAAAAGAGACTCTGAAAATGATCGAGTATCTGGATCACCGAACTGTCCCACTTTCTCCGCAAACGTGCGCAACTCCGCAAACCGAGAGGCAACCTTGTCCAACTTGGACTGTTCAGCCTCATCAGGATGGGAGAACTGGACCATGCAACCGATTTCCAGGAACCTCTGAAGCGATGCCGGGTCCTGGAAACTGTCGAAGTCCAACAGCGATACCGACACCCTGGCGACACGCCTTCCGTTCAGCACAATACGGAATGGATGCTCCGGCTGCGCTTCGTTGAAAACCACGAAGTCCGGTACGGAATGGAGCAAACTTTCATGCTGAAGGGCCTGAGTCTGCGAGCGCACAAGACTCTCAGCCAAATCCGAGAGGATCACCACATCGTCTCCTGAGCGAGCGAGGCGGGTTAAGGGTTTCTTTTTTACTTCGAAGAAGACGACGTACTCATCGGTTTCGATAGCGAAATCGACATCACTTTGAAGATGTTTGTCGCGACTGGTTCTCGAAGGGCGAAAATCGTACTTGCCACTTGTGAAGGCGATTCCTTTTTTCGTCAACTCTCTTTTTAGAAAATCTTCGATGAGATTGCCCATCTGCTGATCGACGGATGTGTCGATCAGTCGCGCGAAACCAAGCAAGCTCTCAAGCGTGGCGAGCGCGGCGACCGAAGCCGGCAGCAAAACATAGGTTGAATCGTCCAGCTTGAGCAAAGGTCGGAACATCGAGTCAACTGTGGAGTAGACCGGCGGATAGCCCAATTCCTGGTTGACGCTGCCGCGCTCGGCCGCCAAGAATCTATCAACGAGCAGCTTGGTGCGACCTATCCCCCATCCCGCTCGTCCCGCGAGCTCATGGATGCTCACCATGGTCAACTGGGTCATTGCGGCCATCTCCAGAGCCAAGTCAGCAATCTTTATCACTGCATCGAATCGAACACCGTCATAGACCCCTTGCTTTTGGGCCTCATTGAAAATCCCGTGGTACATCGTGCGAGCATGGGCGCGCCGCAGCTGCGGCAGGGCGAAGATGGCATCGTAGGTCGCTGCATCACGCAGATAAGTCATCACGCCAAACGTCGCCAGGAGCATCGTCTCATACGGGCTGTAGGGCTGGATGTCGTAGACGGCGATACTTGCCGTGAGCAACCGGATCAGGCGAGCCATCCGGTCCCCGACGAAACGCCCACCCTTCGCGTGGAGGTTCTTGATGCCCAACTGCATCGCGTAGCCCCACGGAATCTGTGCGCTCAGTGTCAGGTTGCTCCCGGACGCATCCACAAGTCGAACCAGCTGGAAGTGCTCGGTCAAGGGATTGAATGTTGGTGCAATCGCCGCACACGCGGCTTCCAAGATGCGCAGGCCGCCAACATTTTTCGCAAGAAGATCGATCTCAGCCTCCAGCCCCAAGCGGGTGTCCTCAGGAATATCAACCTTGTCACCGACGATTTGGACAACAAAGCCGGCATCGGTGAGATCCCCCGCAGCCTTGCCCAGCGCGAACTGCCGGGAATAGATGCTCCGTATCAGCTCTGGCGAATGCTTCGCAAAGTTCGAATCGGATTCATGATCGACGACGTAGTCGATTGCCTGCACCCAATCAGGGTAAGTCTGTTGATTTCCATCCAGAAGTGACCCACTTGGCCCGGTGATTTCCATCTAAATCTGACCCACGTGATAACCCTAACCTGCTGCTTTTAGCAGCAGGAGCACAGGAGTGATTGACGTGGCGAC